>Ga0207773_100020_pt1 | contig 185618 bp, 158 predicted proteins | sample TtaePargueraPR_2_FD_187281 | JGI IMG/M metagenome (GOLD analysis project Ga0207773, IMG submission 187281) | Aerobic enrichment media microbial communities from Bioluminiscent Bay, La Parguera, Puerto Rico - Tt and M1 (3) (SPAdes) | ecosystem: Environmental > Aquatic > Marine > Unclassified ... | reverse complement strand
TGAACTTCAGCACCTCGTCGAGAGCGGCGACGGCCCGGGACAGGGCCGCCATCGCCCGCCGCCGCTGTGCCGGGTCGAGCGCTACCGGGTCGGCAGCAGCAGGCCCGGCAACAGCAGGCCCGGCGGTGGCGAAGTCGGCGGGGACCAGGGCGGCGTACCGGTCGGCGACGGCGAGCCACTCGCCGGGGTCGATGAGCCGCGACGGCTCCGGGCCACCGTACGAGAAAGCAGCGCCGGCCGGCGGGTGCACCGGCTCGGCGGGCAGCCGGAACAGGAACTCCCGTGCGGTGGCACAGCCGGCACAGCTGCCCTGGTAGCGGGTGGCCAGGTCGCCATCGGCGAGCGCGACCACCTCGACCTGCGGCTCGAACTGCGTTTCACCGCAGCTGCATGGGTGCAGCTCGACGTAGAGGCGTGCTTCGGCGCTGCTGCGCGCCGCTGGCAGGACGACGCTCACAACACGCCGCCGACCGCCGCCGGCACCCCACCATGAGCGCCGGCACCAGCACCAGCGGCGACACCAGCGACGACACCAGCACCGGCGGCGACACCGACACCGGCATCGGTGGACGGCGTGCCGGTCGGAGCGGTGTCAGGCCGGACACCTGGGCGGACGTGGTACCGCAGCCAGTTGGCCATCAGCCGCCGCGAGGTCGCGACGATCTGCGCCTCACGGGCGTACAGGGTGGCGGTGAAGGCGTCGAGGTCGGCGTCGTCGGGGCCGATCCAGCCTTCGCGGACCAGGGCGCCGCGCCGGCTGCGGGCCAGCGCCGAAATGATGCTCGCGGTGATCTCGGGGTGGGCCTGGATCGTCCGTACGGTCGGGCCGATGGCCAGCGCCTCGTTGCGGTAGACCCGGCTGTACGCCAGCTCGACGACTGCCCCCTCGGCGGCCCGCGCCGGCACCTGCTCGACCACGTCGGCGTGTGAGGTGAACAGGTCGAACTCGTCGGGCAGGCCGGTGAACAGCGGGTCGCGCCGACCAGCCGGGGTCAGCCGTACCGTGTCGATGCCGAACCGGCGGCCGTGCCCGCCGATCGCCGCCCGCCCACCGACCGACTCGGCGCGGGCCTGATGCGACCAGCAGATGTGCAGCTCCGGTACGCCGGCTGCGGCGGCGGCGCGGAAGAACTCCTTGGTCCGGGTGATCCACGGCAGCTTCTCGTACGCGGAGTGCCCGGAGCCGCCGCCGATGACCGCGTCGGCCTCGATGGTGTCGGGCAGTGGCTGACCGTCGGCGACGTCGATGGTGATGATCTGCGCCGGGTCCAGTCCGGTGGCGGCGGCGATCCACTGGGGATAGCTGGTGAGGCCGATCGCGGTCAGCAGAGCGCGTTCCTGGGTGTTGACGAAGAGCAGCCGGATCCGGTCCCGGACCCGGTGGGGCGCGCGCGTGTGGTGGGGCACCTGCCGGAGACTACCGCCCAGGCGGTGATCATCGGCCGATCGGTCATAGGAAAGCGCTTACTCGACCCTGTCGGGTAACGGCACACTCACTGATACTGGTCGACGTGGTGACCGAACTGTCGACCGTGGGCCGACGTACGGTGTCGTTCGTCGCGCCGGATCCGGCGCGCACCGCCCCGATCACCTGGGGCCAGCGGGCACTGTGGATGGCGCTCCGGCGGCACGGCGCCAGCCGGGCGATGTTCGCGTTGAAACGGCACGTCGCCGTGCCCCGCCGAGCACGGTCCGACCCGGAGCGGGTGTACGCGGCGATCGCCGCCCTGATGGCGCGGCATGCCGCGCTGCGCACCCGGCTGGAGCTGGCCGGCGACGAGCCCCGTCAACTGGTCGCCGACCGGGGCGAGCTGCCGGTGCTGGTGGTGCCGGCCGAATCCGGCGGCAACTCCGGCGACGCGGCGGGCGGCGGGTCGGCGGATCCGGTGGCGGTCGCACAGCGGGTCGCCGACGAGTTGGCGGCGGAGCCGTTCGCGCACGCCGACGACTGGCCGCAGCGCGTCGCCGTGGTCACCCGCGACGGCGTACCGCACCAGGCGGTGGTGGTGTTCAGCCACACCACGGTCGACTTCCGGGCGGCCGAGCTGGTGCTGCGCGATCTGCGGCTGCTGCTGGCCCGGGGCCGGATCGACAGCGCACCCGGCCTGCAGTCGGCGGACGTCGCCGACCTGGAGCAGCGGGAAAGCCACCAGCGGCGGTCGGCGCGGGCGGCGGCGTACTGGGTGGGGGTGACCCGCCGGCTGTCGCGCGACACCCGGATGCCGCAGCGGGAGCCGGCCACGCCGCGTTTCCGGCGGGGCGTCCTGACGTCGGCGGCGGCGGACACCGCGACCAGGATGCTCGCCGTACGGCATCGGACGACCACCTCGACGGTGCTGCTCGCGGCGGCGGCGCTGGTGGTCGGTGAATGCTCCGGCAACGACCTGGTCGGCATGCACACGATGGTCAACAACCGGATGCTGGACGGCTACCCGGAGGCGATCGCCAAGCTGAACCAGCTGGCCCTGGTGCCGGTCGACCTGGGCGGCGACCGCCGGATGGCGTACCTGCTGCCCCGGGTGTGGCGGGCGGCGCTCGACGGATACCGGCACGCCTACTACGACCCGCAGACGCTCAGCGACGCGTTCGGCGCGGCCGGCCTGCCGTACGCGACCGGGGTGAGCCCGCACTGCTATCTGAACGACATCCGGCTGTCGGCGGACAGCGACCTGTTCGGCCGCGACGTCGACGAGGCGGCGGTACGCGGCGCGACGGCCGGCACCACGTTCCGGCTCGCCGAGCGGATCGAGCGGTTCACCTGGCGGACCCGGATCGAGATCGTCGACCGGCCGGACGGGCTGGGGCTGGCGCTCACCGCCGACACCACCTACTTCTCGACCGACGACATCGAGCGGTTCCTGCGGGCGTTGGAGGCCCACCTCATCGACGGGGCGTTCGCGGAATAGTTGACGCAGCAACTATGTTTGGCCGGGTAGTCCGAGGGAATCCCAACCGGCCCCTCGCCGCGAGGAGGAGCAGACCATGCAGTTCGGCGTCTTCACCGTCGGTGACGTCACCGTCGACCCGACCAACGGTCGGGAGCCGACCGAGCGTGAGCGGATCAAGGCCATGGTCGCCATCGCGCTCAAGGCCGAAGAGGTCGGCCTGGACGTCTTCGCCACCGGCGAGCACCACAACCCGCCGTTCGTGCCGTCGTCGCCGACCACCATGCTCGGCTACGTCGCGGCGAAGACCGAGCGGCTGCTGCTGTCCACCGCGACCACGCTGATCACCACCAACGACCCGGTGAAGATCGCCGAGGACTACGCGATGCTGCAGCACCTCGCCGACGGTCGGGTCGACCTGATGATGGGGCGCGGCAACACCGGCCCCGTCTACCCGTGGTTCGGCCAGGACATCCGCAACGGCATCCCGCTGACCATCGAGAACTACGACCTGCTGCGCCGGCTGTGGCGTGAGGACGTCGTCAACTGGCAAGGCAAGTTCCGTACCCCACTGCAGAGTTTCACCTCGACGCCCCGCCCGCTCGACGGCGTACCGCCGTTTGTCTGGCACGGCTCGATCCGCAGCCCGGAGATCGCCGAGCAGGCCGCCTACTACGGCGACGGGTTCTTCGCCAACCACATCTTCTGGCCGAAGGAGCACACCCAGCGGATGGTCGGCCTCTACCGGGAACGGTTCGCCCACTACGGCCACGGCTCCGCCGACCAGGCGATCGTCGGCCTCGGTGGGCAGGTGTTCATGCGGCGCAACTCGCAGGACGCGGTGCGCGAGTTCCGGCCGTACTTCGACAACGCCCCGGTGTACGGGCACGGTCCGTCGTTGGAGGACTTCAGCTCGCAGACGCCGCTCACCGTCGGCAGCCCGCAGCAGGTCATCGACCGTACGCTGACCTTCCGCGAGTACGTCGGCGACTACCAGCGGCAGCTGTTCCTTGTGGACCACGCCGGTCTGCCGTTGAAGACGGTGCTGGAGCAGTTGGACATGCTCGGCGAGGAGGTCGTGCCGGTGCTGCGGCGCGAGTTCGCGGTGGGCCGGCCGGCGCACGTGCCGGACGCCCCCACCCACGCGTCCCTGGTCGAGGCGGCCGCCGCCCCGGCAGCGGTGTGACGGCGATGACCACGAGCACCGGCCGCCGTCGACTGGCGGTCGTCACCGCCGGCGTACGGCAGCCGTCGACCAGCCGGCTGCTCGCCGACCAGCTCGCCGCCGCGGTCCGCGACGAGCTGGCCGGCCTCGGCGGGCAGCTGGAGACGACAGTGATCGAGGTACGCGACCACGCCCACGAGGTGGTCGACAACACGCTGACCGGTTTCCCGGCACCGGCGTTGAAGCAGGCGTTGGACGCGGTGGCGGCCGCCGATGGACTGGTCGCGGTCAGCCCGGTGTTCAACGCCGCGTACAGCGGGCTGTTCAAGGCCTTCTTCGACGTACTGCCGGAGGGCACGTTGTTCGACAAGCCGGTCCTGGTCGGTGCCACCGGCGGCACCGCCCGGCATTCGCTCACGCTGGAGCACGCCCTGCGGCCGATGTTCGCCTACCTGCGTGCGGTGGTGCTGCCGACCGCCGTCTTCGCCGGCCCCGAGGACTGGGCCGGGGAAAAGGTCGGCGACCAGGACGCAGACAGCAGTGGCCAGGCCGGCGCGCTACGCGGGCGGATCTCCCGGGCCGGTCGGGAGCTGGCCGCCGAGATGCACCGCCGGGAGCCGGTACGGGTGGCCGACCCGTTCGCGTTGACCACCGACTTCGAGCAGCTGCGGATGAATTCGAAGCGCGGGTGAAATCTCGGACGCAATCTGATCCCGGTGGTGTGATCGGGGTGGCAGACCTCGTGAACTGTCGATAGAGTCCGGCTCCTGCCCCGTCCACAGGAGAATCATGATGCTGAACGCAGCCGGCTGGCGCCGGCTCGGAGCCGGCACCCTGCTCGCCGGTGCCCTCGTCGCCGCCGCGGCCGCTCCGGCCGCCGCCCAGAACCCGGGGCCGGACCTGTTCGTCTCGTTCGACCGGGAGCCGGTCGCCGAGGTGGACAACTCCGGCGTCACCCTCGGCATGTACGTCTACAACTACGGCGATGCGCCGGCGAGCGACGTGACCATCGTCGTCGACGCCACCGGCGTCGACGACGCGGTGCAGCTGGCCGAGGGCTACCACCCTGGCTGCGAGATCGCCGACCTGGTCGTCACCTGCGCGTACGGTGCCCTCGCCGCCGGATTGACCGACCACATCTACCCGGTGCGGCTGGCCAGCCGGGCCGGTGCCACGCCGGGTGACGCCGGCACCATGACCGTCACCATCAGCTCGGCCGAGCAGGACGCCAACCCGGCCAACAACACCGAGACCTTCCCGGTGTCCGTACTGGCCTCCGGCCCTGACCTGGTCGCCATGGTCGACGACATCAACACCGAGCAGGACCGGGTCGGACCGGGCGACACCGCCCCGCTGTACGCCGCGGTGCTCAACGAGGGTGACAGCACCGCCGACAGCTACACGATCGGGCTGGACCTGCCGACCGGAGTCGGCTTCGTCGACCAGTACACCGACTGTGACTACGTCTCCTACTGGCCGAACGACCCGAAGACGGAGGGGTACGCGTACGGCCCGAGCCGGGTCACCTGCGCGCTGACCATCCCGCTGGCGCCGGGGGAGACCCTGTTCCTCGTCGACGAGCAGGGCGAGTCGTTGTTCGACCTGTACTTCGGCAACAACCTGGCTGGTCCGGGCGAGACGAGCGGGTCGTTCGAGGCGCGGCTGGTCGCTGAGGACCCGGCGCAGGCGCAGGCACGGGCGTCGACGGCCGGCGGGAAGTCGATCAACGAGGCGCTGGCGAAGGCCCAGGCGTCGGCCGGTCGTTCGGCGGCGGCGCTGATCGAGGAGATCGACACCGAGGACAACGTCGACTACTTCGCCGTACACACCAAGCCGAACACGTTTGACATCGCGGTGACGGCCGAGCCGGTGACCGGCGAGCCGGGCGAGACCGTCGACCTGACCTTTACTGTCGTCAACAACGGGCCGTCCGACGGAAGTGGACCGGGCGTGACCGTCACCGCGCCGTCGGGCACCGTCCTGCTGCCGTCCGACTGGTGCTACACCGAGGGGGAGCCGGGGACGCGACTGCCCGAGTCGGCGGCGTTGCGGTGCAACTTCGAGAGCATCTTCCCAGCCACCGCGTCCGGCGGCGGGCGGATCACCCACACCCTCCAACTGAAGATCAAATCAACGCCGGGTACGGACGGAACGATCGTCGCCGACAGTGGCGGGCCGTCGACCGAGTCCGACCCGTCGAACAACACCGTCGCCATCGTCTTTACCGATGCGGGCGACGACCCGGACGGTGAACCGGGTGGCGGCGGGGCCGGCGACGGAGACTACCTGCCGATCACCGGCGCGCCGATCGGCACGGTCGTCGGCGTCGGTGCCGTCGCGGTGGCGCTCGGCGTCGCGCTGCTGCTGACCGTACGGCGGCGGGCAACGGTGACGGTCTCCGCTCCAGAGTGACCACCGTCGGTGGGCAGGAGGCCGGGTCGTCCGCCAGCGGGAGCCGGCTCTCGCACCTGAGCACGATGCGTTACCGCCGTCGGACGCTCAACATGTAACTATGTCTAGCCTTTTTAGGACACTCCGGGTCGCCGCCACCAGCGTGACGTTGGTGGCGGCGATCGCCGTCGTGCCGGCTTCCGCCGCAGCACGACCCAGCCCGTCCGCCGCTCCGTCCACAGGTGGATCCACGTCGGGCGGCTCGTCCGGCGGCGCTATCGACCGCGCCGAGCTGCAGTCCGTACTCGACGACGTGCCGGAAGCCGGTGCCCCCGGCGTCCTGGCCGCCGTCCGCGACGGCCGGCACGAGTGGCAGGCCGCCGCCGGACACGCGTACGCCACCAAACCTCGCCCGATGCAGCCGTGGATGCGGCATCGGATCGGCAGCATCACCAAGACGTTCGTCGCCACCACGGTGCTGCAACTGGTCGACGAAGGCCGGCTCGGGCTCGACGACCCGATCGGGCAGTGGCTGCCCGAGACGGTCCCCGGCGAGGTGGGCGAGCAGGTCACCGTACGGATGCTGCTCAACCACACCAGTGGCATCGGCAACTACACCAACGCGATGATCACCTCGCACGCCGCCATCAGCCAGATGCAGGTCACCACGTACCCGCCGGCGGATCTGGTGGCGACGGGCCTGGCGATGCCGCCGACCAACGCGCCCGGCGCGATGTTCAGCTACTCCAACACCAACTACATCCTCGCCGGCCTGCTGATCGAGGCGGTCACCGGCAACGACCCCGTCACCGAGGTGCAGCGGCGGATCCTGCGGCCGCTGCGACTGCACGGCACCTACTTCCCCGGCACCGATCCGGGGATCCGCGGCCCGCACGGTGGTGCCTACTTCGCGCCGTACGGTGTGCGTGACCTCGGCGAGTTCAACATGAGCTGGGCGTGGACCGCCGGCGAGATGATCGCCACCACCGCCGACCTGAACACGTTCTATCGGGCGCTGCTCGGCGGCGAGCTGCTCGACGCGGACACCCTCGACGAGATGCTCACCACGGTCCCGTTCGACCCGTCCGCACCGCAGTTCGGCGGCTACGGCCTCGGTATCTACTCGGCGCCGTTGCCGTGCGGCGAGTTCTGGGGGCACGACGGCGCGGTGCTCGGTCACCTGACGATTTCGCTGCACAGCCGGGACGGTGCACGTCAGGTCTCCACCGGCGTCAACCTCAGTCACTACGATGTCGGGTTCCCGGACGCGCATCCGGTTGACGTCGCCTGGCAGACGCTGCTGCTGACCGCGCTCTGCCCGACCGACGCGTCGGCGAGCCGGTCCACCGGTGCGGCCCAGCTGCCGCCCAGCGTGACCCGGCTGCCCGGCAACGCGGGGCCGGTGGCGGTCGGATAGCCGTACGGCGACCGCTGGCCGTGGTCCCGGTTGCGCCGTCCGGCGCGCCGGGACCATCTGGCGGCCCTGCACCGCTTCCGCGCTCATACGCTGGCCCTAGCTCAGCGGCGCGGAAGGAGGGTCAGTACCTGGGTGCAGTCGAGCAACGAGTCCTCGGCGGCACCCGCGTTCAGCTGGTGGTAGCTGACGACCGGTTCGAGCCGGTCGAAGGCGCAGTGGCCCCTACCCGGGTCACCCACCAGCACCCGCACGCCCCGGTCGGCGAGCCGGCCGAGGAACGGCAGCACCCGGGTGGCGAGTTCGGCGTTGTACAACGCGTCGCCGGCCAGCACCAGGTCCACCTCGGTCACGGTGCCGTCGAGCAGGTCGTCGACGGTGGTGGTGAGCCGGGCGTCGTTGACCACGGCGTTGAGCGCTATCGCCGTCGCGGCGTACGGATCAATGTCGTTTGCGGTGACCGTCGCGGCACCGGCCATCGCCGCCGCGATGGCGACCAGCCCGGAGCCGGACGCGAGATCGAGCACCCGCCGCCCGGCGACCAGGCCGGGGTTGTCGAGCAGGTAGCGGGCCAGTGCCTGACCGCCGGCCCACGCCGAGGCCCAGTACGGCGGCGGTAGTCGCCGGCCGGCGGCGGCTTCCAGCCGCGCCCAGAGCAGCGTCGGATCGTCGGCGAGGAACAGCTTGATCTCCGCCGCGAGCGGCACCCTGGTCAGCCGGAGCTGGTCCGCCCCGCCGGTGTCGGTGCCTGCGGCGTCGTCGAAGAGTTGCCGTTGGAGGGGATCCGGTGCCAGCCCGCCCTGGGACGACGCCGTCGACGGTCGCGTCCCAAGGGACGGGGACAACCTCAGATCACCCGGATGTTGGCCGCCTGCAGGCCCTTCTGGCCCTGCTCGACGTCGAACTCCACCCGCTGGTTCTCTTCGAGGGTACGGAAACCGCTGGACGCGATCGCGGTGAAGTGGGCGAAGACGTCAGCTTCTCCGCTGTCCTGGGTGATGAAGCCGAAACCCTTGTCAGCGTTGAACCACTTCACGGTGCCGATTGCCATGTCTGCTCCTAGCCGGTGACGGGTCCGCGACGTGCGGACCTCTGCTGCCGCACTCATCAATCTCCGTCCGGAGAGACCGGCAGAATCTGCCAATGCCCGGCTGCTGCCGGCTGCGATCAGGCAGGCGGCATGAAGAAATCAACTGCAACGCGGCAAACCTAGCATGTCGAGGGGTACGAGTGCCCCGCCCTCGCCGGTGCCGGCGGCGTACCGCCGGCACCGGCGCCCCCCGGGTCACTGTCAACCGGCGGCGGGGACCAGTCCGACGTGGGCGGCGACCCCGGCCGCGCTCGCCGGGAACCGCTCCAGCAGGTCGGCCACTGCCGGATCCCCGGTGGTTGATGGCGCGGCGGCTGCGGCACCTACCGGGTCGGCCGCGCAGTCCAGCAGATCCGCCACCGCTACGGCGGCCAGCGGATACTCGGCCAGCAGCTGCGGCGCCGGCCCGGACATCGCGTACCGGGCGGCCTCCGCCGCCGGTCCCGCGCCGTCGCCCGCCGAGCCGGTCCGCGTGGCGGTTGGGGCGGCCGCGGCCCACGGCGGGGTCCAGGAGTCCAACGCCGGCAGCGACGCCGGGAAGGTGCGGCCGGCCTCCCGGACCAGGATCGGCACCAACTCGCCGGCCTGCTCCCGCAGCGTGGTGATCAGCGTCGGCAGCCAGGGCAGCAGCACCGGGTCGGGCAGCTGGCCGAACGCCGCCGACAGCACCTCCACCACGAACGGTGCCAGCGTCGGCACCGGCTCCAACGCCTGCACGAACCCGCTCAGGTAGTGCGGGAACGCCCCGACGGTGAGCGGGCTGGCCAGCAGATCCGCGCACCGGTCGCGCAGCTCGGCCAGCGGCAGCTGACCGAGCTGGGACTGCGCCGCCCAGTGCAACGCGATCTTCGCCGGTGCCTCCGGATGCGACTGACGTACCGCCAGCTCCAGCTGGGTCCGGTCGCAGCCCAACGCCATGGCGACGCTCTCCATGGTCATCAGGAAGCCCAGCATCGCCGCCACCTGCCGCAGCCCGGTCTCGTCGTCGACGAACGCGGTCGGCAGCAGGGTGCAGTAGTGGGCGTACCCGGTGCTGACGAAGTCCTGGCACCAGGCCGGCAGCTCCGGCTCACCGCTGGTGCGGTAGTACGCCAGCAACTGCCGGATCCGCTGCAACACCTCCGGTGCCCCGTCGGCGGTGCGCTCGGCGGCGAGCAGTTGCACGGCACGGGCACCGAGCTCGTCGGTGAGCCGCCGATTGCTCAGGAACAGCAGCGAGTCCTCGACCGCCGCGAGGGCGTGTGCCGCCGTGGCCTGCGGATCCCAGGCCGCCCGGCGCAGTCGCTGTTCGAGCACCTGCTCGATGGTCACACCCTCGTAGCCGAGCTCGATGATCGACCGCTGGTGGCGACCGATCGCGACGTCCCAGCTCTCCTGGACCGACTGCTCGCCGAGCCGCCGCTCGCCCATGATCGGCCGGACCACTTCGGGTGGCAGCAGCCGCCGCAGCATCCACAACAGATCGGAGCAGGGCCGCAGCTCCGGCTGCCCGTGCAGGTCCAGCAGCGCCCGCTGGACGGTTCGCCGCTTCGGGTCCAGCCCGAGGGGCGCCAACCGGTCGTAGACGTCGCGGGCCAGCGGTGGCAGCGCGTCGTAGCCGACCCGACCGATCCGGTCACCGCCGAACATGATCTCGCAGAGCCGGCGTACGTCGCGCCGGCCCGGCACCACGTCCTTCTCGATGCAGGTGACCGCGGCGTCGGCGAAGTCGTACGGGGTGGGCCGGCGTCGGTTGCGCATCCCGGCCAGCAGCACCGCCGTCTCGAAGATGGCGATCGCGTCGGCGGTGCTGGCCAGGTAGCCGTTGCGCCGGGCCAGCCGGACGATGTCGACCGACCAGCCGCGCAACTCGGCCTCGTCGAGCTCGCCGGGCCGGCTCGGGGCGGCCAGGAAGCCGCTGAGCCGGTCGTCGCTGACGACCGCTCCCGTCGTAGCGCCGCCGGCTGTCGGCCGGGCCGCCGCTTTCGGCTTGCGGGCCGAACTCTTGCGGCCGCCCTGCTGCCCGCCCAGCCGGTACGGGGTGACCTTGCTGCCGGTCAGCGCCTTCTGCCAGGTGCTGGCGGCGATCGACACCGTGCCACCGGCCAACCCGAACTGTGCCTCGATTGCCGAGTGGCTGGACGGGATCAGCCCGTACCGCCACTTGGTGCCGGTCCGTGCGGTGATCTCGAACGGTGCGGTCGACCGTACGCCGAACTGCTCGACCCGGCTGGCCGCGTGGAACGCGCCGCAGACGTACAGGCAGTCGGCCGGGTCGGCACCGGAGGCGGCGAGATGTTCGCGCATCCGGGTCCACATGTAGCGTTCCCGGTCCTCGTCGCGGTCGAGTCGCGCCGCGTCGCTCGGCCGCAGCCGCCGGAACAGGCTGCCGATCATGACCATGACCTGCCGGTACGTGTCGTGGTCGGCGCCGATCAGCGGCTGCTCGACGTACTGGTCCCACCATTCCGACCAGTGCCGCACCTTGCCGTGGTGCAGCAGGTACGCCTCCAACTCGGCGAACCCGGGGCGCAGGTCGCCGATGCCGACACCGACGGCGTCGCCGTGCAGCGCCTTCTCGTCGTCCTCGCCGCCAACCTGGCCCTGCTGTTGACCCTGCCCGCTCTGCTGCTCCGGTTCGTCGTCGCCGTCCGCCGGGGCGGTCGGGTCTGTCCGGTCGTCGGACTGCCACTGGAAGACGTGGTCGGTGGAGCGGTCCACCAGCAGCAGCTCGACGCCCGGTGTCTCCAGCGCGTACGCGATCGCCTGGTACTCGGCGGACGCCTCGGTGATCGGCGCGATCACGCTCAACGGCCCGGACCCGGCGGGGAAACCGTCCAGATCGCTGGCGAAGGCCTGCAACGCCACCGGCAGCTCGCAGTTGCGCAGCTCGGTCAGCAGCGGCTGCATGTCCTCGCACAGCTCCAGGTAGATCACCTTGGGCTGCTTGTCGCGCAGCCGGCGGGCCATCGCCAACGCCGACGACGGCGAGTGGTGGCAGACCGGGAAGATCTCCAACTCCTCGCCGAGCGCCTGGTCGACGTCGTCGACCAGGCCGGCGAGGATGCCGGTCAGCGCGTCGGGGGAGTCGGCGAACGCTGTCGCGGCGTCCGCCAACTGCTCCCGCAACGCCCCGAACCGGCCGTCCGACGACGCACCCGCGACCGGCGCACCCGTGACGGGCTCGCTCATGACGGGCTCGCTCATGACAGGGTCGCGATGCTCTGCCGGCCGCCTTCGAGGAAGGCCGGCCACTCGCCGCCGTCGGCCTTGCTGCGCGGCTCGATCACCCCGTGCCAGAACTTGTTCAGGATCGCCAGGTCCTCCGGGCTGCGCCGGGCCAGCGAACCGACCATCGAGCTGGCCAGCGTCTCGGCGCGCAGCGTCCGGTCGCCGAAGAACTGGCTGTGCAGGATCGCGTCCTCCAGCACCCCGATCTGCTCGGCGGTGGACAGCGCCGACTCCAGCTTCTCGTCGTCGCTGGTCGCCGACGCGGCGGCCTTGCGCAGGTCGGCGAAGCTCTGCAGCAGCACGTCCAGCAGGGTGGGCGGCACCTCCAGCTCGATCTGGTGGCGACGCAGCAGCTCGGTGGTGCGGAACCGGACGATCTCCGCTTCACTGCGCTTGTTGGTGATCACCGGGATCCGGACGAAGTTGAACCGCCGCTTGAGTGCCGACGACAGGTCGTTGACGCCCCGGTCGCGGCTGTTCGCGGTGGCGATGATCGAGAAACCGGGCTGGGCGAAGACGATGTTGTCCGAGTCCAGCTCGGGAATGGAGACGTACTTCTCGGACAGGATCGAGATCAGCGCGTCCTGCACGTCGCTGGTGGAGCGGGTCAGCTCCTCGAACCGGCCGATCACGCCCTGCTCCATCGCGGTCATGATCGGCGACGGGATCATCGACTGCCGGGACTGGCCCTTGGCGATCACCATCGACACGTTCCACGAGTACTTGATGTGGTCCTCGGTGGTGCCGGCGGTGCCCTGCACCACCAGGGTCGAGTTGCGGCAGATAGCGGCGGCGAGCAGCTCGGCCAGCCAGCTCTTGCCGGTGCCCGGGTCACCGATCAGCAGCAGCCCCCGGTCGGAGGCGAGGGTGACGATGCTGCGTTCGACGAAGCTGCGGTCACCGAACCACTTCTGTGGGATCTCCCGGTCGAGGCCGTCGGCGCGCTCGGACCCGAGGATGAACAGGCGCACCATCTTCGGGCTCAACCGCCACGAGTACGGCTTCGGGCTGTCGTCGATCGATTCGAGCCAGTCGAGCTCCTCGGCGTACTTGATTTCGGCGGGGGCGCGCAGCATCTCTGCGGTCATGGTGCGGTTTCTCCTAGTCGACGGTGCTCGTACGGCGAGTGGAAAGGGGTAGGTCAGGTGAGGAAGTTCTTGAGCTCGACGACGAGCTTGCGGACGTGCCCGGACAGCACCGGGGTGCCCTGGTCCTTGAGCCGTTGCCGGAACCACGGGTTGACGCTCTGCTGGCCGCCGCTGGAGACCGAGCCGACCGGGATCAGCCGGGCGCCGCTGCGGTGCACCGCCTGCAGCCCGTCGAAGACCTCCTGCGACTTCCACTCGTAGAAGTCGGAGATCCACACCAGGACGGTGTTGCGCGGGTCGGCGATCTTCGGTCGGGCCAGCTCCAACGCGGCCATGCCGTCGGTGCCGCCGCCCAGCTGGGTGCGCAGCAGCACCTCGAACGGGTCGTGCACCCACGGCGTCAGGTCCAGCGCCCGGGTGTCGTACGCGACCAGATGCACGTCCACCTTGGGCAGTCCGGCGAAGATTGACGCCAGGATGGTGCAGTTGACCATCGCGTCGACCATCGAGCCGGACTGGTCGACGACGACGATCATGCGGGCCGGGGTGGTCCGCTTCGCGGTCTGCTTGTAGTACAGCCGGTCGACGTAGAGCCGCTCGTCCTGCGGACTCCAGTTCGGCAGGTTCTTCCAGATGGTGCGGTTCAGGTCGAGGTTGCGGAACACCCGTTTCGGCGGGACCGACCGGTCGATGGTGCCGACGCTGGTCTGCTGCACCTGGGTCTTGAGCACCTCGGCGACCTCGTCGACGAACCGGCGGATCAACGCCTTGGCGTTGGCCAGCGCCACCCCGGACAGGTTCGACTTGTCCCGCAGCAGCTGCTCGATCAGCGACATGCTCGGGGTGAGCTGGCTGGCCAGCGCCGGATCGGCCAGCACCTCGCGCAGCCGCATCCGGCGTACCAGGTCGGCTTCGATGGCGCCGAGCACCCCGTCGCGGCGGCCCGGTGTGGCCCCGCAGGCCTGCTGGTACCAGCCGGCGTCGGCCTGCCAGCCGGCCAGCTGACCGGCGGAGACGTCACCGCTGCCGGTGGCGAAGACGTTGAGCAGCAGCTTCGACGCCAGCGCGGCCCGGCGTACCTCGTCGGCCCCGACCTGCACCGACGACTCGCCGGCGGCCTTGTCATCTTCCGAGTCATCTTCCGAGCCGCCCGCAGCCGGCGGCACGAGCAGGCCGGGCAGCTCGTCGGCCAGCTCCGGGAAACGCTGCACGACGGTGTCGATGGAGACCGCCGGGTCGAGCAGCGCGGCCGGCAGCCCCAGCTCGTCGACCACCGCCATGCTGGTGCGTTCCAGCGCGGCCTGCTCCTGCCCGTCGAACAGCCGGGCCAGCAGCCGCCAGTAGAGCACCTGGCGCCGGTTCTCGTGATAGTTGATCATCGAATCGGTCATTTGCGCAGCAACCGTCCCGCCCGCTCCCGGAGCATCGCGACACTGTCGCCCGAGCGGGCCACCGCCTTGGCGACCTTGGGATCGGTCGGCCCCTGCGCCCAGTCGCCGGTGTGCAGGTCGACCTGCTTGCGCTTCACCGTCGCCTGCATGCCGATCGGCTGCACCGACCAGCCTGGGCCGGCCGCCGCGTCACCGTCCCAGCGCAGCAGCCCGATGCAGGCCGACGACTTGGCCAGCAGTTCGGCGGTGATCGGCCCGCAGCCGGGCAGCCGGTCGACGTCGACGGCGACCCGGGTGCCGTCGACCTCGAAGCCGAGACCGGCGTCGTCGGTGACCACCGTGTAGCCCTCCAGCAGCACCGGCTCGGCGATGGCGACCGGGTGCCGGTCCAGCGGCGGTACGGCCGGGGCGAGCGCCTCACCGAGCTGCACCCGGGCGACGGCGAACGGGTCGGTCGGCTCGCCGGGGCGGGCCTGGTCGTCGCGCCAGAGCAGGTCGCCGCCGGGCAGCAGCGGCAGGTCGGTGACGTCCAGGCTGAGCCGGCCGGCCAGGGCGGCGAGCAGCACCGGATGGTCGGCGAGCAGCTGCCACACCACCGGACCGACGATCGTGTCGACCTTGGCGGCGGAGACGTTGACCCGGACCAGCCGGGACCGGTCGGCGTCGCCGCCCCCGCCGGCGGCCTCCAGCACCGCGTGCACCTGCAGCTGTACGGCGGTGGCGTGCTCCTGCACGTCGGCACCCACGATCAGCAGTCGGCCGGAGACGGTTTCCGGCGCTGCCGGCCCGCTCTGCGGGCTGGTCAACAGCATGGCGCGGGTCCACAGGTCGGCCCAGCGGCGCGCCGGAATCCGCTCCATGGTGGCCACCGGGCTGGTGTAGCGCAGCTCGTTGGCGAGCCCGTCGAGCAGCACCGCGATCCGGCGTCGGGCCGGGTCGGCGAGCAGCGCGGTCAGTGCCTGCTGGCTGGCCGACACCAGGTCGTGGTCGACGTTGCGCCAGCCGGCGAGCGCCAGCTCGGCCAGCCAGGAACGGGCCGCCAGCAGCCGTCCGTCGGCCGGGGCGGCGGCGGTAGTCGGCGCAGTCCACTGCGCCCGGTCGCGGCCGAGTGTGCCGTCGAGCCGGTCCCGCAGCGCGTCGTGCACGGCGCCCACCACGGCCGTACGGGCGGCGGCCAGCAGCAGCAACTGCTCCTCGCCGACCGAGCCGGCGGTCACCTTGTCGACGGCTTCGGCCGCCGCCGCGCTGAGCGGGGTGGCCGAGACCGCGCCGGCCAGCTCGGCCAGGGCCGCCGTACCCTGCGGGTCGAGCCGGCCGAAGCCGCCGGTCATCGCCTGGTCGAACCGGTCGATCACGGCGAGCGCCTCGGCGACCCCGGCCGGTACGCCGTCGCGCAGGTCGTCGAGCTGTGCCCCGCGCATCAGCGGGCCCCCGCCCCGGCCGGGAACCAGCTCAGCTCGGGCAGCGGCTCGACCGCGCCCGGCAGGTCCAGGTAGGACAGGTGGTGCAGGAACCGGCTGAACACGGCCGCCGCCGGCGACGTGCTGGCGAGGGTGGTCCGGCCGATCGCCCAGAAGATCTCGTTGCCGATGGTCACCTCGTCGTTGGTCTCCAGGCGCAGGAAGCGGGCGACCCGGTCGCCGCCGTACTGCACGATGGCCTCGTCGGCGAGCGCGGTCAGGTGGTTGCACGCGTAGTCACCGCCGCGCAGCCCCCCGCACGGCCGGTTGTTGTTGGTGCTGCAGCTGACCTCGTAGCTGCCGGCGGCGACCGACGACACGTACACCCGCCCGATGTCCGAGCCGCTGGACACGACGCCCTGCAGGCGTCCGTCCGCCATCTCGACGAAGGGGACCTTCGCCAGCTTGCGGGGTCGTGCGGTGGGCACCACCCGTACCATGCTTCGCCGCTGCCAGGCGGCGTCGTCCGCGTCCACTGGGTTGCCCTCCAGGGGTGTCGACCGCAGCCGTCGTCAGCCGTCATCTCAGACGGCGGGCTGCGGATCGGTGATCCGTACCCGAGAAGTTGTACCGCCCCGGTGCGACAAACCGGGGTGGCGGGCGGTGACCGGCCCGGATCGTGGTCGGCGACCGGCTGATACGCTAAACTTCCCTGCCGTACGGGAAAAAGATGCTGATGGGGAAGAATGGCGAAGTCGTGGCTGTCGGTGGAGGAAGTCGCAGAGCAGCTTGACCTGCATGTGCGTACGGTGCGTAGTTACATCCGGGACGGACGGCTGCCAGCCGTACGGATCGGCAAGCAGTACCGGATCGCACCGGCCGACCTGGACGCGTTCACCGGCCGCCCGGCCGGGTCCGCCGGCTCCGCCGAGCCGGCCGACCCGGTGGTCGAGGTCTCTGCGGTGGTCGACATCGACGGCTTGACGTCCGCCGACGCCGACCGGTTGAGCACCCTGCTGGTCGCCGGGGCGCAGGGCGGCAGCCGAGCGTCGGCCGCGCCGCCGCTGCGGCTGCAGACCGGGTACGACCCGGCGCGAGACCGGCTGAAGATCATCGTCTTCGGTGGCCCGGACGCGGTCGCGGAGATCCTGTCCACCATCGACGCGGTGACGCGGGCGGGCAGCGGAATGTTCCGCACGGACAGCGTGGAGAGGGCAGGAGACGATGGCTGACGAGATCGTCGAACTGGCCGGCGTACCGGTGCTGGTCTGCGCCGCCGACGGGCCGAAAATCGCTGGCGAGCAGGACGCGCTGGACGTGATCGGCCAGACGTTCGCCGGTGCCGAGATCGTGGCGATCCCGGTCGCGCGGCTGGACGAACGCTTCTTCGCGCTGCGCAGCGGGCTGGCCGGCAGCATCATGCAGAAGTTCGTCAACTACCGGCTGCGGCTGGTCGTGGTCGGCGACATCACCGGCCACACCGCAGGCAGTACAGCGCTGCGTGACCTGGTCGTCGAGTCGAACCGGGGCAACCAGGTCTGGTTCGTCGACGACCTCGACACCCTCGCCGCCCGCCTCACCTGAGCCGGTCGCCTCACCTGAGCCGGGCGATCGGATGCGCTTGGTCTGACACATCCTCAGCGTGTCAGGTCGAACAGCCGCTGTGGATCATCAGCAGGCGAGGGTGGGCGACAGCGGGCGAGGGTGGGCGACTACATGTACTGAGCGGCGGTCTCCTCGACTTCGCGGATGAACTCCTCCAGGTCGCCCTCAGTCCACTGCTCGTCCTGCAGCAGTGTGCCGAGCACAGCGATCTGCTTGGAGAAGCGGTCTCCGCGTCGATGTCGTCGATCAGGTCCGGCTCGCCGAGGGCAGCTCGGATCATGCCCTCCATCGCCAGCCGTCGCGCAGCGTGACGTATGGCGTAACGGTCCGACGCGCGCTCGTGCCGAGCAGCGCGCATCTCGGTCCGTCGAGTCTCGGTCCGCCGTCGAGTGGAGGGCTCAGGCACGTTATTCGCGCGAATAACGTGCCTGAGCCCTCCACTCGAAGCAGCGTCGCCGATCGCGGCGTCTGGATCTGAACCTGGCGCCACGGGCCGCTTCGGCGGTTGAAGGTGTCGGGGCGGTACAGCGAGATCCGCTCATGCCGCAGAGCACGCGTGGCGCTCGAGCAGGGGCCACAGAGCGTGTCGGCGTACAGGTGGCGCGCGTTGTCCAATCACGCCGATGAGAGTCGATCCGGCGGAGTGTGGGGTGCGGCAACGATGCGAATCAGGCGCTCAGAAGACGTAGAAGGAGTAGCTGTAGGGGCGGCCTCGGTCGTAGATGGCACGCAATCGAGGCTGTCTGACCTCGGGCAGCCTGGCCAGGACGCTGAGGAAGATCTGTCCGTCCGGCTCGAACCGGTAACTCGGAAACGGTGCAGGCGGGGCCTCCGGCGGGATCGGGACCGATCGCCCGACCGGTTTCGGGGGACGGTGGAAGACGAGGTGCCGCCAGGCGTCCCAGGCCAGCGGAACAGGCTTCAACGGTGGAGCTACCGGCCACGGTTCGCCGGTTTGCGGATGTTCCGGGATGAGGGCGAAGTCGCCGGCGGCATCCGGAAGGCCGGGCCCAGCCAGGACCAGGGTGCGCCCCGGCCCTGTGCCGACCGGGCCGACGAGACGGTCGAGAACGGGCTGGAAGACTTCGGCGACCTGGCGCTCCGGAATCATCATCGGGTCGCCGCCCGAGACGGCCAGCACGTGTGCCAGCGCCGAGGCCACGGCTGCTGCCCACATCGGGTTCCAGCCGCCGCCTGGTTCGCACGGCGGGACACCGGGATGTTGGTCGATCAGGTCTGACCAGTCGAGCATCGGGTGCGGGCCGGGAGCGTCGTCTATCACGCAGGTGGTGAGCGGATCCAGCCAGGTCGCCTGCCGCAGGCCACAGTCGTCGATCCGGGCGGCCACCGGCGTGCCGCAGGTGACGCAGACCATGTTGGGCTCGCCGCCGTCGAGGCCGCAGCATGCGGAGTCGCCGACCAGCGCTGGGGCGATGATGGCGCCGCGTACGTCCCCAGGGGTGAGTAACACCCGGCCGACTGGCCCGGTGGAGACGCGGAACCTCGGCGCGTACCAGCCGAGTGCCTCGATCTCACCGGCGCCGAGGTCGGCCCACCGGCGCCACGGCGGCCCGGACGGCAGCGGATCCACCGCGAAGGTACCGGGCTCCAGGGCCGGGGGTAGTGAGCCGGCCCCGTTCCCGTACTTCTGGTCCGCATGGACCGGCAGGGCAACCCTCGACACCGGAACCGTCAGAGTGGTTCCGCAGCTTCGGCAGCCAAAAACCGTCATGCATCCCCCGCGTCGGCCCAGGCCAATCGAGTTTGCCGGCGTACGCCGCCGGTCGAGCCGCGCGACGCTCGCGCGGCGTTTCTGTACCGGCCCGGCGCGCGCCTTGTCATCCCAGAGCCGGTATCCGCCGGGTGCGGCCCCTGGCCGCGTACCGTCACCTACTCATCCCGCGCAAGGTAGCAAGGCCGCCAGCGGCCTGCATTCGACTTCCTGTACGAGCGGACGGCATCCTCATCTGCCGCGATCCGGTGAGCGGGCGACGGCCCCGACTGTTGCGGAGTGCAGCCGGCAGGAAGGAGCAGCGTTGTGGCTTCGCAGGAGCATGATGCCTTGCCACGATCCAGTTAGATCACTTTCTTCACACTCTGCTGCCGGCAGCTAACCCGTGGCAGGGGCCCGTGCTGTGCTCGCCACGGGCCGTTGCCACGGGTAGTCGGTCAGCGGGACTTCGCCAACTCGACGAACGCCGACCAGGCTGCCGGTCCGAAGGTCAGCGTCCCGCCGGCGCGGTCCTTGGTGTCGCGGACGTACACCCGGCCCGGGATGTTGTCCGCGACCTCTACGCAGGTGTCTCCGCCGTTGCTGCTACGGCTGGACTTACGCCACTGAGGCGTGTGCATCGCACTCATCGATCACCCTTAGCATCAGGTCTCGCGACTCCCGGCCAGGCAAGGCCAGGTCGTTCACAGACTCCCACCGTCGTTCAAGCGTAGCCAGTTTGCTCGCGCTCGACGCGAGTCGTCCTTCGAGTTGATCGTCCAGGTAGCCGATCCGCGTCCCGTTGACCAAGGTCGCGATGACGAACGCGCCCGAGTGGCCGACGTGCACGCCCGCACTCGTCGGGATGACCCAGACGTGGACGGTAGGGCGGCAGCTGAGGTCGACCAAGTGCTCAAGCTGGGCTTTCATGATCGCCGGGTCACCAGTCCGGAGTACCGGCTCGGCGACTATTGCGGAGATCATCACCGGCTCTGGCCGTTCAAGCGTTGCCGCCTGCCGAGCCAGCCGGTCCCGTGTCATCTCCTCCACCTCCGCCTCCGTGTGCAGGCCGGCAGCAAGGACCATTCGGGCATATGACTCGGTTTGCAGGAGGCCCGGAACGAGGTTCGGTTGGAACGTCCGGAGCAGCGTCGAGCGCTCCTCGTTGTCGGCCCACGGGCGAAGCCACGGCGCTACTGCCTCGCCTCGTGCTTCAGCTGCCGCCTCCCGAATCTGCCGCCCGGTGCCGTACACGGCGTCGAGAAGGACTGCTATGTCGTCCGGCGGTATCGCCTTGCCGTTCTCGTAGTTGCCGATCTGAGATCCGCTCATGTGGACCTCGGCGCCGACGGCATCCTGCGACATGCCACGTGTCTGACGCGCTTGCCTAAGTAGATCTTGAAGTTCGTTCGCATACTGGCTCGCCACTGGCCAACGCTCCTGTCCGCCTAGCGCCACTTGCTGCCCACCATCTTCCGACGCCCGCTGCGTGCAGTCCAGGGTGGAAGGCAACGAAGGTGACTTGGCAATTGGCCACGGGGGATCAGATGGCAAGGGGCGGCAGCGTCAGTAGCCGAGCTGATACCCGCAACACGGCGATGGCCTGCTCGGTTGTCCCCAGCCCAATCGGAAGGGTTGATCATGGTGGCGCTTGGTGCCCTGGTTTCCGGAATCCTGCTCGGGTTCTTCGTCGGGTTGTTCAGTTTCAAGGTCAAGTCGCGGTGGTGTCCCGACTGCGGTCGGACGACGCTGCCGGCGGCTGATCGGTAGCGTGCTGGCCGACCGGTCACCGGCGGATCCCCGCCCCGGTGACGAGTTGATCGTCGATGGTCGGGCGAGTGTGCAGTTCGCGGCCGGGCGGGGTTTCCGGTTCCGGGTGACGACTGTGGACACGAAGCTGACATACGAGGGCTGGGTCTGGTTGGCCGGGTATGTGTTGGCACCCGACGGTGAGGCCCGTGAACGTCGGGAGATCTTCGTCCAGCGTGACGGTCTCCACTGGGCTCCCCGCCCGCGCCGGCACCGCTGACCCGGGCGGAGGCACAACTGCGACGCGAAGCCGTGCGCTCTCCATCCGTACTTCTGAAGGTTTTCGACTGTGTGAAAGGTGGTTCCTGCTGTGCGTAGGTTCCTTGACCTGTTCCGGCGGGCTCCGGTGCGGAGCCGGCGTAACCGGCGGTTGCTCGCCGAGATCGCCCGCCACAACCGGCGGCCGGCCGACGCCGATGCCGGTCAGCGCCGGCCGGTGCGGCCCGCCCCGAACACCGCCGGTCACTTGTACGGGCGGGCGGTGCGGCCGTCGATCAGCCCCGGCCTGGTCCGCGACCGCGCGTTCGGCGATCGCGTCCGGCGTGGCTGCGACCCGGTTGAGGTGCGGGCGTTCCTGCACCTGGTCGCCGACGAGTTGACCGCGCTGCGCGCCGAACTTGGCTCCACCCGGGAGGAGAACGCCCGGCTCAAGCAGGCGTTGCGGGACTGGCAGTCGCAGCAGTTCGAGCAGGTCCACCGGTTCGGGGCGGGGGTGGCGGCGTGAACGGCGTCAACGCGGTGCCGGCCGGCTCGCTGCACGTGGTCGGGGTCGGCGTGGACCGGCGGCGGGCGCAACGGGTGTTCACCGTCGCGAACCTCGACACCGGCGCGGTGGCGTCGACCAGCCTGGTCCCGGGCTCGTTCACGCCGTTGCCGACGCCGGGTGGGACGTGGTGGCTGCCGTACGCGCCGATCGTCACCGACCTCGCCCAGCGTGCCGGGGTGGTCCCCACGACGCTGCGCGACCCCGACTTCCCCGACGAGCCGGGCCGGCTGCCGTCGTCCGGCCTGACGCTGCCCCGGCAGTGGCAGCCCACCGTTCTGCAGCGGGACCGGCTGCGATGGGAGGCGGCGGCGCTCGCCGAGCGGCCCGCCACGCCGTGGCTGGTGCTGATCGGCCGCAGCGTCGAGCCGCCGCCACCCGGCGACCCGGGCCGGCTGCTCGGCCGGTTGTGCGCGCTCGCCGACCAGTTGCACGTCGACCTGGTCGTCGAAGTGCGGCCCAGCTCGATCGGGCGTGGGCTGAGCTGGGACGTCCGGTTCGAGCATGCCGGCGGTGCGGTGCCCGACTACCAGCACCGGTGGATCGGCGACCTGCCGACCGCGCTCGCCACCATCCCGGCCGAACGGGCGGTGACCGGTCTGACCGTCGCCAACCCTCACCTACCCGCCCACTACCTGACCGAAGCTGCCCTCACCGGGCGCCCGGTACCGGTCGGGTTGGACGGGCACCCCGGCGGCCACGACCTGGACCAGGTCGAACGACGCATGATCGCCGACGCCGAGCAGCACGGCGGCGCGCAGGCCATCTGGCGTAACCGGCACTGGTGGCACACCAGCCTGCGACCCGCCGACACCCCCGGCAGATTCGTGCGCGGCTGGGAGCCGCCGGCACCGAAGTACTGGGGCGAGCCGATCCCCACCCACCCCTGCACCCGATGTGCCGACCAGGTCGACCCGCCGTTCTGCCTGGACTGTTACGGCACCCGGCGGGTCCGACGCGGCGCGGTGCTCACCGTCACCGACCTGCGTGGCCGGACCGTGCACCGCAACTGGCGACCCGACGATCCCGACCCGCCGCCGCCCACGCTGGTGCCCGCCGACCGGCCGTCCGGCTCCACCGTGTGGCAGCTCGACGAGCACTACCAGATCGGCTCGCTCGCCGCCGGCTTCGGCGTGCAGCCGACCGACCTGACCGACATCGACGGCGAACACAGCATCGACCAGCACCTACGCAACGGCGTCAGCCAGGTCCCCCACGGCGGCGGCGACCCGCTCGACGCGTACCTCGGTGAAGTCGGCGCCACCCACGACGGCGCCCGGATCATGGTCCGCGCCACCGACTGGCCCGGCCCCACCCTCGACGAACTCACCGCCCTGATCCGCGGCCTCGGCCTCGCCCTCGACATCACCGTCATCGACCACCGCAACACCATCGGCCGACCCGAACTGTCCCAAGGCCATAGCTGGTCCGTCCGGGTCGTCGACCCCACCACACCGCACACCGTCGACCCCGTCCCCACCAGCGCCACCCTGCCCGAAGCCACCGCACTCTGCTACCGCTACCTGCACGGCGCACTCCGCGCCACCATCCCCACCGACCCGGCCACGCCGATACCCGTCCCACAACACACCGCAGCGGCCGGCACCCTCACCGACACCACAACCCACATCACCCAGGTACGCCACCACGCCGCCACCCGGCCCGGCCAGCCCGTCACCGTCCGCCTCCACCCCGACGGCACCCACACCACCACCACAATCGAGTTGAAGACGACCTGGTCATGACGCTGCACCGGCGGGAATCGCCGCCAGCCGTCCGTACCCCCGACGACGGTGACGAACTGAACCGCCTGGTACAGCAGGCTGTACTTCCTGGGCCGCAGAGCGCTGGATCCGGCACTTGTCGCCTATCGTCTGTGGCCGGGGAGGTACGCGATGCCGCGCAGAGACACCGTCGGGCGTGCGACAGCGGCGGGGCCGGGCGGCCGTGGGTCCACCGTGCGGCGGTACGCCCGTCGCGGCGTACGGATGTCGGTCGACGCCATCGAACACCTCGTCGGCGGCCTCGGTACGGCGATCCTGGCACTGGCGGCCGTCGTGATGCTGGTCCTGGTGGCGCTCGCCAGCGTGGTCGGCATCGGCCTGCCGATGGTCCCGTCGGCGGCGAAGGCGGTCCGGCTGGCCGCCAACCGGGAACGGGCCCGACTGTCGCGATGGGACCGCGATCTGCCCCTGCCGCCGCCGGTCCCCACCGGCCTGCGCGGCGTCCTGCACGACCCGTGGGTGCGGCGCGAGGCCGCGTTCGTGGCCGCGCACGGCACCGTCGGGTTCGGGCTGGGTGTGCTCGGGCTGTCGCTGCCGATCTCCGCGGTGCAGAACCTGCTGTTCCCGTTGTACTACTGGGTGCTGCCGCCGGAGGCGGGCGGCCCGGGTTTCATCGACTGGCGGATCGACGGCTTCCCCGACGCACTGGTGGTGGGGCTGATCGGGGTCGGCTGGCTCGCCGCGACCGTGGCGCTCGGCCCGACGATGGCCCGGCTGCAGGCGCTGCCGGGGCGACGGTTGCTGGCCCCGCCGCGCGACGTCGACACGTCGCTGCGGATCGCCGAACTGACCGCCACCCGGGCCGCCGCGCTGGACGCGCACGCCGTCGAGCTGCGCCGCATCGAGCGGTCCCTGCACGACGGGGCGCAGAACCGGCTGGTCGCGGTCACCGTACTGCTGGGTGCCGCGCGGCGGGCGATGGTCCGGGATCCGGCGCGGGCGGTGGAGATCCTGGACCGCGCGCACGACTCGGCCGAACTGGCCCTCGCGGAGCTGCGCAGCGTGGTCCGCTCGATTCTGCCGCCGGTGCTCGACGACCGGGGGCTCGCCGCCGCGCTCGACGGCCTGGCCGCCGGCTGCGGGGTGCCGTGCACCGTGCAGGTCGACGTCGCGGGCCGGTGCGCCGCGTCGGTCGAGTCGACGGCGTACTTCGTGGTCGCGGAGGCGCTGACCAACGTCGCCCGGCACAGTAGTGCCGCCTCGGCGGCGGTCACCGTGCACCGCAGCGGCGACCGGCTGCACGTGTCGGTCGTCGATGACGGCCGGGGCGGTGCCAGTGACGGCAGCGGCTCGGGGATCGGCGGCATCCGGCGGCGGGTGGAAGCACACGACGGCCGGTTCACCCTGACCAGCCCACCCGGTGGGCCGACGACACTACTCGTGGAGCTGCCATGCGGATCGTGATCGCCGAGGACGACGCCCTGCTGCGGGAGGGTCTGGCGCTGCTGCTGCGGGCCGAGGCGCTCGACGTGGTCGCCACCACCGACTCGCCGACGACCTTCCTGGCCGCCGTCGACGAGTTTCGGCCGGACGTCGCGATCGTCGACGTCCGGATGCCGCCCACACACACCAACGAAGGCATCGTCGCCGCCGTCGAGGCCCGGCGCCGTCGACCGGACCTCGCGGTGCTGGTGCTGTCCGCGTACGTCGAGCAGGCGTTCGCCACCGACCTGCTCGCCGGCGGTGCGGTCCGGCTCGGCTACCTGCTCAAGGAGCGGGTCGGCCGGGTCGAGGAGTTCCTCGCCGCGCTGCACCGGGTCGCCGACGGCGGTACGGCGATCGACCCGGAGGTGGTCGGGCAGCTGTTCGCCCGCAGCCGTCCCGACAGCGACCTGAGCCGGCTCAGCGCCCGGGAACGCGACGTGCTCGCCCTGATGGCCGAAGGACTCGGCAACACGGCGATCGCGCAGCGGCTGTTCGTCACCGACGGGGCCGTCCACAAGCACATCCGCAGCATCTTCGCCAAGCTCGGACTCGCCCCGGACGACCGCGCCGACCGGCGGGTGACGGCGGTGCTGCGCTACCTCGAAGACGCCCAGCGGCGTAGCTAGTACAGCCTGCGCTACCTTGGTCGGCCAGTACGCTGGATCGTCCGGAAGCCCGTCTGACCATAGCGTTCTCCATGTAAACGTCCTCTGACGACATGGAGGTTGGTCGAGATGACCGTCCGCGTTGGACAGACTGCCGACCCGGCGGTCCGCGTGATACAGCTCGCCCGTACGTATGGTTCCGGACCGCAGGCGGTCACCGCGCTCGGCGGCGTCGACGCGGATTTTCACCGCGGCACGTTCACGGCGGTGATGGGGCCGTCCGGTTCCGGCAAGAGCACCCTGCTGCAGACCGCGGCCGGCCTGGACCGGCCCTCCTCCGGGCAGGTGTGGATCGGTGACCAGGAGCTGTCCCGGCTGTCCGAGACGAAGCTGACCAAGCTCCGTCGCAGCCGGATCGGCTTCGTCTTCCAGGCGTTCAACCTGATCGGCGCGCTGACCGTCGAGGAGAACATCCACCTGCCGCTGCGGCTGTCCGGGGTACGCCCGGACGCCGCCTGGCTGCGGCAGGTGGTCGAACGGGTCGGGCTCGCCGACCGGCTGCACCACCGCCCGGCTGAGTTGTCCGGCGGGCAGCAGCAGCGGGTGGCGATCGCCCGGGCGCTGGCGATGCGCCCCGAAGTGATCTTCTGTGACGAGCCGACCGGCGCGCTGGACACCCAGACCGCCGCCGACGTGCTGGCCCTGCTGCGGTCGGTGGTCGACGACGCGCAGCAGACGGTGATCATGGTGACCCACGACCCGGTGGCGGCCTCGTACGCCGACCGGGTGATGGTCCTGGCCGACGGTCGGATCGTGCGGGACATGCCCCAGCCGGGTGCGGAGCAGATCGCCGAGCAGTTGGCGTGGCTCGGCCGCCGCCAGCTCGTCACCCAGGGGAGCTGAGCCATGCTGATGCTCGCCCTCCGGATGCTGCGCCACCGCATCGGCAGCGCCGTCGCCACCCTCGTCGCGCTCACCTGCGGCGTCATGATCCTCATGTCGATGGGCGTGATGGTCGAATCCGGGATGCGGTTCACCCCCGAACCGCAGCGGTACGGCGCCGCCGACATCCTCGTCGCGGATCGCGACATGACCATCGAGACCACCGAGTTCGGTGAGACGTCCACGGTCACCGTGGACCTGCCCACCGGCGGAAGCGTGCCGGTCACCCTGGCCGAGCGCATCGGGCAGCTGCCCGGCGTTGCGGTCGCCGCCGCCGACCGGTCGATCCAGGCGGTGGTGCCGATCGACGAGACCGCGCAGGGGGCGCTCGGGCACGGTTGGAGCAGCGCCGCGCTCACTCCGTACCGGATCGTCGACGGCAACCAGCCGGACACCACCGACGAGGTCGCCATCGACGCCCGGCTCGCCTCGGCAGCCGGCGACCAGCTGCGGCCCGGCGACCAGATTCCGGTCCTCGCCGCCGGCTCGGTGCGGCAGTACCGGATCAGCGGCATCGTGGACCGTACCGCCGCCGGTGACCAGCCGCCCGCGCTGTTCTTCACCGACGACCACGCCGCCGCGCTCAGTGGCAGCCCGGACCGGGCCGGACTGATCGGGATCGTCCTGGCCGCCGGCGCGGACCCGGCAGCCGTGACGGCCGAGGTCGGCCGGCTGGCCGCCGAATCCGGCGCGACGGTCTACACCGGCACCGAACGGGCCGGACTCGAACAGTCCGAGGCACTCATGGCGGCCGACATGCTGATCCAACTCGGCTCCGTACTCGGTGGCTACGTCGCCGGGCTCGTCATGTTCGTCGTCGCCGGAACGATCGGCCTGGCGGTCCGCCACCGCCGCCGCGACCTGGCCCTGTTGCGCGCCGTCGCGGCGACCCCGGGACAGGTACGGCTGCTGGTCGTCGCCGAGGTCGCGCAGTTGGCCATCATCGCGGTGGCGCTTGGCATCCCCGCCGGGCTGTGGGCGACCGACTGGGTGCACCGGCAGCTGATGGACCGCGGCTTCATCCCGCACGGCTTCCCGTTCGACGGCGGGGTGCTCACCGCCGTGGCGGTCAGCGTGGCGACCGTACTGGTGGCGGTGTCGGCGGCGCTGATCGCGGCCCGCCGTACGGTGCGGATCCGGCCGACCGAGGCGCTCGGTGAGATCGCCGTGGAGCCTCCCCGCAGCAGCCTCCTGCGGCTGGTCGCCGGTCTGATCGCGCTCGGCGGCGGGGTCACGTTGACCATGTTCACCACCGCCCTGCGTGGTCAGGCCGGACTCAGCGCGGCGCTGGGCATGCTGTTCGTCTTCGTGCTCGCCGCCGCCCTGCTCGCGCCATGGATCAACCGGTACGCCGCACAGCTACTCGGCCCGGTGCTGCGCGCCGTGTGGGGCGACAGTGGATACCTGGCGGCGGCCAACCTGCGGGCGAACGCGCAGGGTATGGCGACCGTGCTGACCGCGTTGGTGCTGTCGGTCGGCTTCGGCGGCTCGATCTGGTTCCTGCAGGACAACCTGGACCGGCAGGCCATCGCCCAGACCCGTGACGGCACGCTGGCCCAGCACACGCTGATGTCGGCGGTCGGGCTGCCGGCGAGCGCCGCAGCGGACGCCCGCGAGCTGCCCGGCGTCGTCGCCGCCACACCGATCCGGCGTACCTCGGTGATCCTGCCGGTGATGGGCGGCGCCGAACCCTTCGGCGCCCAGGCGGTCGACCCCGACGGGGCCGACCGGACCATGGACCTGTCGGTCACCGACGGCAGCCTCGCCGACCTGCGTGGCGACACCGTGGCACTGTCTAACCTGCAGGCAGCCACCCTGGGAGCGGATCTCGGCGACCAGGTCGAGATCTGGCTCGGCGACGGCACCCCGGTGACGTTGCGGCTGGTCGCCATCTACGAGCGCGGGCTGGCCTTCGGGGACGTGACCCTCCACCGGGAGACGGTCGACGGCCACACCCCGACCAACCTCGACGACGAGGTCCTGATCCGCACCGAACCGGGCAACGCCGAGGCGGTCGCCGGGCTCGCCGGCCTGGTCGAGCGGTACCCGGGCAGCGGCCTGATCGACACCGGCGCGGTCGGTGCCCAGCTCGCCACCGACCTGGCGCTCAGCGCCTGGATGAACAAGCTGGTCATCGGGGTCATGGTCGGCTACGCCGCTCTCGCCGCCGCCAACACCATGATCATGGCGGCGCTGACCCGGGGCCGTGAACTGGCCCTGCTGCGCCTGGTCGGCGTCACCACCCGCCAGGTCAAGCGGATGGTGCACGCCGAACAGGTCGGCCTGCTCGGCACGTCGCTGCTCATCGGTGGTGCCATCGCCACCGTCACGTTGGTCTCGGTGGTCCGGATGATGACCGGACAGCTGGTCCCCTACGTCCCGCCGCTCGGCTGGATCTCGATCATCGGCGGTACCACGCTGCTCGCGCTGGTCACCACCATCGCCCCGATCAGCGCACTCCTGCGGACGCCACCGGTCAACAGCATCGGCGTCAAGGAGTAACCGTCAGCCAGTTCACCACAGGCGCCGACGAATCGTCGTCGGCTCCGTGGATCGGCGCACCGTGCGCCCGATCCGAACACCCACCAGGAGGTTCCATGTCACCGCAACCCACTACGACCCCGCGCAAGCGGTTCGGGCTCGGTCGCCGCAGCGCCGCCGCACTCGCGCTCGTCGCGCTGGTCGGGTTCGCCGGCATCGGCATCCAGTACGCCGACGCCGCGCAGGCCCACCACCGCCCGAAGAAGGACTCCATCCAGACCAGCATCGACGCGCTGGTCAAGGCCGGCGTCGCCCCCGGGGCGCTGGTCTCGGTACGGGACAGCAGGGGCCGCGTCACCAACTACACCGCCGGCGTCAACGACCCACGTACCCGGGCGAAGGTGCCCACCGACGGGTACGTGCGGATGGCGAGCAACACCAAGATGTACACCGCCGTCGCCGTCCTGCAGCTCGTCGACGAGGGCAAGGTCAAACTGGACGAGCCGATCGAGACGTACCTGCCGGGGCTGGTCCGTGGCGAGGGCTTCGACGGACACACCATCACGGTCCGCCACCTGCTGAGCATGACCAGCGGCCTGCCGGAGTACGAACTGCCGGACGTCTCCGTGTGGGGCGAGCGGTACTACGAACCGCGTGACATGCTCGACTCGGCGTTCTCCCAGCCGGCGCACGCCCCGGCCCCCGGCGGGGAGGTGCAGTACCGCAACGCCAACTACATCGTTGCCGGTCTGCTGGTGCAGAAGGTCACCGGTCGCCCGCTGGCCGAAGTGATCACCAACAAGATCCTGAAGCCGGCCGGACTGCACGAGACGTACTGGCCGAGTGTCGGTGACAAGACCATCCGCCGGCCGTACGCCAAGGGCTACCTGCCGGACCCTCAGACGGAGAAGTGGGTCGACACCACCCAGGTGGACCCCTCCATCTCCTGGGCGGCCGGCCAGATGATCTCCACCCCGAGTGACCTCAACAAGTTCCTGGTGGCGCTGCAGAACGGGAAGCTGATCAAGCCGGCAACCCTGGCCGAGATGCGCGACAGCAAGGCCTTCCTGCCCGGCGGCGAGGCCTTCCCGGACCTGGTGTGGCACTACGGTCTCGGCACCAACGGGTACGAACTCTCCTGCGGCGGTATCGCCTGGGGGCACGGCGGCGACATCGACGGCTACTCCAGCCGTACCGCCATCACCGCCGACGGACGCGCGGTGACCCTCGTGGTGACCGCCGCGACCAACGAGGGCGTCTTCCCGGTCCTGGATGCATTCGACGCCGCCCTGTGCGCCGGTAAGTGACCCCGCGCCCCGGCCGGGATGCTCGGCGCATCCCGGCCGGGGCGGCACCCCTCCATCCCCCTGACAAAGGAGCCACGCACCGTGTCCACCTCAGTTTCCGTACCGAACCGGCCCACCCGGTCGCGTCGCCGGATCGTCACCATCGCGACGGCCGCCGCGATCGCCGCCGGCGGGCTCGCGGCCGCCGGCCCGGTCACCGCCGCCCAGGCCGAGACCCGCCCCGACGCCATCGGGCAACGCCCCGACGCCATCTCGCAGCGCATCGACGCCCTCGTCGGCCCCGACCGGCACCCCGGCGCGCTGGCCGCCGTGCGGGACCAGCGCGGCCGGACCCGCCACTACACGGCCGGCGTCGGCGACCTGCGTACCGGCGCGAAGGTGCCGAGAAACGGCAAGGTACGCATCGGCAGCGCCAGCAAGATGTTCGCCTCCGTCGTCGTGCTGCAGCTCGTCGACGAAGGCACAGTGGACCTCGACGCGTCCGTCGAGACCTACCTGCCGGGCCTGGTCCGCAGCCCCGGCGTCGACCCCGACGCGATCACCGTCCGCCAGCTGCTGCAGCACACCAGCGGACTGCCCGACTACACCGACTCGATGTTCCCGAAAATGATCGACATCCCGCCGTACCAACACATCTACCTCGAACCCCGGGACCTGCTCGACATGGCCAACGCCATGGAAGGCCGGCCGGCCGGCACCTGGTCCTACAGCAACACCAACTACCTGCTGGCCGGGCTGATCGCCCAACGGGTCACCGGCCGCCCGTTCAACGAGCTGGTCACCACCCGGATCATCGAACGGCTCGGCCTGCGGCACACGTACGCGCCCGAGGTCGGTGAGGAAGGCATCCGGGGCAGGCACCCCAAGGGCTACCAGCTCGACGACGCCACCAAGGAACTGCTCGACTTCACCCGGATGGACCCGAGCTGGGGCTGGGCCGCCGGGCAACTGATCTCCACCCCGGGTGACCTGAACACGTTCCTGCGGGCGCTGCTCGACGGCAAGCTGCTCAAACCGGAGCAGCTGGCCGAGATGCGCACCACCGTCGCCGTACACCCGCAGTCGGACCTGAGGTACGGACTCGGACTCTTCAGCACCCCGTTGAGCTGCGGCGGGGTGGCCTGGGGCCACGGCGGCGACATCCCGGGCTACTCGACCACCAACGGTGCCACCGACGACGGCCGCGCGGCGACCCTCACGGTCACCTCGCTCACCGGGTCGGTGACCGACAAGTCCGTCGCCGCCGAGCGGGCCGCGCTCGTCGACGCCGCACTGTGTACGGGGTGACGCACCGCGGCTGAGGCCGCCCGCCGCGCGGCACGGACCCTGAGGTCTCCACACGTTCTGCACATCGGCGTCACAGCGCGTGCACCGCTGCGAGCGACGGTGAACGTGCAGGTGATCGACACGACCGGAGGAGGGGTCATGAACAGGAAGACTCGGCTGGCGACGGCGCTGGTGGCCGGTGGTGTGCTCACCGCCGGAGCGGTGGCGGTGACGGCACCGGCGATCGCCGGGGCGGGGCCGTTCGGCAACCCGTCAGTGAGCGCCTCGTGGTCCGGCCCGATGTCCGGCATGGGCCCCGGAACCGCGGGCAACGGCATGGGAAGGGCCGGCAACGGCATGGGGGCGGCCTCCCGTGACGGCAGTTGTCTGTACCCGTCGGCGGACGTGCCGTCCGGCACGTTGACCGAGCAGCAGAAGGCCACCCTGGCCAGCATGGCGCAGGAGGAGAAGCTTGCCGGGGATCTGTACCGGGCGTTCGCCGACGAGTACCCGGCGGTGGTCTTCGACCGGATCGCCGCCGCCGAGGACCAGCACCTGGCGGCGGTGCGTACCCTGCTGGACCGGTACGGGCTCGACGACCCGACCGCGGACCAGCCGGCCGGTCAGTTTTCCGACCCGGCCGTGCAGGCGACCTACGACCGGCTGCTGGCCGAAGGTCTGACCAGCCAGAGCGCTGCGTTCGGCGTCGGGCAGCAGGTCGAGCGGGCCGACATCGACAGCCTGCAACAGGCCCTTACCGGGCTCAGCGCGGCTGACGTGACCCGGGTCTACCAGCACCTGTTGGCCGCCTCGCAGCACCACCTGACCGCGTTCACCACCTGGGCTACCCGGTAGTCCAGCACCGGACCTGCGTCAGCCGACGCACCGGCACAGCCGGTCGGCTGGCGCAGGTCCTCCGCGTTGTACCCCAAGGGGGCGACCGCGCCGCAGGACGTGCCGTCGGGCGGGCGCGGCCGGGCCGAACGGCTCTGCCGCCCGACCGGCTGACCGCGATGAGGTGGAGTCATGGCCGGCACGGTGCTTGTCGTCGAGGACGATCGGGAGATCCGCGAGCTGCTGCGCCGTTACCTGGAACGGGCCGGGATGAAGGTGCACACCACCCACTCCGGAGCCGAGGCCGTCCGCCTGCTCGATGAGGGCGGCATCGATCTGGTCGTGCTCGACCTGGGACTGCCCGACGTCGACGGCCTTGACGTGCTGGCCGCAGCCCGTGCCGACGGCGACGTGCCGACCATCGTGCTGACCGCCCGCAGCGGGGTGGAGGACCGCATCCGGGGACTGCAGCACGGCGCCGACGACTACGTCACCAAGCCGTTCAGCCCCATCGAACTCGTCCTACGGGTGCAGGCCGTTCTGCACCGCCTGCGCGGCGGTGCGACGGAGCCGGGCCCGGCCTCGTACGGAGCCGGCCGGCTCCGGATCGACGAGGCCCGGCACGAGGCGTGGCTGGCCGGCAAACTGCTGGAGCTGACCCCGACCGAATGGGGGCTGTTGACCACCATGGCGTCCGCGCCCGGCCGGGTGTTCTCCCGCTACGAACTGGTCAACCGGGTCCGGGGCTACGAGTTCGCCGGCTACGAACGGACCATCGACTCACATGTGAAGAACCTGCGCCGCAAGCTCGCAGCCGACCCGGGCGAGATCATCGCGACCGTGCTCGGCGTCGGATACCGGCTGGTCCTCGGCCGTGACCGGTGACCCGACCGCTGTATTCGGCCCGCTCGGCCGACGGCTGCTCGCCGCGTTCGCCGCAGTGGCCCTGTCCTCCGTCGCCATCCTGACCATCGCCGCGCTCATCGGCACCGACCGGGGACTGGCCACCGCCGAACGCGCCAACCGCGAGGAGGCCGCCGCCCGTACGGCGGTAGCCGTCGCCGACGGCTACCCTGCGACCGGTGGCTTGGCCGCCGCCGACCTGACCGCCGCACGGGCACTCGCCGAGGCGGCCGGCGCGCAACTGGTGATCCGGGACGCCACCGGCGCGATGGTGTGGCCCGGCCGGGCACCCGCCGGCTCCGGCCCCATGCGGGGCGCCCACCACGACGTCACCGGTACCGCAGCGACCGCCACCGTGGAGACCGCCACCATCCACGTCGCCGGTCAGGACGTGGGAACAGTCGAACTCATCTTCGGCCGCGCACCCGCGACCGGTGGACGCGCGGTCGCCTGGCAGTGGGTCGCCGCCGCTGGCGTTGCCGCGCTGCTGCTCGCCTTGGCCGTGAGCTGGTACGTCGCCAGCCGGCTCAGTGTGCCGCTGGTCGCGGTGACCCGGGCCGCCCGTGCCTTCGCCAGCGGCGACCGGGCCGTGCGCGCCCGGCTGCGCGCCCCCGGTGAGCTCGGGGAACTCGCCAGCGCGGTCGACGCGATGGCCGACCAGGTGACGCAGGCGGAACAGATGCGTCGGCAACTGTCGGCCGACGTCGCCCACGAACTGCGTACCCCACTTGCCTCCCTGCAGGCCGGCCTGGAGGAGCTACGCGACGGCCTGGCCGAGGCGGACCCGGCCCGGCTGGCCAGCCTGCACGATCAGAGCCTGCGGCTGGGCCGGGTGGTGGAGGACCTCGCCGAGTTGTCGGCGGCCGAGTCCGCGGCGCTGTCGCTGCGCCGCGCCGACGTCGACCTCGCCGACATCGTCACCGCCGCGCTCGACGGTCAGGAACCCCGGCTGTGCAGCGCCGGGCTTCGCGTCGACCGTGACATCCGCTCCCCGGTCCCGGTACACGCCGACCCCGATCGGCTCCACCAGGCCGTCACCAACCTGCTGACCAACGCGGCCCGCTACTGCCGACCCGGCGACCAGGTCCAGGTCAGCGTCGACACCGTCGACCACCACGCGCGCATCCGGGTCGCCGACACCGGACCTGGCATCGAACCCGCCGACCTGCCGCACGTCTTCGACCGTTTCTGGCGGGGCCGGAACAGCCGGTCCGCCGTAGGGGCCGGCATCGGTCTCGCGGTGGTCCGCGAACTCGTCGCGGCACACGGCGGCACCGTCGACGCGCAGTCGCGGCCCGGCCACGGCAGCACGTTCACCATCCGGCTTCCGCTGGCCCCACGTTTGTCGGCAGGTTCCAGCGAGTGACCGGCCGGCTCAGAGCACCGTCGCGCCGACGAGCTGCCCGATGGCGAAGGTGACGGCCATGGCCAGGGCGCCACCGGCCACGAGCCTCACGACCGCCCGACCCACGCGGGCAGAGCCCAGTCTCGCGCTCACCGCACCCGTCATCGCGAGGGTGAGCAGCACGACAGCGAACGTCACGGGGACCCGCGCGTCGGGTGGTGGCAGCAGGATCGCGATCAGCGGCAGCAGTGACCCTATGGTGAAGGCGATCGCCGAGGCGGCGGCCGCGTGCCAGGGATTGGTCAACGAATCCGGGTCGATCCGCAGCTCGATGTCGGCGTGCGCGGCGAAGGCGTCCTTCGCGGTCAGCTCCTCCGCTACCAGCCGGGCGGTCCCGGCCGTCAGGCCCTTCGCGACGTAGAGCGCGGTCAGCTCGTCCAACTCCTGCTCGGGGAACCGTTCGAGCTCGGTGCGCTCCTTCGCCAGCAGCGCCCGTTCGGAGTCACGTTGGCTGCTCACCGACACGTACTCACCCAGGGCCATGGAGACGGCGCCCGCCGCCACTCCCGCGACCCCCGCGGTCAGGACGGGGCCGGTGGCGATGGTCGCGCCGGCCACTCCCACGACGAGACCCGCCGTCGACACAATGCCGTCGTTGGCGCCGAGCACTCCGGCCCGCAACCAGTTCAACCGGGTGGAGATCCCGCCGCCGTGCGGTTCACCCACGTGAATCGTGCCGGGCCAGCCGGCTCCCGTACCTTCGGCACTCATTCGGATCACCTGCCACCGCCACCGTACGGCGGGGCGTCCTGGCACGGCAACGAAGCTTAGCCTGCGCTATGGCTGGACGAAGCGTGGCGTCGATGTGGTTGGCGAACGCGGCCGGACCTTCGCTGCGGCGAGGAGACCCTGCAGGTGATCGGCGAATCTCGGAGCACCGCACGCGCTGAGCCGGTCAAGCAGGTCGTCCAAACTGATCTTTGGGTTTCCTTCCACTCTGCCCGTCTCCGCGCTCTGCCGCTTGATCACATCGACCACCAGGACCGGCGCCAGATCGTATTGAAGGCACAGGAAGCGGTCGGGTGTCAGTGTTTCGATGTTGAGCGGATCCATGACCTCACGGGGGAAGTGCCTGACGTTGTTCGTCACCACGACGTCTGCTCGGCCAGCGACGGCTGCAGCCAGGACATGTCGATCGCCGGAATCGTTCTTCATCTCCACGGTGAGGGACTCATGTCCGGTGACCAGGGCGTCGGTGAACGCTTTGTTCATGCTCGTGAACATCGCATCGAGGCGTCCGTGGTCAATGTTTGGCCGAAGCCGCACGATCGTGCGTCGCGTCTCCGCGAGGATCTCAGCACTCCACAGGGGGCGGTAGAGATCAGCTTCGGCAATCCGCAGGAGGGTGTCTCGCAACAGGTTCGGAACCAAGACGTTCGCATCGAGAAGGGCGGAGAACGGCACCAGATGAGCTTAGGCGTACCTGGCGTACGGTGAAACCGTCCGCTTCATACCTGGTTGTCATCGCCTTCAGTGGATTCGTTGGCGGTGAGGTCGTACAGCCCCAGAGCGATGCTCTCGGCTGTCAGTTGGTCTAGCAGTTGCCTACGCTCCACCCGCCGCTGCTCCTGATACCGCAGTACGTCCGCGAGCTTGATGCGACGATGGCTGTTCGGGCGTTCGTGAGGAATTTTCCCTTCCTCCAGGAGTTTCGTCAGGGTCGGTCGCGAGATGCCGAGCATGTCGGCGGCTTGCTGCGTAGTGAGAGTCGTATGTTGCGGGGCGATCGTCACGGCATAGCCGCTGGCCAGTGCCTCAAGTGCCTTGACGAGAATATCGTGCAGGCCGTCGGGAATCGGCCGGGACGCGCTGCCATCGGCGCTCACCAGTCGGGCGCGGCCGGTCGGCGGCTGGTGTCCCCGATCACGGAGCACTTGCAGCAGGTCGACGACTTCCGCGCTGTCGGCGGCGTCGGGGAGGATCGTCTGCTCATCCATGACCCTGGCAGCTGTCATGCTGCTAGCGTCCGATGAAAACGTAAGATTCGCAAGGCGGACGTGGGAAGCTTGGCAACATCGTGAATTACGGACAAAATTCCCCGCTGCTCCGCTGCGTCAACCTCCCGGCGGGCGGGTACGAGCTTGCGCATGCGGCGAATCTGGAGCGGGTTGCTGGCCGGTGCCGCCGGTACCAGCGCCCTCAACATGGTCACCTACCTCGACATGGCGGGCCGGGCCCGGCCGGCGAGCAGCACCCCACAGCGCAGCGTCGGCCGGCTCGCCGAGACGCTGCACGTCGACCTCGGCGACGAGGAGACGGCCAGCAACCGGCGGGCCGGGCTCGGGCCGCTGCTCGGCTACGCGACCGGCCTCGGCGCCGGAGCGCTGTACGCCGTCGCCGGCCCCCGCCGGGCACCGGTCTGGGCGGCCACCGGGCTGCTCGCCATGTTGGCGATGGCCGGCTCGGACGCGCCGATGACCCTGCTCAAGGTGACCGACCCGCGGCAGTGGAGCGCCGCCGACTGGGCGTCGGACATCGTGCCGCACCTGGCGTACGGCCTGGTCGCCGCCGCCGCGCTGCACCGGTTACAGCGCCGCGACTGACCTGCCCGGCCGTGCGGCCGTAACGCGTACCCCCGACGGGTTTCAGAGCCAGTCGTGTTCGCGGGCGTAGCGGGCCGCGTCGTGCCGGGTCCGGGTCTGGGTCTTCTGCATCGCGTTGGACAGATAGTTGCGTACGGTGCCTTCGGCGAGGTGGAGCCGGACGGCGATGTCGGCTACCGAATACCCGTCGCCGGTGGCCCGCAGCACGTCGACCTCCCGGTCCGTCAGTGGGCAGTCGTCGATGACGGCGAGCGCGGAAACGTCCGGATCGATCCACCGCTTGCCCGCGTGCAGGGTGCCGATGACCGAGGCGATGTGCGCGGGTTCGGCCGACTTGCTGACGAAGCCCTGTACGCCGAGCCGGAGAGCGCGTCGCAGCACACCCGGTCGAGCGTGCCGGGTCAGCATCAGGATGACCTGCTCGGGCCGGTCCTGCCGGATCTGGGCGACGGCGCCGAGCCCGTCCACGCCGGGCATTTCCAGGTCGATGACGAGGACGTCGGGCCGGTGGTGCAGGGTCGCCTCGACGGCGGCCGCGCCGTCGGCGGCTTCGGCGAGTACGGTGATGTCGCCTTCGAGCGGCAGCAGCGCGGCCATCGCCTTGCGGAGCAGGACTTCGTCGTCGGCGAGCACCACGGTGGTCGCCGGGGCATCGACCTGCGTCATTGATCCTCCATCGGTGCGGAGCCAGTGCGCGGGCCGGTGTGCGGGCCGGTGCGCGGGCCGGTGCGCGGAAAGGTCGCAGCCGTCAGGAAACGCCCGTCGGTCTGCTCCACGGTGAGCTCACCGGCGCTGTCGGCCACCCGGCCCCGCAGCGCGGCCAGGCCACGCAGCTCGGGCAGCGGAGTCTGCGGTGCGCCGTCGTTGACCACGGTGATGCCCGAACCGGACAGGGTGATCTTCACCTGGGTGGCCTGGGCGTGCCGCAGGATGTTGGTCGTCGTCTCGCGTAGGACCTGGCCGAGCAGTTCGTCGGCGCGGGTGTCGACTTCGGCCTCGCGGTCGACGTGGACCCGGATGCCGGCGGCTTCGAAGAGGTTCTTGGCGTTCTCCAGCTCGGCGGAGAGGTTGAGCCGCCGCTGCGCGTAGGCGAGCTCCTTGGTCTGGTTGATGGTGTCGCTGACCAGGGAATAGATCTCCCGCAGCTCGTTGTCGACCCGGTCGGGGTCGGTACGGACCAGTTTGCGGGCCAACGCGATCTTCAGCTTCACCACGTGCAAGGTGTGGCCCTGGATGTCGTGCAGGTCGCTGGCGAACCGGGCGCGTTCCCGGAAGACGGCCAGCTCCGCTTCACGCCGGCGGGACTCCTGCAACTCGTCGACGACGTCGTAGAACCGCTTGTTCGGAAACATCAGGCCGGTGATCACCGCGACGGCACCGGCGGGAAGGACGACGTACTGCAGGAGGACGTCGGAGACGCTCTCGGACGACACCAGCAGCCGCGCCGCGCCCACCACCGCGACGTAGCCGACGAGACCGACGGCCGCCGCGGCCCGGTACCGCTTCAGATAGGGGACGACGAGGGAGCCGACGAGGGCCAGGCCGTAGAACGCACGCGGGCTGTCGATCATCAGTACGCCGAGCGGCCAGACGGCGGCGGTGACGATCAGACAGTACGGGGCGAACCGGGGCAGGTCGCGTGCCGTCCACCGCTCGAAGGCCACCAGTGCCGCGACCACGCCCGAGGCCAGGATGAGCGCGTCCCACCAGGTGCGGGAGTCCGCCACCACCACGATAGCCCCGCCGACGGCGAGCGGCGGGACCAGCATGACGAGGTTGAGCTTGCGCAGCCGTCGCCGCGTGGGCTCGGTGTGCTCGGGCATCTCCTGAATATTCGTCCGGATCCGGGCTGGCCACCAGTGACACTACGTCACGGGTCCACCGGCGGGAATGTCATCGCGAAGTGGTGACACGGCCGCACTGACCGGCGGGCGCGGTCAGCGCTGGAATTGACGGCATGTCCACCACACCAGTTATCGAGGTCGAACGCCTCAATGTCGCCTACGGCGACTTTCACGCCGTCAAGGACCTTTCCTTCCAGGTACGCCGGGGCGAGCTCTACGCCCTGCTCGGCACGAACGGGGCCGGGAAGACCTCGGCGCTGGAAACCATCGAAGGTCACCGGACGGCGACCTCGGGGGTGGTGCGGGTCTTCGGGCAGCGCCCCGGTGACCGGGCAGCCGTACGGCCCAGGATGGGCATCATGCTCCAGGAAAGCGGATTCTCCCCGGACCTCACCGTGCGGGAATCGGTCCGGCTGATCGGGAAACTCAGTCAGCGGGTCGACCACGTCGACCGGGTGCTCGACCTGGTCGACCTCACCGGCAAGGCCGGCACCCTGGTCGCCCAGCTCTCCGGCGGGGAGAAACGGCGGTTGGATTTCGCCACCGCCGTGTACGGGGCACCGGAGCTGATCTTCCTGGACGAGCCGACCACCGGGCTGGACATCCAGTCCCGCGACGGACTGTGGGGCGTCATCGACAACCTGCGTGCGGACGGCTCGACCGTCGTGCTCACCACGCACTACCTGGAAGAGGCCCAGCAGCGCGCCGACCGGATCGGTCTGATGCACCAGGGCACCCTGCGCCGGGAGGGGACCGTCGCCGAACTGACCCGGTCCCTGCCGGCAGTGATCAGCTTCTCGCTGCCGGTGTCCGCGTCGGCCCCGGCCCCGGCGCTACCGCTACCGCTGCCGACCGAGCCGGGCGACGGCGACACGCTGCGCATCGAGACCCTCGACCTGCAGCGGGACCTGCACACCCTGCTGCGCTGGGCGCACGACCACGCCGTGGAGCTGCGTGGCCTCGAAGCCGGGCCGACCCGGCTCGACGACGTGTTCCGCGCCATCGGCACCGAATGAACCCGTACCGAACTCCCTCTCCGTACCGAATCCTTTAAGGACGGATCGTGACGCCATGCTCTCCATAGCCGTCAGTGAACTGACCCAGATCTTCCGCAACCGGCTCGTGCTGGTCACGAGTTTCGTCATGCCCGTGGCGGTCAGCGGGTTCTTCATCTACCAGCACGAAGCCTTCGCGGCGCTGGGCAGCCTCGGGTACATCGCGGCGGTGGTGGTGTTCACCGTGGGCGCGTTCGGGCTGTACGCCACCACGGTGACCACGTTGGCCTCCCGCCGGCAGAACCTCTTCCTCAAACGGCTGCGCTCCACCACGGCGAGCGACCCGCAGATCCTTGCCGGACTGCTCACCCCGGCCACCGTCATCGCCCTGCTCCAGGTCACCGGGATCCTGACCGTGCTGGCCGTGGTCTCCGGCCAGCCGGCGAACGTCCCGCTGCTGGTGGCGGCCGTCGTCGCGACGACGACCATGTTGATCGGTCTGGGGCTGGCCACCGCCGGGCTGACGAACTCACCCGAGCACGCCCAGGTGACCACCCTGCCGGTCAGCCTCGGCGTCATCGCCGTGATGAGCTGGGTGGGCATCAGCGGCACCGAGGAACTCACCCTGCTCAAGCGGCTGCTCCCCGGCGGCGCGGCCACCGAACTGGTCGTCGACGCCTGGAACGGCGGCGTCGCCGTGACGGACTCACTGACCCTGCTGGCACCCACCCTCGGCTGGGTCGTCGTCGCCGTCGCGCTGGCAGCCCGACTGTTCCGCTGGGAACCGCGCCGCTGAGCGCATCCACCAGGGATCCGCTGAGCCCATCTACCAGGGATCAGTACGTCAGCCCGTGGCCGTACGGGAACAGCGGGTCCGGGTCGTCGAACGGGGCGTCCGGCTGCCCGGCGAGCACGGCCCGCTGGCTGGCCGGCAGGTTGACCGGCAGCCGGCCGGTCGGTGCCGGCTCCCCGGCGAGTACGTCGACCAGCGCGGTGTCCTCGACGCCGAAACTGACCAGCAGGGTGCCGACCCGGTCGGCGAGCGGGGTGAGCACCGCCGGCCGGTCGAGGTAGACGTCCGCGACGGTCGGCACCACCGCAGCGACCGCCAGCACCCGGTCGAGCGCGCCCGGCGGGAACTCCAACGGTCCGGCGTGGAAGTACGCCTCCACCGGGCCGGTCCGCCGCTCGTACGGCGCGGCCAGCCGCAGCACCGCCACGTCCGCCTGGCGCGGGTCCGACACCACCGGCCACCTGCCCCGCAGCGCGGCGCGCAGCGGGCCTTCGGCGTACAACCGCAGGCCGGGGGCGATCGGCAACCGGGCCGGGCTTGTCCGGCGGGGCCTGACGCAGCAGCGTCACGCAGGCCCGTTGGGCGGCCAGCCCGGCGGCGCGGGCCGGCGGTCCACCGACCACCTGCGCGGCGTGCTCCGGGTCGACGTAGCGGTGCTCGAACAGGCCGAGCCGCAGCTTGTCGTTCAGGACGCGGCGGGCGGACTCGTCGATCCGGTCCTCGGTGACCTGGCCGCTGCGGACCAGGTCGACCACCAGGTCCGGGCGGGCCTCGCCGCCGAACTGGTCCACCCCGGCGTGCAGCGCGGTCCGCAGCCGCTGCGCCGGTTCGAGGTGTTCGACGCCCCAGGCGCGGGCCGGTCGGTCCTCGCCCCGGAAACAGGCGTCGGTCAGTACGCCCCAGTCGGCGCAGATCACCCCGGTGAAACCCAACTCCTGGCGCAGCAGCCCGGTCACCACCTCGTGGTTGAAGGCGAACGCCACCGGCGGCAGCTCGGTGCCGACCGGCAGCCCGTAGCCGAGCATCACCTGCGCGGCGCCGGCCCGCACAGCCGCCACGAACGGCGCCAGGTGGGCGGCGAGGCGGCCACCCGGGTAGGCCTGCTCGGCGCCGTACCGGAAATGGGGGTCCTCGCCGGTGCGGACCGGGCCGCCGCCGGGGAAATGCTTGACCAGCGCGGCGACGCTGTCCGGTCCGAGCGTCGGACCCTGCAAACCGGACAGGTACGCAACCGTCAGCCGGCTGACCAGCTCCGGGTCCTCGCCGAAGGTGCCCAGCACCCGTGGCCAGCGCGGATCGGTGGCGACGTCGGCCTGCGGGTGCAGCGCGGCCCGGATGCCGACCGCCAGGTACTCGCGCCGGACGGTGTCGGCGTGCCGCCACACCAGCTCCGGGTCGCCGGTGGCGGCCATCCCCAGCGGTTCCGGCCAGACGGAGAAGGCACCGGCCAGCGCCGCCGTGTTGGGGTTGGCGGACCGGGCGTGCCGGGGATCGGTGGCGACCGTCACCGGTACGCCGAGTCGGGTCGACGCGGCCAGGTCCTGCAGCTGGTTGTGCCAGCGGGCCAGGTCGGCCGGTGCCGCGACACCGACCAGGTTGACGTGGCTGATCCGGCGGTGCAGGACGATCTCCTCGGCGGCGAGCAGCCCGGCGTCCGGGTCGGCCGGTGCGAGGGTGCCGCCCGGACCGATGCCGATCATCGGGTGGAACAGCAGGCCGGCCTTTTCCGCCAGGTTCATCCGGCCCAACAGGTCGTCCGCCTGCTGCTGCGATGGCCGTGATTGGGTGACGGTCGGCTGCTGGGTGGTCACTGGGCCGACGGTAACGGGGTGCGCGGCGCCGGGTAGGCGGTTCGGCCGGTATCCGGGTGGTTTGTCGGGCCGGCCGGCGGGAAAGGTGCGGGATGCCGCGACGACGGGTGCTCGTGTTCAGCATCCCCAACGAGGGACACCTCAACATCCTGAAACGGCTGATCCGCCGGCACCGGGCCGAGGACAGCTTCCGGCTGGTGCTCGTCGACCGACAGACCACCGTGCCCCGGTTGGGTGACCTGGCCGGGTCGACCGTCGCGTTGCCGGGCTGCCGCGAGTTCCGCAACACCCCGGCGGACCGGGTGTTCGACCGGGCGTACCGGGTGTTCGGCGAATGCCTGGCGGTGGCCCGCGCCTACCGCCCCGACCTGGTGCTGTACGACTTCTGCGCGATCGAGGGCGCACTGGTCGCCCGCCGGCTGGGCGTGCCGGCGTGGTGCTCCGTGCCGGGACTGGTCGGACCGATGACGGACGCCGGATATCTGCGGCACTGCCTGACGGCGTCGGCGAACACGGCGGCACTGGACGCTCTGGACCGGCGGTACGGCGTCACGCTCGACCCGGCCACGGTGGAACTCGTCTCGAACTGTCTGCACCTGCCGGCCGAGCAGAACATCCTCTGGTCGTACCGTGCGGTCACGCCGCCCGACTTCCGCGACAACCGCGCGGCGGTCGGCTACCGCTTCGCCGGGTACCTCTCCGACGGCTGGCCGTCCCGGAACCGGCCGGCCAGCCAGGACGGCCGGGGCGCAGGCCGGCAGCGCCGGGGCACCGGCCCGGCCCGGTCGGTCGTATACCTGTCCTTCGGCACCGAGGTGCTGGACAACCTCTGGTACGCCGAGCCGGAGCTGGTCGGCGCGCTGCGCCGGTGCGTCGCCGGCCTGGCCCGGCACTGGTCCTCGGCCGACCTGACGGTGGTCTTCCCGACCCGGGGCCGCCGGATCCTGGACCGGTACCCGGCGAACTGGGTGATCCGGCACGCCGTCGACCAGCAGCGGGTGCTCAGCCGGGCCGACGTGTTCGTCACCCACGGCGGCAGCAACAGCTTCCACGAGGCGATCCTCGCCCGGGTACCGATGGTCGTCGTGCCGTTCTTCGGCGATCAGCCGCTGGTCGCCCGGCAGGCGGCGCGGCTCGGCATCGGGATCAGCCTCGACGCGGGTGCCCGCACCGGGCGGGACGCCGCGTACCGGCTGCTGGACGTCGGCTGCGCCGACCGGATCGCCGCCGCGGTGCGGCGGATCCTCGACGACCGACGGTACCGGGCGAACCTCGCCGGCCTGGACCTGACGGCGGTGGCCGCACCGGCACCGACGGACGACGACCGCCCGGTCACCCGACGGGTGGGCCCGGTGCTCGCGACGCCTCCCCGGTCTGGGACAGCGTCCACGCCGCGTTGATCAGGCCGATGTGCGACAGCCCTTGCGGGAAGTTGCCGATCAGGCCGCCGTCGCGGCGGTCCACCTCCTCGGCGAGCAGACCGAGATCGTTCGCGCACGCGGTGGCCGCCTCGAAGACCTGGCGGGCCCGGTCGTGCCGGCCGGCCAGCGCGAGGGCCTCGGCCAGCCAGTAGGAGCAGATCAGGAAGGCTCCTTCGTCCTCGCCGCCGGTCCATCGCTGGACCAGGCCGTCGTGGGTCAGGTCCGCCTCGATGGCGTCGATCGTGGCGACCACCCTGTGGTCGGTGCCGGGCAGGAAACCCATGATCGGCATGATCAGGACGCCGGCGTCGAGATGGTCGGAGCCGAACGCACCGGTGAACGCCTGGCGCCGGTCGCTCCACCCCTGGTCGAGGATCGCCGCGCGGATCTGTTCCCGGGTCCGGTGCCAACGGTCGACGTCACGCTCGGCGTGCAGCGCCGGCGCCAGCCCGACGGCCCGGTCCAGCGCCACCCAGCACATCAGCTTCGAGGTGAGGTAGTGGCGTTCGCCCTCCCGACCCTCCCAGATCCCGGAATCCGGCTGGGACCAGGTGCGGCAGGCCCGTTCGGCAAGGCCACGGAGCAGGTGTACGGTGCCCGCCGCCAGGTCGCCGAGCCGGTCGCGCAGGATCCAGGCGCCGTGCATCACCTCGCCGAGCACGTCGAGCTGCCGCTGCCGCCAGGCGTCGTTGCCGACCCGGACCGGCGTCGAGGCCCGGTAGCCACGTAGGTGCTCCAGATCGTGCTCGGTGAGGTCCCGCTCGCCGCCGACCCCGAACATGATCGGTACTGGCTGGTCGGACGGTAGCTCGCCGACCGAGTCGGCGATCCAGTCGAAGAACCGGTGCGCCTCGTCGGGGCAGGCGGCCACCCACAGCGCCTGCATGGTGAACGCCCCGTCGCGTAGCCAGGCGTACCGGTAGTCCCAGTTCGCGCCGCCGCCGACCTCCTCGGGCAGCGAAGTGGTCGGCGCGGCCACCACCGCACCGGTCGGCTGATAGGTCAGCGCCTGCAGCACCAGCGCGCTGCGCCGTACCTGTTCCTGGTAGAGCCCCTGGTAGCTGTGGTGCTCGTCGGCCCAGGACCGCCAGCCGGCGACCGTGTCGTCGACGCCGCACCGCCGGTCGTCGACCGGTGGTGCGGTGTCGTCGGCGCGCAGGTGCCGCAGCGCGAACCGTACGGTCTGCCCGGCGGTGCGGGTGAGCCGGCCGCCGATCCGGTCCACCCCGGCGGACAACTCGGCCGGCAGCGGGTCGCCGGTCAGGATCAGCCGGTCACTGCCGCCGACCAGCTCGATCCGCCCGTCGTCGCCGGTCACCACCGGGACGACCCGGCCGTACTCGGGCCGTACCACCAGGTCGACATCGACCTCCACCGTGCCGGAGAGGACGTCGACCCGGCGCAGCAGCACGTGCGGCGAGGCACCGCCGATGTGGTGGCCGCGTTCGCCGGGGCCGAGGGCCAGCGCGTCGGTGAGCCGCAGCTCGCCGTTGGCGGTCCGGAAGTCGGTCTGCAGCACCATGGTGTCCGCCAGGTAGCGGCGGGCGGTGCGGTGCCCGTCGACCGGGGTGATGGACCAGTGTCCGGCGTCGGGGTCGAGCAGCCGGGCGAAGACGCTCGGCGCGTCGAACCGGGCCGGGCACCACCAGTCGACGGAGCCGTCCGCGGACAGCAACGCCGCTCCCTGGCAGTCACTGAGGAGCCCGTAGCTGGCGATGTCGGGCATCGTCACCGGGTACCCGCCCGCCGCAGGTTCATGCCGGCCGTCCGGGGCGGGTACCCGGTGACGGGTTCAGTCGGCCGGTTCGGCGCCGAGTCGATCGACCCGGCCGGAGCGCAGGAACACCAGGTAGTGGGTGACCGTGCCGGCCGCCGCGCGGTCGTCGGCGGGTAGGGCCACCCGCTCGTAGCTGAGCAGCCGACCGGTAGCGGTGTCGATCACGGCGGTGTCCCGCACCGGTCGGCCGTCCATCTCGCCGGTCGCGCTGACCGCGACCCCGGACCGGTCGGCGCGGTCCAGCACCGGACCGTGGGTGACCAGCTCCGCGTCGGCGAGGACAGCCAGAGCGGCGGCCCGCTGGGCCGGGGACAGGTCGTGGAACCGGTAGAGGCCGACCACCGCCCGGAGCGCGGCCTGCGGGCCTTCGTGCATCGGCTGCTCCTCGGCGAGCTGGCCGGCCAGCACCGTCCGGTCGGCGGCGGGATCGGGTACGGCGACACCGAGCGCGCCGGGCGGGTACTCGACCACCTCGGCGGGCCGGTCCGGTTCCGCCGGGTCGACCCGGGTCTCCTGCCCGGACCGGTCGGCGGCCCACCACAGTCGCCGCTCGTATGCTCCGCCGTCCTGCCCGGTGGCGGGATCGTCGCGCCACCAGGCCCGCAGGTGGACGTAGGTGTAGCGGTCGGTGGTGGCCGGCTGGTTTGGCACCGGTTGATCCAGCGCTGGTTGGTCGAGTGCTGGTTGGTCGAGTGAATGGACGTGCCGGGCGATCGCCGCCAGCTGGTGGCGGGCCGGGGCGGTGCCCGGGCCGGCGGTCAGCGGCAGCGGCTGTTCCGGGTCGGCGAGGACCGGGTCGGTGGTGTCCGACCCGGCCGGGTCCGGTCCGGCCGTCCCGGGCACGGCCGGGTCCGGTCCGGCCGTCCCGGGCACGCTGTACGAGCGGACGGCCTCGATCCCGACGATCAGCAGCACCACCAGAACGACGGCGGGGACCACGACCCGCCACAGCTGCGGCCGCCACGGCTGCGGATGCCACAGCGTGGGCCGCCACAGCCGCCACCGCCAGCGGGTCGATTCCTGCGCCGACCGGCGCTGATGCGCCGCGGCTATCAGGTCGGTGACGTCGATCTCGGGTGGCGGCGGAATCCGTCCCTGTCTGGGCAGCAGTGCCCGGACGGCCAACTGCACCAGCTCGTCGCGGCGGAACTCGTCCTCGGCCGGCTCCTGATCCACGGTCAGTCCTTCCCACGTCTTGCCGGGATGCGCCAGGTACGCCGGGTACGCCGGCCCTGCACCTCGTCCCGTAGCTTGTGCAACGCGCGGCGGGTCCGGTGCAGCGATCGCCGTACCGCTGCCGGGCTCATCCGCAACATGGCGGCGATGTCGGCCGTGCTGACGCCGTAGCTGGTCAGCAGCAGGCACTCCCGGTCCTTGACGCTGAGCCGCCGACCGAGCCGGGCCACATTCTGGCGCAGTAGGCCGGTACCCGGTTCGCCGTCGTTGCTGACCACCAGCGTCAGCGGGGTGGTACGCGAGGCCTGCTGGCTGCGGTGGTCCTTGTCCAGACATTCTTCGGCGAGTCGTCGGGCCTCCCGGTAGAGCCACGCCCTCGGATGCCGGATCTGGTGACCGTCCTGACGGTGCAGCCATGCCCTGACGAATGTCTCCTGCAGAAGATCTTCGGCGACTCTGGTGTCCTCGAGGCGCTGAAACAATACCGTCCACAGCAGCGCATGATGCCGACTCACCTGTTCCCCGAGCCAGGCATCGAGCTCTGCCGCATCCTCTGCATCCACAATGCTCCTCGGTACTCGTTCTGGTGACGTCGTCGCAATCGGGGGGTGCCGGTGCCGGCATCCGCTATATAAGAGGCGTCAGCGTGCCAGATCGTGCCCGATGATTTTTGTCGATCATGGTCAATTGTTCCAGGATGTGGAACATGAGAAAGTCGCGCTTTGCGTGGTGGTAGTTGCTGGCCGAAAGTTGCAGCTCACTCTGGGTCGGAGAAACGTGACTGAAGCTCATTTATTTATTGACGCAGATATGGCGATCTCGTTGGTTGATTGGCTATCGTCAGCGGTATCGTGCCGCAAAGTTCCTGACTGGGCACTGAGGGTGACGGCGGTCTCGCTGGTACGCCCAACCCACTTCTGAACCGCCACACGGACCAACTGGAGCCCGCCATGACGCACCGCAATCGGATCCGTCACCGGAGCCCTCACCTGAGTCGGCGGTTGGCGCCCGCGGTGCTGGCCGTCGCCGTGCTGGCCACCGGACTGCAGCCCGGCGTCGCCACCGCCGGCCCCATCACCGTCCAGTCCCGGGTGGACGCCTACCTGGCAGCCCACCCCGGCGGCATCCAGATCAACCAGACCGACATCGCCTACTCCGGCGGGGTGTTCATCGTCAGCGTGGCCCGTCCCGCCGACGTCGGGCCGCTTGCCGGACCGGACTGCCCCGGCGGCTGGTTCTGCTTCTACGACGGCACCAACTACACCTATCCGCGGGGGCGGCTCAGCGACTGCGGATGGCAGGACCTCGGCCACTGGGGGTGGCGCAACCGGACCGAGTCCGTGCACTACAACCTCAACTACGGCAGCACCACCTTCCTCGACGAGACCGGCCCGACCGACACCAAACTCTTCGTGGTCGACACGGCCCGCCGGACCATGCCCGACGTCTCACCGCACCGCAACCGGGCCGACTACGTCTACCGTGCGTGCACCTGAGGAGAGCATTGCGTCGCGACCGGACAGTGAGTCGGTATCGCCGTCGCGGTGTGCCGGGAAGATGTAGGGAAATGTCCATGTCCGATGGTCAGGGGCCGACCTAGCGTCGAGACGTCCAACGTCCGCTGCCCGCCGGCTCCGGTACCGCCCAGCCTGCGACCCGGTCGTCCGGTGCGGCCATCCGACAAGGAACCACTGTGTCCCGTACCCTCGCCTCCCGCCTGGCCACGGCGGCGCTCGCGCTGGCCGTGACGGCCGGCCTCGGCCTCGTCACCGCTGGGCCGGCCGGTGCCGTCGCCAACGGCACGATCGTCCCCGACGGCAAGTACCGGTTCTCGGTGAAGTTGACGATGACCGGAATCCCGACGGCCGACGGTGGCCGCCGTAACAGCGCCTGCTCCGGAGCCCTGATCCACCCGCAGTGGGTGGTCACCGCCGGGCACTGCTTCCGGACCTTCGACGGCGTACGGGTCGACCGCCCGGTCGCCGACCTGACCACCGCGACCGTCGGCCGGGCGGACCTCACCGGCGACGGCGGCCAGGTCGCCACGGTGATCGCGGTACGCCAGTCGCCCACCAACGACCTGGCGCTGGCAAAGCTGGACCAGCCGGTACGTGGCATCAAGCCGATCGCCCTGGCCCACCGGCCGCCCCGGGTCGGTGCCATCGTCCGGCTCACCGGATACGGTGCCGACAACTCGGTCGACCCGGTGCCGTCGACCGTGCTGCGCACCGGGCTGTTCGCCGTCACCGAGGTCGCCGACTCGACCATCGGCGTGACCGGCCGGTACCCGCACCCGGACACCAGCGCCTGCCCGTACGACTCCGGTGCCCCGTACTTCGTCGAGCGGGGTCGCCACGGCCCGGCGCTGGTGTCGGTGGAGAGCTTCGGTCCGGGCTGTCCGCACTTCGACGTCGAGACGACGTCGCGGGTCGACAACATCACCGACTGGATTCGCCAGGCGATCCGGAGCTGACCACCGGGCCACCGGAGCTGACCACCGGGTCGGTCGTCGACCGCACACCCGGTGGTCGACTACCGGCCCGGCAGGGTGATGGTGACCCGGGTGCCGGCACCGGAGAGGTCGAGCACCAGCCGGCGGGCCATCCGGTTCATCAGATCGATTCCGCGCCCCCGGTCGGACCCGTCGTGCGAGTGGCCCCGCCAGTGTCCCCGGTCGGTGACCTCGACCCGGACCTGCTGCCGGTCCAGCAACATCACCTGCAACGCGACCGGGCCGTCCGGCCGCCCGTGGTAGGCGTGCTCCAACGAGTTGATCAGGGCCTCGTTGCAGGTGGCCAGCAGCGCGTCGACCTGGTCCGGTGTCAGGTCGTTGCCGGCGGACCAGTCCCGCAGCGCCCGGCGTGCGGCGGACAGGTCGGCCGGAGAGGTCAGGGTCAGCCGCAGCACCGGGGAGCCGTCCGTGCCGGTGGGCAGCCCGTCCAGGTGGACGCAGGCCACCACCGTGTCGTCGGTGATCACCTGGCCGTCGGTCATCGCGTCCAGCAGCCGGTCGCACCAGATCTGAGGATCGGTGCCGGTCAACCCGGCGGCGGCCTGGCGCAGCCGGTCCAACCCGGCGTCGATCACCTGGCCGCGCCGCTCGACCAGGCCGTCGGAGTACCAGACCAGCATCGCCGAGTCGGGGACCGCGATCTGGGCCTGGGTCCGGGGCTGCGCGGTCAGCCGCAGCGGCAGCGACCGGGCGTCGGTCAGGTAGCGGCTGGTCCCGCCGGCCACCAGCAGCGGCGGCAGATGACCCGCGCAGGCGTAGGTGAGCACCCGGTCGGTGGGGCTGTACTCGGCGTACCCGACGGTCGCGAAGTCGGCCCCGTCGATCGTCTGGCAGGCGGTGTCCAGCGCCTCCAGCACCTCGACCGGTGACGCACCGGTCTGCGCCACCGAGCGCAGTGACTGCTGCAGCCGGCCCATGGTGATCGCCGACGACAACCCGTGGCCGACGACGTCCCCGACGGCGATACCCACCCGGTTGCCGGGCAGTTCGAATACGTCGTACCAGTCGCCGCCGACGTCGCGACCGTGCTCCGCCGGCCGGTAGCAGACCGCAGCCGTGACGCCGGGCAGGTCCGGCGAGATCTGCGGCAGCAACGCCCGTTGCAACTGGTGCGCGGCGGCGTGCTCGGACTCGTACATGGCTGCCCGGTCGACGGCCTGACCCGCGAGTTCGGCGAGGGTACGGGCGATCGAAACCACCTCCGGGGTGATCGCGTCGTCGCGACGGAACGCGAACGCCAGCGCACCGAGGCAGCGGTCGCCGACCGTGACCGGCACCGCCAGCAGACTGCGGGTGCCGGTCCGGGCGTGGGCGTCGGCGAGTACGGGGTAGCGCGCGTCCAGCGCCGCCAGGGTCGGCAGTTGGACCGGCCGGCCGGTCCGGATCACGTCGACGACCGGCAATCGGTCCGGCCCGTCGAGCGGGAACGTGGCGAAGCCTCCGGTGACCTGCTCGGCGAGGGCCGCCGTCAGCCAGCAGCGGACCGAGCCGCCGGCCTGATCGGTGAGCGCCACCGCGCCGTGGTCGGCGACCAGGCCGACGCCCCGGTCGACCAGCACCCGGATCACCTGGTCGGACGTGGCGGCGGTGGCCAGCCCGGCAGTGACGTCCTGCAGCGCCTGCAACCGCCGGCGGGCGGCCACCTCACGACGTGACTCGGCTTGCGCCCGGTCCCGCTCCGCCACCGCGATCGCCAGCGCCCAGGCACCGAGTACCACCACCGCCAGGTAGACCTGCAGCGATGCCGCCTCCAGCCGGGGCTGTCCGGCCAGCACCGACCACGGCCCGTGCCCGGCGGCGCTGAGCAGGTTCGCGGCGAACGCCATTACGAACCCGGCGGCCCCGATGGTCGCCACCCGGCCACGGAAGCCGACCGCGAGCAGCACCGGCACCGGCAGGTAGGACAGCGGCACCTCCTGGGGCCAGAAACCGATGACGGTCAACGCTGCGGTGCCGGCCAACGCCGTACCGGCCCGGACCAGCTGCCACGGTCGGACCCGGCTGCGGATCGCGTCGAGACCGACCAGGGCGGCACCGAGGGTGAGCACCGCGAGCCCGTCGCCGGCCCAGAACCGGCCCAACGCCGGCCACCAGGCGCCGCCGGTGCCGACCGCGCTGGTCGTGGCCCCGATCACCGCGCCGACCAACGGGCCGATGCCCACCGGGTAGAGCAGGAACGCCGCCGCGTCGCGGTACCGGGTCAGGTCGATCCGGCCTGGCCGCAGCCACCGCAGCCCGGCGGCACCGACCAGCGGTTCGACGACGTTGGTCAGCGCGAAGCCGAGTGCGCTCAGCGGGCCGAGCCCCTGCCACAGGTCGATGCCGAACTCGGTGAGACCGACGGCACCGAGGATCCACGGCCAGTGTCGGCGGCGGGTCAGCGCCAGCGCACCGAGGGTCACCCCGGCCGGCGGGAAGAACACCGCGCCGACGGCCGAGGCGTGGAACAGCAACCAGGCGCAGCCGGAGCCGAGCGCGTACGCGGCGGCGACGCAGAGCGCGATCAGCGCCGACCGGCCCAGCTGCCCGGCCGGGCCCTGCTGCCTGCCCCGACCCAGCTGCCCAGCCCGGTCCCGCCGGCGTGCCGGCTCGCCGGCGACCTGTGTCAAAACTGTCAACCTCCCCGGTCGCGCACCAGGAGATCTCCCACGGTGCGCACCGGGAAATAATGACAGCGTCGACCGCCGTACGGCTCACAGATGCCGGCGACGCCAGTCGGCCCCTCGGCCGGTCACCGCCGGCGGCCTAGGACCGTTCTCCTTTCGGGCCGAGACCCCGTTCGGTACGCAGCACGCCCCGGCGGTCGGCCTGTTCCTGCAGGATCTCGTTGGCGAGTTCGTCGGCGCCCGCGTCGTTCGCCGTACCCGAATTCTCCAGGTCCTTGCGCAGCCGGGCGCGCTGGTTGTCGTACCCCTTGCTGCCTGGTCGTTTCCCCGACATCGTGCCTCCTCGTGGTGACCTGTCCGATCGACTCGGTGTGACCGTTCGACCGGGCGGGTACCCGCTGCGGCACCGGGTACCCGCCGCAGGACCGGGTATCAGCTACGGCACCGGGTACTCGACCAGGTAGACGGGCGCGCCGACCCGGGTCATGTCGGCCGCCTCACCGATCCCGTTGACCACGTGGTCGATGGCGCCCGCGCTGAGATTGACGGTCATGATGTGCCGCAGCCGTACGCCCGGACGGTGCGGCACCTCGAAGCCGTTGCGGGTGCGGATCGACGGGTCGTTCTGGTTGAACACGTACACCCCGCCGCCGTACAGCTGGTGGTGCCGCACGTGGTCGGCGACCTTGTAGCCGGCCCAGCCGGGGGTGTCGCCGTTCATCCAGTCGGCCTGGGTCGGCGGGTCGTACGGCAGCTCGTTCTGGTAGAGGACCGTGGTGCCGTGGTCGCCGTTCCACACCGTGTTGTACCGCTGGAAGTGCTCGACGAACAGGCCGGTCGCGGTCACGTGGTCACCGTTGACCACGACGCCGTACCGTCCGGTGTTGGTGTGCCAGCGGTCGGTGTCACCGTTGACGCCCTCGGTGAACCCTTCGACTCCATGATCGGCCCGCCACACCCAGGTGTGGTCGATCAGCACGTGGTCGCTGTTGATCTGCAACGCGGTGTCGGTCCGGCCGATGTGCGGGCCGCCGACCCGGAAGTACACGTCCGACAGGGTGACCGGGTTGCGCGGCGTACTCAGGTTGCGGCCGTGTTCGCGGCCGACCCGCAGCAGGACCGGCGACTCGGTTTCCCCGGCGTCGATCGTCACCCCGGCGACCACCACGCCGGGTACGCCGGCTACCTCGAGCGGGACCGCTCCGTCCCGGGCGGTCAGCGTGGCGTGTCCGATGCCCAGCACGACCGTGTCCGGTCGGCGGACCTTGATGCTGCGGGCGACGTCGTAGACGCCGGGGGTGAGCAGCAGGTGGCGGCCCCGGGCGAGCTGGCTGTTGATCACGTGCACCGGGTCGGCGGGGGTGGCGACGAAGAAGTCGCGGATCGGCAGCGTACGGCCCGGTGTCAGGCCGGCGCCCCAGGAGATGCCGGTGCTGTCACGCTGCACGGCGGGCACCCGGACCTGGTACGCCCCGCGCCGGTCGACGAACAGGTACGGCTTCTCCCGCCGCAACGGTGTCGTGTCCAGGGTGGTGTACGGCGGGTCGGGGAACGCCGCGTCGTCCGGTGCTCCGACGACGCCGGCGAAGACCTGGTTCCACACCCCGTTGGACCAGCTGCCGATCTCGCTGTTGCGGGTCAGCCACTGCTGCTGGGAGCCGTTGGTGACGTCCGGCAGCCGGGAGTCGGCGATGAACCCGCCGCTGGCGTACTGCGGCCCGGCGGTGCAGTAGTCCATCAACGACAGGCCGCCGCCGCTGACGTCCACCCGGCGCATCGAGACCGCCTGGGACACCGCCCAGAAGTTCGCCGTCGACCGGCACTCGTCCTGCCCGGTCGGGTCGATGCGCAGCGACAGGTTGGACAGCGTTCGCCAGAAGTTGACCAAGGCGATGCAGTTGCCGGTGCCGCCCTCGGTCAGGCAGCGGTTGTACGCCTCGATCTTGCCGTTGATCACCACGTCGGTGGGGCTGGCACCGAGGCCGGATATCTCGGTGTAGTACCCGGCCCGGATGTGCAGTGGCTGGTCGGCGGTGCCGTAGCTGCCGGGTCGGAAGAGGAACGCGTACCGCTGCCGGCCCATCTCGTTGTCGACCTGCCGGGTGTACGCGGCGTCCAGCCGGGCCTGGATCTCGTCGACCGGCATGCCGGGATGGAAGACCGTGACGTGTGGGCCGAGGTCGGCCCGGTCGGGCCGGTGCGGTGGGCCGGCGGCGGCCGTGGCGCTGGTCAGGCCGGCGGCGGCGGTCGTCACGACCAGGCCGAGTGCGAGGCTGCCGGCGGCCCGTCGGAGCCGGCCGGGGTGTCGTCGGATCATCGGGTTCCTTCCGGTCACGCCGGTGGCGGCTGCGCCCCGGCGCGGCGTGGGGTGGGTCGGTCAGATCTGTGAGAGCGCTCTCTCGACATCGCCCGCCGGCACCACCGGTGCCGTCGGGGGAATGATCTGTTTCTACCCGCTGGATCGGTCTTTGGCTATGGGGTGCTCGCCGGTCGCCGGCCGACGACGGTTCCGGATCCGCCGACATACGCATTCCCGGTAGGGGTAAGCTCGGCGGTCGAGTCGGATCGGAACGAGTAGCGAGGGAGAGACCGATGGCGGTCAGCACCTACACCGTGCAGGGGATGACCTGCAGCCACTGCGTCGGTTCGGTGTCCACCGAGATCGGCGGGATCGCCGGGGTCACCGACGTGGACGTCGACCTGGCCACCGGCCGGGTCACCGTCACCAGCGAGCAGCCGGTCAGTGACCAGGCGGTGGCCGCCGCCGTCGAGGAGGCCGGCTACGAGCTGGTCACCGGCTGAGCACCACCGGCCGGAACCGGCGCAGCCGCAGACTGTTGGCGACCACGAACGCCGACGACATGGCCATCGCCGCACCCGCGATCATCGGGTTGAGCAGGCCCGCCGCCGCCAACGGCAGCGCCGCGACGTTGTAGGCGAACGCCCAGAACAGGTTGCCCTGGATCGTCCGCAGGGTGCGGCGGGACAGCCGGACGGCGTCCACGGCGGCGGTGAGGTCGCCCCGCACCAGGGTGAGATCGGCGGCCTCGATGGCGGCGTCGGTGCCGGTCCCCATCGCCAGGCCGAGATCGGCCTGGGCCAGGGCGGCGGCGTCGTTCACCCCGTCACCGACCATCGCGACCACCCGACCGTCGGCCTGCAGCCGCTTGACCGCGTCCACCTTGTCGGCGGGCAGCACCCCGGCGATCACCTCGTCGACCCCGACCTCGGCGGCGACCGCCCGGGCGACGGTGGCGTTGTCCCCGGTGAGCAGGACCGGGGTGAGTCCGAGCCGACGCAGCGCGTCGATCGCCGGCCGGCTGGTCGGCTTGACCCGGTCGGCGACGGCCAGCACGCCCCGGGCCCGGCCGTCCCAGCCGACCATGACCGCGGTCCGGCCGGCGGCCTCGGCGGCGGCCATCCGGTCGGCCAGCGTCGCGTCCACGGTCAGGCCGTCGTCGGTCAGCAGCGCCGGCCGACCGACCAGCACGGTACGCCCGCCGATGGTGCCGCGTACGCCGAGTCCGTGTCGGCCGGCGAAGTCGGTCACCGCCGGTAGCGGCCCGACCCGCTCGGTGGCGGCCCCGGCGACCGCGCGGCCGATCGGGTGCTCCGACCCGGCCTCGACCGCGCCGGCCAGCCGGAGCAGTTCGTCGGGATCCGGGTCGGCGCCGTCGACCAGCACGTCGACCAGCGTCATGGTGCCGGTGGTGACCGTGCCGGTCTTGTCCAGCAGCACGGTGTCCACCCGACGGGTGGACTCCAGCACCTCCGGGCCTCTGATCAGCACGCCGAGCTGGGCACCGCGCCCGGTGCCGACCAGCAGCGCCGTCGGGGTGGCCAGGCCGAGCGCGCACGGGCAGGCGATGATCAGTACGGCGACCGCCGCGGTGAACGCCACGGTGGCCCCGCCACCGGTGGCGAGCCAGTAGCCGAGGGTGCCGACGGCGAGCGCGATGACGATCGGCACGAAGACGCCGGAGATCCGGTCGGCGAGCCGCTGCGCCGCCGCCTTGCCGGCCTGCGCCTGCTCCACCAGCCGGGCCATCTGGGCGAGCTGGGTCTCGGCGCCGACCCGGGTGGCCGTCACCACCAGCCGGCCGCCGGCGTTGACGGTGGCGCCGACCACCGGGTCGCCGGGAGCGACCTCGACCGGCACGGACTCGCCGGTGACCATGCTGGCGTCGACCGCCGAGGAGCCCTCGGTTACCACACCGTCGGTAGCGATCTTCTCGCCGGGCCGGACGACGAACCGGTCACCCACCGCGAGCTGGTCGACCGGGATCCGGCTCTCCGCGCCGTCGCGCAGCACGGCGACGTCCCGGGCACCCAGCTCGAGCAGGGCCCGCAGCGCCGCGCCGGCGCGGCGTTTGGCCCGGCTCTCGAAGTAGCGGCCGAGCAGGATGAAGACGGTCACCCCGGCGGCGACCTCAAGGTAGATGTTGGCGGCGGCCATGCCCCGGTCGACGGACAGGCTGAACGGGTGGGTCATGCCGGGGGTGCCGGCGGTGCCGAAGAACAGCGCCCACAGCGACCAGCCGAGGGCGGCGAGGGTCCCCATCGACACCAGGGTGTCCATGGTCGCCGCGCCGTGCCGCAGATTCGTCCAGGCGGCCCGGTGGAACGGCAGGCCGCCGTAGAGCACCACCGGGACGGTCAGCGCCAGGCTGACCCACTGCCAGTAGGTGAACTGCCAGGCGGGCACCATCGCCAGGGCCACCACCGGCACGCTGAGCGCCAGTGCGACCCAGAGCCGGGTACGCAGCGAACGGAGGTCGTCGGAGACGCCCGGCCGGGCGTCTCCCGCCGAACCGTCGGAATCCGCTGCGCCGTCGGGGTCCGGCGGTGGTGGCGGGGGAGCGGGCAGCTGGGCGGTGTAGCCGGTCCGGCGTACGACGTCGACCAGCTCGTCGGTGGTCACGGTCGGACTCTCGACGGTGACGCTGGCCTTCTCGGTGGCGAAGTTCACCGTCGCGGTCACCCCGTCGATCCGGTTGAGCTTCTTCTCGATCCTTGCCGCACAGGACGAGCAGGTCATCCCGCTGATGCTCAGCTCGATCCGGGTCGCCGTCGTGGCCCGGCCCGGTCTGGTGCTGCTCATGCCGTCCTCCTCGCCTGCGGTGATGGCGGGACCTACCATACCCCTAGGGGGTAGATCGTCACGGGTCGGACAGCGGATGTGACGAGGTCAACCTCGCTTCATCAGCCGGCCGACCGCCGCCATCATCTCGGCGGCCATCTCGTCCGCCCGGCCCTCGGCGGAACCCTCCTGCATACAGTGCCGGGCGTGCCCGTCCAGCAGGCCGAGGGCGACCTTGTCCAGAGCTGCCTGGATGGCGGAGATCTGGGTCAGCACGTCGATGCAGTACCGGTCGTCGTCGACCATCCGCTCGATGCCGCGCACCTGTCCCTCGATGCGGCGCAGCCGGGCCTGGAGCTGGTCCTTGGAGGCGGTGTAGCCGCGGGTGGTCTGGCTGGTCATCTCCGTAGGCTAGCAACCCCCAGGGGGTATCTGCGAGAAACGAGCCGGCGGGCAGGTACGGTTACCGGAACATCGTCGGACGTCGGATGTCGGGACGGAGCGGACATTATGCGGGTGCGGTCGATGATCATCAGCCTCGTCGTCGCCAGCTCGGTGGCGTTGGCCGGCTGCGCCACTTCGGCTGACGGGGACGGCACGCCACCGTCCGGCGGGACCGGGACCGGTGCCAGTACGCCAGCCGGGGACACCGACCCCGAAACCGGTGCAGACACCGACGGTGGCGGTGTCAGCGCCAGCTATGCCTTCACCGCAGACACCCTGGCCGGCGACACCTTCGACGGGCGCAGCCTGGCCGGAAAACCGGCGGTGCTGTGGTTCTGGGCACCCTGGTGTCCCACCTGCCTCGGCCAGGCCGCCCGAGTCAATTCGTTGGCCGCCGACTACGCCGACACCGCCAGCGTGGTCGGCGTGGCCGGGCTCGACGGGGTGCCGGCCATGCACGACTTCGTCGAGCTGGCCGAGCTCTCCGGCTTTCCGCAACTGGCCGACGAGCAGGGTGCGGTGTGGCGGCACTTCGAGATCACCGCACAGAGCACCTTCGTCGTCCTCGACGCCGACGGCGAGATCGTCGACAAGGGACATGTCGACGTCGACTCGCTGCCCGGCACCCTCGACCGGCTGCTGGCCGGATAGCCGGCCCGGCCACCGACCGCAGTCGATCCGATGACCGACGCACCCCTCGCCCTCGCCCTGGCGGCAGGCACCCTCGCCGCGGTCAACCCGTGCGGGTTCGCACTACTGCCCGCATACCTGTCCTTCCTGGTCAGTGGTGGCGACGCGGCCGGCACCGGCCGAGGCGCCGCCGTCGGTCGGGCGCTGACCACGACGGCGGCGATGACCGCCGGATTCGTCGTCGTCTTCGGGGTGTTCGGCCTGGTCGTGGCGCCGGCCGCCGGAGCGGTGCAGCGCCACCTGCCGTGGCTGACCATCGGCATCGGGCTGTTGCTCATCGTGCTCGGCGGGGTGCTGCTCGCCGGCCGGCAGCTGCCCGGCATCGGCATGGTGCCGTCCCGTGCCCCGGCCACCAGTCGGTCCGTACTGTCCATGGTGGTTTTCGGGATGGCCTACGCCGCCGCGTCGCTGTCCTGCACGATCGCTCCATTTCTGGCGATCGTGGCGGCCAGCTTCCGCGCCGGTTCGGTCGCGTCCGGAGTGGCCCTGTTCGTGGCGTACGCCGCCGGCATGGGGCTGACCGTCGCGGTCGCGGCCGTCACCGTCGCGCTGGCCCGCGACGGGCTGCTGCGGCGGGTACGCCGCGCGGCCCCGCTGCTCTCCCGCGTCGGCGGCGCGTTGCTGGTGGCCGCCGGCGGCTACGTCGCCTGGTACGGCTGGTACGAGATTCGGCTGCTGCGCGGCGGGTCGGGCGGGGATCCGCTGATCGACGGTGCCGGCATGGTCCAGCGGTGGCTGGCCGCCACGCTCGACCAGGCGGGGGCGGCCGTCCTGGCCACGGTCCTGGTCGTGCTACTGGCCGGTGCCGGCCTGCTCCGGCTGGCCCGGTCCCGTCGTCGGGGCCGCAGGTAAGAGAACACCACGGTCCGGGCGTTGGTTGGCAGCTGGCCCGGTTGCTGAACGGCACCGTGACCGACGGCGGGTCGACTGTGGCCGGTGCCGGCGGCGACAGTCGATGGTCACGGGCAGCGGACGACCTGGCCTCCGTAGGACAGGCCGCCGCCGAAGCCGAACAGCAGGATCGGCGCGCCGGACGGTATGTCGCCGCGCATCACCAGCTTCGACAACGCGATCGGAATGCTGCCGGCGGAGGTGTTGCCGGACTCGACGACGTCCTCGGCCACGATCGCGTTCGGCGCGCCGATCCGTTCGGCGAGCGACCTGATGATGCGCAGGTTAGCCTGGTGCGGCACGATCGCGGCAAGGTCTGCCGGGGCCACCCCGGCCCGTTCGCAGACCTGCCGGGCGATGGTCGGTAGCACTGTGGTCGCCCACCGGTAGACCGCCTGGCCAGCCTGCTGGAACGTGCCGGCACGACCCTCGATGCGTACCGCGTCGGACATCTCCGGCACCGAGCCCCAGACGACCGGACCGATCCCGGGCTCGTCGGCGGCGGTCAACACCACCGCTCCCGCGCCGTCGCCGACCAGCACACACGTCGTACGGTCGGTCCAGTCGGCGAAGTCGGACAGCTTCTCCACCCCGACGACGATGGCGTTACCCGCCGCGCCGGCGCGTACTGCGTGGTCGGTCGCGGCCAGCGCGTAGGTGAACCCGGTGCAGGCGACGTTGACGTCGATGACCGCCGGGTGGCTGAGCCCGAGGCGGGCGGCGACCCGGGCGGCCATGTTCGGTGACCGGTCGATGGCGGTGCAGGTGGCGACCGAGACGTAGTCGATGTCGGCGGGGGACAGGCCGCTCTGGGCGAGTGCCTTGCGGGCGGCGTGCGCCGCCATCTCGTCGACGGTCTCGTCCGGCTCGGCGATGTGCCGGGTCTGGATCCCGACCCGGGACTGGATCCATTCGTCGCTGGTGTCGACCATTTTGGACAGGTCGGCGTTGGTGAGGATCCGGCTGGGCTGGTAGTGCCCAACGGAGAGAATGCGTGAGCCAGTCATCGATCTATCTCCCTTGGGCTGCCACGAGTGATGCCAACGACTGAGCTCGACTATAGTGCCTTTTCGCAGTCCAGCCGGGGTACCGTCAAGAGCTGACTGCTCGCATTGGTTGAGGTGGCCGCTGCTGCGATCTCGATCGAGCGGGCCTGCTCGTCTGGTCCGGACGGAGCTCGGCTACCGACGCGGCGGTGCACGACGGGGTAGACTCCATTGTGGTTAAAGACGGTCGGCTGGTCGCGTAGACGATCCACCACCACCCCACCACCCCACCACTCCCGCTCGGGGAGCACCCGCGGTCCTGACCGCCCCCCGGGCGCTCCCCGACGTCGCGGCAGCTCCACCGTCGCGATCGCGGGCCGCCGGTGCCTGGCGAGGATCTGCCGGACCTACCCCTCCGGGTCCTTGCGGACGATCAGCATCGGGTAACGGGCGAGCCGTGCGCTCCAGCGGGGCAGCCGGTCTTCGACCGCCGCGACTCCGGCCACCATCGCTCGGCCGACCCGCCCGCCGGGCACCACCGTACGGGTGATCTCCGGCGCGAGAACCGACCAGCTCCGAACCTCGATCCGCGCCCGATCCCGCAGCCCGGCCTGCAGCCGGCGATGGTCGACCGGGTGGTAGGGCAACGGCGGGAGGTCCGCCACCGGCCGGGAGTCCAGCCGTAGCCGGCGGGCCAGGTTCTGGAGGCGGGCGAACGTCTGGATGTACACGAGCACGGCGACGCCGCCCGGCCGCAGGACCCGGCAGATCTCCGTGAGCGCCAGCGTCTGTCGCTCCGGCGTGAGGTGGTAGAGCACATGGGCGCACAGCACCCGGCCGAAGGTGTCCGCCGGAAAGGGCAGCTGGCAGATGTCGGCCTGCAGGTAGCTGGCGGTGTCGCCGAGGGTCTGCCGTGCGCCGCGCAACGCCGCCGCCGCGAAGTCGAGATTGACCCGTAGGCCGCCGCCGTCGACCGGCACCGGCGCTCCACCGCACCCCAGGTCCAGCAGCGGACCGTCGCCTGCCAGCAGCCGGGCGACCCGCTGGTCACGGCGTCGATGATAGCCGTCCATCACCGGCCTGAGGTCGACGAACGCCTCCGCGTCCTGATACTGACCGGATGAGCCGCGCTGCCAGCCGTAGGTTTCGTAGAACTGCCGTACCGCCACGTCGTCTTCACGGGTTTGCTCCATCGATCGATATTGGCTTACCTCCACAGCAGAATCAATCCGCTGTCGGTGTGCCGGTGGGGCCCGACACCGAGGCGGTGTCGGGCCCCACCGATCGGGACGCCGGGTGAGCGCCGGCGTTTCTCCGGTCAGGTCGCGGTGCAGGTCAGGCTCGGAGTGGCGTTACTGCCGTTCCAGGTGCCGATGAATCCGAAGGTGGTGCTGGCCCCAGCGCCGAGCGAGCCGTTGAAGGAGACGTTGGTCGCCGTCACCGCCGAGCCACTGGCGTTGATGGTCGCGTTCCAGGACTGGCTGATCGTCTGGCCGTTGGCGAAGGTCCAGGTCACCCGCCAACCCCTGATCGCGGACGAGCCGGCGGTGATCCGTACGTCGCCCTGGAAACCGCCTTGCCACTGGCCCACCACGGAGTAGGTCGCCGTACAGCCACCGGTGCCCGGCGGCGGGGTGGTCGGGTTCGGTGGTGGCGTAGTCGGGTTCGGTGGTGGGGTGGTCGGGTTCGGCGGCGGCGGCCAGCCGGGGCCGCCGGGTGGCCAGCCGACAAGACCACCGCGGTACTGCCCGGCGGTGACGGTCATCAGCCGGTTGGCTCCCGCGATGCTGCCGCCGGTGGTGGCCATGCCGCCGGTCGTCGGGCCGGACAGGCTGCCGCCGAGGTAGACGTCGTAGTTCTGCCCGTTCTGGATCCGGTTGGAGGAGAAGACCACCTCCCGGAACGTTTTGGGGGCGCGGTAGGAGACAAGTACCTGGCCGCCGGAGACCAGATGCAGCAGGGTGCCGGCCGGCTGGCTGCTGGACAGTTGGGGAGCGGCCCAGCCCTGGCCGGAGGTCGGCGGCAGGCTCAGCACCGCCAGCGCGGTCGACCCCGCCCCGAGCATCGTGCCGCCGGTGAAGTGGACCGCGCCGTTGGCGTCGATCGCGCCCTCGCCAGGGCTGCCGCTGCTCGGCCCGCTGACCACGACCGTGCCGCCGGCGAAGGTCACCGTGCCGTTGGAGTCGATGCCGTCGATGCTGGAGTTGACCAGGGTGGTCCCGCCGGTGAACCGGGCGAACGCGTTCGGCGCCACCTCGAAGTCGCCGTACCCGTCCTCGACGGCGTTGATCGCGTCATCGCGGGCGGTGACGTCGACGGTGCCACCGGAGATGGTCACCTGCCGGCTCTCGATCGCCTCGTAGGAGTTGGTGACGGTGACCGTGCCGCCGGAGATGTCGACGGTGTTCTCGCCCTTGACGGCGTCGTCACCGGCGTTCACTCGCACGGTGCCGTTGGTGATGGTGAGCCGGCCCCGGTCCGCCTCGGTGTCGTCGGATCTGATGCCGTCACCGCCGGCGGTGACGTCGATGTTCCCTCCGGTGATGTCGAGGAAGTCCTTGCCCCGGATGCCGTCGTCGACCGCGTTCACCGTGATCGTGCCCGACTCGATGACCAGGCCGTCCTTGCTGGTGATGCCGTCATAGGCGTTGCCGCGTACGGTCAGCGCCCCGGTGCCGGTGATCCGCAGGTCGGCGCGGCTGAACAGGGCGGCGTTCGGCTCGTCGGTGTCCGGGTCGGGATAGACGTAGTTGGTCGCGTCGGTGAGCCGGCTGGTGGTGCCGGCGGCGAGCGTGATCACGACCTGGTCGGCATCGGTGACCTGCAGCGGTGCGTTGCTGGAGTTGGTGATGGCGGCGCCGTTGAGGATCAGGTTGACGGTGCCCGAGGCGTCGACGTCGAGGTAGCCGTCGTTGAGGGTGCCGGTGACCTCGTAGGTGCCCGGTGCGGTGATCGTCACGGCCCGCCCGGCGATCGTGACGTCGGCACTGGGGCTGGTGGCGCTGGTGCCGGTCAGCGTGATCGGGACGGTCGCCTGCGCGGCGGCCGGTGCCGGCAGCGGACCGGTGATCAGTGCGACCGCGAGCCCGGCGGGGACGATGGCTCTCAGGGGGATGCGTTTCATCGGTCTAGTCCTGACTCGGATGGATGGGACGGGACACGCGCGTGAACACATCGACAACTATAGATGAATATCGACGGCTTCGGGCCCGCCGGGAGCGGCCAGGGTGCGCAGTGCCGCAGCGGCGACCACGGCTCGGGTGGCTGCGGCACCACGTAGAGGTGGTGACGATTGCCACCTCCGCGCCATCCCTACCCGTCCGCGACGGTAGATTGCCCCCAGCCGTGCGTGCTGTTCGACCTGCACGGCGGGGGATGGTTTCCGAGGCGACGACGCCAGGAAACAACCAGGTCATCTTCTCGGGTCACCGTGATCGTGACGGATCGTGCCGCCGTGACCACCGGGATCGGTGCTGGTCCGCGAATCCCGACACGAGACCCCGCGCGCTGCCGCGCGCCCTGATCGGAAAAGGCTGTATGTCTGCGTTCTCTCCTGCGGCGTTCCGGCCGCGTCTGTCCCGCCCGTCGTGGTTGTCCCCGAAGGTGTTCCGTACCGAGGTCCTCGCTGGCCTGGTGGTCGCGCTCGCGTTGATCCCGGAGGCGATCTCGTTCTCCATCCTCGCCGGGGTCGACCCACGGGTCGGGCTGTTCGCGTCGTTCACCATGGCGGTGACCATCGCGATCTGCGGTGGCCGGCCGGCGATGATCTCCGCAGCGACCGGCGCGATCGCGTTGATCGTCGCCCCGTTGGCCCGCGACCACGGGCTCGGCTATCTGCTGGCGGCGGTGATCCTCGGCGGGGTGCTGCAGGTACTGCTCGCCGTGCTCGGCGTCGCCCGGCTGATGCGGTTCGTCCCGCGTAGCGTGATGGTCGGCTTCGTCAACGCCCTGGCGATCCTGATCTTCGCAGCGCAGGTGCCCTACCTGATCGGGGTGCCGTGGCTGGTCTATCCGATGGTCGTCGTCGCGTTGGTGATCATTGTCGGGCTGCCCCGGCTGACGAGGGCGGTGCCGGCGCCGCTGGTCGCGATCGTCGTGCTGACCGTCGTCACGGTCGTCGCCGGCTTCGCCGTGCCGACCGTCGGTGACCAGGGCGCCCTGCCGGACAGCCTGCCGATGCTCGTCCTGCCGCAGATCCCGTACACCTGGGCGACCCTGCAGGTGATCGCCCCGTACGCGTTCGGTGTGGCGCTGGTCGGGTTGATGGAGTCGTTGATGACCGCCAAGTTGGTCGACGACATCACCGACACCCACTCGAACAAGACCCGCGAGTCGTGGGGTCAGGGGGTGGCGAACATCGTCACCGGCTTCTTCGGCGGCATGGGTGGCTGCGCGATGATCGGCCAGACGATGATCAACGTCAAGGTGGCCGGTGCCCGGACCCGGCTGTCGACGTTTCTGTCCGGGGTGTTCCTGCTGATCCTGGTCGTCTCCCTGGGCGACGTCGTGGCCCGGATCCCGATGGCCGCCCTGGTCGCCGTGATGATCATCGTCGCGGTGTCGACGTTCGACTGGCACAGCGTCGCCCCCGCCACCCTGAAACGAATGCCGTGGGGGGAACTCGCCGTGATGACCTCCACCGTCGCCGCGGTGCTGGTCACCCACAACCTCGCGATCGGGGTCATCATCGGTGTTCTCGTCGCGATGGTGATCTTCGCCCGCCGGGTGGCCCACATGGTCGAGGTCACCAGCGTGCTCGACCCCGACGGCAGCACCCGGATCTACTCGGTGCACGGCGAACTCTTCTTCGCCTCCAGCAACGACCTCGTCTACCAGTTCGACTACGCCGGCGACCCGGACCGGGTGATCATCGACATGACGCACGCGCACATCTGGGACGCCTCGTCGGTGGCCGCGCTCGACGCCATCACCACCAAGTACGCCAGTCGGGGCAAGACCGCCGAGATCATCGAGCTGAACCAGCCCAGCGCCCGGATCCACGGCACCCTCGCCGGGCAGCTCAGGGTCGGCCACTGACACCGGTCAGGCCGGCGGTGCGCCGCCGGCCGCACCGGTGGACGTCCGGCCCGTCGGCCAGTCGACCGGCAGCGCGAGCGGGCCGCGCACGATGGTCCCGGCGCGCCACCGTACCCCGTCCGGGTCGGCCAGCCGCAGACCCGGCGCCGCCGCGACCAGCGCACCGACCACCTCCTGGATCTCCATCGTGGCCAGCCAGGCACCGAGGCAGCGGTGCGGGCCGTAACCGAAGGTGACATGCCGGGCCGTCGGGCGCCGGTCCGGGTCGAAGGTGTCCGCGTCCGGGAACACCTCGTCGTCCCGGTTGGCGGAGATGGTCGAGGCGAACACCGCCTCCCCGGCCCGGACCGTCACCCCACCCAGCTCGACGTCCTCGGTCGCCACCCGGGGCAGCCCGCTACCGCCGTTGAGCGGCACGAACCGGAGCAGCTCGTCGACCACCGCCGGCACCCGGTCCGGTTCGCGGCACAGCAGCTCCCAGAGGTGGCGGCGGCGCAGCAGCAGGTACGCCGAACTGGCCAGCTGACTGGCCGTGGTCTCGAACCCGGCGGCGAGCAGGGTCACGCCGAACGACACCAGCTCCTGCTCGGTCATCCGGTCGCCGTCGTCGGTCGCCCGGACCAGCATGCTCAGCAGGTCGCCGGTGGCCGACTCACGGCGGTGCGCGATCAGCTCCCGCAGGTAGTCCTCCAGCGCGGCGGCGACCGACCGGAACTCGTCGGCCGGCATCGGCCCGGGCATCAGCAGCGCGTGCGTCCAGGCGCGGAACCGGTCCCGGTCGGCCAGCGGTACGCCGAGCACGTGGCACAGCACGGTCAGCGGCACCGGCAACGCGACCGCGGCGTACAGGTCGCCCGGTGCCGGGCCGGCCAGCAGCGCGTCGATCTGCTCGGCGGCGACCTGCCGGACGTACGGGCGTAGTCGCTCGATGCGCCACTGGGCGAACGCGCTGGCCGCGATGCGTCTCAGCCGGCCATGTTCGGGCCGGTCCAGGTCCAGGATGGTGGTGGCCACCGGCGGCGCCTCGGTCTGCCGGGGCACGTCCGGGCCGCAGGCGGCGGCCCGGCTGAACCTGGGGTCGGCGAGCACCGTGGTCACGTCGGCGTAGCGGGTGGCGAGCCAGGCATCACCGCCGTACGGCAGCCGGATCCGGGACACCGGACACCCGGCGCGCAGCCTGGCCAGCCGCGGGTCCAGCCCCAGCTCGTCGTAGTCGCGGAACGGGTACAGCGGCGGGTCGGTTGGCTGCGGGTCGTGCGGCTGCGGGTCCTGCGGCGCGGAGGCGGTCACGGTCGGGCCGCCTCACACTGCCACGTGCGGCACCGGCCAGTGGCGCATCCGGTAGGGCAGGATCAGTATCGCGTCGCCGGCCGCGCAGGCCAGCCCGGCTTCGACGGCGACGGCCGCTGCGTCGACGTCGCCCGGCGCCGGCACCCCGGACGGGTCCTCGGCCAGCCGCAGGAACGCGTCCGCGCCGTCGGTGATCACCATCCGGCTGGCATCGACCCCGGGCCGGACGTCCTTGACCACCACCATTCCCGGCCCGCGACGGTAGTAGCAGCTGCCGTACCGGTAGGCCAGGCCCCACTCGCCGGCGTAGGCCCGGCTGGCCTGATCGGTGCCGGCCGACGGCGCGACCAGGTGCACGTGGGTGTCCAGCGGGAACGACGGCCGCCCGCGCAGGGTCCAGCGCAGCCGTACCGCGTGGCTGGTCACCGCGCGCAGGAACCGCAACTGGGCCAGGTCCTGCTCGGGAGAGTCGCCGAAGTCCAGCGGCTCCGGTAGGGTCACCGTCCGCAGCGACCAGGCGGCCAGATCTGTACGGTCGGTGAGCAGCGTCGCCGTACCCATCTCAAGCCACCTTGACCGGTTCGACGGCGGTCGCCAGGGTTATCCAGCGGCCGTTCTCCTCGAAGACCAACCCGGCGTCGTCGAGATCGGCCAGCCACCGCGCCAGCCGGTCGGTCTCCACCGGCAGCCCGGCGGCGGCGAGCCGCCCGGCCAGGGCCGGGACGGTACGGCCGTGTTCCAGCTCGGCGTAGGCGCGGCGCAGCCGGGGGTCGGCGATGCGGTGTTCGCGGTCCGGCCAGCCGACCCGCCGGTCGGCGATCACGATCTCGTCGGCGTCCAGGCCGGTGAGCAGCTGCAGCGCGCTGGCCGGATAGCCGTCGGTCCAGCGTTTGAGGAGTTCGTTCAACGGCTCGGCGTCCTGCTCGGACAGGCCGGCGGGTTCGGTGTCGAACAGGTAGACAAGGTCGGCCAGCTCGTTCTCGGGCAGGTCGTAGACGTGCTGGTAGAGCCGGGCGGCCCGGCGGGTCGGGAAGCCGAGCACCGGGTTCTCGAAGTACGGGCTGAAGCGTTCGAGCAGGATCCGCGACGAACCGGCCGGCGGCTGCAGATGCATCAGCCGGGGGAGCTGACGCAGCACCGAGTCGTAGTCGGCGCGGCGTTCGCCGGGGAACCCGTACAGCCAGTTCCACGACACGGTGAGGCCGGCGGACTCGCAGTCGCGCAGAGTCCGTACGTTGTGGACGCCGGAGACGCCCTTGTCCATCAGCTTGAGTACCGGGCTGACCAACGATTCGATGCCGGGCTGTACGTGGGCCACGCCGGCCGCGCGCAGCGCGTCAATCTCGGTCGGACGCAGGTTGGACTTGACCTCGTAGTGCAGCCGCAGGTCCCAGCCGAGCGCGGCGACGCGGGGGAGGAAATCGGCGTAGTAGTGGTTGTCGATGATGTTGTCGACCATGATCACGTCGAGGGTCTGGTGCCGGCCGACCAGCTCGGTCATCTCGGCGATCATGCGTTCGGCGGGCTTGGCCCGGAACGTCATCGCGGTGCCGTTGAGCCCGCAGAAGGTGCAGTGGTGCTTCTCGCCCCACCAGCAGCCCCGGGCGCCCTCCAGGACCAGCTTGGGTTCGATGTACTCGCCGACCGGCGATGCGGCGAGCTGGTCGAACCAGTCGTCGAAGTCCGGGGTGGGGATGCGTGCCGGGGGCAGCAGCGCGCCCTGCGGGTTGTGCCGCGCGGTGCCGTCGGCCCGGCGCCAGGACAGCCCGGGTATCCGGGCGAGCCGGGCGTCGAGGCTGTCGTCGCCAGCGTCGAGCGCGTCGAGCAGCATCGGGAACGCGACCTCGCCTTCGCCGCGTACCACGAAGTCGACGAACGGGAAGTTGCGGTGCAGGGCGATCCCCATCGCGCCGTCGCAGTTGCCACCTCCGAACGCGATCCGTACGCCTGGGTCGAGCTGGCGGATCCGCCGGGCGACCGCGAGGCTCGGCACGTTCTGCATGAACGTGGTGGTGAAGCCGACCAGCCGGGGATCGTTGGCGAGGATCTCGGCGGCGGCCAGCTCGACGAAGTCGGCGGCGTACTGGCGCATCGCGGTCGGGCCGGCGATGCCGGTGCCGTACTCGGCCGCGTAGCGGCGCAGCGTCTCCACGCCGAACTCGGGGTCGTCGTGCAGCACCCCGGCGAAGACCCAGTCACCGAGGCCGTCGAACAGGCCCACCTCGGCGACCTCGGTGTAGTCGGCCGGGCTCAGCTCGCCGTCGCTGCGTTCCATCAGGAACTCGGCCCAGCGCAGGCTGCCGTGGTACGCCGTCGGGGCGGGCCGCCCACTGGCGACGGTCACCGCCTTGAGCAACCCGATCGGCAGTGATGGTGATTCGATGGCCTGCCAGGGCATGGCGACCAGACATACGGACATCGGCCGGGCCTTTCAGCTGGTGAGCGCGTCGTACCGAGGTGCGCCGGATGGGGCGGGACCGCCCCATCCGGCCGATCACGTCTTCGGCCCTCCACGCGGTCCTACCCGCGCTTCGCCGGCCGCGGTCACTTCTCGGCCTTCCGAGTCGGGACCAGGTACTTGCAGGTGCCGTGAGCCGGCGTCTTGATGGTGACCTTCTTGATGGTCAAGATCTTCACCTCCCTCCGTCCATGTCGACTCCACCGGCGCTCAGGCGGGCCCGGTGCCGGCGGAGAAACCAGTGCCGCAGCCGGTCGGGCTCGCGGCCGGTCAAATCGGCGAGGGACACCGAGATCTTGTCCAGGTAGGTCAGTCGCATGCCGATCTCATGCCACTGCGACCCGTACTCGCGCCACAGCTCGCGCCCCTCGCCCGTGGCGGACTCGCGGGCCAGGTAGTTCAGGCCGATCGCGACGTGCTGGATCTCGTCGCGGCGTACGTGGTGGTAGAGCAGGCCGAGCGGGTCACCGGCGAACACCTCGCGCAGCAGGATGAACTCGTCGGCGGCGAACCCCTCCAGCATGGTGTGCACCAGCGCCCGGCCCATGTACGGCAGCCGGGTCAGCGCCGTGTCCAGCGGCTCCATCAGCTCGGGCGCCTCCGGCTCCGGCTCACCGCCGCCGACCAGCTTCGCGTACTGGTAGAAGGCGTCCGCGTGTCGGGCCTCGTCGGCGGTGGCCAGGGCGAGGCTGAACCGCAGCGGCGCGTCCTCGGTCTGCGCGGCCAGCGTCGCGGCGGCGACCAGCCCGGCCTGCTCGGCGTAGTAGCCGCGCGAGGACATCCGCCAGGCCAGCTCGGCCCGCTCCCAGCTGGGGTCCGCCGGCCCGTCGGCGATGATGTCCGCGGCGCGCCACGGCGTCTTGTCGCGGGTCACCCCGAAGACGCGGTACGCCAACTCGTTGCGATCAAGATCATCGGCATCGATGAGTGCCATTGGCAACTCCCCAACAGGCTTGCCGCCCAGCGTCGGTCACGGGATTACGACAAGCAGGAGATTCTCGGTGCGCTGATTCGTGTGCGTCGGCGAGGATGCGCGCCGTCTGCGGCGCACGATGTGATGAGCATAAATGACCTCGCGTCGGAACGGCAAGCATTACCGTGCCGGCCGGTGGTCGGTTCGCGACCAGGAAAACGGGCGAATGGTATTTACCTTGATCACCGTGACTTCCGATGGTGACCGCGGCTGTGGGAAGGTGACTCGACCGACCGAGCCGAGGAGTGGTGCCCATGCCCGGCCGTCTCGCCACGTCGATCGTGGTGGATCGACCGCTGCGCCCGGCCGTTGCCGCTCAGGCCGCCAGCGTCGTCGGCACCCACGTCGCCGCGCTGGCCCTGCCAACCGTCGCGGTGGTGGCGCTGCACGCCTCGCCGGTGGCGGCGGCCACCCTGTTCGCCCTCGAGTACGGCGCCCAGGCGCTCGCCGCACCGCTGCTCGGGGTGGTCGTCGACCGGGTCGTCGACCGGCGCCGGCTGCTCATGGCCGCCAGCGTCGGAACCGCCGCCGTGGTGCTGGCCGTACCGGTCGCCGCGCTGGCCGGAGTGCTCTCGCTGCCGCTGCTGTACGCCGTGGCCGGCCTGTCCGGCATCCTCGGTGGGCTGGTCACCATCGGCCTGCAGGCCACCGTGCCGCAACTGGTCGAACCGGACCGGCTGGTGCCGGCGAACGCCGCGCTGGCCGGTGCCCAGTCGGCCGGCCAGATCGCCGGGCCGGCGCTGGCCGGCTGGCTGGTGCAGACCCTCGGCGGGGCGCTGGCGATGTCGGCGAACGCCGCGGCGCAGGCGCTGGCCGCCGCCGGTTTCGCCGCGCTGCGGCCCCGGCCGGGCGGGACGCCGCCGGTGCCGGAACATCCACTACGGGCGTTGCGCGACGGGGTGGCGGCGCTACGCGGCCGTCCGGAGCTGGTCCGGATCGCGGTCACCGCCGCCGCGCTGAACCTCGGCGGGTCCGCGATCGGCGGCCTCTACGTGCTGTACGCCTACCGGGTCCTCGACCTGTCGCCGTGGGTGCTCGGGTTGACCTTCGCGGTGAACAGCGTCGCCGCCGTCGTCGGCGTGGCCACCGCGCGACGGGTGATCGCCCGGCTCGGCCATCCCCGGGTGGTCCCGGTGTTCGCCCCGCTCGCCGGGGCCGCTCTGATGCTGATCCCGCTGGCCGCCGTCACGCCGTCGGTGCTGACCCTGATCGTCTACGAGATGATCTTCGGGTACTGCGCCACGGTCTGGCTGATCGCCTCGGTGTCGCTGCAGCAGTCCGTGGTCCCCGGCCCGCTGCTGGGCCGGGTGCTCGCGTTGAGTCGGGCGCTCGCGGTGCTGGCGGTGCCGGTCGGATCGCTGCTCGCTGGCGTCGCGGCGCAACTCTGGGGGGTGCTACCCACCCTGATCTGCTTCGCTGTCGTAGCTTTTCTCGGCACCGTCACCGTCGTTTCCCGGCGGGTGGCCACCCACAACCTGACTACATCCTGACCGGACCCCGACCAATTCCAGTATTGCGACCAACGTCGATCGGTCACCTATAATTGGCGACATTCAGCAGGTGATCATGATTGCTTCCGATGCGGCCGGTGAATGGTTCTCCACCGGCGCAGGGACGGGGAACGCCCAGACGATGGACCTGTCGGACGCGTACCGCGAGATGGTTCGGATCAGGGTCTTCGAGGAGCAGGTTCTGCGGTGCGCCGCCGCCGGCCAGGTGCCCGGATCGGTCCACCCGTACACCGGGCAGGAAGCTGTCGCGGTCGGGGTGCTGGCCGCCCGGCAGCCCGACGAGTGGGTGGTGAGCTTCTACCGGTGCCACGGGCACGCGCTGGCCGCCGGGGTGGCGGCCGCCGGGCTGGCCCGGGAGATCCTCGGCCGGGTCGGCGGGGTCTGCGGCGGCAAGGCCGGGTCGATGCACGTCGCCGACCGGTCCCACTACCTCCTCGGCGCCAGCTCTATTGTGGCCGCGCAGCTGCCGATCGCGGCCGGAGCAGCGCTGGCGGAGAAGACCGCTGGCAGCGGCCGGGCGGTCGTCGCGTTCTGCGGTGACGGCGCGTTCGGCGCCGGCGCCGCCTACGAGACGCTCACCGTCGCCGCCGTGCTCGGGTTGCCGCTGCTGCTGGTCTGCGAGGAGAACGGCTGGCAGGACCACACCCCGAGCGACCTGGTGCGGCACCGTACCCCCGGTGAGATCGCCCGCGGCCTGGGGCTGGACTGCGACGAGGTCGACGGCAACGACGTGGCCGCGGTGCACCGGGCTGCGGCGGCGGCCCTGGCCCACTGCCGGGCCGGCCGCCCGCAGGTCCTCGTCGCCCACACCTACCTGCGGCATTTCCACGCCCAGCTCGGCCCGCAGCCGCCGGGTGAGTACCGTCCGGCCGCCGAGCGGGAGCGCTGGCTGGCCCAGGATCCGCTGACCCGCGTCGAGGCGAGCCTCGCCGGACCGTCCGCAGCCAGCCCGTCCGCAGCCAGCCCGTCCGCAGCCAGCCGGCAGCGGGCCGTCGAGATCCGCGAGCAGGTCACCGCGGAGCTGGCCGAGGTCTTCGCCGACGCGCTGGCCGCCGACCGACCGGATCCGGCCAGCGCGGTCACCGCGGTCACCGCTGCGGCCTGGCCGCCCGGTGCCACCTGGCCGGAGGCCGTCACGGTGCGGGAGCCGGTGGCATGACCCGCCGGCACCCGTCCGTCGGGGCGGTCCGCGGCGCCCTGGCCGACCAGCCCACGATGAGCATGTTCTGCACGTACCAGCAGCCCGACCTCATCGAACTGTTCGGTGCCGAGCGGATGGTCCGGCTGCCGATCGCCGAGAACACCATGCTCGGCATGGCGGTCGGGATGGCGCTGCTCGGCCGCCGGGTGCTGGTCAGCATCGCCCGCGCCGCCTTCCTGTTCACCGCCTTCGACCAACTGGTCAACGAGGCCACCAAGTGGCGGTACATGTCCGACGGGCAGTTCACCGTACCGGTGGTGGTGCGCGGGCTGACCCAGGGCGGCGAGCAGCTCGGTGCCCAGCACGAACACGCCGCGCACGGCCTGCTCAGCCAGATTCCCGGGCTGGTCGTCGCGGTGCCCGGGTCACCGAACGCCGCCGCCGGGCTGTTGCGCACCGCGCTGGTGCACCCGGATCCGGTGGTGGTGCTGGAATCGCCCCGGCTGTACGCCGCCGACTGGGCGTCGCTGCCCGAGCCGGAGCCGACCGACGCCGCACTGCCGTTCGGCGTCGCCGGCCGCGCCCGCCCCGGCCGCGACCTCACCCTCGTCGGCATCGGCAACACCGTCGCCACCTGCCTGCGGGCCGCCGCCGTCCTTGACCGGGACGGGCTGCACGCCCAGGTGGTCGACCTGCGTACCGCCGCACCGCTGGACCTCGACGGCGTCACCGCCATGGTCCGGGCCGCCGGTGGTCGGGTGATCCTGGTCGACGAGGCCCCGGCCGGCGTCAGCGTCATGTCCGCGCTCGGCCTGCATCTGGTGCGGGCCGGCGTGGTCGCGCCGCACCGGCTCGACCTGCTCGCCGGTGCGCCGGTCCCGGCGCCGGTGAGCCCGCCACTGAGCGCCGCCCTGCTGCCGGACGAGGAACACGTCGTGTCCGTCGCCCGCCGAGGAGCCAACCGATGATCGACCGGTCCACCTACCACGCCTGGCACGGCATCACCCCGATGGGCGAGTTCCTCGCCGAGTCCGACCCGGACATGTTCCTCGTCGGCGGCGACGGTAGCTACGCCGTCGACCAGGCCGGCCGGCGTTACCTCGACGCCCGCTCGTCGATGTGGAACGTCACCCTCGGCTATTCGTGCGAGCCGGTCAAGGCGGCGATGCGCCGCCAGCTCGACGAGCTGCCGTCCGGCACGGTCATGCGCTACGAGCATCCGCCCCGGGTCACCGTGCGGTACGCCGCCGCCCTCGCCGCGACGCTGCCGCCGACCCTGCGGCACATCCGGTTCGGCAACACCGGCAGCCAGATGACCGAGGCGGCCGGCATGCTGTCCCGCTTCCACCGCAGAATGACCGGCGAGACCGGCCGGGATCGGATCATCGCAGTGCACGGCAGCTACCACGGCACCGGGCCGTTGGCCACCGCGCTCACCGGTGAGCAGATCCTGCACGAGTGGTCGGCGCCGCTGGACGACCGCGTGGTGCACGTCGCCGGCGGCGACGAACTGCTCGACGCCGTCGCCGGTGTCGTCGACCGGCTCGGCGCGTCGCAGGTGACCGCCGTCATCGTCGAACCGGTGATGGGCAACTATCTGCACGCCGCCAGCGCCGAGCAGTTGGCGGCGCTGATCGACTTTTGCCGGGCCCGGGACATCCATGTCGTCGCCGACGAGGTGACCACCGGCGCCGGCCGGGTCGGGGCGATGACGGTCAGTGAGCGGCTGCCCAGCCCGCCCGACATGATCGTGCTCGGCAAGGGGCTCAGCGCCGGCTACTTCCCGCTCGCCGCGCTCGCGGTCGCCGATCCGATCTTCGACGCGCTCGCCGAGCCGCCGTTCCGGCTCGGCTTCCCGAACGGCAGTACCACCGACGGGCACCCGCTCGGTGCCGCCGCCGGCCTCGCCGTGCTGGAGATCCTCACCGCCGACGGGTTTCTCGACGGCGTCCGCGACCGTGGCCGGCAGCTGTGCGACATCCTGCGCGACACGCTGGCCGACGACCCGCACGTCGGGAACGTACGCGGTGAGGGGATGCTGCTCGGCCTGGAGCTGCGCTACCGCGACGACGGTACGCCGTGGACGGTGCGCGACGTCTACCGGCTCCGGCTGGCCTGCCGGGACAACGGGCTGCTGACCAGCTACTCCGATGGCGTGATGCCGCTGCTGCCGCCGTTGACCATCAGCACCGACGAGTGCGCCGAACTCGCCGCGATCCTCGGCAAGACGATCACCGCGTACGCCGCCGAGCATCTCGGCGTGCGGTAGCCGGCACGGTCCACCATCGCCGCCGTCGCAGTTACCCGGACGGAGTGGCCAACCTGTCAGGCAACGACCATTCGGTCGATGTCCGGGGAGTGTCTGGAGAAACCGTAGCGCGGTGCCCCGACAAGGTCGCATTTTTCAGCGTACGGCAGGCAGACGGTGCCGTCGTGCAGTCCTCCACCAGCCTGCCGCTGTCCACGTAGGCACTGGTGGAAGTGGCAGGTCCGCCAGCACTACGCCGTGATCCTGGTGATGCGGCTGACCGTACATCATCAGGAAAGCGCGTTAACAAGACGTATTCCTACAGTGCTCTCATGCGGGGCGTTCCCGTCATTGGCAACGGTGTCCCATGGCCTCGGTAAGATTCGATGTACATCGATGTATAGTTCACTGGCATGTAGTTGCGGGTCGCTGATGACCTGCCGGGGCAACGCCGCCTCACCGGAACCGACGATGTCTGGGAGAACAGGACATGAACGAACACCAGGAGAGTTGGCTGCGGATGCGATGGCGGCGGGCAGCCCGAACCGCTGTCGCGGTGACGGCCTCCGTCGGGATCACCGTATTGGCTATCGGGTTCACGGCGGGCGCAGCAACGGCAGGTGTCGGCTCCGCAGACCGGAACGCGCGGGAGGTGGCGATCGCCGCCGCGCCGGTATCCCAGGTCGCCGCCGGCAATCTGCACACCTGTGTGACCCAGACCGATGGAACCCTGTGGTGCTGGGGCAACAACTTCTACGGCCAGCTCGGCGACGGGACCACCACGAACCGGACCGGTCCGGTTCAGATCGGCAGCGCCACCACGTGGGCGGGTATCGACGCCGGCAGCGGCAACACCTGCGGGGTACGCACGGATGGAACGCTCTGGTGCTGGGGCAACAACTCCAGCGGGCAGGTCGGCGACGGCACGACCACCAAACGGACCAGCCCGGTGCAGGTAGGCACCGCCACCACCTGGGCGAGCGTCAGCATCGGCAGCAACCACACCTGCGCCGTGCGGACCGACGGCACCCTGTGGTGCTGGGGCCTGAACCGTCACGCTCAGCTCGGCGTCGGCTTGTCTCCCTACAAGGCGACGACCCCGCTGCAGGTGGGCACGGCGACCACCTGGGCGAGCGTCACGACCGGCTACGCCCACACCTGCGCGGTGCGGACCGACGGGACCCTGTGGTGCTGGGGCAGTAGCTCGGACGGCCAGCTCGGTCTCGGCATCCTGAGCTACCGGGCGACACCGACGCAGGTGGGCACCGCGACGACGTGGGCCGAGGTGACGGCCGGCTACGTACACACCTGCGCGGTCCGCGTCGACGGGACGCTGTGGTGCTGGGGCGAGGACGGGTACGGCCAGGTCGGCGGGGGCGTCGGCTCCCAGACCACCCCGCTGCGGATCGGCACCGCCAGCAACTGGGCAAGCGTGGACGCGAGCCTCGACTCGTCGTGCGCGACCCGTACCGATGGCAGCCTGTGGTGCTGGGGCAAGAATTCGTCCGGGCAGCTCGGCGATGGCACCACCACCCACCGGTCGACCCCGGCGCAGGTCGGCACCGCGACCACCTGGACGGACGGCTTCTCCGTCACCTACCACGCCTGCGCGGCACGCACCGACGGCAGCCTGTGGTGCTGGGGTGACAACACGTTCGGGCAGCTCGGTGACGGCACCACCACCCACCGGTCGACCCCGGCACAGGTGGCAATGCCGGGCTGAGCACCGCCGGTTCCGCGCCGAGCCGCAGTCAGAAACCGCCGCACGGGCCGCGCCGCTCAACCTGAGCGGCGCGGCCCGTACCGGTGTTACGGCCTTGCCCAGATTGCCTTAGTCATTAAGATAACTGGATGAGCGTATCGACTGACTTCACGGTGGCGATCGCCGGCGCCGGGCTCGCCGGGCTCTGCCTCGCCCAGTACCTGGCGCGCGCCGGCATCGACGTGCACGTCTACGAGCAGGACCCGGGCCCGTTCGTCCGGCGGCAGGGCTACCGGATCATTCTCGACCGGCACGGGCTGGCGGCGCTGCGGGAGAGCCTGCCCCGCCCGCTGTACCGCCTGGCGCTGGCCACCGGTGACGAGCCCGGCGGACGCCTGCGCTTCACTGACAGCCGGCTGCGGGACGCGTTCACCATCACCTTCAAGGACGAGCCGCACGCGACCCGCCAGGTCGACCGGCTGACCCTGCGGTCGATCCTGCAGTACGGGCTGGACAGGCGCATCCACTACGGCAAGACCGCCGTCGCGGTCGACAACGGTGATCCGGCCGGGCTGCGGCTACGGTTCTCCGACGGCGGGTCCGCCCCGGCGTCCGTCGTCGTGGGCGCCGACGGCGTCGGCTCGGCGCTACGCAGACAGCTCATCCCGTACGCGGACCCGGCGACCACCCCGATGGTGGGCATCTACGGCCGGTCACCGCTGTGGCAGGGCGGCGAGAGCGTCATCCCGGACGCGCTGCGTACCAGCGGGGTCCTGGCCATCGCCAACCGACCCGGCCGCGCCTTCTTCTTCACCTCCATGCGGTTCGGCGAACGCCCGCCCGAGGCGTTCGCCCGACTGGCACCCGGCAGCTACGCACCCACCGGCGACGACTACGTCATGTGGGGACTGCTGCTGCGGCAGGAGGAGGTGCCCGCCGTCGTCCGCGGCGACCTGCGGGCGCTGCGGGACCTGGCCACCCGAACGAGTGCCGACTTCCACCCGCTCATCCGGCGGCTGGTCGACACCGCCGAACTGGACGCCACCGTGCTCAACGTCTTCGCCGCCGGCCGACGCCCACGCCGGTGGGCGGTGCCCCGGGCGACGATGATGGGCGACGCCGTGCACGTCATGCCACCGTTCGGCGCCCAGGGCGGCAACACCGCGCTGCGCGACGCAGCCCTGCTCGGCCGCAGACTCGTCCAGGCCCGGACGGACGGTACGCCGGTGGAAGAGGCGATCACCGCCTACCAGGACGAGATGGTGCCCTACGCCTTCCGCGCCGTCGACACCGCCGCCCGGCTGATGCGCCGCCTCACCGGAGACGCGGCCGCCCCACACTGGGTGCTGACCCGGGTGCTACCTCGGCTGCACCGGGTCACCGTGCCGGAGGCATGATTGCCGGCATGTCCCACGAGCCGGCCCGGACGGCCGCGACCGCCGACCTGATGCGCGCCGGACGGGAGACGTCGCGGCTGTCCATGGTGTTCCGGTACGCCATCGCCGAGCAGCTGGGCCTCACCGTCAGCGACCTGGAATGCCTGGACTACCTGGCGGACAGCGGACCCGTCACCGCCGGGCAGATCGCCGAGCGCACCAACCTCACCACCGGGGCGGTGACCAGCATGCTCCGCCGGCTCCAGCAGGCCGGCTACGTCAGCGCCGAGCGCGATCCGGCCGACCGGCGGCGGGTCATCGTCACCCTGCGGCCAGAGCGGACGGCCGACCTGGAACGACCGTACGAGCGGTTCGCCGAGCAGACGCGGCAGCTCATCGAGGGCTACACCGTCGAGGAGATCGGGCTGCTGGTCCGGCACTACGACCACATACAGGCGATGTACCACGCCGAGCTGGACCGCCTCCGCGACAGCGACACCACGCAGCGGCCCGTCTGAGGCGCCGTCGCATCCAGGCAGGGAGCCGCCGACCATTGTCATGGAATCGGCGCTTGATCTGACATGTCGTGTCCTGCCCGCATCGGCCAGGCTCAGGGAAATAAATTGATGATCTTGATTATTCAGCTCTGGCTATCTAGTCTCGTGGTGTCTCGCGTTTCACGGCTGCGGCAGACTCGCTGGCCACGCGAACGACGGATCGGAGTGACCATGTCCAGACGGAGATCCGTTGCCGGATCTGTCGCGACGGTGGCGGCCATCGCCCTCGCGTTGAGTGCAGTGATGGTCGGCGGCGGCCTCGGCGCCGCTGCCTCGGCCACCGATGTCGGCGCGTTCGCCGCGAGTGCTGGTTGCGGTAAGAATCCGACGCTGACCAGCGGCACGCGGAACATTCAGAGCGGCGGCCAGACGCGGACCTTCACCCTGCGGCTACCCGACGGGTACGACAGGAACCGCCAGTACCGGCTGATCTTTGGCTTCCACTGGCTCAACGGCTCCGCAGGAGACGTCGTCAACGGCAACTACTACGGACTGCTGCCGCTTTCGAACAACAGTGCCATCTTCGTTGCCCCCCACGGCCTCAACGCCGGCTGGGCCAACTCCGGCGGCCGGGACGTGACCTTCACCGACGACATGATCCAGTTGATCGAGAATGATCTCTGCGTCGACACCTCGCAGCGCTTCTCGTTGGGCTTCAGCTACGGCGGGGGCATGAGCTACGCGCTCGCGTGCGCCCGGGCGAACGTCTTCCGTGCCGTCGCGGTCTACGCCGGTGGCGTCATCAGCGGATGCAGCGGCGGCAACGACCCGATCGGCTACCTGCACGCCCACGGCATCAGTGACAACGTTCTGAGTATCGCCGGCGGGCGTTCCATGCGGGACAGGTTCGTCAGGAACAACGGTTGCACCCCGCAGAACGCTCCGGAACCGTCACCGGGCAGCGGCAGGTACATCACCACCACCTACACCGGCTGCACGGCGGACCACCCGGTCGTCTGGCACGCGTTCGACGGCGGCCACACCCCCACCCCGGGGTCCTGGCTCCCGCAGGCGACGTGGCAGTTCTTCGCCCAGTTCCAGGGTGCCACCCCTGGCCCGACGACCCCTGGCCCGACGACCCCTGGTCCGACCACTCCCGGTCCGACGACCCCTGGTCCGACCACTGCGCCGCCGGGCAGCGGAGCCTGCCGGGTCACCGCGAACGTCAACGCATGGAACACCGGCCTCACCGAGGACATCACCGTCACCAACACCGGTACGGCCACGATCAACGGCTGGTCGCTGACCTTCACCCTGCCCGGCGGGCAGAACATCACCAACGGGTGGAACGCCAGCTACTCGCCCAGCTCCGGGCAGGTGACGGCCAGAAACGTCTCCTACAACGGCACTATCGCACCCAACGCGTCAGTCAGCATCGGCTTCCAGGCCACGCACACCGGCAACACGGCCAAGCCGACATCCTTCAGCCTCAACGGCGCGTCCTGCACCGTGACGTGACCGTGGGGTGCCGCAATCGCGCCCATCCAGCTCGGTGGCACAACGGTACCGGACCGGACCGCGCCGGACCTGAGGCCGGCCCGTCGCCCGGCAAGTGGGAGCAGTCGGGCTGGTGACCTGGTCGCCGAACGCCGGACCGGTTGACTACGGACAAGCAGTGGGCCGGATCTCGACAGGGATCCGGCCCACTGCTGTCTGCCAGAATTCTCGCCAGGTCGACGGTCGACGACCGCCGTGGGACCGATCCTGGTCACCGCCGGCAGCTACACCAGCGTCCTGCGGATCAGATGCCGCAGGAGACCGTGGCACCTCCGCCGGAGAGCAGGTCGTTTCGGGACCAGCCCGACACGCCGGTCGCGCGGTTGTGCAGGTAGGTCCAGCGGGCACCGTCGTGCCCGGTCCGCCAGCAGCGGAACGTCGCGGTCTGACCGGGCTGGCCGTGGCCGAGTGAGGTGCAGTCGGTGCCGGGTCCGGTGCGGATGTTGATGCCGGTCCCGGTGAACGTGCCGTTGACCTGCGGCTCAAAGCTGGCGATCCCCTGCGGGCAGGACGCTCGGGCCGGAGCGGTGACCGCCTGCGCGAGGGCCCGTCGCGTTCGTCGAGCAGCTCGACCGCATCGCCGTGGAATCGGCGACCCACCGTATGGCCGCGCCATCCACGCCGGACAGCACGGCCCTACCGGTGAGTCCTTAACCTTCTGATCCGTCGTCGTTGGATTCGGTGTGCCGGACGTCCACCGCGATGACATCGCCGAACACCTGGACCCGGACCGGCGACTCGTCGCGCACGCCGACCACCCACGAGAGGACACCCTCGAAGTCGCCGGTGCGAACGACCTCGGTCATCGCGAACGTTCCGGCCCCCGAGAGCCGGTCCGGGCCGGTGTACGTCGGCTCGCCCGCACCGGTCCGCTCCCGACCCGACGCGAGCCGCATGCGGACGACGACCACGGCGTCGCCCTCGACGCTCACCTCCGCTCCGGAACCGCTCTCGGTGATCGGACCTTCCTCGTACGACACCTCGTACCCGGGCACGCCGTCGCGGAACCGGAACGTGACCCGGTCGTAGCCGGCATGGAGCCCGGTCTCCACTTCGGTCAGGAGGTGGAACTCGTCGGACGGCCCGGTGCTGTCCGGCCGGGTGTCGGCGCCGGCCAGCACGTCGGTCGGGTCTCCCCGGGCATCGAGAGCCACAGCCATCTCGTCGTCGGCGGTGTACCCGATCACCCGATCGGTCGCCGAGCGAGCGACCGGCACGGCCCAGGCCCGGGTCTCCGTACCGGCGATGGGTGAGGGGCGGAAGCCGGCGGTCCCCTCGTCCGTGGTCGCCACCAGGACACGGGGCAGCACGGGGGCGGCCAGCCCGCCAATCGCCCGGATGCCGCCCGGTACGTCGAGCGAGCTCACCGTGAGCTCGCGGTCCGACCCGCCCACGCTCCAGCAGGCGGGGTCACCTTCGCCACCGTCGGCCCGGGCGACCAGGCACAGCTCCTCGGCGGTACGGACGGCCACGACGTCGAACCCGTCGTACCGGGCGACGACGCTCCGTTCGCCGCCCTGCTGGCCGTCGTCGCCGTCCTGGCCGTTGTCGCCGTTGCCGTCATCCGGCGGCGGCGCGGTGAAGTCGATGCTCGCCATGATCTGGTCGAGCACCTTGCTGTTGCGGGAGAAGTCCCGCCCAGGTGCGTCGTGGGTCGTCGCGACGAAACTGCCGTCCGCGAGGTCGACCACCCAGGTGTACGCGAGCGTGCCCTCGTCGAGCAGGCCCTCTCCGGTGGCTGCGTCGACCACGGCTACCGCCTCGCGCCCGTCGACCATGCCTGCGTCACGGGAGCGGACCTCGCCGAACGCGTCGGACGACGAGATGGTCCGGTAACCGACGTCGGCGTCCCGCAGGACGACCGCGACGTCGGGCTCGGTGCCGTCGGCGACCGAGATCGGCTCGGGATCGAAGTAGCTGCACGTCTGCGTGACATCGCCGGGGTTGGTGTGCCAGCCGGCGGGGTACCGCACGGTGTACCCGACCTCGTCGTTGGTGCACTCCACCAGCCCGGCAGCGGGGGTGGTCTCCGTCGGAGTGGCCTGCCCGCCGGTTCCGTTTCCGGGGTTGTCCGCGCAGGCGCTCAACACCAGCACGGTGGCGGCGGTGAGCGGCCAGCCGCGTCGCATGTCTGACCTCCTTCGTTGATGTGTCTTGTTCGGGTGCGGTCGCCGGCTCTGAATCCGACCTGGTCGGCCGGCTGCCCGGCTTCTCACCGTTCGGCGAGTTCGTACGCCCGGATGATGGTCTGCTCGACTGTGTTGCCGCCCTCGTCGGTGGCGGTGGCGCGCAGCGACACGAACTGAGCCCCGGGGTCGTGTCGGACGCGTGCCAGCCAGCCGTGGCCGAGCGAGGTGACTGGGACCTCGGCCCAGGTCTCGCCGTCGTCGGATGATGCCTCGACGACGAGTTCGTCCACCGGCGGCGTACCGGGCTGGGCTTCGACGGTGACCGGCACGAACGCGGTCGGGCGGGCCGGCATCCGGTTGTGCCGGTCGAGGTACGGCATGAACCGTACGACGGACAGCGGCAGCGGTCGGGGTTCGGTGCCGGAGACGTGCCTGGTCCGGAACGTCCAAGCCACGTCGACCGTGGTCGAGAGGTGTGCGGTCCCGGGCAGCCGGGCCAGGGTCGTCCGCAGCCGCAGGTCCTTGGCACCGGGTGGTACGTCGAACTGCCCGGTACCCGGGCGGTTGGTCTCGTTGACCAGTGCGCCGTCGGCGTACAGGGCGGTACGTGTGCCGAGGTAGTCGATCAGAAAGGTGGAGCCGGGATGCCCGGCACGGTCGGTCTGCAGCGGTACGTCGACCTGGATGGTGTCGCCCTGCCTCGTCGCCGCAGTCGAGCCGTCCGGGCTGACCAGACCAGGGCCGATCACGGCGGCGTTCCAGCTGTCCACCCGCCACCGGCCTGGCTCGTAGCTGGTCGGAACCGTACGTAGCGTGCGCAGGTTCGGCTGCTGTTCGAACTCGATCTGCCAGGTCTCGTCGCCGGTCGTGACGTGCAGGTCCAGGGCGGCGGGAAGGTCGACCTGCGGCAGCCGTCCGGACGTTTTGGTGCCGAGAAACGGTCCGGTGGTGACGATCTCGCCGGAGCCGGTCTGGTCCGTGCCGGAGCTGAAGGCGTGCAGCCGCAGCGTGGCGAGCTCGTACCGGTGGACGTCACGCCGCAGGCCGGTGGGTAGCCGGCCGCCCTCGAACCAGGCCAGTGCGTAGCGGTCGTCGCTGTCGGTGCCCCAGAATCCCACGACCCGGCTCTCGAACTGGTGCGCGTCGAGCTCGGGGCCGAGATGGCCGATGTGGTTGCGGTCCAGGCCGACGAGGTTGCTCGAGAATCGCCGGGCGTCCTCGTCGAGCTGCAGCTGGTAGCCGATCACGCCGCGCTCCAGCTCGGCGGAATCGTCTGGAACGGCCACCTCGACGGCTTTCGCCGAGCGGGCGTCCACCTCGACCGCGGTGTCCTCGGTCACATCGAGCAACGGTTGCACCAGCAGGGCCAGCCCACCGTCGGGGGTTGGGAAGCGAGCGTCCAGGTGGTACCTGCCCGGCGGGATCCGCACGGTGGCTGCTGCCCCGTGGGAGGCACCGGCGAACCACCACTGCTGTTCCTCGTCGTGATCCTGAAGTCGCATGCTGTAGCTTTCGCTGGGTTCGCCGTTCCGGCCGGTGAAGGCGAACGAGACGTCGTAGAGTTCCGCCTCCTGATGCACGCCGAATGGCGTGGTGGTTGTGCTGCCGTCCGGGGAGACCGCCGTAACGTGCCCGGAGTAGTGGCCGTTCGGGCCACCCAGGCTGGTGTCGGCGGTCAGCGTCGTCTCGGCGGTGCCACTGGCCGGCACCGTCAGAGCACTCTCGGCGAGTGTGAACATCTCCCCAGCCGGAGCCTCCCCGCCGGGCCCGTACGCCACCACCGACAACTCCAAAGCAACGTCCTCGGCGCCGGTGTTGACGTACGTGACGGTTCGGCCGACCGGCTCGTCATCCGGGTGCGGCCATCGCCGTACTCCGAAGTCGACGTTTGTCGGCTCCGTGGTGACGGTCTGCTCGACGGCGGTCGCCACATTCAGCAGTCCCGCGCCCTGCTCGTACGCCGGTTCGCCGGCACGCGGGTCCGCCGAGGCCATCAGCCGGGCCTTGAGCTTGTCCGGGGCAAGATCCGGCTCCGCCTCGAGCAGCAGGGCCGCCGCGCCAGCGACGAGCGGAGCGGACAGTGAGGTTCCCGAGTCGCGGACGTAGTTGTCGTCGACAGGGACGCCGATGTACCCGTCGCTGGCGCGAGCGCCGGTGACATCGACGCCGGGGGCCAGGATGTCCGGCTTGACGGCAGTCGCACCGGCCCGGGGACCCGGGCTGGACTGCTCCCAGATGGCACCGTCCTTGTCCACGGCACCCACGCCGAGAGCCGACTCGGCGCTCGCCGGCGATTCCACCGTCCCGTCCGCCGACCCGGCGTTGCCCGCTGCGGCCACGAACAGCAGGCCAGCCTGCTCGGTGAGTCGGTCGGCCGCCTGCTCGAACGGATGTGGAATCCGGTCGGCCCGAACAGTCGCGCCGAGACTCAGATTGACGACCTGCGCACCCTGGTCAGCCGCCCACTGCATGCCGTCGATCACGGCAGACTCGCGGAACGTGCCCTCCGCGTTCGTGACCTTGCCGTCGAGCAGTGTCGCATCCGGTGCCAGGCCGCGGTACGTCCCGTCTGACGCCGCACCGGTACCGGCTGCCGCCGATGCGACCAGCGTGCCGTGGCCGGACAGGTCACCCACTTCCTCGCCGGTGAAGTTCGCCGCTGCCGCGACGCGTCCGGCGAGGTCGGGGTGGCTGGCGTCGATACCCGAGTCGAGGATGGCAATCGTCACGCCCTCGCCGGTGACGCCCGCGTCCCAGACGGTCGGCGCGTTCACCAGGGCGGTGCTCTCGTCCAGCGTCGTGTGACCGGTGGCATCGAGCCAGACCCGCTCGACACCGCGGAGCGGTCCCGATCCGCCAGCAGTCATCGCCGACCAGAACTCCGCTGCCCTGGCCTTGTCGACCTCGGCGGCCGAGCCGTCGATCGCGGCAAGTTCGCGGCCCATCGCGGCACCCGTGCCAGCGAGCGCCGCGTCCGCTGACGCCGGTGCAGACACGATGAGCGGGACGGTATCGGTGTTCGCGTCGTCGTATCCGGACTCGATCAGCAGACTGACGTCGAACAGCCGGTCGTCCAGTGTCCGGTTCGCCAGATGCCGACTCGCGTCGGAAGGAACCACTTCGAGGCGGTCACCCGCCGACGAGATGTGGAACGAGACGTCCTTGCGGCCTGCGGCTGGTTCCACTCGGGCGCGGTCGAAGTCGCCGTCCGCGACGACGACCCGGTCGCCGGTCACGAGGGTGACACTGATGTCGTGACCGGATTGCGTCCCGTTCGAGGTCTCGACTGTTCGCGGTGTGTCACTGGGTGGGGCCGACTCGGCCGGGCCGGGTTCGGCGCTCGCGGCAGCCGCGAAAACGACGAGTGAAAGTATGACGGGGAGCCGTTCCATGATCAGCCTCTGGAGATCGGGCAGGACAGGTACGCACCGATCGGCTACCCACGATGCGCCCGCTCGTACACCTCCCCAGGTCCCGGGCCGGGCTGAGTCCTGCGAACCCCTGCCGCGCGTCACAGCGGTGGCCGCAAAACGGCTCACGACTCGCATCGGCGAACCTTGTACACTCGGGCGGAGACTGGCCACCACCGACGGACCTGCCGCCATGTCGGCGGGCGACCAATCCCGAACCGGTCACCGATCTGAGCCATCCGGCCGATCAGCTCGCGGTACCCGAGCTGATCGATGCGCGACCAGGGATGGAGGGCAGGATGCCGACCGCACACGAACTCGTGACGAAGGCGGCCCGCGCCGCGAACCTCGGCGACCTCCGGTGGCATTACCGTCCGGTCGTCGCGTCTCTCATCCTGGCGGGGGTCACGGTGATCGTCCAGGGTGTCACCATGACTATGGTGTCGTGGTACGTCGGTGCGGCGCTGGTGCTCGTCGGAGCGGTCATCGCCTCGACCTCGCTCTTGATCCGCCGTAACGCGATGCCGCTGCTCTATAGCGGCGGCATCGTGGTGAGCAGCCTCACCGGCCGCCTACGGATGGTCGCCCCATGGCACCAGATCTCGCAGGTAGATGCTTCCGACCGGATTTCGCCGCCGCAGCCGTCGAGGGCGAGGTCGACCTGATCGCGGACGTACGGCGTGCGGGGCAGACATAGCTTGCGGGGGGTGATCCGTCGCGATCACGGTCACCGTGCTGGTGGGGCGGCGGCCTGCACCGGCGGTGCAGCCTATTTGTCCGTCCTGGACCGACCGGACCGATCGTACGCCGATCTCGACGGCAGGTTCGTCCAGCTTACCGGGCCGACCGAGGCCCCCCGGGGAGTATCGCCGGTATGCGGGTGGTGATTGTTTCTGCCATTGCGGTTGTCGCGGCGGCAGTCGGCTTCTACGCCGGGTTCTTCGTCCTGTTGGCGGTCACCGGGCTGGGTGCGCCCGCCGCGGTCCCCGCCGCCGGTCTCGCCGGCGCTGGTCTGCTCGTGGGGCTGGTGGCCGGGCTCGGCTGGCGGTGCCGGCTCGCCGTCACGGCGGCTCTCGCCGCCGGTACGGCTGTGGTGGGCGCGGCGGTGGGCGGGCTACTGGTATGGCTCGGTCTCGACTTGGGCTGGGTGATCGTGGGCGGGCTGGCGCTGGTGATCGGCGCGGACATCGTGGCGGCTCGCGGCAGTCGGAGCTAGCGAAAATCGGTCTGGGTCGTTGCCCGTTGCAGTGCGTGAGGTACGCGCCGAGCACGGCGGGCAGGTGTCGAGTGCTTGGGGCGGGGGTCCCAGGCCAGCCGTGGCACCAGCTGGCGTACTCCAGAAGCGACACGCCAGCCTTGATCACACCCCGGATCGCCACCACCGGTCAGCCAACGACAATCCGGTCGATTTCTGGGGAGTATCCAGGGAACCGTAGGGCGTTGCCTCCTGCGGACAGGTAGGTCTCGAAGGTGAAGCTTGCCGGGGTCTCCCAGGCCGGACCCCGGCGACCAGCCCTGCTCGGCTTACCGCCCAGCTCGGATCCAGCCGCGTCCGATCGGTCTCCGGTCCGGACGGCAGACTCGACCCCGGAGTACGCCGTCGGCCGCTGCCCGCCATGTCGTCTCCCAGGGTCTTTGTCGCCGGGGATGAGTCGGCTGACGATGGGATCGGGCAAAGCCGCACGTTGGCGGCGGTGGCTTCGACGAGGTCAGAAGGACTGTGCCGGGGCTAGCCCGTTGAGGTGGAAACAGCGCACCAGGGCGGCCCGGTTGGTGACGCCCAGCTTGGTGAACACGTGGGACAGATGCATCTCCACGGTCTTCTGGGTGACGAACAGCCGGGCCGCCACCTGCCGGTTGGTCAGCCCTTCGCTGACCAACGTCGCCACCTGGGTCTCCCGCCGGGTCAGGGCCGAGGACCCGCCTTGGCGGCGGGCCCGCCGGGCGCCGCCCGAGGCACCGGCCAGCCGCCGTCGTTCGGTGTGTACCTGGCGGGCGAACAACCCCGCTCCGCAACGGTCGAAGAACTTCTCGGCAACCCGTAACGTCGCACCGGCCCGATCCCGGTCGCCGTCGGCCACCAGCGCTCTCGCGGCTACTGTGTGGGCGTGCGCGGCCTCCAGCGGCATTCCGACCCGGGTGAGCACATCCGCGGCAGCCCCGGCCGCCACCGCTGCGGCGGTGGGATCCCGTAGCGCCAAGACCCGAGCGCCCGCGCAGGCAGCCAGCGCTCTGCGGCCCGGCCGTCCGAGTCGCTCGGCCACCTCGTACGCGCGCTGCGCCCACTCGTCCGCCGCGTCCGGGTCGCCCTCGGCCAGCGTGGCCCGGGTCAACATCTCGTACCAGCCGACCTGTGCCCAGGGTTCGAGGTCCGGCAGCCCGGCGGTCGCTGCCACGGCCAGGCAACCGGCGGCGTCCCCCAGCGCGAGCCGGGTCTCGGCGTACGCGCTCAGCGCCAGCCTGCCCGGCCAACCGGAGACGGGCACGTCGACGGTGCCGGGATCCGCAGCCGGCCCGACCTGCTCGGCTCCGGTCCAAACGGCCAGCAGTCGGCTCATCGCCTCGGCCGCAACGTGCAGTTCGCGGAACTGCGTGCCGGACGCCAGCCGGAGCGCCTCGGCGCAGTCGTCGGCTGCCTTCGTCAACCGCCCGGCGTACCGGTGGGCCAGGGTCCGGGTACACAACAGGTGCAACAGGGGAAAGTAGCTCGCGGCTCCGGGCGAGACATCGATGGCACGACTGAGGTGGTGTGCGGCGTCGTCGAAGCGGTCCAGCAGGATCTCGCTCCAGCCCACCCACAGGGCGCTCTCCGGCTCCGCGCCGAGTTCCGCGTCCAGGGTGGCGTCGAGCAGCGCTGCCGCTCGGATGGTCTCGCCTCCGGCGGTACGGTTGCCCCGCAGATGGTTCGCGGCCGCGAGCAGACCCAACGCGTGCGCCTGTACCGCACCCGGCACTCCGGAAGCGCGGCGGGCGGCGCCCAGCGCGGCTGCCGCCCACCGACGCGCCTGCCCGGCCCGGCCGCTGGTCAGTTCCACCGCGCTGAGCGCGAGTGCCAGGGCCGCATGATCCGCCGGCCGGGCATCGGCGGGTGGCGTCAAAGCGGTGCGCAGCAACGCTGCGGTCTCCCCGTGGCGGCCGAGCTGACGTTCGAGCTGGGCGCAGAGCAGGGTCGCCGAGGTGCGATGCGTGGACGGGTGCTCGTCGAGCAGCCGCAGGGCGTCGTGCAGTACGGCTCGACCGGCCCTCGGATGGCCGATTGCGCCCAGCGCCCGGCCGAGCTGCACGGCGAGCGCTACCCGCTGTCCGGCGGGCTCTGCGGTGCCCGGGAGTAGCCGGATGGCGGTGCCGAGCCACCGGACGGCCGTGTGAGGGGCCCGGTCGACCACCGCGGCGGCCGCCTCACTGAGCACCTCGACGGCTACGACGTCACCGGGCACTGCCAGCCGCAGCAGGTGCGGTGCCTGAACTTCGGGGTGGCTCCGGCGACGCCGCAACTCCGCCAACGCGCGGGCGTGCGCGGTCAGGCGCCAGCCGGCGTCGGTGGTGAGGTACGCCGCGTGCTGGACCACGCGGTGCCGGAAGGCGAAACACCCGCTGCCGGTTACCGGGCGCAGCAGATCTGCGGCGACGAGTTCGTCGATGGCCGCAGGCACCTGTTCGGTGGCGATCCCGGCCACCTCGGTCAGCAGGCCGGTGTCGACCGGCTCGGGCCCGAGCACCGCGGCGGCCGAGGCCACCAGGCTGGCCGGCCGGGACAGCAGTTCGAGTTCGGTGGCCAACGCGGCATCCACGTCGGCTGGGAGTGCCCCCAGTTCTGGCAGTTCGCTCGCTGTGCCAGGTAGTGGCACCGCGGCCAACAATGCCGACAGGTACTGCGGGTTGCCCCCCGACAATTCATGCAGCATCGCACGCTGGTTGGCCGAGAGCGGCACGTCGGTCAGCGCGTCGAGATGGCCCCGGGTGAGCGGCGCGACCTCGATCCGGGTCACCTGCCTGGCGGTGTCCAGTGCCAGGCGCAGCCGGGCCGGTGACTGGCGACGGCGGTGCGCCATGACCAGAAGCAGCGGTGTACGCGGGGGCGCGTCGAGCAGGTGGCAGAGCAGGTCGACGGTGGCCCGGTCGCTGTTGTGCAGGTCGTCCAACATGATCAGCAGCGGCCGTTCGGCTGCCAGCGTCTCCAGCAACAGCCGCACGGCGCGTACTTGCCGGGCGCCCACTGGTACGCCGGCCGGGGCCAGCGAACGGGCGCCAGCCAAGCGCAGCGACGGGAAGATGGCGTTGAGCAACTGCGCGTGATCGGACCGGAGCTCGGCCAGGCGTGCCGGTGACACCCGGGGCAGGTACGGCTCCAGCGCATCCACCATCGCTGCCATCGGCACGTCCGAGCCGGGCACCGGAGCTCGGCCGGCGAGCACCTGCACCCCGTGTCGTCGCGCCACCACGGCGACCTGGTCGAGCAGCCTGGTCTTGCCGATCCCCGGCTCGCCCGCCACTTCGACGATCCGCCCTTCGCCGTCGAGCAGAGCGGTCACGGCCGCCGCCAGCGTCTCGGTCTCCCGTTCCCGGCCCACCAGTGGCCGGCGGTTGCCATCGACTGCGGCTGACCGGCCGGGCGGACGGGACAGCAACGCCCACCCTGGATTCCGCTGCTGGTCACCTTGATCGCCCAGCGGGCGCTGCCGAGTCACCATCCGGCAGCGACCACGGCGACCAGGTCCCGCTTGTGGGTGACGGAGACGGTCACGTGGGTGATCGAGGCCGACCGTGCTGCCTGGGCGGCGCTGCCCCGCAACGTGACGTGGGGCGCCCCGCCGGCGCGGGCCAGCAACGCGATGTCCCGGGGAGCGACCCCCTCGAACAGGCCGGTGCCCAGGACCTTGAGCACCGCTTCCTTCGCGGCGAACCGTCCCGCCAGGTACTCCCGGCGTCGGCTGTCGCCGAGCGTCTCCGCCTGGGCCAGTTCCTCGGCAGCGAAGACGTACCGCACGAACCAGCCCCGGCGCAGGAGCCGGTCCAGTTCGTTTACGGCGACCAGATCAATGCCGAGCCGCACCGTCGACCGCCTGCTGTGTCACCGGCTGCGAGGCCGCCTGGCCCCGCAGCAGGCTCTGGAAGACCGCCATGGCGTGTAGGTTCGTCGTGCCCTCCATCAGTTCGAACGCCCGCACGTCGCGGTAGGTTTTCTCGACCCAGGGATGCTCAATCAGGCAGGCGGGGCCCAACAGCTCGGCCACCAGCCGGGTGGCGTCCTCGGCGATCCGCGCCGCGCGCGCCTTGACCGCGCCGATGCCGGCCACGTCGACCACGCCGGCGTCGATGCCGGCGGCCACCGCGTACGTCCGATGCCGGACCGCGGCGACGCGGTCCAGAATGCCGTCGAGTCGGTGCCGGTCCCACCGCGCCAGCGTCGAGCGGTGCGTGCGCAGATAGTCGCAGGCGGCCTGGGCACAGCCGATCGCCATCGCCGCGATGCCAGGGCGGAACCGGTAGAGGATGTACGTAGCGCCGTAGAGCCCTCGCCGGCTGGGGGACCGATGCGCGCCGAGCAGGTCCTCCGGGGCCACCACGACGTCCTGGAAACGCAACCGGCTGATCCGCGCGCCGCGCAGGCCGACGGTGGGCAGCAGTTCGCCGCTGAACCCTGGCGCGCTGGTGTCCAGCAGCACGGCCTCGATTCCCCATGGCCCGGGTGCTCGCCGGCAGAACACCACACCGATCTGGGCGCGTGCGCCGTTGCCGATGTAGCACTTCACCCCGTTGAGCAGCCAGCCGCCATCCGGTGCCGGGGCCAGCGTTGTTTCCAGTTCCGCTGCAGCCGAGCCCTTGGCCGGTTCGGTCAGGGCGAAGAACGTGTGGGTGGGAGCGGCAGTCAGCCGGCCGAAGTAGCGCTGCCGCTGCTGCTCGTCGGCCAGCGCCTGGACGACCCCGCCGGACAGCGACGGCCCGGGGGAGGCCAGGATCACGTTGGGATCGCCGTAGGCCACCTGCTCCGTGGCGACCACCTGGCCGAGGACGGTGCTGCTCGCTTCCACCAGCGGCGCTGGGAACTCTCCCGTCGAGCGGTACGGCGGCGGCAGCATCCCCTGAACGGGAAAGCGCACCTCCGGCTCGTCGAGGAACTCGGTGATGGCGTCCGGATCCTGGTCCAGCCGCTGCCCGATCGCGCGCAGCCGACCAATCATTGACGCGCAGTAGCCGGCCAGCTCTCGCGTGCGTTCGTCGAGTAGGTCCGTTCCCGCTGACGGGGCGGCCTCGCGAAGCTCAGTCATCGGCGTTCTCCGTATCGGGGTGCAGGTAGACGTTGCCGACCACCTCGGCGAGGTGCAGGTCACCGGCAGGTCCGTCGGCGAGGAAGCCGCTGGCGCCCAGCAACCGCAGCAGGTCCCGGCCGATATCGACCAGGCGCAGGTGACAGCGCCACCGGGCGTACCGGTCGGCGTGCCGGCGTACCTCGGGAACGAACGCGTCCTCGGCCAGCCGCAGCGCGATGTCGGCCAGCTGGCCGACGACGAGCTGCTTGGCCAGCAGCGTGGTGTCCCCTGAGGTACGGCCTTCGAGGTGACGCAGCGCGTGGCCGAGGGTGGTGTCCAGCAGCTCGCGGTGCGCCGGCAGCAGGGCTGACGCGAAGCGGTCGGCGGCAGGCCCCTCACCGAAGGCGGACTCGGGGGTGGCCTCGGCGACGGCGAGACCGAAACGGGTCAGCGGCCCGGGCGGCGCGTCGGGCAGAGCCACAGTGGAGGCGAGAACATGGCCGGTGGGAGACGCGACCAGCCGGCCGGCTGCCGCTCGACGGTGCAGCGCGTCCAGAACAAGCGGGTACGGCGTGCCCGCCGGGTTCGGCGACGTCGGGGGTGCGGGGTTCACAGTCGAGCCTCCCTGAGCTCGGGTGCGCAGGTGTTGGTAAGTACGGCGAGTTGGCTGCGGCCGGTTCGCGGATCGGTGTCACACAGAACCAGGCTGGCGTAACGGTCGGCCCATTCGTCGTGGTGACGGGCCAGGTCCAGCCAGACGCTGGTGGAGTAGCCGCCGGGCTGGCAGCGGTGCACTGGCAGGCCGACCCCGCCGAGCTGATCGTCCGGCGGCCACGGACCGGCGACCAGCAGCGCCAGCCCGGGCGGCAGGCCGGGACGTTGATCGGCCAGCAGATCACTTAGCGGTACGTCGACACCGGCCGCCCGGGCGGTGCGGAAGCGGAAACCGGACCTCGCGCCGGTGTCGTTGTCGGTGTCGGTGTCGAAGTAGAGCAAGACGGCGCTGTCCAGCAGGGGAGTGTCGTGCACCAGCGGATCCCGATACGGCAGCGTGGTCTGCTCGCAGACGAACAGTGCCAGGCTGGCTGCCTTGCCGGACCGGGCGTATGCGTCGGCGACCCGCAACGCGGTGAACGGTGCCCGCAGGCCCTGCTCGGAGAGCGCGAAACTGCGGCTGCGCCCGCCGAACAGAGCGTTCAGCCGGGTGGTGACGGTCTTGAGGGGATAGCGGTCGGGCAGGCCGTAGGCCAGGATCAACAGGTCGGGAGTTCCGAACGGGCTGGGGCAGCGCTCCATCAACTCCTCGGCCATCTCGCGGAACCCGATGTTGCGGGACTGCTTCATCAGGTCCTCGTCGACCTCGATTCCGTACGGCGCGAGCAGATCCCGTTGGTAGGCCAACAGCGCCTGGTCACGTTCGTACGGGTTGCCGTCGGGACGTACGAGGGCTGCCGCGCCGCGCAGGGTCAGAGACATCGCCACGTCCTCCATGGTGGGCGGTGGGCGTGGCGGTCAGGAACTCACCTTGCGGGCACGCTCCAGGAAGTCGGTCAGGGTGCCCACTGTGCGGAAGTCGTCCATGTTCAGGTTTTCCGGGTCCACCTCGATGCCGATGTTGTCCTCCAGTGCCATGAGTAGTTCGAGGATGGCGGTGGAGTCGAGGTGCATGTCCTCGAAGAGCCGGGTGCCCTCGGACAGCGGGCCGGAGTCACGCATCAGCACCTCGGTCAGCGCGGCCTGGATGCTCTCGACGATCTCGTTACGTTCCATGGGTTCTTCCTCTCGGGATACCCGGTCCGCAGACCGGGGTGACACGGCGTGGACTGCTTGAGCCGGCGGCGGCCACATCGACGGCTACTGGACGGGTCAGGTGGCCGCCGGTCCGGCGGGCACCGGGATGGACGGCGGGTCCGGCACCGTCGGCACGGCAGCAGCCGACGGTCGGCCCGGCAGCGCTGGCGTGCCCGGGACCGGCGCGGCGGGAACGACGAGATTCTGCGGCCGGAGCAGGTCCTCCACGGTGTCCGCCCGGCGGACCAGGTGCGCTACGCCGTCGAGCACGAGCACCTCCGACGGATGGCCGTGACTGAGAAAGTGCACCGGCGAGGCGCTGGGTCCGTACGCGCCGGAGCGTTCGACGCCGATCAGGTCGCCCGGGCGGACCTCGGGCAGCGGCACTTTCTTGCCGACGACGTCGTTGGGCGTGCAGAGCGGTCCGGTGACCGTGTAGTCCCGCGCGGGCGGGTCGGTGGGTCGGCTCAGCGACCGGATGGGAAAGTTCCGTTTGACGAAGCTGCCGATACCGACCGCCGCCATGTGGTGATTGGTGCCGCCGTCGGCGACGACGAACCACTCGCCTCGCGACGCTTTCACGTAGCGCGCGCGGACCACGTAGGTCCCCGACGCGCCGACCAGGTAGCGGCCCAGCTCGGTGATGATCCGGGTGTGGGGGTGCTCGTCGTGGAACCGCGCCACGGCGGAATTGACGCCGTCGGCCACCGCCTCGATGTCGAGGGGGGACTCGTTGTCGAAGTAGGGGACGCCGAAGCCGCCGCCGACGTCGACGACGTCCAGCCGCAGGTCCAGCGCGGTGGCGAGGTCCGCCGCGGCGGTGAGCACGCTGCGGGTGTTGTGCGCGATGTCAGCGGCGTCGAGGATACGCGTGCCCATGTAGGCATGCAGGCCGATCACCCGTACGTGGCGCAGCGCCCGCAGGGCCGGGCCGGCCTCGGCGACCAGTTCCTGATCGATGCCGAACTGCCGCGGTTTGCCCCCCATGGCCAGCCGCGATCCCTTGGTGACGAACGCCGGGTTGACCCGCAGCATGACCCGTACCGCCTCGCCTGCGTTGCGGGGCAGCGCACCCGCCATCGCGTCGACGGCGTGGACCTCCTCGATCGATTCGCACACGATCGCGCCGATGCCCTGCTCGATACAGGCGGCCAGCTCCGCCGCCGACTTGCCCGGGCCGAGGAAGATTATTTCCCTCGCCGGCACCCCGGCCCGGCGGGCGGTCACCAGTTCGGCCAGGGACGAGACCTCGGCGCCAGCGCCCAGGGAATGCAGCAACGAACAGATGCTGATGTTGGGGTTGGCCTTGAGCGAGTAGTAGATTTCGACCGACGTGTCGAGCAGTCCGCGAAGCTGCCGGTACGTCTCGCGGATGACCTCACCGTCGTAGAGGTACAGCGGGGTGCCGTACCGGTCGGCCAGTTCGGCGACGGGCACGCCCTGGACGGTGTGGCCTTCGATGGCCGGCTCAGTCATGGCTCTCCTCCGGAACGGACAGGGTGGCGACGGCGGCCCGCACCGCGCGGTCGAGGTGGCTGAGACGGTCGCGGTCAGCGGCCACCAGCAGGGCGTACAGTCGGCCGTCGAACGGATCCGCCGGGCTGCCGGCGCCGACGGGCAGCAGCGCGTTGGCGTTGGCGGTGGCGAAGCAGGTGACCAGCACCTGCTCCGTGTCCCGGGCGGCGCTCACCGTGGTCAGTGCCTGACGTACGGCGTCGAACTCCAGGGACGCGGCGAGCCGCAGAGGGTAGTGCCGGGCTAGCGCGACCGCCCCGGGTGGCTGGCACAACTCGGTGACCCCACCCTGGTAAGTGGACATGTTCAGCCGCGCGTTGATCTCCAGCACCGGGTAGACCGTCTCGTCGGCGCCAACGATGGCGTCCACACCCACCACGCCGTGGTAACCATCGGCGTGCAGCCGGGACGCGACCTCACCGGCGGCGTACTCGATCTGCCGGTACTGTTCGGCGCTCAACTCGGCCGGCATCAGATGGCCCTGGTGCACACCCTGCGCGGTGAGCGCCTGCTTGACGAAGTCGAGCCCGGCCCGCCCGTCCCGCGCGATGGTGACCTGGTAGTTGAGGTCGCACCGCTTGGGCAACCACTCCTCGACGACCACGTGGATCCGGTCGTCGCCGGTGCGGGCGGCCCGACGGTCCACCATGCGCAACAACTGCGCCGCCCGCCCGGGGTTCTCCAGCACCAGCAGTCCCTTGCCGGAGACGCCGTAGGCATCCTTGACGACCAGCGGCTCCCCCGACTCCAACCGGAGCCGGTATTGGGCCAGCACGTCGGCCAGTTCCTGCCGGGTTTCGCAGCATGCTCCGGGCACCGGCCGCAGGCCGGCCGCCTCAACCAGTCGTCGACCGTAGATCTTGCTGTTCACCTGCTCTACCACTGTGGAGTCCGGTGTGGCCAGGCGGAGACCGCAGCGGCGGGCCAGCTCTTCCTCGTCCGCGGTGGTTCCCATGGGAAGGACACGGGCGCCGGCCGCACCGAGCCGGCGCAGACGATCGAGCAAGACCGGCGAGTCGAGCGCGTTTGCGGTGGTGGAGCGCTCGGGTCGGCTGTTCTCGGGCACCAGCACGTCTGGCAACGCCAGGCCCTGTTGCGTCAGGTAGTCCCGGTAGTCGGGGTCGAGTGGACGGCTGAGCACGATCGCATCGCCCGTCCCGGCGAGCAGCACGCCCAACTCCTCCATCGCGGCGACCAGCGGACGGGTGGCACCCGCTGGCGGTGCCGGCAGCCCCACGTGGCCTCGGGCCCACTGCGCCTCGGCCTCGAAATTGCACAACAGCACCAGCGGCGTGTCCGCCGAGTCGGTCAGGGCCCGCTTCAGCGTGCGCAGGTATCGGGTGGACATGCTCAACTCCCTGCGCATTCGACGACCATGGCGGAGTAGGTGGCGCCCAGGCCGACGGCGGTCACCAGGTAGCGGCCTCCCTCGACCAGTGCGCCACGGTCGGCGAGCGTCGCGAGGTTGAGGAAAGGGTCCGAACAGGAGCAGTGCGAGTATTCGCCGACGTTGTCCAGGAAGACACGGTCCCGATCCAACCCGAGCGTGGCGCAGATGGTGACCCAGGAGGAGACGTTGACGTTGTGGGGGATGACCATTGTGATGTCGTCCAGCTCCAGCGCGGCGGCGTCCAGCGCCTCCCGGATCACCTCTGCCAGGTAGGTGTGGTACGTGCTACCGAAGCGGTGCAGTGCCTCCCCGGCGAGTTGGTACCCGTCGAAGAACTCACCCACGGTGCGTGAGGTGTACGACAGCACCCGGGTGCCCGCACCGCCAAGGCCGATCAGGCAGGCGGAGGATGCCTCGCCGATGATCGAGGTGTTCCAGAGCACCTGGATCGCCCTGGTGAACGGCTGTTCGCCGGTGAGCACCAGCGCGAGCGCGTCCGTCTCACCGTCGGCGCGCAGCAGCTCGCCGGCGACCTCGACGGCGAGCAAGCCGCTGGCGCAGGCGTGCTGGGTCACCGCGAACGCCTCGGCGTTGGTGAGGCCGAGGCGTTCACGCAGCCCGTCGGCCGCGATCAGATTGGTCGGGGTGAGGTCCTGCGCGGTGTGCGCGAAGATCAGGTAGCGGATGCGGTCGCGTTCATCGACGCTAGCCAGCAGGGCCTCGGCGGGCGGGCGGACCAGGTCGAAGAGCCCGAGGTCGGGGTCGATGCGCAATCGGTCCAGCCCGCGGATTCGGCGAAACAGCCGGGTCTGGTAGCGGTTGAGCCCCAGCCCTGTCGCGATCTCCTCCACGGTGACCGAGCGTTCAGGCGCGTATGCCTCCATCCGACGTAGTACGACATCGGACCGGATCGGTGCCAGCGAGGTCATAGAGCATCTCCCCGATCTTTCTGATCGTCAGACGTCACTACGTTAAAAGCCGATCATGGCGCTAGCAATGGGGTAATCCCCAGGATCCCGAGGGCTGGGAAAAGGCAAGAAGAAAAGATGGAAGCGTTCGATAGTTATTCATGACAGACAATACAAGAGCTTGCCGGCAATTCGTCGCCAAACCCTCGGGAATCCATACCGAACGGGACGTACGGGCCGGGTTGACTCCCGGGGGCGGCTAACAATGGGGTTTTCCCGACTACCGACAACGGTGCCGTGCGGGCGAGGGTGGGGCGGCAGTGACGTGGACCGCCGACGCACGGGAGGCACGATGTCCAGTCCCACGCTGGCCGACCGGATGGAGATCGCGTATGCCGGCCTCCGAGCCGGTGAAGGGCCTCTCACCTGCGGTCAGAGGAACACCTGGCAGTGGATGCGGGCAGACGTTTCCAACCCGATGGCCATGCTTCAGTGGAAGCTGCCGCTACCATCCGGCACCCCCGCAGCGGACGTGGTGGATGCCTTCGCCATCCTCCTCGCCCGGCACGAGTCGCTGCGTACGACGTTCCACGAAATCGACGGGGAGATGCGTCAACGCGTCCTGCTCAGCGGGGTGCTCGCGGCCGAAATCTACCAGGTCAATACCTCTGTCGACCCGAATGTGGTATCTCAGGGGATGATTGATCGGCTCCGCGAGAAGCCCTTCGACTTGGCCAACGAACTGCCCGTACGTTTGGCGATGGCACTGCTCGGAGATAAGGTGGTTTCGGTTGTTGCGATCTATTCCCACATGGCAGTCGATTATGGAAGTATGGCCATTCTGGGCCGGGAGTTCGCCGAGCTGATCGGCACCGCCGGCAACCGCTCGGTCGGGACAGCCCGACACCAGCCGCTCGACCAGGCAGCTGAGGAGGCCTCGCCGCGCGGGCGGCGCCGGGCCGACGCGGCCCTGCGGTACTGGACCGGGCACCTGCGCCAGACGCCCCAGTGTCTGATGGCGTTGCCGTCGACCGGCGGCGGGGAGGAGGGCCCAGCCAGCGCAGCCCTGCGCTCTCCCTCTGCCGCCGCCGCCCTCGACCGGATCGCCGCGCGGACCCAGGCCGGACCCGTGGCCGCCGTGCTGGCCGCGTTCTCCGCCGTGGTCTCGGTGCGAGTCGACCAGTCCCGCTGCGTGTTTGCCTCGCTGTCGAGCAACCGGTTCACCTCCCGTCTGCGCGACTACGTCGGGACGCTGGCCCAGGACGGCCTCGTGGTGGTGGACGTTGCCGGACCGAACTTCGACGACCTGGTCCGGCGGACCGGTGCGGCCATGCTGCGAGCCAACCGCAACAGCATTTTCGACGTGGCCGATCTGGTGACACAGGCCGTCAAGATCAACAAGGAACAGGGCATGGACTTCAGCCGGGACTGCGTCTTCAACAACATCAGCGCCCACCTGCCCCCGGGTGCCGGCGAGGCGGCCAATGTCCAGTTGCCGGCGTTGGATCCCCCCGACCTGCGCTGGTCGCCCATGTCCGGGGCCGGCGAAAGCAGCCTCACCTGGACGCCGACGCCGCCCTTTCCCAACCGCCTCGTGCTCCAACTGATCAGCGTCCAGCCGGCCGTCGTGCTCGGTCTCAGCACAGGCGACGCCCGACACGTACCCCGGTCCGAAATCGCCGGACTGCTGCGGGGGATGGAACGTGTCCTCGTCGCCGCCGGTGCCGGGCAGGTGTGTCTGGCGGACGTACCCGAACTCAGTGGGCTGACCCCGGTGCCCCGCGACAGCGACTGGGTCCGGGTGGGAGTCAGTTGGGTGCAGCTCAGCGGAGTCCAGGCACTGCTACGCGAGGCACTGGAAACCCCGGCCTACGCGAGCGCCGAACCGGACGGTGACGGGCACCTGCTCACCGCCCACCTCGTCGCCGCCAACGGTGTTCGGACCCCGCGCCAGGCGCATGCGGCGTGCATGGCTCGCCTCGGCGGCCGGTACGCCGTGGTCGCCCCGCACCGCTACGTCCTGCACGACTCGGCTCCGGCCGACCTCACCGACCTGGCGGCCTGGCGTACCCGGCCGGTGCTAGCCAGCGGTGACGGCCGCGCATCCACGGAGGTTGACCAATGACCGCCCCGAGCGAGACCGTCCGGACCGTCCGCCTGCGGGTCGACGGCAACCGCGAGGCTCAGGGCCCGCTGACTCTGGGCCAGGCCAACACGTTGCAATGGATCTCCGCCCTCTCCGACGACCATTTCCTCAGCCTGGTTCAGTGGATCTTCACCGTGCCGGCGGGGACCTCACTGGAGCGTGCCTGCGCCGCCCTTGCCGCGCTGGTTCGGCGGTACGAGTCGCTGCGAACTACGTACCACGACGGGCCGGACGGTCCGGTGCAGCGTGTGGCGGGCACCGTCGAACTGTCAATCGAGGTACACCAGCGGCCGGCACAACCCGACAGGACGGCGCTGCCCCGGGAGTTGATCAGTCGGCTGCGCGAGCGCCCGTTCGACCTGTCCAGGGATCTTCCACTGCGGTTCGCCGTGGCGGTCGAGGGGGATCTGGTGCACGCGGCGGTCGCGGTCTACTCGCACATGGCCGCCGACTACGTGAGCTTGACCGTGCTGGGCGAGCGCTTCACCGAGCTGCTCGCCGGGTCCGCGACCGACGAGGACGAGCCGCCCCACCAGCCGCTGGACCGGGCCGCGCGGGAACGGTCGCCGCAGGGCCTGCGGCAGGCCGACGCGGCGCTGCGGTACTGGTCGAGCATCCTGCGGCGCCGCCCCCGCTGCGTGCTGCCCCTGCGCGCCGCAGGTGCCGAGTCGTCGGCGCAGGACGGCGGCGCGACGACGCTCGCACCGCGCAGCGCGGACCTCTACTCGCCACGGGCAGCCGCCGCGCTGGACCGGATCACGGCACGTACCGGTGCAAGCCGGGCCATGGCGGTGATCGCCGCGCTCGCCGCAGTGCTCGCCACCCGGTGCGGCCAGCGGCACGTCGTGCTCTATTCCCCCGCCGCCAACCGGCTCGGCATGCGACCCCGAGACTATGTCGGCACCGTGGCGCAGGACGGTCTGATCAGCGTTGAGGTCGACCAGCCGGATTACGACGCGCTGGTGCGGCACACCGGAACCGCGCTGTTGCGGGCCAACCGGAACAGCGTCTTCGACGCCGACGCGCTGCAGCGGGAGCATGACCGCATCGCACACGAGCGGGGCATGCCGATGATCCGTGACGGCGTTTTCAACAACATCTCCGGCAACGCCCCGCCGGACCTGCCGAAGGTATCCACAGCAGAGACCTTCATCGACTGGTGGACACCGGCCGGTTTCACCAATCTGCTCCTGTTTCACCTGGTACGGACCGAGCAGGCGCTGATCCTGGAACTCATCACCGGTGACAACCGACACCTCCCCGACGCGGAAATGGAGGCGCTGCTGCTCGGCACCGAGCGGGTACTCGCCACGGCGGCCACCGGCAACGTCCCACTGGACGACGTCGGCGACATCGCGGGCATCGAGCCGTTCGCCCGCGACGGCGACTGGCACTTCGTCGACCACAGCTGGATCCAGCTCAGCGAGGTCAACCGGGTGCTGCGGGCGGCGCTAACCGGACCTGCCCGGGCCTTCGTGGTCGGCGGGGACGAGCCCGACGGCGCGACGATCATCGCCCACCTGGCGGCTGCGGACGGGATCACCGACCCCGCGCAGGCACACCTGGCCTGCCTGCGACGGCTCGCCGACTCATACACGGCGATCACTCCACACCGCTACGTCCTGCACCCGGGCGCCCCCGCCGATCCGGCCGATCCGCAGGCGTGGCGGGAGCTGCCAGTGCTGGCCGAGGGCGACGGCCGGTCCGCGGCGGCGGGAAGCGAGGCAGGGACATGACCATCATCGAGGCGAACGGGCTTACCCGTACGTTCCGGGCCGGCCGGCAGAGCGTCGCGGCGGTCCGAGGGGTCGACCTGCGGGTCGAGCCCGGCGAGATCGTCGGATTCCTCGGGCCCAACGGTGCCGGCAAGACCACCACCCTGCGGATGCTCACCACGCTGCTGCGCCCAACCAGCGGCACGGCCCGCATCGTCGGCGCGGATCTGGCCACAGCCCCCCGCGAAGTACGCCGCCGGATCGGGTACGTGGCCCAGTACGGCGGTACCGACCCCAACGCCCTGGTGAAGGAGGAACTGTTCCTACAGGCGCGCCTCTACCGGATCGCCGCCGCACCGGCGCGACGCCGGGTGGCCGCCCTGCTCGAACAGTTGGACCTCGGCGGGCTGGGTGCCCGGTCGGTCGGCTCGCTGTCCGGCGGACAACGCCGCCGCCTGGACATTGCCCTGGGCCTGGTCCACGATCCGCAGCTCGTCTTCCTCGACGAACCCACCGCCGGCCTGGACCCGCACAGCCGCAACAACCTGTGGGAGCACACCCGCCGGCTACGCGACGACAACGGCACCACCGTCTTCCTGACCACCCACTATCTCGACGAGGCCGACGCGCTCTGCGACCGGATCCTCGTGATCGATCACGGGCGGATCGTCGCCGAGGACACCCCCGCGAACCTCAAGCGTCAGTTGGCCGCGGACATGCTGACCGTGGAGGTGACCGGTGATCCGGACGCCGGCCAGCGGCTCCTGGCCGGGTTGCCGGGCGTCCGACAGGCGGCGGTGACGAGCGCGGGCGATATCCAGATCATCCTGGCCGACGGCGAGCACGGGATCACCGACGTGATCACCACCCTGTCCGGCGCTGGATTCAACGTCCGTGCCCTGCAACTGGCACGTCCCAGCCTGGACGACGTTTTCCTCAGCCTGACCGGTCGGGAACTGCGCGACGACCCGCAGGGCCGGCCTTCACCCATCCCGACCGCCGAGGGGGCGGATCATGTCCCTGCTCGTTGACATCATCCTGGTGTTCCAGCGCCACCTGCGCATCTCCCTGCGCAACCCGCTGTGGATCGCCATCGGGCTCTCCCAGCCGATAGCCTTTCTGGTGCTCTACGGCCCGTTGATGACCAGCACCCTGTCGATCACCGGCGTCGCTCCGGAGCGCGCCTGGCAGACGTACGTGCCGGGGGTGCTCGTGCAGCTCTGCCTTTTCGGCTCCGCCTTCGTCGGGTTCGGTGTGATCGCCGAGTGGCGCGGTGGGGTGATCGAGCGATTGCGGGTCACTCCGGTGAGCCGGGCGGCGTTGCTGCTCGGCCGGGTGCTGCGGGACGTCGCGCTGCTGGTGGTCCAGGCGGTGCTGCTGATCGTGGTGGCGCTGCCGCTGGGTCTGCGCGCGTCGGTACCGGGGGTACTGGTGGCTCTCGGCGTGGTCACGCTGCTGTCGCTGGGCCTGGCCTGCTTGTCCTGCGCTCTCGCGCTGACCGTGAAGAGCGAGGACACGCTGGGGCCTACGCTCAACACCGGCCTGATGCCGCTGCTGCTGCTGTCCGGGGTGCTGCTGCCGATGTCGTTCGCCCCCCGCTGGCTGGACCTGGTCTCCCGGCTCACCCCGTTCCGGTACATCGTGGACGGGATGCGCAGCGCGTTTCAGGGCGAGGTGTTCAGCCTGACCGTACTCTCGACGGTCCTGGTCGCCCTGGCGATCAGCGTCCTGTCGGTGCTGCTCGGCGTACGGACCTATCTGCGGCTGGGTGCCTGATCCGGTCCTGAAAGTCGGCGGTTCCAGATCCCAGACCCCTACTGATCTCGCGCGCCCAGAGGGACTCGAACCCCTGACCTTCTGATCCGTAGGGTCGCCCGGTCCAGGCGCAGGACCTGCGCATCAGCGGTCCCGGCCCGCCAGCTCGAGCACGGGTACCCGGGATACCCGGAACGCGGGCCACGCCGCGGCTGCGACGCCGGCTGCGACCGCGACGACGAGCGTTACCGCGAGGCGGGGCCACGGTACGACGACGGACGGGATCTCCGCGCCACCGGCGACATCGATCAGCGCCCAGCCGAGACCGACAGCGACGGCGATGCCGATCGATGCTGCCACGAACGACAGGAGCGCCACCTCGAGCCGCACGATCCGACGCAGCTCGCGGCGAGTCGTGCCGACCGCTCGTAGCAGCCCGAGCTCCCCGGAGCGTTCATGGATCGCGAGCGCCGTGGTGTTGGCGACTCCGAGCAGCGCGATGAAGCCCGCGAGGAGGAGCATCCCGTCGATGAAGTTCCGGAACGCGGCGATTCCGCTCCCGCTGCTGGCGACGTGTTCCGCCCGAGTTTCGAAGAACGACCCGGGCGTGGCTCGGACCAGCGCCCGCACGTCCTCGTCGGCGTCTGCGCCTACTCCGTCGGCGAGGTCGACGAACAACCGAGCGTCGAGCAGGCGACCGACCAGGGTGTCGAGTGTCTGACGGTCGACGAAGTACAGAGGGGCCTCGAAACCGCCGGTGCTCCTCGCGACCACGGCGACGATCGGCGCCTCGAGTGTCGAGCGTTCGAACTCGATCACGAGGGTGCCGCCGAGCAGCGTCGGGTCGTCGCCGACCACGGCCACGCCCCCCTCGCTCAGGTCGGCGAGGTCGCCGGCGATCGGGTCGAGGTCGAACGTGGTGGGCAGCGCCGTCGGGTCGATGCCGCCGATCGCCTCGGCTTTGCCTGCCACGATTCCTTCGGTGACGGACAGCGCAGCGACTGCGTCGACGTCGGGCAGCTCTGCGATCCGGCCGGCCAGGGTGGGGTCGATCGTCGCGAAGTCGGCGGTCGCCGACGTGACCACCACGTCCGCCTGCAGTCCGTCCCGAACGTCCGTCCCGACCGCGCTCGTCAGTGAGCTCGCGAAGACCGCGAACATCGTCACCATTGCGGTGCCGAGCATGAGCGCGAGCGCCGTCGACGCCGATCGACGAGGGCTCGCAGCCAGGTTGCCCGCTGCGATCGAGCCACCCACACCGGCGACGCGGCGGGCCACCCGAGCGCTCCCACGCGCTGCGGCGGTCACGATCGCCGGGCCGCACAGCACGAGCGCCGGGACGATGAACGCGACGAGCATGACCCACGTCGCGTTCGAGCGCACCACAGCGACAACTCCTCCAGCGATCGCCACTGCGGCGAACACGAGCCCGCTCGCGGTTCGCGCCGGGCTCACGAGCCGGGGCTCCGCCGCGTTCTCGCGCAGCGCCTCGATCGGTGGTGTCGCCGCCGCGCGGCGAGCCGGGATCCATGCCGAGAGGATCGTCGCGCCGATACCGACGGTCGCGGCGACCGCGATCGAGGTGGTGCTCACGATCGACGGCCCGGTGAGCAACGTGATCCCGGAGAGTCCGACGAGCCAGCGCAGCGCGCCCACTCCCGCGACCCCGCACACGAGGCCAACGAGCGTGGCGATCGTCCCGACGAGCGCCGCCTCGATCACCACTGCGCCGAGCAGTTGGCGTCGTTGCGCACCGATCGCCCGCAGCAGCCCCGACTCCCGCCTGCGGCGGGCGACGGTGAGCGCGAACGTGTTGAAGATGATCGTCACACCGATCAACACCGCGACCACGGCGAAGGCCAGGAGGAACACGGTCAGGAACTGCAGCGGTGACGTCGCGGCGTCCTGCATCGTCCTGATGTGGTCGGGCCCGTCGATGACCTCGGCATCAGTCAGCGCTGACAATCGGTCGAGCACCTCGGCGTGGTCAGCGCCCTCCGCGACGTTGACGAGCACCTCCGTCGGCGCTGCGGCGTCGAGCCAGGCGGACACCGCTGCGTCGGGCAACAGCACCGTTCGCTGCAGCGGTGCCGCGTCCGCCGACGCGAACGTCGCGACACCGGTGATGGTCGCGTCGTGTATCCCCGTCGTGGTCAGAACCTGTACGACGTCGCCCGGAGCCAGGTCTGCGTCACCGGCGAGGGACCGATCGATCACGATCTCGCCGACCTCGATCGGTTCTCGCCCGCTCGTGAGCCGGAACGGATTGAGTGCCGGGTCGGCGACCCAGTTGCGACCGACGTCGCTCGCCGTACCGGTTCCGACTGACGATCCGTCGACGACCAGCTTCGCGAAGCCGACCCATTGCGAGGCTGCCCCGTCGACGCCATCGACCGTAGCCACGCGCTCGGTGATGTCGGCATCCAGTGATCGCTGAACCGACCTTTCCGGATCTCCGGGCCCTCCGCCGGGCTCGCCGAGGACGACGCCCTGCACCACGGCGTCCGTCCCGGCCAACGCTTCGGCGATGTCATCGGCCGCTCGGCCACGCATCGAGTCGGACAGCACCAGCGTCGCGACGAGGAACGCCACCGACAGCGTGATCGCCGTGCCGGTTAGCACGAACCGACCTCGACTCGCGAGCACGCTTCGAGCCGCACTCCGTATCATCATCTGGCTCATCGCGCCAGACCCTTCATCACGTCGATCACCGAATCGGCCGACGGGTGATCCATCACGTCGTGCACTCGGCCGTCGACGACGAACACGACGTGGTCCGCCCAGGCAGCGGCGTTGGGATCGTGCGTGACCATCACGATCGACTGGTGATGCAGGTCTACTGCTGATCGCAGGAATCCGAGGATCTCCTGGCCGGACCGGGTGTCGAGATTGCCGGTGGGCTCGTCGGCGAAAATCACCTGAGGCTGGGCGGCCAGCGCTCGGGCGACGGCGACTCGTTGTTGCTGCCCACCCGAGAGCTCCGTCGGCCGATGATGCATGCGATCACCGAGGCGCAGCAGCGACACGACCTGATCGAGCACCGCGGCACTCGGCCGGCGCCCGGACAACGTCATCGGCAGGCAGATGTTCTCCTCGGCCGTGAGCGTCGCCACGAGATTGAACGCCTGGAACACGAACCCGATCCGTTCTCGGCGAAGCCTGGTCAACTCGCGATCGTGAAGGGTCGACAGATCGGTGTTGCCGACGAATGCGCGGCCCGACGTCAGTTGATCCAGCCCGGCGGCGCAGTGCATCATCGTCGACTTTCCCGAACCCGACGGGCCCATCACAGCCGTGAACTTCCCGGTGGGGAACGCGATGGTGACGTCGTCGAGCGCGACGACGGCCGACCGGCCGGAGCCGTACCGCTTGACGGCACCGAGGAGCGTGGCCGCAGCGTCATCAACACTGGCTGACAGTGCGCTCGCGGACTGCCGGTCGACGACCGTGGAATCTGAACGTGAGGACACGAGATCTCCGATGAGTGATTGGTCAGGGTTCACACGGTGCTCCGTGGAACCGGATACGGCGAGCGATCTGGGTTGGTAGCCGGCGCGTGCTGTCCTTGTTCACAGTGCCGGCGAGACGCCCTGCTCCATTCATACCGAGCGAACCTGAGGCGACCGTTAATGCGCAGCTCAGGCCGGCTGGCCGAACCAGGTGCCCAGCGCATTCATCAGCGTGGTGGCGTCGGGTGACTGCCCGGTGGGGGCAAGGCCCAGGCGACAGAGCACCAGGTCCTGCTGGTGGCGGAGGTAAAGATTGCTCCGGTCACCCAGACGTGTGGGAGTTACGACGTCGACGGCAGGCGAACCGTACGTCACTGGCTTTAACAGTCGTCTCAGGTTCGCTCGGTATGAAGTGGACATCGCCGGGCGACGCGGGTCTCGGCCTCGGCGGCATGGCCGAAGGCGCTGCTCTCCGGCGGCACGGTCAGCCCCGGCCCCGGCCCCGCACCGGACGGCGGCTGGATCGTGCACGCGACCCGGAAAGGCAGCCATTCATGATCACTGTGCTCGTGGTGGAGGACCAGCCGTTGCAGCGCTTCGGGTTCCGCATGCTGCTGGAGAGCACTCCCGACACCGAGGTCGTCGGCGAGGCCGAGAACGGCGCCGACGCCGTTCGGCGGGCCACTGAGCTGCATCCCGATGTGGTGTTGATGGACATCCGCATGCCGGGCGTCGACGGGATCGAGGCCACCCGGCGCATCGTCGCCGCCGGTGGACGTTCGCGGATCCTGATGCTCACGACATTCGACGTGGACCGGTACGCGTTCGCCGCGCTGCGGGCCGGGGCGAGCGGTTTCCTGCTCAAGGACACCCGCCCGGAGGAGCTGCTCGCCGGCATCCGGGCCGTCGCCGCCGGGGACGCGGTGATCGCGCCGGCGCTGACGCGGCGGCTGCTCGACGCGTTCGCCGACCGGCTCGACGATGACCTCTGCGGGCCCACGTGGGAAGATCCCCGGCTGGACTCGCTGACCGACCGGGAGCGCGAGATCCTCGTCGCCATCGGCCACGGCCTCACCAACGGCGAGATCGCGCAACGGTTCACGCTGTCGGAGTCGACGGTGAAGACCCACGTCGGGCGGGTCCTCGCCAAGATCGGCGCACGGGACCGGATCCAGGCCGTCACCCTCGCCTACGACCTGAGACTCGCCCGGCCGAATAGCGCTTCATCTCGCGCGTCCGTCGAGGGCACGGCCGTAGTTCCCAGCCGCACCGCGCCGCACCGCTCCGGGCGGGTCCGCTCTGCGTGATCGACCGCTCCGCTGCCGGGTCCGCAGGCAGCCGCCACCGCCGCGACAGACGGCCCGCCACCCTGCCCGGAACCAGGCCACATCAATCAACTATGAACCGCTCCGCCGGGCAAAGGAGGCAGCGTCAAGCGCGAATCATCGAGGCTATTGGACGTACGCGCGGTGAAGGTGAAGTAGTACCGCGGTACCGCCTCCCTCCCGAGATTGACGACCGTGGTACGACGAGACACGACGGAGCAGGTCCTAGAGTTCAGGATACGAAGAGACCAGGTTCGGTTCGGCCCAGATATCCCCGGAGGAGTACCGACTGCCTACCGCTGGCGGATGGCGATCCGTGCGTTCTCGTTCACAGCTGAAGGGCATCTCCTAACTAAAGGGACATGTGCTGAAGCACTCGCCACCACCTGACCTCTGGTCAGCAACGGGCCGGCCATGTCGCGCCACGCCCGCGCACCGTCAAACTCCGCGCGGAGCTGTCCTGACCCCTGAGGGCGAACTCGTCGGCCTGTTCCACGAACTCACCGACCCGCACTACCGAAACAGCAAAGGAGCGCATGGCATGAGGTCGATCGAAGAAGGCGTAGCGAAACCGTTGATGGGGCGCCGCGGATTTATCACTCGCGCGGCTGCAATCGGCGCTGGCGTTGGATTGTCCGGGACGGCGCTCGCGTCATGCACCGACGACAAGGAAGACTCGGAAACCTCGCTCAGCGAGAAAGACATCGCGCTTCGTGACCAAGATCTGAAGTTCATCGGCACGGAGGAGACCTTTTCGACTCCCACGTTGTTGCAGCTGAACTCCATCAATAAGGATCACATAGCGTTCCTTGAGGAAATTGGTCTTTCGGATCTAGGTGAGCGCCGCATCGGCGATATGGACGAGGGGGGACTTGATGTTCAAATCCTCTCTGCTCATACACCGTCCGTACAAAACGTCCCTGGGCAAAGGGGCATCGACCTTGCCTATAGTCTTAACCGGCAACTTGTGGACGGTCCAATCGCCAGTTATCCGGGCCGCTTCCAGGCTTTCGCCACCTTGCCTCTGCAGAGCCCGGACGCGGCAGCGGACGAACTGGAACGCTCGGTTAAGCAAGACGGCTTCTTGGGCGCACTGACCAACGGACACATCGCGAAGAAGTATCTCGATCATCCCGATTTTGAGCCTGTGCTGGCACGTGCCGAAGCTCTCGATGTGCCGATCTACCTGCATCCCGGCTACCCAGCTGACGAGATCTTCCAGATCTACTACAGCACCACACGTTCTAAATACACGGAAGAGTATCAGGACTACATTTTTAGTGGGTCTGGATATGGCTGGCACCAGGAGGTGCTAACCCAATGCATTCGGATGATCGCGTACGGGGTTTTCGACAGATTCCCCAAATTGAAAGTCATCATCGGCCACATGGGCGAGGGTCTTCCCTTCTACTACGAGCGGATCGTCGGGGACATGGGCGAGCCGACCGAAGACTCACTCGAGAAGCCCTTCGGGCAATACTTCCAGGACAACTTCTGGTTCACAACCAGCGCGTTCTTCCAGGATAATCTGCTCCATCTCTTGCTGAAATACATCAGCGTAGATCGAGTGATGTTCGCAACCGACTATCCCTTCGCGGGCATCAAGGAAGGGACCGACTGGTTTCGGGCAGTCAATCTTCCGCGTGAGGACAAGGAAAAGATCGCATTCCGAAATGCCGAGAATCTGTTCGGCATCAAGGTCTAACGCATCGGGGTCTGGTTGAGGTATTCCGCTTGTTCAACAGTGGTGACTTTGGCCCCTTCGCCGCCCGCATGTCAATTAATCGTGGTCTCAGATTCGCTCGGTACGAAGTCGGCATCGAAAAGCGATGTAGCTCGTACCTGGGAGGCTGTTGATGGCAGTCGACGCGGCGCCGTCCGGGGAAGTGCCGCCCGGTCGGTCGGCCGGCCGGTGGGTGCCGCTGCTGGTGGTCGGCGCGGTCGGGTTCGGGTTCGGGCTGCTGGTGCTCCTCGTCCGGCTGCACCTCGAACCGGTGATGAGCGTGGACCGCGGTGTCGTCCGGGAGCTCAACGAGGTCGTGTCGCCCCGGTCGTATCTGGTGAACGCGCTCACCGGGATAACTCGGCTGGGCGGGTGGCCGGTCATGCTCTGGTTGGTTGGCGTCGCCGCGGTGCTGCTGGTGGTGCGCCGACGGTTTCACCTCGCGGTCTACCTGCTGGCCACCGCCACCGGCGCGCTGCTGCTCGTCCCGTCGGTGAAGTCGCTGGTCGGCCGGCTGCGCCCGGTGGTGGATGTGCCGGTGGCGGCCGCGTCCGGCAACAGCTTCCCGAGCGGGCACGCGCTCGGCTCGATGGTCGTCTACGGCGCCGTGCTGCTGGTGTTCCTGCCCGCAGTGCGCCACCGCAAGCTGTTCATCTCGGCGGTCGGGCTGATCGTGTTCGCCATCAGCGTCACCCGGATCGCGCTCGGCGTGCACTACCTGACCGACGTGCTGGCCGGCTGGCTGCTCGGCGCGCTGTGGCTGATTGTCACGGCGTACGCGTTCCGGTTGTGGCGGCGGGAGGCGGGACACCCGGTGGTGCCGCTAGACAAGGGCCCGGAGCCCACGGCCGCCGAGGCGATCAAGCCGGCGCCTGACTCCAGCCGCCCGGTCCCGCACTGGTGGGTGAAGGCGACGGAGATCCTGACCGGCTGGGTGTTCACATTCGGCATCCTGTACGTCGTCGGCTACCTGCTGAAGAACTACACCGAGAGCACCTGGCTGGGGCGTTTCGACGACGGCGTGGTCCGGTGGCTGCAGGCGTTCCGTACGCCCGCCCTGGACGACGTGAGCTGGGTGTGGAGCAAGGCCGGCGACACCCACGCCATTCTGGCCATCTCGCTGGTCTTCTGCCCCATCGCGCTGGCCGTGTGGCGGCAGTGGCGACCAATGGTGTTCGTGGCGCTTACCATGGTCGGCGAGCTGACCTTGTTCCTGTGCACTGCGGCCGCTGTCCAGCGGGACCGCCCGCCGGTGACGCAGCTCGACGACCCGATGCCCACGTCGTCGTTCCCGGCCGGGCACATCGCCGCCACGATGTGCATCTGGGTGACGATCGCGGTTCTGGTCATGGGCCGGGTGCACAGCCGGTGGCGCTGGCTCGTCGTGGTGCTCGCGGTGGTCATGCCGGCCGGCGTCGCGCTGTCCCGGATGTACCGCGGCATGCACCACCCGACCGACCTGCTCGGCGCCGCGATCCTGACCGCGCTCTGGGTCGGCCTGCTGTGGTGGGTGCTGCGGCCCACCTCAACCCCTCTTTACGAGCCCCCCGCAGCCTGTTGATGCACGTGCACCGTCACCGTCCGTACGGACCAGGTCGACGTCGACGCGTTGCTCATCCGGCCGGACGGCTGTGTCGCCTGGGCCTTGTCTGCCGGGCAGGACCTCGATGTCACCGGGCTGGTCCGTGCGCTGGGCGCTTGGCTCGGCCACCCGATCTGAGCAGCGCATTAACGGTTGCCTCAGGTTCGCTCGGTAGGAGTTAGGCGTCAGACAAAGCGATGTAACCCGTATGTAGGGGGCTAGTGATGGCAGTCAACGCAGCGCAGCCCGGGGAGGCACCGGCTGGTCGGTTGGCCGGCTGGTCGGTGCCGTGGTTGGTGACAGGACTCGGTACCACGAAGCTACATCGGTCGGCCCGGCGTAGGGACGACCGGTGTGGAACCCTCGGCCAGAGCTTCTCGGCATGGCAGTGACACAGGCCGTGCTCGATCACCCCTACCTGCTGCTCGGCTTCTTCGTGCTGATCGAGGGGCCGGCCGCGACGATCACTGCGGGCACCCTGGTCGGCGCCGGCGCAGCAGCGTTCTGGCCGATCTGGGTGATCGTCGCGCTGGCCGAGGTGGTGGGCGACAGCCTGCTCTACCTCGTCGGCCGGTCGGCCCGGCGGCCCTGGGTGGCGTCCCTGCTGAACAGGCTCAAGGCGACGGCGCTGCTCGACCGGCTGGCCGGGATGTCACTGCCTCGGCTGGTGATCACCGCCAAGCTCGTCGACGTCTTCGCCCTCCCGGCGTTCGTGTCGGCGGGGCTCGCCGGGCTTCCGTACCGGAGATTCGTCGCCTGGGTGGGTGCCACCGCCGCCGTACGCGGCCTGGTGCTGATCGGTCTCGGCGCTCTGCTCGGTAGCCAGCTGTCCGGCCTGCTCGCACTGCCCGGCGGCATTCTCCTGCTCACTGCGGCCGTCGCCGTGCCGGTCGCTGTCTTCCACCTCGTCATGAAGCGCTACCACCTGCGAAAGGTGGCGCCACCGTCTACGAAAGGTAGTTGTCCCATGCGCGTCCTCATCGGTGCCGACACCTACGCACCGCACGTCAACGGGGCGGCCTACTTCGCCCAGCGCCTGGCCGTGGCACTGACCGCCCGGCACGAGGTGCACGTGGCCGCGCCGTCGACGGACACCCGCAGCCATGCCGGCATGTCCAGCGACGGCGTCGTCGAGCACCGCGTGCGTTCCTTGCCGGTGCCGGGCCACGCACCTTTCCGGTTCTGCCCGCCACTGGGACTGCGCGCGGCAGCCCGCCGGGTCCTGGACGAGGTCCAGCCCGACGTGGTGCACGTGCAGAGCCACTTCCCGCTGTGCCGAGCGCTGGCCGACGCGGCGCACGAGCGCGGCCTGTTCGTCATCGCCACCAACCACTTCATGCCCGAGAACCTGATCCACTACCTGCCCATCGGCAACGCCGGCCGGACGAGGGCGCACGAGTGGGCATGGCGCGACGCCGCCCGGGTGTTCGCCAAGGCAGAAATCGTCACGGCACCGACCCCGTACGCCGCGGCGCTCGCCGAGTTCTCCGGTGTCTCCGGGCCGGTCCTGCCCATTTCGTGCGGCATCGACCTCACCCGCTTCCGCGAGCAGGCGCCCGCGGCCGAGTTCCGATGGGCCTACAGCCTTGCGCACAAGCCCACCATCACGTACGTGGGTCGGCTCGACGCCGAGAAGAACCTCGACGTCGTGATGCGGGCGTTCGCGCTGGTGCGGGGCTCCCTCGACGTCCAGTTGCTCCTGGTCGGGACCGGGTCCGAGGACCGGACGCTGCGGTCGCTCGCCGGGGAACTGGGCGTCGCCGAGCATGTCACGTTCACCGGTTTCGTTCCTGACGAGGACCTTCCCTCCGCCTACGCGGCGTCGGCGGTGTTCGTCAACGCGGGCACGGCCGAGCTGCAGAGCCTGGTCACGCTCGAGGCGATGGCCAGTGGAAGGCCTGTGATCGGTGCCGATGCCGCAGCCCTGCCCCACCTCGTACGGGACGAGGAGACCGGCTACCTGTTCCCGCCCGGCGACGTTGTCGCGCTCGCCGAGCGACTGCTGAGGGTACTCTGCGATCCGAAGCACGCGGAAGAGCTGGGGCGCCGGGCCCGTGCCGTGGCCGAGCAGCACGACCAGGCCCGCACGGTGTCCGCGTTCGAGCAGCTCTACCAGCTCCGTTCGGCCCGTGAGGCGCCCGCGCCCGTCGAGGTCGCCGCATGACAGCGACGATCGTCCGGGCGGGCACCTCTCGCTGGTATCGCAACGTCCAGCTGAGCCTGGGCGTGGGCACGGCGGCCGGGACGGGCCTGCTGATGGTCGGCGATGTCGACCCGGTGGACGAGATGGTCAGCGAATCGATCCGGACCGTGCCAGGCGCCGTTCTGCTGGCCTTGGCGGCGTGTGGGCTCGCGGCAGCCGGCGCCTGGCTCCTGGCCGGCGCCCGGCGTGTGCTGCCACCGGCCTGGCCCCTCACCGTGCTGCTGTCGGTGTGGTGCGTGTCCCTGGTCGCGGTGGTGGTGTTCCCCACGAACCTGCCGGGGACCGAACCGGGCGTCACCGCCGGGGTGCACCGCATCGGTGCGGCGCTGATGGCGGCGCTGCCGCCGCTCTTCGCCCTGCTCATCGCCAAGCGGGCCGGGCACGGGGCCGACCCGGCGCGGGTCCGCTGGCTACGCGCGGCCGGGTGGTCCGCGCTCGCCGCGTGCGTCGCGTTCGCGGCGGTGAACGGGCCGGCGGTGCTGCTCGGCCAAGGCTATCTTCCGTTCGCTGGCCTGGCCGAACGGGTTTTGCTGGCGCTCGTGTTCGTCGTAGTCGGACTCTGCGCCTGGGTGCTCGAAGGCGAGGAGCGGCCCCGATGGACCTGATGGCCATGATCGAGAACGCGATGGCCTCTCCGGTCATCTATCTGGCGATCCTCACACTGGCGATCCTCGACGCGTTCCTGCCGTTTCTGCCGTCGGAGTCGGTCGTCATCGCGGCGGCGGTCTTCGCCGTGTCGGGCATCCCGTCGCTTCCGCTGATCATCGTGTTCGCCGCGCTGGGCGCCTTTGTCGGTGATCACATCGGCTACCTCATCGGGCGCTTGTTGCGCGAGCGCCGTCCGGGCGGCCGCCTGATCCGCGCCGCCGACAGGATCGCACCGCACCTGCACCGCCGGGGCGGCGCCCTGATCATCGCGGGCCGGTTCGTCCCCGGCGGTCGCACCGCGATCGTGACCGCCAGCGGTGCCACCGGCTACCCGCTTGCCCGCTTCACCCTGTTCACCGCCATCGCCGCCGTCACCTGGGCCGGCTATTCCGGCCTGATCGGCTACCTCGGTGGCGCCGCCTTCGAATCCAACCCGACGCTGGGCCTGGCCCTCGGCCTCGGTCTCGCCCTGTCCATCACCGCGCTCGGCGAACTGTTCCGCTACGTGTGGCGCTGCCGGCATCCAGTGCGTGCTGGTGGCCATGCGGACGCTGTTCCCAGCGGTGCTCGTGGTGCTTGGCAGGCGGAGTCTGCCGGCCATCCTGCGGTTCAGCACGGCCGTGGAGGAGAGGCCAGGGCTGTGCGGACGGCATGGCGCCGCGATCAGCCGCCCCCGGTGGGTGGCGACGCTCAGCTCGCTCGGAATCCAATCCTCGGCGTGCTCGCCATCGGGCTGGCCGGCAACACCGGCACACTGCGGGAACAGGACCAATTCCTGCGTCGGCGGGCCGAATGTGGAGAACCTCGACACCGAGGTGACCCCAGCCGCGACGGGTAGCTGGTGATCCCGCTGGTGCTCGCTCTCCTTCGGCGGCAGCGGGTTCCTGGTGGCGCTTTGCGTCGACTACAACATCTTCCTGGCCAGCCGGGCCGCCCGGGAGGAGACCGTGGGCGGGTCAACGTACCGCGGTGTCCTCCCCGGCGGCGAGCCGCGCGATCGGGGCGGGCAGGGCTGCGGCCGGAAGGTCGACCCGAAGTAGCGCGCCACCGCGTGCGGAGCGGGCGACGGTGGCCCGGCCGCCATGGGCGTCAACGACCCGCTGCACGATCGACAGCCCCAGACCGGATCCCGGCAACGCCCGGGCACTGTCGGCACGGTAGAACCGGTCGAACACCCGCGGTACGTCGGCGGCGTCGATGCCCGGCCCGGCGTCGTCGACCTCGAGCACCGCCGACGCGCCCTCGGCGCGGAGCCGGACCTGGACCGGCTGGTCCGCAGGGGACCACTTGCCGGCGTTGTCGATGAGGTTGAGCACCGCCCGCTGGAGCGCAGCGGGACGGCCGCTCACCCACACGGAGGTCACGTCGAGCGCGACCTCGACGTCGGGCATGCGGGAACGCGCCCGGGTCGCGGCGGCCACCACCACGTCGGCGAGATCGAGCAGCTCGGTGCTCTCGTCGCTGACGTCGCCGCGCGCCAGGTCGGTCAACTCGGCGGCGAGGGTGCTCAACTCAACCACCTGGGCGCCGAGATCGTTGAGCAGCCGGGTCCGGCTCTCCGCCGGCAGTGCGCTGTCCAGGGTGCCGCGCCGATCGAGCCGGATCAGCAGCTCGACGTTGAGGCGCAGGCTGGTGAGCGGGGTCTTGAGCTCGTGGGCGGCGTCCTCGGCGAGCAGCCGCTGGGCCTGCCTGGAGTCCCGGAGCGCGGCGAGCATGTCGTTGATCGACTGGATCAGCCGCCGGATCTCCCCACCGCCTTCATCCGAAATGTGGGCGTCGAGATCCTGGGTGTGCGCGACACGTTCCGCGGCGGCGGTCAGCCGGTCGATCGGTGCCAACCCGGTCCGCGCCACGGCCCGCCCGACAAGGGCGCCGCCGACCACGCAGAGCAGTCCGATCAGCAGCATACCGAACCCGAACTGGTTGACCGGGCTGTCGTCGACGACGCGGGCCACCTGGACCGCGCCGTCGCCTGCCCTCAGCGTGTAGACGAGGTAGCCGTCCTCGTCGCTGTCGTCCGACTCCATCAGGTCGGCCAAGCCGCCCTGCGCCACGAGCCCGGCGTGCTCGCTGACCGGGGGCAGCGCGGGTTGGCCGGCCGGCGTCCGGGTCGACCCGTCGGGCAGGATGACCCGCACCAGCTGACCGGATCCGGGGTACGGCGATAGCGGTACCTGCGCCAGACCGGCGCGCTCCGCGTTCGTCGCCACGACGCGGGCATCGGAGCGTAGCTGATTCTCGGCGGTGTCCCGCAGCTGCCAGTCCAGCAGTTCGCTGGCTACCTGGAAGGCCATGAACACGCTGACGGCGATGGCCGTCGCCGCGATCACCGTCAGCCTGGTACGCAGGGACCGCTGGCGCCACCATCGGGTCAGCCGACGCGGTTCCCGGGCCGCGTGCCTACTCACGGAGGAGTCTCCCGCAACGTGTATCCCAGGCCGCGCAGCGTGTAGATCAATCGTGGCTCACCCTCGGCCTCCATCTTGCGGCGCAGGTAGCTCACATATACCTGGAGGTTGTTGGCGGTGGCGCTCATGTCGAAGCCCCAGATCGCCTCGAACAGCGCTTCGCGGGTCAACACTCGGGTCGCGTTGCGCATAAGGACCTGTAGGAGGGAGAACTCGGTCCGGGTCAGGCGCAGCGCCCGCCCGCCACGCCACGCCTCAAACCTGTCGGGATCGAGCCGGACGTCGGCGAACGACAGGACCTGTGACTCCCCGTCGATCGGCGTACGCCGGCGCAACAGAGCCCGCACCCGGGCCAGCAACTCCTCGGTGGCGAACGGCTTGGGCAGGTAGTCGTCGGCACCCGCGTCCAGCCCTGCGACCCGGTCGGAGACCTGATCCCGAGCGGTCAACATCAGCACCGGCAGATCCCGACCCGCCGCCCGCAACCGCCGGCAGGTCTCCAACCCGCCGAGGCGGGGCATCATCACGTCGAGGATGAGCAGATCCAGCGTCTCACCGCCGGCCCCACCGACCCCGTCGAGCACGGCAAGACCGTTGGCGACCGTGCTGGTGTCGTAACCCTCGACCCGGAGCACCCGCTCCAGCGATTCACGGATAGCCACGTCATCATCCGCAATCATGATCCGCACGCCGCCCCCTACCAGCCGATGCTTTCGCCGCTCATTGTCCCCGACCAACCTGAGACCAGGATTAGCGAGTCGCTGGGCACCGGTCAGACGTGCAGCAGGTTTGTGTCGACCTCGAACGCCGATGCGGCCATCGCCTCATCGGGTCACGTCCCGGTACCCCTCGACCAGGCCCGGCAGGATTCGCTCGACCCGGAAGTACGGCACCGTGAACATCGGCGTGTCGCGAATCCGCTCCCACAGCTGGTTCCAGCTCAGCAAATCGGGTGTCTGCGCGAGCAGAACATCGCTGCAACTGGCCGTGAAGGACTCCACGTCGAGCCAGTGAACGTCGACCTCCGGCGCCGACGCGAGCACTGGGTGGACCACGCGTTCCACGGTGGACTCACGCGTGGGTCGGTCGAGAGCCAGCCAGGCCGGCAGTGCCGTCAGCTCGACGACGACTACCCACCGAGCGGTTCTTGTAGCAAGTGCTTCAGGCATGTTTGGGACAATAACTGTAGCGAGTGGTACAGTCAAATCCGTGGCCCGACCTGCCGATGCCGCCAAGCGCGCCGAACTGCTGCGCCAGACCTTCGACTACCTCGTCGAACACGGTCTCGCCGACCTGTCCCTGCGACCGCTCGCGGCGGCGCTGGGCACCAGCTCGCGCATGCTCGTGCACTACTTCGGGACCAAGGAGCAACTCGTCACGCAGGCGCTGGCCGCCGTGCGCCCGGACATCGAGGCACTGATGGATTCGGCGGGCGAAGGCGCAGAGTCGTTGACTGCGCTTGCCCGCATGGTCTGGCAGGACATGTGCGGCGGCGAGCAGGAGCCACGGGTGCGGCTGCTGCTCGAGGTGATGGGCCTGGCGCTGACCCAACCAGACCAGTACGGCGCTCTGGCCGCCGCCGCCATCCACGCATGGGTCAAACCGGTGGCCCACGCCCTGCGACGGGCCGGCCTCAGCACCGCCCAGGCCCAGGCCCGCGCCACCGCCCTGGTCAGCGGGCTGCGCGGGATCGCCCACGACCGGTACCTCACCGGTGACCGTGCCCGCACCGACGCCGCGGCCGAGCAGATCATCGCCTTGGTCGTACCCCGCCGGCCAGGTAGTTCCGCCGGGCCGGCCACTGGTCAGGAGGATTCACCTCACCGTGACCCGACGTAAGCGCCCGCCAACGTCGCCGCGCAGGCCCAGTAGACGCAGCCATCCCTTGTCGTCCGGCGCTGCCAGGCAGGGCACCGCGCACGGTGCGCCGTGTCGGCTCTTTCCGGATCAAGTTGCTGCTTGAGGTATAGGCCAACAGGCAGGCAACACGGTCGACGCCTCTCGGGGTGGGTCTGCGGCCAGGGTGACGGGAGCGGAGGTCGGGAAAGGGGATTGCTCGCGGTCGTGGGAAAGTGTGATTACCTCGTCAGCGACTTACCCACCGACCAGGTCGCAAGCCCACTGCGACTTCAAGTTCCCCGCGTGTAGCAGCGCCCGGATCAGCTAATCGTGCGCGAATGCCTTGTTGATCGGGCGTACGCCCTGGACCAGGAAATCGCTCAGGCGATGCCTCGTGTTCCGGTTGGTCAGCAACGCCTCCACTGCAGGAACCTGGCGTCGCGCCGCTGGACCCGAGACTCAACGCCACGACCCTGCGGCTCGGGTCCGGATCATCGCCGCAGCAGGTCCATGTGCGCGGCCCGCAGCCGCGCCAGCGCCGGGTCGCTGGCCGACGGGATCCGCCGGTCAAGCTCGGCCCAGACCTCCGCGAGGGCGTCGGTCAGCGCCCGCAGGTTGTTGGCGTGCTGGCGGGCGCTGCGCTGTCGCGTCTGCTCCAACCGGTGCGCCCAGCCGGCGGTGACTTCGGCGATCCGCCCCGCATCGGCGCGTGCCTGCGCGACGCTTCGCGCGGCGGCCGCCGGCACGATGGCGGCGACGGGGCGGGCGTCGCGGTCGTGCTCGATCACCGTGACGGTGTCGGTCAACTCGGCGAGCGCGACGAGTTGGGCCAACCGGGTGCGGGCCTCACGCAACGACAGGGTCTGTTGCCGGACGTGCTCCGGATCCAGGGCGGGGGCAGCCATAGGGTCATGGTGCCCGCCGGGTACGACATTCGATGTGTACCTGGGTCCGGATTCTTGCGTCGAGCCTGCTTCATACCGCGCCCCGATACCCTTGTGGGGAGGCACCGCAGCGAGGTGATGGTTTCCATGGGTAGGTCCGGCGAGAGCGGTCACCTGCTGGTGGCCACCAACAAGAGGGCGCGGCACGATTACCAGATCCTGCGCACCTACGAGGCGGGGATAGTTCTGGTCGGCACCGAGGTGAAGTCGTTGCGGGCCGGTCGGGTGTCGCTGGTGGACGCCTTCGCGCAGCAAAGGGACCGCGAAATCATGCTGCACGGGCTGCACATCGCCGAGTACGGCTTCGGGAGTTGGACGAACCACCAGCCCCGGCGTACCCGGAAGCTGCTCCTGCGTCGGGTGGAGATCGATCGGATCCTGGAACGCCTCCGGGAGGGCGGCCTGACGCTCGTACCGCTGTCGCTGTACTTCGAGAACGGTTGGGCCAAGGTCGAACTCGGCCTCGCGAAGGGCCGGCGCAGTTTCGACAAGCGGCAGGCCATCGCCGAACGGGAGGCGGACCGGGAGATCGCCCGGGAGTTCAGCCGTCGACTCAAGGGCAGGCCCCGCCACCAGGGCTGACCAACCACGCCGGCCGCAGCCAGTGAATATGTCGGTACTCGCCCCAAGCCTCTCGACCTCGGCCGGCCGGCCACGTATAAAGGCTGGTGCCTGCAACGACCGCCTTCCGGTAGCGCCCCACCACCTCAGGCCCGGACTGCAAGTAGCTCGGTCCGGTTCAGCTTCCGGCCATGGTGATGACCAGTTTGCCGCCCTTCGGGCGCTGGTCGCGCTCCAGCTCGGTCAGGGCGGGAATCGCCTCGGCCAACGGGACCGTACGGGCGATGGGCAGGCGCAGGGTCCGGGCCACCTCCTCCAAATGGGCGGTCACCAGCCGGCCTGTCATGACCCGGAACGGGCCGGGCAGGACGCTTCTGATCATCTTGGCCGGGGTCGGGACGATGTCGATAATGGTTCCGCCGGGCTTCAGCAACGATCGGGCCACGGCGTAGGAAAGCATGCCGGGCGTGTCGAAGACGAGATCGAACCGATTGGCGAGGGCGGCCGGATCGAAGCCGAAACCCACGACCGGTTCGACGCCCAGCTCGCGGGCCTCGTCGGTCGCGGTGTCGCGGCAGCTGCCGGCGACTGAGGCTCCCCGCGCCCGGATGAACTGGACGGCGGACCGACCCACCCCGCCCAGGCAGCCGTTGACGAAGACCGCCTGCCCGGGACGGACCTCCGCGACGGCCTGGTAGGCGGTCAGGCCCACGGTCGGCAGCACGGCGGCCCGCTCGTACGAAAGGTCCACCGGTTTGAGCACGACCGCCTTCTCCGGGACCGTCACCATCTCGGCGAACGCCCCCGCCTGCCGGAAACGAGCCCCGCCGAGTACCGCGTCGCCGACCTTCAAACGGGTGACGCCGGCGCCGACCGCCTCGACGACCCCGGCGAAGTCGTGCCCCATCGCCCGGGGAAAAGAGCGACCGGTCAACAGCTTCATCTCGCCGTTGCGCATCTTCCAGTCCACCGCGTTGGAAGCCGCCGCCCGGACGCGGACGAGAACCTCATCCCGCCCGGGGCGCGCTGGCTCGAACTCCGCGAGCCGCATCACCTCCGGACCGCCGTAGCGGTCGTACTGAAGGCGCTTCACGAGGCGTACTCGTCCGAGATCTCGGTGGCGTAGTTCTCCCACAGCGGTTTCATGGTCTCGGCGTTGACCGGCCGCCCGGAGTCGATCATGGCCTTGAAGTCGCGGAAGTACTGCACGTACAGATCCGGCGTGAACGTGTTCAGCATGACCGCGTTCTCGTCGCCGACGTTGGCGAACGTGTGCGGCGCTCCGGTCGGCACGATGACCCAGGTGCCCGGTCCGGCGTCGTACTGGTCCTCGCCGACGGTGAACCGGAACGTTCCCGCCAGCACGTAGAAGCCCTCGTCGTGCTGGGCGTGGCGGTGCTGCAACGGGCTCGGGGTGCCCGGCGCAATGGTGACCTCGGCGAACCCCAGCCGGTGGTCGGTGTGCTCGCCGTTTTCCAGGATGCGGATCTGCTGCGCCCCGCTGCCGAGGATCTCGCCCTCACCGGGGCGGACGATGTTGACCTTCGCCACGACTTCTCCTACCTATCGCCTGCCTTGGTGACCACCATCATGTTCCGGGCCGGCCGTGCCCGTCCTGGTCGTGCGTGCACGGTTATTGGTGACCAGTGCGCGGGCGTTGTAGCCGTACGTCGTCTTGAAGAGCTTGCTGAAATGGGTGGGATCGGAGAATCCCCACCTGGCGGCCACGGCGGTGACCGTACGTCCGCTCCCGGTCAGCTCGGCGCGGCAGCGCTCCAGGCGGCGATGACGGATCAGGGCCGCGACGGTGAGCGGCTGGTCCTCGAACAGCTTGTGCAGCCGGCGTACGGAGATGTGGTGGGCGGCGGCGATGCCGGGCGGGGACAGATCGGGATCGGCCAGCCGGGCCTCGATGTAGCCGGCGATCCGGTCCCGCAGCCGCTCGTCCGGGGCCGGTTGTTCGTCGCCCAGCCGGGCCTCCAGTGCGACCGCGATCAGCTCGATGACGGCCGCCGCCGACCGCAGCGCCTCCGCCTCGCGGAACTCGGTCGCCGACCGGACGGATTCGCGGGCCAACACGGAGACGAGAGCACCCGGACCGTGACTTCCGTCGATGCGTACGCCAATGAGCCGGTCGACCAGCGTGGGCCGGATCCGAAGCTCCCTGCGCGGAACCAGGATGGTGACGTGCGCCGCGGCGGTGCTCTCGAACCGGAGCGTACGCGTGGGATCGAGCAGCACCAGGTCGGCCGGCCCGAGTTCGGCGTGGCCGCGCCCCTGCTCGATCCGCGTCTGGCCCCGGGTCATCACCTTGATCGCCAGGTTCTCGCCGTCGGAGGCGTCGCGCTTCCGCCCGATGCAGGCGCTCTCGGGCGTGTCGAGGGTGACCAGTCGCAGCGGCCCGAGGTCTCGGGTGGCGATCCGACCCCGGAAGTCGGCCCCGGCCAGCTTGTTGACCAGCGGCGGAAACCCGCTGGCGGCCAGCTCGCCCTGGAATTTCTCAAGGTTGCCGATCACCGGTCAACGATAACGGCGACACTTCCGCTCGGACACGGCGTTCGGCTGGGGTCACAGTGGCGCAGGTCTTGTGAACGAACTCGGCGGCTCGTGGAAGCCGCGAAATCCGGCTGGGTCCTGGTGTGTCCGTGCTGGTTCCCCGACGTTCGCGCACCCATGGAGCACCAGGCTCGCCGCTGCTGGTAGCCGGCTCACCGCTGCGTCCCAACATTCGGACCCAGTGGCAGGGAAGCCGCGCCATGGTCAAAACGTGGCTGTACGTGACCACTCGCGTCCGGACCGGTCCGGACGCGAGGGATGCTCGTCGCACGAGCACCCACCGAGCATCCAACCGACCACAAGGGACGGAAAGGCGAAGAGGACTGGCTGCCATTTCGGCAGGTCATACCCCTGTTGATCTCGCGCGCCCGAAGGGACTCGAACCCCTAACCTTCTGATCCGTAGTCCAAAGCAGACAGATGAGTCTATCCTACTTCGACTCTAGCCCTGGAATGGTCCGACGGCAACCAGCTCAGTCCGGCCCGACCCTGGTGTGTCCGCCCAGGTCCCGGCCATGCGGGGTTTCGCCATCGACATGTGTGAACGAACTCGGCGGATCGGGGAAGCCACGAACTCCGGCCGGGTCCTGGTGCGTCCGGGCCGGTTCTCCGACCTTCGAGCACCCATGGAGCACCACACCCCGCTGCTGCAGTCGCAATGGGCCGAGGTCTCACAGGCGGTCGTCGTTCCGCCGGTGTGGTGGGTCGGCGGGGGGAGGACGGCGTATCGGCGTCCGATTCAAAAGGCCCGCGCCGGCGGCGACAGCGAGGAAGATCGCTCCGACGGCGAGGACGATCAGCGCGAGGTAGCCGAGGATGTCCACGGTGGTTCTCCGTTCATGGCTGGTATCGGTAGCCCATGCCGGGTTCGGTGAGCAGATGGCGTGGCCGGGCGGGGTTGGGTTCGAGTTTGCGGCGTAGCTGGGCGAGGTATTGGCGTAGGTAGCTGGTTTCGGTCTCGTAACCCGGGCCCCAGATGTCGTGCAGGAGCTGGCGCTGGCTGATCAGCTTGCCGGGGTTGCGGAGCAGGGTTTCGAGGACCCGCCACTGGGTGGGGGTCAGTTTGACGTCGGTGCCGTCGTCGGCGGTGACGGTGTGGGCGGCGAGGTCGACGGTGTGGTGGCCGAGTCGTGCGATGGGACCGGTCGCGTCCGGCGTGTGTCGGCGGGTGACGGCGCGGATGCGGGCGAGGAGTTCGTCGACGCCGAAGGGCTTGGTGACGTAGTCGTCCGCGCCGGCGTCGAGGGCGGTGACCTTGTCGTCGCTGCCGGCGCGGCCGGAGAGCACGATGATCGGTACGGTGGTCCAGCCGCGAAGTCCTTGGATGACGTCGACCCCGTCAACGTCGGGCAGACCGAGGTCGAGCACGACGAGATCGGGCGGATGGCTGGCGGCGGTCCGGAGCGCGGCGGCGCCGGTGGCGGCGACGTCGACGTGGTAGCCGCGGGCGCGCAGGTTGATGCGTAGGGCGCGCAGGATCTGTGGTTCGTCGTCGACGACGAGGATCCGGTTCATGACGGTGGCCCCTCCGTGGGTTCGGCGGCGGCGGGTAGCCGCAGCACCATGGTGAGTCCGCCGCCGGGGGTGGTTTCCGGGGTGATGCTGCCGCCCATCGCTTCGGCGAGGCCACGGGACAGGGCGAGACCGAGTCCGACGCCGGTGGTGTTGTCGCGGTCGCCGAGTCGTTGGAAGGGCAGGAAGACGTGGTCCCACTGGTCTTCGGGGATGCCGGGGCCGGTGTCGATGACGCGGAGTTCGACCTGGCCGGCGTGGGCGCTGGCGGTGATGGCGGGTGGTTGCCCAGGTGGGCTGTGGCGCAGGGCGTTGGCGACGAGGTTGACCAGGACCCGTTCGAGCAGGCCCGGGTCGGCGGTGGCGGCGGGCAGGTCGGCGGGGATGTCGGTGGTGACGTCGGCGGCAGGTGGTCCGAGTTCGTCCAGGGCCCGGGGTACGACGTCTTCGAAGCCGATCGTGGTGGTGGTGACGCCGAGTGCTCCGGCCTGCAGCCGGCTCATGTCCAACAGGTTCGCCACGAGGCGGCTGAGTCGGTCGAGCGATTCGTCGGCGGTGGCCAGCAGTTCCTCGCGGTCGTCGGCGTCGAAGTTGACGTCGCGGCTGCGCAGGCTGGACACGGCGGCCTTCGCCGAGGCGAGGGGGGTGCGCAGGTCGTGGCTGACGGCGGCGAGCAGCGCGGTGCGCATCCGGTCGGCTTCGGCCAACGGCCGGGCGGCGGCCGCCTGGGCGGCGAGGCGTTCCTGCCGGAGCGCGACGGCGGCCTGGGCGGCGAACGCCTCGATGATGCGCCGGTCGGCGGCTTCCAGCCTGCGGCCGCAGAGGACGACCGTGAGCCGTTCGTCCACCGGTACGGCGGTCTCGCCCGCATCGGGGTTCGTCGCCGGTGCCTCACCGACGCTCGCGACGATCCGCCATGCGGCCTCCTCGCGGGCCCGTTCTGGTCGTCCGCCGGCGGTGTCGACCAACTCGAGCACGCTGACCGCGCGGAGCGCGAAGGTCTCCCGGAGCCGTTCCAGCAGCGCGGGCAAGGGTCGCTGGCCACGGAGAACATTGCCGGCGACGGTGGCGAGAGTCTGCGCGTCGGTAGAGGCGCGGGCGGCCTCGCGGGTACGTCGGGCGGCCACGTCGACGATCCAGCTGACCGCGACGGCGACGCCGACGAAGACACCGAGGGCGAGCCAGTTGTCCCGCTCGGCGATGGTCAGTGTGTAGAAGGGCGGGGTGAAGAACCAGTTGAGCAGCAGTGACCCGCCGAGGGCGGCGAGCAGCGCCGGCCAGAGCCCACCAATTAGCGCCACGCCGACGACGGAGGCGAGGAATATCAGGATGTCATTGGTGAGGGTGAGATCGGGGAGCGCCTTCAGTAGTGCGGTCAGGGCGGGCAGGCCCGCGACGGTGAGGACGAAGCCGTACAGCTGGCGACGTCGGGACAGCGCGGCCGGGACTGTCGGTCCGGGCCGGCCGCGACCGGCCTCGGGGTGGGTGACCAGGTGGACGTCGATGGGCCCGGACAGGGCGGTGGTGGTGACGCCGACCCCGCGGGAGAACAGCTGCGCGACGCGGCCGCGGCGGCTGGCGCCGAGGACGAGTTGGGTGGCGTTGACGCCCCGGGCGAAGTCGAGCAGCGCTGCGGGGATGTCGGTGCCGAGGACCTGGTGGTAGGTGCCGCCGAGGCTCTCCACCAGGACCCGTTGCCGGGCGAGTCGGGCCGGGTCGGCGCCGGCGAGCCCGTCGCTCCGTGCGACATGTACGGCGAGCAGGTCGGCGCCTTTGCCGCGGGCGGCGATCCGGGCGGCGCGCCGGATCAGCGCCTCCCCTTCCGGTCCGCCGGTGAGCGCGACGACCACCCGTTCGCGGGCCTCCCAGGTCGCCGAGATGCCCTGCTGGGCTCGGTACGCGTCGAGTTGCTCGTCGACGGTGTCGGGGAGCCACAGCAGGGCCAGCTCGCGTAGGGCGGTGAGGTTGCCGACGCGGAAGTAGTTGCCGAGTGCGGCGTCGATCTTGTCGGGACGGTAGATGTTGCCGTGTGCCATCCGCCGTCGCAGCGCCTCCGGGGTCATGTCGATCAGTTCGACCTGCTCGGCGGCGCGGACGACGGCGTCCGGGACGGTTTCCCGCTGGGTGGTGCCGGTGATCTGGGCGACGACGTCGTTGATCGACTCCAGATGCTGGACGTTGACGGTGGTCAGCACGGTGATCCCGGCGTCGCACAGTTCCTGGATGTCCTGCCAGCGCTTCTCATGGCGGCAGCCGGGCACGTTGGTGTGGGCGAGTTCGTCGACCACGGCGACCTCGGGACGGCGGGCCAGGACCGCGTCGAGGTCCATCTCGGTGAACCGGGTGTTCCGGTAGGTGATCGTGCGGCGGGGGACCGTCTCCAGGTCGCCGATCATGGCGGCGGTGTGCTCTCGGCCGTGCGTCTCGACGAACCCGATGACCACGTCGGTGCCGCGTTCGGCGCGGCGGTGAGCCTCCTCGAGCATGGCGTAGGTCTTCCCGACGCCCGGTGCGGCACCGAGGTAGATACGCAGTTCTCCCCGTGGCACGGCATGAGTCCTTTCCTAGCGTTGCCGGCGGGCGCCGGGCCGGGACGGTGCCAGCGTCCCAGCCCGGCGTTTGTCGCGGTCGGCGTGCCGTCGTGTCTTCAGCGTGCCGTCGTGGTCAGCGTGCCGTCGTGGTCAACGTGCCGGGAACTGTTCGTCCAACGCGAGGTTGAGCTCCAACACGTTCACCCCCGGCGAGCCCATGAAGCCGAGCGACCGGCCGGTGGTGTACTCCTGGACCAGGCGCCGGATCTCGCTCGGGTCCGCGCCCCGCTCGCGCGCCACCCGGTCGACCTGAATCTGGGCGTACGCCGGGCTGATGTGTGGGTCGAGACCGCTCGCGCTGGCGGTGACCGCGTCGGCCGGCACCGCCGGCTCCGCCGGAGCATCGCCCCGGATGGGCACGATCGTCGCCCCGGCCGCCCGGTAGTCCACACCCGGGTCGGCCAGCTCCACCGGTACGCCTTCGTAACGGGCGACGAACGCAGTGGCGGGTGCGGTCTGGTTGACGCTGACCACCCGAACGACCGGCCCGGACAGGCCGTCACGGCGGAACACCGCCAGCACGGCACCGACCCCGTCCGCGGTGCAGTACGGGCGTCGTCCGTCGACACCCTCGAGCTCACCGACCGCTGCGCTGCGGGCGCAGACCTGGGTGAGCAGGCTCCGGGTCGTGTCGTCGGGGTCGACGGCGATGGTGTCGACGATGTCCTCCGGGCCCAGGTTGCTGGCGCTGGTGGAGGTGGGGTCGTATCCGTCGCCGGCCGCCGAGGGGCGGGACTGGAAGTAACGCGGGACGGGGCCGCCGTCCGCGTCGGTGAACGACTGCCCGATCAGGGCGCTGCCCACGGGCCGTCCGTCGACCTCGATGATCGAACCGTCGGTCCCGCCCGCCAGGCCGGGAAACCGGCCGACGACGACCATCGCGAGCGGGTAGGCCAGACCGAGCAGCACGGTGAAGACGAGCAGGGCGCGCAGCGCGGCCAGGTGCAGGGCGAGCCAGGTAGGTAGGCGCATCACGAGATCCCTGGAATGAGCTGGATGAGCAGGTCGATGAGCTTGATGCCGATGAACGGCACGACGACGCCGCCGAGCCCGTAGATCAGCAGATTGCGGCGTAGCAGCCGCGACGCGGCGGCCGGCCGGTAGCGCACGCCGCGCAGCGCCAGCGGGATCAGCGCGACGATGACGACCGCGTTGAAGATCACCGCGGCCAGGATCGCCGACTCCGGACTGGACAGCCGCATGACGTTCAGCGCGTCCAGGCTCGGGTAGATGCCGGCGAACATGGCCGGGATGATCGCGAAATACTTCGCGATGTCGTTGGCGATCGAAAAGGTCGTCAACGCGCCCCGCGTGATCAGCAACTGCTTGCCGATCTGCACGATCTCGATCAGCTTCGTCGGATCGGAGTCGAGGTCGACCATGTTGCCGGCCTCCTTCGCGGCCGACGTACCGGTGTTCATGGCGACACCGACGTCGGCCTGCGCCAACGCGGGAGCGTCGTTGGTGCCGTCACCGGTCATCGCGACCAGCCGGCCGCCGTCCTGCTCCTTGCGGATCAGGGCGAGCTTGTCCTCCGGGGTGGCCTCCGCGAGGAAGTCGTCCACCCCCGCCTCGTCGGCGATCGCCCGGGCGGTACGCGGATTGTCACCGGTGATCATCACCGTACGGATGCCCATCCGACGCATCTCGTCGAAGCGTTCCCGCATGCCGGCCTTGACCACGTCCTTGAGGTGGATGACACCGAGGGCGCGGGCCGGTTGACCATCGAGGTGCTCGGCGACGACGAGCGGGGTGCCGCCGATGCCGCTGATCTCGTCGACGATCTGGCCGACCTGCTCGCTCGGGTGGCCGCCGTTGTCGCGTACCCACTTCATCACGGCGGCGGCGGCACCCTTGCGGATCCGTCGCACCTGCCCGGCCGCGCCGCCGCCGACAGTCGCGTCCGGGGTCAGGTCGACGCCACTCATCCGGGTCTGCGCGGTGAACGGCACGAAGACGGCGTGCGGCATCAGGCCCGGCTCGCGCTCCCGCATGCCGAATCCGTTCTTGGCGAGCACCACGACCGACCGGCCCTCGGGGGTCTCGTCGGCGAGGCTGGACAACTGGGCGGCGTCGGCCACCCGGTCTGCGGTGACGCCCTCGACCGGGAGGAATTCGGCGGCCTGCCGGTTGCCGAGCGTGATCGTTCCGGTCTTGTCCAGCAGCAGCGTGTTGACGTCGCCGGCGGCCTCCACCGCCCGGCCGCTCATGGCGAGCACGTTGCGCTGCACCAGGCGGTCCATCCCGGCGATGCCGATCGCCGACAACAACGCACCGATGGTGGTCGGTATCAGGCAGACCAGCAGCGACACGAGCACCACACCGGTGACTCCGCTTCCGGTGATCGCGCCGGTGTCCGGCGCGGCTGCCTGGTACGCCTTGGCGAAGATCGCCAGCGGCTGGAGGGTGACCACAGCCAGCAGGAAGATGATCGTGAGCGCGGCGAGCAGAATGTTGAGCGCGATCTCGTTCGGCGTCTTCTGCCGGTTCGCGCCTTCGACCAGGCCGATCATCCGGTCGATGAAGCCTTCCCCCGGTTTGTGGGTGATCCGCACGACGATCCGGTCGGAGAGCACCGTGGTGCCGCCGGTGACCGCGCTGCGGTCACCGCCGGATTCCCGGATCACCGGCGCGGACTCACCCGTGACAGCGGATTCGTCGACGCTGGCGATCCCCTCGATGACGTCACCGTCGCCGGGGATGACCTCGCCGGCCTCGACCACGACGACGTCACCTTGACGCAGCTGCGGTGCCGCGACGGGCTCCGTGCGGTACGTGCCGGGGGCGGCTGCCGGGGTCCAGCCGACGACACGGGTGGCGACGGTGTCCGTCTTCGCCCTGCGCAGCGCTGCGGCCTGCGCCTTGCCCCGGCCCTCGGCGACCGCCTCGGCGAGGTTGGCGAAGAGCACGGTGAGCCAGAGCCAGACAGTGATCGCCAGCGCGAACACCGACGGGTCCGCGAGGACGAGGACGGTGGTGAACGCCGCGCCGATCTCGACCATCAGCATCACCGGGTTGCGCCACAACGTGCGTGGGTCGAGCTTGCGCAGCGCGTCCGGCAGGGACCGGATCAGCTGTCGCGGATCGAGCATCTCGTTCTCTCTCATGATGGTCACAGCCCTTCCGCCAGAGGGCCGAGCGCGAGGGCCGGCAGGAAGGTCAGCGCGACCAGGATCACCGTGACGCCCACGACCATCCCGACGAACAGCGGCCGGTCGGTCGGCAGGGTGCCTGCGGAGACGGGCGTCGGCTGTTGTCGAGCGAGCGAGCCGGCCAGGGCGAGCACGAGGATGATCGGCAGGAACCGGCCGAGCAGCATGCACAGGCCCAGCGCGGTGTTCCACCACGGCGTGCTCACGGTCAGGCCGGCGAACGCCGACCCGTTGTTGTTGCTCGCCGAGGTGAACGCGTACAGCACCTCGGACAGGGCGTGCGGGCCGGTGTTCAGCGCGGTGGAGTCGTTGCCGGTGGCGAACGCCGCCGCCGTGCCGATCAGCACCAGAGCCGGGGTCACCAGGAAGTACAGCGACGCGAGCTTGATCTCCCGCGAACCGATCTTCTTGCCCACGTACTCCGGGGTGCGGCCGATCATCAGGCCGGCGACGAACACGGTGATCACGGCCAGGATCAGCATGCCGTAGAGACCGGCACCGACCCCACCGGGCGCCACCTCACCGAGCATCATGTTGACCAGCAACATCCCGCCGCCGAGCGCCGTGTACGAGTCGTGGAACGAGTCCACCGAGCCGGTCGAGGTCAACGTGGTCGCGGCAGCGAACGTGGCCGAGTTCGACACGTCGAACCGGACCTCCTTGCCCTCCAACGCGGCACCTACCGATTGCGGCACCGTGCCGTCGCCGGCCAGCTCGAACACGTTGGTCAGGGCGATGCTCGCGATCGCCAGGATCGCCATCACCGCCGCGATCGCGTAGCCCTGCCGGTTCTGTCCGACCATCCGACCGAAGACCCGGGGCAGGGTGAACGGGATCACCAGCAGCAGGAATATCTCGAACCAGTTCGTCCAGGCGGTCGGGTTCTCGAACGGGTGGGCGCTGTTGACGTTGTAGAAGCCACCACCGTTGGTGCCGAGGTCCTTGATCGCCTCCTGGCTGGCCACCGGCCCACCGGTGATGGTCTGGCCGCCACCGGTCAGCGTGGTGATCTCGGTGCCGGCGGAGAGGTTCTGCACCGCGCCGCCGATCATCAGCGCGATCGCGGCGAGCACCGAGATCGGCAGCAGGACCCGCAACAGGATCCGCGTCAGGTCCACCCAGAAATTGCCCAACTCACCCGTACGGCTGCGGGCGAACCCGCGGACCAGCGCGACCGCGACCGCGATACCGACGGCGGCCGAGGCGAAGTTCTGCACCGCCAGGCCGGCCATCTGCACCAGGTGACCCATGGTCGACTCACCCGAGTACCACTGCCAGTTCGTGTTGGTCACGAACGACACCGCCGTGTTCCACGCGCCATGGGCCACCACCGGATCGAAACCGAGCGACAGCCACAGGTGGTTCTGCAACCGCATGAACCCGTACAGGAACAGGATCGAGACAGCGGAGAACGCCAGCAGGCTGCGGCCGTACACGGCCCAGGACTGTCCGGCCGCCGGATCGACACCGACCAGGCGGTAGACGCCCCGCTCGACACGGGAGTGCCGGGTGCCGGAGACCACCCGGTAGAGGTAGTCGCCGAACGGCCGGTGCACGGCGACCAACGCCACCACCAGTGAGAGGATGAACAGCGCACCAGCTGTCGTCACGGTCATCAGAAACGCTCCGGGAACAGCAGGGCGACCACCAGAAACACGGCCAGCCCGGTCGCCAGCACCAGACCGACGGCGTTGACCACGTTCACAGCTTCTCCACACCCCTCACCACGAGCGCGAGCACTGCGAACAGCGCCAGCGTCAACACCACGAACACCACGTCAGACACGTCTGACTCCTCGAATCGCCGTACAGGCTTGCCACGGCCGCCTTCCGGCCGGCCGAGCAATCACAACGCCAGCCAGCCCGCAACGACAGGGCCCATCACGCGACTATCACGGCGAACCGGCCCTTTTTAACGCCCCCTTCATGCCGTCCCCCGACGGGGCCAGCGATGACTCGTCCCAGGACCGGAACCCCAGGTCGGCCCACCCTCGACCTTTCCCAGGCCAGCGGCGCGCCGATGGTCGGAAGACACGGCTGGCGAGTATCTGCCGACGGCCCGCCTCGGCAGACAGGGCAGCGTCGATGGACAAGATGAGTCCGTGAGAAAGGGGTCGGTCATGGCGACGTCGGGTGTGATCGTCAAACGGTGTGGGTGCCGGGACGCCAGTGGCCGGCGGCTGGAACGGCGCTGCCACGTCTGGGTGACCGCAGCCACGGCAGCTGGTACTTCCACTGCTCGGCGCGCGACATGCTCGGGGTCGGGAACGGGTCCGTCGGGGTGGCTACCCGTCGCAGGCCGCTGCCCGGCGGGCGCGGGACGAGTGGTTGGCCGGGACAGTGGCTGATCGCACCGCGCGGGGCTGGACGGTGGAACGGTGGCTGTGGCACTGGCTGGACTCCCGTACCAGGATCCGGCCCACGACCCGGTTCCACTACACCCGCGACGTCGAGATCATCCTCATCCCCTACCTCGGTCATTTCCGGCTCGCTGACCTCGACGCCCGGCTGCTGCGCGCCGTGTTCGACCAGATCGCCCAGACCACCAACACCAAAGGGCTGCCCCAGTCCGCTGCGGCGATGCGGCACCTGCGCACCACCCTGCGGGCGGCGCTGAACCTCGCCGTCCGCGAGGGTGTGCTCGAGCGCAACCCGGCCCGGCACATCGAGATCAGCGGCTACCAGCAGCCCCACGCGAAGGTGTGGACCGAGGCCCGCGTCGAGCAGTGGCAGACGACCGGTGACCGGCCGGCGGTGGCGGTCTGGACCGCCGACCACCTCGCCACCTTTCTGGGCGAGGTGACCGACGACTCGTTGTTCGCGTTCTGGTGGCTGACCGCGCTGCGGGGTCTACGGCGTGGTGAGATGTGTGGCCTGCGGTGGGTCGACGTCGACCTCGACCGGGGCGTCCTGACGGTCGAACGTAACCGTACGACCGCCGGCTACCACGTCGTCGAGGGCGACCCGAAGACCGCGGCGGGGCGGCGGGCGGTCGCCCTGGACAAACGCACCGTCCAGGTCCTGCGCGCGCACCGACGCCGTCAACTCGACCAGAGCAGCGGGGCCACCGCGGACGGAAAGGCGTGGACCGACACCGGGTACGTGTTCACCCGCCCCGACGGGCTGCCGATCAACCCGAACTACGCCACCACCCGGTTCCGCAAACTCGTCCACCGGGTCGGGCTGCCGCCGGTACGGCTGCACGACCTACGCCACTGCGCGGCGTCCCTGGCGCACCAGGCCGGCGCCGACCTGAAGACCCTGCAGGATCTGCTCGGGCATTCCAGCGTCGTGGTCACCGCCGACACCTACACCAGCGTGCTGCCCGAGGCGCAGCGGCGCTGCGCCGACGCCACCGCCAACCTCGTCCTGAACGCGGCCCGCCGCACCCGCAGGAAGATCAGGAACAAGGCCCGGAACAACCGGCCCGCCCGCCGGCCGAAACCAGGTGCCCCGGCACCCGCCGCCCCGGCCGCGGCGGCGAAGCCGCAGGTCACCAGGCCGGGAGGCGGGGGAAAACCGCTGGCGGGCGTGGCACCCACGTCGCACCCACGTGACACCCACCGTCCACACCATCCGGACGGCAGAAAGGGCCTGGCCGCCGTTTTGGCAGGTCAGACCCCTGTTGATCTCGCGCGCCCGAAGGGACTCGAACCCCTAACCTTCTGATCCGTAGTCAGATGCTCTATCCGTTGAGCTACGGGCGCAGGTGCCTGGCAAGCATACACGCCTCGCCGAAGCGCGGAGACTCCGGGATTCGAACCCGGGAGGGGCTTTAAGACCCCAACCGCATTAGCAGTGCGGCGCCATAGACCAGACTAGGCGAAGTCTCCCCGGCGGCCGCTCCAGACCACCGCCGGTCGAGGATACAGGGCACGCCGCGCCCGGGGCAAAGCACCTCCCCGGGCCGCAGCCGACGTCAGTGCGGCGCGACCGGCGTCGGCGCGGCCCGGTCGGGAACGGGCAGACGGCCGGGACGCACGACGACCAGGAGCACGATCAGCGCGGCCAGCACGCCACCGGTGATCACCGTCGCCATCGCGATGCTGCCGGTGCCGAGTAGCCCGACGACCGGCGCGGCGAGTGCGCCGACACCGAACTGCACCGCCCCGAGCATCGCGGACGCGGTCCCGGCGGCTTCCCCGTGGCCGGCCAGGGCCAGCGCGGGAGCGTTCGGTAGCGCGAACCCGGCTGCGGCGAGAACGGCCCACAGCGGGATCAGGACGCCGGGTAGCCCGCCGACGTTCGTTGCCGCGAAGCCGAGCAGGATCAGCCCGCAGACCAGCCCGGCGATCAGTGAGGTCCGCAGTATCTGCTGCGGTGAGTAGCGGCGGAGTAGCCGTACGTTGAGCTGGGTGGCGGTGATCATGCCGACCGCCCCGGCCCCGAACGCGATACCGAACTGTTGCTCGTCGAGCCCGTACTGGTCCTGCAGGACGAACGACGAGCCCGCGACGTACGCGAACAGCGACGCCATCGAGAACCCGGCGACGAGCACCAGGCCGACGAAGATCCGGTCCCGGAACAGGCTTCCGTACACCCGTAGGGTGTCCAGCACCCGGGCCGGACGGCGGCGGTGCGGCGGCAGCGTCTCGGGCAGCCCAAGGGCGGTCACCGCGATCAGGGCGAGCCCCAGTACCGCGAGCGCGGCGAACACCCCTCGCCAGTGCGTCCAGTTGAGCAGCGCGCTGCCGAGGGTCGGCGCGAGAACCGGTGCGACGCCCATGACCAGCAGCAGTCGGGACAGTACGCGGGCGAAGGCGATCCCGCTGAACATGTCCCGGACGACCGCCATCGCGATCACCGCCGCCGCGGCGGCTCCGAAGCCCTGGACGATCCGCAGCGTGCCGAGCACCGCGATGTTCGGCGCCACGGCGCACAGGACCGAGGCGAGCACGTGCAGACCGGTGCCGACCAGCAGCGGTCGGCGTCGACCCCACACGTCCGACAGCGGCCCGATGATCAACTGGCCGATGGCCAGCCCGGCGAGTGTGCCGGTCAGCGTCAACTGGACGCCGGCTGCGGTGGTCTGCAGGTCGTCGCTGATTGCCGGTAGTGCCGGCAGGTACATGTCGATGGTCAACGGGCCGACCGCGATGAGCGTGCCGAGCACCAGGATCAGCCGGATCCGCTGCCATGAGCTGAGCGACTCACCGGGAGTCGGCTCCACGACGGGGACTGTTGCGGACCCGCCGGGCCGTTGGGCGAGCGCTGTCATGGTTCCTCTTCCGCGATGGCGCGTCGTCTGCGCGCGGTAGGGCGCGGGTCGTCGCGACCCGACTGGTACGCCAGTGCTGCCGCTGTGCAGGCGCGCAGCCAATCTCACAAGCTAGCCGTCGCGCTTGCCATTCCCGTTACGGCGAACGGTGTGGCGCGTCACAGCGGCGCGAACAGTGCACTCGTCGGCCCGGATGTCGGCAACCGCACGTGTGGAGGGCCGACGCCGACGGCGCCTGCGGCTGGAGCCGGCCCACCCAGGCCCGCCGGCCCACCCAGGCCCGCCGGCCCACCCAGGCCAACCCCGGGTGGTCAGCGTCCACCCGATCACCGTACTGACTATGACACACGACAATGCATATTGCGTACGTCATATCTTCGTACCGCAGGTCGCTCCGTAGGACGCTATCAGAAATAATCGGTCCGGAGTCTTGTCGTGGAAACCGTCGAAGCCTAATCTCTGGCATCACCGATGCGCGACTCGCGTCGCCGGTGCGGCGCCTGCCCGGCGTCGCCGGACAGCAGGTGTCCACCGACGGAACCCCGTCGTGGGACACCGGCCCGACCGGCCCGGAATCCCCCGGGGCAACCCCTTCGGTTAAGGAGCCAGCCTTGCGTATCCGACTCACCCTGGCCATCGCCGCGACCGCGCTGGTCGGCGCGTTCGTGGCCCCGTCCGCCGCGGCTGCGGCACCGCAACAGATCATCGGCGGCGGCACGGTTTCCTCGGCACCGTGGGCGGCCGCCGTCTTCCAGAACGGCTCGTTCGCCTGTTCCGGCTCGATCATCGCCTCACGGTGGGTGCTGACCGCGCGGCACTGTCTCGGTGGGTCGATGTCGGTGCGAGTGGGCAGCGTCTACCGCTCCTCGGGCGGCGCGACCAGCACGGTCAGCGCCACGTACGGCCGGTACGACCTCGGCCTGCTCTACCTGAGCTCGGCGGTCTCCACCAGCTACGTCACGCTGGCGTCCAGCAACCCACCGGTCGGCTCGACGAACACCATCTACGGCTGGGGCCGGACCTGCAGCAACTGTGACGCCTCGGCGCAGCTGAAGGTCGCCTCGGTGCGTACCACAACGAACGGCGCGTCCGACGCGTACGGCGGTCCGGCGATCCGCAGCACCGGGGTGAACGGCGTGGCCTGGCGGGGCGACTCCGGCGGTCCGCAGTTCTACAACGGGCAGCAGGTGGGTGTCTGCTCGACCGGCAACGGGTCGACGTACCAGAACTACGCCTCGGTGGCGTCCAGCCGGAGCTGGATCCGCTCGGTGACCGGGGTCTGAGTCTGTGACGACCGGAGCGGCCGAGATCGGCCGTTCGGTACGCGGGGGGTCGGTGGGCGTCCCGCGTACCACCTGATCCGCCGGTTCGGCGGCCGCTGCCCGCAGCGGCCGCCGAACCGGCACCGGCCGCCATACCTGTACCGGCTCGCTCCGGCCGGTGATCGACATTGGTGGTTGCTGGTGGAATCTGAGCCTCGTGCCGGCGGCGCGGTAGGTTTCCGCGGTCACGGCGACATCGCCCGGGGCGGCATGTGCCTGCAGCCGAGCGGCTACGTTGATCAAGTCGCCGGTGAGGAATCCGACGCCGCCGTCGACCGCACCGGCGGTGTCGATGGCCGCCGCTCCGGTGGCCACTCCGACCCGGATCCGTACCCGCGCGCTGTCGGGAAAGTCGGTACGGCGGACCGCGTCGGCGAGTTCGAGAGCGGCCCGCACCGCCGGGTACGCACCGCCATCGCCATGATCATCGTCGTTGCCGGCGATGCCGAAGACCGCCATCACCGCGTCTCCGATGTACTTCTCCACCACTCCGTCCCACCGTCGAATCACCGTCCGCACCGCGTGGAAGTACCGCAGCTGCACGTCGCGGACCTCCTCCGGAGTAAGCCGACTGGACAGGGCGGTGAAGCCGACCATGTCGACGAAGAGCACGCTGACCGTGCGGCGGCGGGTCCGGGCGGCTGGAACGGACCAGCCAGACGGCGGTTTCCGTCGCGCTCCGCAGTTGGCACAGTAACGGTGGGTCGACCTTACGGATGTACGGCAGATCGGGCCGGCTGCGTGGGTCGGGCCGGTGGGGCGGCGGTAGTTGCGGCGGAGCGTCCTCATGATCGCCTCCTGCGCGGTGGTGGTGGTGCTCCAGTCCGCTCCCGGGTGGACCTGATCCGGTCCGTGTGGACCGACCTACGGGACGGATGGCTGAAACGTTTGCAGCCCAGCGCAGCCCTAGGATCTGTAGAACGACGTATGTCAGATACTCCCACCCTTTATGTCGGTGATCGGATTGACACAGTCACGCGATGGCAGGTCGCTGGCCCCCAGCTCCGACGAGGTTCCCTTCGTCGGGCGGCAGGCTCAGCTGCAGGTGTTGCACGAGTCGCTACGTAGGGTCGAGCGGGGGAACACGGCCGCGGTCTTCGTCATGGGCGAGAGCGGCATCGGAAAGTCGCGGCTGCTGAGCGCGGCCAGCGACCGGCTACGTACTGCCGGTGCCCTGGTGCTGTCCGGGGCATGTCTGGACATTGGGGACTCATCACCGCTGCACCCACTTCGGCAGGCTCTGCGGCGCTATCAGCCGGCGGCCGGCCGGGCCGGCATTCTGTCCGGCGCCGCGGCCAACGAGTTGATCTCGGTGCTGGACGGCGAGGCCCGGCATCCCGACGGAGCCGGTGACCTGCTGGAACGGCTCACCCGTGGACTCGGCGCGGTCGCCGCCGGACGGACCCTGGTGCTGGTCATGGACGATCTGCAGTGGGCCGACCTGACCACCCGGCATCTGCTGCTGTACCTCCTCGCCGGGCTGGGTGACGTCCGGCTGCTGCTGCTCGGCGCGGCACGGACCGAGACGCTGCGGGGCGACGATCCGATCCGCCGCATGCTGCTGGAGTTGCGCCGGTCCCGGTCGCGTTCCGGCGCGGTCCACGTGTTGGAGCTGGAGCCGCTGGACCGGACGGAAACCGCCCAACTCGTCGCGGAGCTGCTCGGCGGCGACCCGGAGCCCGACCTGGCCGAGTCGGTGTGGCGGCGCAGCGGTGGGGTGCCGTTCCTCGCCGAGGAGCTGGCCCGGGACGCCAGGGACGGCCGGGACGGCCTGTCGGAGACGCTGCGCGAGATCACCCTGGCCCACGTCGACGCCTTGCCGGCCGATGCCCAGCTCGTGTCACACGCGGTCGCCGCCGGCGTGGAGCCGGTCGCCCACGACCTGTTGGCCCGGGTCGCCGAGCTCGGCGAGGACCGGCTGCTGCAGGCGGTACGCGAGGCGGTCGGCCAACGGGTGCTGCTGTCCGAGCCGGACGGGTACCGGTTCCGCTACCCGCTGATCCGCGAGGTCCTGGAGCCGCGGCTGCTGCCGGGGGAGCGGGTCCGGTGGCACCGGCGGTACGCCGAGGCACTCGTCGCCGGCCCCACCGGTGACCTGCAGCACGCCCGGTTGGCGTACCACTGGCGGGAGGCGGGCGAGACCACCCGGGCGTTGCCGGCCGTGGTCGCCGCCGCCGAGGAGGCGGAGCGACTGTACGGCTTCGCCGAGGCGTTCGAGCACTGGGCCAGCGCGGTCGACCTGGCCAACCAGGTCCCGCCGGCCTGGCTGGTCGAGTTCGACGCGACCATGCTGGGCCGACGCGCGGCGGAGGCGGCGCACCGCAGCGGCGAGCACGAGCGCGCGCTGGCCCTGCTGGAGCAGTTGGCCACCAACCTGTTCGGTCCGCCGCCGTCCTGGCTGTACACCCTGCGGGCGCGGTACCTGACGGCGGTCGGTCAGCTGGCCGAGGCGGAGCGCGAGTACGACCGGACGCTGGCTGCGGCCGACGCCGCCGCCGGCGAGCGGGTCGCCGCCGCCGCGCACTCCGCCGATCTGCTGCTGCAACTCTGTCGGTACGCCGACGCCGGCCGGCGGGCCCAGGAGGCGCTGGACCTGGCCGCCGGGGTGCCCGACTGTGCCTCGGCGATGGTGCTGGCCGGGGTGACCCTCGGCTACAGCCAGGCATACCTCAACGACCCGGCGGCGGGCAAGGAAGCGGTCCGGCAGGCGCGGCGTACCGCCGAACTGTCCGGCGGCCCGGCGGACGTCGCCGTCGCCGACCTGCAGCTCGCCGAGCTGCTCAGTGGACACCTCAACGAGTTGGAGGAGGGGGTCGCGGTCGCCCGCCACGGTGCGGAACGGGCCGAGCGGGTCGGGCTGGCCCGCACCTACGGCACCCGGCTGCTCTCCGCCGCCGCCAACGGGCTGTTCCGGCTCGGCCGGTGGAGCGAGGCCGAGGAGGTGATCACGGCCGCGCTGCGGCACCGGCCGTCCGGGGCGGACGCGGTCGAGCTGCTGCTGGCCCGCTGCCGGATTCATGTGGGTTTCGGCCACCTCGATGGTGCGGAGTCCGACCTGGAGGCGATCGAGACCCTGCTGGCCGCTGGCGGTGGGATGCGGCACATGCTGCCGTTGCTGACGTTGCGCGCCGGGCTGGCCATGTGGCGTGGCCGGCATGCCGAGGCGCGGGAGGCGGTACAGCAGGGCATCGACCTGGCCGAGCGGCACTCGGGTGACGTCTGGTTGCAGGCGCCGCTGGTCTGGCACGGGCTGCGGGCCGAGGCGGAGGCCCGGTCCAGCGGGACACCGACCGACCCGCAGGCGGTGCAGCGTCTGGTCAAGGTGGTCGGCCGGATGGAGCGCAGCAGCAACACGGAGACCGCGGCACCGGTACGCGACGCGGTGATCGGTTACCGGGAGCTCTGCGCCGCGGAGATCAGCCGGATCGACGGCCGGTCGGACCCGGTGCTCTGGTCGCGGGCCGCCGAGGTCTGGGAGCGGCGGTGCCATCCGTACCCGGCGGCGTACGCCCGGTTGCGCCAGGCCGAGGCGCTGTACGCGATCCGTACCCGTAACGCGGACGCGACCCGGGCGCTGCAGGCGGCGTACCGGACCGCCCGGCGGCTCGGCGCCCGCCCGTTCACCCAGGAGATCAAGGCCCTGGCCTCCCGCGCCCGGGTGGCGTTGGGCGCGGGTGAGTCGGAACCGATGCCCGAGGTGGACAGCCAGGAGCGGGTCACCCTGCGGGCCGGTCTGACCAGCCCGCCGACCGTCGGCGAACGGGTGGCCCGGGCGTTGGTCAACGACCGCGCGAAGCGGACCTCGATGGTCGAGCGGGCCGGCCAGGTGCTCGCCCCGGGCGGTCCGGACGAGCTCGCGGTGCTCACCGACCGGGAGCGTCAGGTGCTGGAGTTGGTCGCGGAAGGACGGACCAACCGGGCGACGGCCGAGGCGCTGTTCATCAGCGAACGTACGGTCGGTGTGCACGTGTCGAACATTCTCAACAAGCTGCAGGTCAGGACGCGAGTGGAGGCGACTCGGGTGTTCATGCGTAACCAGCCGCGTGCCTGATACCCGACTGTGAACCTGCCAGTCCGGTGCGTAGCGGCCGCCGACCGGCCGGTCCACCCCGGCCGGTTGACGTCTCGGCCGGAAAACCGCACACCGGGGCGGCGGGATCGGCCAGTGAGACACCCGTCGTTGCGCCGATACCTGCGGGTTGGCAGCGGCTGCCACTGTAGGGACCGACCGTTTCGGTGACGACCGCCCGCCCGGGGCGAGGGAGCACTGCAGACTGGAGGTGTCCGATGCCAGAACTCCGCTGGGGTCACGTGCACGACCAGATCATGGAGGTCCTCGACCACCGGCCGACCGACGTCGCCGGCGTGGTCGAGGATTTGGCGGCGCTGCAGAAGCTGCTCGAGGCAGCCACGCCAAGTGACAGCGACAATCCGGTGGCCGACTTCAACCATCTTTACTGGGTGATCACCAGCACCATCGACGAGCGGCTGCAGGCCGGTGAGTTCGCCGACCCTGCCTTCCTCACCCTGCTGGACATCGAGTTCGCGGAGCGGTACTTCGCGGCGCTGCGCTGCTGGGGCAACCGGGGCGACACCCCGGCGGCCTGGGAGGTGCTGTTCAGCCGGCTGCGCGACGAGAGCGTACGGTCGTTGCCGTCGGCCGCCGCCGGGGTGAACGCGCACATCAACTACGACCTGCCGTTCGCCCTGCTGAGCACCTGGGCCAAGCTCGGGTCGGGCCCGGACAACGACGAGCAGCACCGCGACTACCTCTACATCAATGAGATTTTCTTCGACCGGATCCCGCAGCTGCGGCGCAGCTACCTGAGCAGCTGGCAGATCTGCCTCGACCGGCTCAACGGGCAGGTCGACGACTGGTACCAGAACCGGTTGGTGGAGTTCACCCGGGACATCGCCTGGCGGGACGCGGCCCGGATGTGGCCGATGCGGGACAATCCGACCATGCTGGAGAGTGAGCGGCTGCGGATGGACCGGCACACCGCCTTCCTGGGCTGGGCGTTGCTCTCGCCGGTGGGCAGCCTGCTGCAGTGACGCCCGGCCGGGTGCCTGCCGTTCGGCTGCCGGTGGTATCCGCTGTGGGTGGGGCACCCGTGGTCAGGCGGTCCGGTCGAAGCTGTCCCGGGCCGCGAGCACCGTCGGCATCTCGCGTTCGACCAGCTCGATCAGGTCGACCAGCTTGCCGGCGACGGCGCGGCCGAGCGGGGTGAGGCTGTACTCGACGCGGGGCGGGATGGTGGCCTGGACGTCCCGGACGACCATCCCGTCGCGCTCCAGCGCTTGCAGGGTCTGAGCCAGCATCTTCTCGCTGATGCCGTCGACCCGGCGGCGCAGCGCGTTGAACCGGTAGTTGCCGGCGAACAGAGCAGCCAACGCTAGCGTGCCCCATTTGCCAGTTATGTGGTCTAGGGTGGCTCGTGACGGGCAGTCGCGGGCGAAGACGTCGGTCACCAGGGCGGCCGTCGGGTCGTCGGTCGGCGGGCAGGATTCGCTGTGCGGCGCGGGCGCGGACCGGCTGGCCATGTTCCCAGGGTATCTCCCAGTGATGTGTCGAATGGGCCACAGCACTTACTGATCCGCTTGCGCTTTCGAAAAGTTAGTGCAGGCTGGTGGGTGAGGGCGATCGTGGGGCCGCCCCGCAGGGACGTAGGAGCTGACATGATCACTGTCACCGGTGCCGCCGGCCAGTTGGGCCGGTTGGTCGTCGACGAGTTGCTGGACAGCGGACTGCCACCGGCGCAGATCGTCGCCGTCGTACGGAACCCGCAGAAGGCCGGCGACCTCGCCGCGCGCGGCGTACAGGTCCGGCACGGTGACTACGACCAGCCGCAGACCCTCGGGCCGGCCCTGGCCGGGACCCGCAAGCTGCTGCTGATCAGCGGCAGCGAGGTCGGCCGGCGGATCGACCAGCACCGCAACGCTGTGGCGGCGGCGAAGGCGGCCGGAGTCGACCTGATCGCGTACACCAGCATCCTCAAGGCGGACACCAGCAGCGTCCCGTTGGCCGCCGAACACCTCGCCACCGAACAGATGATCCGGGACAGCGGCCTGCCGTTCGTGCTGCTGCGCAACGGCTGGTACCTGGAGAACTACACCGGATCGGTGCTGCCGCAGGCGCTCGCCACCGGCAGCGTGCTGGGCGCCGCCGGCTCGGGTCGGGTCGCCGCCGCGACCCGGGCAGACTTCGCCGCCGCCGCCGTCGCGGTGTTGACCGCGCCAGCACCCGCCGGCAGCGCTGACACCGCCGGAACGGCCGGCACCGCCGGAACGGCCGGCACCGTCTACGAGCTTGGCGGCGACGAGCCCTTCACTTTGGCAGAGCTGGCCGCCGAGATCAGCCGGCACAGCGGGCGGGAGATCGGCTACCAGGATCTTCCGGCCGACGTGTACGCCAAGGCGCTGACCGACGCCGGGGTGCCGGAGGCGTTCGCCAGCATGCTGGCCGCCTCCGACGTCGGCATCTCCCGGGGCGATCTGACCACCGACAGCGGCGACCTCGCCCGACTGATCGGCCGGCCCACCACGTCGCTCGGCGACGCTGTCCGGGCCGCCCTGGTCGGCCTACCGGGCTGATTCGCCGTTCGGCAGTTGGTAGTTGGTGACCAGCAGATCCCAGCTGCCCCGCTTCGCCGACTGCAGGTTGATGTCCCGGCGGGTCGCCATCCGGGCGATCAGGAAATCCGCGCCGAACAGCTCCCGTACGAACGGCGTGTCGCTGTTGGTCAGGGTCAGTCGGACGCCGCGCCGGCTGGCCCGTACCATCGCGTCCCGCAGCCGCACGTGATCGGCCGGCCCGAACTGCGTCGAGGTGTACCGCCGGAAGTCCGCCCACCCGCCGAGCGGCACGTACGGCGGGTCCAGGTAGACCCAGTCGCCGGCGGTGGCCTCGTCGAGTTGCTCGGCGAAGTCGGCCACCCGCAGCTCCGCGCCGGCCAGCGCGTGTGCGGCCTCCAGCAGCACCCGCCGGTTGTAGTACGGCCGGTCGTAGGCGCCGTACGGTGCGTTGAACTCGCCCCGTCGGTTGACCCGCCACAGCCCACGGAACGCTGTCTTGTTCAGGTAGATCACCCGGACCGCGCGTTCCAGATCGGAACAGTCCGTCGGCGAGCGGCGGCGGACCGCCGCAAAGTGCTCCGGCGTGTTCGGTTGTTCGTCCAGTAGCCGCATCACCGCTTCGGGGTCGCGGGCGACCTCCCGGAAACAGACGATCAGCTCCGGGTTGGCGTCACTGAGCACCGCCCGCTGCGGCGCCAGCTCGAAGAAGACCGCTCCGCTGCCGAGGAACGGCTCCCGGTAGCTGCCGGTGAACGGTGGCGCGGCGGCGACGAGGGCGGCGGCGTACCGGGTCTTCCCGCCCGCCCACTTGAGGAACGACCTACCGTCCGCCCTGGTGGTGGAGCGCGCGGACCTGGCGCCGGCCCGGATCATGGAGCGGATCATACGGGGCGGTGACCCGCCAGGCGTAGTGCGGCGAGGCGAGGAACTCGGCGAGCAGGCTCGCCGAGCCGGGAGCGAACGGCCGGCCGTCGCTGATCTGGTCCGGCCGCAGAAACTCCATAGCGGCACCCTCGCCGAGCCGGACGTCGCACTGCCGGGCACGGGTGGAGCCGAAGTAGTAGTGCGCCGTACGCTGTGGGTTCAGCTGCCGGCGGCAGAACAACCGCAGCCCGTGCTCGGGCCGTAACCCGGTCTCCTCGGCGAGTTCGCGCAGCGCCGTCTGCTCCGGTGTCTCCCCGGGCTCGCAGTGCCCGCCCGGCACGCACCAGGCGTGCGGATGGCTCGGCGCGTTGCCGTCCCGTAGCTGCAGCAGGACGGAACCCGCCGGATCGACCAGTAGCACCGCGGCGACGTCACCCATCGGTCCAGTGTGCGGCGGAGCCGCCGGTAACGGGGGCGAGCGCCGAAAGCTGGTCGGCGTGGCGGTCGATTCCACCCGGATGTGCGAGTCGGGTGGCGATCTCGGCCGGTGCCGGCAGTCTCGACATCAGCTCGGCCGCGTCCGCCACCCCGCTGGCCGGACCGTCCTCGGCCAGCAGTTCGGCGAGCAGTTGCGGGGTCACCTCCTCGGGTGCGCAGCCCAGGCCGAGCCGATGCTGTCGGACCAGGTCGGCGTTGCTGAACTGGTCGGCGCCGTGCGGCAGGACCAGTTGCCGTACCCCGGAACAGATCGCGCCCATCATCGTCCCGGAGCCGCCGTGGTGCACCACGGCGGAGCAGCCGGCGAGCACCTGGTGCAGCGGCAGCCAGCCGGCGGGCCGGACGTTGCCGGGCAGCGGCCCGAGCGCGGTCACGTCGGCGTCTGTGCCGAGGGCCAGCACGAAGTCCGCGTCGGTCTGCCCGGCGGCGTCGATGGTGTGGCGCAGACCGGTCAACCCGGCCAGCGCCGGCACCACGGTGCCGAGGGTGATCAGCACCCGGGGGCGCGCGGTGGGCAGGCGCAGCCAGTCCGGCAGCGCACCGCCGGCGTTGTACGGCACGTACCGCATCGACCATCCGTCGCCGTCGCCGATCATCAGCTCGGGCGGTGCCAGGTGCAGGACCACCCGGTCGGGGAGTTCCAGCGGTACGCCGTTGCGCTCGTACGCCGCCGCCAGGTACGGCAGGAACCGGGCGGCCAGCGCCTCTTCGCGGAACAGGTTGAATCCGTGCTCGACGGCGGGCACCCGCAGCGCGCGGGCGGCCAGGAGCCCGGCCGGATGCAGCCGGGAGTGCACCACCAGGTCCGGCCGCCACCAGCGGGCCAGCGTCAGCGTGCCGTCCGCCATCAGGTCGGAGACCCGCCCGAAGGTCTCCAGCAGCAACGGGTCGGTACGGCTGCCGGCGGCGGCGATCCGCCGGCCCCGCTCGCGCATCCGGGCGGCCAGTTCGGCCGTCGTGCCGGTGCCGGTGCCGAACACGGCGGCGATCGGGGCGCCGGGGGCGACGTCCACCGCCGGCAGGCCGGCCCGGGCCGCGCCGGCCAGTCCTTCTGCTGCGGTGCCGACCAGGACGTCGTGGCCGGCCGCCCGTAACGCCCAGGCCAGCGGCACGGTGGGGAAGAGATGCCCGACTCCGGGCGGGCTGGTGAACAGGACGCGCACCGAGGAACCTTCCGGTTGACACTTGAGTCGACAATGGATAATTTATCGTGATTGATCCGGTTTCGCGAGAGGGAGTTCATGGATGGCTGGGCCGACGGACATCCCGTTCACGCCGGAGCTGCACCTGCGACTGCTACTGAGCATCGACCGCGGGCACAACGTGCAGCGCGCGGTACGCAGCGCGGTCCGGCCCGGTGACCGGGTGCTCGACGCGGGCACCGGCAGCGGGCTGCTGGCGCTGGTCGCCGCCGACGCGGGCGCCGCCGAGGTGGTCGCGGTGGACCGGCACCACGTCGGCATGGCCGAGCGGATCGCCCGGCACAACGGGGTCGCCGACCGGATCACCTTCGTCGAGTCCGACCTCGCCGATCTCGACCCGGAGGATCTCGGCGGGCGGTTCGACGTACTGCTCGGCATGATCCACACCAACAACCCGTTGCTGGACGAGGAGCGCTCCCGGCTGGTCGTCGAGCTGCGTCGCCGGTTCGGCACGGCCGACTGCCGGGTGCTGCCGGGCGAGGTGCGCTACCTGGCCACCGGCTGCGACCGGCTGGACTGGGACCTGCCGACCGAGCTGGCCGACCTGGCCCAGGCCACCGAGACGCTGCAGGGGGCGTACGGCTGGGACTTCCAACCGCTGGTGGACGCGGTCCGCGACGGGGTCGCGATGCGTGCCGCCCGGCCGGCCAAAGGGGTCACCCCGGCCTGGCGGTCGCCGACCCGCTCCGGCGCGCTGCGCTTCCCGCGAAACGACGTGCGGCTGCTCACCGCCGCCGAGGACTGGGTGACGGTGGACTACCAGGCGTCGTCGTTCGACGGGTTCCCCGACCAGGTGCGGCTCACCACGACCGCCGCCGGGCGGCTGACCGGGGTGATCTGGACCCAGCAGCTGCGGTACGCCGGGGTGCCGCTGTGGACCAGCGAGTCGTACAGCCCGCTGGCCGGCCCGCGCCACGTCGGCCCCGGGCAGGATCTGGTCTTCGGCACCGGTGCGACGTGGCGGGCGACGAACGTCCTCAGTCACCACCACCCGACGTAGTCCTCCAGGAACGCGGCCAGGTAGGCCGGTGAGTCGACCAGCCGGGTCAGCCGCGCCGCCTGCACCCGGTGCAGGAAGGCCGCGTCGGCCGTGCCGTATCCGGGGGTGTTCACCAGGTCCATCATCCAGTGCACGAACTCCTGGGCCCGCCAGATGCGGGCCAGCCGGTGCTGCGAGTAGGCGTCCGACCGGCGGTGGTCGCCGGCGGTGAACCGCTCGATCAGCCCCAGCGCCAGCTCTTCCGCGTCGGCCAGGGCCAGGTTGAAGCCCTTGCCGCCGACCGGCGGCACGATGTGTGCGGCGTCCCCGGCGAGGAACAGCGACCCGTACCGCATCGGGTCACAGACCAGGCTGCGCATCCGGACGGTGCCGGTGTCGGTGACCGGCCCGGTGTGCAGCGTCCACGGCTCGTCCAGCGCCAGCCGGATCCGGACCTCCTTCCAGATCCGCTCGTCCGGCCAGTCCGCCCGGGTCTCGTCCCGCCCGCACTGCAGGTAGAACCGGCTCACCGTCGGCGTCCGGCGGACGTGTACGCAGGCCCCCGACTCATGCAGGGCGTTGATCACGCAGTCGCTGGACGGTGGGGCTTCGGCGAGCACCGACAACCAGGCGTAGTCGTACTGGTAGTCGGCGCAGCGCAACGCCCCGGCGGGGACCGCCCGCCGGGCGACGCCGTACTCGCCGTCGCAGCCGGCCACCACGTCGCAGCGCAGCTCACGGCCGTCGGCGAGCCGGATGCGGGGCTGCCCGGTCAGGTCGTCGATCGCCTCCGCCGCGGTCTCGAACCGCAGGTCACCGCCGTCGGCGAGGTAGGCGTCGACCAGATCGCGGACCAGGAACTGCTGCGGGTAGATGTAGTGGCTGCGGCCGCCCGCCAGCGGCTCGTAGCGGACCGGGTAGCGCCGCCCGCCGAGCCGGAACTCCACCGCGTCCTCGACCGCGCCGGTCCGCAACAGGTTGCCGGCCAGGCCGTGCCGGCGGAGCAGGTCGACCACCCGGTGCTCCACGGTGGCGCCCCGGGCGCGGTTGGCGACGTACTCGCGGTCCCGACGCTCCAGCACCACACAGTCCACCCCGGCCCGGCGTAGCAGCACCGCCAGCAGCATCCCGGCCGGCCCGGCGCCGATGACGCCGACCTGGGTACGCTCGTTCATCACCGGTCACCGCCGGCCGGCTGGTCGACCTGCCCACCGGCGTCCGGGCCCGGCGTTTCGTCTCCGTGGCCACCCGGGCCGGTGTCCGGCGTCCCGCCGCCTTCGGGCCCACCGGGTGTCCCGCCCCTGTCGGTTCGGTCCCGGTGGCTGCCGTGGAGCGCGAACAGCCGGGCCCGCATCATCTGCCGTACCACCTGCACCCCCGGAGACGTGCTGCGCCCCGCCGACCGGGCGGCCATCCGGAGGCTGGGCAGCACGTCGCCGCCGAACCGGGCGCAGATCAGTTGGTGCGCCTCGTACGCCTCGACGGTCGCTTCGACGAACTCGTCGAAGGCACTACCCAACCGGGCCGGGCCGATCTTGGATCGCATCGCGCGGACCTCGGTGAACAGCGCCATGAGGTGGGCGTGGTCGCGGGTCTGCAGGCCACTGAAGCCGGCCCGCACCGCAGGTGGTGCCATCGCCGGACGGATCAGTCGCTCGTAGTCGACCGGCGAGAAGTCCGAGGTGAACCGGAAGGCGGCCGCCGAGCTGCGCATGAACGCCGTGGCGACCCGCAGCGCGGCTCGCGCCTCGGCCTCGTCGCCGTCGGCGCTGGCACCGAGGAAGCAGTTCAGCCCGGTGATCGCCCCCTGCATCAGGGTGAAGAAGAACTGGTGACCGATCAGCCACCGGTCGGCGGCGGCGTCGGAGTCACCCGGGTCCGTCCCGTTCGACTGTGGGTGCGGCGGGCGTTGGACGGGTTGGTCGAGAACGCCGATCGGCTGGTTGTCGACGTCGTGGCCCGCGTACCGGTACAGGCTTTCCAGCCCGAGCCACAGCTGGGCGACATAGCCGTCGCTGAGCTGCGAAAGCCCATTTTCGTCGACGTTCTCCCGAACTGCCAGATGCGCTATTGCCAAGGCGTGGAGAAACGCTGATTCCGGTGCTTGACGCGTACGGCGGATCTGGAAGTAGCGGTCATGTTCCTGATAGTCGACTTCCTGGTAGTCGACGGTGGCCGGGTCGGCCCGGACGCCCGACATCGCGCTGTCGAGCGGCTCCGGGGCCGAGGTGTGGGGGCCGTCGGCGATCGCAGCACGGAGTCGGTGCCGGTTGGCCGGCAGCAGCTCCGGATAGGGTAGGCACAGTGCACCATCAGACACAGGGCAGCCCTTCTGGTGGCTTCCGGGCATGGGTACGGTGTCGCAATACCGTGCCGGCGGAGTGGCCTATTCACCGCGCCGCCGGTGATCCACAATGCTCGCAAATTCTCGCGGCTGCTGTGATGGCTGTCAATCCCTGTGTAGTTTTTCGCCTACTGAGTGGTGACTTTGTGCACGTCAGCGGCGCGATATTGAGTTGGGCGACCGGCGGAGGCGTTCGGTGCCCTCCGGTTGGAGGGCGACCGTCAACGGTGTACCCGGTCCAGCATCGGGTCGGTCTCGGCCCGTGGCAGCACGTACGGCGCGGTGATGGTGTCCACCCCGGTGCCACGCGAGCCGGTGGGGCGGTAGGTGACGGTCGCCGCGCCGGCTGAGGCGGTCTCGACGATCCCGGCGCACCAGGTGCCGCCGCGGTAGACCCAGACCGGGTCGGACGGCTGGTACCGGTCGGTCGGGTAGACGTCCCGGGGATCGCGTTGGTTGGGGTTGAGGATGGGAGCCGGCATGCTCATCGCCCTCCTGTCTCGCTGCGCGCGGTGTGTCTCGTGGCTGCTGCCGTCGGATGACGCCGGAGGCAGCTGACCGGCCCGCAAAGTGGTGACTCTGCGTGCATCGTTGTCTACGCCGCCCCTGGCCTTATCGGGGGTGATGTCGTCGAATGTCCGATTATTCATCACGATGGGTAAACCGCCGGATACAAGTTCACGTGCGCTATCATGCTCGCAATACCTTGCAGGCGCAAGAGCAGATGCACGTGCATTTGACCCTTCCGCGACGAGGCGCGGCCGACCCCGGAGTCCTACGTCTGTTGCGACAATGTCCGATTTGGATTGTATGTATGCATAAGCCGGATAGTGACGTTCCAAGTACCGACCTGCCGACCCTCGCCTGGCGCAAGAGTGGCCGCAGCAACCCCAGCGGGAACTGCGTCGAGCTTGCCCGGCTGCCCGGTGGCAGCGGGATCGCTCTGCGTAACTCCCGCTACCCGGACGGTCCGGCGCTGATCTACACCCGTGCGGAGATCGAGGCGTTCATCCTCGGCGCCCGGGACGGTGACTTCGACGACCTGATTCGCTAGCATCGATCCGGCCGGGGGCCTGCACCGTGGGGCCCGTCCGGACTCTGCTGGTGACGACCGTCCGCACCGCACGGCGGTGTCCACTGGTCGGACCGGTATCGACGGGGCCTTAGGGATCACCCTCAGGTCATGGCATGCTTACTCGCCAAGAGTAGCTGCCATACGACGTGACGGTGTCCGGAGGTCGGTGGGTGACGATGACGGCCCAGCCAGATGGCGGATCGGCGACCGGGCCGACCGTGCTGCGGATGCTGCTCGGCGCGCAGCTGCGGCGGCTCCGGGAGAGCCAGGGAGTGAGCCGGGAGGCGGCCGGCTGGCACATCCGCGCCTCCGAATCGAAGATCAGCCGGATGGAGCTCGGCCGGGTCGGCTTCAAGGAACGCGACGTCACCGACCTGCTCACCCTCTACGGGGTGACCGACTCCCGGGAACGCACAGCGCTGCTCGGGCTCGCCCGGCAGGCGAACACGCCCGGCTGGTGGCACCGGTACGGCGACATCCTGCCCAGTTGGTTCCAGTCCTACCTGGGGCTGGAGGCGGCCGCGAAGATGATCCGCAGCTACGAGGTCCAGTTCGTACCCGGCCTGCTGCAGACCCGCGACTACGCCCGAGCGGTAGTCCTACTCGGACACGGTCGGGCCCCGGCCGACGAAGTGGAACGCCGGGTCGAGCTGCGGATGGAGCGCCAGGATCTGCTTCGTCGGCCGCAGCCACCGAACCTGTGGGCGGTGATCGACGAGGCGGTGCTGCGTCGGCCGATCGGCGGCCCCGCCGTGATGCGCGACCAGATCAACGCCCTGATCGAGGCGACCAAGCTACCGAACGTACGGCTGCAGGTCGTGCCGTTCGATGCCGGCGGGCACGCCGCCGCCGGCGGAGCCTTCACCATCCTGCGCTTCGCCGACCAGGACCTGCCCGACATCATCTACATCGAGCAGCTGACCAGCGCGATCTACCTGGACAAGCGGGAGGACGTCGACCACTACGCCGCCGCGATGGAGCGGCTCTGCGTCGAGGCCGACCCACCCGCCCGTACCCAGGACCTGCTCCACCAGATCCTGCGCGACCTGGACTGAGCCGGCCGACCCGGTCGAGGGAGATCCTGGCACGACGACGGGAGCCGCGACCGGTCGGCGAGATCGGCCGCGGCTCCCGGAGCCCGTACGTCGGGCTCGGATGATGAGCAGGGGTGGACCGGAGCGGTCAGCTGCCGATGACGCCGCCGTCGGCCTTGCGGATGACCACGGTCGCCGACCGGGGCCGGCCGGCCGGGTCGAAGTCGGGCCAGTTGCTCACCGCCCGCGGGTCCTCCGGCGTCGGGCTGCCCCAGTACGTCGTGGACTCGCCCGGATGCTGCACGTTGATGAACATGGTCCGCTGGTCCGGGGTGGTGACCACCCCGGTGATCTCCGCGCCGCGCGGGCCGACCAGGAACCGCCGGACCTCCCCGGTACGCGGGTCGGCGGCCAGCATCGCGTTGTTGCCGATGTTGTCGTGGCCCCGGTCCGCCCGGTTCTGCGTCGAGTTCGACACGTCGGTCTGAATCCACAGCCGCCCGTCGCCGTCGAACCAGATCCCGTCCGGCGAGCCGAAGATGTTCGTCTCGTCGAGCTGCACCTGCGGGTCGTACGCCGGGTCACCGGCCAGCATGAACACGTCCCACTCGAAGCTGGTCGCGGTGTTGTCGCGGCCGCGCTCGCGCCAGCGGACGATGTGCCCGTACGGGTTCGGGGTACGCGGGTTGACCGCACCGGGCCAGCCGGTGCCGTTGGTCAGGGTCAGGTAGACGTCGTTGTTCTTCGGGTTGACCGCCACCCACTCCGGGCGGTCCAGCGGGGTGGCGCCGACCGCGTCGGCCGCCTCCCGGGTACGCAGCAGCACGTCGGCCTGGTCCTGCCAGCCGTTCGCCCTGGTCAGCGGCCCCTTTCCGTGCTTCAGCGGCAGCCAGACGCCCTTGCCGTCGTCGTCGAACCGGGCGACGTGGAGCGTGCCGTGGTCCAGCGGACTGCGGCCCAGCGCCCGCTGCATCCGCCACGGACCGTCACCGACGAACTTGTAGAGGTAGTCACCGTCCTGGTCGTCGCCGCTGTAGACGACGACCCGACCGCGCGACTCCCAGAAGGTGGCACCTTCGTGCTTGAACCGACCGAGGGCGGTCCGCTTCACCGGGGTGGAGCGGGGGTTCATCGGATCGATCTCGACCAGCCACCCGAAGCGGTTCAGCTCGTTGGGGTTGCGGGCCACGTCGAAGCGCGGGTCGGCCAAATGCCAGCGGTAGCCGAACCCGGCGGCGTTGACCCCGTACCGGGCCTGCTCCGGCGTCGGCGACCACTGCGGGTCCTCGGTGCCGAAGTACCCGTTCCAGTTCTCCTCGCAGGCCACGTAGGTGCCCCACGGGGTGGCCCCGTGCGAGCAGTTGTTCAATGTACCCATCGGGGGGTTGTTCGAGCGCAGCGCCGGGTGCCGGCCGGACACCGGGCCGGAGAAGGCGACCGGGGTGGTGCCGGTGACCCGGCGGTTGAACCGCGAGTCGACGTTGCGCCACCTGCCCCGCGACAGCTCCACCTCCACGACGCTGACCCCGTGGCCGGCGAGTGCCTTGTCGACCTTCTCCCGGGTCATCTCCGCGTCGCCGTCGGGGTAGAGCAGGGTCCGGTCGATGTACTCGTGGTTGAGCACCAGCAGGCCGCGGCGGCTGCCCAGCGGGCCGCGACCGAGCGGGAAGAAGTGCATGCCGTCGTGGTGGCTGCCCACCTGCTCGGCCTGTTCGGTGGCGGTGTTCGTGGCGTCTTTGCGCCAGGCCGGTCCCCGGCTGCGCAGCGGGGTGCCCCACGGGATGAGCACGTCGGAGGTGTAGCCCGGCGGGACGGTGATGGCGTCGTCGGTGTTCGGCAGCACCGGGTCGAAACCGAGCAGACCGCGCCGGCCGGGCTTGCCCTTGCCGTGCCCGTGGCCGTGCCGGTGCCCGCCGGCGCTGGCCGGCGCGTCGGTGCCGAGTGCGCCGCCGGCCGCGCCGAGGAAGGCCGCGGCGGCGATCACCGTACCGCTGCGGACGATGTCGCGTCGGCCGGCGCGGGCGGCGAGCACCTCCCGGAACGGACGGTTGCCGGAAGGGTTCGAACTGATGTCGTCCGGATCGGTATGGACGTGGCTGTCATGGTCGATTGACATGTCGATCCTCGCTCGGTCGGAAGCGGGCCGCCCGGTCCGGTGCCGTGTCGTGCGCGGCGCGCGGACCGGATCTGCCAGGGCGGTCCGGGCTGGACGGCGTCGCTGGCACCGGGACGGTATGCAGCGGACCGGGACCGTCCGCGAACGCGTGTGCGACCTGCCGGCGACGTCGAGATGAACGATCGATGTCCTGACCTGGGGCGTCGCCGAACCGTCCCTTGTCACGAAGGGGTAACGGGACCCGAATGTTTAGCGGGTCACCACCGACCCGTCTGTGCTTCGAAACCCGCGTCTCCTAGATTTACTTGACTCACCCTCTGACCGGAGGAACGCCTACATGCGCCAGCACAGACGCATAGCCACCTGGAAATTCATCACCGCGGTCGTGGGGGCCGGCGCGCTCAGCGTGCCCGGCAGCGCCGCCGCCATGGCCGCCCCGGCCGCCGGTGACCCGTTCATCAGCGAGATCCACTACGACAACGCCGGCACCGACACCGGCGAGGCGATCGAGATCGAGGCCCCGGTCGACTTCGACCTGACCGGTTGGCAGATCGTTCTCTACAACGGATCCAACGGCACCGTCTACGACACCCGTACGTTGGCCGGTACCGTCGCCGCGGCCGGTGTCGCCGTCGCCGAATACCCCGCCAACGGGATCCAGAACGGATCGCCGGACGCGGTCGCCCTGGTCGACCCGGCCGGAGCCGTCGTCGAGTTCCTCAGCTACGAGGGCACCCTGACCGCGGCCGGCGGCCCGGCCGACGGTGCGACCAGTGTCGACATCGGCGTCGCCGAGACCTCCGACACCCCGGTCGGGCACTCGCTGCAGAAGGTCGACGGCGACTGGCAGCAGCCCGCCGCCGGCACCTTCGGCGTCCGCAACGGGACCGGCGACCCCGACCCTGACCCCGACCCCGAGCTGGGCTGCGACGTCGCGGTGACGAACAGCATCGCGGAGGTGCAGGGCACCGGTGACAGCACGCCGCTGGCCGGCACCGAGGTCACCGTCGAGGGCATCGTCGTCGCCGACCACCGCGTGGGCGGCTACAACGGCGTCTACCTGCAGACCGCCGGCACCGGCGGGTCCCGTACGGCTGCCGCCGGCACCGCCAGCGACGGCATCTTCGTCTACCTGACCAGCAACCCGGCCAACCACCCGGGGGTCGCCATCGGTGACCGGGTACGGGTCACCGGCGACGCCGGTGAGTACTTCGGACTGACCCAGGTGAGCATCGGCGCGCGGACCGACGTGCAGATCTGTGACCGGGACAACCCGCTGCCCACCCCGGTCGCGCTGACCCTGCCGCTGGCCGCCGCCGACCGGGAGTCCGTCGAGTCGATGCTGGTGGCCCCGGTCGGTGACTACGCCGTCGCCGAGGTCTACAACACCAACCGGTACGGCGAGGTCGTGCTCACCGCCGGTGACGCCCCGGCGGTCATCCCGACCGACGTGGCGCAGCCGGGCAGCGCTCAGGCCGAGCAGATCGCCACCGACAACCGGCTCAACCGGATCCTGGTCGACGACGCCCGGACCACCAACCTGGCCAGCGCCGGCATCGCCCCGCCGTACGTCTCGCCGGACCAGCCGCTGCGGGTCGGCGACTCGGTCGAGGCGTTCGGGCCGAGCGTGCTGTCGTACGGCTTCGACGAGTGGCGGCTGCAGCCGACCCTGCCGGTCGACGCGGACACCCCGGCCGCCGAGCGGACCACGTTCAAGGTGACCAACCCGCGTACCGCCGCCCCGGCGTCCGTCGGTGGCGACATCCGGGTGGCCAGCTTCAACGTGCTCAACTACTTCGTCCACTTCGGTGGCGACGCGCGCGGCGCGGCGGACGAGGCCGCGCTCGCCAAGCAGGAGGCGAAGATCGTCTCGGCGATCACCGCGCTGGACGCGCACGTGGTCGGCCTGCAGGAGATCGAGAACTCGGTGCGGTTCGCGCCAGCCGAGCCGGAGAAGGCACTGATCCGGCTGGTCGGCGCGCTGAACGCTGCCGACGGGGCCGGGACCTGGGACTACGTCCGCTCCCCGGCGGACCTGCCGGGCGCCGCCCAGCAGGACTTCATCAGCAACGCGATCATCTTCAAGCCGGCAGCGGTGACCCCGGTCGGGCCGTCCCGGTCGGTCGACGACGAGAGCGTCTGGTTCAACGCGCGGGAGCCGATCGCGCAGACGTTCACCGCCGACGAGCTGACCTTCACCGTGGTGGCGAATCACTTCAAGTCCAAGAGCACCTCGACGCCGCCGACCGGCGACAACGTCGACGCCGGTGACGGGCAGGGCGCGTACAACGGTGACCGGACCCGGCAGGCCGCAGCGCTGGCCGACTTCGTCGACGATCTGGTGACCGACAGCGGCAGCGACGAGGTGCTGCTGCTCGGCGACTTCAACTCGTACACCCAGGAGGACCCGATGCGGGCCCTCTACGACGCCGACTTCGTCAACCTGAACGACACCGGACGCAGCACCTACGTGTTCGCCGGTGAGTCGGGTTCGCTGGACCACGCGCTGGCCTCGCCGTCGCTGGCCGCCCGGGTCACCGGAGCCGACGTCTGGCAGATCAACGCGGTCGAGTCGTACGCCTTCCAGTACAACGGCTTGCCGACCTTCTTCGACCCGGGTCCGTTCCGGGCCAGTGACCACAACCCGATGATCATCGGGCTGGACACCGGCGCCGACGGTCCGACCGAGCTGCAGCTGCTGGGGATCAACGATTTCCACGGCCGGCTCGAATCCGTCGGTACCCTCGACGGGCAGCCGGTCGGCGGTGCGGCCCAGGTGGCCGGGCTGGTCGACCAGTACCGGGCGACCAACCCGAACACGGTGTTCGTCTCGGCCGGCGACAACATCGGCGCGTCGACGTTCGTCTCGGCGATCGACGACGACAACCCCACCCTCGACGTGCTCAACGCCGCCGACCTCGACGTGACGGCGGTCGGCAACCACGAGTTCGACAAGGGCATGGCGGATCTGACCGACCGGGTCATCCCCCGTTCGGACTTCCCGCAACTGGGCGCCAACGTGTACCGCGACGACGAGCGGGCGCTCCCGGCGTACCACGTGCAGGAGATCGGTGGGATCCGGGTCGGCTACATCGGCGTGGTCACCGAGCAGACCGCCGTGATGGTCAGCCCGGACGGCATCGCCGGGATCACCTTCCGCCCGGCGGCGGCCGAGGCCGACCTGGTCGCCACCGCGCTCAAGGACGGCGACGAGAGCAACGGCGAGGCGGACGTGGTGGTGCTGCTCACCCACGAGGGCGCGGCCACGGAGAACATCGACTCGCCCGAGGCGCTGATGAGCGACCCGGTGTTCGGCCCGTTCACCCGGACGGTTCCGGAGATCGACGTCATCTTCAGCGGGCACACCCACCAGCCGTACGCCTTCGAGGTGCCGGTGCCCGGCACCGACGAGACCCGGCCGGTGCTGCAGGCCGAGGACTACGGCAAGAAGCTCGGCCGGGTCGTGCTGCAGGTGGACGTCGAGGCGGGAACGGTCGAGACGGACACCGTCGAGATCGTTGACGTGGTCGGCGCGCCGGTCAACCAGGAGGTCGCCGACATCGTGGCGGCGGCGAAGGCCAACGCCGAGGTGCTCGGCCAGCAGCCGCTGGGCTCGATCACCGCCGACATCACCCGGGCGTACACCAACGGCAACGAGGACCGGGGCAAGGAGTCGGTGCTCGGCAACTTCATCGCCGACGTTCAGCTCGCCGGAACCCGGGAGCCGGGTCGGGGTGGTGCGCAGATCGCCTTCATGAACCCGGGCGGGCTGCGGGCCGACCTGTTGTACGGCGAGGACGGGGTGATCACCTTCGCGGAGGCGTTCTCGACCCAGCCGTTCGCCAACGACATGGTCACCCGGACCTACACCGGCGCCCAGGTCAAGCAGGTGCTGGAGGAGCAGTGGCAGCCGGCCGGGGCGTCGCGTCCGCTGCTGTGGCTCGGCGTGTCGGAGGGCTTCTTCTACACGTACGACCCGACGTTGCCGCAGGGCGAGCGGATCACCTCGATGACCCTCAACGGTCAGCCGGTGTCGCCGACCGGGACCTACCGGGTCACGGTCAACTCGTTCCTGGCGGCGGGTGGCGACAACTTCACCACCCTGGCCGACGGCACGGACAGCTCGACCACCGGTGACAACGACCTGACCATGCTGGTCGCGTACTTCGCCGAGAACTCGCCGGTCACCGCGGACACCGAGTCGCGGTCGGCGATCGGCCAGCCCGAACCGACCTGCGACGTGACGGTCACCGGCACGCACGACGGCGGGCTGATCGTCAAGGCGGAGATGACCTACTGCCTGGAGTCGGCGACGGTCAATGGTCCGGTCACGGTCCGCCCGGGTGCGACGCTGATCGCCACCGACGGTGCGATCAACGGTCCGCTCACCGCGAACCGTCCGGCGGCGGTCAGCTTCACCGGCACGAGCGTCTCCGGGCCGCTGGCCCTGCTGCGCGCGACCGGGGCGGTGACGCTGACCGGGGTGACCATCCGGGGCCCGCTGGAGGTGACTGGCGGTGACGGCGGTCTGCGGCTGGATGGCGCTGACATCTCCGGTCCGGTCCGGCTGGTCAACAACAAGCACGACGAGTTGCCGGTGGTGGTCGCGGGGAACACGATCCGCGGCCCGCTGCACTGCCAGGGCAACAGCCCGATGCCGGTCGACGAGGACCGGGTGAACACGGTGCAGGGCCCGGTGTCCGGGCAGTGCGCCCGGCTGTGAGCCGCCCGGTTCGACCCTGAGAAGCAGCACCGAGAAACGGTACGGCCCGGCGGACCTTGACTGGTCCGCCGGGCCGTACCGGTCTTTCCGGGGTCCGGCTACCGCCGGGTGGTCAGACGGTCGCCGGCTCCGGGGCGGGAACGGCAGCCGTCCGGCGTCGACTCAACATGGCGTCGAGCGAGTACCGGCCTGGCCCCAGCGCGGCCACCAGCAGGAACGCCCAGCAGAACAGCGCGGCGAGCTCGCCGCCGTTGTTCTGCGGGAGAAGTGCGTCCGGCTGATGGACCACGAAGTAGGCGTACGCCATCGATCCGGAACAGATGACGGCGGCCACCCGGGTGCCGAGTCCGGTGAGGACCAGCAGACCGCCGACGAGCTGGATCAGCGCGGCCCACCAGCCGGGCCAGACGCCGATTTCCATTGCCTCACCGGTGCCTCGGAAGCCGCCGAAGATCCCGAAGATCGAGGCGGCACCGCGCAGCGCGAACAGCAGACCGACCACCACGCGGAACAGCGTGGGGACGATCTCCGGCAGGCGGGCGAATACGGGCATGGGGACTCCTCGTGAAACTTGGGAACACTGGTCCCACGGCGCCCGGATCGTATCGACCGAGGTAAAATCCAGTCAACGATTTCTCACTGAGTGTGAGGATCGACTAGGTTATGCGCTACCCCGGGTCGGCGGTCTCCCGGTCTGTCCCCAGCAGGCAGGCGGCGTCGCGTAGGCTGGGCGCTTCGAGCAGCCCAACTCCGCCGCGCGGGCCCACGGGCGCCACCGCAGGTCGGAGTCGCGACCCGCCAGACGGAGACCAGCATGCACGAGATCCGGGTGTCCTCACCCGAAGCCGGGCACTGCGTCATCGAAGCCTCCGGTGAGCTGGACATGACCGCCACCGGAGAGCTCAGCGCCGCTGTCCGCGTGGTCGACCGGCAGCAGGCGACCTGGATCGTCGTCGACCTGGACGCCGTCACCCTGATCGATTCGAGTGCGGTCAAGGAGTTGGTCGACGCGCACCACGCGGCCGCCGGTCAGGGCCAGATCCTGATCGTCCGCAACCCGCAGCCGATCGTCGCCCGGGTGCTGCGGGTAACCGGAGTCGCGCCACTGCTGGGCATCGCGCCGAAGGACCACACCGGAACCGTCTACGGTGGTAGACCGGACAACGGGGACCACGGGTGAACACTCTCACCTGGCTGGTGGCGCGTGACTTCGCCAGCGGTGTCACCCGGATCCGGCTGACCGGCGCGTTGACCGACACCGAACTGGTCCGGCTCGCCCCGGTGCTGCGCCGCTGCCTGCTGGAGGAGCCGTTGGCGCTGCTCGTCGAGCTGGACGAGGTGACCGTGGCCAGCCCGATCGGGCTGCGGGTCTTCGCCATCGTGCTGGGCGGCGACGCCAGCCACCGTCCGGTGGTGCACCTGTGTGCCCGGCCCGACTCACCCACCGGACGGCTCGCCCGGCACAGCATCAGCGGTCTGGTGAGTGTGCAGGACAGCGTGATCGACGCCACCAAACTGGTCGAATCAGCACCAAGGTCCCCGTACCGGTGGCACGAATACCTGCCCCCGCACCCGCACTCGCCGGGACAGGCCCGCCGGCTGATCGGCGGTGCCTGCCGCTCGTGGCACCTGACCGCTCTGGTCGACGAGGCGATGGTGATCGGTTCCGAGCTGGTCAGTAACGCGGTCGAACATGCCGGCACCGAGTTGGACGTCACCACCACCCGGCAGGCCGGAGCGATCCGGATCAGCGTCCGCGACCGCGCTGCCGAGCTGCCCCGACCGGCCACCGGGCCCCGGCCCGGGCCGACACCCGGCCGTGGTCGAGGGCTGGCCATCATCGAGGCGCTCGCCAGCGACTGGGGGTACGCCGGATTCGCCGACGGCAAGACGGTCTGGGCGGCACTGCGGCTGCCCGACTGACCGGGCGGCGCCCGACCGGTGCGGCCGGGGCGGTGCTAGTCGGGGCCGGGTGAGTCGGGCCGGTGTTAGTCGGGCCGGGCAGCGGGTACCCGACCTCAACGGTGTCACACCTGTGGAGGTCACCATGACGCAAGCAACCGAGATGCTGGAAACCTATCCGCTCGATCTGGGACACATCGACCAGCGGGCACTCGCCGACTGCATCGACGCCTGCTTCGACTGTGCTCAGGCCTGCACCGCCTGCGCCGATGCGTGCCTGAGCGAGGACACAGTCGCCGAACTGGTCAAGTGCATTCGCACCAATCTCGACTGCGCCGACATCTGTGCCACCACCGGCCGGGTGCTCTCCCGGCACACCGGCTACGACGCGAACACCACCAGGGTGATGCTGCAGGCATGCATCCAGGCATGCCGTTCGTGCGGCGAGGAGTGCCAGGCACACGCCAGCGAGCACGAGCACTGCCAGGTCTGCGCCGAGGCCTGCCGTCGGTGCGAGCAGGCCTGCCGGGACCTGATGGCCGCGCTCGGCTGAGCCGGCCCCCAGCCCCCGGCGTGGCCCGCCGGGCGGGTGGTCAGATCCGGGCCAGCGCGGTCCGCAGCGGGTCGAGACCGAGTACGCCCAGGTTCAGTGCTGCCTGATGGAACTCCTTGAGGTCGAAGGCGGCACCCTTGCGGGCCTGGGCGTCGGCTCGGGCCTGCAGCCAGATCCGCTCCCCGACCTTGTACGCCGCCGCCTGCCCCGGCCAGCCGAGATACCGGTCCAGCTCGAACCGGAGGATCTCGTCCGGCAGTTGGCAGTGCGCCCGCAGGAACTGCCACGCCAGCTCCGGAGTCCACCGCTCGCCGGGATGGAAGTTGAACGAGTTCGGCGGGATGGTCAACTGCAGGTGCAGGCCGATGTCCACGATCACCCGAGCCGCCCGCAGCGCCTGCCCGTCCAGCATGCCGAGCCGGTCACCGGGGTCGGCCAGGTAGCCCAACTCGTCCATCAGCCGTTCCGCGTACAGCGCCCAGCCCTCGCTGTGCCCGGAACACCAGCAGAGCAGCCGCTGCCAGCGGTTGAGCAGATCGGCACGGACCTGCGTCTGACCGATCTGCAGATGATGTCCGGGCACCCCTTCGTGGTAGACCGTGGTCACCTCCCGCCAGGTCGAGAACTCGGTCAGCCCGTGCGGCACCGCCCACCACATCCGGCCCGGTCGGGAGAAGTCCTCACTCGGCCCGGTGTAGTAGATGCCGCCGTCGCTGGTCGGTGCGAGACAGCACTCGATCCGCCGGATCTGCTGTGGTATGTCGAAATGGGAGCCGTGCAGGTCCTCAATGGCCTTGTCGGCCAACGCCTGCATCCAGTCGCGGAACGCCTCACCACCGGCGATGGTCCGTGCCGGGTCGGCGTCCAGGGCGCGTACCGCGTCGTCGATGCTGGCGCCGTGCCCGGCGATCTCGGCGGCGACCCGGCGCATCTCCTGCTCGATGCGATCCAACTCGAAGAAGCCCCAGGCGTACGTCTCGTCCAGGTCGATCCGCGCGCCGAGGAAGTACTGGGAGGCGAGCTCGTAGCGGTCCCGCCCGGCGGCCTCGGTGTCCCGCCCCAACGGGGCCAGCTCGGTACGCAGGAACCGGCCGAACGCGATGGTCGCCGCGGTGGCCGCCGAGGCCGCACGGCGCAGGTCCGCGGTGAGGGTGGCCGGAGCGGACAGCCGGCCCACCAGGGCATGGAAGAAGTCGTCCGCTTCCGGGTCGGTCCAGACGTCGCACTGGTCGGCGACCTTGAGCATCTGCGCCCGGGGTGCCGCGTGTCCGGCCCGGGCCGCGTCCAGCAGGGTGACCCGTACCTGATCCAGGGCCTGCGGATAGTTGTCCAACCGGGCGGCGATGTTGGCCACCGCCTCGGTGCCCTCGGTCGGCATCAGGTCGAAGACCTGGCGCAGCTGGTGCAGACCGCTGGTGATGACACTCAGCTCGCTGGTCTCCTCGCCCGCCTCGTAGCGGGCCAGCTCCAGGCCGAGCCGCTCCGCCATCGCGTCCCGGGCCACCCGCTCGGCCTCCGACTCCGGATCGGCGACATCGAGCTGCCGCAACGTGTCGCGGGTCAGGGCGGCGCGTTCGGCGTACCCGTCCGGCGACAGGTCGTCGAGCTGGTCGTCGTGCCCGATGATGCCGGCGTAGGTGGCTCCGATCGGATTCAGCCGCGCCCACCGCTCGACAAAGCTGTTGCTGATGTCATCCACACGTCCCATGCTGATGACCCTACGCGGCAGGTCGGTGGGGCCGGCGCATCCGAAAGGTGGAACGGGCATGCAGGAACCCGGCCCGGCCGGCCCACCAATCGGTCCGCGGCTCGCCAGCTGGCTGCCCGGCTTCCTGCTGCTCGCCGGCATCTGGGGCACCAGTTTCCTGCTGATCAAGATCGGGGTCGCCGAGCTGCATCCGATCCACGTGACCCTGGCCCGGGTCGGCGCCGGCGCGCTCACCCTGCTGATCGTGTTGCCACTGGTCGGCGACCGGCTGCCCCGGGACCCGTGGCTGTGGCTGCACCAGTGCGTCGTCGCGGCGGTCGGGGTCGCCCTGCCGTTCACCCTCATCGGGTACGGGGAGCAGCGGATCCCGTCGCTGCTCGCCGGCATCTGGAACGCCACCACCCCGCTGATCGCCCTGCCGTTGGCGGCGCTGGTGTTCCGTACCGAGACGATGACGGCCCGCCGGCTGGCCGGCACCGGGTTGGGCTTCGTCGGAGTGCTGGTGGTGCTCGGGGTCTGGCAGGGCGTCGGCGGGGGACAGTTCGCCGGGCAGCTGATGTGTCTCGGCGCGGCCGCCTGCTATGGCGCGACGATCCCGTACCAGAAGCGGTTCGTCGCCGGCCGGTCCGACAGTGGCGTCGCGCTCGCCGCGACCCAGCTGATCCTGGCCACCGGCCAGCTGGCCGTCGTCGCACCGATCGTCGCCGGGGCCCCGCCGACGCCGACCCGGCTCTCCCCGGCGGTGATCGTGAGCGTGCTGATTCTTGGCGCGGTCGGCACCGGTCTGGCCTTCGTGATCCACATGCGCAACATCCGGCTGGTCGGGGCCAGTACGGCGGCCACCGTCACCTATGTCGTGCCGGTCGTCGCGGTCGCCGCCGGGGTGTCGGTCCTCGGTGAGCGGCTGGTCTGGCACCAGCCGGTCGGGGCGCTGATCGTGCTGGCCGGGGTGGCCATCGCACAGGGCACCGGGCTGCCCCGACCGGCCCGCTCCGGCCCGCTGCCCGGCGGCCCGCAGCCCGGCGGCCCGCAGCCGGACAGCGGTTCAGTGATGGGCGGCGGTTCAGTGATGGGCGGCGGCCCAGTCGACCAGCTCCCCGGCCGACCAGGTGTTGACCACCCGGTCGGCATCGACACCGCAGAGCGCGGCCCGGGCGCACCCGAACCGCTGCCAGTCGAGCTGACCCGGCGCGTGGGCGTCGGTGTCGATGGCGAACAGGCAGCCGGTCTCGACCGCTAGCCGGATCAGCCGCTTCGGCGGGTCCTGCCGCTCCGGCCGGGAGTTGATCTCGACGGCCTTGCCGTGTTCGGCGCAGGCGGCAAAGACCGCTTCGGCGTCGAAGTCGCTTGGCGGCCGGGACCGCCGTCGGTGGCCGCGGTCGCCGGGGCCGGTCACCCCCGGCGGACGCGACGTCACCATCCGACCGGTGCAGTGACCGAGGATGTCCAGCCGGGGGTTGGCGACCGCGGTCAGCATCCGCCGGGTCATTCGCGCCCGGTCGTCACGCAGATTGGCGTGCACCGAGCCGACCACCACGTCGAGCCGGTCGAGCAGTTCGTCGGACTGGTCGAGGGAGCCGTCCGGCAGGATGTCCACCTCGATGCCGGTCAGGATCCGGAACCCCTCCGGCAGGGCGGCGTTGAGCGCCGCGACGTGGTCGAGTTGGCGCCGCAGACGGGCGGCAGTCAACCCGCGGGCGACCGTGAGCCGGGGCGAATGATCGGTCAGCACCAGATACTCGTGGCCCAGCTCGACCGCGGACAACGCCATCTCCTCGATCGGCGAACCGCCGTCGGACCAGTCCGAGTGGGTGTGGCAGTCGCCGCGCAGCGCGGCGCGCAGTGCCGCCGCCGCCTCGTCCAGGTCGGTGCCCTCGGTAGCCAGCAGCCGGCGCAGATAGACCGGCTCCTCGCCGGCCAGCGACTCGGCCACACACCGGGCGGTCACCTCGCCGACCCCGGCGAGCTCGGTCAACGTGCCGGCACCGGCCCGCTGGGTCAACTCAGCGGCGGGCAGTCCGGCCAGTGCGGCGGCGGCGGACCGGAACGCGCGTACCCGGTAGGTCGCCTCGTTGGCCCGCTCCAGCAGGAAAGCGATCCGACGAAGGTCGGCGATCGGGTCCCGGGCATTGCTCACACCGGTCACCATAGGCCCCTTCGGCGGTACTGTCGCCCGGCCGGAGCCGACTAAGGTCGTCGCATGCGGACCATCGACTGGGTCGACGACGCCATCGAGATCATCGACCAGACCGCGTTGCCGGACCGGACCACCGTACTGCGGCTGTCCACCGTCGAGGCGGTGGTCGACGCGATCCGGTCCCTGGCGGTCCGCGGCGCGCCGGCGCTCGGCGTTGCCGGTGCCCTCGGCGTGGCCCTGGCCGCGCGGCTGCACCACGACGAGCCGGACCGGCTGGCCGACGCCGTCGACCGGCTGCGCACCGCCCGGCCGACCGCGGTCAACCTCGCCCGGGGCGTCGACCGGGCGGCGGCCCGGCTCGCGGAGAGCCCGGCTGCCGTACTCGCCGAAGCAGTGGCCCTGCGCGACGAGGAGGAAGCGGCGTCGGTGGCGATGGCCCGGCTCGGGGCCGACCTGCTCGGGCAGCTCTGCCCGCCCCGGTGCCGGCTGCTGACCCACTGCAACACCGGTGCGCTGGCCACGGTCACCGGAGGAACCGCGCTCGGGGTCGTCGTCGAACTGCACCGGCGCGGCGGGCTGGAGTCGGTGATCGCCAGTGAGACCCGGCCGCTGCTGCAGGGTGCCCGGCTGACCGCCTGGGAACTCGACCGGGCGGGGGTCGACTTCCGGGTCGCCGTCGACGGGGCCGGGCCGTTCCTGATGGCCCGTGGCCTGGTCGACGCGGTCGTCGTGGGCGCCGATCGGATCTGCGCGAACGGCGACACGATCAACAAGATCGGCACGTACGCCCATGCGCTCGGCGCCCGCCGGGCCGGACTGCCGTTCGTGGTGGTCGCTCCCGAGACGACGGTGGATCCGGCGACCGCGACCGGCGCACAGGTCGAGATCGAGGACCGGGGATCCGCCGAGGTGGTCAGCTTCGCCGCTGCCCGGACCACGCCGGCCGGGGCCGGCGCGGTCAACCCCGCCTTCGACGTGACGCCCGCCGACCTGGTGACCGCCGTTGTCACCGACCGCCGGGTGGTCCGGCTGGACCGGGGCGAACAGATCTGAGCCGCCGCAGGTAGACAGCCGGCTCACCGTCGGCCAGTCGGGCCGGGTCAGTCGACCGGCGCCGGCCGGACCGCCGTCACGGTACGTCGGTCGTCGGCCACGGCGGTGACCCAACCGCCGGCCCGCCCCAGCCGCAGCAGCGCGTCCGGCCGGGCCGGCAGCTCCAGCGGCCGGCCCGGCCGTGGTGGCCAGCCGCCCCGGGCCGAACTGCCCGGGGTCAGCCACGGCACCAGAGCCTGCACCGGGTCTTCCGCGTCCAGCGCCGCCCGGGCCGCAGTCAGGGTGGCGAGCACCTCGTCCAGGGCGGACCGGACCGCCCCGGCGTTGCCACCGCACATCGCCGCCACCAGCTCCGGCCGGCTGGCCGCGACCCGGGTGCCGTCCCGAAAGGACCCGGCGGCCAACGACCAGGCGAGCGGGTCCGTCACCGCGGTGGCGGCCAGCGCGGTCGCGAGCAGATGTGGTACGTGACTGATCGCCGCGACGGCCCGGTCGTGTTCCTCGGCGGTGGCCGGTACCACCCGGGCGCCCAGCCCGGTCACCGCTGTCGCCACCGTCAGCCAGTCGTCGACCGAGGTCACCGGCGGCTCCAGGCAGAGCACCCAGGCGCAGCCGGTGAACAGCTCCGGATCGGCGGAGGTGAACCCGGAGGTCTCCCGACCGGCCATCGGATGGCCGCCGACGAACCCGGCGGTCCGGTCGTGCTGGCGGTGCAGCCGCCGGTCGACCAGCCGCCGCACCGGCTCCTTGACCGAGGTGACGTCGGTGACCAGCCCGGAGTAGCCGACCGCAGCGATCTCGTCGAGCACCGGACCCACCGCCGGCAGCGGCACCGCCAGCAGCACCAGATCGGCGTCGGCCACCGCGTCCCGTACGGTCGGGGCGACCTGCCAGCGCGCGCCGGGTGCCGCCCGCGCGGCGGCGGTACGCGCGGTGGCCCGGGTCGCGGGATCGGCGTCGTACCCGAAAACCGGGTGTCCGGCGGCGGCGAACGCGCGCAGCGCCGAACCGCCGATAAGCCCCAGCCCGATCACCGCCACTCGCACGCGGTGACTCTGCCACATCGAGCCAGGGCACGATCGGGCAGCCGTCGTCGGTACGCTGACTGGCACGGCGGTGGACCGTCACGGGCCGCCGCCCCGGCCGCAGGAGGGAGGGACGAGATGCCGGACCGGCCGATCGACTGGCCGTCACCCGCACCGACCAGCCCGCCCGGTTGGCCCGGTGCGCCGGCCGGCTGGCACCCGCCGGTGGCCGGCTGGGGTCCACCGCGCGGCCAGCACCCGTACCCGCCGGGGATGTTTCCGGCTGTGCCCGCACGGCCACCGGCCCCGTCCCGGCCGACCTACCGGGAGCCGCACCCGGTACGCCCGGGAGCCGTCGCGCTCGGGGCGCTGGCCACCGCGCTGTGGCTGCTGCTGACCGGCCTGATCGGCCAGGACCTGCGCGGGTACGCCCTGTCGACGCTGCTCTGCGGCGCACTCGCCTGGGCCGTCGCGATCCTGCTCGCCCGGGTCGGCGACCGGGGCGTGGCGACCGGCATCGCGCTCGCCATGTCGGCCGGCTGGAGCATCACGACTGTGGCGCTCGCCACACACTGGGCGGCGACCGGCGACTGGCCACTGTGGTGACCGGCGGTGGGCGAATTCCGGGCTTGACGAACGCGGCGGCGGTCGGCACGCTCGGCGGCATGGCCAACACCGGGCACCGGCTCGATCCCGAGCGGAATCGGCGCCGACTGCAGATCCTCGCCGAGCTTGCCGGCGCCAAGCTCGGCCGCGAACGGGTCCGGCCCCGCAAGGTCCGAGGGCAGCAGTTGCGCGAGCTGATCGCGGCCCGCCGACTGGTCAACTGACCGAACGCCTGATCTGACCGAACGCCTGATCTGACCGGACGCCGACGCGCTGTCGCGCACCCGTCCCTGCCGGTCAGTGACTGTTCGGGGCGTTGTGGGGTCAACGACCGACCTGAGCCGATACCGTCATTCTGACGACAGAATCGGCGGTCACCGACGGCGGCGGGGATGCCGCGCCGCCCGGTAACCGCAGGGACCATTGGGGGGACCGTGCCCTATTTTGCTGCCGCTGCCGTACGCGGCCCGGCCGGTTGGTCCGGCGCCGAGCTCGACCTCGGTGGGGTCGCCGACATCGACGAGGTGGTCGACCGGCTCCGTGAGGTCGACCCCGACGCCGAGGTGTCACTGCTGTTCGTCGAATCGGACGACAGTTACCTGGTGATCCTGCGCCTCGACGAGGGCGAGGATCTGCGAATCTTCAGTTCGGACGCCGCGTTCGCCGAGGAGTCGCGGCTGGGCGCGCTGCTGATCGGCGACATCCGTACCCCGGCCGTCGAGGTGGACCTCGAACCGGTCGTGGTTGGTGCCGGCGGCGGCTCGATGTCCGCCGCCGCTGCCGCGCCGGCCGGTTCCCGTGCCGGCGGGTACCTGGTCGGCGACCCGTTGGACGACTCCGACGACGTCGACGCGTTGGCCGACGAGGAGGATGACGACGATGAGCCGGCAGCCGACCCGGACGCGGAGCCGGTCGGGGACGCCGACCTGCTCGCCGATCTCGGCCTGTCGGCCCGACGGCTGCTGGCACTGTGCGCGCGTGACGGCATGCTGCCGGCCGATGTGACCGCCGAGATCTGCCAGACGGTCGGCTGCGGCGACGAGATCGAGGAGTTGCGCGAGGCATGAGACCGGGCGGGGCGACGGCGTGACCGGGCGGGGCGACGGCGTGCCGACGGCCCGGCGGCACCGCGACCCGCTGCACGAGAGCTGGATGCGGCGGGCGTTGTCGGTGGCCGGCGGGCCGACCGCCGGTGCCGGCCCGGTCGATGTGCCGCCCGGCACGGCAGGGGTACCCGTCGGTGCGGCTGACGTGCCGGTCGGTATGGCTGACGTGCCGGTCGGTGCCGTCGTCTACGACGCGGCCGGCCGCGAACTCGCGGTCGCACACAACGAACGTGAACTGACCGGCGACCCGACGGCGCACGCCGAGATCCTCGCGCTGCGCCGGGCCGCCGCCCGGCTCGGCCGGTGGCGGCTCGACGGGTGCACGCTGGTGGTCACCCTGGAACCGTGCACCATGTGCGCCGGCGCGTTGGTGCTGTCCCGGATCTCGACCGTGGTCTTCGGCGCGTGGGAGCCGAAGACCGGCGCAGTCGGATCGCTGTGGGACGTCGTGCGCGACCGCCGCCTCAACCACCGGCCGACCGTGTACGCCGGAGTGCTGGCCGACGAGTGCGCCGCCGCGCTGCGGGCCTTCTTCCGCTGAGCCGCGCTACGGGCCCTCTTCGCTGAGCCGCGTCGCGGGCGTTCTTCCGTTGAGCCGGGCGGTCCGCCGGTGTCGTCGGCCGATCCTGGCGGCGTCAGGCGATCGCGGTGTCCAGCGCGATGCGTACCATCTCGCTGAAGGTCTGCTCCCGGTCGTCCGCGCTCATCTTCTCGCCGGTACGGATGTGGTCGCTCACGGTGAGGATGGTCAACGCGCGGGCCCGGAACCGGGCGGCGATGGTGTACAGCGCCGCCGACTCCATCTCGACCGCCAGCACCCCGTAGTCGGCCAGCGTGTCGTACAGGTCCGGCCGGTCGGTGTAGAACGCGTCGGCGGCCAGGACCGGGCCGACCCGCAGGTCGACACCGTGCCGGTGGGCCGCGTCGACCGCCGTACGCAGCAGGCCGAAGTCCGCCACCGGGGCGTAGTCGACCAGCCCGGCGAAGCGCACCCGGTTCATGTTCGAGTCGGTCGACGAACCGTTGGCCGCGATCACGTCCCGCAGTTGCAGATCCTCGGCCAACGCGCCGCAGGAGCCGACCCGGATCAGCGTCCGCACCCCGTACTCGTTGATCAGCTCGTGGGCGTAGATCGACGCCGACGGCATGCCCATTCCCGACCCCTGCACCGACACCCGCGTCCCGGCGTACCGGCCGGTGAAGCCGAACATGCCGCGCACGTTCGAGTAGCAGGTGGCGTCCTCGAGGAAGTTCTCGGCGATCCACTTGGCGCGCAGCGGGTCTCCGGGCATGAGGACCCGCTCGGCGATGTCGCCGGGCTTGGCTCCGATGTGCGTGCTCATGGCCATGATCCTGCCAGTGCGGCCGGTGCTGCCCACGCTCGGGCGGTACCGCCGTGACGGTCGGCGGGCGCTTCAGGTAGCCTACTCGGCGGTGGTGTGTCCGAGTGGCCTAAGGAGCACGCCTCGAAAGCGTGTGAGGGTTCACGCCCTCCGCGGGTTCAAATCCCGCCGCCACCGCCACTGAGCAGGCGAAACGCCCGGTAGGTCCGCGAGGACCGACCGGGCGTTTCGGCGCACCGGCCTTCACCGGTCGGCGATCAGCTCGACGACGGCGCTGGCGATCCGGTCGATCGCCGCAGAGTCGGCCAGCAGGGCGGCGACCCGCTCGTCCGTGGCCGGTCCACCACCGGGCGGCCGGTCCATCTCCTCGGCACCCGTGCCGGTGTCGAACACCGAGCGGAGTACGGCGACCACCGCGCACCGGGGGTCGGCACCTCGACGCAGCTGTGCCTCGATCGCCGTCACCGCGACCGACGCCAGCTCGGTCAACCGGGCCTCGTCCGCCTCGTCCGGCGTCCTCGGCTGCAGGTGGTCGCTCTCGCGAGCCGGACCGGTCCCGGTCCGGGCGGCCGGCAGCACCGGGGCGTGCTTGCGGCCGAGCGGCCGTTCGACGAAGTCCGCGTACCACTTCGGACGTCTGCGCATCGCGGCGAGCACCCGGTCGAGGTCGGCTGTCACCTCCCGCTCCCCGCCACCGCAGTGCCCGGTGACGGCGGCCCGGCGGTCTGCCCACGCGGACAGCGGCCACACCCGTACTCCGGCCGTGGCCGGGATCCCCACCCAGACCAGCACCTCGACGGCGAGGGTCAGCAGCCACGGGTCCTGGCCGAGGTCGTGCTTGAGCCATCCGGGTAGCCGGGGCCGCTGCAACGCGCCCCGGTCGCCGCGTCGGCGGCGATGCGCGTCGACGGTGGCCGGGCCGATCCGCCGGGCGATCCCCCCCTCCAGGTTGACCACTGGGACCTTGGCGTTGGCCAGCAGGTCGTCGAGGACCGCCTCGACGTCGTCGTGGAACTTGTCCAGGCAGTCGGCTTCCAGCCGGTGGACCGACGACGCGCAGGTGTGGTGTCCCCGGGTGAGTTCGATCCGACGGGTCAGCCGCTGGAACACCACCGGCCAGACCAGCGCGTACCCACCCGTGCGGAGCAGCCCGCGTTCCGCGTCGGACGCCGCCCTCGCGCGGTCCGCCAGTATGCCCTGTCGGGCGAGGTCCCGGACGTGATCTTCTGCGGCGGTACGCCCGGACGACGCGCCGGCGGCCCGGACAGCCACGCTCGCACTGGCCATCGGTATCTGTCCTTTCCGGTAAGCCACCAAATCATCAGAAAGGTGTGTGTGGGAGGTGATCGGCGACATGCGTACGGGTCGAAAACTATCCGCTGTGCCGCCGACTCAAGAAGCGGTCGGAACCCGTTGCCGTAGTAGTGCGTAGTAGCGGGTTGAATTGTCGACCGGTGCAGATCTGAGGGGTGCCCGGCCGGATCTATGGATGGCGTACTGGTACGACTACGTAGTTCCCCCGATGGAACGGCCGCCGGGCGCGGCGAAGCTGGCGATGTGCCGGTGCCCGACCCGCACGTCGACCGATCCCATCAGGAGTCGCCGCGATGACCACCACACTTCCTCCTCTGCCGGACCACCCCACCCACCGGGCCGAGCCCGCCGACCGGCTGCTCGACCTGGTGCTTCCCGGGCCGGTCGAGCCGACCACCCGGACCCTGCTGACGGCGGCCGCCGCCGGCGACCCGGTACTGCTGCGCGCCCTGGTCCAGCTCGGGCTGGCCCTCGGCGACCTGGTCCGCCGGGACGGACACTGGCGGTGGAGCACCACCGGGCCGCGTACCGCCCCGCTGACCGGGTCGTCCGGTACGCGGCCGGTTCGGCGTACCGCCGGCCAGCTCGCCGCGATCCGGACCCTGGCCGAGTCGTGGAGCCGGCCGCAGCCGGCCGCCGGCTGCACCGTGACCGACCGGCCGGGGGGGGCCGTGCCGCCCGTGCGGTTGCCCCGGCTGACCGTCCGCGAGCAGGAGATCCTGCGGCTGCTCGCGGACGGTCTCACTGCCCAGGCGATCGGTCACCGGCTGCTGCTGTCGCCGCGTACGGTGGCCAAGCACCAGGAGCGGATGTACCGCAAGTTCGGCACCTCCGACCGGCTGACCACCGTGCTGCGGGCGCAGCGGCTGGGCCTGCTCCCGCCGCCGGACGCGCTGGCCGGCGCCGGCCGTGGCGACGGGTGAATCAGGACATCTCGCTCGGGCGGGGGTCGAGACCCAGGTCCACGACCACGGTCACCGCGGTCCGACCGTTGAGGTAGACCGTCACCGGCCGGCTGGCCCCGTCCAGCAGCTCCAGCTTGACCACCGAACCGGTTTCCATGGCGGTCTGGATGCTGGCGAGGACCGGGTCGAGGTTCGACTCGGGGATCTCCCACTCGGACCCGTCGACGATCACGCGCTTGCGAGCCATGATTTCCACCTTTCAGTCTGTTGTCCGTACGGATATTTCAGCACCGCCGGGGCACCGGGCGTAATTAGATGAATTGCGTACCGGTGGCCCGGCGGAGGCGTTGGTCAGTCGACCGTTTCGATCGTGTACGAGAACGAGAAATCCTGCGCCCGCAGATTCCCCACGGCCGGGTGCCGGCCGACGCCGAATTCCTCGGTCGCCAGCAGGGAGGTGCGGTACAGGCCGATGCTGTCGCCGACCGCGTCCAGCAGCAGTCGGTACGCCAGATTGACGACCACGGCACCCGCCCCGATCGCGGCGGCTGCGGCGGCGGCCTGCGGGGCGGCCACGGCCAGCCCGAGTAGGTTTGCCCCGGCGGCCTGGAAGGCCGGGCCGTTGAGTTCGTCGCGCAGCAGGTCGCTCAGTGCCCGGCTGTCCCCGGTGTCCCGGGACACCCAGACCGCCAGGTCCAGGTAGTCCACCGCCCGACCGTGGTAGACGAGCATTCGGTCCAACGGCAGCCGGTCTCCGTCGCGGACGTTGCGGAACCGCGCCGTCTCCGCCCGGTACGGCACCGCCCCGTCGTCGTCGGCGGTGCCGGTGAGCACCACCGCGTCGACCCGTATGTCGGCGCTGCGCAGCGCCCGGTTGCGGTGCACCAGCACCTCGTCCAGCCGGACCGCGACGGTGCGCGCCGCGCCGCCACGGGCCCGGAACAGCAGCCGCGACCGGTCCGGGCGTTCGTCGATCAGGAACCGCACCGACTCGGCCGGCGGCCGCGCCGTCGGGCTCAGGCTGAATTCGATGGTACGCAGCGCGTAGCGCACCTCCGGGGCGAACTCGTTGGACATATCCCGCATACCGCCGCTGCCCAGCTGGTCGAGGGCCCGCTCCAGCGGCGACTGGTCGCGGCGTGGGACGCGGCGGCCGAGCTCGGCGCGGTCGGCGGTGCGGATGCCGTCCTGTTGGAGCAGCCCGACGTCCTGCGGCTGCGAGGTGGCGATCAACAGGACCGTCTCCGGCCGCCCGGCCGCCGGCACGATGCCGGCCGGCCAGTTCAGTCGCACACCGCGCAGCACCCCGCTCAGGGCGTCGTACCCCACCAGGTACTCCTTGCCGGGCTTGAGCTGGAACCCGGACGGCGCGAAGTTGGTGAGGTTCTCGATTCGGGCGGAGACGCCGATGTCGAGCAGCGACACGTAGACCGTCTCGCTGCCGTCGTTGCGCACCCGCACGTACACCTGGTCGCCGTCGTGCACGACCTCGCCGGCGGACCGCATGGGCACCTCGACGCCGTCGACGATCCGGCCCCACTCGAAGGTCAACGGGGTGTCGAGAGCGCACCGGGGGTCTTCACCGAGGGCCCGCAGTCCGGTGGCGCGGGCGACCCGTTCCAGGTCGGTGAGCAGCCGGGCGGCGGTGCCCGGCCCGGCCGGTCGGGGGCTGTGCAGCGGACCGGTCCGGTCGTGGATCTGGTAGTTGCCGGCCCGATCGGGCTGGACCTCCACGGTGCACGGCTCGTCCGCATCGGCCAGCCGGACCAGGGTGCTGGTGCGGATCGCGGCGACCAGGTCGGCGGCGTCCGGGTCGGTCACCCGGACCGGCAGCGCGGGCGCGGCGCTGCGGGTCCGGTACGCCCGGGCCGTCGTCGGCACCTCGGACCAGCCGGTACGCAGGGTGAGCTCGGCCTGTGCCGCCAGCGCCCCGAGCCGGTCGACGACGGCGGTGCCGACGCTGGTCTCCTCGTCGACCGGCAGCTCGGCCGGCATCACGGTGAACTCGTCGTGGAGCTCGACGCCGAGCAGCGGGGCGCCGGGCAGGACCACCCGGCCGTCGGGAGTGGGGGCCACCGGCAGGCCGGCGATCGGGTCCGTCTCCTGGAGTGAGAACAGCAGTCGGCGGGACGGCCCTTCCACCTCGGGCCGCTGGTTCGACGCCCGGCGCAGCACCTGGCGACGTACCGTCTCCATCAGCGTGAACCAGGTCACCGGAAGGTCCTCGGCGGCGGCCAGTGCCTGGATCAGCGCCTCGGTGAACATCCCGGTGCGCAGCCCGGCACCGTTGCGGTACTCGTAGGCGGACTGCTCGGGTGCGCAGGCCACCAGCCGCACCGAGTACGGGTCGCCGGTCACTACCCGCCGGTCGACCGCGAGCCCGTCCCGGCGCAGCGCCGCCAGGTGCCGGCTGATCTGCTCGTACCGGGTGGTCGACTGCCGGTCCAGGCCTTTGACCCGCAGGTCGGGGTCGCGGGACTGGTGGGCGGCGTGGCAGCAGTCCAAGGCCACCACCACGTTCTGCGTCACCTCGGTCAGCCGGGCCTGCAGCACTGACAGCTCGACCGAGGCGATGCCCCGAAATTCATCCTCAGTGGATGGGGAGTAGTCGGTGGGCACGATGAACTGCAGGTCGCCCGGCCGCCGGCCGGGCGTCGGCTGGCTGGCCGGATCGTCGGCAGCCGGCTCGTCGCCGGCCGGATCCGGTGCGGACGCGTATCCGCCGTGACCGCTGTAGTAGAACAGGACGGTATCGTCCGCCGTGCTCTGTCCGATCAGTTTCTCGTAGCCGGCGAGGATGCCGGCACGGGTGGCATCGTCGCCGGTAAGACAGGAAATGGTGAACCCACGCCCATCGAGCGCCGCCGCGATCGTTTCGACATCGTTGTGCACCCCGGTGAGGCCGTTGGTCTGAGAACCGACCAGCAATGCTCTCCGCGTCACCGCTACCCCCTGAAAGGTCGCTCAGCAGATCCGGTGTGGACTTTACGGGTCGGGCGCCGGTGACGTCATCACTCAGTGCCTACGATCTTTTGCGTACGGTCACTTTCGGCTCGCCCGCCGGCGATCGGCTCCGACCTGACAGGACGATCCACCGGTACGTTCGGTGCGACGGCTCCGTACGGAGGTCTATCCGGAATCCCGATCGGAGCAGAGCCGGAGCCGATGAGCCATCGAGGCGGCGGCATTACGGTTGTTGGCCGCCATCTTCCTGAGCAGGTTGGACACATGGACACCCGCCGTGCGTTCGGTGATGAACAGTTCGGTGGCGATCTCCCGGTTGGTCCTGCCCAGGCAGAGCAGACACAGCACCTCCAACTCGCGGGCGGTGAGACCGAACGGCCGGGCCGCCGGCCCGGCGGTGTCGGCGGTGTCGGCGGCTGGCTCGGGCAACTCCGGGTCGAGGGTGATCCGGGCACGACGGGCCATCGCCTCGATCTCGGTACGCAGTGGCCCGGCCGGCAGCGGCTCGGTCGTCTGCCAGGCCGACCGGGCGGCCGATCCGGCGCGGGTCAGGTCGGCGGCGGCGAGCGCGGTCTCGGCTTCCCGCCAGTAGGCGTAGCCGGCCGGGTAGGACCGACCGAGCATCGACCAACCACGGGCCACCGTCGCCCAGGCGTCGGGGTCGGCGGTGCCTCGGGCCCGGGCGAGCTCGGCCAGGCAGAGGTCACGCCACACCCGTACCTGCGAAACCCCAGCCTGGTCGGCTGGCGGCGGGTCCGGCTGGTCAGCCTTTGGGAGGTCCGGGCCCTCGGCCGGCACCGCCGCCTGGTCGGCCAACCGTTCGGCGTACGCGACAACCGCCGACAACCGGACCGGGTCGCGCTCGGGTTGCGTGCGCAGCAGCTCGCACTCGTCGGCGGCGGCCCGTAGCCCGACGGCGTACATCCGGGTCAGCTCCAGGACGTTGGCCTGGCCCTCCAGCACGGCCAGGCCGGCTCGCACCGCCTCATCCGCCCCGGCCAGGTCGTCACGCCACAGGGCGAGCTCCGCCAGACAGGCGTACAGCGGTCCGACGAACCGGGGGTCGGTGGTCGGCCGGTCCACGAGTTGTACGCCGGCCAGCAGATCGGCGGCCGCGTCGAAGGACCCCTGAGCGAGCCGGATCTCGGCCAGGGTCAGCCGGGGGTAGAGGGTGCCCCGCAGCGGCCTGGCCCGCAGCACGTCGTCCAGCACCGCGGCCGCCTCGTCCCATCGGCCGAGCAGTACCAGTGTCGCGGCGGCGTTGTTGGCCAGCACGCCAGCGCCGCGGGCCTGCTCCAGACCGCGTGCGCGGGCCACCTTCAGCCCGTCGAGGGCGACCTGGACCGAGTCGGTCAGCCGCCCCACGTGCTCCAGCGCCACCGCGAGATTGCCGTACGCCCGGAACAGGTCCTCGAGGTGGTCGACCTCCTCGGCGATCCGCAGTGCCTCGCGTACCTTGGCCATGCCGTCGGCGGGCTGGTCGAGCATGGTCAACGCCATGCCCAGGGTGTTGAGCGCGCGGCCCTCCTCGGCCCGGGCCGGCACCGCCCGGGCCAGCTCGACCGCGTGGGCACCTTCCCGCGCGCCTTCGGCGTACCGGCCCTCGCGTACCTCGGCCATCGCCACAGCGGCCAGTACCCGAGCGCTGACCGCGCTCGGCGGCTGCTCGGCCAGCGCCCGCGCCGCCGCCCGGTAGGTCTGTTGCGAATCGCCGTACTCACCGGCCTCCCAGAGGTAGTTGCCGAGGCGTTCGAGCAGTTCACCCGCGTCGCGGGCGGCGGCGGCCCGGTCCACCTCGGCGATCGCGGCGCGGATCAGTTCCAGTGCCTGCTCGACCCGACCGCCCCACCGGGCGGCGTCGGCGGCGGCGGCCAGCACCCGCCAACGCGGCTGGCCGGTGCGTCGCTGCGGATCGTCGACCCGCGACCACAGGCTGAGCGCCCGCTGGTAGTGCTGTTCGGCTTCGCGGAAGGCGTGGACCCGTACCGCCATCTCACCGGCACGCACGGCGGTGGTCAGCGCCTCCGGTAGTGCTCTGGCCTCGTACCAGTGGTAGGCCAGTTCGGCCGCTGCGGTGAGATTCTCGGCGAGGCTGAACCCCGGGTCCGCGGTGAGGGCGGTGGCGAGCGCGCGGTGCAGCCCGACCCGCTCACCCGGCAGCAGCTCCTGGTAGACCGCCTCGCGCAGCAGGGCATGCCGGAAAACGTACGTGTCGTCGGCGGCGTCGATGGTGAGAACGTGCTGGGCGACGCACTGCCGCAGTGCTTTGATCAGTTGCTGGTCGGGCAGGTCGCAGACGGCTGCCAGCAGCCGGTGGCTCACCCGCCGCCCGGCGACCGCTGCGGCTCGCAGCACGTCGGCCGCGGCGTCGTCGAGCAGTTCGACCCGGGACAGCATGATCTCGCTCAGGGAGTTGGGCAGTCGGGTGGACGCGGGGTCGGTCAACACCCCGGAGACCACCAGTTCCTCGGCGAAGAACGCGTTTCCGTCGGACAGTTCGTAGTACCGGTCCAGCAGCGACCGGTCCACCGGGTCGCCGGTCGACGCGGTCAGGAACCGTTCCAGCTCGGCGCGGGTGAACCGGGCCAGCTCCAGCCGGTGAATCCGGCGGATGAAGTCCGGTTCGGCGAGCAGTGTCCGCAGCGGATGCCGCCGGTCCAGGTCGTTGGACCGGTAGCTGTGCACCAGCAGGATCCGCTCGTCGGTCTGCGCCCGGGCCAGATAGGAGACGAGGTCTAAGGTGGATGGATCGGCCCAGTGCAGGTCCTCGAAGATCAGTACGGTCGGCGCGTGCGCGCCGAAGTGGTCGAGCATCCGCAGTACCGCGCCGAACACCCGTAGCTGTGCGGTCGACTCGCCGAGGGGCGCGACTCCGGTGAAGTCCGACACCAGTCGGCTCAGTTCGGCGTAGGACGGGCCGCCCAGCTCGCGTACCCGCTGCTCACCGAGTTCCCGGACGATCCGCCGCAGGGCGTCGATCAACGGGGCGTACGGCACCGCGCCGGTGCCCAGGTTGATGCAGGCACCGCGCAGTACGGTGCGGCCCGCCGAGCGGGCCTCGGCGGCGAACTCCTCGAGCAGCCGGCTCTTTCCGACGCCCGCCTCACCGCCGACGAAGACCGTCGCGGCGGCACCGCCCGCCGCCTCGGTCAGCAGCCCGGTCAGCCGGGCGCGCTCCGCGGCGCGGCCGATGAAAGATCCACCCGCTGCCGGAAACTGCGCAGATGCGTACGCCGTCGCCATGTGTCCATGGTGGCGCGAGTAATGGGGACTGTCAGCAGCCGCCGCGTGTCACATCGTATTCGGTGGCCGATGCTGACTCAGTGGTCACCGGAAAATGCCGGTCCGGTCGGCCGGAGGCGATGGTGTGCCGTTGCGCTGTGTTGTCTGGGCTAACGACAATCGTCGCGGTCGTCCGGCTCCGGAATCGATTCCACGGTACGACGGCGGTCGTCGACGTACTCGGCCAACTCGTCAGGGTCCGCACCGCCGGCCACAGCGGCCTGCCACGCCGCGCCGAACTCGGCGGCGAGTAGTTCGATCATCCGTTGTCGGGTTTCGGCTGGTAGCCCGTCATCGGGCACGGGTCCGCCGGATCGATCGTCGACCATCGAGACCTCCGCCGCGATCGTTGGCCGCGTTTTCCGGAATTGGTGTGCCCTTCGGACAATGTCAATAGTTCGGATCATATCCGAACCTGACGGACAGCCGACCTTGACCGTTCAGTGGACGGCCTGACGACAATCAAGATCACGATATCAAGATCACCATAGCTGGTCCGGGACGGACCGGTCCACCGTCGCCCGCGGTCGAGCATCGCCCGCAGTCGAGGCCACCATCACCCGGGGCCGGTCGGGTCGAGCCGCTGCACCCCGGGCGGCAGATCCGGCCCGTCGGGCAGGACCGGTCCGGCGTCGCTGACCGGGCGGTAGCCGGACCGGACGACGCTGGCGATGAGCACCTGTGCGATCCCGGTGATCGTCCGGGCCGGATCGGCGCCGGGCACCATCAGGTACGACGCCATCCGTCCCGATCCGGTCGCCGGATGGGCCAGCGACCTGATGATCCGGGGATCCGCCTCGTCCACGCCGCAGGCGACGACGCTCGGGCGGGCGCTGGACGAGGTCAGCTCGGCGAACGCCGCCCGCCAGGCGGACCGCGAGTCGGTGGGCCTACCATCGCTGACGAACCAGACGGTCGGCCGGTGTGTGGTCTCTCCGCTGGCCGCGAACCGCGCCATGTCCGACTCGATCTCGTCCCGTGTAGCCGTGAACGCCGACTCGTAGCAGGTGCCGCCGCGTACGGCGAGGGCCGGCGCAACCAGCCCGGGAGCTAGCAGGTCACCGAGCGGGAGCCGGACCTCCGCGTGGTCGGAGAAGTCGATCAGCCCGAACCGTACCCGGGCCGCGACGACCGGGTGCAGCGCCAATGCGTCGACGAGCGCCGGCACGATCTCGTTCACCGCCTCCAACTTGCCGTCCGCCGCCATCGACACCGAGACGTCGACGACCAGATAGAACGGCAGCAGGCTGTTGTCTGACCGGCGCATCGATGGGCTCCTCCGTCCGCCATGCTGCAGGTCTGACGGACGGGTGTGGGCCGAGCTGGAGCTGTACCTCAGTGTGGCTGGCCGTCCGCTGGCTCGTGCGGCTGGCTGTCGGCTGGCTCGTGCGGCTGGCTGTCGGCGGCGATGTCGGACACGATCTGGCAGGTGTCGACAACCGGATCGATGGCCTGTGCCCGGTCGGCCAGCTGGAACAGCAGCGACCGCAGTGCCTCGCGGTCGGTCGGCCGCAGCGACCCGAGCAGGTGCCCCTCGGCCTGCTCCAGCCGGTCCCTGGTCGCCGACCAGACCTGGTGCCCGCGGTCGGTCGCGACGATGGTCTTGTGTCGGCGGTCGTCCGGGTTGGCCCGCCGCTCGACCAGCCCGGCGCGCTCCAGATCGTCGATCAGGTAGGTCATCACCGTCTTGTCGATGCCCAGCCGACGGGCCAGCGAGATCTGACTCTGCGGCGTGGCCTCGACCGCCGCCGCCAGCACCTGATGGCCGCGCGGCCCGCCGGGCAGGTCGTGCAGCACGGCGCTGCTGCTCTTGACGTACGCCCGGAAGACCACGCCCAGCGCCCAGCCGAGGTCGCCGCCGCCAGCGGCGCGGGCCGGACCCGTGCGTTCACCGGGACGAGGCATACGCCGAGCTTATCGCCGGCTCGTCTGCACCGACTGACCATCCTCACGTCAGAAGAGTCACAGTGCCGATCGTCTGCTCAGCAGACTATCTTGTGATCCGAACGCATGACTGCTGTCGCGGGGAGCGAACGACATGGCTGACTACGGACACGACCTGCTGTTCGGCACCTTCATCACGCCGGTCGCCGAGCAGGCCGACCGGGCTCTTGCGCTGGCCCAGTTGACCGAGGAGGCCGGGCTCGACCTGGTGACCGTGCAGGACCACCCGTACCAGGCCCGGTTCCTGGACACCTGGACGCTGCTGTCGGTGATCGCCGCCCGCACCACCCGGGTCCGGGTCGCGCCGAACGTCGCCAACCTGCCGCTGCGGCAGCCGGCGATGCTGGCCCGCAGCGCGGCCAGCCTCGACCTGCTCAGCGGCGGCCGGGTCGAGCTGGGCCTCGGGGCCGGTGCCTTCTGGGACGCGATCGCGGCGATGGGCGGCGGCCGGCTAACCCCGGCCGAGAGCGTCGAAGCGCTGGAGGAGGGCATCGAGATCATCCGCTCGGTCTGGGACGCCGACGGCGGCACCGTCAAGGTCGACGGCCGGCATCACCGGGTATGGGGCGTGCATCCGGGTCCGGCGCCCGCCCACCCCATCGGCATCTGGCTGGGCGCGTACAAGAAGCGGATGCTCGGGGTCACCGGTCGACTCGCCGACGGCTGGCTGCCCAGCAGCCCGTACGCGCCACCGGAGCAGCTACCGGCGATGAACGCGGCCATCGACGCGGCGGCCCGGCAGGCGGGGCGGGACCCGGCTGCGGTCCGCCGGCTCTACAACATCAGCGGTACGTTCGGCAGCGGCGACGGATTCCTCACCGGTACGCCGGCCGACTGGGCCGAGCAGCTCGCCGGACTGACCCTGGACCAGGGGTTCAGCGGCTACCTGCTGGCCAGCGACGACCCGGACATGATCCGCCGGTTCGCCGCCGAGGTGGTGCCGGCGGTCCGTGACCTGGTCGCCGCCGGCCGCAGTGCCGCAGCAGCGGGTTCGGTTCCCGTCGCGTCGGCCGCTGCGGCCGCCGCCGGCATCACCCCCACCCCCGACGACGGAGTACGGCTCAGCGCTGAACGCGTCTGGGACGAGTCGACCCGGCCGACCGCACCGCCACCCGACCCGACGCTGACCTACAGTCCCGCCCAGCGGGCCGCCGGGCAGCACCTGATCGACGTACACGATCATCTGCGCGAGGAGCTGCGGACCGTGCGTGACCTGATCGACCAGGTCGCAGCCGGCACCATGACCGCCGGCGGTGCCCGGGCGCACATCAACACGATGACCATGCGGCAGAACAACTGGACCCTCGGCGCCTACTGCGAGTCGTACTGCCGGGTGGTGACCACCCACCACACCATCGAGGACATCGGCATGCTGCCGCAGCTGCGCCGGGCCGACCCGGGACTCGCCCCGGTGGTCGACCGGCTGTCGGAGGAACACCACGTCATCCACGACGTGCTGGAACGGGTCGACCGGGCGCTGGTCGCCCTGGTCAGCGAGCCGGACCGGATCGGCGACGTCAAGGCCGCCGTCGACCTGCTCACCGACACCCTGCTGTCCCACCTGTCCTACGAGGAACGCGAGCTGGTCGAGCCGCTGGCCCGGCTCGGTGTGGGGTGACCAGCACCGGCCGGGCAAGATCTCCGTCATGCGGTTGAGTATCGAGCGCGCCGACTTCGCTGACCCGGAGCTCGGCGTCTTCCTGCAGGCACATCTCGACGAACTCGCGCCAACGGCGCCTGCCGAGAGCCGACACGCGCTGGATCTTTCCGGGCTGCGGGCACCGGGCGTCCGTCTGTGGGTCGCCCGGATGAGCGGCGAACTGGTGGGCACGGGTGCCCTAGCCGAGGTGGAGCCGGCGCACGAGGAAATCAAGAGCATGCGGACGGATCCGCGACGACGCGGCCAGGGCATCGCCGCGCGCGTCCTCGACCACCTCATCGAGGACGCGCGACGACGCGGCATCCGCCGCATCTCCCTGGAGACCGGAAGCATGGGCTTCTTCGTCCCGGCGAGGACGTTGTACGCGAAGGCGGGCTTCGTCCCCTGCCCGCCCTTCGGCACCTATGTCGACGATCCCAACAGCGCGTTCATGACCCGCGAGCTGACGTGACCTGAGGCGCGTTCCACCTCGCGCGGGGCATCCAACCGCTCTCAACCCGCGCTGGCCGTACGGGGGCGCGCAGGACCGGTACGCCGCCACCTCGCACGCCACCACGCTACGGCCGGGTCGCAGCCGTCGGCCCCTTCGATGTTGCGGTTTTGGTGCGTCGACGACGATTGCGGCACGACGTGCAACCTCCCAGCCCGCAACCGTGTGGGAGAAGGGTGGAAAGGGACCGGCAATCGTCGGTCCGACCGTCAAGGAGGCCACTTTGTCGAAGAAGCCCGTCGTGTTCGCGCTGCTAGGGGTAGCTGCCGCGCTGGCCTACGCGGTGCCGGCGATCGCCGCGTTGTCCTCCGAGCCGTCCGCGCCGCAGCCACGGCCGACTGTCACGGCCACGTCGGCTCCGGCGGTGTCGGCTCCGCCAGCTGAAGGTCCGGCCCCGGCGGTATCGGCTCCGCCGGTGGACGCGTCGGTCCCGCCGGTGGACGTGTCGGCTCCGCCGGCGGCGATTCCGGCCACGCCGCCGCCAGCGGAGGACGCGCCGATCGCGCCGACAACTGCTCCGGCTCTGCCGGTCGACGTGTCGGCCCCGCCGGTGGAGGTGTCGCCTCCGCCTGCGGCGGCTCCGGTCCCAGCGGCGCCGACGGCAGTTCCCGCCAAGTAGCCCGGTTAGGTCCGTGTCAGGGGCCCGAGCGCAGGATCCGGCGCAGGTCCCCCTGTTTCCTGAGGAGATGTGCTGCCGTTGACGAACGGTTCGCATGAGAAGGACGCCGGGTTCAGCGAGTACGTCGCGACCCACGCAGAGCAGGTGCGCTTCACCGCGTACCTGCTCTGCGGTGACTGGCACGAGGCGGAGGACCTGGCGCAGGCGGCATTCGTCCGCCTGTACCTGGCGTGGGAGCGGGTCGACCGGACGGAGCCCATCAACGCATACGTACGGAAGATCGTCACCCGTACCTATCTGAACGAGCGGCGCCGGTTGTGGCGGAAGCTGGAACGGCTGACCAGCGCACCCCCCGAGCCGCTGGCTGAGTCGCCGCCGGCTCCGGAGCAGCGGATGCTGATCATCTGGGCGCTGTCCAAGGTGCCGAGGCGGCAGCGGGCCGCCTTGGTGCTGCGGTACTGGGAGGACCTGAGCCTGGTCGAGGCCGCCGAAGCCCTCGGCTGCTCGGTCGGCACCGTGAAGAGTCAATGCGCTCGCGGCTTGCAGCGAATGCGCGAACTTCTGCCCGACGACGTGGCCATAGGGGGGCGAAGCCAGTGAACGAATCTGACCTGACCTCAGCGTTCATCGAGGTCCGAGCGGCCGCCGCGCCGCCGCACCGGCTGACCCCACAAGCCCTGATCGCCGCCGGGCAGCGGGCACGCCGCCGCCGTCGGATCGCCGCGACGGCCGGCAGCGGACTGGCCGTGCTCGTGGTCGTGACGCTCGGCATCGGTACGGTGAACGCGTTGTCGTCCGGTCGGCACGAGGCTCCGATCGAGCCGGGCTACCCGTCGCCGACCGCCGTACCGGAGCAGCCGGCGACCGCCCCGCCGGTCCCGACCTCCACCCCGGCGCCGGACCACCCGCCGACGTCGGCCCCGTCCGCCTCGCCTCGCGTGCCGGACTCGGCCCCTCCTGGCCCGGCGACCGACGTCTCTTCGTCGACTGGCCCGGCGGTGCCGGTGGAACCGGAGCCGGGTGTCTCGTCGACGGCGGAGGAGTCCTTGCCCGACCCGCCGAACGCGTCACCCCGCTGACCCAGGGACCGACTCCGCCCACGCTGAGACCAGAACCGAGACGAGGAGCTGCACGAACGCCGCTGCCCGTGTGTATCGGCCAGCGGCGTTGTGGCTGCTCGGCGAGCAGCCGTGATCCACAGCGTCTCTTCGACTCGACACGCCGGGGCCTGATCAGCCGGAGTGCTGTGGATCATGGTGCGCGCCGCTGGCTGTCGGAGCGTCGTAGGCGGGCTAAGTGGGCGAGGTGCCGCTGCGGCGTGCTCGTGGTTGACCCGCATGGCGCAGGTCCAACTCGGCGGCTATAGCTGGCCGATGTAAGCACATGGCCGACCACGTACGTCGGGAACCGCTAAAGCGCTTCTTCTTGAAACGGCCGGTTTTGTTTGATCCAGGCGACGACCTCTTCGCGTGCCCAGATCCGGCCGACGGTGAGCGTATCGAGCGGCTTCGGGAAGTCTGGCCGGTTGACGATGGTCTGGGTGCGCTGACGGCTGATGCCACCCATGAGCGCCTGAATCTCGCCCAAAGCCACCAGTCTCATGCCGCGAACGCTACGCCAAGGTTAGCAAGGGCAGCAAGTTGCGCCCGCTGCCACAGTTGACATGGTAGTAGAATTGGGCACTTTTAGGCTAGCTACGGTCTGTCGCAACAACCAGCGATGAGGGGATGCTGGCCTGGGTGATTACCTGTCCAGGGCCGATGAAGCGGCTAGCTACGAGGAGTCCCGCAGCGTGTGCCTCGGAGCCTGCATGGCTAGCACAGGCATCGGTGATCAACCACGGTGTGAAGCCTCGTTCGAAGGCGTCCACGGCGCCCTTTAGGACGCAGCTTTCGGTAGCAATTCCACAAAAGTATGGCTCTGTCCACCCGTGCTGTTGGAACAATTTCTCGCCCTCGACGGTGAATGGGCTATAAATAGGTTTGTCGAGTACGATCCCGCGCTCGACGTAGGGTGTCAACTCGGGCACGATGTCGGTTTCGGGTGCATCCTGCAGTTTGCGCCAACCAAAGAATCGCTCGAAAGGGCTGCCGGGGTAGTTCAGGTACCGGGTGAAGAGCGTGTCGTTGCCGGCTGCCTGCCAGCGGCGTACCAGGTCGACAACGACGGGAACGATGTGCGCTGACTGCTCGCGTACGAAACCGTTTTGCATGTCGGTGACCACAAGCACGGGGCGACCCGATGTCATTGGCTCAAACTCTATCCGTGTCGCGGAGGGTTTCGATGGCTTGGTCCAGAGCCGGCATCAGGTCACTTGTTCGCAGGATCGCTCGGCGCATCGCCTGATGCTGTCCGGTCTCCCGTAGGCGGGAGACAGTAAGTCTGGAGCGCATTCCCCGAAGGTAGCGCCACCCATGTTCTGGCGGTACCTGCGGATTTCTCCCCTGCTCTACCTGTCGAGCGATCGCGTCGCTATATGCCCACATGGATTGAACCGCCAGCTCGCAAGCGACCATCTCGTCTTCCGTCAAGGAACGCTCGGCCGAGATCGGGTGGTATACGACTCCGGACCATGAGGCGTAGCCTACCGAAATCCCAGGTACGCCGAACGATTCGATGCCTGCGTGGCCGTATCCCTCGGAAAGCAATGACTGCTCGATCATCTCGGCGTGACCGAGGTGTTCGTCGTCCAGGGCGCGATCTCGGTGCAGCAGTACTTTCGGGGTTGACATGATGCGTAGTGCGGCGTCTAACAAATCCGCCGGCCATGCTGGCTCAGTTACCCAATGGGCGCCAAGAATGTAGATCGCTGACTCATCCTCGGCGGGTGCGATGCGCGCGAGGTGGTCGGTAGCCCACCTGATGTTGTCGCCGTATGAAACCTCCCGCCATGCGGCGAGTGCCGCGATCGTGGACAACTCGACGTGCTCCACAAGGTGAAAGATTGCCGATCCGCACGGCCAGACGTACAGCGTGCAGTCGCCCTCCGGGTGCTCGACCGGTGTCGAAGAGCAGGTGTGCACCTGATCCTCGGCTGGCGTGCAGCCGGTAGTCTCGCATAGCCGGGCAGCGCCTTCAGCGCCGATGAAGGCTGTAAGGAACTTGTGGGATCGCGCCTTGAAGTGCGGCCGGTCCTCGGCGCTGCCGGTCAGCTCGCCGAACAGGTCATGGGGCTTTGCGTCGTATGCCAGGCAGTAGCCTCAATCCGTCAGATGGTGTTGATCCCTGGTAGTCCGGTTCGGCTGACCGTTTTGTCCGCTCGGGATTGAGGTCGGTTCGCCGCGCGTCGCTGCGGGTGCGCCGGTTCTCCTGGTGCCGGGAGTGT
>Ga0207773_100019_pt1 | contig 188299 bp, 167 predicted proteins | sample TtaePargueraPR_2_FD_187281 | JGI IMG/M metagenome (GOLD analysis project Ga0207773, IMG submission 187281) | Aerobic enrichment media microbial communities from Bioluminiscent Bay, La Parguera, Puerto Rico - Tt and M1 (3) (SPAdes) | ecosystem: Environmental > Aquatic > Marine > Unclassified ... | reverse complement strand
AGAGTGATCCACCGTCGCGAACAGCCTTTCGTGCCCTGACCCGAAGCCGCTGACAGAGAGGAGCAACGAAAAATGCAGTGCCAATAGTTGACAGGTCAATCCATATCAGGAGCCTGCTTGCAGGCGAACAAGAACAGAGCTCCGTAGCCATGCGCCTGCAAGCAGGCTCCAACAAACGGGACCTGAAACCTCCATCCGACCCAACAGCTTGAGCCGGGGACTGAATATAGACTATATTTAGTCCAATCCCGGAGGCGTACGCGATGAAACTATCCAGTCAAATCAAGCCCATCAGTTACCTGAAAGCCCATGCCGCCGAAATCGTGCGCGACCTGGGCAAGCGGGGAGAGCCGCTGATCATTACCCAGAATGGCGAGGCCAAGGTGGTTATGCAGGATATCGAGAGCTATGAGCAAATGCAGGAAACCCTGGCGCTGTTGAAGATTCTCGCCCTGGGGAACCGCGAAATCGAGGAGGGCAAGGTCGTGCCGCTCTCCGACGCATTCAAGAGCCTGCGCCAGCGGCGGGAATCCCGCTGATGGCATTTGCTGTCGCGCTGACGGAAAGTGCCTTATCCGACTTGGAGGAGATCGGCGACTATATTGACCGTCACGATGCACCGGGCAAAGCGGAGCATGTTTTGAGCAAGATTGAAGAGGTGCTAAGCAACCTGGCAGAAAACCCCCAGCGCGGGGTATATCCGAGTGAATTGCTTGCCCTCGGTATTCGCGACTACCGGGAAGTTTTCTTCAAACCCTATCGCTGTATCTATCGCGTGATCGAGAAGAGTGTCTATGTACATTTGATTGCCGATGGCCGCAGGAATATGCAGAGCCTGTTGCAGCGCAGGTTGCTCGGCAGCGCCTGACCACTATATTGAGTATTTTGATTTATCCATGAGTAAAGAATCCCCTACCCTTAACTGTCCCACCTGCAAGAAACCCATCGAGTGGAATGAGAAGTTTCCGTTTCGGCCGTTTTGCAGTGAACGGTGTAAGTTGATCGACCTCGGAGAATGGGCCAGCGAGGGGCACAAGATTCCGGGAGAGCCGGCGTTTGATGATGTTTTGAGTGAGGAGCTGGATCGGTCAAAGACTCGGCATTGAGCCGATATCTTTCCCCGCGGGAAATGCGCTCTGGAGTATTCGAGCGGTTCGTTTTTGGTAGGGTGCGCCGTGCGCACCGGTCGGGCTCGATGGTGCGCACGGCGCACCCTACCCGGGCCTACGGCCCGTTGCCGAGCTGGAGCTCGGCGCTCCCAGGGGATCGCGGCCAACGGCCGCTCCTACATTATTGGTTTTTATCGCATGTGGAGCAGGTCAGCGGGGCTCGTGCCATTTAAGGTCGATTTTCCGGTGATGGGCTACGCAGTCCCTGAGGTACAGGTTGATCAGGCTTTGGTAGGGAATGCCTGTTTCTTCGGACATACTTTTAAAATAATCAATGACATCCTCGCCCATTCGAATGGTCACGGACTTTTTGAGCTTGCTCGCGTAGGGATTTTTGCGGCTTTTCATCGATGCGAGATCGTATTCTTTCTTCATGTTAATCACCTCCGGGATAAAATTTCCGCTCAGACCGGGTGGCTTTACGGGCAGAAATAATACGAATGACATTACCTCTGTCTCGCTCACAGTGGCAGACCAAGAGCAACCTGGCCTCGCCGCTCTTACCGAGCATCAGGAAGCGATCTTCTTCAGCGGAGTTCTCTTCGTCAAAAAACTGCAGGGCAAACTCGTCATAGAAAACGGACTGGGCCTCTTCAAACGAGACGTCGTGCTTCTTCAGGTTTGACGCGGCTTTCTTCGGGTCCCATTCGAAGTTGATCATACATACAGTGTATGTACGATTTGCGGTGTGTCAATGGGCTGCAAGCTGTTCATAAAAGGAGCTCATTAGTATCCCGGATGGTTGCGGGCCTGGGGCCCGTTGCCGAGCTGGAGCTCGGCGTTCCCCGGGGGGGGATCGCGGCCAACGGCCGCTCCTACAGGGGCTTTCGTCATTCCGGCGCAGGCCGGAATCCAGGCTCGACGGGGCGCAGGGCGCACCCTACGCGGGCCTTCGGCCCGTTGCCGATCTGGAGTCTTCACCCCCCAAGGTAAGAAGCTCGGCGCTCCCGGGGGGGGGATCGCGGCCAACGGCCGCTCCTACAAAGAGTAGCTGGCCAGGATGGCTTCGATAATTTCCTGGTTGGCGTCGGGGAATGTGTAGTTGGCCAGGTCCGCGGCTTCCACCCAGGCGGTTTGCTGGCCTTCCAGGCCGCTGGCTTCGCCTTCGAATTTTGTGACCCACCAGGTGTCCAGCAGTACGGTCTTTTCCGGGTAGTCGTGGCTGGTCTCCGTCAGCGGCTCTAAGCCCTTTACTTCAATCGCCACTTCTTCGCGCAGCTCCCTTGCCAGGGCCTGCTGGACCGTTTCGCCCTCTTCCACCTTGCCGCCGGGGAATTCCCAGCGGCCGCCCATATGCAGGTGGTCGGGACGGCGGGCGATCAGGATTTTGCCGTCCTGCCGCCGTACCACGCCCACGGCGACATGCACCACTTTGCCCATCAGGTGCGGTACTCCGCATTTATCGTCACGTATTCGTGGGAGAAGTCGCAGGTCCAGATATGTTCGCTGCTGTCGCCGCGGCCGAGGTCCACGGTGATGGTGAACGCCGGTTTGGAGAAGACCTGCTGGCCCGCCTCTTCGGTGTAGCCCGTCGCGCGGCCGCCGGCTTCCACTACTTGCACATCGTCCAGGAAGATATTCACCTTGGCGGTATCCAGTTGCTCGACGCCGGCGTTGCCGATGGCCATGACCAGGCGGCCCCAGTTGGGGTCTGAGGCATAGAGGGCGGTTTTTACCAGGGGGGATTCGCCCACTTCGAAGGCCACTTTCAGCGCTTCCTCGCGGCTCCCGCCGCCCTGTACCTGCACGGTGACGAATTTGGTGGCTCCTTCGCCGTCCTTGACGATCGCCTGGGCCAGCTCGATATGCACTTCGATGATGGCGGTTTTCAGGCGCTGGTAGTCGGGGCTGTGCGCATCGCCAATCTGCGGGCCTGTGGCGCCGGTGGCGATGAGTACGCAGGCGTCGTTGGTGGAGGTGTCGCCGTCGATGCTGATGCGGTTGAAGGATTCGTTGACGGCTTCCTTTACCAACTGGTCCAGCAGCGGCTGGGCGATAGCCGCGTCCGTGGCGACATAGGCGAGCATGGTGGCCATATTGGGCTGGATCATGCCGGCGCCCTTGGCGATGCCGGCGATGCGGATCTGCTCTCCGGCGACTTCCACGGTGCGGCTGGCGGTTTTAGGGCGGGTGTCCGTGGTCATGATGGCGCGGGCGGCTTTGTCCCAGCCGTCGCTGGCCAGTTCCGTGGCGGCGGTGGGGATGGCATCCACGATTTTCTGCAGCGGGAGGTGTTCGCCGATGACGCCGGTGCTGAAGGGCAGTACCTGTTCCGCCTCGATATCCAGGGCTTTGGCCACGGCCGCGCAGCAGGCGCGGGCGTCCTGCAGGCCGCGCTCGCCGGTGGCGGCGTTGGCGTTGCCGGCGTTGATCAGCAGGGCGCGGATATTGCCGTTGTGGATATGCGCTTTGGCTACCGTAACCGGGGCGGCGCAGAAGGCGTTTTGGGTGAAGGTGGCGGAGACTGAGGCGCCTTCGTTGATTTCGATCAGCAACAGGTCGTCCCGTTGCCAGTTTTTGATGTTGGCGGGGACGCTGGCCAGGCGGATGCCTGGGATTTGATGAAGGTTGAGCGGGGAGAGAGTTTGCGGCATTGGAGTTGGCGCCTGTCAATAAAACCTTAGTTGTTTCGTTTATGGGAGCCTGACCTGCAGGCGATTGAATCAGGCTGCGGTGTTTATCGCCAGCAAGGTGGCTCCCACAGCGGGCCTGCGGCCCGTTGCCGAGCTGGAGCTCGGTTGTTCCCGGGGGCTCGCCTGCAAGCAGGCTCCTAGGGCGGGCCTGCGGCTCGCTGCCGAGCTGGAGCTCGGCGTTCCCAGGCGGGCGCTCCTGCGGCGGGCCTTCGGCCCGTTGCGGAGCTGGAGCTCCGCGGTCCCGGGGATCAGGTTGAGGAGGTGGAAGAGGCCAGTTTGCCGTGGCACTGCTTGTATTTTTTGCCGGAGCCGCAGGGGCAGGGGTCGTTGCGGCCTACTTTGGGACCGCGGCGCTCGGGCAGCTGCTGTTCCTGCGTTTCGGCCTGGGGCATGGCGGAGGCCTGGGCGTGTTGCAGTTCCAGTTGCTGCTTGCGCTGGGCCTCGATGCGGCGGCGCTCCATCTCTTCCATCTGCTCGCGAGTCATGGGCTCCACGTGGGCCAGGATGCGCACCACCTCGTGCTTGAGGTTGTCGAGCAGGCTCTGGAACAGGTGGAAGGACTCGCGCTTGAACTCCTGCTTGGGGTTCTTGTTGGCGTAGGCGCGCAGGCCGATGCCGGCGCGCAGGTGGTCCATGCTGGAGAGGTGTTCCTTCCACAACTGGTCCAGCACCTGCAGCATGATCTGGCGCTCGATGGTCGGCATCAGGTTGGTGTCCCCCGAGGATTCGGCGATGCGTTCCACCTTGGCTTTGTAGGCATCCTGGGCGGCAGTAGCGATTTTCTCGCGCAGGCTCTCCTCGTGCAGGGTTCGGTCCTCGTCCAGCCACTGCTGTACCGGCAGCGCCAGACCCAATTCGCCGGCCAGTTGTTTTTCCAGGCCGGGGATATCCCACTGTTCCTCCACGCTCTGCGGCGGCACGAAGCCGGAGATCAACTGGTTGACCACATCCTCGCGGATGGCGGCGATGGTGTCGCTGATGGTTTCCGCCTCCAGCAGCTCGTTGCGCTGGCCGTAAATCACCTGGCGCTGGTCGTTGGCGACGTCGTCGTATTCCAGCAGTTGCTTGCGGATATCGAAGTTGCGGCCCTCGACGCGGCGCTGGGCTTTTTCGATGGCGTTGGAAACCATGCGGTGCTCGATGGCCTCGCCCTTCTCCATGCCCAGCATCTGCATGAAGTTCTTCACCCGCTCTGAGGCGAAGATGCGCATCAGGTTGTCTTCCAGGGACAGATAAAAGCGGGTCACGCCCGGGTCGCCCTGGCGACCGGCGCGGCCGCGCAGCTGGTTGTCGATACGGCGGGATTCGTGGCGCTCGGTGCCGATGATGTGCAGGCCGCCGGCCTCGATCACGGTGTCGTGGCGCTTCTGCCACTCGGCCTTGATCTTCGCTCTCTCATCTTCGGTGGCCTCGCGGCCCTCCGCCTGCTCCAGCTCCGCGACTTCCGCCTCCCAGTTGCCGCCGAGCACGATATCGGTACCGCGGCCGGCCATGTTGGTGGCGATGGTCACTGTGCCGGGGCGACCGGCCTGGGCGATGATCTGGGCCTCGCGCTCGTGGTACTTGGCGTTCAGTACCTGGTGCTCGATCTTGGCCTTCTGCAGCCCGCGCGACATCTCTTCCGAGGTCTCGATGGAGGCGGTGCCCACGAGGATCGGCGCCTGCTTGTCACGGCAGTACTTGATGTCCTCGATAATGGCTTCCATCTTTTCTTCTTTGCTCAGGTAGACCAGGTCGTTCAGGTCGTCCCGCTGCGTGGGCCTGTTGGTGGGGATCACCACCACATCCAGGCCGTAGATCTGCCGGAATTCGAACGCCTCGGTGTCCGCGGTGCCGGTCATGCCCGCCAGCTTGGGGTAGAAGCGGAAGAGGTTCTGGAAGGTAGTGGAGGCCAGGGTCTGGCTTTCGCTCTGGATCTGCACCTTTTCCTTCGCCTCCAGCGCCTGGTGCAGGCCCTCGGACAGGCGGCGGCCGGGCATGGTGCGGCCGGTGTGCTCGTCGATCAGCACCACCTGGCCATTCTGCACTATGTAGTCCACGTCTTTGTGGAAGAGCACATGGGCGCGCAGGGCGGCGTGCACATGGTGCAGCAGGCCCAGGTTGCCCGGCGCATAGAGGGATTCATCCTCCTTCATCAGGCCACTGCGGGACAGCAGGTCCTCGATCAACTGGTGGCCGTCCTCGGTCAACTCCACCTGGCGGGTCTTCTCGTCCACGCTGTAGTGGCCCTCGCCGCCCTCTTCCGCGCGCTGCAGTTTGGGCACCAGCTGGTTCATCGCCAGGTAGAGATGGGAGGAATCCTCGGCGGCCCCGGAGATGATCAGCGGCGTGCGCGCCTCGTCGATCAGGATGGAGTCCACCTCGTCGACGATGGCGAAGTTCTGTGGGCGCTGGGTGCGGTCTTCCTTGCGCAGCACCATGTTGTCGCGCAGGTAGTCGAAGCCGAACTCATTGTTGGTACCGTAGGTGATATCCGCCTGGTAGGCCGCCTTCTTGTCCTCCGGGTGCTGCTGGGACACGATCACGCCCACGGTCAGGCCGAGGAACTCGTATACCGGGCGCATCCAGTTTGCGTCGCGGGCGGCCAGGTAGTCGTTCACGGTGACGATATGCACGCCCTTGCCTTCCAGCGCGTTCAGGTAGGCGGGCAGTGTCGCCACCAGGGTCTTGCCCTCGCCGGTGCGCATCTCGGCAATGCGGCCCTCGTGCAGGGTCATGCCGCCGATCATCTGCACGTCGAAATGGCGCAGGCCGAGGGAGCGGCGGCCTGCCTCGCGCACGGCGGCGAAGGCGTCTGGCAGCAACTGGTCCAAGGTCTCGCCGTCGGCCAGGCGCTTCTTGAATTCGTCGGTCTTGGCCCTGAGGGCGGCGTCGTCGAGCTTCTGGTATTCCTCCTCCCGCGCATTGATCTGCGTCACCACGCGACGCATGCGTTTGAGCTCGCGGTCATTTTTTGAACCGAAGACCGATGTAATCAGTTTGCCAATCATTATCTAGAAACCACTTATCTTATTTGTGCCGGCGGTGCCGGCAGAGAATCTGGGGGCACCAGCGCTCATTTAAAGAGGGGTGCAAGTAAACAGGAAGGCGCCACGGCTGGCAACTTCTTACCCTGGGGCTGAAAGCTCTAGGGAGTTGCCGGCGGTGGCGCCGATACGAAGAGGATAGTTGTTATCTGCCGGTGCGGCGGATGTAGGTGGCCGGATCCACCGGGCGGTTGTTTTTGTACACTTCGAAGTGTACATGGGGGCCGGTGGAGCGGCCGCTGGAGCCCATCAGGGCAATCACCTGGCCTCTCTTGACCACGTCGCCCAATTTGACCCTGAGCTCGCTGTTGTGACCGTAGCGGGTCTTGTAGCCGTTGCCGTGGTTGATTTCCACCAGTTGGCCATAGCCGTAGCGGTCCTCGGCCCAGGTGACCACGCCGGCGGCCACGGACACCACTTCGGAGCCCTTCTTGCCGGCGAAGTCGACGCCCTTGTGCCAGGAGCGGCGGCCGCTGAAGGGGTCGGTCCGGTAACCGTAGCGGGAGGACATCCAGCCGCGGGTGATGGGACGGCCGGCGATAAACTGCTCTTCCTGCAGATGGCGCTTGGCCAGCAGGGACTCGAGGGTGGAGAGCTGCATCTGGCGGTCTTCGATCTGGTCCGAAAGCTCGCCGATCATCTCGAGGAATTCCGGTGGCTGGTAGGGCAGCTCCGAGGCGCCGGCGATGCCCGGGTCCTCGGGGCCGCCGAGGGCGGGGGCGCTGCCGAACTGGAATTCGCCCTCGTCCAGCTTGGCCGCGGTGGTCAGGCGCTCGCCGAGGGCGTCGAGGCGGGTCAGGCGCGCCTGCATTTCCGCCAGCTTCACCGTCAGCGCCGTCAGCTGCTCGCGGGCCTTGCGGTCCGCCTCGCCTATTTGCTGTTGCTGCTTGCGCAGCGCCTTGTTCCAGGCCTTGGCGGTGCGGGAGTCGAACACATCGGTCTCCGCCACCGGCAGGTTGGCGCCTATCAGGAAGGCACCCACGGGCAGGCCGAGCAGGCACAGGCCCAGCAGCGCCCGGCTCAGGCCACCGAGGCTGAAGCTGCGCGTAGCGCCGCGCTCATTTACCAGGATTACTTTCATATGACAGGCGTGTGATATTCGACCGTTTGTTGTTTTCGTTAGCTCTATTGTGAAGCGCGGAAAACCGCCTCCATGCTCCACTCGCACGCCTTCCTATGGCAACACCGACCAACCTGTCCAATGTAACATCGGTCGATTGACAAAAATTGTTACAAACACACATTTTTATAGGGGCGAACTTCGTGAACGCTTCCCCTGGATTCCGCTACCGGCCAAACTCCGCGCCGGAATGACGTATCACAAACAAAAAGCCGGCAATTTTCATGCCGGCTTTTTATTCTGGCTCAGACCGCCAGTATCGGCTTGACGTAGGAGATTGGCGCCTCCTGTTCGTCTTCGAAGGTCACCATCTCCCAGGCGTCTTCCTGCGCCATCAGGGTGCGCAGGGACTTGTTGTTGAGCGCGTGACCGGATTTGTGCGCCTTGAACTCACCGATCAGGCTGGTGCCGAGCAGGTACAGGTCGCCGATGGCGTCCAGGATCTTATGTTTAACAAATTCGTCTTCGTAACGTAACCCGCCCTCGTTCAGAATACGGTACTGGTCGATCACGATGGCGTTGTCGACGCTGCCGCCCTGCACCAGGCCCTTGGAGCGCAGGTACTCGATCTCGTGCATGAAACCGAAGGTGCGCGCGCGGCTCACTTCCTTGACGAAGGAGGTGCTGGAGAAGTCCACCGAGGAAGTCAGGTTGCGGCCTTGGAACACCGGGTGATCGAAGTCGATGGTAAAAGTCACCTTGAAACCGTTGAAGGGCAGGAAGCTGGCCACCTTATCGCCCTCTTCCACTGTCACCGGCTTCTTGATGCGCAGGAATTTCTTCGGCGCCGACTGCTCCTGGATACCGGCGGACTGGATCAGGAACACGAAGGGGCCGGCGCTGCCGTCCATGATAGGCAGCTCCTGGGCAGACAGCTCGACGATCGCGTTGTCGATGCCCAGGCCCGCCATGGCGGACAGCAGGTGCTCGACGGTGGCGATGCGCACGTCGTCTTTGACCAGGGTGGTGGACAGCAGGGTGTCACCCACGTTTTCCGCCCGGGCCTCGATCTCGACCACCGGGTCCAGGTCGGTACGGCGGAACACAATGCCGGTATCCACAGGCGCCGGTTTCAGGGTCAGGACGACCTTCTTACCGGTGTGCAGACCTACGCCAGTGGCGCGAATAGCATTCTTGAGTGTGCGCTGTTTGATCATGAAGTGTCTTTTCCCTGGTCGGTGAGCGGCACGGAGTCCGCAGCGAGCCGGCGATGATAGCAGAAATAACACGCCAATAACACTTCTGGCCCAGTGGTCATTTCAACTCGTCGCCCCATAATTTCAGAATAGCTCAGCGCGAAGACTGCAGCGCCATGGGTACAGCTATGACCCTATTTTAGGGTGGAGTGCTTATCCATCCTTAGTAAAAATTTGTTAACCAAGGTGATGCCGTTCGCAAAAATCGCCTTCCCCCTGTAGGAGTGGCGACCGCCAGGGCATGAACAGGGCATGAAGGTAGCGCCGGGTGCCGGCCCCTCCCCCAAACCGCGCGCCGCCGAGACAGGTCCCCGGCCCGAAGACCGGGATGACATGAGCGGTTGTGCCTCTGCGAGCACAGCGGTTTGGCGGGCAGGGCGCGCCCTGCGCACCGAGTCCCGAATCCCCAGTCCCGAGCAGACTAATCCGCCTGGCGGCGCAGGAACGCGGGGATGTCCAGGTACTCCATATCGGCATCCGCCGGGTTCAGCGTCGGGGCCGGGCGCTTGGGGCGCTCGCTATCGACGCGGGAGCGGCTATCGGAGCCCTCACGACCGGGCAGGTTGCCCTGCACCTCGCGCGACTCGCGCCCCTCGTGCAATTGGGGACGGCGGGTGTTGTCCACCACCTTCGTCGGGCGCGCGGCCTGCTGCACCCCTTCGCCGAGGCCGGCGGCGACCACGGTCACGCGCATCTCGTCACCGAGCTTGTCGTCCACGGCGGTACCGATCACCACGGTGGCGTCGTCGGAGGCGATCTCCTGCACGATTTCACCCACCTCGGAGTATTCGCCCAGGGTCAGCTCCTGGCAGCCGCCCTCTTCGCTGCCGGTGATGATGTTCACCAGGATGCCGCGGGCGCCCTGCAGGTTGACGTTGTCCAGCAGCGGGCTGCGCACCGCCTTCTCGGCCGCTTCGCGGGCGCGGTTCTCACCCACGGCGGAGCCGGAGCCCATCATCGCCATGCCCATCTCGGACATGACGGTGCGCACGTCGGCGAAGTCCACGTTCATGATGCCCGGGCGGATCATCAGGTCGGCGATGCCCTGCACCGCGCCCAGCAGCACATTGTCCGCCTCCTTGTAGGCCGCCTTCATGGTGATCTTGTTGCCCAGTACCTCCAGCAGGCGGTCGTTGGGAATGGTGATCAGCGAGTCCACCTTGTCGCGCAACTCGAGGATGCCCTCCTCCGCCACCTGGGAGCGCTTGCGCCCCTCGATCATGAACGGGCGGGTGACCACGGCCACCGTCAGGATACCCAGGTCCTTGGCGATCTCCGCCACGATGGGCGCGCCGCCGGTGCCGGTGCCGCCGCCCATGCCGGCGGTGATGAACACCATGTCGGCGCCCTGCAGGACCTCGGCGATACGCTCGCGGTCCTCCAGCGCGGACTGGCGGCCCACATCCGGGTTGGCGCCGGCGCCGAGGCCGCGGGTGATGTTGTTGCCAAGCTGCAGGATGGTGCGCGCCTGGATGTCTTTCAGCGCCTGGGCGTCCGTGTTGGCGCAGATGAAATCCACACCCTCCACTTCGCTGACGATCATATGCTTCACCGCATTGCCGCCACCGCCGCCGACACCGATCACTTTGATGACAGGTTTGTCCTGTACGCTATCGACTAACTCGAACATTGCTGTTCCCCTTTTTTGCTCATGTCAAAATTTTTAATTCCGTTGGTGTAATGCGCGGAGCTTATTACACCCTACGCGGTCGGATTCATTCCGCATTCATTAGAGGTTGCCGCGGAACCAGTGCTTCACCTTGTCCCACCACTGGTTCTCGTTGCGCACCGGCCGCTTGCGCCCCTCGCTGACCTCTTCCCGCTGCATCGCGTACATCAGCAGCCCCACGCCGGTGGAGTAAATCGGGTTGCTGACAATATCGGTCAACCCGCACACACCTTGGGGCACCGCCAGGCGCACCGGCATATGGAAAATCTCCTCCGCCAGCTCCACCGCGCCCTCCATCTTCGAGGAACCGCCGGTCAGCACCACGCCGGCCGCGCACAGGTCCTCGAAGCCGCTGCGGCGCAGTTCCGCCTGCACCAGGGTGAACAGCTCGTCGTAGCGCGGCTCCACCACCTCCGCCAGGGCCTGGCGGGACAGGTCCCGCGGTGCGCGGTCGCCGACACTGGGCACCTTGATGGTCTCGCCCTCGCGCGCCAGCTTGGCCAGGGCGCAGGCGTATTTGATTTTCAGCTCCTCCGCGTGCGGCGTCGGCGTGCGCAGGGCCATGGCGATATCGTTGGTCACCTGGTCGCCGGCGATCGGAATCACCCCGGTGTGGCGGATGGCACCGCCGGTAAACACGGCGATATCGGTGGTGCCGCCGCCGATATCCACCATGCATACGCCCAGTTCCTTCTCGTCGTCGGTCAGCACCGCGTAACTCGAGGCCAACTGCTCGAGGATGACGTCCTCCACTTCCAGGCCGCAGCGGCGGATGCACTTCTCGATATTCTGCGCCGCGTTCACCGCGCCGCTGACCAGGTGCACCTTGGCCTCCAGGCGCACGCCGGACATGCCCAGCGGCTCCTTGACCCCCTCCTGGCTGTCGATCAGGAACTCCTGCGGCAGCGTGTGCAGGATTTTCTGGTCCGCCGGAATCGCCACCGCGCGCGCGGCGTCTATCACCCGGTCCAGGTCCTGCTGGGTCACCTCGCGGTCTTTGATCGCGACGATGCCGTGGGAATTCAGGCTGCGGATATGGCTGCCGGCGATGCCCGCGTAAACCGAGTGAATCTCGCAGCCGGCCATCAGCTCCGCCTCTTCCACCGCGCGCTGTATCGACTGCACGGTGGATTCGATATTCACCACCACACCTTTTTTCATTCCGATGGATCTGTGCGAACCGATACCGACAATATTCAGCTCGCCGCTGCCGGACACCTCGCCGACGATCGCGACCACCTTGGAAGTGCCGATATCCAGACCCACGATCATGCGGTGATCGGATGCTTGTGTCATTTTTGTACCAACCTCGCTGAACTGTGCCCCGGGCCGCATTCCCAATAACGGGTCAGGGCACAGCGTTCGCTTTTAAATTTTGTTGTAACTACTCCCCCCAACAGTCCCCTCTCCCCTTGGGGAGAGGGTTAGGGAGAGGGGGAACCGATCAGAACCCCCTCCCCCGGCCCCTCCCCCGCAAGCGGGAGAGGGGAGAGTAGTTACATTTTGTTTTCATTCGCGGTGCGAGACCGCCATGGATGGCGGTCATGCAGACAACGCATGGAGCAGTTGTCTGCCACGGCGCACCCTACTATTCTTCTTTCCACTGCACTGCCACTGCGTTGCCGTAGCGGGTGTCCACCCGCGCCACCTTTGCCAGGTGCGGCGCCAGTACGCCGCGGCTCAGTTTCAGGAAACGGTCGACCCGCTCCAGCAGCTCGTCGTGCCCCAGGTGCAGTTCCACACCGGAGAGCAGCTCCAGCCGCCACCCCGCCAGGTCGTCGAACGACAACCGCTTCACTTCCATATCCCGCGTGGTCAACAACCCCGCGAGGGCCTGGTATTGCGCCACGATGCGCTCCACCAGCTCCTCGTCCCCCGCCAGCTCCGGCAGGCGACCGGTATTCATCTGTGCCGGCCGCGGCAGCAGCTCGCCGCTCGCCACCAGCAGTTTGTCCTTCCCCCAGACCGCCAGCGGCTGCGCCTCCTGCACCTCCACCTCAACGCCGCGGGGCCAGCGCCGGCTCACAGCGGCGGTGGTGATCCAGGGATTCTGCAGCAGCGCCTCGCGCATGCCGCGGATATCCGCGGAGAAAAATCCCTGCCGTAAAAAAGGCAGCAGGATTTCCTCTATCTGCCGCTGGGCCACCGCATTGAACGGTCCCTTGACCCGCACCTGCTCCAGCGCGTCGACCCGGCTCAGCTCCTGCACTGGAATACGCTGCCAGAGCCACAGGCCGCCGTAGCTGAGGCCGGCCAGGGTGGCAATCGCTACTGCAACTATCAGCAGCGGCCGCCAGTTGCGGCTCGCGCGCTCGCCGCGGTCCGGAATGGGGCGCGCGCCGCGCACCGCCTTATTCTTTTTGCCTTCACCCTTCCTGGCTGCAGCTTTCACTGTCCGGTCAGCCTTCCGCATTTCCTTCGCCCAGGCGCCACTTGGCCAGCTGCTGGGCCAGCGCGCCCACGTTGCCCGCGCCCTGGGTCAGCACTATGTCGCCGGGCTCGAGCAGGTCCGCCAGCACCGGCGGCACCTGTTCGATGGTCTCGACAAAAATCGGGTCCACCTGACCGCGGTTGCGCAGGCTGCGCGCCAGGGTGCGGCCGTCAGCGCCGGGAATGGGCGCCTCGCCGGCGCTGTATACGTCGAGCAGAATAAGCTTGTCCACCTGCGACAACACCTGCACGAAATCCTCGAACAAATCGCGGGTGCGCGTGTAGCGGTGCGGCTGGTAGATCATCACCAGGCGCCGCTCCGGCCAGCCGTCGCGCACCGTCTGGATTGTCGCGGCCACTTCCCGCGGGTGGTGGCCGTAGTCGTCCACCAGTATGACCTTTTCCGCGCTCTCGTCGTCGCTGACGGCGTAGTGGCCGTAGACCTGGAAGCGGCGACCGACCCCCTGGAAGCCCTTCAGCCCCTCGCGGATGGCCTCGTCGCCAATGCCCTCGTCCGTCGCCACCGCGATGGCCGCGGTCGCGTTCAGTACATTGTGGATGCCCGGCGTATTGACGCAGACATCCAGCTGCTTGCCATCCGGGCGCCGCACGCTGAAATGACTGCGCAGCGGCTCCTGCCGTACGTCGACGATGCGGAAGTCGTTGTCCTCATCGAAACCGTAGGTGAGCACCGGGCGCGAAAATTTCGGAATCACCTCCTGAACCGTCGCCTCATCCCCGCACACCACCGCCAGGCCGTAGAACGGCAGGTTGTGCACGAAATCGATAAAGATCTGCTTCACCTTCTCGAAGTCGCCGCCGTAGGTCTCCATATGGTCCGCGTCGATATTGGTGATCACGGTCACCATCGGCTGCAGGTGAATAAAGGACGCATCGCTCTCGTCCGCCTCGGCGATCAGGTAGCGGCTCTCGCCCAGGGCCGCATTGGCACCGGCGGCGTTCACCAGGCCGCCGATCACGAAGGTCGGGTCCTTTTTGTCCGCGGCAAAAATCGACGCGATCAGGCTCGTCGTCGTTGTCTTGCCGTGGGTGCCGGCCACCGCGATACCGTAGCGGTAGCGCATCAGCTCGCCGAGCATCTCCGCGCGACGCACCACTGGAATCCGGTTTTCGTGCGCCGCCACCAGCTCCGGGTTGTCGCCGTGGATAGCCGAGGAATTCACCACCACATCCACATCGCGGATGTGTTCCGCGCTGTGACCGATCTGTACACTGACGCCCAGCTCGCGCAGCCGCTCGGTGACGGAGGACTCGCGCAGGTCGGAACCGGACACCTCGTAGCCCTGGTTCTGCAGCACCTCGGCGATGCCGCTCATGCCGGCGCCGCCGATGCCGATAAAGTGAATGCGGCGAATGCGGCGCATTCCGGGCACGCTGTAACGGTTCTCTGCTGTCACTTTTCTCTCGGACATTTTCCCAACTCTTTACCCGGGCGCTTCCGCCCGCTATCTGGCCAGTGCCAGCGCTTCGCCACAGGCGGCCAACACCTGCGCCGTGGCATCGGTTTTAGCCGCCCGGCGCGCGGCCTCGGCCATCGCCAGCAGCTTTTGCGGCTGCGCAAACAATTCTTCCAACAGTTTGGCCAGCTTCTGCGCGTCCAGCTCATCCTGCTGGATCACGATGGCGCCGCCGGCCCTTTGCAACCACTCGCCGTTCCTGGTCTGGTGGTCGTCGATCGCAAACGGGAAAGGCACCAGGATGGCGCCCACCCCGGCCGCCGCGATCTCCGATACGGTCAGTGCGCCGGCGCGGCAGATAATCAGGTCCGCGGCGCTGTAGGCCGCCGCCATATCGGCGATAAAGGGCACCACGTCCGCCTCCACGTTCACCAGGCGGTAGGCCTCGCGGGCCGCCTCCAGGTGGCGCTTGCCGGCCTGGTGCAGGATGCGCGGGCGCCATTCTTCGTCCAGCATGGATATCGCCTCGGGCACCAGTTCGTTGATGGCCACGGCGCCGAGGCTGCCGCCCAATACCAGCAGGCGCGGCGGCTTCTCCCCGCCGATACGCGCCTGCGGTTCCGGCAGCTGCGCTATCTCTTCGCGCACCGGGTTGCCCACCTGCTGCCCCCGCGGCAGTCCGCTGGGGAAAGCCTCCAGCACGCGGCTGGCGATACGGGCCAGCAGGCGATTGGTGGTGCCGGCCACCGCGTTCTGTTCGTGAATGATCAGCGGTATGCCGCCCAGGCGCGCGGCGACGCCGCCCGGCCCGGTGGCGAAACCGCCGAAACCGAGCACCGCGTCCGGCTGCACTTTTTTCACTACCGCGCGCGCCTGGGAAATCGCGCGCAGTATCTGCAGCGGCGCCTTCAACAGCGCCAGCTTGCCCTTGCCGCGCACGCCCTCGACGGCGATGCAGTGCAGCGGAATATCCGCCTCCGCGACCAGCTGCGCCTCTATGCCGCGCTCGGTGCCCAGCCACTCGACGGCCGCGCCCTGCTCCCGCAGCGCGCGGGCCACCGCCAGCGCCGGGAACACATGGCCGCCGGTGCCGCCGGCCATCACCAGGAATTTCTTACCGGAAAACGGCGCGCTCTTCTCAACCATCAGGCCGCCTCCCCTTTCGGTGCGCGATCTCCCAGCTGCAGCGGATTGAAGATCGGCAGTTGTCGAATCACGCCCACACCGGTTTCTTTACGGTCATCCTGTTGCCGCAGTTCGGTCTGCAACCGCAGCGCCAGCGCGAAGAGCGCGCAGCAGATCACCAGGCTGCTGCCGCCGGAACTGACGAACGGCAGGGTCAGGCCCTTGGTGGGCAGCAGCCCCGAGGCCACGCCCATATTCACGAACGCCTGCCCGGCCAGCAGCACCGCAATGCCGAAGGCCAGCAGCGCGGCGAAGAATTTCCGCTGCGCCAGGGCGCCGCGCACCAGGCGCAGCAGCGACCAGGTGAGCGCGATGAAGAGCCCGACCACCACCAGGCCGCCGGCCATGCCCCACTCCTCGGAGAGGATGGCGAAAATAAAATCCGTGTGCGCCTCCGGCAGGTAGAACAGCTTCTGCACACTGTTGCCGAGGCCGACGCCGACCCACTCGCCGCGGCCAAAGGCGATCAGCGACTGGGTCAGCTGGTAGCCGCTGGCAAACTGGTCCCCCCAGGGGTCCAGGAAAGTCATCAGTCGCTGCAGCCGGTAGGGGCTCACCAGCGCCATCAGCGCCAGGCCGCAGGCCGCCGCGGCCACCAGCAAAAAGGTGTGCGGCAGGCGCGCGCCGGCCAGGAACACCATGGCCAGCACGGTGCAGGAAATCACCACCACCGAGCCGAAGTCCGGCTGCAACAGCAGCAGCATGGCGACCATGCCGAGAATCACCACCGGCACCATAAAGCTGCTCCAGTGGCGCAGCTGCTGGTTGCGGCGGGTCAGGAAGCTGGCGAAAAACACCAGCAGGCAAAACTTCGTCACTTCCGCCGGCTGCACGGTGATCGAGCCGAACGCCAGCCAGCGGCGGCTGCCATTCACCTCGCGGCCGATGCCGGGCACCAGCACCGCCATCAGCAGCAGGCAGGAAAACATCAGCAGCGGCCAGGACAGGCGCGACCAGATCGACAGCGGCACCTGGCTCACCACCAGCGCCGCCAGGGCGCCTACTGTCAGATACAGCAGATGGCGCTTGAGGAAAAACCAGGGATCGCCGTAGATGTCGGCGGCGAACGCAATCGAGGCCGAAGCCACCATCACCACGCCAATGCTGACCAGGGCCAGCACGCAGAAGGGCAGCAGCCAGTCGAAATTCTTTTCCCCCCGCATCGGTGCCCGCACTTCGCTCATCCGGCACCTCCCGCGGGCAGGTTGCCGGCGATCGCCGCCACCGCGCGGCGGAAGTCCTCACCGCGCGCCTCGAAATTGCGGTACATGTCGAAGCTGGCACAGGCCGGCGACAGCAGCACATAGTCGCCGCGCTTCGCCAGCTCGAGCGCCTGGCTCACGGCGTCGTCCATGGAGATGGCGCGGTGAATCCCGGTTTTACCTTCGAACACCTGTGCAATTTTTTCGCCGTCGACACCGATGGTGACCAGAGCGCGCAGTGCGCCGGCGGATTCCGCCATCGGCGAGAAGTCCGCGCCCTTGCCGTCGCCACCGGCGATCAGGACGATCTTGCGCGCCCCGCTCGCGAGGCCCTCCAGCGCCGCCCGCGTGGCGCCGACATTGGTGCCCTTGGAATCGTTGACGAAAATGACGCCGTCCAGGTCCGCGACCCGCTCGCAGCGGTGCGGCAGGCCCTTGAAGCTGCGCAGCACCGACAGCATCGCGTCCATCGGCAGGTCCACCGCATTGCCCAGTGCCAGCGCCGCCAGTGCATTGGCGACATTGTGCCTGCCCACCATGGCCAACTCGCCGGCCGGCAGCAGCTTTTCATGGCCCTGGACCAGCCACTCTTCACTGTTGAACCTGCCGACGCCGAACTGCTGCAGGTCCGGCCGGTCCAGGCCGAAACTCCACTCCCGGCTGTCCCGCGACAGAGGGCCGCGGGTCAGCGGGTCCGCACGGTTGACCACCAGTTGGCGGGCGTTGCGGTAAATGCGCTGCTTGGCCCGGTGGTAATCCGCCAGGGTATCGTAGCGGTCCATATGGTCCGCGCTCAGGTTCAGGATGGTGGCCGCGGTCGGCGCCAGCGAGCAGGTGGTCTCCAACTGGAAGCTGGATAGCTCCAGTACGAACAACTGCGGCAACGGCGGCTGCAAAAGATCCAGCACCGGCACACCGATATTGCCGCCCACCCGCGTGTCCACGCCGGCCTTTTCCGCCATCAGCCCCACCAGGGTGGTGACGGTGCTCTTGCCGTTGGAACCGGTAATCGCCACCACTTTCGGCGGTCGCTCCAGTTTGGCCAGTTCGCGGGCGAACAGCTCAATATCGCCGATGACCGGAATGCCGGCATTGACCGCCTCCCGCAGCGCCGGCTCGGCCAGCGCCACGCCCGGGCTGGCGACAATCTCGCTGGCGGCGAGCATCGTCTCCGCCTTCAGCGGCCCGGTTTCCACCGGCACTTGCGGAAATTCCGCGCGGAAGGCGTCCAGGCCCGGCGGCTGCAGGCGGCTGTCCGCGACGACGGGGGAAAAACCGGCGCGCAGCAGGAAGCGCACCACCGAAACACCGGTGGTGCCCATGCCGATTACCACTTTTTTCTCCGAGGTCGCGATCAGTGCCATTTTTATTTATCGCAATTTAAGGGTTGCCAGACCCGCCAGAACCAATACCACCGTAATGATCCAGAAGCGCACGATCACCCGCGGTTCCGGCCAGCCCTTCAGCTCAAAATGGTGGTGCAGCGGCGCCATGCGGAAAATGCGTTTACCGGTCAGTTTGAAGGAGGCCACCTGCAGGATCACCGATACCGTCTCCATCACGAAGACACCGCCCATAATAAACAGCACGATTTCGTGGCGGGTGATCACGGCGATGATGCCCAGCGCCGCGCCCAGGGCAAGGGCGCCCACGTCGCCCATAAATACCTGCGCCGGGTAGGTGTTGAACCACAGGAACCCGAGCCCCGCCCCACCGAGCGCCGCGCAGAAGACGGCGAGTTCGCCAGCGCCGGGAATCGATGGAATATGCAGGTAGTTGGCGAACTCCACGTGGCCGGCCAGGTAGGCGATCAGGCCCAGGGCGCCGCCCACCATCACCGTCGGCATGATCGCCAGGCCGTCCAGGCCGTCGGTCAGGTTCACCGCGTTGCTCGAACCCACCACGACGAAATAGGTCAGCAGGATAAAAAATACCGGGCCCAGGTTGATGGCCACATCCTTGAAGAAGGGCACGAAGAACTGGGTCTCCGCTGGACTGGTGGCACTCATGTAGAGGTAGATGGCCGCCCCCAGGCCGGCAACCGACTGCCAGAAATATTTCCAGCGCGCGATCAGGCCGCGCGGGTTCTTGTGCACCACCTTCTTGTAGTCGTCGACAAAACCCACGGCGCCGAATACGAAGGTCACCAGCAGAGTGACCCACACGTAGCGGTTGCCGAGATCCGACCACAGCAGCGCCGCGGAAAAGATGGACGCCAGGATCAGGGTGCCGCCCATGGTGGGCGTGCCGGACTTGCTCAGGTGGGTCTGGGGGCCGTCGTCGCGCACCGCCTGGCCCACCTGCAGCTGGTTCAGCCAGGTGATCATGCGCGGGCCCACGATCAGGGAAATACCCAGCGCGGTCAGCGCGCTCAGGATGGCGCGCACCGTCAGGTAGTTGAACACCGCGAAGGTGCTCACATGTTGTTGCAGTATTTCTGCCAGCCAGAGCAGCATTATTGATCCTCTTTGCCGGTCCCGGTGAGCGCGCTCACCACCAGTTCCATACGGGCACTGCGGGAACCTTTCACCAGCACGGTGGTGTCTTTATTCAGTTCTTGGGCCAGGGCCGCGACCAGCGGCTCCCTGTCCCGGTAGTTGTGCAGGGGCAGTTGGCGCCCCGCGCTGAAAACGACGCTGGCGGCAGCGCCCAGCGGGCCCAGGGTAAACAGCGCGTCCAGCCCCCGCTCCCGCGCCAGCCGGCCCATTTCCTTGTGCATTTCCTCCGCATCCGCGCCCAGTTCGGCCATATCGCCGAGCACCAGGATTTTTTTGCCGCGGCGCTGCGCCAGCAGTTCTATCGCCGCCGCCACCGAGCCGGGGTTGGCGTTGTAGCTGTCATCGATGATCGCCGCGCCCCCGACGCCGCGACTCTCCTGCAGGCGGCCGGCGACGCCGCCCAGTGCGCCCAGGCCGCTGGCGATATCCGTCGCCGGCACGCCGGCAGCGAAGGCGCAGCCGGCGGCCACGAGGGCATTGTGCACATTGTGCTCGCCGAGCAGTTGCAGCTGCACCCGGTGCGCCAGCCCCTCGACGACAAGGTCGAAGGCCGGGCAGCCGTTTTCGTTCATTTCGATATTGTCCGCGTGGATGGCGCACGGATGCCCCAGCCCCACTTCCAGGGTGCGGACACCCTCGGGCATCCGGTCGAGCCAGTAATTCGCATAACCGTCGTCGGCGTTGATCACCGCGGTGCCGCCCACTTCGAGGCCGGAATAGATCTGGCCCTTGGCTTTGGCGATCGCCGCCACGGAGCCGAAACCCTCCACATGGGCTGGCATCACATTGTTGACCGCACTCACCTGCGGCCTGGCGATGCCGCACAGGTAGCCGATCTCGTCCGGACCGCTGGCGCCCATCTCCAGGATCAGCACATCGTGCTCCGGAGACAGGCCGAACAGGGTCATCGGCAGGCCGAACTGGTTGTTCAGGTTGCCGCTTGTCACGCAGGGGTTGTGGCGCTGGGCAAAAATCGCCGCGAGCATCTCCTTCACCGTGGTCTTGCCGCAGGAGCCGGTGATCGCGATCACGCGGCCCTTGAACTGCTCGCGGCACAGGCGGCCTATCTGCCCCAGGGCGACGGTGGTGTCCGCCACCCGCCACTGCGGCAGGCTACTGCCGGGGATTTCCCGGTCCACTACCAGGCCCAGTACCCGGCCTTCCAATTCGAGTACAAAGTCATGGGCGTCGAAGTTTTCCCCCTTCAACGCCACGAACAAAGCCTGCGCGTCCAGTTTGCGCGTGTCCGTGCAGACGCGCTCGAACGGCACCGAGCCGTTGATCAGCTCGCCGCCGAAACGCTCCTGAAGCTGCTGCAGGGAGAGCGGACTGATCACTGGGCCTCTCCCGTCGCTTTGCCGGCGGCGCGTTTGTTCAGCGCGGCCGAGGCCTGTTCGCGGTCGCAGAAGTGGATCTTGTCGCCGCCGATGACCTGGTAATCCTCGTGACCCTTGCCGGCGATCAGCACAATATCGCCCGGCTCCGCCGCGGACACGGCGCGCGCTATGGCGACGGCGCGGTCAATTTCCACTTCCACCGCGCTGGCGGCGCCAATATTGCTGGCCGCGCCCTCGAGAATATCGTCGATGATCTTCTGCGGGTCTTCGCTGCGCGGATTGTCGCTGGTGACTATGGTGCGGTCCGCCATCTCCGAGGCGATGCGGCCCATGGGCGCGCGCTTGCCGGTATCCCGGTCGCCACCACAGCCGAACACGCACCAGAGCCTGCCGCGGCAGTAGGGCCGCGCCGCGGCCAGGGCCGCGCGCAGGGCGTCCGGGGTGTGGGCGTAATCCACCAGCACACCGACTTCACCTTGTGCATTGGCCTCCACACCTTCGACTTTTACCCGCTCCATACGCCCGGGCACCGGCTCGATGCCCGGGAAGGCCGCCAGTATGTCCGCGAACGGCATGCCCGCCGAGGCCGCCGCGGCCACCACCGCCAGGGCATTGTGGATATTGAAGTCGCCGATCAGCGGCGCCGTTAGCTCGCCGCTGCCCCAGGGCGTGGTCAGCTGCACCGAGAAGCCGCCCTCGTGGCGGCGCAGGTCGGTCATGTGCAGGTCGCCGGCCTGCAATCCGTAGGTGATCACCTTCAGGTTGCGCAATTTGCAGCGCTCCACCAGCTGCGCGCCGAAGGGGTCGTCCAGGTTGATGATGCCGCGCTTCAGCTTCGGCAGGCCGAACAGCTTTTCCTTGGCAGCGCCATAGGCGGCCATGTTGCCGTGGTAGTCCAGATGGTCCCGCGACAGGTTGGTGAAAATGGCGGTGTCGAATATCAGCCCGTGCACCCTGCCCTGGGACAGGGAGTGGGAGGACACCTCCATGGCCGCGGCACGCACACCGCAGTCGCGGAAGGCGGCGTAGTCCGCCTGCAGGCGCACCGGGTCCGGTGTGGTCAGCCCTGTCTCCTGCAAGTCTATGTCGCCATCGGTCCAGACGCCGTTGCCGATGGTGCCCATCAGCGCGACGCTGCCGAAATGGCGCGCCAGCAGCTGTGAGGTCAGGTAGGCGCAGGTGGTCTTGCCGTTGGTACCGGTCACCCCCACCAGGTGCATTTGTTCGGTGGGGTTGCCGTAAAAGCGCGCGGCGATTTCGCCCACCCGCTTGGCCAGGCCCGGCACGCTGACCACCTGGATGCCCTCGCGGGACTTGCATTCCAGCTTCTCGCCATCGGCCAGCACCGCGACGGCGCCAGCTGCGATGGCAGCATCGATATATTCGCGCCCGTCCACCACCGTGCCCCGCAGGGCCATAAACACATCGCCTTTCTTTACCAGGCGGCTGTCCAGGGCCACGCCGGTAACGGGCACGTCGGGGATGCCGGCGTAGCCGGGCACCAGGTCCTTCAGGGAAACTTTGTCTTGCGTCACGATTTCGTACCTCTCTCGCTCAGCTGCACAGCCAGTTGCTGCGCCGCCGGCGCCAGTTCCGCGGGTGGCACCTGCAGCAGGCGCATGGCGCCGGCCATGACGGAACCGAACACCGGCGCGGCCACTTCGCCGCCGTAGTATTTGGCCTGGCTCGGATCGTCGATGACCACCACCGCGGCCAGGCGCGGTCTGTCGGCGGGAATAAAGCCCGCAAACACCGAGCGGTAGCGGTTGTCGGCATAACCCTCGCTGCCCACCTTGTGCACCGTGCCGGTCTTGCCCGCCACCCGGTAGCCCTCGACCGCGGCCTGCTTGCCGGTGCCCTCGGCGGTGATCACGGTTTCCAGCATAGCCGTCACCTGGCTGACCAACGCGCTCTCCACCACCCGCTCCGGCTCTGCCGCGTTCTTACGGCCAAAGTCGTCGCCGGATAAAACCAAAGAAACCGGGCGCTTGAGCCCGGCGTTGGCCAGTGTGTTGTAGGCCTGGGCCAACTGCACCGCGTTCACCGTCAAACCGTAGCCGAAGGCGAAGTTGGCCCGCTCGATTGGGTGCCAACGGCTGCGGCTGGGCAGTATCCCCGCCGCCTCGCCGGGGAATCCGCTGCCCACAGCCTCCCCCAGGCCCAGCCGGTAAAAGAGTTCCCGCAGCGAATTTGGTTCCAGGTCCAGGGCAATTTTGGTGATGCCCACCTGGCTCGACTTGGTGATCACCCTGGTCAGGTCGATCAGGCCGTAATTGCGGTGATCCACCAGGGTCTTGCCGGGCAGGCGGATATAGCCGGGGCTGGTGTCGATCGGTGTGTGCGGCCGGTAGCGTCCGCTCTCCAGTGCCGCCAGCGCGGTCAGCGGCTTGACCGTGGAACCCGGTTCGAACTGGTCGATCAGCGCGCGGTTGCGCATGGCCGCCGCCTTGACGCCGATGCGGTTGTTCGGGTTGAAGGACGGCTGGTTGGCCATGGCCAGCACGTCGCCGCTGCGGGTATCCAGGATCACCATAAAACCGGAGGCGGCGCCGTTCTCGATCACCGCCTTTTTCAATTCACGATAGGCCAGGTACTGCAGGCGCATGTCGATGGACAGGCGCAGATCCCGCCCCGGGCGCGCCTCGCGCTGGGTGGCCAGGTCCTGCACCGTGCGGCCCTTCAGGTCCTTGACCACCTGCTGCGCCCCCGGCTGGCCGGACAGCCAGTCATCGTAGGCCAGCTCCAGCCCCTCCTGGCCGCGGTCGTCGATGTTGGTGAAACCGAGCAGTTGCGCCACCACCTCGCCGGCGGGGTAGAAGCGGCGGTACTCCTTCTTGCTGTAGACCCCGGCCACATCCAGTTGCAATACCCTGTCCGCCTGCTCCGGCGACAGGTGGCGGCGCAGGTACATAAATTCCTTGTCGCGGTACTTCTGCAGGCGCTTCGCCAGGGCTGAGGCACTGATTTCCAGGGCCGCGGCCAGCCGGCGCAGCTCGTCGGCACTGGCCTCGCGCAGCAGTTGGGGGTTGGCCCAGAGGCTGTGCACCGGGGTGCTGACCGCCAGCAGTTCGCCATTGCGGTCGACGATGGAGCCGCGGTAGGCGGCGATCTCCTCGGTGCGGATGGTGCGCGCGCGGCCCTGGTCCTGCAGGAAGCGGTAGCCGCGCTCGGCCTCCGGCAGTACCTGCAGGCGCGCCAGGTGGAACACCAGGGCCAGGGCGAGCAGGCACAGGAGCACCGCCACCAGCGCGAAGCGCCAGCGGGCGATGCCCGGTTGAACCTGCGGTTTCTTGACTGCGCCCATGGCGCTTCCATCCCTATCGTTTTACGGTTTCGATCGTTATTCCGCCGGCACCAGCACCCGTTCATCCGGTGCCGGCACGTGCATATTCAGTTCTTCCCGCGCCACCTTTTCGATGCGGCTGTAAGTGGACCAGGCGCCTTTCTCCAGCAGCAGCCGTTCCTGTTCGTAGCGCAGCTCGTCGCGCTCCTTTTGTGCCTGCATCAGCTGCGCGGTCAGCTCGCGGCTGCGCTGGGTGCTGTGCACCACCGCCAGGGCCGAGGCGATAGCTGCCAGCCACAACGCCACCACCGGCAGTAATTTCTTGCCACTCATCCCTGTTCCCTCAGCCCAGTTTCTCGGCCACCCGCATTACCGCACTGCGAGAGCGCAGGTTTTCATCCACTTCGCCGGCATCGGCCTTGACCGCCTTGCCCACGGAGCGCAGCGTCTTGGCGATCTGGCTGTCCATCACCGGCAGCCCCTTCGGCAGCTGCGGGCCGCGCTCCTTGTCGCGGATAAAGCGCTTCACCATGCGGTCCTCCAGCGAGTGGAAGCTGATCACCACCAGGCGCCCGCCGGGGGCGAGCAGTTGCAGTGACTTCTCCAGCGCCTGCTGCAGGTCATCCAGCTCTCCATTGATATGGATGCGGATCGCCTGGAACACCCGGGTGGCCGGGTGCTTGCCCTTTTCCCAGGCCGGGTTGGCCGCCTTGACCACTTCCGCCAGATCCAGGGTGCGCTGGAACGGCTTCTCAGCCCGGCGCTTGACGATGGCCGCGGCCATGCGGCGGGCGAAGCGCTCCTCGCCGTACTCCCTGAAGACCCGCGCCAGCTCCGCTTCCGATTCGCTGTTGACCCAGTCCGCCGCGCTCATGCCGCGGCTGGTGTCCATGCGCATATCCAGCGGGCCATCCTGCATAAAGCTGAAGCCGCGCTCGGGCTGATCCAGTTGCGGCGAGGAGACGCCCAGGTCGAGCAGAATGCCGCTCACCCTGCCCGCCTGCTCCGCCGCGGCTTGGTCCATATCGGCGAAGGAGCCATGCCAGATGGCGAAGCGCTCGTCGCTACCAAAGCGCTCCCCCGCATAGGCGACTGCCTGCGGATCCTTGTCTATGCCCAGCAGGCGGCCGCTTTCGTTCAGCTTTTCCAATATCGCCGCACTGTGGCCGCCGCGGCCGAAGGTGCCGTCTATGTAGAAGCCGCCCGGATCGGTGACCAGGGCGTCCACGGCCTCGCGCAACAACACACTGCGATGCAGTTCTTGGGACACCCTGTGTTTCTCCTGTATCGGATTCCAGCCTGTACTTTTCGGGTTCCGGGGCGGCCCTGCTGCCGGTGGCCGTTCGCTCAACAGCCTCATCGGCAAACGTTTCACGAACGGCCCCCGGCATCAGGGCCTTAGCGTCGGGCTGCCGTATTCTTTCCCGAGTCCTGGTTCTCGAAACCCCAGTCCCCAGCATCATAGAGAGAGAGAAGCCATCTCCTCCGGCATTTCCCCCTCGCCCTCGCTGTCGTCGAGCCAGGCCATCCAGCGGTCCTCGCTCCACAGCTCCAGCTTCTTGCCCTGCCCCACCAGCATCAGCTTTTTCTCCAGGCCGGCGTACTCGCGCAGGGTGGGCGGAATCAGCACGCGGCCGTTGGCGTCCACCTGCAGCTCACAGGCGTAACCGATCAACAACCGCTGGGCGCGGCGCGCCACCTTGTTGAAGCTGGACAGGGCTTCGATCTTCGGAAGAATCTCCTGCCACTGGGGTTCCGGGTAGACCAGCAGGCAGCGCTCCTCGGTGTGGGCCGTCACCACCAGGCGACCAGCGCAATCCTCCAGCAGCGTGTCGCGGACGCGCGCCGGAATGGCCAGACGCCCCTTGGCGTCCATGTTGATTGCGTGGCTACCTAAATACACGTTCGTTCGTGCGCGCCTGTTTGGCACCGCCGGTGCCGTGACTTTTACCCGGGGGCTCTAACCCGGGGCTCTGCGAGTAGGGAAAATTCGCGCAATTTTCGTTCTCGTGGTGTAAACACCCACTCACCACCACGAATAAACCACTAATCGCCACAAATTTCCACTTTTCCCCACTGCCGACACTATAAATCTGGCCCGCGCAAAGTCAAGAAAATCAACGGCAAACTGCCGCGAAGTCCCAGTAATTTCGCGGGCTTTAGAGGGAGCGGGTGAAAAAATGGCCAGTTTTTGGCATCGCAATCGCGAACTGGAGCAAGCACTTACTCATTCAATCTGAGAAACCACTTTAACTTCGTGGTCGACAGGACTGAATCAAAAACAGTTAGCGAACACTAACAGGATTCTATCGGAGTGGCGGAAAATTCCACAAACAAAAGGTGGGTCAAGGGGCGAAGGGAGCGGCCAGCTGCGCCGCCGGGGAGCAGGGACCGGCAGTTGGGCGAGATTTTGAGCCTGCCTGGACGCTTCCCACTGAACCTGCCGGCCCCGGGGGGAAGCGCGGCCTGCACCGAGTCCCATCCAGGCCCTCAGAAATACTTGACCCAGGCCAGGTCGGTGCTGTGTTTGAAACGGGCAAAGGCCCGGGTCGGGAAGTAGAGCAGCGCCGCCAACAGCGCCGCGATAGCCCAGATCCACCAGAGATGGCCGACGCCGAAGAGCTGGCCCTGGTTGGGACCGACAATCGCCAGCAGAAGCCGGTAACCGACCAGTAGCACGTAGAGGTGCAAGACATAGAAGAACATCGGCGCCGAACCGAAGGTTTCCAGCGCATCGAACAGCCTGTTGTTGCGATGTTCAAACCAGGCCAGCAGCGGGAAGGCCACGCCGAGGGTCAGCAGGAGGAAATCCAGCGAAGGCGGATACTTGGTGAAATTGACAAAGGACATCAGGGCCCGCCACCCGCCCTGCCCCTGAACCCAGGGCAAAGTCTCGCCGTAGATATTGAAACCGCGCAATACAAGCAGCAGGACCAGGCAGCCGAGCCCTGTTGCCAGCAGGATTTTCCGGCGGCGCACAAAGTCCACCGTGCGCGAGTACAGGGGGCCGGCGAAATACCCCAACAGGATGACGCCGATCCAGGGCAGTACCGGGTAGCTCACCTTGATGCGCAGGGCTTCACCCTCTAACAGGAAGCCGCGGTCGTGCAGTATGGTCCACAGGGCATAGCCGGGCTCGCCGGGGGAAAAACCGATCGGGGTCAGCAGGTTGTGGCCGAACACGATCAGGAAACCGAGCGCCCCGACCATCCAGTAACGCAGTTTTACCAACACGGACAGGGCGATCATGCTCAGGCCGATAGCCCAGATAACCTGCAGCCAGAAGGTGCCGAAGCTGCCGGCCCAGGAAAAATTGACCAGGGTGACCTCGAGCAACAACAGGAAGAGCCCGCGCTTGAACAGAAAGCCGCTCGGCGACCTCAAGCCCCCACTGGACGGATGGGCGTAAAGCCAGGCCGAAAGACCGGTCAGGAAGACAAAAGTGGGCGCGCAGAGATGGGCCGACAAGCGGGTAAAAAACAGGCCGGGAGAAGTACCGGCCACATCCATCGGATCGGAAACCTGCATATGCAGGTAGAACCTCTCCCGCACGTGGTCGACCAGCATCACCAACATCACCAGCCCGCGCATGATATCGATCGATGCGATACGCGATCTGGCGACGGCTTCCGCCGGGGCCGCGATGGAAGCAGCCGACGCTGCCGTTGAAGTCGTGTTCATAACCAGACAGGCCCGGCGCCAGACAGTGTCCCCCCGCGGCAAAACGCGGGGGTAGCGAAGAAATCATCGAGTTGGCCTGTAAGCCGGGTTCTGTCGAGGACAATCATTCATCTGGGATGCCTGTCACCAGACACCTCAAGCGACCTACCCGCCCCCGGTGCGGGTCACACCTATAGGGGGCCTATTTGGTCTTGCTCCGGACGGGGTTTACCATCGCCGCAGACTGTTGCCAGCTGCGCGGTGCGCTCTTACCGCACCGTTTCACCCTTACCTGTGCCCGCTTTCGCGGGCCATCGGCGGTCTACTCTCTGCTGCACTTTCCGTAGGCTCGCGCCTCCCAGGCGTTACCTGGCGTCCCACCCTGCGGAGCCCGGACTTTCCTCCACCGCCCCTGCCTAAAAGCGGAGCGACAGCGATTGTCCGGCCAACTCGCGGCGAAGGGTAATGAGATGGGGGGGGGAATGCAAGAGAATGCGGAATGCGGACAAATTTGTCTGGAACAAATTTGGACGCCGAAGGCGCCCGAAGGGCGAGGGCCATGGATGGCCCGAGTCAATGCGGAATGCGGAATGCGGAATGCGGAATGCGGATCAGTGTCCCTGATTGGGATATCTCGTAGCAATTAGTGCGGAACAGCGGAAAGAATACTGAAGCCGATGCGCAGGCCCTGATGCCGGGGGGCGTTCGGGAAACGATTGCCGATGAGGCTGTTGAGCGAACGGCCACCGGCAGCAGGGCCGCCCCAGCCCTGCCTACCGGATTCGGGACCGGGAAAGAACACTGAAGCCAAATGCAAAGGCCCTGATGCCGGAGGCCGTTCGGGAAACGTTTGCCGATGAGGCTGTTGAGCGAACGGCCACCGGCAGCAGGGCCGCCCCAGCCCTGCCTACCGGATTCGGGACCGGGAAAGAACACTGAAGCCAAATGCAAAGGCCCTGATGCCGGGGGCCGTTCGGGAAACGATTGCCGATGAGGCTGTTGAGCGAACGGCCACCGGCAGCAGGGCCGCCCGGAGCCCGCTTACATAGGGGTACGCCCGGAGTCCGATCGCGGCCAAGGGCCGCTCCTACCAGGGGGAGAGCATTACTTCTGTTCCAGGCTCCAGTTATACAGCGTTTTCTTGTTCACCCCGGTAATCTCCGCGGCCAGTGCCGCGGCCTTCCTGGGCGGCAGTTCAGCCAGCAGCAGTTTCATGACCCGCTCGGCCTCCGGATTCATCCCCGTATCCTGCCGACGCTCGGCGCCGCGCACCAGCAGCACTATCTCGCCGCGCTGCTGGTTGCTGTCGGCGCGCACCCAGGCCGCAAGTTCCGCCAGGCTCGCCAGGTGAAAGGTCTCGAAGGCCTTGGTCAGTTCGCGGGCGATCACCGCCTCGCGGTCTCCGCCGAACACCGCCCCCATAGCATCCAGGGTATCCGCCACCCGGTGCGGGGCCTCATAGAACACCAGGGTGCGACTATCACCCGCCAGCTCCCGCAACGCCCGCTCCCGCGCGCCGGACTTCGCCGGCAGGAAACCCTCGAAGCTGAAACGGTCGCTGGGCAGGCCGGCGGCACTCAGGGCGGCGACAAAGGCACAAGGACCCGGGATGGGCACCACGCGGATGCCGCGGACGCGCGCCTCGCGCACCAGCCGGTAACCGGGGTCGGAAATCAGCGGCGTGCCGGCGTCTGAAATGAGCGCCACCGTCTGCCCCTGCTCCAAACGCCGCAGTATCTGCCCGGTGCGCTTGTCATCCGAGTGGTCGTGATACGCCACCAGCGGCGTATCGATATTGAAATGGGAAAAAAGCCTCTGACTGTGACGCGTGTCCTCCGCCGCAACCAGATCGGCACATTGTAGAACTTCGACGGCTCGCGGTACCATATCGGCCAAATTGCCAATGGGCGTAGCGACGATATAAAGCAGCGCCTGATCCGACCCCATAGTTCACGACTCCATCGTTCAAATTAAGAGTTACATTTTGCGGGAGAAAAATATGTCCGCCCCCGGCGCGTCCCCCACATTCGTCACTAGGATCGCCGCGGGCGCAGCCGCCAGAGTCGCCGCCGGCGCCCTGGCCCTGGCCCTGGCCGCCTGCCAGACACCGGCCTCCAGGCCGGGCGCGCAACTGCCGGTGGACACCAGCGGCTCTGCCGCCAGTCGCAGCGCCGCGATCCAGTTGCTGCACAGCGCCGAAACCCTGCCCGCGCCGGAGCGGGACCAACAGCGCCTGCGGGCGGCGGCCATTCTATACGAGCTGGGAGACAAGGAGACCGCCAAACAGGCCGTTATCAATATCCCCCCGGAGCAACTGGACGACGTGCAGTACGCCCGCTACGCCCAGTTGTACGGCAAGCTGCTGGCAGATGAGGACGAATTCTTCCGCGCCCTCGACCTGGTCACCGCGCCGCGCCTCGAACATATATGGCTGCAGCTGCCCGAGGATACCGCCCTGCCCCTGCGCGACCTGCGCGCCGACCTCTGGGGCCTGCTGGGCGACCTGGACAGCGCCATCGCCGAGCGCCGCCAGATCGCCAACCTGGCCCGCAGCGACGAGGCCATTGCCGACAACAACGACGGCTTCTGGCAACTGCTGACCCAGCTGCCCTCCAGCGAACTGCAGCTGCGCGCCGGCGAGAGCAGCGACCTTCAGATGCGCGGATGGTACCAGTTGGCCCTGCTCGGCCGCGACACCCAGGCCGACATCAGCTCGCAACTCACCGCCCTCAGCCGCTGGCGCCAGCAGTGGCCGCACCATAGCGCCAACAGCCACCCGCCCCAGGCCCTGCGGCTGCTGGAACAGCTGGCCGCTCAGCGCGCGGACCGCATCGCCCTGCTGCTGCCCCTGTCCGGCCCCCTCGGCAGCGCCGGCCGCGCCATTCGCGACGGCTTTATGGCCGCCTACTACACCGCCCTGGACGCCGGCGCCCCTATCCCCACCGTGCGGGTGTACGACACGGGTACGGAACAGCCGTTTGAAGAGATCTACCAGCGCGCGGTGGACGCCGGCGCCCAGGCCATCATCGGCCCCCTGGACAAGCGCAGGGTGGCCAACCTGCTCGCCACCGAAAAGCTGCCGGTGCCGACACTGGCCCTGAACTACGGCGACGGCGGCCGCCTGACCGACGACCTGGTGCAGTTCGGCCTCGCCATCGAGGACGAGGCGCGCCAGGTGGCCCGCCAGGCATACCGCCAGGGCCACCGCCAGGCGATGATCCTCGCCTCCGATGCCAGTTGGGGGCAGCGCGGCGCGGAGGCGTTCCAGGAGGAGTGGCAGCGCCTCGGCGGCAGCGTCACCCTCAGCAGGAACTTCCGCGACAAGAGCAACTTCTCCCAGCTGGTCAGCGACGCCCTGCTGATTCCAGACAGCAAGGCGCGCGAAGCGGCCCTGCGCCGCAAACTGGCCGCGCCGCTCGAGTTCACCCCGCGCCGCCGCGGCGACGTGGACATACTGTTCCTGCTCGCGCAGCCGCAACAGGCGCGGCAGGTCAACCCGATGCTGACCTTCTTCTACGCCGGCGACCTCCCTGTCTACGCCACCTCGCAGGTGTTCGACGGCAATATCAACCCCAACCGCGACCGGGATATTAACGGCATCCGCTTTACCGCACTGCCGTGGCTGTTCGAGGGCGACAACCGCACCAAGCGCAACATCGAGAAGCAGGCCTCACCGGCACCCGCCTTTGCACGCCTCTACGCCCTGGGTGCCGACGCCTTCCGCCTCTACCCGCGTATCCCGGTGCTGCGCCAGTTTCCCGGGCAGCGGGTATACGGCCTGACCGGCGCCCTGAGCCTGAGCGCCGACGGCCGCATCGTGCGCGAACAGATGTGGGCGCGGATCGACAAGGGCGTGCCGGTGCCGATCACCACAGCGGTGGAACCCGTCCTGCCGGCGGAGAACATGGAGCTGACCAGGAACAGTGAAACCTTCTAAAGGCGCGCAGATGGAGACGGCTGCGGCGCGCTACCTGCAGGCCGCCGGCCTCACCATCGCCGCGCGCAACTACCGCGGCCGCCGCGGCGAAATCGACCTGATAGCGCGGGACGGCGACACCCTGGTGTTCGTCGAGGTACGCTACCGCCGCAGCAGCCGCTTCGGGTCCGCCGGCGCCAGCGTCGATGCGCGCAAGCAACAGAAACTGCTGGCCACCGCGCACGGCTATTTGCAGCAACACAAACTGGACTGCCCCTGCCGCTTCGATGTAATTGCCATCGACGGCGATATGCAAAACATCCAGTGGATAAAAGACGCCTTCGGGGCCTGACAGAAACAAATTATGGGGCGAGCTCTCGGCTCGCCCCACACAAGGACACAATGGAACAGCGAGTCGTAACCCTATTCCACCGCAGCCTGGAAGCCACCATGAACGCCGGCGAAGTGCTGGCGCCGCTGATCGCCGAGGCCAGCGATATGGTGGTGCACACATTGCTGGCGGAAAACAAACTGCTACTGTGCGGCAACGGCGTCAGCGGTGCCCTGGCGCAGAGTTTCTGCGCCCAATTGCTGGGCGGCTTCCAGCGCGAGCGCCCCGGCCTGCCCGCCATTGCCCTGAACGGCGACGCCGTCTCCATAGGCACGGTGGCACGCAACCACGGCCGCGCGGAAACCTTCGCGCGGCCGGTGCGCGCCCTAGGCCAGCCCGGCGACCTGCTGGTGATCCTCAGCAGCGACGGCCGCGACTCCAACCTGGTGCAAGCCATGCGCGCCGCCCGCGACCGCGATATGGGCATACTGGCGCTCACCGGCGGTGACGGGGGCGACTGCGCCGCACTGCTGGATACCCACGATATTGAACTGCGCGTCCCCTCCGAGGTCGCAGCTGAGGTACACCAGGTACATTTATTGACTGTTTTCTGCCTGTGCGACCTGATCGACAGCAGCCTGTTCGGTGGTTATGAGGATTGAGTTACGAGGACTGAACCGTGAAAAAAACAACTTCGCCCAAGAAACACATTTTCATCGCCCTGGCCATGTCCGCGGCGCTCACCGGCTGCGCCACCGTGCTCGAGGCCACCCACGACGGCCCCATCCAGCAGGACCCGGGCCAGCGCTCCCTGGGCACCTATATGGATGACCAGAAAATCGAGACCGTCACCACGGTCAACATCAACAAGGCGCACCCGGAGCTAAAGGCGGCCAACATCAACGTCAACGCCTTTAACGGCGTGGTGCTGCTGACAGGACAGGTACAGGACAACGACCTGCGCCTGCTGGCCGGGCGTACTGCCCAACAGGTGAAGAATGTGCGCCAGGTGTACAACGAGATACAGGTGCGCGGCAACGTCTCCCTCCTGGCCAGTTCCAGCGACGCCTGGCTGACCACCAAAGTCAAAAGTGTGCTGCTGGCCAACGACGAAATCGACAGCGGCCGCATCAAGGTGATCACCGAAAATGGCGTGGTCTACCTGATGGGGCTGCTGACCCGCGCCGAAGCGGAGCGGGCCGCGGATGTGACCCGCGGTATCGGCGGGGTACAGAAGGTGGTGAAAGCCGTGGAATATATCGATTGATGAAATTTAATTTTCACCAGTGGAAATATTGAAACAAAAATTCACATCTGCTAACTTGCCGCGTATCGACCGCTGATTCGAGGCAAGTCGCCATGCCGACACTACTCTCCAAATACCACCCCCCCGGTGAATCCGGCCGGACCCAGGCCATCAGCCCGGAGAGCGCCGGCTGGGGCTATGTGGGCTTCCAGGTGTTCGAACTCAAGGCCGGGCAGTCCCTGAAGCAAGAGACAGGCGACCGGGAGGTGTGCCTGGTGCTGGTGGCCGGCAGGGCCTCAGTACGGACCCACAAGCTGTCCCTGGACGATATCGGCGAGCGCATGAGCCCCTTCGAGCGCAAGAAGCCCTATGCGGTCTATGTGCCCAACGGGGATTATTTCGAGGTGACCGCCACCACCGACCTGGAGCTGGCCGTGTGCGAGGCCCCGGGCAAGGGCAACCACCCCGCGCGCCTGATCGCGCCCGGGGACATAGATGCGGAGTCCCGCGGCAAGGGCTTCAACCGGCGCACCGTGCACAATATCCTGCCGGACGACAAACCGGCGGACAGCCTGCTGGTGGTGGAGGTGTTCACCGACGAGGGCAACACCAGCTCCTACCCTCCCCACAAACACGACAGCGACAACAGCCCCGCGGAAACCTACCTGGAAGAGACCTACTACCACCGCATAGACCCACCCCAGGGCTATGTCTTCCAGCGCGTCTACACCGACGACCGCCAACTGGATGAATCCATGGCCGCCTACGACAAAGACGTGGTGATGGTGCCCAAGGGCTATCACCCGGTGGTGCCGGTGGCCGGCTACAACAGCTACTACCTGAATGTGATGGCCGGACCTGTGCGCCGCTGGTGCTTCACCTGGGAAAAGGGGCACGACTGGATCAACGGGCCCGATTATCCCCGCGCAACATAATTTTTGTTGTGTTCATCCTCGGCACTATCTTCGTGCCATTTTTTGAGCGTCTACCCGGGCGCTTTTTTATGCCGCCGGGTAACTACTCAACCATTGGGAACCCACACCGCGTTAAGGGAACCACCTCGTAGGAGCCTGCTTGCAGGCGATCAAATCGCCTGGAGCGATTTGACGCAGCAAAGCTGTCCGAAGGGATGGGCACAAGGATGTGCCAGCGAATGGCTACCGAGTTTTGTTCTTGTTCGCCTGCAAGCAGGCTCCTACAGGAAGTACCCGCCGGGAAGAGCTGTCAGTTCTCGGATTAGGAAAAGAATAAAGGACTGGAGCATCGTCAGCCCCTATTCGACAACAACAAAGCATTTATCTCTTCAACAAGTTTTGGAATTTGCTGTTCACTATAACCGATATGTTTTGCGCTTACCTTCCCGTCTTTTCCGACAATAACCATGTGGGGGATAGCCTTCACACCATATCGCCTGGCGACATACCCCCTTTTGTCATAGGAGAAAATAATCGGATTGTCGGATAGTGTTTCCGAGACCGCATTGAACATTTTCTTGCTTTCCCGATAACTGACGGCAAACACCTGAAGCTGTTCAGAACCGACCCTCTTCTGAATTCCACTGAGCAGTGGAATCTCCTTCATACAAGGGCCGCACCATGTCGCCCAGAAAGTAATGATCAATACTTTCCCATGATGTTCATTTATATTAATTTCTTCTCCGTCGCCACCTACCCCCAGCCGTTCATAAGGCATATCTCCAATCTCGACATCCGAGAAAGCTGTGCCAGATACCAGGACCAATAACAGCGTTACAAATAATTTTTTGGCTTTCATATTTTTCATCCGCGTTTGCGCCGAGTAGTCCATCAGGAACTATAATGGAAATCTGCCCCCAAGGCGCCGTCGCCGATGAATATGACTTACCCTCTGGATTAGGCAACCTGAGCGTGGTGACCCGAGGCACTTAAATTACACACTTAATAAGTTATCTATCAATGTAATCCGATATTCACTCGAAGGTGCTCTTTCTACATTACATTTTAAAGTTACTTTCGTTTCCCGCCCAGTTCCATTTTTCAAAAAGAACGTCCCCCTTAGAATGTATTCTTGATATGGAATATCAATATTCTCTGCCAAGAATATTTTCGAACCATTAATTAATTCCTTCGACAAGTCAAGAGGAAATTTCTCAGGAGTATTGACTGCATCCAAATACAAACTATCAAGCTGTACATTATGAAATTCTTTATTATCAAAATTTTTTATTTCCAATCGAAAATAGTAGGGATTCCCCCTTACCAATGGAGAATCATCCGAAAAGCTCCCTATCAATTTAGCATCAAAGTATATTTTTCCTGACTCACAGCTTTTAACAATGTAATCTTTATATTCGTACTTGTTAAAAAAAACTCTAAAAAAAACAAATAATAAAATAATTACAGAAGCAAATACTAAATGTATCTTCTGGATATTCACTCAAATTCACCTGCAGAAAACATGGACTGGTCTATAGTTATCGGTCCATTACCCCACATTAAATAAGGTATGACATCTAACATTACATGATCAATAGGATTTTCATCAGGACTCGCAAAGTTAAATGTCCCACCATTTAATCTGTCAGTTACCAAATCTCCATCATCATTATAAACAGCTTCACATTGACCATTTTCATCAATCCACTTGGTGTTCCCTTTGCCATTAGGACCTCTCTGGTGAAACACGCTCTGTGCAGGCGGCATTTGAGTCCATCCAGGAGTTGCTCGGGCAGCAGAGATATTTGGAGGAACTCTGTTATGCGCATTTCGATAGCCCCTCCCACTTGCAAGAGCCCCAAAATTGTAACAAGCTGTTTTAAACTCATCTAAATCCAAAATTTCCTTATTCGCATATTTAATGTACTTGATGTCATCATTTAACTCTCTTTAAATTTAAAGCTTCCACTATTAAACCCATCAGGTTTTTCTTGTTTTATTATTAATATCAAATAATCGCCTTCCTTCCAGCTATCCAGCTCTTCTACAGCCCAAAATCCGCCACCTAACATCCCAACCACCTGAATCCTATTTTCAAAGTTTGAAATACAGAATTTAGAAAACCTCTTAAATTCAACAACATTATCGCCACAAGATGTCAGAAGAAAACACATGGAAAGAATTTGGAAAATTGATTTTTTTCATCCTAAAAACCAGGGAAATTGTTTGATCTATTTATCGACGCCATCAAATTGTGAGGATTACAAGGGAACCCACATAAAAGTTCAGAGCCAGTTACCTGATTAAACACATCTGTAGCATAGCCTGAACATGGTGACCCATAGCTCCACTATAGTTGTACTGGTATTGCGCAGTGCCGCCCGGATGGATCATGCCCGTCATCGCTTTCCCGAACTCATAATGATGATCAGAAACAATGTGGGAAGGATAGCAATGACTGCATATCCAAAAATAAAGTACAGATGACTTATACCACTTGATACTTCATAACTTCTAATAGCGTAGCTAAGGATAAAGCCTAATAGCGCCCCTACTACTAAGGGAACTCCCCAAACAGCCACACCATAGCCAGTTGTTTTAGCAACGACATCTGCCCAAAACATCAAATAACATCCAGCTAACATCAAAATAAGCACACACGCGAGAAGGACAATGAAGGCTGTTGATTTAATCATGAGCATCTCTCAGAAATTTTTTTAAACCAAGAAACTATAGCCCTGGGTTTAGCCCCTGAGGATTAAAACCCGGAGGCAGAGCACCACCAGCGCCGTTAAGTATGTTATTTGTGGTTACGTGGCAATTTCCCGTTACACCAGGATCTGGGAACATTTCATATGGCAAAGGGGGAACATTATTCAAAAGATTTTCAGCTGACTGGATTACTGCTTCGTCCCACTCCGTTTGAGTCATACCTGCCGGCGGAGGAATAATCACTGAATCTGTGAAAGGATCACGATTCGGGCCATGATCGGATGGGTCATTTCTAATGATGGAATTAAAACCGTCTACATTGTAACTCCCGTATGTTACAGAACGACCATCACTGGTAGTAATATTAACGGATGTATGAGCACCTAATCCAAAAGTCCCTCGGACAGATCTAGAATTTACAGTAACGACCAGCCCGAAGGGATCTATATATCTGACCGGATTTCCTTGGGCATACGCATAAGTGTTTGTTCCGGCTCGCAACCCTATAGGATCACTGGTGAGATATCTTCCGATACTCGCATCATAATAACGATGCCAGTTGTACCACAAACCACTTTCCTCGTCATAATACTGCCCCGGAAATCCGATATTGAAGTCTCCGATGGAATTCGTTACCACCGAACGGGTAAAGGCCAGGTTCTTCGCTCGCCATACCAGACTGGTACTGCTGGCACTATCACGCTTGTAAATGATCTCTGGTCGGCCCAGGTGGTCATTCAGGACATAGTAAAGCACACCGCCCTTAACGAAACCCACGATATTGCCGTGCAGCCAGATATAGGTGATCGCAACAGAACTGCTGTTGTTGCCAGTTTCGGCCAGAAGTTTTCCGTTGTCGCTGTAAATATAGCGGTAGCTTTGCTCGGCGCCTGTGCTCTGGCGCAGCGCTTTCTTGACGCGCTGATGGGCATAGTTGTACACATAGCCGCCGTAGGAACCATTGCTGTGGTCATAGGCTATCATGCGGTTGAAGTCGTCATAGCCATGGATCTTGCCGCCGTTGCTTTCGAATACAAGGGTTCCATCGGGGCTGTTGGTGCTGACCTCGCTGAGCTGGTTGCTAGTTGAGTCTATGCTGTAGCTGGCCGTGGCGGAACCTTTCTTAGTGGTAGCTCGGTTACCGTTGGCATCGTAGGTATAGTGATAACTTTTAGAGCTGGTAGCGGAATCTCCGTACAGCTCCTTTGTCAGCCGGTTGGCTTTGTCGTACTGATAGCTGTAGTTACCCGCCGCGCCGCCGTTGATACTGGTGATTCGATTCGCCGTATCGTATCCGTAATTTTTGGTAAAGCCGCTGGCGGCTATCTGGGTAACTCGCCCGTCTTCGTCGCGGTGGGTGATATGGCTGAGACTGTTGCCGTAGTTCAGTATATGCCTCTTGGGGATGTCCCTGCTGCTGGCGACCAATAACCAGCTTCCTCCGACATAGACCTCCACCTTGTTAACCTCGTTGTTGGCGTTGTAACCGTAACGCAGTTTATAACCACCTCTATTGGTCTCGAGGGTCGCCAACCGGTCGTGGACATCGTAGGTAAAGGTAGTGATGTAGCTGGTACCTGAAATCACCTGGGTTTTACTCGCGATGTTACCTGTGCGTGTGTAAGTCCAGGAAGTGCTGCCGGAGTTGTCGTTGGCGCTGCAAAGCTTCCCTTTCCCATAGCTGCAGGTGTCGTAATCATAGGACACGGCTAGTGGTTCCGGCCCGGCGGACCAGACGTCCGTAACCCGGCTTAGTACATCGTAATCGTAATGAATTACCACACCATCCGCTTTGGTGATGCTGTCCACCAATCCCGCGCTGTTGTAGGTGGTGGTCGTGGTCCCGGTATCTGGGCTTATTTGTGTGTTTTCGCTAAACCCCATGTCGAAGTTGTAGATGGTGGACTTGTTGCGCGGATCTTTCACCCGGGTAAGGCGGTCCAATTTGTCATAATCGAAATCGACCGTTTCATTGGCCGCGTTGGTGATATCGTCTATCTTTCCAGAACCTGTGTAGTTGAAATGCGTTGCATGATTGAGCGCATTGGTCAGGGTCTTGATGCGTAGATTTTCATCGTAGGTGTAGCGGATGAGCTGGCCATTGTTCCCGATCTCGCGTACAAGGTTTCCACCTGTATCATATTCATTGTGTGTGGTGTTATCAGTCACCTCCTCTATCGTCTCGTAGGTATAGGTGCCACCCGGGTTGGTTCCGGTCTTGGTCACCAATTGCACGAAGAACTTTCGCTGTTCAAGGAGATTGCTCAAGGCATTGTATTCATAGCTGATGACTTCCTTTATATAACTGCCTGACGTGCCATCCCGGACAATGGACGTTAATCTTCCGGCATCATCGTAGTTGTAGGTAACCGTACCACCGTTTGGCAGCGTCTGCTCTTTCAACTTGCCAAATCGGTTGTAACCGTATTGGATACGTTTACTGCTATCGCCGTCCACGGTCATTGAGACTACGCGCCCGCGACCGTCATATTCGAAGTCAGTCGAGACACCGTTCTGGTCGGTTATATGCGAAGGATTCTCCCAATTTCCGGAATAGACGTAGCTGACTGTATGCCCCAAAGCATTAACGACACTGGTCAGCCGTCCTTTATCGTCATAATGGTAGTCCGTTGCATCATTGACATCAGTACGCGGGCCATCAATGGTCACTTTCGAGGCCAGATTATTGCTATGGAAGGTATAGCTATAGCTGGTTTTACGTTCCACACCTTGATTATCTTCCTCAATTGCGCTTTTAAGGCGGTGCTTATTGCCGCTCCCGTAGTATTCATAGCGTTCTGCCCGCAACGGGATATCGCTGGAATAATTAATTATTACCGGGCAGGAAGTCACACTGCAATCGACTTCCGGCGTGGCGCCATCCCACCAAGTCCTGTTGACCAGCCTTCCATAACTGTCCCAAATATATTTTACGGTGCGGCCATTGGAATATTCGGTTTCCAATAGCTCACTTGCTTCGTCATAGTAGCTGTATACCGTACGGTTGCCAGCCCAGTCTTCTTTCCATTTCACTGCATCATTCTGATATCCGTAGTGGGCACTGGCCGCGGGACAGGCAGCCTCACTCGATGTCGGTCGCTCTATCTCCTCTACCTTGATATCCCTCATCCTGAAGGGGTTGTCGTATTTGTAGACTGTGGTGGCGCCGAGCGCATTGGTTACGCCTATTTGGTATACATTATTTCCGTAGCCATAGTCGAAAGTGCTTTTTTGTACACCGCCTACCAGGCCGCTACTTGCAACGCGTCCAGAGGTGATGTATTCAATTTTCTTGAAATCTTCTCCATTGAGTAGCACGCCAGACAGCCGGTACTCATCGCTGCTTGGCGCCATGGCATATACCAACCCCGTCTCACCACTACCATCTGGATAAAGGATTTTTTCCAAAAGGTAGTTGCTTTGACCTGACTCGGTAAAGCTTTGATGTTGGTATATGATAGGTCCCTCGGGCGTATCTATGGAGGCGAGGCGAGAGCCTGACCAGTTGAATGTAAGTTTTTGACCACTGCTGTGAGTGATCGACTGGATACGCCGGCTTGTGCCATCAAGATACTGATAAGAATGCTTGATACCGGTCAGTGTTGTAACACTCAGGATGCGCCCTTTATAGTCGTAGACTTCCCTATTGCCGTTACGGCGGCTCACTATGTATTGATTATTGGAAAATACAGCAGAGGCACTGTCGTCCGTCATGCGAACCTGCTGCCAGACATTGTCTCCACTTTCCCGTTGAAATCGCTTTCCCATGATAGAAAATGACAATTGATCGTGAGCCGAGGAGCAGCCACCAGTACTGGAAAAGGTGGAGTTGGCGCTTACCCGGCAGTTGGCCGTCCCGTTAAATACCATGTACAAATCAAAATCCGTACGCCAGCCAAGTCCCAACTGAAACTCGGGGCTACCTGTATCAACGGGATTTTTCCCGCTGCCAAGAGGGTGCCCCTGATAACTGCGGGTTATGGCTAGTGGGAACTCTCCCCTGCCACGCCAGTCAGCTTGTACTTCAGTTTTTCGGCCGCTTGCGATGGAGACTGGACAATTTGTGTTATCTTTTGGGGTTTTGCCGTCCGCGGTATTGCCATTCCTGTCGGTATCTTGTGGGCCATTTGTCACGTGTTGTGAAGGTTGTGCGGGGTCATTTTGCTGCTGCTGTTGTATCAGCCAAGACAGATCATTGAGTTGTTGCTCGGGAGAGATCGCCGGATTGGGGGAGATCACTGGATTACAGTCTCTCCCAATTTCTACCCACCAACAGTTGGCTGATAACTGCCCTTCATCTTCATTGCCCCCTTCAGAAGAGGATATCGGTGCTGTGGGGGAGGTGCACATGATTTGAGTCTGTATAGTGCACGCAAGGGTTGTTCCCGCTTGAGAGAAGTCGCTTGATAGCAGTAATACTGATGAAACAGTGATAACAAGTGTGCGGAAAATGCTGCTGCTTATGTTTACGGGTTGCTGGTTGACCTTTGTTCCAAATTCTGGCTCGACAAAACCTCTATGGTACACAGGGAATTCTCTTTTATAGCCCCCCGGAACCGGCAGTTTGGCAGTTATTCCCCAGGCGTGATTCATTCATCCTCCCTTACAATTTGTCGCAAATCCGGATTGATGTAAGCAACAGGGCTTTCTTCCGCTATGGTCCGACTCTTCTAGGCTGCTTTCCTGGGACCGGATATCGGCATCGTCGTAACCTAAATTCGCCGCCCTATTCTGGTCCAACGACCTCGATCAGGCGCCCCAACTCGTCATACACGTAAGAGACCGTATAGGGCACTTCGACCTCTTTGACACTCGTGTATGTACTGCAGCCGGCGGCGCTACAGGCTCGGACACGGTAGCCGTAACTGCCGTGTCCCAGGCCGGATTCCGAACGGCTGGTAGAAGAAGTGTTTTGTATCGTGCTCCAAGTCCCACCATTCAGCTGCCGTTGCAAGACATACGACGTCGCGCCCGATGATGAGCCCCAGGACAGCGAGTAGGCACCGTCCCGATCAGTTGAGGGACCGCTGATCGCGCCGGGCGTTCTAGGCGGGATGGCAATCTGCTTTTCCGAGCTGAATGCGGAACACCCGTTGGGGTTGCAGCTACGCACCCGGTAGCGGTAGGTGTTAGCGGACTGGCCGGAATAGGATTTGCTCCTGGCGCTGGTACTTTGCACGGTCGACCAACTGCCCGTGCCGACTTTCTGTTGCAACTGATAGGTGGCAGCTCCGCTTACCGAATTCCAACTCACTGTATAGCTGCCGTCACTGTCGGTGGTCGGAAGCGACAGGGTCGGGGCTCTGGCCGGTGCCGTTAGTGTGACGGCCGTGGCTTTGACGACTGTATCGCCATGGATCAGCTGGGGATTGCAACCGGGACCTCCACAGGGGTTCTGCGGCATATAGGCGTGGTGCACCACGAACTCGTAGGTTCCGCTGGCATTGACCGTCACTGTGTGCGACTGGCTGCCAAACCCCTTCTGGACCAGAAGTACCCAGGACCCGCCATTGACGCGTTGCTTCAACTGCGTATAGCCGCCCTGGTTGGGTCCCGGATCGACATTCCATGACGCCTTGAAGGTACCGTCGTAATCGACTGCCGGCACCGATAACGTGGCTGAGACCGCACTGGCCATGGCCGACCCCAACAGCCACGCCAGTCCCACCGACAAACGCCAACAGCGTAAACCTCTGCGAGCGCTCAAAGTGAACAGGGTCCTTTCTGGGACAAGCGTTCTCATTATTATCACTTCCTGTACCATTGAGACGTGACGGGTCTCACCGCCTCTCGATCGCGTCTCAGTAGCCCGATGCCTTCCAATTTATTTTGCCCATTCTCGGGCCACGCTGGCCTATCGCGCGAAGATATTTAAGTTCAGCGTCGCAACGCCAATGACGCCAGAGCACGAAGCACCGTAACCGGTTTCATTGCAGTCCACAAGCACCATAATGGAACTTGGCGCTTTTTACCTCCTACTATTGAGCGAAAAATTATCTACAAGCGAGCACATTTCAACCCCATCGACACCCACCGCGGCCTTTCCTCCGGCGCACCAGTCAATTCCCACAGCATTAAACCTGTTTTCGGATTGTGGAGATTTTTCCTGTACGAGCGGCCGTTGGCCGCGATCAGGCTCGCTTCCTGATGCAGGCCGATCGCGGCCAACGGCCGCTCCTACAAGGTGTTGGTCAAAGGCCACCGTTATAAGCAGCCGAAGGCCGCCTGGAAGTGAGAGCCATAGATGGCCCGAATAACAAAAGGGGCCGAAGCCCCCAAAGAATCCTCCGAAAATGCGTTGCCAGTGTTCCAGAGGTACTGCCCGATGGGATCAAGAGTAAAATTCCGGCCTAGGCGGCATTTCGATGCTCTCGATGGCGCCGCTCTCCTGGGCCTTGACGCAGGCGTCGCCAGCCACCGCCGCAGCGTAGCCGTCCCAGGCCGAGGGGCCGGACACTTCGCCCCGGGCGGCGCCGTCGATAAACGCCTGCAGCTCGACATTGAACGCCTCCACAAAGCGTTTTTCCCACTCGGTGAGAATGTCGCTGGACAGTTTGGCGCCCTGGCGGGTGAGCAGGCTCTGGGGTTCCGGCAGGTTCACCACCCCCTCCTCGCACACCACAGAGCACTGAATGTCGTAGCCGTATTTGCAGTTCACGAAAATTTCCACATCGATATGTACACCGGATGTCGTTTCCAGCAGGACGATTTGCGGGTCCTTCAATTCGCTGTGGGCGTGGCGGGTGCGGCGCGGGAAAATCACCTGGGCCGATTTGAAATCGTCGTCCAGCAGCCAGCGCAACACGTCCAGCTCGTGGATCAGCGTGTCGACAATCGCCATGGGGGTAACGTAGCTCTCCCCCACTTCCGGATTGCGGTGCGCACAGTGCAGGATCAGCGGCGCGCCCAGGCCATCGCCGTCGAGCGCCGCCTTGAGCAGGCGGTAGCCGCTGTCGTAGCGGCGCATAAAACCCACCTGCACCAGGCGCCGGCCGGCGCTGACCTCCGCTTCCACGATGCGCATGCAGCCCTCCGCGGTGGTGGCCAGGGGCTTTTCACAGAATACCGGCTTGCCGGCCTCGATGGCCGCCAGCACGAACTCCTCGTGGGTGGGGCCCCAGGAGGTGACCAGCACCGCGTCCACCCCTTCCGCGAAAATCAGCTCGCGACCGCTTTCGTAGACGGTGGCATCCAGCCCCAGCGTGTCCACCAGCGCCTGTGCCTGCGCCAGATTGACATCGGTGACCGCAACTATCTCACCTCCGGTCAGGGTCTCAGTGATCCTGCGCGCGTGCTTGGTGCCGATCATGCCGGCACCGATAACACCAATTCGAACCGTCATGTTGTGTAACCCTCATTGCAAAAGTTTCAGTTATGGTCCGCGCGCCCGGTTGCGCCGGCGGCCGTTTATTGATTCCAGTACTTGTTTACGTAGCGCTGCATCTCCTCGCGCATAAAGCGGGAAGACTGGTCGGCACGCTCCTCCCAGGCGAAGACGCAACTGGACAGAACACCGTCAAAACCGATTTCGTACAGCGTCTTGAAGAATACATCCCAGTCGATTTCACCTTCGCCCATGTCGAGATGCTGGTGAACGCGAGCGGTTGAACCCGGCGGATTAACGATGTAGCGCAGACCGGAAGAAGCCTTGTGGTTAAAGGTGTCGGCAACCCGTGCATGCACCAGGATGTCTTTGGTCAGGCGAATGCTCTCCGCCAGGTCATCTCCATAGTAGAAAGAATGGGGAGAGATATAGGAAATCCTGATCGCGTCAGAATTAATGGTCTTGATAATATCCACCGCCGGTTCGATCTGCTCGACCCAATCTTCCGGATGCGGCTCAATGCTTAATGTCAACCCTTCGCGTTCCAGAATCGGAACAAGCACATCCATCGCCCGCCAGAAGGCATTTTCACAGGCCTCCGGTGTATGAATGCCATTTCGGTCGGCTGCGGAGCGCTCCGGTGATCCACCCCGACCGAATTCCGAAATCAATAGCGGGTTGTCCATCTCAACGGCAATTTCGATGGTCCGCTTCCAGTTGTCGATGGCCATTTCCCATTCATCGCGGTATGGGCTGGACCAGCGATACATGGGCTGCAGCGTGGCAAGTTGTACCCCGTGATCCTTCATAGCCTTTTTGAACGTCTGAATCCGCTCCGGGTAAACGCGGGGCCGGGTCCACCACTGCAGAAAATCCGCGCGGGGAGACAGTTCGATGTAGTCATAGCCCAACTCCTTGGTGTGTCGGCAGAGTTCGGGCAGTGAGAGATGGCGATGCATATAGGGGTCGAGGGCTATTTTCATCCTTTATTCTCCTTATCAGTCGCTGTGCGCCTATTGATTCTCTGTGTGCCTATTTATTCCGCTATCGCTAAGGCCAGTTCGCTGCGAATAAACTGCATACTGTCGTGAATGGCCGGCAGCGGATCAGACATTTCCCAGAGTTCATCGAAAAAGGGTTCGAAGGAAACGAACCCGCGGTAGCCGGCGCCGAACAGCTGGCGAATCTGGCCGACGCTGTCCAGGCGGTCCTTCGGGCCGACGAACACGCGGTGCGGGTCCAGCATATCGCTAAAGCTGATATCCGGGTCTTCTACGCCGGAGACGTGCACCAGCCCGGTCATCTGCGGGAAGAATTCCGTCTCGCTGGCGCCGGTGTGATGGAAGGTGTCGTGCACCAGGCCGAAACGGTCCTCCGCGCCCAGTTCGCGGATGGCGTCCACCGCCAGCCGCTTGAAACGCAGCGAGGAGATGGGGAAACCCAGGGGCTCGACAAAACCGCGCAGCTGGTGTTTTTCCAGTATCGGCAGCAGCCCCTGCAGCGCCGAACGCAGCGCCTGGTTTCTCTCCTCCAGCGGGGCCTGGTAATCCGCCGAAACCAGCGGGCAGCAAACCAGTCCCCCGGCACCGGCGGTGCTGGCGAGTTCCGCCAGCCGCTCCGCCTGTTCGGCGCGCTCAGCGTCCCATATATTGAATGGATAGAGAGCGTTGACGCTCAGCACTCGAATACCGCGCTCGCCGGCGCGCAGGGCGACGGCGCGCGCGGTATCCAGATCGCTCAGGCTGTTTTCGCGCACGTCGTTGCGCAATTCCACCGCCTCCATACCCAGCTCCACGGCCGCGTCGATCAGCTGCAACGGGCTGAGGGTGGGACAGGCCATATGGTTCAGTGCGAATTTTATTGTCGAATCATTCATCGCTTTTTTCTCGCTGTGAATCGCCGTCTTACATGGTGGGCATCACGAAATCCGCACCCTCGCGAATGCCGGTGGGCCAGCGGCTGGTAACGGTTTTCAGTTTGGTGTAGAAACGCACTCCCTCGGGGCCGTGCATACTGTGGTCACCGAACAGCGATGCCTTCCAGCCGCCGAAGCTGTGGAACGCCATGGGTACCGGAATGGGCACGTTGACCCCCACCATGCCCACCTGAATCTGGTGCGTAAAGGCGCGCGCCGAATCGCCGTCGCGGGTGAAGATTGCGGTGCCGTTGCCGAATTCGTGGTCGTTGATCAGCTGTGCCGCCTCGGCAAAATCCTTCGCGCGCACCATGGCCAGCACCGGACCGAAAATCTCCTCGCGGTAGATTTTCATTTCCGGCTTGACGTGATCGAACAGGGTGCCGCCGATAAAGAAGCCGTTTTCGTAACCGCTCTGCTGCATTTTAAAGTCGCGGCCATCCACCACCAGCTCCGCGCCCTCGGCTTCGCCGGCGTCAATATAGCCGCGCACTTTTTCCAGGTGCTGCGCTGTTACCAGCGGGCCCATTTCCGCTTCCGGATCGGTGCCGGGGGCGACTTTCAGCGTCTGCAGCCGCTCGACCAAACGCTCGCGCAAGGCATCCGCGGTTTTTTCACCCACGGCCACCACAACTGAGATGGCCATGCAGCGCTCACCGGCGGAGCCGTATGCAGCGCCCATCAGCGCATCCACCGTCTTATCCAGGTCGGCGTCGGGCATGACCACCATATGGTTCTTCGCCCCTCCCAGGGCCTGTACCCGCTTGCCGTGGGCGGCGCCTGTCGCGTAGATGTATTTTGCGATCGGCGTGGAACCGACGAAGCTCACCGCGGAAATATCGGGGTGTTCCAGCAGGGTGTCCACCGCCTGCTTGTCCCCCTGCACCACGTTGAACACGCCGGGGGGGAATCCCGCCTGGTTCATCAGCTCGGCGTAGAAGAGCGCCGCGGAGGGATCGCGCTCCGAGGGCTTGAGCACAAAGGTATTGCCGCAGGCCAGGGCCATGGGGAACATCCACATGGGCACCATGGCGGGAAAGTTGAACGGGGTGATCCCGGCCACCACCCCCAGGGGCTGGCGGATGGAGTGGCTGTCGATATTGGTGCCAACATTTTCGGTGAATTCACCCTTCAGCAGCTGCGGCGCACCGCAGGCGAACTCCACCACTTCCAGACCTCGGGTGACTTCGCCCAGGGCATCCGAGTGGACCTTGCCGTGTTCCGCGCTGATGATTTTCGCCAGCTCATCGGCGTTCTGCTCCAGCAGGTCGCGAAAGCGGTTCATGATGCGCGCGCGGCGCAGAGGCGTGGTGGCGGCCCAGGCCGGGAAGGCCTTGCGGGCGGACTCCACCGCCGCCTCCACTTCGGCGACGGTGGACAGAGCCACTTCGGCCGTCACTTCGCCGAGAGCGGGGTTATACACCGGGGCGAAGCGCTCGCTGCTGCTTTCGCTGATCCGGCCATCGATAAAATTGTGGATCTGGTTTTTCACGGGTCTCTCCTCTCAAGTATCAAGTTTTGGAGTTCAGCAGTTGGCACTGGACTCGCAAGGCCGGGAGGGGGATCGCTTTCCGGGACCTTTCACGGCCATGGATGGCCGTGGAGAGCGTACAGGGACGTATTCACAGCGTGTCCCGGAAAGCGATACCCCTCACGGCTCGGCCTCGAACTCCGAAACTTGAGTTAAATCAATTGCGCCTCGCCGGCCAGGCGGTGCAGGTTGTCATGGCCGAGGCTGGCGTAGGTGAACGGATGGGCGATGGCCGGGTCCTGTTCCGCCTCCACCACCAACCAACCGCTGTAGCCGATTTTTTTCAGCAGTTTGAAAATCGGCAGGTAGTCCACGCAGCCGTCGCCGGGCACGGTGAAGGCACCGTTCAACACTGCATTCAGGAAACTCAGGTTGCGGTTGCGCGCATCCTCCAGCACCGAACGGCGGATATCCTTGCAGTGCACGTGCACAATGCGCTCCGCCCAGCGCTCCGCCAGCGCCAGCGGGTCGCCGCCGGCGTAGGTGATATGGCCGGTGTCCAGCAGCAGGCCCACTTCCGGGCCGGTGAGCTGCATCAGTCTGTCCACCTCCTGCTCCGACTGGATCACCGTGCCCATATGGTGGTGGTAGGCAACCTGCACGCCCTGGGACTGGGTGTAGCGGGCGAAAGCGCCGAGTTTGTCCGCATACTCCTCCCAGCGATGCTCGGGAAACGGCGAGCGTTCGGACACCGGCCTGTTGATATCCCCGTGGACGCAGCCGCTGACTTCGCAGAACACCATCACCTTGCAACCCATGGCCACGAGCAGACGCAAATGGTCCTGCACGGATTCGATTTCCTCTTCCAGGCTGCGCTCCAACAGGTAGCCGGAGTACCAGCCGGACACCAGTTTCAGTTGGTGGCGCGCCAGTATCGGCTCCAGCAGTGCGGGGTCGCGGGGAAATTTATTGCCTAGCTCAAAACCGCTGAAACCGGCCCGGCGGCCCTCCTCCAAACAGGTCTCGAGCGGGGTCTCCGCGCCCAGGGAGGGCATGTCGTCGTTGCTCCAGGTGAGCGGATTGATTCCCAGTTCTACCGTCATCGCCAAAATCTCCGGTGTGGGGATTGGTTATTTTTTTAATACTTAAACTGTTATTTAAAAACACAGGGCTCGCCGAGAAGGTCCTGATACCGGGGGCTGTTTGCGGGACCTTCTGCGGCCATGGATGGCCGCGGAGAGCGTACAGGGACGTATTCACAGCGTGTCCCGCAAACAGCCCCCGGTAGCAGGGCCGCCCAGATATTTAACCTGGCCCCGCAGGTTCCTACAGGTTTTCTTTCTGCCGCGCCTTGTGGGAGTCGTAGACCTCCCGCGCCGCCACCACTTCCGCGCGCTCGGAAACTTCCGGCACCGCCACGTCCCACCAGGAACCGCCGGCTTTGGTGTCCGCCAGCGGGTCGGTATCCAGGCTGATCACGCAGGTGATGTCGGAAGCGCGGGCGCGGTCCAGGGCGGCCTCCAGTTCGGCGATGCCACCCACCTGTTCGGCGCGGGCGCCGAGGGCCCGGGCGTGGGCGGCAAAGTCGGTCTTCGGTGCGCCGGCTTCAACGGTTTTGCAGTCTTCCAGCAAATTGTTGAAACCCGGGCCGCCGCAGAACTGCTGCAAGCGGTGAATGCAACCGAAGCCGCGGTTGTCCAGCACTACGATGATGATTTTGTGGCCCAGCATCACCGAGGTGGCGATCTCCGAGTTGAGCATCAGGTAGGAGCCATCCCCCACCATCACGAAAACCTCCGAATCCGGCCGCGCCATCTTGGCGCCCAGGCCGCCGGCAATTTCGTAGCCCATGCAGGAGTAGCCGTACTCCATGTGGTAGCCGCGGTCGTAGCGGGTGCGCCAGAGTTTCTGCAATTCCCCCGGCAGGCCGCCGGCGGCGCAAACCACGATGTCCTGTTCACCGGCGGCGCGGTTGACCGCGCCCACCGCTTCGGCGTCGCTGGGCAGTGCACTGCCCTTGTCCGCGCAGGCCTGGTCCACGACCTGGTTCCACTGCTCGCGCAGGGACGCGCAGCGCTCTATCCACGCCTTTTCCGGCCGCCAGTCGTGCAGGCCGGCGAGCAGTGCCGGCAGGGCCAGTTTGGCGTCGCCCACCAGCGGTTGGCCGCGGTGTTTTACCGCGTCGAAGGAGGCCACGTTGACACTCAGGATGCGCGCCTTGGGGTTGATCATGGCGCGGGAACCGGAGGCGAAATCCCCCAGCCGGGTGCCCACAGCGATGATCAGGTCGGCTTCCGCCGCCACCGTATTGGTGGAGGCGGCGCCGGTGACGCCGATGCTGCCCATATTGCAGGGGTGATCCCAGGGCAGCGCGCCCTTGCCCGCCTGGGTCTCGCCCACCGGCAGTTGCAGCGCGGACACCAGGTCGTCCAGCTCCGACAGCGCGCCCGAGTAGTGGGCGCCGCCGCCGGCGATCAGCAGCGGTTTTTTGCTGCCGCGGATCAGCGCAATCGCCTCTTCCAATTCCGTCGTATCCGGGGCCTGGCGGCGCAGGCGGTGGATTTTTTCCGCGAAAAAATGCTGTGGATAGTCAAAGGCCATGGTCTGCACATCCTGGGGCAGCGCCAGGGTGACCGGACCGCACTCCACCGGGTCGGTGAGCACGCGCAGCGCCTGCGGCAGCGAGGTGAGCAGTTGTTCCGGGCGCGTGATGCGGTCGAAGAAACGGCTCACCGGCTTGAAGCAGTCGTTGGAGGTGAGGGTGTGATCGTGAAAGTTTTCCACCTGCTGCAATACCGGGTCCGGCATGCGCGTGGCGAAGGTGTCGCCGGGCAGGAAGAGCACCGGCAAGCGGTTCACGTGCGCCACCGCGGCGGCGGTGACCATATTGGTGGAACCCGGGCCGGCGGAGGCGGTACAGGCCATCATGCGCCGGCGGTTGTCGGTCTTGGCGAAGGCGATGGCGGCGTGGGCCATGCCCTGCTCGTTGTGGGCGCGGTAGGTGGGCAGCTGGTCCTGCACCTGGTACAGGGCCTCGCCCAGTCCCGCCACATTGCCGTGGCCGAAAATGGCCCAGACTCCGGCGAACAGGGGTTGGATTTCCCCGTCCACCAGCACTTTCTGTGCGGTCATGTATTTCACTACGGCCTGGGCCATAGTCAGTTTCAGGGTCTTGGCCATTGTTATTTTCTCTCTCCCCGCTGGCGCCAGAGTTCAATCAGCTGGTGATAGTTGTTCTTGATCCGCCGGACGAATTCGCCGTCGTCGATACTGCCCAGCATCCACTCCCGGGAGGGCTCCATAAAGATGGTGCGCCCCACCGCAAAACCCTTGACCACCGATTTGCCGGCGGCGCTGTTGAAACCCGCCTGCAATTGCTCCACGGGGGCCTCCAGGCCGAGGATCACCACGCCGCGGCAGTGGGGGTCGCGCTCTTTCAGTAGTGCAGCCACCGCATCCCAGCTCTGCGCGGCCAGCGGTGGCAGCTTCCACCAGTCAGGCTTGATGCCCAGGTTGTAGAGGCGCTTCAGGGCGCGGAGATAGAGTTCGTCGCTCCTCGGCTTGTCCGCCGGCAGTATGACTTCCAGCAGCAGTTCGTGACCGCTCTGGCAGCAGGCCCGGTAGATCTCCCGCAACTGCTGCTCCTGCTCCAGGCGCAGCGCGTCGCCGTCCTCCGGATGGTAGAAGACCAGGCACTTGACGATCTGGTCCAGCGGCCAGCTCACCAGTTGGCTGCCGATATTGCCGTGCTCCAGGCGCAGCGGGCGCGAGCCCGGGAGTTCGATGGGCCGCGCCAGCCACCAGCCGCGGCCGCTGGCGGCGCTGAGCACTTCCTGGCCGTAGGTGCCGTCCACGAACAGGCCGAACTTGCCGCGGATACCGGCCTCCTCGATCACCTGCTCGGCGGCTTTGAAAATCAGTTGTTTCAGTTGCGGAATCACCGACTTGTCCGCGCCGGTTTCCTGTGCCAGGGCCACCAGCTGACTGCGGTGGTCGAAGGCGATGATGTTAAGTTCGTCCCAGCGTTGCGCGCGGGTGGTGACCCGGTGCAAGTGGTTGAGGCGCGTGTCCAGGTCCGGGCGCGGCACGGAATCGGCGCGACCCAGGTAATCGTCCAGTTCCTCGCGGCTGGGCATGGCCGGCGCGCAGCCGTGGCGGGATACCACTAAAGCGCCGCAGGCGTTGGCGTAGCGGCAGCTCTGTTCCCAGCTCTCGCCGCTTAAATAACCACGCAGCAGGCCGGACATAAAGGCGTCGCCGGCGCCCAGCACATTAAGCACCTCCACCTGCACGCCGCGCACGCCGATGCCGTCGTCCAGGCTGTCGGGAATCGGCCCCTCGAACACCGAGCAACCCAGGGGGCCGCGCTTGCAGACCAGGGTCGCACCGCTCACTCCGCGCACCGCGCGCAGGGCCTCCAGGGTGTCGGTGCTGCCGCCGGCGATATGGAATTCCTCCTCGGTGCCGACGATCAGGTCGAAGTGGTGCAGCACCTCCTGTAGCTGGGCGGTCACCGAGCTGGATTCGATATAGCGGGTCTCGCCGTCCCCTGGATTGGTGAGGCCCCAGAGCACAGGGCGGTAGTCGATATCCAGTATCCGCTTGAGGCCGTGGGTGCCGGCGTATTCCAGCGCGCGCAGTACCGCGCTGCGGGTGTGCGGGTGGGACAGGTGGGTGCCGGTGATGGCCAGGGCGCGGGCGGAGGCGATGTAGTCCTCTTCCACGTCCGCGGGGGTGATGGCCATGTCCGCGCAGTTCTCCCGGTAGAAGATCAGCGGGAAGGTGTCCTTGTCCTTGATACCGAGGATTACCAGGGCGGTGAGACGCTCCGGGTCGGTGATCAGGTGGCTGGTGTCGACCCCGGCGCGCTGCAGCTCCTCGCGCACGAAGCGCCCCAGATGCTCGTTGCCCACCCGCGCCAGCATGGAACTGCGGAGGCCCTGGCGGGCAGTGCCGTAAACCACGTTGCCGGAGGAGCCGCCGAGGTACCTGGCGAAAGAGCTGGCGTCCTCCAGGTCGGCACCCAGCTGCTGGGCGTAGAAATCTACCGCTACACGGCCCATGCAAATGAGATCCAGGGGTTTGCTGTCAGTTGGCATTCTTCTTGTCTCTCTCAGTCATCGAAACGGCTGTTCGAGGTGATTCTGTCGCAATGAAATATATATTTCAATATTTTATTTTATGAAATTTTTGGTTTTCCAAGGCTAATGGGACCAGTGGGGCCCCGCTGTAGGAGCGGCCCATGGCCGCGATCGGCGCATTTGCGGAGCTGGAGCTCCGCGTTCCCGGGAAGCGGATCGCGGCCATGGACGGATCGCCGCCCCGCCGCTCATACAGGCGTGCGGCCAGCACCAAATTAGCCGTTATTCCGCCACCACAGTCGAAACAGGTTGTGCTTCACATTCATCGCCCGGGTATGGAAATCCCCCAGCGCCACGTCCGGGTCCTCCATCATGGCGTTGCACAGGGTGGTGATCTCCGTCAGCAGTTCGCGTTTCTGCGGGTCCTGGATATGGGATTCGATCCAGGCGACGAAGGCTATACGCCGGCCGCGCGTGACCGGCATCACCTGGTGCATGACCCCAGAGGGGTAGAACACCATGGTGCCCCTGGGCTCCTTCACCGCCATTCGCGCCCCGGAGGTGTACTCCAAGGCCAGCTCCCCGCCGTCGTAGCTGTCCGGGTCGGTCAGGAACAGCGTGGTGGAGATGTCCGTGCGTATCTGCCGCCGACTGCCGCCCATAAACGCCGAGTCCGCGTGCTTGCCGTAGAAGCCGCCCGCTTCGTAGAGGTTGAAGCGGGGATTGACCATGGATTTTGGAAACATGCGCTCGCGGACGAACTTGCACTCCATGATCTTGCCGCCGATCCGGCCCATCAGTTCGTCGGCGGCTTTGGTCTCCGGCGACATCTGGAGAGCAATCTCCCGGTTACCCTTGACCTTCTCCCGGTAGAGCTCACCGGGAGCCAGCCCCGGCGACCATTGCAGGCGGTCCAGTTCGGCGACGATGGTGTCGCACTCCTCCGGGGTCAGCAGGGGATAGGTGGAGATCATCCTTCTACCCTGCCGCGCGGAATTTGGCCTCGATATCCTCGAGGCTCCGCCCCTTGGTTTCCGGCAGGTACAGTTTCACGAACAACAGCGAGAAGACGCCCATAGCTGCGAACACGAAGAAGGTGGAGTCGATGCCGATGGAGGCCACCAGGGTGGGAAACAGCAGGCCGATCACGAAGTTGACCAGCCACAACACCGACCCGGCTATGCCGATGGCGAAGCCGCGGATCGCCAACGGGAACATCTCCGCCAGCATCACCCACACGGTGGGCGCAATCAGGCCCTGCATAAAGGCCAGGAACAAGCCCATGGACATCAGGATCAGGTAGCCGCGCATCGGAGACGGCTCCAGCACGTGGGAAAAGAGGCCGATCAGCAGCAGCGAAGTGGTGGTGCCAACCAGGCCGCAAAGCAGCATGGGCCGGCGGCCGACGATATCCAGCAGGTAGATACCCACGAAAGTGGCCGCCACCGAGATGACGCCGTTGAGGATATTGGCGGTCAGCGCGCCGGTGCGGTCGAAGCCCGCCTCCGCGAGGATCTGCGAGCCGTAGTACATGATCGAGTTCACTCCGGTGACCTGCTGCACTATGGCCACGCCGATACCGAGCAGGAATACCCGGCGGACCCACGGGGTGGCCAGGTGCGCCAGGGCGCTGCGGGCACTGTTGCTGCGCTCCTGCTCCGCCAGCGACCGGATCTGCTGCATCTCGGCCACGGCCTGCCGCTCGTCGCGCACCTTGCGGAGCACCGCCAGGGCCTCGCCGAAGCGCCCCTGTCCAGCCAGCCAGCGGGGGCTCTCGGGCATTACCAGCATACCGAACCAGAGCACCACCGCGGGCAGGGTGGCCACCACCAGCATCCAGCGCCAGACACTGTCGTGCTCGCCAAAAGCGTTGCCGAGGAAGGCGTTAGTGATGAAGGCCAGCAACTGGCCGGTGACGATCATCAACTCGTTCTGGGTGACGATGCGCCCGCGGATATGGGAGGGGGCCATTTCCGCCAGGTAGGTGGGTACGGTGATGGAAGCACCGCCCACGGCCAGGCCCAGCAGGAAGCGGGAGGCCACCATGATTTCCACGTTGGGGGCCAGGGAACAGGCCAGGGCGCCGAAGAAGAACAGCAGGGCCAGGAACAGGATGTTCTTGCGCCGCCCCGCCCGGTCGGATACCCGCCCGCCGGCGGTGGCGCCGATGGCCGCGCCTAGCAACAGCGAAGCGGCCACCAGCCCCTCGGTGAAGGGGGTGAGGCCCAGATCCGCCTTCATAAAGATCAGGGCGCCATTGATCACCCCGGTGTCGTAGCCGAACAACAGACCACCGAAGGTGGAGATAATGGTTATCAGCCTCAGGTAACGCCTGCTCTGTCGGGAACCGGAACCCGCCTCGGCAACCGCCTCTCCACCAGCTACAAACTCGCTCATCGCCTCTCTCCTCTAAATCCAGGAATTTATTTTTATGGGTCGATGCCGCTCAGTGAAACACGATGAAATTATTATTTCAACAAAATAACAAACCAAAAAAATATTTCCATTTTAAAAGGAGGTAGAAGCAGAAAGATCCACAACTCCGGCTTTTCTCACAGAGCTTGTATAGTATTGGATATAAGCAAGATTTTAGTTATGCCATTTAAAACTAAAAACATCTTCCAACAGAAGCCTTCACTCTCGCGAAAATCAAATTTTTATTTCATTTTTGTTGACCAATGAAATATTTCTTTGTAGTTTGACCCTTGAGGCGACCCGGATATCCGCGCATTCCCCAGCGCGGTGGTCTCGCCCCGCGATATGAGAGGTCTGCTTAAAGATTGAATGGTCAATTTTTGAGCAGATTAAAACACAATAAGCTCATAAGAGGCACCCGGTTCCGGGCTTGAAAACCCAGATGGACTGCCCGGTCATAGGCGGCAGAGTGCAATTCCCCAGCAGGGGCCCCGGCAGATCCGGTGGAGCATCGTTGCCGCGCGCTTTTTAGGGGCGAAAATAATAAGGAGAGGCTCCCGTGAACAAACGCTTCCACAAGAACCTACTGGCGACCTGTATTTCCTGCGCCACCGCCGTAGCCGCTTCCCACGGCCAGGCACAGGAGGGCGCATCCACGATTGAAGAAGTTACCGTCCAGGGAATCCGCAGCAGTCTGCAGCGCGCACAGGACATCAAGCGCGACTCTACCGGCGTAGTGGACGCCATCTCCGCCGAGGGTCTGGGCAAATTCCCCGACTCCAACATCGCGGAATCCCTGCAGCGTATCCCCGGCATCACCATCGACCGCAACGGCGGCGAGGGGCAGTTCGTCACCGTGCGCGGTTTCGGCCCCAGCTTTAACACCGTGCTGGTCAACGGCCGCCGCATCGTCTCCGAGACCGGCGGCCGCGAGTTCAGCTTCGACCTCTACCCCGCCGAACTGATTTCCGGCGCAGAGATTTACAAGAGCGGCACCGCCCACCTGCAGGAAGGCGGCATCGGCGCCACCATCAACCTGGACACGGCCCGCCCCCTGGACCTCAATGACCAATACCTCTTCTCCGCCAAGGGGCTGTACGACGAAAACAGTGGAGAGACGACGCCGCAGGCGTTCGGCCTCGTCTCCAGGGTATTCAACGGCGGCAACAGCGGTGTGCTGGTTTCCGCCTCCTACCAGGAGCGGGAGTCCCAGGAGGACTACACCAACACCAATGGCTGGCTGCCGACCCCGGTCAGCGATCTCGACCTCGCCGACGGCAACTCCAACCCCGGCAACGTGGATACCGCATTCATTCCCCGCGAAACCCAGACCGGCCGCCGTACCCAGACCCGCGAACGGCTCAACGTCCAGGGCGTGTTCCAGCACGATTTCAGCGACGACCTGCGCATGACCGTAGACGGCTTTTACAACGACTACGAAGTCACGTCTTCCACCGACCTGCTCGGCTCCTGGTTCGGTGCCGCGGGCGCTGTCAGCGACGTCGTACTGGACGCCAACGGCACGGTGCTGGAAGAGGATATCGCCTCGGAAATCGGCATCATGAACCGCCTGGAAGGCCGCCCCACCAAAACCAAGGCCATCGGCTTCAACCTGGACTGGTCGCCCACCGGCGAACTGCAAACCCTGTTCGACCTGTCCTGGTCCGAGTCCGAGGCGCGGCAGGGCAAGGGCAATGGCCAGGCGGTGATGGGCTTCCTCAGCTCCCAGGTCGGCGACGGCTCTCCTTTCCACTTCAGCAACCAGGGCTCGGTCGGGCAAATCACCTACACCGAAGACCAACTGGCCCGCCTGAGCGACCCCACCGCCTTTTTGTCGCACGTGGCCCAGTTTGGCGACCAGGCAGGCGACGGCACCGGCGGCAACAGCGTGGCCGGCGAAATCCTGGAGTTCAAGCTCGACAATATTTTCACACCCGATGACGGCGGCATGCTCAGCCAGGTCCGCTTCGGCACCGCCTACTCCCAGGAAGAAAAAACGGTCGACATACTGCGTCCCGGTTTTGACGTTTTCTGCCTGTACTGCGGCTTCAACGTCGCCATACCGGACTCCCTGATCCAGTCGGCCGACACAGTGGACGTATTGGGCGCGACGGCTCCCTTCCTGCGTTTCGACCTGGCGGATTACATCGCCTGGCAGTCTTCCCCCGATGGCCTGATGGCGCTGGACGACTGCGCTGCCGATCCCGCCTGTAACGTCGCAGTACCGCTTCCCGATGGCTACACCAGCTACGTCGACTACTATGCCGACCAACCCGGAGGCTTTATCGGCACCCGGCAACCGGACAGCTTCGAGGTGCAGGAGAGCATATTCTCCGCCTATGCCGACGCCACACTGGACGGGGAGATTGGCAGCTGGGCGTGGACACTCAACAGCGGCCTGCGTTTCGTGTGGACGGAGGAGGAAGCTTCCGGTGCGCAACAGACACTGCTCGGCCTCGGTCAGACCATTCCCTCACAGTATTCGCCCACCTACGCGGAAGGCAGCGCTGTGGTATTGCAGTCCGAGACCAATGACTACCAGAAGCTGTTGCCAAATATGGCACTGACACTCAAGCCGAACGACAACCTAAACCTGCGTTTCGCCATGTACGAAACCATGAGCCGTCCGGAGTTGGGTGATCTGGCCCCGAGATTCACTTACGGCGACCTGCGCCCCGGGGCGATCACCGCCACGGCCGGAAACGTCAACCTGAAGCCATACACCTCCACCAACTGGGATATCGGTGCCGAGTACTACTGGGGCGACATGAATTACGTCTCTGCCACCTATTTCGAGAAGGAGGTGCAGGATTTCGTCGTCGTGGGCTCGGAGATCGTCACTATTGAGGACGTGGCAATCGGTAACCTCCTGGCGGAAGGTCAAGCCGACACACTGGTCGATGCAGAGGCCGGCACGGTGGACGTCAACGTGCAGCGCCCGCTCAACGCGGAAACCGCGGAAGTGTCAGGTTTGGAAATCGCCGGTCAGTACGTGTTCGACTTCGGGCTCGGCTTCAGCGCCAACGCCACCTTTATGGACTCCAACGCCGGGGTTTCCCCCGACTCGCCGCTGGACCAGGCCTTTGCCATCCCCGGCCTGGGTGACTCCATGAACGCGACAGTCTTCTACGAAAATGATTTCCTGGAAGCCCGTCTGTCCTGGAGCCGGCGCGACGAGTTCCTCGAGCACCTGGTCAACCCCAAGGCCGGTGTTGAGCCCGTGTTCACGGAGGAGTACGAGCAGATCGATGCCCGTATCGCCTATCACGTCAACGAAAGCGTCTCCGTGTTCCTGGAAGGCACCAACCTGGGGGACGAGGAGATCCGCAAGCACGGCCGCTATGACAACCAGTTCATCTGGCAAAGCCAAACCGGGCCCCGCTACGCTGTCGGCTTCCGGGCCAAGTTCTAGCGCCAAGCCCGGATGGCGGACCGCTGAAGAATTTTCAGCGGTCCGCCACGGCCCCGCGGGAAGCGGCCGCTTTAAAATTCACAGGCTTTATCCATGTCGAATGATGTATCAACCCTGGAGCGGGAAACCACCAGTTGGGAGCAGTTGCAGGGGTTGATCAAATCCCGCTACGCGGCCATGAGCCCGCGCCTGCAGCAGGTGGCGGAATTTATTCTGGAAAACCCCAACACCCTGGCCTTCGAGACCAGCGCGGTGGTGGCTGAACAAATGCGGGTGCCGCCTTCCACGCTGATCCGTTTTGCCTCCACCCTGGGGTTCTCCGGTTTCAACGCACTGAAAAACCTGGTCAAGGACGACTTGCTGGCGCAGACCGCCGACTACAGCAACCGCATCCGCCTGATGCGCGGGCGCGACAACTGGCACAGCGACCAGATACTGGCCAGTTTCGCCAAGGCCAACCGGGACGCCCTGCGCCAGTTGGAGGAAACCACCACCCAAGTGGACATTCACCGCGCCGTACAGATTATGCGCGACGCCCGGCACATTTTCCTGCTGGGCAACGGCCGCGCCCACACCGTGGCCACCTACCTGCACTACACCCTCAACCATATCGACAAGAAGGTATTCCTGATCGGCGGCACCGGGGGCATGTTCCGAGAGCAGATCTCCAATGTGGAGCGGGGAGACCTGTTGATCGCCATCAGCTACAGCCCCTACTCCTCCAACACTTGCGAACTGGCCGCGGGGGTGGCCAACCGCGGAGTCAGCGTGCTGTCGATCACCGACAGCCCGGTCTCCCCCCTGGCGAGCGTCAGCCGGCTCGCCTTCGTGGTGCGCGAGGCCCGGGTGGATGCCTTCCGCTCCCTCTCCTCCTCCCTGCTCCTGGCGCAGGTGCTGGCGATTGCGTTGGCGGATAGTGATAGTTAGGGGGCAGAATTTTTATTTCACTGCGCAATCGTATATTTTTGGCTGCCACCAATTTATGATTTGCGCCATGACCACCGAACAAGAATCCCCGGATACCGAAGGCATCAAATGGCTCGAGCTGCAGGAGCGGATCAAGTCCCGCTACCCGTCCATGAGCCGGCGCCTGCAGGAAGTGGCGGCCTATATCCTCGAGAACCCCAAGATGGTGGCCTTCGAGACCATCGCCGTGCTCGCCGAACAGATGCAGGTGCCCCCCTCCACCCTGATCCGCTTCGCTTCGGCGCTGGGTTTTTCCGGTTTCAACGAGTTGAAGAACGTCGTCAAGGAAGACCTGCTGGAGCACACTGCCGACTACAGCAATCGCATCCAGCTGATGCGGGACCAGGACGGCTGGCAGGGGAGTGAGTTGCTGCCCCGCTTCGCCAAGGCCAACCGGGACGCCCTGCGCCAGTTGGAGGAAACCATAGCGGAGAAGGATATCCGCCGCGCGGTGGAAATGATGAGCCGCGCCCGGCATATCTTCCTGCTCGGCAACGGCCGCGCGCACACGGTGACCACCTACCTCAGTTACGCCCTCAACCATATCGACAAGAAAGTATTCAAGATCGACGGCACAGGGGGGATGTTCCGGGAGCAGATGTCCAATGTCGAGCGGGGGGACCTGCTGCTGGCGGTCAGCTACAGCCCCTACTCCTCCAACACTTGCGAACTGGCCGCGGAGGCGGCCAATCGCGGGGTTTCCGTGTTGTCGATCACCGACAGCCCCGTCTCGCCCCTGGCCAATACCAGCCAGTTGTCCTTCGTGGTGCACGAAGCCCGGGTGGATGCCTTCCGCTCCCTCTCCGCGTCCCTGCTGCTGGCGCAGGTGCTGGCGATCGCGCTGGCGGATGCCGATGTGGGTTAAAAGAGGTCCCCTGTAGGAGTGGTGGGGCGGCCATCCGCCCATGACCGCGATCGGGCTCTCCGGTTACCTGAAATATCGATCGCGGCCATGGGCCGCTCCTACAAGGAAGGCGCCATAAAAACCGGAGACAACCACCTCCCTTTTCTTCATACGCCTGGGGCTAAGCCCGTTCGATGGCCACCGCCGTGGCCTCGCCGCCGCCGATACACAGGCTGGCGACGCCCTTCTTCGCGTCGCGTTTCTCCATCGCCGCCAGCAGGGTTTGCGAATGGCCAAAGGGCGAAAGTGGAACAGGCTAGAGTTTGTCGATCTGTTTTCCGATCTTCTCAAGGATACTCCCGAAGTCCGGTTGCCCGCTGAAATAGAGGGACGCAGTAGCCTGGTAGGCAAGGGCGCACTGCTCCCGGATCTCCGGGTTCGACAATAGAAACGCCTCATTTTCGGCGATGGCCAGCTCGTCACCCTTCCTGAATCGCTGTTCTTTCCGGATGTAGTATTCCGGGGTGCCGATGAACGTTGTTACATCCGGATGATCCAGGAGTTGGCTGATGTCGTAATAGTGACGCAGCAAGTTTGGCGGCAATTCGCCAGTGCTCTGCTGCTGGCGGAATTTGGTGGAGACCGTTTGGAGTTTTTCGACAAAGGTGTAGCCGGGGTGGTAGCAGAGTACCTCGATGGCGCGGTTGTCGCTGACAGGGACGCCTGCCTCGGATGCGCGGTCGAAGGCCCAGGATGAAATGGTCCGGGGCATGTTCGGCGCGGTGTCATCGAAACCAACCTCCAACAAGATACCATCCTTGAGGCCGACCGGGAGACCGAAGGGGCTCTCGTAATGAAGGCGGATTCCGCCGCTCCGGTATTTCTCGTCATCGAATGCGTGATCACGAGTGATGCCGGCGATTCCGTCAATGTGAATATTCTCCGCAAGCCAGTCATAGAACTCCCTCCGGGATTCGATGTGCCGCGCCTTCTTGACCTGATTCGGCCCAGTGAAGACCTCAAAGGGGGCTGCTGCGGGGGTCGATGCGAATGTCGATGTCCTCGGAGAAGCGCTGGATAATACCGAAACCCTTCGACAGCGAGGTGCCACCCTTGAGCTCGAAGCCGAGCCCCTGGGCACTCAAGCCATAGAGGCAGTGCATGATCCAGTAGTCCTTCTCGACCAGAGCCGGCAGCAAACCACGCTCGTCGGCGACGATTCGGATCAGGTCGGCAAAATCGCCACGCTTATGGAGGAAGGGTTCAGGCGGCACCTGATAATGCCTGCTCGAAGAACTTGCGCGTGGCGACCTTGCCGTAGTCGCGCGCGGCGCGCCGGAGCCTGTCAGCGTTCAACGCCTTCGCTTTGGCGCGGGCCCGCTCGCGCACCGTGACCGGATCTTCCGCCAGTTCGGACAGGTTGTTCAGCAAGTCGACGAGCAGGAACTCTTCCGTCAGTTGCCTGGGGAAACGGGGCTTCCTGCGGAACTCGAAGAGCATGCCACCCAAGGTGAAGCGGCCATGGCGCTTGTGGTTGTAGACCACACGGGAGTTGTAGAGCTGCGTGGTCCCCACGCCCAAGGCGTTGTAGGCATTGGGGGAGGTGAGCAGGAAGTCGTCTTCTTTCAGGAAGGTGCGGACGAGCTCCATCTCATCGGGCGGAACCCGGCCGAAAGCCGAGGCCTTGGGATAGTAGTACAGGCCGTTGCTGAGCTTTTGCAGCACACTCTGGTCGACCAATTCCCTCGCATGCCGGTCAACGCTCTTCGACCATTGGGCAAGGTCGGCACGCCGGTATACACGGCCAGGGCGCAGGTGTCTTTTCAGTTGCATCAAACGATTCATAGCTGTTGCCTCCACGGGGAAATATAGCGCCGGGAGGCTTTCCTGGCAAAAAATTTAGTAAAAATTCATGCACTCCAATCGTCTCTCAGTGGTCCAATTCGTAGCTAATACAATGACTTAGCAGGGTAACTCGGTGAGAAAACAAAAACGGAGGCACTGCCTCCGTTTTTCCAACGAACGGGATCAACCCCGCTCAATCGCTACCGCAGTGGCCTCGCCGCCGCCGATACACAGGCTGGCGATGCCCTTCTTCGCATCGCGTTTCTCCATCGCCGCCAGCAGGGTGACGATAACGCGCGCGCCGCTGGCGCCCAGCGGGTGGCCCAGGGCGCAGGCGCCGCCGTTGACGTTGACCTTTTCGTGGGGCAGGTTCAGCTCGCGCATCGCCGCCAGGGTCACCACCGCGAAGGCCTCGTTGATCTCGAACAACTCGACTTGGTCCGCGGACCAGCCGGTGTTCTCCAGCAGTTTCTGCATGGCGCCCACCGGCGCTGTAGTGAACCACTCCGGCTGCTGGGCGAACTGGGCCTGGCCGCGAATCACCGCCAGCACCTTCAGGCCGCGTTTTTTGGCCTCGCTCTCGCGCATCAGCACCAGGGCAGCGGCGCCGTCGGAGATGGAGCTGGCGTTGGCGGCGGTGACGGTGCCGTCCTTGCGGAAGGCCGGTTTCAATTGCGGGATCTTGTCCGGGCGCGCGGAACCCGGGCCCTCATCCACGCTGACCTCCACGTCGCCGCGGCGCGAGGAGACGGTCACCGGCGCTATCTCGCGCTCGAAGGCGCCGCTCTCGATCGCTTTCTGCGCCCGCGCCAGGGATTCCAGCGCGAAGGCATCCTGCGCCTCGCGGGTGAAGCCGTACTTGTCCGCGGTGTTCTCGGCGAAGTTGCCCATCAGCTTGCCATCGTAGGCATTCTCCAGGCCGTCCAGGAACATGTGGTCCTTCACCTCACCGTGGCCCAGGCGCATACCGCCGCGGGCCTTGGGCAGTATGTAAGGCGCATTGGTCATGCTCTCCATGCCCCCGGCGACGATCACCCTGCCCTCGCCCAGCAGCAGCGCGTCGCGAGCCATCATCACCGTCTTCATGCCGGAACCGCACACCTTGTTCACGGTGCTGCAGGGGGTGCTCTCGGGAATGCCGGCGCCGATGGCCGCCTGGCGCGCCGGCGCCTGGCCGAGGCCGGCGGGAAGGACACAGCCCATCAGTACTTCGTCCACGTCCGCGGCGGCAACACCCGCGTCCTCGAGCGCCGCGCGGATGGCCACGGCACCCAGCTCCGGCGCGCCGACCGCGGACAGGGCGCCCTGCATGGCACCCATCGGCGTGCGCGCCATGCCCACGATCACCACCGGATCTGAAGTTACATCACTCATATTGGCTTCTCCCAGGATCTGTGTCAGTCCATCGACGGCACCGACAGTATATTTATTGCGGCGGCATTATAACCGAAGCGTGCCGGGGGCCCCATCCGCCTTTGGCATGACCTGGGACTCGGACCCGGGACTCGGGGGAAAGAATACCGAAACTCGCCCCTGTGCCTGCTGAGAACCGGGGCACGCCCCCTTTGCTTCACGACCACCGTGTTACTATCAGCGCCAACAACTCACAACAACGGCGACAAGCAATATGGAAATCTCAAGCATCGTCTGGCTGGTGGCCATTGCCGCAATCCTGTTCTACGTAGTCGGCATCTACAACAAACTCGTTTCGCTGAAGAACCGTTTTGAAAACGCCTTTGCGCAGATCGAGGTGCAGCTGAAACGCCGCTACGACCTGATCCCCAACCTGGTGGAGACCGCCAAAGCCTACCTGAAGCACGAGCGCGAGACGCTGCAGGCGGTGGTGGAAGCCCGCAACGTCGCCCTGGCCGGCCTCAAAGCCGCCGCGGCCAACCCGGGCTCTCCTTCCGCCATCGCCGACCTGGGCCACGCGGAAGGCGCCCTGGCCAACGCCCTGGGCCGCCTCAATGTGGTGATGGAGGCCTACCCGGACCTGAAGGCCAACCAGAATATGATGCAGCTCACCGAGGAACTGACCAGCACCGAGAACAAGGTCGCCTTCGCCCGCCAGGCCTTCAACGACGCGGTGATGTCCTACAACATCTACAAGCAGAGCTTCCCGCCGGTGTTCTTCGCCGGTTTCTTCGGCCACCGCGAGGACGGTAGGCTGCTCGAATTCGCCGATTCAGAAACCATCCAGGCGGCGCCGAAGATCGAGTTTTAATCCATGAACTTCTTCGAGTACCAGGACAGAGCCAGGCGCAACAGCGGCCTTTTGATAGGGCTCTTCGCGCTGGCGGTGTTGCTGCTGATCGGCATCACCACCCTGCTCGCCGCGGTGCTGGTAGCCTGGTCCCGCGGCCAGGCGTTTGCGCCGGCGCAGATCGGCCCCTTGCTGGGCTGGGACACCGTCGCCACCATCGCGCTCGCCATCGCCGCGGTGATTGCCCTCGGCAGCCTGTACAAGCTGCGCCAACTGGCCGCCGGCGGACGCGCGGTGGCGGAGTCCCTGGGCGGGCGCAAGATCAATATCGCCCCCCACAGCGACGCCGAGAAGCGCGCACTCAACGTGGTGGAAGAGATGGCCATCGCCTCGGGCACGCCGGTGCCGGACGTCTACCTGATCGAGGACGAGGCAATCAACGCCTTCGCCGCCGGCTACAAGCCCACGGACGCAGTCATCGGCCTGACCCGCGGCTGTGTCGAAAAGCTTAGCCGCGATGAGTTGCAGGGCGTGGTGGCGCACGAGTTCAGCCATATCTTCAACGGCGACATGCGCCTGAATATCCGCATCGTCGGCCTGCTGAACGGCATACTGATCATCGGCATGCTCGGCTACTGGCTATTGCGCGGCGGCCACTTCGGTCGCGACAACCGCGGCCGCGCGGCGCTGTTCGGTATCGGCGCCGGCCTGATGGTCATCGGCTATACGGGCACCTTCTTCGGCAACCTGATCAAATCCGCGGTCAGCCGCCAGCGGGAATTCCTCGCCGACGCCTCGGCGGTACAGTTCACCCGCGACAACCGCGGCATCGCCGGCGCGCTGAAAAAGATCGGCGGCTACAGCGCCGGCTCCCGGCTGGCCTCCGCCAACGCGGCGGAGTTCAGCCATATGTATTTCGCCAGCGGCCTGGGGAGATCCTTCGCCAACCTGTTCGCCACCCACCCGCCCCTGGCGGCGCGCATCTCGAGGCTGGATCCGCAGTGGAACGGCCACTACCCGGACACCGACCGCGAGCCGGAAGGATTTTCCGTAGCGCCGCAACAGGATGCGCAGGTGATGGGTATCGGCGCGGCTGCGCCCCTGGGTAAAGCGGCTGCGCCTCTGGGTAAAGCGGCTGCGCCTCTGGGTAAAGTGTTGAATGCGGTGGACAACAGCATCGGCAACCCCAGCCAGCAGCAGGTGCACTACGGGCGCCAACTGCTGCAGTCGGTACCGGTCGTGTTGCAGCAGGCGGCCCGCGATCCCTTCGCGGCGCGCGCGCTGGTCTACCACCTGCTGTTGCACAGGGACGAGACCCACCGTGAGCAGCAGCGCCAGCTGCTGCAGAAAATCGCCCACCCGGCGGTGGTCAGGGAGATGGGCAAGCTGGAGCCCCAACTGCGGGACCTGCCCGCCAGCGCGCGCCTGCCGCTGCTGGACCTGTGCGTGCCCGCGCTGAAGGCACTGGCACCGCAGCAGTATCAGGTATTCAAGCGCAACCTGATCAAGCTGCTGCGCAGCGATGGCAAGGTGGAACTCTGGGAGTGGACTTTGTACCGGGTGGTGATGCACGCGCTGGAGGCCAGCCGGGACCGCCAGCGCCTGTCGCCCAAGCGCGGCGCGGACAGGGACGCGAAGCGCTTTATCCTCGCCGCCGCGGCCCACGCCGGCAACTCAGACTACCTGCCGGCCAAGCGCGCCTTCGAGGCCGGCCTCAAGGTATTGCAACTGGATATCACACCACTACCCGCGGCGGCGGACATCACCCTCCCGCGGCTGGACAAGGCCGTCGCCATAGCCGCGGCCATCCAGCCACTGCAGAAACCCGGCCTGCTGAAGGCCATGGCCGCCACCCTGGCCCACGACGGCGTGATAGAGGCGGAGGAGGTGGAACTGCTGCGCGCGGTGGCCGACAGTCTCGACTGTCCCATGCCGCCCCTGGTGCCATCGGGGACCCCGGCCATGCCCGGCGGGCGGCAGGCGGCAGCGATCTCCTGATCCGCTTCCCGGAAACCTTTCGCTCAGGACTGGTACACAGGGCCCATCCCCATACTCCAGAAGATAACTGCGCCGATGCGGACCGCCACCAGGAGCACCAGCCCCACAGTGATCACCGCACCGGCGTACAGGAAGGCCCGCTCCTTGTTGATGTTCATCAGGATCGGGATGCCTTCGTAAATCAGGTAGATGGAATAAATACCGGCCAGGCCGGTCACCGCGGCATTGAGCCACAGGTGGGGATAGATGCTGACGATACCGGCGAGGAAGATCGGCGTGGTCACGAACACCGCCAGCGCCGTGCCCTCGTAGTGCCGTGTGGGTTCGTCGCCCTTGACGCCGTAGGATCTCGCCATCCAGTTGATAAATTCACCGAACAGGTAAACGCCCACCACCAGGGAGATGTAGGTCACTATCGCCAACGCGGCCGCACTGCCGGGCGTCAATTTCACCAGATGCCCCCCCAGTTCAAAGCCAAAGCGCGTCACACCGATATAGCCGGCGACACAGGGGATCAGCGCCAAAAAGGGCACATGGCTTAAAAACACCCGGGCGAAGGAGTGCTTGTCGGCACGGATGGCCTTCCACTCCCGGTCGGGGTGGGTGAAAATTCCGATGGTATGGCTGAATAGTCGCACGTCGTATCTCCCGTCACTACCCTGCTTTGCAGTATCGGGGCCGGGCGACCGGTTAACCAATCCAGATCAGGAATAAGGCGCCATTATTAACGGCGGATGGGTTTAGTTGGTCAGCCGTGCATACAGACCCGGTTGCGCCCGCCGCGCTTGGCCCTGTAGAGGGCGCGATCCGCGGCCTCCAGCACCTCTTCCGGCGACTTCAAGTCGCCGCCACTGCTGGCGATACCCACACTCACCGTGGTCTTGATCGCCTTGCCGCCGCCCTGCCCGCGCCGGCGGCGGGCCCGCGAGCTGTTGGCGGGTTCGCGGAAGACGGAGCGCAGGCGCAGGGGGTAGTCGGCAATCCTCTCGCGCATCCGCTCCAGGGCCTGCAGTGCCCGGCCCCTGTCGCGCCCGCGCATCACCACGACGAACTCCTCGCCGCCGTAACGGAAGGCGCGACCGCCGCCGAAACGGGCGATCAGCCCCGCGACCATGCGCAACGCCTGGTCGCCGACCTGGTGGCCGTGGCGGTCATTCAGCTTCTTGAAGTGGTCGATATCGATGACGGCAATGGTGAAGTGTCGCCCCAGGGTGAGCAGGTAGCGGCTGTAGGCGCGCCGCGAGGGGATGCCGGTGAGTTCGTCGCGAAACGCCAGTTCGTAGGCGCCGCGCAGCACCAGCAGGGTCAGCAACAGCCCGGCGGCAGAGGCCGCCAGTTGCAGGTCCAGTCCGAAGCTGCCCACGGCAAACAGCAGCAGGACACAGGTCAGCAGGCCCAAGCCGGTGTGCTCGGGCCTGAAAATCATCTTGACCGCCGACAGCAGGATCGCCGTGGCAAACAACAGTTCCGCCGCGCCGGGTTGCAGCCCTGGGCCTAAGAGCAGGGGAAGCTGCAGTTGCGCGGACCAACCGCCAAGCGCTGTACCTCGCAGCAGGTAAAGCGCCACCCCCTGCCCCGCTGCCGCCAGCGCCAGCAGCAGGCCGAGCCCGCTCAGTGGGCTCCTGTCGCGGCTATAGGCAACCATTGCGACATTGATCGCCACCAGTCCCAGCAAAAGCGCGAAGGTCTCCCGCCGCTGCAGCCACGGCACCAGCTCCTCGGCCAGGTAGACGGCCAGGAACAGCGCCGCGGAGAATGCCACCCGGCTGGACTTGAAGAAGATGCCCAGCGCCAGGGATATCCCCAACAGTACCAGCGGCAACCGCGGTGTGAGCAGGGGCAGGAAATCAATCCAGGAGAAAGACTGCGCGGCTAGGCATGCCAGCGTGACGAGCGGCAGCCAGCCGTAGCGCAGCCACTGCATATAGGGCGGCATAAGATGGCAGAGTGTCGAATTTGCCGCAGATTATACGCGGATGACCGGACTGCCGGGGGGAATGGATCGCAGATCTTCCAAGTGGTCAGTGGCCAGCGTACCGACCACTGGCCACCAACCGCTACTTGACCACGCGCAACGCCGGCTTCTTTGCCGACTTGCGCAGGCTGGTGGGCGGCGTCGGCTCCGGTGGTTCCGGGGTCTCCTCCGCCTCGAACACCATGCCCTGACCGTTCTCGCGCGCGTAGATACCCACTACCGCGCCCACCGGCACCTGGATATCCGTGGGCACGCCGCCGAAACGGGCGTTGAAGCGGATGGCGTAGTTGTCCATGTTGAGGCCGGCCACCGCCGTCTCGGAGATATTCAGTACTATCTGCCCGTCTTCGTTGACATGCTGCTGCGGCACCAGCACGCCGGGCAGGTGGGTGTCGACGAGGAGATAGGGAGTGCACCGGTTGTCGGTTATCCACTCGTAGAAAGCCCGTAGTATGTACGGGCGGTTGGATGTCATGGCCGGTTTACTCAAGTCACTCTCCGTAAAAATTGCCAACGAGGGGTTCGGTGCATGTCATCCATGGCGTGCGTCAATCCGGCATAAAGCGGTGCTTTTCCTACGCGCGACCTGGCCCTCAGCGCATTTCCCGCTCGTACTCGGTCAGGCTCTGCTGGAAGGCCTCGCGGGCGAAGAGGCGGTCCATGTAGTCCTGCAGCGGCTTGGCCTGCTTGGTCTTCGGCAGGCTGACCTCGAACTGCTCCAGGCGCCACAGCAGCGGGGCCATACAGCAGTCCACCAGGGAGAACTCCTCGTTGAAGAAGTACGGCAGATCGGTGAACAGCGGCGCTATGCCCGCCAGGCTGTCGCGCAGGTCCTTGCGCGCGGTCGCCACATCTTTGCCTCCGGCGAGAATCTTCTCCACCAGCGGGCACCAGTCGCGCTCGATACGGTACATGATCTGGCGGCTCTGCGCGCGCGCCACCGGGTAGACCGGTAACAGCGGCGGATGCGGGAAGCGCTCGTCCAGGTACTCCATCATCACCTTGGTCTCGAACAGTACCAGGTCGCGGTCCACGAGTGTGGGCAGGGAGTTGTACGGATTGAGGTCGGCCAGTTCCGCGGGTTTATCGTCCGGGTCCACATCGATGATATCGACGGAGACCCCCTTCTCCGCGAGCACTATGCGCACCCGGTGGCTGTAATGACTGCGACCATCGGAAAAGAAGGTCATGGAGGAGCGCTTGTTGGTCGGCACACCCATGTTCTAACTACCTCAATCTAGTTGGTTGGCTGTTTTGCCAACCATCGATCCAAAAATACAAAAAGGGTGGCGGAGCCAGTCCGCCACCCGACAAGAGAATTCGGCGACTGTCTCAGTGGTGCACGTCTTTCCAGTACTCGCGATTCAGCAGCCAGGCAAAGATAAAGAACACCAGGATAAACGCCAGCACGTAGAAGCCCACACGCTGGCGCTTTTCTGCCACAGGCTCGGCGACGTACTCCAAAAAGTTCACCAGGTCATACATGGCCTGGTCGAATTCGGCTTCGCTCATGGAACCCTTGACGTTGCCCACCTTCAGGCTGCCGCAGTCGGCGTCCATGATCGGGTTGCCCAGGTCGTCGCGCACGGTGTGGCCGTGCTCGCGCTTCGGGCCGGGGGCGCACTCCGGCAGGCCCTGCAGCTCCATCAGTACATGGGGCATAGCCACGCTGGGGAACACCTTGTTGTTCACGCCGGTGGGGCGGCTGTCGTCCTTGTAGAAACTGCGCAGGTAAGTGTAGAGCCATTCCGGCGAGCGGGCGCGGGCAACCAGTGTCAGGTCCGGCGGCGCGGCGCCGAACCACGCTTTGGAGTCGTCCGGGCGCATGGAGATATGCATCAGGTCGCCGATCTTGTCGTCGCCCAGAACCAGGTTCTGCATCATCAGCTCGTTGGGGATGTCCAGGTCGGTGGCCACCCGCTCCCAGCGGGAGAAGTTGGCGCTGTGACAGCCCATACAGTAGTTGACGAAGTACTTGGCGCCGCGCTGCAGGGACGGTTTGTCCTGCAGGTCGAGGCTGATGTGGTCCAGTTCCACCCCGCTCTCGGCGCCGACCGCCTTGATCGGCACGAACGCCAGCAGGCCGACGATCAGCAGGCCGATGAACAGTACGCCAAAGGTTTTCTCGCCTGAGGGGCTGGTGACCCGCTCGGGTTCCGGGTGCACCTCGTCGCGGCCGGTCAGCCACGGCAGCGCGGCGAAGAAGGCCGCCAGCAGCAGGGCCGACACGCCGACGAAGAGGCTGGCCTTGAAGTTGCTGACCGCCATCCACAGGAAGAGCACCGCGAATACGCCGCTCACTATCCAGGAGGCCATGCCCTTGCGCTCCTTCGGGTTGCTCCAGATGGGCATGGTCACGAAGAAGGCGAAGTAGAACAGGGTCGCCACCTGGGCCAGGAAGTTGCGGCCCGGGGTCGGGGACTTGACTCCCAGGTAGCCGAGGATGATGAACACCGCGGCGAACAGCAGCAGCAGCCCCTTGGGCAGCCAGCCCTTGTAGCGGATGGAGCGCACCGGGCTCTTGTCCAGCCAGGGCAGCACGAACAGGATCGCGATGGCCGCGCCCATGGCCACCAGACCGAGGAATTTGGCGGTCAGCGGGCCTATGTCGATGGTGACCGCACGCAGTACCGCGTAGAAGGGGGTGAAGTACCACACCGGCGCAATGTGCTCCGGGGTCTTCAGCGGGTTGGCCTCTTCAAAGTTCGCGTGTTCGAGGAAGAAACCGCCCATTTCCGGGAAGAAGAACACCACGGTGCAGAAGATGAACAGGAACACCGCCACGCCCACCAGATCGTGCACCGAATAGTAGGGATGGAAGGGCACGCCGTCCTTCGGGATGCCGTTCTCGTCCTTGTTCTTCTTGATCTCGATGCCGTCCGGGTTATTGGAGCCCACCTCGTGCAGCGCCAGGATGTGCAGCACCACCAGCAACACCAGCACCAGCGGCAGCGCGATCACATGCAGGGAGAAGAAGCGCGTGAGGGTGATACCCGAAATGAGGTAGTCGCCGCGAATCCACTGCACCAGGTCCTCGCCGATGCCGGGGATGGCGCCGAACAGGGATACGATCACCTGCGCGCCCCAGTAGGACATCTGCCCCCAGGGCAGCACGTAGCCCATAAAGGCCTCGGCCATCAGCACCAGGTAGATGCACATGCCGAAGATCCACACCAGCTCCCGCGGCGGCTTGTAGGAGCCGTACATCAGGCCGCGGAACATATGAAGGTAGACCACCACGAAGAAGGCGGAGGCGCCGGTGGAGTGCAGGTAGCGGATCAGCCAGCCCCACTCCACGTCGCGCATGATGTACTCCACCGAGGCGAAGGCGCCCTCGGCGGAGGGATTGAAGCTCATCACCAGCCAGATGCCGGTGAGCAGCTGGTTGACCAGTACCAGCAGCGAGAAGACGCCGAAGAAGTACCAGACGTTGAAATTCTTGGGCGCGTAGTACTTGCCCATGTGCCTGTCCCAGGCCTGGTAGATCGGCAGGCGCTGGTCCACCCAGTCACCCAGTGCGGTTAACCAGTTCATGCGCTGCCCTCCTGATCCACGCCGATTACGATTACGTCATCGCCCTCATAGGAGTAGGGCGGCACATCCAGATTGGTCGGGGCGGGCACGCCCTTGTAGACACGACCGGCCAGGTCGTACTTTGAGCCGTGACAGGGGCAGAAGAAGCCGCCCATCCACTCGTCGCCGCCGAGATCGGCAGCGCCCACTTCCGGGCGGTACATCGGGGCACAGCCCAGGTGGGTGCACAGGCCGACCAGCACCAGCGTCTGCGGTTTGATGGCGCGGTTCTCCGGGTTGACGTAGGGGGGCTGGTTGGACTCTTCGGAGTTGGGGTCGCGCAGGAGCGGCACCACCTTCTCCAGGTTCTGCAGCACCTGCTCGGTGCGGCGCACCACGTAGACCGGCTTGCCACGCCACTCCACGGTGACCATCTGGCCCGGCTCGAGTTTGCCGATGTTGTACTTGACCGGTGCGCCGGCGGCCTTGGCCTTGGCACTCGGATTCCAGGATTTCACAAACGGCACGGCGACACCGACCGCTCCGGCCGCGCCAACTGCTGAGGTCATCCCAGTCAGGAAGCGCCGCCGCCCTACGTTTACACCGTCACTCATGACGTATTTCTCCCATCTCAGCGCCTCTTTGCAGATGAAGAGGGCCGACCCAACACAAAAAAATCCTGTGAGAAGTTCCGCCCCGGCGCAGCCGGCGCCAATAAACCCCATAAATCAAGCGGATACAAATTCGCGCAATGTTAAAGAAAATGCCAAATTGATACAAGGCGATAACCCGGGGGAACTTCTGTAATCCCGCCGGGAACTGGCTAGAATTTGCGCACTTCGTGCGCGATGGGGAGCAACTGTGAGTGATCTGCGGCCAATGGCGGGCAACTGAGCCCGGCACTGACCACCGGCCACCGACCACACAGAACGACATGAATTCCCGTTTTGCACAGCCGAAAGCTGCCTCGCAGGGCGAGAGCGAGGGATGTTGGCCCAATGAAAAAAACCGGCACGGTTGGCCGGTTTTTTTCTGCGGCAGGGAAAGCTGCCGTTAGCGCTTGGAGTACTGCGGTCTCTTGCGCGCTTTGCGCAGACCCACTTTCTTCCGCTCCACCGCACGGGCGTCGCGGGTCACATAGCCCGCGGCGCGCAGCGGCTGGCGCAGCGCCTCATCGTACTGCATCAGGGCACGGGTCAGGCCGTGGCGGATGGCACCTGCCTGGCCGAAGGAACCGCCGCCCTTCACAGTGGCATTGATATCGAATTTTTCCACCATATCGACCAGCTCGAGCGGCTGACGCACGATCATGCGCGCCACCTCGCGGCCGAAGTATTCGTCAATGGTGCGACCATTGATGGTGATCTTGCCCTCACCCTGCTCGATGAATACGCGCGCGGTGGAGGTCTTGCGGCGGCCGGTGCCGTAGTATTGAGTAGTTGCCATGAGAATCTTCCCGTTTAGATCGCCAGTTCAATCGGCTGTTGCGCCGCGTGAGGATGTTCGCTGCCGCTGTACACTTTCAGCTTCTTGAACATGGCGCGACCCAACGGACCTTTCGGCAGCATGCCTTTTACGGCGCTTTGAATGGTGCGCTCGGGCGCTTTCTCGATCAGCTTCTCGAAGCTGATGGATTTGAGACCACCGGGGTAGCCGGAGTGGCTGTGGTAGATCTTGTCTTTGGCCTTGTTGCCGGTCACGCGGACCTTCTCGGCGTTGATCACGATGATGTAATCGCCAGTGTCCACGTGGGGCGTATACTCAGGCTTGTGCTTGCCGCGCAGGCGGTGGGCGATCTCGGCGGAAATACGTCCGAGAGTCTTGTCCGCAGCGTCGACAATGAACCAGTCGCGTTTGACCGCTTCCGGCTTGGCACTGTAAGTCTTCATGTTATAAACACCTGTAATATGACCCCCAAAATGGGGCCGTCCCACGAAAGAGCGCGGATAGTACATAAGGAGTGTATGCTTTTCAAGCGATTTTGGGCGGTTCTTTCCGGGGCCTAAGCAGTCTGTGAGCGAGCTCCCCAGACACCCCTGCCCCAGGGTACCAGTAAGCCGACTCAGTGGCGGCTTCGCTACCGGTGGCAGTTTGCGGGACACGCCGTGAACCCATCCATGGGGGCTTGTCTGCGAGGTCCCTCTCGCAAACAGTCCCGCAAACTGCCACCGGTATCGAAGCCTTCGTATTGAGCTTCTGCATTCTTTCCGATAGCCGATCAAAGCACCAAAACCCGACGCGAAGGTCCTGCTGCCCCAAAGCCCTCTTACGGGCACCCGGGAACTGCCACCCAAGCCAGCTCACTCTGGCCGGTGAGGCCGAGCCAGATACTCGTGGGACTGCATCTCCAGCAACCGGCTAACCGTCCGCTCAAACTCGAATCGCAGGTGCTTGCCCCCGTAGAGCTGCTCCGCCGGCACTTCGGCGGAAATCACCAGCTTGACGCAGCGATCGTAGAACTCGTCCACCAGGTTGATAAAGCGCCGCGCCGGGGATTCCATGCGCTCGTCGAAGCGCGGCACTTCCGCCAGCAGCACCGTGTGGAACTCCCGCGCCAGCTCTATATAGTCGTTCTGCGAACGGGGGCCGTCGCAGAGGTCGCTGAAATCGAACCAGGCCACGTCGTCCGCTACCCTCAGGGCACGGATACGGCGCCCTTCTATATCCAGGTCCACACTCTGCCGCACCTCGCAACCTTCCACACTGAGGCTGGCAAAGCTGCGCGCGAGGCTGGCATCCGCCGAACCGTCCAGCGGCCAGTGGTACAACTCCGCCATTTCCAGGGCGCGCAGCCGGTAGTCGGTGCCGCCATCCACGTTGACCACCCTGGTGTGGCGCTTCAGCAGGGCGATGGCGGGCAGGAAGCGCGCCCGTTGCAGGCCGTCCTTATAGAGCCCCTCCGGCGCTATGTTGGACGTGGCCACCAGGGTGACGCCGCGGCGGAAGAGCGCGTCGAGCAGGTTGGCGAGGATCATGGCGTCGGTGATGTCGGAGACGAAGAACTCGTCGAAACACAGCACCCGCGCCCGCGCGGCGATGCGCTCCGCCACCTGCTCCAGCGGGTTCTTCTCCCCGGCCAGCGACTTCAACTCGCGGTGTACCTCGCGCATAAAGCGGTGGAAGTGGGTGCGCTGCTTCTGCGCAAACGGCAGGGATTCAAAGAAAGCGTCCATCAGGTAGGTCTTGCCGCGCCCTACGCCGCCCCAGAAATAGAGGCCGCGCTGCGGCTCCGGCCTGTCCCGCCACAGCCGGCGCACACGCCCCAACAGACCGCCCCGCCCCGCCCTCTCGAGCAGGCGCAGATAAAGATCCTGCAACTCCTGCACCGCAACCCGCTGCGCCGGGTCGGCGACGAAATCCGGGCGCTGCAGATCGCGCTGGTAGCGCTCGATGGGAGAAAGCGACGAATCATTGACTGGCGACATGACTGCAGAGGTAACCGACTGCCTGGTAGCGAGGGACGCCACTCTACCAAATTCCCCCCATGACCGCCTAGCCGACGCGGGGGCGCTAATCGCGTATACTCTTATCCCAGCATCGGCCTGTGGCCAGTGGCCCAACGGATGGCCGCTGCTGTCATTTATTTGAGGAGGAAGTATTCGTGCACTCTACATCGGTATTGGTTCTGGTAGGTATTCTCGGGTTGGCGCTGGGTGCCCTGCTGGCGTTCCTGGCCGTGCGCGGCCGCAGCAACAGCCTGGACCGCAGCCAGGAGCTGGAGCAGCGCCTGAGCGAGGCCAACAGCAAGCTGGAGGACTTCCAACTGCAGGTCAACGAACACTTCGATCAGACGGCCCAGCTGGTTCACAACCTGACCGAGAGCTACAGGGAAGTGCACGAGTACCTGGCCAACAGCGCCGTGCGTCTTTCCAGCCCGGACATCGGCCGGCAGATGCTGGAGGCCGGCAGCGGCAGGCTGAGCGAGAACGACGAGAAGCTGCGGAGCGTTGCGCCACCGCGGGACTGGGCGCCGAAGGAACCGGGGGCCAAGGGCACCCTGGCGGAGGATTTCGGCCTGGAGAAGGAACCGCCCGGCGGCGGCGAGCGGACAGCGAACCACTAACTAAAGAGAGCGCAATAAAAAGGCGGGAATCATCCCGCCTTTTTTATTTGCAGGCAGGTTGGACTGAGCGATCGCAGTCCCACCTGCGCCAGATCACAGCTTCTGGTAGTAATCCATCAGGATCTGCGCCACTTCCGGCCGGGAGAACTCCGGCGGCGGCGCGATGCCGTCCCCCAGCATCTCGCGCACCTTGGTGCCCGACAGCAGGATGAAGTCCTCCTTGGTGTGGTCCGGCACATCGCGCATCATCACCACCTTATTCAGCTTTTTTGAATAGGCCGTGTGGTCGGCGCGGAAGATCTCGATCTCCAGGGCCCCCTCCGGCACCTTCTCATCGAAGATGGTCTGCGCATCGAAGGCGCCGTAGTAGTCTCCCACCCCGGCGTGGTCGCGGCCGACGATCAGGTGGCTGCAACCGCAGTTCTGGCGGAAAACCGCGTGCAGCACCGCCTCGCGCGGGCCGGCGTAGAGCATGTCGAAGCCATAGCCGGTCACCATCACGGTGTTGGCCGGGAAATACAGCTCCACCATCTTGCGGATGGAGGCATCGCGCACCGGGGCGGGAATATCACCTGGCTTCAGCTGACCCAGCAGCATATGAATCAGAACGCCGTCGGCATCGACACCGTCCAGGGCCATCTTGCACAGTTCCTCGTGGGCGCGGTGCATCGGGTTGCGGGTCTGGAAGGCCACCACCTTGTTCCAGCCGCGCTCGGCGAACTCGTGGCGGATCTCCACCGCGGTGCGGAAGGTGTCCGGGAAATCGCTCTGGAAGTAGCTGAAGTTCAGCACCTCGATGGGGCCGGAGATCAGCTTGCGGCCGGCGGACTTGAAGGTGGCCACGCCCGGGTGCTTCTCGTCCAGGGTGCCGAACACATGCTCCGCCATGGTATCGATCTGCGCCTCGGATACCGTCTCTATGGCCTGCACGTCCATGACTGCCAGCACCGGGTTCCCCTCCACGTTCGGGTCGCGCAGGGCGATGCGGGAGGCACCCTCGATCGCACTGGCATCCTCCACCAGGTTTACGACCGGCACCGGCCAGAAGAGTCCGTCCACGGTGCGCAGCGTCTCGGCCACGCTCAGGGCGTCCGCCAGGTTCATATAGCCGTGCAGCGGGTTGAAGTAGCCCGCCCCCAGCATCACCGCATTGGCCGCCGCGGCCGAGCTGACCACGATCGACGGCAGTGACTCCGCCTCGTGGATCAGCTGGTGGTGCCTTTCGCTGTCGTACACAAACCGGGGCTGCAGCTCGACGCTGCCGTGGGGGCGAACCAGGGACATAGAGGTCTCCAAATTGTGGTGGGTCTCGAAATTTTCGAGCCGACATTATACGGATCTGCGGACGATGACCAATGGCCGGTGTGGCGCGCTGCGCGCGCAGTGATGAGCGGTCGGTGACCACTGGTGAGTGGACTCCGCCTATTACCATCGCTAACCGCCGCTGACCACGGACCGCTCTCCGCTCACCACTGCGCGCGAAGCGCGCGTATAATGGCCACAAATCGAGGAGTCGAGAGTGTCCCTGAAGCGTTTTCTACAAGACTGGGCGGCGCCCACCGGTATCGGCCTGGCGGTGGCGGCGCTGCTGCTGTTGCTGTTCCCGCAGCTGCGCGACGGCGCGCCCACCCCCGCCTCGGACGAGTGGCAGGGCCCGGTTTCCTACGCCCGCGCGGTCAGTCTGGCGGGCCCCGCGGTGGTGAACATCTACACCCGCAAAGCGGTGCCCGAGCGGCAGCACCCCCTGTTCAACGACCCGCTGTTCCGCCGCCTGTTCGACAGTATGAACCTGCCGCAGCGGGAGCGGATGCAGTCCAACCTGGGGTCCGGGGTGATCGTCAGCGACGACGGCTATATCCTCACCAACCACCATGTGGTCGACCAGGCAGATGCGATCGTGGTGCTGCTGGCGGACGGCCGCGAGGCCCAGGCCCAATTGGTGGGTTCGGACGTGGATTTTGACCTGGCGGTGCTGAAGGTGGAGCTGCCCAGGCTCACTTCCATCGAGGTGGGCGAGCCGGAAAGGGCCCAGGTGGGCGACGTGGTGCTCGCCATCGGCAACCCCTTCGGCGTCGGGCAGACGGTCACCCAGGGCATTATCAGTGCGACCGGCCGCTACCTGGAGAACAGTGGCACCGGCGGCTACCTGCAGAACTTCCTGCAGACGGACGCGGCAGTGAATCCCGGCAATTCCGGCGGCGCTCTGGTGGACGCCCACGGCCGCCTGCTGGGGATCAACACCTCCATCCTGAACCAGTCCGGCTATTCCGGCGGCATCAGCTTCGCGATACCGGCCAATATCGCTTTCAAGGTGATGCAGGACATCATCGAATACGGCCGCGTGGTGCCCGGCTGGCTGGGCATCGAGGCCCAGGCGCTGAACCTCCAATTGGCCCGCTCCTTCGGTCTCACCTCGACAAACGGGGTTATCGTCACCGCCATCTACAGCCAGGGTCCGGCACACCAGGCCGGTCTCAAGCCCGGCGATGTGATCACCCATATCGACGGCCAGCCGATCAACGACGGCAGGCGCGGCATCGCCACCATGGCCACACTGCGCCCCGGCGATACCGTATCCATCACCTTTGTACGCAACGGCGCGGCCAATACGGTCGAAGCCACAGTGTCGGAAAAACCCAAGGCCCAGCGCCGCAGTTGAGGGAACGGCGGGGGATCACCACCATGGACAGTGAAAACACCATCGTCGATACCGTGATCGCCCACTACCCGGAAGTCCAGGCGATCTACCTGTTCGGCTCCTACGGCACCGGGCAGCAGGGGCCGCACAGCGACGCGGATATCGCCCTGCTGCTGCCGCCACGGGAGGCAAAAGCCTGCCCACCGCTGATGTTGAGCAACCTGCGCTTCAAACTGGAATCGATTCTCGGCCGGGACGTGGACCTGATCAATCTCCGCCGCGTGTCCACGGTCCTGCAGAAGGAAATCGTCATGGCCGATCGCCGCATCTTCACCGCGGACCGCTATGCGGCGGATGAGTTCGAGATGCTGACGCTCTCTTACTACCAGAAACTCAACCAGGAAAGAGCGGGCATCGTCGAAGAAGGGCTGCGTAGCGGGAGATTCTACAACCCATGATGGTGGGCTTCCGCAATGTGTTGGTTCACCGCTACCAGGAACCCGACCTGCAGATTATGGTGGACGTGATTGAAAACCACCTCGAGGAGCCCCTCGATTTTGCCCAGTTGGCGATCAAAGCGGATTAGCTTCTGACCACTAACGCCGTCAGAGGGATCGATTGTCCCGCCAGTTTTTCCGCACCCGCGCCATAAACGGCGACTCGTCCGGTACCCCGACGCCCGCCAGCAGCGCTCGCGCAAACGCCTCCACGTCCTTCTCGCTGCGCCCCTCGCCGGTGAAGGAAGCGCGCACCTTGATGAACTTGTCTTTCTGCATGAACAGGTAGGTATATGTGCGGTAGCGCTCCCCTTCGCCTGCCGTGGAAAATGCACCGGACAGCGCCAGTACCGGCACGGTATCATCGCCACGACGCCAGTATTCCCAGGCATCATTAGCCAGATCCAGGTCTTCCCACTGCCCCTCCTTCTGCACGTACTCCATTTCCTTGCGGATTCGCAGGGACTCCCGGGCAAGGGTGCCCTTCCCATCTTCCCACTCCCAACTGGGAATTGGATAGACGAACACGTCCACGAAATCGAACTGGAACTGCCTGTGTTCATAGCGCGCCTGGGCACCATGGAAAGGGTGCGGGAAGAGCACCAGCGGGCTATACAGGTATTCACCCACCACTTCCGGCAACGCCAGCTGCTCCCCATAATCACTGGCCTCCAAAGTGGTATAGAGGGTTTCAGGAGAGAAGGCGTCGTCTTCCTGGAAGTCGGCAATCAAGTGGGAAACAATGGCTTTGGCCTTGTCCCTGCGCCCACTCTCGGGGCGGGTGAACAGGTTGATACTTTCCGTGAAGGGAATTGCGTACTGGTATTGTCTGATCAACTGCCCATGCCAGGTAAGCACCGCATCTATATGGATTTCCCACGAGGTGCTCAGCGGCGCCAGCATCAGCGTAGCGCCGGCAATGGCCGCCTGCCCCAGTTCCGCTGCACCTGTTTTATCGTATACCGCGGACGAAATCAGCAACTGATAGGGCACATCGTCGTTGGCCATGTGTACCGATTCAAACAGCCCGGAAACACCCAGCTCCCGATACACTTCCGAATAATCGATACTGTTGAGATTGCATCGGCGCAACAGGGATTCCCTGTTGGCGGTTTCGCAGCGCTCTTTGAGTTCAGCATCGGGGATCTTGGAGAAGAGCGCAACGGGTGGAAACTTCGCGTCCATCGTCTGCTCGTATTCCGCCACACTGAATTTATTGGTGGCCGCGCAGCCACTGACGACCAAAAAGATAAGGAGAAGAGAACAATACAGCGCTGTCTTTTTCATTTTTATTCGCTCGATAATATACATGGCCCCGCATTTTCAGGGCGAGTTCGCGGGCTCGCCCCGAAAAAGTGCCAGGCGGCCGATATTCCAGCTTTCTACTCGATACTAATCCCGACCCGGTACAGGGCCGAACGCGCATGCGCCTCCAGCCCCTCGCCCCGGGCCAGGGTCCCGGCGACACGGCCGAGCTTGTCGGCGCCCGCCGGCGAGCAGTAAATAATCGAGCTTCGCTTCTGGAAATCGTAGACGCCCAGCGGCGAGGAGAAACGCGCGGTGCCGCTGGTGGGCAGTACGTGGTTGGGGCCGGCGCAGTAGTCCCCCAGGGCCTCGGCGGTGTGACGGCCGAGAAAGATGGCGCCGGCGTGGCGGATCTGCGGCAGGTATTTTTCCGGATCCTCCACAGAGACTTCCAGATGTTCTGGCGCTATGCGGTTGGCCAGGGCGACGGCCTCGTCGATGGATTCCACCCGAATCAAAGCGCCCCGCTCCGCCAGCGACTGGGCGGCGATATCCCGGCGCGGCAGTTCCGCCAGCAGCTCTCGGAGGGACGCCTTCACCGCACTTAAGAATGCCGCATCCGGGCTCAGCAGTATCGACTGCGCCTGCTGGTCGTGCTCCGCCTGGGAAAGCAGGTCCATGGCGATCCAGTCCGGGGCCGTCTTGCCATCGCAGATCACCAGGATCTCCGAGGGGCCGGCGATCATATCGATGGCCACGCGGCCGAACACCGCGCGCTTGGCGGCGGCCACATAGATATTGCCGGGGCCGACGATCTTGTCCACCTTCTCGATGGTTTCGGTGCCGTAGGCCAGCGCCGCCACCGCCTGGGCGCCACCGACGGTATACAGCTGGTCCACGCCGGCGATGGCGGCGGCGGCCAGCACCAGGTCGTTCAACTGGTTGTCCGGTGCCGGCACCACCATGGTCACGCAATCGACACCGGCCACCTTGGCCGGAATCGCGTTCATCAACACCGAGGACGGATAACTGGCCTTGCCGCCGGGCACGTAGATGCCGATCCGCTCCATCGCGGTGATCTGCTGGCCGAGCACCGTGCCGTCGGCCTCGCTGTAGCGCCAGGACTCCTGCAGCTGGCGGCGGTGGTAGTCGCGCACTCTCGCCGCGGCCTGTTCCAGCGCCTCCCGCTCCACCGCGGGGATACGCTCCAGGGCGACCGCCAGTTCCGCCTGCGGCAGGCAAAAGTCACTCGCGCTCTGCAACTGACGGCGGTCGAAGCGGTTGGTATATTCGATGACCGCGGCGTCGCCGCGGCTGCGCACCTGCTGCAGGATTTCCGCAACGGTGGCTTCCACCTGGTTGTCGGCGACGGACTCCCAGGCCAACAGCTGTTCCAGCTGGCTGTCGAAGTCCCCGTCCCGGCTGTCTAGTTGTCGGATATCCATCATTCTTCACCGATCACCGGCCGCTGCCTTTACCGCGGCGGCGAGTTTTTCTATCAGGGCGTTAATGGGCTGGTACTTCATTTTCATCGACGCCTTGTTGACGATCAGGCGGCTACTGATGCGCGCGATGGTGTCGCGGGCCTCGAGGCCGTTGGCCTTCAGGGTATTGCCGGTATCGACGATATCGACGATTTCGTCGGCGAGGGCCATCAGCGGCGCCAGTTCCATGGCGCCGTACAGTTTGATGATATCCGCCTGGCGCCCCTGGGCGGCGTAGTGGCGCTTGGCGCTCTGTACGAACTTGGTCGCCACCTTGATACGCCCGCGCGGCAGCTCCGCGCCCTTGACGCCCGCGGTCATCAGGCGGCAGCGGGCAATGCCCAGGTCGAGGGGTTCGTAGATGCCGTCGACGCCGTGTTCGAGCAACGTGTCCTTGCCGGCGACACCCATGTCCGCAGCGCCGTGCTGCACATAGGTGGGCACGTCCACGCCGCGCAGGATCAGCAGGCGCACGCCGGCCTGGTTGGTGGGAAAAATCAGCTTGCGGCTCTTGGAGATATCCTCCAGTGGCTCCAGCCCCGCGGCCGCGAGCAGCGGCAGGGTTTCCTTGAGGATTCTTCCCTTGGTCAGTGCGATGGTGATTTGCATGGCGGTTATCGTTTTATCGCTTTGACGGCGGCCCCGTCAGACTTCAATGACTATTCGGGCATCGGGGCGGCCCCGCTACCGGTGGCCGTCCGGTCAACAGCCTGATCGGCAATCGTTTCCCGGACGGCCCCCGGCATCGGGACCTTCGCGTTGGCCTTCGGTATTCTTTTCGAGTCCGGAGTCCGAGTCCCCAAATTATCCCGGCACCCGGCGAATATTCGCCCCCAACTGCTGCAGCTTCTCCTCGATACACTCGTAGCCGCGGTCGATATGGTAGATGCGGTCCACGATTGTGGTGCCCTCGGCCACCATACCGGCGATCACCAGGCTGGCGGAGGCGCGCAGGTCCGAGGCCATTACCGGGGCGCCCTTCAGTTTTTCCACGCCGGTGACAATCGCGGTGTTGCCCTCCAGCAGGATATTGGCGCCCATGCGGTTGAGTTCGTGCACCTGGATCAGGCGGTTCTCGAAAATGGTCTCCACCACCGCGCCCTTGCCCTCGGCCACCGCGTTCATGGCGGTGAACTGGGACTGCATGTCGGTGGGAAAAGCGGGATAGGGAGCGGTGCGGAAGCTGACCGCCTTGGGGCGGTTGCCCTTCATGTCCAGTTCGATCCAGTCGTCACCGGTGGAGATGTGCGCGCCGGCCTCCTCGAACTTGGCCAGCACCGCGTCGAGAATATCGGCGCGGGTGTGGGTCAGTCGCACCTTGCCACGCGCAGCGGCCGCGGCGGCGAGGAAGGTGCCGGTCTCGATGCGGTCCGGCATTACGGTAAAGGTGCAGGGATTGAGGCGCTGGACGCCGTGTACGCGCAGAGTGTCGGTACCCACACCCTCGATCTGCGCGCCCATGGCGATCAGGAACTCCGCCAGGTCGACGATTTCCGGCTCGCGCGCGGCGTTGTGCAGCACCGTGGTGCCCTCGGCCAGCACTGCGGCCATCAGCAGGTTCTCGGTACCGCCGACGGTGACCTTTTCCATTACGATGTTGGCGCCCTTGAGGCGGCCATTGGAGCGGGCGCGGATAAAGCCCTCGTCGATGGTGATCTCGGCCCCCATGGCCTCCAGGCCCTTGAGGTGAATGTCCACCGGCCGGCTGCCGATGGCGCAGCCGCCGGGGAAGGACACATTGGCCACGCCGTGGCGGGCCAGCAGCGGCCCCAGCACCAGGATGGAGGCGCGCATGGTCTTCACCAGTTCGTAGGGCGCGGTGAGGTCGTTGACCGAGCGCGGGTCTATCTCCACGCCCAGCCTCTCGTCGATGGTGACGTCACAGCCCATGCACCGCAGCAGGGTGATCATGGTGGTGATGTCGTTCAGGTGCGGCAGGTTGTGGATGTGCACCGGGCCATCCGCCAGCAGCGCGGCGGCGAGGATCGGCAGCGCGGCGTTCTTGGCCCCGGAGATTTTCAGGGTGCCGGAGATGGGGCTGCCGCCCTCAATGATTAACTTATCCATTCAGTCTCGCGTAGTGGTCGCCGGTGCCTTATCGGCCGGCTTCTTCCGGGGTGAGCGTCTGCATCTGTACCGCGTGCAGGGTGCCGTCGGCGATCTTGTCGCCCAGCGCCGCGTAGACCATTTGCTGCTTTTTCAGCCGGCTCAGGCCCTCAAAGGCCGGGCTGACCACGGTGACCAACAGGTGGCTGCCCTCGAAGGCGACATCGGCACGGCTTTCTGGGATATGCCCTTCGATCAGGGCCTTGATTTCATCGGGTTGCATAGGCGGGGAGTGCGTTGAATTGAAAAACAGCGCGCAAGTGTACTGCAAACCGGCCGGTCGCGCAGCCGCCGCTGCGCGATCCGGCGGGCAGGCACTTTTAGCCCGCGTCGGCCACGTCTCCGGCGGAGGACCAGCTGGTGATCACCTTGTCGATATCACCGTGGGTCTGCATGGACTGGGCGAACTGGCTGCGGAAGGTCTTGCCCAGGTTTACCCCATTCAGGACCACGTTGATCAGCTTCCACTGGCCAGCGCGGTTGCGCACCAGGGTGTAGGAGACCTTGGTGATACCCTCTTTACTGCGCACTTCCTGCAGCACGTTCACGCGGTTACCGCTGGGCGCCGAGCCGGGGTTGACCACCTTCACGTCCATATCGCCAAAGGTGGCCACGCCGCGGGCAAAGGTGGCCACCAGGTCGCGGCGGAAGGCGCTGGAGAAACGCGAGCGCTGGGAAGCCGTCGCCTCCTTGGCATAGCGGCCCATCACCCCGCGGGCGATAAAGTCGAAGTCCACTACTGGCGTCAGCACGCCTTCCACGGCGCTGTAATAGCGCTGCGGATCCGAATCCATATATTGGGCATTGGAGCGAATTACTCCCAACAGGTTCTCGGAAACCCCCTCTATCATGGTGTAGGGGTCCTGCGCGGCGCCGGCAAAGGGGGCCCAGGCTGCCAGTAGCAGCGCGCAGAAGGCGATCTTCAGCCCCTGCACAAATCCGGCCCTTTCAATCGATGACGATACGTTCACAAAATGTCTCCTGTTGGCAAATCGGTCCTTGGACGCACGTGGTGCAGATTAGTGCCACGGCGACGCCAGATTTTTCTGATTCCCAGCCGCGCCGCCCAATTTGGGACCGGCGAAGCTGACGGAAATGGCAGTAAACTATACCACGACCGCGCCCCGCGATGTGACGACGCGTCGCATATACACCCCCACCCGCCGCGTTACCGCCGGTCAAGCTTGTCGGCGACACCTCCGGCCGCCGACCAGCTCGCGATCACCTTGTCGATATCGCCGCTGGTCCGCATCGCCTGGGCGAACTGGCTGCGGAAGGTCTTGCCCAAGTTGATCCCGTTCAGGGTTACGTTGATCAGCTTCCACTGGCCGGAACGGTTCCGCACCAGGGTATAGGAAACCTTGGTGACCCCCTCTCTGCTGCGCACTTCCTGCAGCACATTCACGCGTTTGCCATTGGGTGCTGAACCCGGGTTGACCACTCTGGCTTGCATTTCGCCAAAGCTGGCCACCCCGCGGGCGAAGGTCTGCACCAGGTCGCGGCGGAAGGCACTGGCGAAGCGCGAGCGCTGCGCCGCGGTGGCCTGTTTGGCGTAGCGCCCCATCACAGCGCGGGCGACAAAGTCAAAATCCACTACGGGGTCGAGCACGTCGTCCACAGCCCTGTAGTAGCGCTGCGGGTCGCTATTCAAATGCCCGGCATTGGCGCGAATGACTCCCAGCAGTTTCTCCGAGACCCCTTCGATCATGGTGTACGGATTCTGGGCCGCCAATGCAAAGGGAAACCACGCAGACACCAGCAGGGCGCAGAAAGCGAGCTTCACCCCTCGCAGAACCGCGACCCCACGGTTAGATGATAATGCGTTCACAAGCGTACTCCTGTCGGCAAATCGACTCCTGGTATCACCGCAAGTCCCGACTTCCCCTGATACAACACCCCGCGAGCGGCAGAGCTGACAGAGGCGGTGGCAAGCTATAACATGGCGACCCCGGAGCCGTGGCGGTGCGTCGCAACCGCTATCGCAACGCCGAATTCAACATCTGTAAATATGAGGTTAGCACCTGCCGACCCTCCCCGGGGCTGACCAGGTCCGGACCCAACCTCACAGAAGTTCAAGGTAGAGAGACCCAATGACCCAGGACCTGATTTTGCAAGCGGGGCGACGCACCGTGCTGATGGAAACGGAAGCCGTGGCCGAGCTGGAAAACAGAATCAACGGCGAATTCAAACGCGCCTGCCAGTTGATCCTCCAGTGCCGCGGGCGCACCATCGTAACCGGCATGGGCAAATCCGGGCATATCGGTCGCAAAATAGCCGCCACCCTGGCCAGCACCGGCACCCCCAGCTTCTTCGTGCACCCGGGCGAGGCCAGCCACGGCGACCTGGGCATGATCACCCGCGACGACATCGTGATCGCCATCTCCAGTTCCGGCACCTCCGCGGAGGTGCTCACCCTGCTTCCACTGCTGAAACGCCTCGGCATACCGATGATCAGCATGAGCGGCAAGGCCGATTCCCCCCTGGCCCAGGCGGCGGACGTCAACCTGGATATCGCCGTGGAAACCGAGGCCTGCCCCCTGGGCCTGGCTCCCACCTCCTCCACCACCGTGACCCTGGTGATGGGCGACGCCCTGGCGGTGGCCCTGCTGGAGGCGCGCGGCTTTACCGCCGAGGACTTCGCCTTCTCCCATCCCGGCGGCGCCCTCGGCCGGCGCCTGCTGCTGAAGGTGGAGGACGTGATGCACGCCGGCGACGAACTGCCGCAGGTCTTCCCGGAGACGCTGCTATCCAAGGCCCTGCTGGAAATGACCAGCAAGGGCTTCGGCATGACCACCGTGGTGGACCACCAGGGCACGCTGCTCGGCGTCTTCACCGACGGCGACCTGCGCCGGGTGATCGACCACAAGGTGGAACTGGACAAGGCCACCATGGACGAAGTCATGAGCCGCCGCCCCAAGACCGTCTCCGCCGACACCCTGGCCGCGGAGGCGCTGCGCATCATGGAGGACTACAAGATCACCGCGCTGGTGGTGGAGGACCAGGCGCACCACCCGGTCGGGGTATTGCATATGCACGATATACTGAGGGCTGGGGTAGTTTGATTTTTGGGGGACTCAGGACTCGGGACTCGGGACTCGACAAGAATACCGAAGCCAGATACGAAGGCCCTGATGCCGGGGGCCGTCCGGGAAATGTTTGCCGATGAGGTTTTTTTCCGGACGGCCACCGGCAGCAGGGCCGCCCAAAGCCTGCTTACAGGCACCCGGAACTCGAAAAGAATACGCGAAGGACAATCCGTGACCACAGAAGAAAAACTCAACGAAGCCCTGAAAAAAGTGTGCTGGCTGGTACTGGACGTGGACGGCGTGCTGACCGACGGCAGACTCAGCTTCGACAACAACGGCAATGAACTCAAGAGCTTCAACACCCTCGACGGCCACGGCATCAAGATGCTGCTCAACTCGGGGGTACACGTCGCCATCATCACCGGCCGGCGCAGCGCCGTGGTGGAGCGCCGCGCCCACGAACTGGGCGTCCGCAAACTGATCCAGGGCCGCGAGGACAAGCTCGCCGCCCTCGAGGAACTGCTCGCCGACGAACCCTGCCGCCTCGAGGACATCGCCTATGTGGGCGACGACTACCCGGACCTGCTGGTAATGACCCGCATCGGCTGCCCCATCTCTGTTCCCAACGCCGCCCCGCCGGTGCGCGAGCGGGCCCAGTGGATCACACAGGCCCGCGGCGGCGAGGGCGCGGTGCGCGAAGTCTGCGACCGCATCATGCAGGTCCAGGGCACCTTTGACGCCGCCCTCGCCCCCTACCTCGGAGAGCACTGATGCGCACCTGGCTGCCCCTGGTCATAGTGGTACTGCTGATCAGTACCGGGCTCTGGTTCGCCGAGAGCCCGCCGCAGCAGTTGCTCGGCAAGAAGCCCACACCGCAGCAGCAGAAGACAGCCCCGGAACTGGTGATCCGGGACGCCAGGACACGCCACTTCAACGAGGAGGGCACCCTCGCCTACCGCGTGGACGCCGACCAGATCACCTTCTTCCAGTTCGAGCGCCGCGACCGCGCCGACCTCACCGAACCGCGCATGCTCTTCTACCAGGAAGACCAGCCCAAATGGCGCACCCGATCGAAAAGCGGTGTCGCCCACAACAACGGCGAGCGCGTGGAGCTGCACGGCGATGTGACGGTTGACGAACTGCCGGCGCCCGGCGGCCTCAGGTTGGACACCCAGACCATCACCATCAAGCCCCGCGAGGAATACGCCGAAACGGACAAAGTTGTTACCATTACCGCCGGCCCCAATACCACTACAGGCAAGGGCATGCGCGCCTTCCTGAAGGAAGAGCGGGTGGAAATCCTCTCCGACGTAAAGAGCCGCTATGAAACCGAGTAAACTTTGCCGCCGCCTGCGGCCCGTCGCCGCTGTCGCCCTGCTGTTTCTGTGCGCCCAGGCATTCGCGCTGCCAGAGGACCGCGAGCAGCCGATCAAGGTGCAGGCAAAAAAACTGGAGGCCAACCGCAGCAAGAACCTGTCCGTGTACAGCGGCGACGTCATCATCAGCCAGGGCTCCCTGCAGATCCGCGCCGACCGCGTCGAAGTACACGGCAACGCCGAGGGCGAAATCAGCCGCGTCATCGCCACAGGAAAACCGGCGCACTTCCAGCAGCAAGTACAGCAGAGCCAAAGCCCGGTAAAAGCCCGCGCCCGGCGCATCGAATTCACCGTCAGCTCCGACGAACTGCACCTGAGCGGCGAGGCCCACGTGGACCGCGACGGCAACACCCTGACCGCCGAAAAGATCGACTACGACCTGAAGAGCGAACAGATGCAGGCCCAGGGCCAGTCCGGCGACGGCCGCGTGGAAATGATCTGGAAGCCGGAGAAGAAACAGGAAAACGGTCAGCAGGCCGACGAGACACAGCAGAACCAGTAGCTCGACTCACTTGTCGGGACTCGGGACTCGGGACTCGGGACTCGGGACTCGGGACTCGGAAAAGAATAACTCAACCCGATGCGAAGGCCCTGATGCCGGGGGCCGTTCGGGAAACGATTGCCGATGAGGCTGTTGAGCGAACGGCCACCGGCAGCAGGGCCGCCCCAACCCCGCTTACGGGATTCGGAACCGGGAAAGAATACTGAAGCCAATGCGCAGGCCCTGATGCCGGGGGCCGTTCGTGAAACGATTGCCGATGAGGCTGTTGAGCGAACGGCCACCGGCAGCAGGGCCGCCACAAGACCCTCTTTAAGAGCCGGGGGCTCGAACCAAATTCGGAACACAACTATGCCAACGCTGAAAGCGTTACACCTCGCCAAACAGTACAAGAAACGCAAAGTGGTTCAGGACGTCTCCGTCAGCGTGACCAGCGGCCAGGTGGTCGGCCTGCTCGGCCCCAACGGTGCCGGCAAGACCACCTGTTTCTATATGATCGCCGGCCTGGTGCAGACGGATGCCGGTCGGGTGTTGATCGACGACGAGGACATCACCCGTCTCTCGATGCACGGGCGCGCGCGCAAGGGCATCGGCTACCTGCCCCAGGAAGCCTCGGTGTTCCGCCGACTGTCGGTGCGCGACAATATCCTCGCCATCCTCGAAACCCGCAAGAACCTGTCCCGCCCCGAGCGGCTGCAGCAGGTGCAGGAACTGCTGAAAGAATTCAACATCACCCACATCGAGAACAGCCTCGGCATGGCCCTGTCCGGCGGCGAGCGGCGCCGCGTCGAGATAGCCCGCGCCCTCGCCACCGACCCGGACTTCGTGCTGCTGGACGAACCCTTCGCCGGCGTCGACCCGATTTCGGTCAACGACATCAAGCAGATCATCCGCCACCTGCGCGACCGCGGCATCGGCGTGCTGATCACCGACCACAACGTGCGCGAAACCCTGGATATCTGCGAGACCGCCTATATCGTCAGCGAGGGCCACATCATCGCCGCCGGCACACCTGCGGAAGTACTCGCCAACCAGCAGGTGCGCGAAGTGTATCTGGGGCACGAGTTCACCATCTAATGCGGACAAATCTTGCCGGGAGCAAATTTGGACAGCCAAAGGCTGCCCGCGAAGCGGGTGAGGCACAGGGATGTGCCTCATCAATGCGGAATGCGGAATAGAATCCACCCACAGTGCCGCAAGCGCCACCTAAATCGGTAGCTCCCTCCCTCCAAGCCCAGGCGCGGCCGGACCACTCTCCGCCTGCACAGCACCAGACCGCGCATTCATCATTGACTCGCGCCATCCATGGCGCTTGCCCTTCGGGCGCCTTCGGCGTCCAGATTCGCTCCCAGCAAATCTGTCCGCATTCAAAACCGGCACACTTATTGCTTGTAATCCGCCCGCCAGAGGGTTAGTCTGCAGCGTCTCGGATTTTTAGATGAATCATCCGCCGATTTCCTGTAGTCCCTCATTATGAAGCAGTCTCTCCAGTTAAAACTCGGTACCCAGCTGACCATGACACCCCAGCTGCAACAGGCTATCCGCCTGTTACAGCTGTCGACGCTGGACCTGCAGCAAGAGGTACAGTCGGCGCTGGACAGCAACCCCCTGCTGGAAGTGGACGGCGAGGACTACCCCGCCCAGGAACAGCCGTCACCGGAACAGTCCGCGGCCGAAGACACGGCGCGAAGCGACGAGAGCGACAGCGAAGGCGACTGGAACCAGGACATCCCCGATGAACTGCCGGTGGACACCCGCTGGGACGACATCTACAGCGGCGGCAGCTACAGCGGCGGCGATGGCGACGAACTCGCCCTGGAGCAGCGCAACGCCGCCCCCGACAGCCTGCAGGACCACCTGCTGTGGCAACTCAACCTCACTGCGCTGACCCCGCGGGACAAACTGATCGGCGAGAACCTGATCGACGGCATAGCCCCGAGCGGCCTCCTGGAAACGCCCCTCGATGAAGTCGCCACGGCGCAGGAGGCCGAAGAGGACGAGGTCCTCGCGGTACTCAAGATCATCCAGCAGTTCGAGCCCGCCGGCTGCGGCGCCCGCGACCTGCGCGAATGCCTTCTGCTGCAGCTGCAGCAACTCCCCGCCACCACCCCGTGGCTCGAACAGGCGCTGGCGGTCGTAGACCGCCATCTGGACCTGCTCGGCAAACGCGACTTCCGCCAGCTCAGCCGCCGCACCCGCCTCAACGAGGCGCAGCTGGGCGAAGTAGTACGCCTGATCCAGACCCTCACCCCCTACCCCGGCGAGGCCTTCGGCGGCGAGGAACCACAGTATGTGGTGCCGGACATCATCGTCAGCCGCAAGGAATTGCGCTGGGTGGTGGAACTGAATCCCGAGACCACTCCCAAGCTGCGCATCAACAGCGACTACGCCGCACTGATCCGGCGCGCCGACAACTCCATCGACAACAACTTCCTGCGCGACCACCTGCAGGAAGCGCGCTGGTTCCTGAAGAGCCTGCAGAGCCGCCACGAAACCCTGCTCAAAGTGGCCTCCAGCATCGTCGAGAAACAGCAGGGCTTCTTCGAGCTGGGCCCGGAGGCGATGAAACCCATGGTACTGGCGGATATCGCCGAGACCATCGGCATGCACGAATCCACCATCTCCCGCGTCACCACCCAGAAATACATGCTCACACCGCGCGGGGTCTTCGAACTCAAATACTTCTTCTCCAGCCACGTCAGCACCGACTCCGGCGAGGACGCCTCCTCCACCGCCATACGCGCGATGATCCGCAAACTGATCGACACCGAACAGCCGCGCAAACCTCTCTCCGACAACAAGATCACCCTGGAATTGGACAAACAGGGCATCAAGGTGGCCCGGCGCACCGTGGCCAAGTACCGCGAGTCCATGGGTATTCCCTCCTCCAGCGAGCGCAAGCGGTTGGTTTGATTTTGGGGGCTCGGGACTCGGAACTCGGAACTCGAAAAAGAATACCGAAGGCCTACGCGAAGGTCCCGATGCCGGGGGCCGTGCGGGAAACGATTGCCGATCAGGCTGTTGACCGCACGGCCACCGGTAGCGGGGCCGCCCCGAACCCACTTACAAGCCGGGGCCCAAGACTCGAAAGAACACCGAAGCCCAACGCTAAGGTCCCGATGCCGGGGGCCGTGCGGGAAACGATTGCCGATCAGGCTGTTGACCGGACGGCCACCGGTAGCGGGGCCGCCCCGAACCCACTTACAAGCCGGGGACCCGAGACTCGAAAGAACACCGAAGCCCAACGCGAAGGCCCCCGATACCGGGGGCCGTGCGGGAAACGATTGCCGATCAGGCTGTTGACCGGACGGCCACCGATAGCGGGGCCGCCCAGCATCGAAATGCGAAGCCAGCCCCCCCACTGAGGGCACCACAATCCTGACCCAGCCGGACACATCAGTCATAAATCACGGGCGCCCAATGCCACCTGGCCGGCGACCAACCGCCAAACTTTGAGTGTATCCTTCCATTCTGGCGAACTTCCTAGTAGGGTTGCCGCCCAGACGGGGAGTCGCCGCCAAGCGATGCTCTCATAAGGAGAAATCCATGCAGATCAATATCAGTGGTCATCACGTCGATGTAACCCCACCCCTGCGCGATTACTGCGAAAGCAAGCTGGAAAAACTCTCCCGACACTACGACAACATCACCAACGCACACGTAATCCTGTCTGTCGAAAAACTGATCCAAAAGGCCGAGGCCAGGGTGCACATGAACGGGCACGATCTCTGCGCCGGCTCCGAGGACAAAGACATGTACGCGGCCATCGACGCCCTCGCCGACAAGCTGGACCGCCAACTCAGGAAACACAAAGAGAAGTTGCAGAACCACCGCTGACTATGACATTGGAAGCATTACTCTCTCCCCGCCTGAGCCTTTGCCACCTGGCGGGGAGCAGCAAAAAGAAATTGCTGCTCAATATTGCCCAGGCCATTGCCGAACAATATCCACAACACGACGCCGATACCATCTTCAACCAGTTGCTCGCCCGCGAGCGTCTCGGCTCCACTGGTATCGGCGAAGGCGTGGCCATTCCGCACTGCCGCCTGCCCGGCTGCGAGCGCCCCATCGGCGTGCTCTGCACCACTGAGCCGGCGATCGACTTCGACGCCGCTGATCGCCAGCCGGTGGACCTCCTGTTCGCCCTGCTGGTGCCCGAAAACGCCGAACAGGAACACCTGGAAACCCTCGCGGAAGTCGCCGCCCTCTTCAGCGACAGCCGGGTAAGGGAAAAACTGCGCCAGGCCCAGAGCAGCGACGAACTCTACGCACTGGCCATCGACAGCGCCGCCGCGGCGTGACAAAAGACAGGTACCAGTAGCCAGGGGACAGAGGGAAATGTCTTTACCCAGTAATTATTCACCCTTATCTTCTGTCCTCCATCCACTGACTTCTGTTTACTGAATGCGCATCGTCATCATCAGTGGCCGCTCCGGCTCCGGTAAAAGCTCCGCCCTACAGCTGCTGGAGGACGTCGGCTTCAACTGCATCGACAACCTCCCGGCCAGCCTGCTGCCGGAGCTGGTCCGGCGCGTGCGCGAGCAATCGCCGACCGACAACGCCCAGCCCCAGAGCGCTCTGGACGGCTCCCAAAGCGCCCTGGGCAGCCCCCGCCTGGCGCTGGGAATAGACGCGCGCAACCTCTGGCGGGATGTACAACAGGCACCCAAGGTCATCGAAGGGCTGCGCGAAAGCGGCATACAATGTGACGTCATCTACCTGGACGCGCGCTCGCCGGTGCTGGTGCAGCGCTTCAGCGAAACCCGCCGCAAGCACCCCCTGAGTGACAACCGCACCCACCTACTCGAAGCCCTGAACCGGGAAAAGGAACTGCTCGCCCCGCTGGCGGCCATAGCCGACCTGGTGATCGATACCAGCAGCCTCAGCCTGCACCAATTGCGCGACCTGGTGAAAACCCGCGTGGTGGGCGGCGACTCGCCGGGCATGGCGATCCTGTTCCAGTCCTTCGGCTTCAAGCACGGCGTACCGGTGGACGCGGACCTGGTATTCGACCTGCGCTGCCTGCCGAACCCCTACTGGGTGGCGGAACTGCGCCACAAGACCGGCCTGGACCCGGAAGTGATCGAGTTCCTGCGCAACCACCCGGAGACCGACGACATGCAGCGGGACATCATCCACTTCCTCAATCGCTGGCTGCCCTCCTACCAGCAGAGCAATCGCAGCTACACTTGCGTCTCCGTCGGCTGCACCGGCGGACGCCACCGCTCCGTGTACATGGTGGAACAGCTGGCGAAAAACTTTGCCCGCCAGTTCGACAATGTGCAGGTCCGCCACCGCGAACAGCAAAAATAGCCCCCCGAGCAGCAGGAATCACCACAGCAGCCATGCAGAAAAGCAGCCTCCAGATCGTCAACAAACTGGGCCTCCACGCCCGCGCGGCGAGCAAGTTGGCTCAGACCTGCGCGCGCTTCTCCGCGGACGTGAGGGTGCACTGCCAGGGCAAATGTGTGGACGGCAAGAGCGTGATGGCGCTGATGCTACTCGCCGCTGGCAAGGGCACCGAACTGGAACTGGAAGTCGACGGCCGCGACGAGGAGGCCGCGCTGACCGCCATCAGCGAACTGGTGGCGGACCGGTTTGGCGAGGCGGAGTGAGGTTAATGCGGAATGATGAATGCGGAATCCTTACTCGTACCGTAGGAGGGGCCGGTGGCCGCAATCGATTTCGGACCTTGCCCGGAGTATGATCGCGGCCACCGGCCCCTCCGGCAGTTGAGAAGCCGGATCGCGTATTGACTCGCGCCCATCCATGGCGCTCACCCTGCGGGCGCCTTCGGCGTCCAGATTTGGCTCCAGCCGCTCCAGGTATTCGCGGCGCCTGCGGCCCAGAAAAATTTGTCCGCATTCCGTATTCCGCATTAAGAGAGGCCCCTCCGTGCCCAACCAACCCCCAGCCGAGATCAATTTCCGCGCGCAGAACCGGCTGGGTGAGTTATTCGCCGCGCTCGACAGCGGCACCGGGCGCGAGGTGCGGCGCATGCTCAGCACCCTCACCCCGCAGAGTATCGCCCAACTGCTGGAGAGCTCGCCGCCGCGCATCCGCCAGGTACTGTGGAAGCTGATCGACAAGGAGATCGAGGGCGAGGTACTGCAGGAACTCACCGACGACGTGCGCAGCCAGATACTCGCCACCATGGACACCGAGGAAATGGTGGCGGTGATGGAGGGCCTCGACGCCGACGACGTCGCCGACATACTCCAGGACCTGCCCGAGCGGGTGATGGCGGAAGTGCTGTCCGCCATGAGCGAGGCGGACCGGGCGCGTGTGGAGGACGTCCTCGCCTACGACGAGGAGACCGCCGGCGGCCTGATGGACACGGACACCATCTCCGTGCGCCCCAACCTGACCCTCGATGTGGTGCTGCGCTACCTCCGCCGCCACGAGCAGCTGCCGGAATCCACCGACAGCCTCTTCGTGGTCAACCGCAAGGGCCAGTATATAGGCCTGCTGCCGCTGTCCAAGCTCCTGACCACCGATCCCTCGGTCACCGTGCGCGAGGTGGTAAACACCGACGTGGAACCGATTCCAGCGGATATGCCCGACACAGAGGTGGCGCGGCTGTTCGAGAAATACGACTGGATTACCGCGCCGGTGGTGGACGAGAACAACCGCCTGCTGGGGCGCATCACCATCGACGACGTGGTGGACGTGATCCGCGAGGGCGCCGACCACTCGCTGATGAGCCTGGCCGGCCTGGACGAGGAGGAGGACACCTTCGCCCCGGTAAGGCGCACCGCCCGCCGTCGCGCCCTGTGGCTGGGTATCAACCTGCTCACCGCCCTGCTGGCCTCCTGGGTCATCAGCCTTTTCCAGGGTACCCTGGACAAGGTGGTGGCCCTGGCGGTGCTGATGCCGATCGTCGCCAGCATGGGCGGCGTCGCCGGCAGCCAGACGCTGACGGTGGTGATCCGCGGCATGGCCCTGGGGCAGATAGGCCGCAGCAACCTCAGCTGGCTGCTCTCCCGCGAGCTGGGTTCCGGCATACTCAACGCACTCCTGTGGTCCCTGGTCATGGGGGCGATTGCCGCCCTCTGGTTCGGCGACAGCCGCATCGCGCTGATTATCGTCGCCGCCATGGTGATCAACCTGGTCACCGCCGCCATGGCCGGCGCCATACTGCCGGTGGCGCTGCGGGCCATGCGCATAGACCCGGCCCTGGCCGGCGGCGTGGCCCTGACCACGGTCACCGACGTGGTGGGCTTTATGTCCTTCCTCGGCCTGGCCGCCTGGTATTTCGGCTGACTCCTAAACTTTATAAACGCGCCGTAGGAGCGGCCGGTGGCCGCGATCGATGATCGGGAATTCCCCAAAGTCCGATTGCGGCCACCAGCGGATGGCCGCCCCGCCGCTCCTACGAGAGAGAAATAACCGGAAATACAAATGCAAGAATACGACGATTTCGAAGAAGAGCTGCCGAAGAGCAAGACCAAGGTCAAACAGGAAATGCACCAGCTGCAGGACCTGGGCAAACAGCTGACCGAACTCTCCAAGGCGCAACTGGCGGAAGTGCCGCTGGATAACGACCTGCGCGAGGCGATCGACACACTGCACCGCATCAAGTCCAACGAGGCGCGCCGGCGCCAGCTGCAGTACATAGGCCGCCTGATGCGCAGCGCCGACACCGAGGCGATAGAGGCAGTCCTGGACAGATTCAAAGAGCGCGACCAGCAGCACCTGCGCTTCGACAAGATGGCCGAGGACTGGCGCAAACGGCTGTTGGAGGGCGGCAAGACCGCGCAGAGCGAATTCTTCGACCGCTGCCCCGGGGCGGACCACCAACAGCTGCGCCAACTGGTGCGCGATGCCAACAGGGAAATTGAGAACAACAAACCGCCGACCAACCAGCGCAAGCTGTTCCGCTATCTGCGCGATTTCTTTATGCAGGAATCCCACTAGTCGACAGTAGGGGCGAACCTTGTGTTCGCCCATGGCTTCTGCGGACATCGGGGGCTTCAGTCCTGTAGGTGACCTGTAGGCGACTCCGTGGCGACCCTGCTGCCGGTGGTCCTTTGCGGGACACGGGCTAGGGCGCCGCCCCCGTGAATCCATCCCTGGAGGCTTGTCGGCGAGGTCCCTCTCGCCAACAGTCCCGCAAAGGACCACCGGCAGCAGGGCCTTCGCATCAGGCTTCCGATGCCGGGGGCGAACACAAGGTTCGCCCTACTTGCTCGGCAGCGCCTCGCTGGTTTCCGCCTGCCACTGGAACAGGTTCATCTCAATAAAGAAGAAGGCCACCAGCCACAGGAAGGCGTCCCAGAAATCCAGCAGGCTGCCGCTGACGCCCCAGTAAATCGCACACAGGAACAGGGTGAAATAGAGAACGGCTTTCACCACCTGCGAGTAGCGCATTGTGCGGCCGGAGAGCTGGTGGCGCAGCTGCAGCCGCACCTCGAAGGCCAGGATAAATACCACCAGCAGCCAGGCACAGGCGTTGATCGCGTCGGCCCAGGCCAGCCATTCGATCCCGCTCCAGGTGGCGGCACTGCCGAGAATCTGGACATCGGCCAGGCGCAGCAGCGGCGCGTCCGCCAGCGCAATGCAGTTCTCGGCAGTCAGCGGCACATAGTCGTTTTCCCCCACCACCAGTTGCCAGTCTCCCGCAACGGCCAGGTCGCAGGCCCGTCCCGGCACGGCGGCCAAGTCGGTCAGGTAGAGCATTTCCGCGATATAGCCGTAGCAGGAATAGACGATAAACAGATAACAGAAGGCGGAGACGGCGTTCAGCGACCACTTGACCCAGCCGCGAATCCTGTCGTCCGAGAGCACGAAGGTCTCCAGCTCGAACACCAGCAGCAACAGCACCCACGCCAGGGTGTCGATGGAGTCATTGTAGGCCTCGATAACCCTGCCAAGCTGCGGGCCACCGGCGAAGACGGAACCGGCAGCGGTGTGGTTTTCGACGAAGAATGCGTAGACGTTGTAGGCGAGTAACAGGTAGACGGTGTATTTGAACACCCGGAAAAGCGTGTAGCGGTGATTGGCCAACCCCGCCGTTGCCACCTCGGACATCTCTCGGCCCCCCAACTGATTATTGTTTTACATCGGCGACGCGGCATGGCCGCGAACAGTAATATCGAATAATCATTCGGTTTGCGCAACACCCGGGACGAAATCCAGTGCGAGGGAATTGAGGCAGTAGCGCAGGCCGGTGGGTTGTGGGCCGTCCCGGAATACATGGCCCAGGTGTTCGCCGCAGGGGAATTCCCGTCGCTACGGGTTTTGGGGTCCGGATGCGCCGCCCCGGTTCAAATCGCCGGCGCAAACGGCGACCGCGCGCCGTCCGGCTCGCTTGCGGGCCCGGGCTCGGCGCTCTCGCGCGGCGCCACCGGCTCGTGCTCCCGCCCCGCGGCGGCGCCCTGGCGCTGGGCGCCATCGCCGTCGAACAGCTTGTCGAAACGCACTTCCGGTTCTCCCCAGTCACCGCTGATGCGGTAGCTGACACTGGCCATCTTGTTGACCTGTTTCTTGAACGCCTTGCTGATCAGGTAGACCCCCGCCGCCGCCGGCAGGCCGCCGGCCAGCGCCGCCACCAGGGCCAGGTTGTTGCCCACCGGCAGGGTGGCCACCAGGGTCAGGTTCAGGTCCTCGCGCTCGAGGTTGACCCGCCCGGCCATCTGCAACTCGCTGGTGGGCCCCTCCACCTGGATGGGCACCGCGATCAGCAGTTGGCCGTCGCCCTCGAACACCACCTCGCCACGCACCCGGTCGAAGGCCATGCCGCTCTGGTAGAGATCGGAGAAATCCAGCCGCAGGCGCCGCGCCCAGGTATCGAAATTGAACAGGGACAGCAGGCGCAGCAGTGCCGAGCCGGCGCTGTCGGTGGCGCGCAGGAAGCGGCCGTTGCGGATGTCGATCTTCAATTCCCCGGACACCAGGTTGCCGGCCGCGCGCGCCGGCGAGCCGTCCCAGTGCAGCGCCGTGTCGAAACGGGCGGAACGGCTCTCGATCGCCGGCTCCTGGCCCCAGGCCCGCTGCACGTCCGCCAGGTCGTCCGCCACCAGGCGGCCGATAAACTGGGACGACTCGCGGCCCTCGGCATCGCGCAACCACATCAACTGCGCCCCAAGCTGGTTGTCCCCCTCGCCGCGGCCCTCGACGCGCACGCCGCGCGCGGCGCCGCGGATATCGCTCAGCACCAGCCGATCCGCCGATGGGCGCAGGCGGAAGGACCAACGCCCCAGATCCTCGCCGCCCAGGCGCAGGCTCTCGACGCTGAAGTCCAGCTTCGGCAGCGCGGAAAAATCGTAGCCGGCCCAGGGATCCGCCGACTGTGGTTTCGCCCCCCCGCCGCCAGCCGGCCCGGCCCGGCCGGGGATCGGCAGGCGCAGGTGGCTCAGTTGCAGCTGCAACGGCGCCGAGCCGTTGACCGCACCGCCGAGGCTACCGGCGGCGGTCTCGCTGTCGAACTGCAGCCGCCAGTCGGCGCCGAGGCCGCGGCCCTGGAGATGGATATGCTCGATTTCGGTGGCGCCCAGCAGCAGGCGGTCGGTACTCAGGTCCAGGGACACCGGCAGCGGGTTCGGCGCGCTCTCCGGGGCCGCCGCCCCGCCACCGACATCGAACACCTTCAGCGCCTCGAGCCAGCGCGGCAGGTCTATCCGCGACAGGTCCCCATTGATTGACAGGCCTCTCTCGAGCGGCAGTTTCGCTTCCGCGTTCAGGGCTATGACGGCGCGCTCCAGCACGCCGCCCACCTGCCAGAACTGCCCCTGCAGGTGTTCGCCGTAGTTCATGTGGAACAGGCTGCCCTGCTCGCCGATGGGCACGCGCAGCACGAAGTCGGTCTTGTCCTCGGCCAGTTTGCCCAGGGGCGCCGGCAGTTTCACCGCGACGCCGGCCAGGTCCGATGTCAGTTCGAAGATCGCCGAATAGGGCATCTCCTTGGCCCTGGCGGGAACGGTCACCAGGGCGCGGTAATCGAAATCCCCCTCCATCCAGGCGAGTTCCGGGCGGCGGCTCCATTCGCGCACGGCGCTGGCGGCGGCGCTGCCGTCCACCACCACCTGGGTGTCCCGCTGCTCCCCCTCGCCGAAGTGGCGAATCTGCGCCTGCAGGGGTTGCCCCCAGAGGCTGCCTTGCAGGCTGGTGCCGGCGAGGCCGCGCTCGCTGTCGTAGTCGACCCGCCCCTGCAGGTCGTCGACCTGCAGCCTGAGATCCTGCAGTTGCAGCTGCCCGCGCTGCAGGTCCAGTTGCACATTCTGCCGGGCCGGCAGTTCGGCACCGCCCAGAGGCTGCGACAGGATCAGGCTGCCACTCATCTGCCCGCGCAGCTGCCACTCGTCGAAGGCGCTGCCCAGTTGCTGTCGCAGTGGCGACTGTTGCAGCAACTTCAGCCCGTCCGCCGCCGGGCCGGACAGCTGCGCGCGCACCCCCAGCAGGGAACCCTCGCCCACCGGGCTCGGGGTCACGCCCACCTCGATATCGCGGGCGTCGATATGCCACAGTTTCGCCGCGCGGGCATTGACCTGCACGTTGCGGTCGTTGACCAGCAGGCGCCCGTCGATGGCGCGCGCCGTCGGCCAGCCGGGGGCGTAATCCAGGGAGGCACCGGCGATATCCGCCGCCAGTTGCACCGTCTGCCGAGACGGGTGATCCCCCAGGGCCAGCAGCGCGGCGTCGTCGCCCTCCCGATAGCTGGAACCGCGGTAGACGAAACCCGCGGCGGCCGCGCGGCCGGGGTTCTCGGCGCCGAGACCGCTGTCCAGCCACTGGCGCAGGTCGTCGCTGACAAGGAAGGGCACCAGTTGTCGCTGGGAGGACACGGGCGCGTCGTGCAGCCCCAGCGCCAGGGTAAAATCCACCGCGCGACTGTGGGCGATAAAGGGCAATTGCAGCAGGAACTGGGCGCTGACCCGGCCGAGAGAGCCGTCCAGTTGCAGCGGCCCGGAATAGACCTGCACCGAATTCGCCTCGCGATCCACGTGCCAGGCGACGGTGCCGCTGGCACTGTCGAACTGAAAATCTTCTTTGTAAAGCCGCGGGAAGTGGGCGCGGACCTCACCGGCATCCAGTTCGACCCGCCCGTCCGCGCCCTGCAGTTGCAGATAACCGTTCACCCCCGCCACCGCCGGCGCGCCGCGGTGCGCGCTGGCGCTGAGGTCGCGCAGGTTGGCGCTCAATGTCACTTGGCCGTCAGCGAGCCGGGACAGCTGGATGTTGCGCAGCTGGCCGCTGGGTTCGAGCGCCCGCAGCCACTCGTCCGCCGGTCCCCGGAGCAGCGCCAACCGCTCCACGATGCGGCTCCACCCGCCCAGGTCGATCACGTCCGCGGCCAGTTGCAGGCCCGTATCGACGCTCGAGCGCGCCTGCAGGTTGAGGGGCGGCATTTGCAGGCCGCGCCAGTCCAGTTGGATATCCTGCAGCGCCAGGCGCCATCCCCCCCCGGGCTGCCAGTGTCCGGAGAGGTCGCCGGCGAGGGATTCGAGCGGCGCCAGCGCGGAAACCGGCGCTTCTCCCTCGGCCTGGTCACCGCTGTCGGCAACCTGCTCGTCTGCCCCGGCCCGCTCGGGGTTATCCACTTCAGCCTGCTCAAGGCTGTCCACTTCGACCTGCTCCAGGCTGAGGCGGCCGCGCAGGCTGTAGCCGCGCTCGGTGTCGCTGTCCAGCCATAACTTGCCGTGGGCCAGCTTGCGCCCGCTCCAGTGGTATTTTTCCGGCAGCGGCGTCAGTTGGTGCAGCAGGGCGACGATGTCCTGGTCCAGCAGCAGCTCGTTCAGCTGTATATAACCACTGAGGGAGAAGCGGGATTTGTCCCGGGGGTTGCCGCGCCCCTCCAGGACCATCCGCAGGGTTTCTTCATGCGCGGCCGGCCCACCGCCCTCCTCCCGGGGAACCTCCCCTGGACCGCTCCTCGACACGCTCCTCGATACATAGGCGCGGGCAGTAAGGCGGTGGAAACCGCCGCTGTTTTCCAGTTGGATCTGCGGCAGATTCAGCTGCGCCAGTTGGCCGTCGGCCAGGCGCAGGGTGATGCTGGCGTCGCGCACCTGCACCTTGGGGCCCAATTGAAAGATGCGCGCCGGGTCGCCGAGGCGCACGGCGCCTTCGCCAACCTCCTTGGCAGGATCCGCCGCCCCCACGGGGAAGCCGTCGATATGCCAGTGGCCGCCCTCGGCGCGGCTGACGCCGGCGGCGAAGTCGCGCACCTGCAGGTTCTTCCACACCAGTTCGCGGTTCCACAGGCTGGAGAGCAGGTCCAGGTGAAACAGGCCGTAGCCCATCTGCACCTCGCCGTTCCCACCCAGGCGCAGGCCGTCCAGCTGCAGCGCCACTTCCAGGGCCTTCCAGCGCAGGGAAATCCGCTCCATCCGCACCGGCACCCCCAGGCTGTCGGACAGCCAGCCGCTGATCTGCGGGCGGTAGTGCTCCACCTGCGGCGACAGCAGGCGCCCGGCCTGGACAAGGATGGCGAGGCAGACGACCAGGATCACAGCCAACAGCCAGATCTTGCGGGCGAGGAAGCGCAGCCACTTCATCGGGGGCCTCGCCATCCGGAGTCGGGACTCGGTTGTCTGCTCCCGTTTTTACACAAGAACAATGTCATACTGCTCCTGGTTATAGATGGGCTCCACCTGGAACTGTATCGGCCGACCGATAAATTCCTCCAGATCGGCGACGTTGGCCGATTCCTCATCCAGCAGCAGGTCTATCACCACCTGGCTGGCCAGCACCATGATCTTTTCGCTGTCGTAGGCGCGGGCCTCGCGAATGATCTCCCGGAAAATTTCATAGCACACCGTCTCGGCGCTCTTCAACGTACCGCGGCCCTGGCACACCGGGCAGGGCTCGCAGAGTATCTGGCCGAGGGACTCGCGGGTGCGCTTGCGGGTCATTTCCACCAGGCCCAGTTCCGACACGCCGGTAATACTGGTCTTGGCGTGATCCCGCTCCAGGGATTTCTCCAGGGTGCGCAACACCTGACGCTGGTGTTCCGCGTCCTTCATGTCAATAAAATCGATGATGATGATGCCGCCCAGGTTGCGCAGGCGCAGCTGCCGCGCGATGGCGGTGGCCGCCTCCAGGTTGGTCTTGAAGATAGTCTCTTCCAGGTTTCGATGGCCGACGAAGGCACCCGTATTGACGTCGATGGTGCTCATCGCCTCGGTCTGCTCGACGATCAGGTAGCCGCCGGACTTGAGCGTCACCTTGTTCTGCAGGGCCCGGCGTATCTCCTCCTCCACCCCGTAGAGGTCGAACAGGGGCCGCTCGCCCGGGTAGTGCTCCAGGCGACCGGCGATCTCCGGCGCGTACTTGCCGGCGAATTCCGCCGCGCGGCCGTGGGCCTCGCGGGAGTCGATGCGGATCTTTTCCGTGTAAGGGCGCGCCAGGTCGCGCAGGGCGCGCATGAACAGCGGCAAATCCTCGTAGATGACCGCGGGCACCGGGCGCTCCTCGATGCGGTTCTCCAGTTCGTGCCACAGCTTGTACAGGAAGGGGATGTCGCGCAGCAGTTCCTCCTCGCTGACCCCCTCGGCCACGGTGCGCAGGATAAAGCCGCCGTCGGCCGACAGGCCCTCCTCCGCCAGCTTGGTGGAGGCCAGATCCACCAGCGCGCGCAGCCGCTCGCGCTCGCCCTCATCCTCGATGCGGTTGGAGATGCCGATATGGCGGGTCTGGGGCATATACACCAGATAGCGGGCGGACACCGACAGGTGAGTGGTCAGGCGCGCGCCCTTGCTGCTGATCGGGTCCTTGACCACCTGTACCACCAGGGACTGGCCCTCGCGCACCAGGGCGCGGATATCGGCCACCTCCGCCGACCCGCGCGACTCCATGCCCTCCTCGTCGAGGGGCGCTATGTCCGACGCGTGGATAAAGCCGGCCCGCTCCAGACCGATATCCACGAAGGCCGCCTGCATGCCCGGTAGCACCCGCACCACCTTGCCCTTATAGATATTGCCGACGATGCCGCGGCGGGCGCTGCGCTCCAGGTAGACTTCCTGCAGCACGCCGTTCTCCACCAGCGCCACGCGGGTCTCGGTGGGGGCGACGTTGATCAGCAGTTCCTCGCTCATTCGCCCTCCTCCGGCGTTTCCTGCCCCCTGGACTCGTACCAATAGGGAATACCGGCGTGCTCCAGCATGGGCACCAGGGCCTCCAGCGGCAGGCCCACCACATTGCTGTAGCTGCCGCTGATGGATTCCACCAGCGCCGCGCCCAATCCCTGGATGCCGTAGCCGCCGGCCTTGTCGGCGGGCTCACCGGTGCGCCAGTAGGCGGCGATCTGTTGCTTGTTCAGATGGCGGAAGCGCACCCGGGTTTCCACCAGGCGGCTGAACTGGCGCTCGTGCGAACGCAGGCACAGGGCGGTCAGCACCGAGTGCTCGGAGCCGGACAGCTGGTGCATCATCGATTCGAATTCGGCGAAGTCCCGCGGTTTCTCCAACACCTGCTCGCCGGCCAGCACGACGGTGTCGGCGCCCAGCGCCCAGAGATTCCCATCCGCCCCGCCGGCCAGTTTCAGTCCGGCCTCCGCCTTGTCGTGGGCCAGGCGCTGGACATAGTCCTGGGGGGGCTCGCCGGGTTTTTGCTGTTCGGGCACCGAGGGAGTGACGCGGGTGAAAGGCACGGCGATCTGCACCAGCAGCTCGGCGCGGCGCGGGGAGCCGGAGGCGAGGAGGAGTCGGCTGTCGGCGGGAGTATTCAGCACTGCACTACTTATTCTTGATGGATCAGCGGTTGATTATAGCTGTATCGGTCGAAAAATGACCGGTCTTTACCCGGCTTTACGCTTTATTTGAGCTGACTCTACCTGACCTGCAGCCGCCCCGCCATGCCGCCCAGCCAGGGAGCCACCCAGGGCCACAGCAGGGCGCTGGTGATCGCCGGCCACAGGAAGGTCAGGCCCGGCACCGGCTTGCCCGCCAGGCTGTGCACCCAGTTGCCCACCACCTGGTTGATGCCCACCAGGATGAACACCCACATCAGTTGCTGGGCCGGGTTGAAGGCGCGGGTGCGGCGATAGGTCAACAGGCTGAAATAGGCCAGCACCGCAAGCGCCAGCGCGTGGCTGCCGAGCGCCGCGCCGGTCACCAGGTCCTCGAGGATGCCCACCACCCAGGCGAAGCCGACCCCCAGGTTCTGCGGCATACGGGTGATCCAGAAGATGACCAGCAGGGCGGTAAACGCGGGGCGGAACCACAGCCAGTGGTGCGGCAGCGGCATCACCGCCAGCAGCAGCGCGACGATCACGGTGACGGCGATAAACCAGCGGTTATTCGGTTCCAAGGCTGTGGTCCCCGCTGCCAGTGCTCTCGCTCCCACTGCCGGCGCCGTCCCCGTCGCTCCTTTCGCCAATAACAGCCAGCACAAAGCGGCTGCGGTTCATGCGCCCGCGGGGCACCACCTCGGCTTCGGCAAAGGGCCGGCCGGGGTCGCGATCGACCGAGATCACCTCCCCCACCGGGTAGCCGGCCGGGAAGCGGCCGCCGAGGCCGGAGCTGAGCAGCAGGTCGCCCTCGCGGATATCGCTGGTGTTGGCCAGGTGGCGCAGCTTGAGACGGTAGAGGTCGCCGGTGCCCTCGGCCACCGCGCGCACGCTGTTGCGCAGCACCTGCACCGGGATGGCGTGGCTGGCGTCGGTGATCAGCAGCACGCGGCTGGAAGTGGCGCCGGCCTCGATCACCTGGCCCAGCAGACCGCTGGCGTCCATGATGGGCGTGCCGAGGACCAGGCCGTCGTCGCGGCCCTTGTCGATCAGCAGGACATGCTCGAGGGGGTCCGGCGAGACGCCGATGACCTGCGCCACCAGCACCCGCTCGTCCACGCTCTCGGCGGAGTTCATCAGTTCCTTGAGCTGGGTGTTTTCCGCCTTCACCGCCGCCAGCAACTGGCTGCGCTGTTCCAGCAGCAGCACCTGGCGTTTGAGGCGGCTGTTCTCCTCCAGCAGTTCCTCGCGGCTGCGCAGCTGCTCCCCGGCCCAGTCGCCAACGCGCTCGGGGGCGCCGGTAATCCAGTAGAAGGGCGCCACCAGGCGGGCGGCGCGCTCGCGCAGCGGCTGCAGCCAGTCGGTGTAGAGGCTGATTGCGATCAGCGCCGCCGCCACCAGGCCCAGCACGAGGATGCGGGACTCAGGCGAGGGGCCGCGGGTAAATAGCGGTTTGATGGATAGACCCCCGTCTACAGGTCAGTCAGTGTGTTCTTGTTATCGGCTTCTTGTAGGAGCGGCGACCGCCAGGGATGGCGGAAATGCAGATTTTGCAGGAGCAAAAATCTGCCCATGGCCGCGATCCGGCTTTGGTAGTGCTCCCAAAAACTCCGCAGCTGGTTCCGTGGCGGCGCTGCTACCGGGATTCGTTTGCGGGACACGCCGTGAACCCATCCATGGGGGCTTGTCGGCGAGGTCCCTCTCGCCAACAGTCCCGCAAACGAATCCCGGCATCAGCGCCTTCGCATTTGGCTTTCTAGCGCTACCCACCATCGTATGGGAGGCTGGGAAGAAAACTGAAGTCAAATGCGAAGGTCCTGATGCCGGGGGCTTCTTGCGGGACTGTCGGCCGGAGGGACCCGGCCGCCAAGCCTACAGGGATGTATTCACGGCGTGTCCCGCAAGAAGCCCCCGGCAGCAGGGCCGCCACAGACTATCTACTGGCAACCCGCAGGGACACCCTACAAAGCAAATCCTCAGTTGGACACCAGATACAGCCGGCTCTTGTCCATCATATCCAGTGCCTTGCCGCCACCGCGGGCGACACAGGTCAGCGGGTCGTCGGCGACAATCACCGGCAGGCCGGATTCCTCCATCAGCAGGCGGTCCAGGTCGCGCAGCAGCGCGCCGCCGCCGGTCAGCACCATGCCGCGCTCGGCGATATCCGAGGCCAGTTCCGGCGGGGACTGCTCCAGGGCGCTCTTCACCGCCTGTACGATGCCGGTCAGTGGCTCCTGCAGGGCCTCGAGGATCTCATCCGAATTGAGGGTGAAGCTGCGCGGCACCCCCTCCGCCAGGTTGCGGCCGCGTACGTCGATCTCGCGCACCTCGCTGCCGGCGTAGGCGCAGCCGATCTCTTCTTTGATACGCTCGGCGGTCGCATCGCCGATCACGCTGCCGTAGTTGCGGCGCACATAGTTGACGATGGCCTCGTCGAAGCGGTCGCCGCCGATGCGCACGGAATCCGAGTAGACGACGCCGTTCAGGGAGATGATGGCGATCTCGGTGGTGCCGCCGCCGATATCCACCACCATGGAACCGCTGGCCTCCTCCACCTTCAGGCCGGCGCCGATGGCCGCGGCCATCGGCTCCTCGATCAACCACACTTCGCGGGCGCCGGCGCCCATGGCGGATTCGCGGATCGCGCGGCGCTCCACTTCGGTGGACTGGCAGGGCACGCACACCAGCACTCGGGGGCTGGGGCGCATCCAGCTGTTCTCGTGCACTTTCTTGATGAAGTGCTGCAGCATCTTCTCGGTCACCTGGAAGTCGGCGATGACGCCGTCCTTCAGCGGGCGTATCGCGGTGATGTTGCCGGGGGTGCGGCCGAGCATGCGCTTGGCCTCGACGCCGACGGCCTCGACGATCTTCTGGCCGTTGTAGTGGCGGATGGCGACGACGGAGGGTTCATCCAGGACTACGCCGCGATCGCGCACGTAGATCAGCGTGTTGGCTGTTCCCAGGTCGATGGAGAGATCACTGGAGAACATGCCCCGCAAACGTTTAAACATGGAAGTCGATTACCTTGTACTGATGATCAGCGCCCAGGGCGGGCGCCGCAGTGGCGAACTGAGTGCTAAAGCCTAGTTAGTCCACGCAAAAATATCTGAGTTCCGGGCCTCATTTTGGTCCCCTGGGCGGGAGAGGACGGCCTCCGGCAGAATCGGCAAACTCTAACAACGGCGGGGGTTCAGGGCAAGGCTGAAAAACAGTCAATTGCGGACCGCCGGCCGCTCTGGCAGTCGCCCGGTGAGAATAACGGTCTTATGTGCTAAATTTGCGGCCCCTGCCTCAACCCACCCGTACAGAGGCAGCTTTCGAATCGCACCCAAGCTGGAGCCCCAATCGCCATGGCCGTGGATACGCAAACTGTAGAAAAACTGGCGGAGCTGGCCCGCATCGCCATCTCCGCAGAAACCATCGACGAAGTCAGCAGCCGCCTCGGCGAGGTACTGCAGCTGGTGGACCAGTTGCAGGCAGTTCACACGGAGGGCGTGGAGCCCATGGCCCACCCGCTGGATGAAGTGCAGGTACTGCGCGCGGACGAGGTCACCGAGCCCGACCGCCGCGAGGCGTTCCTCGCCCTGGCGCCGCAGTCGGAAGAGGGCCTCTACCTGGTCCCGAAAGTGATCGACTGATCGCACAACGAGCCACCATCGAGAGAGCCAGCGTGTGAGAAGCCCGCAGCAATAAAAAGCCATTAGGGAACAAGATGCACCAGTTAACCATCGCCGAGATAGTCCGCGGACTGCGCGAGAAGCAGTTCTCCAGTGTCGAGATCACCCGCCACCTGCTCAACCGCATCCAGCAGCTGGACGGCAACTACAACAGCTTTATTACCGTCACCGGGGAACTGGCCCAGGCCCAGGCCGCGGCGGCGGACCAGCGGCTGGCCGCGGGCGATGCCCCGGCGCTGTGTGGCGTACCCATCGCCCACAAGGACATATTCTGCACCAGCGGTGTGCGCACCAGTTGCGGCTCGAAAATGCTCGACAACTTCACGCCGCCCTACGACGCCACCGTAGTGGAGAAATTCAACAGCGCCGGCGCCGTGACCCTGGGCAAGACCAATATGGACGAGTTCGCCATGGGCTCCTCCAACGAGACCAGTTACTACGGCCCGGTGAAGAACCCCTGGAACACCAACTGCGTGCCCGGCGGCTCCTCCGGCGGTTCCGCCGCCGCGGTGGCCGCGCAGCTGGCGCCCGGCGCCACTGCCACCGACACCGGCGGCTCCATCCGCCAGCCGGCGGCGCTGACCAACACTACCGGCCTCAAACCCACCTACGGGCGCGTGTCCCGCTGGGGCATGATCGCCTTCGCCTCCAGCCTCGACCAGGCCGGCCCCATCGCCCGCAACGCCGAGGACTGCGCCTACCTGCTGTCCGCCATGGCGGGCCACGACGAAAAGGATTCCACCTGCCTGAACCGCCCGGTGCAGGACTACACGCTGAACCTGAACGACAGCATCGCCGGCCTGAAAATAGGCGTGCCGAAAGAGTATTTCGGCGAGGGCCTGAACGCGGACACCGCAGCCCGGGTACAGGAGGCGCTGAAGGCGTTCGAGCGGCTCGGCGCCGAGCTGGTGGAAATCAGCCTGCCGCATACGGAACTGGCGGTGCCCGCCTACTATGTGATCGCACCGGCGGAGGCCTCCGCCAACCTGTCCCGCTTCGACGGTGTGCGCTACGGCTACCGCTGCGAGGACCCCAAGGACCTGCGCGATCTCTACATGCGCTCCCGCGGCGAGGGCTTCGGCGATGAAGTGCAGCGCCGCATACTGGTCGGCACCTACGCCCTGTCCGCCGGTTATTACGATGCCTACTACAACAAAGCGCAGCAGGTGCGCCGCCTGATCAAGCAGGACTTCGTACAGGCCTTCGAAAAAGTGGACGTGATCATGGGTCCGACTGCGCCCAACCCGGCATTCGGGATAGGTGCCAAGAGCGCGGACCCGGTGGCCATGTACCTGGAGGACATCTACACCATCGCCGCCAACCTGGCGGGCCTGCCGGGCATGTCCCTGCCCTGCGGCCTGGTGAACAAACTGCCGGTGGGGCTGCAGATTATCGGCAACTACCTGGAAGAGGCGCGTATGCTCAACGTCGCGCACCGGTACCAGCAGGTCACCGACTGGCACCAACAGTACGCAAGCCCGGCCAGCGCAGTTTAAAGAGGAGATTCATCGTGGAATGGGAAATCGTGATCGGGCTGGAGGTGCACGTCCAGCTCTCCACCAAATCGAAACTCTTCTCTGGCGCCAGCACCCGCTTCGGCGCCGATCCGAATACCCAGGCCTGCGCCATCGACCTGGCGATGCCGGGCACACTGCCGGTGCCCAATCAGGAGGCCTTTCGCTACGCGGTGATGTTCGGCCTGGCAATGAACGCGGAAATCGGCCAGCGCTCCGTATTCGAGCGAAAAAACTACTTCTATCCGGACCTGCCCAAGGGCTACCAGACCACCCAGCTGGCAGAGCCGATCGTCGGCGCCGGCGAAATCGAAATTCATCTCGAGGACGGCAGCAGCAAAAAAGTGCGCCTGCACCACGCGCACCTGGAAGAGGACGCCGGCAAGTCGCTCCACGAAGCCATTTTCGAAAGTGGCCACGGCATGTCCGGGATAGACCTGAACCGCGCCGGCACGCCGCTGATCGAAATCGTTTCCGAGCCGGATATGCGCAGCGCCGCCGAGGCGGTGGCCTACCTGAAGAAGATCCACAGCATAGTGACCTACCTGGGCATCTCCGACGGCGACATGTCCCAGGGCTCCATGCGCTGCGACGCCAACGTGTCGGTGCGCTTGAAAGGCGAGGAAAAACTCGGCACCCGCACCGAGTTGAAAAACATCAACTCCTTCCGCTTCGTCGAGCGCGCCATCAAGGTGGAGGCCGAGCGCCAGATCGATATCCTCGAGGACGGCGGCAGCATCCTGCAGGAGACGCGCCTCTACGACGCGGACAAGAACGAAACCCGCTCCATGCGCAGCAAGGAAGTGGCCAACGACTACCGCTACTTCCCCTGCCCCGACCTGCTGCCGGTGATCCTGACCGACAAATATGTGGAAAAGCTGCGCGGTGAGCTGCCGGAACTGCCGGACGCCAAGGCCGCGCGCTTCCAGGGCGAGTACAAGCTGTCCGCCTACGACGCCGACCAACTGACCCAGGAGCGCGCCACCGCCGACTATTTTGAAACGGTCGCGAAGCAGTCCGGCGAACCCAAGCTGGCCGCCAACTGGATCACCGGCGAACTGGCCGCGCTGCTGAACCGGGAGGAACTGAGCATAGAGCAATCCCCGGTAACGGCAGAGCAGCTGGCCGGCCTGATTGCGCGCATCGTCGACAACACCATTTCCAGCAAGATCGCCAAGCAGGTGTTCGAGGCCATGGCCAAGGGAGAGGGCGACGCGGATGCGGTGATCGGGAAGCGCGGCCTGAAACAGGTCTCCGACACCGGCGCCATCGAGAAAATGGTCGACGAGGTTATCGCCGCGAGCGCCGCCCAGGTGGAGAACTACCGCAACGCGGACGAGGCCAAGCGGCCCAAGATGATGGGCTACTTCGTCGGCCAGATCATGAAGGCCTCCAGGGGCCAGGCCAATCCACAACTGATCAACGAGATCCTGAAGGAAAAGCTGGATGCGCTCCTATAAGGACGCAGGAAACAATCAGACCCTGTAGGAGCGGCCCATGGCCGCGATTGATACCCGTCGGCTGGCACAAGGTGAGGAGCTGCCGGTTCGGAGCCAGGACTTCGATCGCGGCCATGGGCGGATGGCCGCCCCGCCGCTCCTACAAGCAACCCTAATTAAAGGAAACACTGTGAGCCTGAAAAAAGACAAGCAAAAAGTCCTCGGCGAAGTCTTCGACGAAAACCGTATCGCCGGCTTCCTGATCGGCGAGGCACCGGAGGGTGTCAATCGCGACTACCACCTGCTGGAGCGCGCCTACCGCAGCATGAAGGCGGAAAACTTCGAGACCTTCGTGCGCCTGTTCCTGGAGCAGGGCCTGGATCTGGACAGCCCCGGCCCGGACGGCAAAACCCTGCTGATGCGGATCCAGGAGCACCGCCAAAGCGAGGAGTACGCGGAAGTTCTCAGGGCCGCTGGTGCGAACCCCTGACAGATACCGACGCTCACGCCACAAAGAGGATCAACGGTGACTTCCAATCCGGTCCACGGTGTCGACGCCCTGATGCGCGGCGCGCGCCTGCTCACCCGGCGCGAACTGCGGCCCTTCATCATAGTGCCGCTGCTGATCAACCTGGTGCTGTTTATCGCCATCACCGCGGTGATGCTCTCGCAGCTAGGCGGCCTCGCCGACTACCTCGGCAGTCTGCTCTCCCACACGCCGGTGGATACCGAAAACATGTCCTGGTGGGAGGCGGCCATGGCCAAGGGCGCCGCCTGGGCCGCCGATGTGTTCCGGTGGCTGGCCTGGGTGATCGCGCTGGCGGTGGTGCTGCTGTTTCTGTTTGTCTACGGCTACCTCTTCGGCATCATCACCAATATCATCGCCGCCCCCTTCAACGGTTTCCTGGCGGAAAAGGTCGAGGAACTCCTCACCGGCAAGGCCCCGCCGGCGGAGCCCCTCGGCAAAATGGTGTGGCGCACCTTCGGGCGCGAACTGCGCAAGCTGCGCTACTTCATCGGCTGGGGTTTGGTGATCCTGGTCATCGCCCTGTTTACCAGCTGGACAGTCTTCATACCCGCGGTGCTGGGCGCACTCTGGGGCGCCTGGTGCATGGCCATCCAGTATGTGGACTACCCCCTGGACAACCACCAGCGGCCCTTCGACGAACTGAAGAGCATACTGCTGCGGCGCAAGCTGACCACCCTGAGCTTCGGCGGTGCGGTAATGTTGGCGAAGATGGTGCCCATACTGAACATCTTCGTGATGCCGGCGGCGGTGGCCGGCGGCACGGCGCTGTGGATAGAGCGGTTGCGGCAGGAGGGGGACCCGGGCACCGGCCAGGAATGACCGTGGCAAAAAACCTCATCGGTAAATATTTGCCAGGTGGCCACCGGCAGCAGGACCTCGCGCAGTGCCACGCCGCGGCTTACAGCCCTCGGCGTGAACTCCGAAACTTGAGTTATCAAGCCGTGAATAAAACAGAGAAACAGTAAGGAAGTAACATGCAGATCACCAACACCGAAACCTTTCCCGGCAAAACCATCGTTGCCGTTCACGGGGTCGTTTCCGGCAGCACCGTGCGCGCCAAGCACGTGGGCCGAGACATTATGGCGGGGCTGAAGAACATCGTCGGTGGCGAGCTCAGGGGTTACACGGAACTGCTTACCGAGGCCCGCGACCAGGCCCTGGAGCGCATGGCGCAACAGGCCAAGCAGGTGGGGGCCAACGCCATAGTAAACGTGCGTTTTTCCACCTCGTCGGTTTCCGCCGGCGCCTCGGAAATCTACATCTATGGCACCGCCGTTACCGTGGAGTAAGACATCGTGATCGAACTATGGGTTTTCCTCTGCCTGCTGGTCACCGGCTACGTGATCGGGCAGTTTCTGGAAAAACGCCACTTTCGCAGTATCGAAACGCGGGAACGGGAACTGCTCAACCTGGTGACCACCAGCAGCCGCAACCCGGTGGGTGAAATGGGGCCTATCGCCCGCGTGGAACTGGTAAGGGGCAACTGCTGTATTTCCGTGGACTATTTCAAGCGCATCGCAGCGAGCCTGCGCAAACTCTTCGGCGGCACCATCAACAGCTATGAGACCCTGCTGGACCGCGCCCGGCGAGAAGCCATTCTGCGCCTGAAGGAGTCCTGCCCCGGCGCCACCCAGATCATCAACCTGAGAGTGGACACTTCCTCGATATTTCAGGGACAGGGCCGGCAGACGGGTTCCGTGGAAGTATTGGCAACCGGCACGGCGATCTATGCACAGCCGGAATAGAGTGCCGACTGCAACACCGGCAAGATTCAAAACTGCCCGACTCTGACAATGGAATACCGTCCCCGCCAGCCGGAGCACAATGTCAACGTCTCCCGTCGGCACCCGTTGAAGGAGTTCGGCCAGTTGCTGCTCGGCCTTTTCGCGGCACTGGCTGTGATCTACTTCGCGCTGGGGCTGGCGGTGGATGCCGTGGTTGATCGGTTGTCCGCGGAAACGGAACTGGCCATCTACAATTCCCTGAATCTGGATGATCTGGCAGAGCACTTTGTCAGCGATAAAGAGGCCGGTGAGGAACTGGCGCAGACGAAGTCCGCCCTGCAACAACTACTGCCCTGCGCAAACCTGCCTTACCCGATCTCCCCACACCTGATCGACTCACCGGAACTGAATGCCATGGCCTTTGCTGGAGGCGCGGTGGGGATCACCTCAGGCCTGCTGGAAGCAGTCCACAGCGAAGGGGGGCTGGCTTTCGTACTCGCCCATGAACTGGCCCACTTTCGCCACAGGGACCACTTGCGCGGCCTGGGGCGGGGGATAGTGCTGATAACCGGTGCCACACTGATCAGCGGTGGGCACTCGGACCTGAGTTCCCTGCTGGGCCCCGCAGTGAATCTGCAGATGGCACAGTATTCCCAGGCACAGGAAAGCGAGGCGGATCGGGAGGCGCTGGCCTTGATGCACTGTGCTTACGGCGGCACGGAGGGCGCGGGCGAGCTGTTCGAAAAGATGTTGGACAGGAAAGACCCAAAAAATAACCTGGGCCATTATTTCTCCAGCCACCCGCAGACCCGCAAGCGGCTGGAGGCCATCAAAGCATGGAGCCACCCCAAAGCGAAAAACCCGACGGAAAACCGCAACTGAGTTCAGCCCAGAGGTAAGACAGCCCCACCATGATGAAGTCCGTTATTCTCGCAACCGCGCTGCTGCTGTCCTGTACCCACGCAAACGCCCGGCCCCTGCAGACCCTTATCGAACAGTTTGACGCGGAGTTCCAGCACAGACTGGAGGAGGCCGGCATTCCCGGCGGGGCCTACGCCATAGTCCAGGGTGACCGCATACTGGCGGCGCGCGGCCACGGCCAGCGCGCGCTCGGCTCCGAGGACCCGATAGATGCCGATACGGTGTTTCGCATCGCATCCGTGTCCAAGACCTTCGCCGGGGAAGTGACCGGGCTGTTGGTGCGCGAGGGGAAGCTGCGCTGGGAAAGCAGGGTTAACCGCTATCTGCCGAAGTTCCGCTTCAAGACCCCCGACAAATCTGCGGCACTACAGATACAACACCTGCTGGGGCAGAGTTCCGGCCTGGTACCCAATGCCTACGACAACCTCCTGGAAGCCAACCTGCCACTGGAGCGCATACTGCCACACTTCAGCGAACTGGATCCCAACTGTCAGCCGGGACGCTGTTACAGCTACCAGAACATTCTGTTCAGCCTGGTGGGCCCGATACTCGAAGAGGTCACCGGCATCCCCTACGCGGCGCTGGTGAACAGGCACATATTCCAGCCGTTGGAAATGCATCGCGCCTCGGTAGGCATGGATGCTTTCCTGTCGACAGACAATCGCGCCCTGCCGCATGTCAAGCGGGATGGGGAATGGCAAACCGCTGAAATCAACGCGAATTACTACCGTGTGTTACCCGCTGCCGGTGTCAACGCCAGTGCCACCGACCTGGGCAAATGGCTGGTCGCGCAGATGGGGCACAAGCCGGAGGTAATTCCAGCGCAACTGCTGGAAGAGATCACCCGCAAGCGGGTGCGCACCGCCAAGGATATGCGCCGCAAAGTCTGGCGCGATCACCTGCAAGACGCCCACTACGGCCTGGGCTGGCGCATCTATCGGCTGTACGGACAGGATCTGGTGTACCACGGCGGCTGGGTGCAGGGCTATGTGGCGGATATCGGCTATTCACCGCGTCACGGCGTGGGTCTGGCGATACTGCTGAACGCCGAGAGCAGCGTGATCAACGAGATTTCCGCAGGCTTCTGGGCCCGGCTGCTGCAATCGGAGCCGGTGCGGCTGGCGCAACGCCGGCCGCACCCGTAAGAGCCTGTTTAAAGTCCTCGACAATTGGGACTCGGTGCGAGGGCCGGGTACGGGGCCTCTTTCCGGGACACGCTGTGAATACATCCCTGTACGCTCTCCACGGCCATCCATGGCCGTGAACGGTCCCGGAAAGAGGCCCCGCACCCGGCCCGGCAGGCTTAGCGCAAGACTCTAAACAGGCACTAACGGGAATCAATGCCGGGGGCGGGAGCGCCCGCCGCCGCCGCGGCGCGGGCCGCGGCTGTCCCGCTCGCCGCGGTCGCTGCGCTTGACATGTACCTTGGGCGGCTCCGCCAGCAACTCCTCCGGCGGCACTTCGCATTTGAGTTTCTGCCCCAGCAGCTGCTCGAGCGGCTCCAGGCGCATGGCGTCGTCCTCGCAGGCGAGGCTGATGGAGGTGCCGGTCTTGCCGGCGCGGCCGGTGCGGCCTATGCGATGCACGTAATCCTCCGGCTCCTCCGGCAGCGTGTAGTTGACCACGTGGCTGATACCCTCGATGTGGATACCGCGACCGGCCACGTCGGTGGCCACCAGGACCCGGGTTTTGCCGGACTTGAAGTCCTCCAGGGTGCGCACCCGCTTGTTCTGGGGGATATCGCCGGACAGGAGGCCGGCCTTGAAGCCGTGGGCTTCCAGGTTTTCGTGCAGGCGGCGACACTGGTCGCGGCGGTTGGCGAAGACGATCAGGCTGTCCACGCCTTCACCCTGCAGGATGTTGTAGAGCACACTGTATTTCTCGTCACTGGCGACGAGATAGACATGCTGCTCGACGGTGTCGGTGGCCACCCGCTCCGGCTGTATCTCCACGATCACCGGCTCCTCGGTCCACTGCTCCACCAGGGAATCCACTTCCGGGGTGAAAGTGGCGGAGAAGAACATGGTCTGGCGGTGGGTCTTGCGCGGGGTCTGGCGGACGATGCGGCGCACCTGGGGGATAAAGCCCATATCCAGCATGCGGTCCGCCTCGTCGATCACCAGCACCTCCACCTGGTCCAGGTAGCAGTCCCGGTTACTGGCGAAGTCCAGCAGGCGGCCGGGGGTGGCGACGAGGATGTCCACCAGGCGCTCGTGCAGGTTGCGCTGCTGCTTCTGGTAGTCCATACCGCCCACCAGGGTGTGGATCTCCAGGTCGGTGTATTTGCACAGGGCCTTGGCGTCGTCGGCGATCTGCATCACCAGCTCGCGGGTCGGCGCTATGATCAGCGCGCGCGCCTCGCCGGCATAGCGCTCGTCCCCGAAGGGGTTCTTGAGCAGGTCGTCGATGATGGTGACCAGGAAAGCGGCGGTCTTGCCGGTACCCGTCTGCGCCTTGCCCACCAGGTCGTGGCCGTTCAATGTGTGCGGCAGGGAACGCCCCTGGATCGGCGAGCAGTACTGGAAACCGAGGTCTTGGATCGCGTGCATCAGCTCCAGCGGCAGGCCCAGGTCGTGGAAGCGCACCTTGCCCTCCTGCTCCGGTACCACAAACTCGTCCAGAGACCAGGGTGCACCCCTGACGGGCCCGGCCTTCGGGCTCTCGTCGCCCCTGCCGCCACGACGGCGGGACCTGCCCTTTTCCCCAGCGGCGGGCCCGGTCTGGGAATCCTCGCCCTCTGGGCGCCTTTTTCTCTCGCGCTGAGGGCCCTTCCCTTCTCGCTGAGGGCTCTTTTCCTCTCGCTGAGGGTTCTTTTCCTCTCGCTGAGGGCTCTTCCCCTCGGGCTTAGTGCCCTTCTTACCTTCGGACCCAGGGCTTTGCTCAGACTCCTGGCGCTGTTCGTCTTTGGACGTGGAACGGCGGAACAACTTTCCTATCAAGTGAAATACTCGCTTAGATGCTCACAAATTCGCCGGGAGCGAATTTGAGCGCCGCACGGCACCCGCTGGGGCGCACGCCATGGACGGCGCGGGTTAAATAATCGGCGAGTATATCATCTATATGGGCCGGAACCCGAACTCTATCGTCGCCGGCGGCTATTTGGCCCAGCGGCGGCGGATCCAGTAGTCCAGGCTGACAAAGCGCCCGGCCCCGCTGAACAGCAGCGCCAGCAGCATGATGAAATAGGTGGCGGCGAACTCTATGCCGTTCTTCAGCACGGTGAAGCTACCGGCTTCGGTCAGCCAGCCGTAGTGGCCGTGCTCCTTGAGCAGCTCCACCGCCTTGCCCTTGCGCACCGCCGCCTCGGCGATCAGGTCCCCGCGCCACTCCCAGGGCATCACCAGGGTCTGGTCCGGCAGCGCGGACCAGCCGTACTGCCAGTGGACGGTCACCGCGGCCACGGCCATCACCACCATCAGGGGAATCGCCGCCAGGCGCACCCCCAGCCCCAACAGCAGCGCAACGCCGCCCAGCAGCTCGGTCAGCGTCGCCAGCCAGGCCAGCATCAGCGGCGCCGGCAGGCCCAGGCCCCAGTCCGGGTCGCCGAACCAGGCGGCGACGTCGCCGATGCCGCCGATTTTGTTCATGCCGGAGAGAATAAAGATCGGCGCCAGGTAAATCCGCAGGGCCAGTGGGCCCAGCCAGTCCATACTGCGCAGGCAGCGCAGAAAATCCCCGTACAATCGATTGATACCCGCCAGTGCGCCATCCATAATCCCGCCTCTTCGTTGCGCCGGTTTTCCTGTTAGTCGACGCGCAAACCCTTCTGTTACACCCGTAGTTCGACTCCATGAGCAAATTCTTGCGGCGCGCTTTTTACCGGCGTGCCACCGCCACCGAACTCAAGCGCCTGGCCACCCTCGGCGGCCCGCTGGTGGTGAGCAACCTGGCGGTGGTGAGCATGGGCGTGACCGATACCATCGTCGCCGGCCGCGCCGGCGAGGTGGACCTGGCCGGCCTGGCCCTGGGCGCCAGTATCTGGGCGGTGTGCGCGGTGACCCTGCTGGGGCTGCTGGCGGCGGTGTCGCCGATAGTGGCGCATCTGCGCGGCGCGCGAGATGAACAAGGCTGCGCGCAGCAGTTGCAACAGGCACTGTGGATAGCGCTGATCGGCGGCCTGCTGGTGGTGGGCGCGCTGCTGGCGGTGCCCTGGTGGAGCCAATGGATAGACACCGAGGAGCCGGTGCGCCGGGTGATGCAGCAGTACCTGCTGGCGCTGGCCACCGGCACCCTGCCCTTTGCCATGGGCACCGCGGCCCGCGGCTACTGCGAGGGCATGGGCCAGGTGCGCCCGGTGATGCGCATCTATCTCGCCGCGGCGGTGCTGAATATCCCGCTGGATATCCTCCTGGTGTTCGGCGCCGGCCCCATACCGGCCATGGGCGGGGCCGGCTGCGGCTGGGCCACCGCCCTGGTGAGCTGGTGCATCGCCGCGACCCTCTTCTGGCACGCGGGCACCGACCCCGTCTACCGGGCGCTGAAGCTCCGGGCGCTGCCGCCCAGGCCCCACTGGCCGACCCAGCGACACCTGCTGGCGGTGGGCCTGCCGATCTGTATCGGCGCCGCCAGCGAGGTGACCTTCTTCGCCAGCCTGACGGTGCTGCTGGCTTCCTACGGCGCCACTATTGTCGCCGCCCACCAGATAGGCCTGAATATCGGCTCCCTCTTCTACCTGGTGGCGCTGGCCCTGGCGCAGGCGCTCTCCATTCGCGCGGCGCAGCTCCTCGGCCAGGGCCGCCCCAAACGGGCGCGCTTTGCCAGTGCCGTCGGCGTCGGTGGCGGCCTGGTATACGCCCTGGCCACGGGGATACTGCTGATCTCCCTGCGCTACCTGTTCGTGCTCGCCTATACCAGCAACACCGACATCATCGCCGTGGCGGTCAACCTGCTGCTGCTGTGCGCCGCCTTCCAACTGGTGGACGTGGCCCAGGCCATGGCCTGGGGCGCACTGCGCGGCTACAAGGACACCCGCGTGCCCATGGTCCTGCAGCTGTTTTCCTACTGGATTGTGGGACTGACCAGCGCCTATTGGCTGGGGGAGAACTTCTGGGGCGTCTACGGCTATTGGACGGGTATCTGCATCGGCCTGGGAACGGCCTCGATACTACTGGGCCTGCGCCTGTGGCGCACCAGCGGCAAGGCGATCAGGGCGGCCTATGGGCCTTGAGCGGTCATCATTCATCGGCGTCGCGGGGAACGCTTTCGCTATAATCGCGCTCCAAGCTCTACAGGATGGCGCCTATCGCTACCCGCCGATCATTTTTCACCGGAGTTTCCGCATGTCACTGCGCTCACCACTGAGCCGAACTCACCACGCCCTGTCCCTTCTCCCGCTGGCATTCACGGCCCTGCTGCTCTCATCCGCGCAGGCACTCGCCCTGACCGAAGCGGAGGAGCCGCAGGACAGCCCTGAGCTTCAAGACAGCCCTGAGCCCGCAGGCAACAGCCCTGTACCCAAAGCGGAAAATTTGCAGTTGGACCAGCCGGTGGTGGGGGAGGAACAGGCTCCGCCGGCAGAAGCGCAGGCCGCCCCCACGGAGACGGACGAAGCGCCCCTGCCGCAGGCGGAGAACCTGCAGCTGGACCAGCCGATCGAGGAATTGGAAGAGCCGGCAGCGACGCAAACCGAGGGGGAGACCGCGCAGGCGCAATCCCCTGAACCCCCACTGGAGGCGGTGCCGGAAAGCGAGGCGCAACAGGCGGACGCGGCCCCAGAGGCCGAGGAACAGGCCAAACCGCTGCGCCTGCTCGGCGCAGAGGTGCCGCCCGCCACCGCCACCCGCCTGGCCTGGTCCCCCTCCCAGCACTTCGAGGGCGTCTACAGCTCAACCCCGGTGCTGGTGGTCAACGGCGCCAAGCCGGGCCCGACCTTGTGCCTGACCGCGGCGGTGCACGGCGACGAACTGAACGGCATAGAGACAGTGCGCCGGGTGATGTACAACCTGGATGCGAAGACCCTCGGCGGCGCCGTGATCGGCGTGCCCATCGTCAACCTGCAGGGCTTCCACCGCGGCTCCCGCTACCTGACCGACCGCCGCGACCTGAACCGGCACTTCCCCGGCGATCCCCACGGCTCCTCCGCGGCGCGCATCGCCTACTCGTTTTTCCACGAGGTGATCAGCCACTGCAACGCGGTGGTGGACCTGCACACCGGCTCCTTCTACCGCACCAACCTGCCGCAGCTGCGCGGCGACCTGCAGAACCCCAAGGTGGTCAAGCTGACCAAGGGCTTCGGCTCCACCGTGGTGCTGCACAGCGACGGCGCCAAGGGCACACTGCGCCGCTCGGCGGTGGAGGCCGGCATCCCCACGGTGACCCTGGAGGCCGGCGCGCCCATGGTGCTGGACGAACCCTCGGTGAGCCACAGCGTCAAGGGCATCCGCACCCTGCTGAACCAGTTGGGCATGGTGGCCAAATTCCGCCTGTGGGGCGACCCGGAGCCGGTCTACTACAACTCCACCTGGCAGCGCGCCACCGCCGGCGGCATCATCTTCAGCAAAGTGGCGCTGGGCCAGTTTGTGCGCAAGGGCGACCTGCTCGGCACCGTCACCAACCCGATCACCAACGTGCGCACGGAAATCCGCTCGGAGCACAACGGCCGCATCCTCGGCATGGCCATGAACCAGGTGGTGCAGCCGGGCTTTGCCGCCTATCACATCGGCATACAGGCGCCGCAGGAACAGATAAGCCCGCCGGAGGAGGTGACCGCGGAGAGCGCACCGGCGGAAACGCAAACCCCGGCGCCGGCCGCAGGGGCAAAACCGGTGGAAGGGGATTAGCCAGTGGTCCGTGATGGGTGGCCAGTGGCCACTCGTCACTGACCACTAATCACCGTCAACCGAATCGGCTCCGGCTGCAGGGTGATGTGGTCGATGCCGAAGCGCACGATCAGCGCCTGCCGCAGCCGTTCCAGCACCGCCGGCCAGGCCTGCAGGTCGTCGACGACGATATGCGCGGACAGGGAAATGGTGCTGCTGTCCAATCGCCAGATATGCAGGTCGTGCACTGAACGCACCCCCTCCACCGTCGCCAGCGTCTCCCCCACCACCGGCAGACTCAGCTCTCGGGGCACCCGCTCCATCAGCACGTCCACCGCGTCGCGCAGCAGGCGCAGGCTGGAAAACAGGATCAGCACGCAGATCAGCAGGGACAGCAGCGGGTCTATCGGCGTCCAGCCGGTGAAATAAATCACGCTGCCTGCAACCAGCGCCGCCACCGAGCCGAGCAAATCACCCATCACGTGCAGCAGCGCGCCGCGGATATTCAGCGTCTGTTCGCCGCGCTGCAGCGTCCAGGCCACCAGCACATTGACCAGCAGGCCAATAAACGCGATCAGCATTACCGTGCCGCCGGCGACCGGCTGCGGATCGCGCAACCGGTCGACCGCAGCGTAGCCGATGCCGATCACGATCAGCAGCATAAACACCGCGTTGACGATGGCCGCCAGCACCTCCGCCCGGCCCCAGCCGAAGGATAGTTCGCGGTCCGCCGGCCGCCGCGCCAGCAGCGCCGCCACCGCGCCCAGGGCCAGGGACAGGGAATCGGTGGCCATATGCCCGGCGTCGCCGAGCAGCGCCAGGGAGCCGGACAGCCAGCCGCCGACCGCCTCCACCATCGCGAAGACGAAGGTGATGACGAGGCCCCAGACCAGCGGGCGCAGATGGCCGCTACCGCGACGGTGGTGGACGTGGTCGTGCACGGTTTCCCTCGCGTTTTTCACTCAAGTTTCGGAGTTCACAGGGATTGGTAGCCCTTGAGGGAGGCAGCTTCGAACGGCCCTGCTGCCGGTGGCCACCTGGCAAAAAACCTCATCGGTAAACATTTGCCAGGTGGCCACCGGCAGCAGGACCTCGCGCAGTGCCACTCAGCGGCTTACTGCCTCTCGGCGTGAACTCCGAAACTTGAGTTTTAAGATACTCTGATTGCACCAGTTAATTTCACAGTTTCGCCATACCGGCGCAGGCCGGTATCCAGCTCAGTGGCACCTGGATTCCGGCCTGCGCCGGAATGACGAAAATGCGCGCTTTGAAGACTATTTCCGCCCCAGCGTCAGCCGCTCCCAGCCGGAGTAGTCCTTGCGACTCTCTATATTTTTGAAGCCGGCGGCGGCAAAAATTTCGCGGACTGCCTCCGCCTGCTGCCAGCCGTGCTCCACCATCAACCAGCCGCCGGCCTCGAGATACTCGATACTCTTCTGCGCAATCCACTCGATATCCGCGAGCCCCTCGCGCCCGGCCACCAGCGCCGAGCGAGGCTCGAAGCGCACATCGCCCTCGCCCAGATGCGGATCGGCGGCGTCGATATAGGGCGGGTTGCTGACGATCAGATCGAATTTTTGCGACGGTATATTTTCGAACCAGTTGCTCTGCACAACCTGCACGTTGTCGAAACCGAGCGAGCGGCGGTTTTCCTCCGCCAGCGCCAGGGCGTCGGGGGATCTTTCCGCGGCCATTATCCGCCAGCCGGGTTTTTCCGCGGCCAGCGCCAGGGCGATGGCGCCGGTGCCGGTTCCCAGGTCCAGTGCGCGCAGTTTTTCCCCTGGGCACAGCTGCAGGGCTATTTCCACCAGCAGCTCGGTTTCCGGGCGCGGTATCAGGGTGGAGGCATTGACTTTCAGGGGCAGCGACCAGAATTCCCGCTCGCCGGTCAGGTGGGCCACCGGCTCGCCATTTTTGCGGCGCAGCAGCAGTTGGTCGAATTGCCGCTGTTCGATTTCCGTGAGTTCGTATTCCGGCCAGGTATAGAGCCAGGTGCGCGGGCGGCCGAGGAGATGGCTGAGCAGGATCTCGGTATCCAGGCGGGCGGAGTCGCTGTCGGTCAGTTCGGTGCTGCGGTTGAGATTCTGTTTCACGCTACTCATGCGGCAGAAAATTACTGTGTAGGAGCGGCCCATGGCCGCGATCAAAGTCTGGCGAATACGGAAAGCCCGATCGCGGCCATGGGCGGATGGCCGCCCCGCCGCTCCTACAAGGACCACCCGCCACCGACCACCAACCACTCATCACTGCCCCAGCGCCGCCAGCTGATCCGCCTGGTGCTCGGTGCGCAGCGGCTCGATCACCTCCTCCAGTGCGCCCTGCATGATTTCGTCCAGCTTGTACAGGGTCAGGCCGATGCGGTGGTCGGTGACGCGGCCCTGGGGGAAGTTGTAGGTGCGGATACGCTCGGATCGGTCGCCACTGCCGACCAGGTTGCGGCGCGCATCGGAGATTTCCCGCGCCGCGGCCGCCTCCTGCTCGCTGGAGAGTTTGGCCTGCAGCAGCGCCATCGCCTTGGCCCGGTTCTTGTGCTGGGAGCGCTCGTCCTGGCACTCCACCACGATACCGGTGGGCAGGTGCGTCAGGCGCACCGCCGAGTCGGTCTTGTTCACGTGCTGGCCGCCGGCGCCGGAGGCGCGGTAGGTGTCCACGCGCAGGTCGGCCTTGTTGATCTCCACGGCGTCGCGCTCGTCCGGTTCCGGCATCACCGCCACGGTGCAGGCGGAGGTGTGGATGCGGCCCTGGGATTCGGTCTCCGGCACCCGCTGCACCCGGTGGGCGCCGGATTCAAACTTGAGCTTGCCGTAGACGTTCTCGCCGGCCACGCGGGTGATGATCTCCTTGTAGCCGCCGTGTTCGCCGGGATTCTCGCTGATGATCTCGATGCGCCAACCCTGCTTTTCCGCGTAGCGGGAATACATGCGGAAGAGGTCGCCGGAGAAGATGGCCGCCTCGTCGCCGCCGGTGCCGGCACGGATTTCCAGGAAGACGTTCTTGCGGTCGTTGGGGTCCTTGGGCAGCAGCAGCGCCTGCAGCTCCCGCTCCAGGGGCTCCAACTGGGCCTCGGCCTCGCGCAGTTCCTCCTGCGCCATCTCACGCATCTCCGCGTCGCTCTCATCGAGCATCTCCCGCGCCGCGGCCATGTCCTCCTGCAAGCGCCTGTAGCGGCCGTAGCAGTTGACCACTTCCTCCAGTTCGGCGTACTCGCGGGATAGGTCGCGGAACTGCTCCTGATCGGAGATCACCCCGGCATCGCCGAGCAGGGCGGACACCTCCTCGTGGCGCTCCACCAGGTTGTCCAGCTTGTTTAACAACGAGTCTTTCATCCGTCTTTCTTCTCTGGTTCGATTTCGGGCAGCGGTTCCAGCCCGACGATTTCCCGCGCCAGCCGCAGCCGCTCCAGGTCGCCCTCGGCGGTAGCGCGCTTGAGGCTGACGGTGGGGGCATGGATCAGCTTGTTGGTCAGCGAGCGGGTCAGCTGCTCCAGCAGCAGCCGCGGGTCCTCCCCCCTTTCCAGTTGCAGCAGCACCCGCTCCAACTCCGCGCCGCCGATCTCCTGGGCGCGCTGGCGGTAGCTGCGAATGGTGTCCACGGCGCCCAGGGCACGGCGCTCGCGCATAAATTCGGCCGCGGCCGTCTCGACGATGGCGTGGGCGGCCTCGGCGGCCTTCTCCCGCGAGCGCCTGCCCTCGTCGATCACCCCGCGCAGGTCGTCCACCGTGTAGAGGTAGACGTCATCCAACTGGCCCACCTGCGGCTCTATATCCCTCGGTACGGCGATATCCACCATGAATACCGGTCTGTGGCGCCGCTCCTTCAACGCCGACTCCACCGCGCCCTTGCCCAGAATCGGCAGTTGGCTCGCGGTGGAGCTGATAACAATATCCGCGCGGGGCAGATGCTCGGGGATATCCGCCAGCAGTATCGCCTCGGCGGCGAAGTTCTCCGCCAACTGCTGCGCCCGGTTCAGGGTGCGGTTGGCGACGACCAGTTGTTTGACACCCTGCTCCAGTAAATGGCGCGCCACCAGCTCTATGGTCTCGCCGGCGCCGATCAGCAGCGCCGTTTGCTGCCCCAGGTCGGTAAAGATGCGCGACGCCAGGGATACCGCGGCGTAGGCCACGGAGACCGGGTTCTCGCCGATGGCGGTCTCGGTGCGCACCCTTTTCGCCACCGCGAACACCTGCTGGAAGACGCTGTGCAGCAGGCTGCCCACGCTGCCGCTCTCGCGCGCCACCGCGTAGGCGGACTTGATCTGGCCGAGGATCTGCGGCTCGCCGAGGACCAGCGAATCGAGCCCGCAGGCCACCCGCATCATATGGCGCACCGCCGCTTCGCCACTGTAGCTGTAACTGCAATCCTCCAGCTGTTCCCGGGGCACCCGGTGATACTGGGCCAGCCATTCCAGCAGTTGCTCACGCTCCACCTCGCCGTAGATCTCGGTGCGGTTGCAGGTGGACAGTATCGCCAGTTCCGGGCACTTCAGGGCCTTGCGCGCTTCCACCAGGGCGCCGGGCATCACCTCGGGGGCAAAAGCCACCCGTTCGCGCACCTCTACCGGTGCACTGTCGTGGTTGATACCCAGGGCGAGGATTGGCATAGATTCCCGTCGGCGTAAATGGCGGGGCGGAACCCGCGCTGGAGTAAATCTGGCGGTGCGAGTCCGCGTTGGTGGCGCATTTTCCCGGGGGACCGCGCCGCTTGCAAGCTGCGACCGGGGACACACAGAGGGAAAGTGAGGCCCCGCTACGGCCCGGTGCGCGATTCACGGCTAGAATTATACGACGATAGGCGACTAAAACACGCCACCGGTGCGCCATCCCGGCGCGGCGCCAATGTATGGATACGCCCTTATGTTCCCAGTATCTCGCCGGGCCCTCCCCGGCAAATCCCTCCACCCGCCCGCTTCAGCGCTGGCGGCGACCCTGTGCCTGCTGCTGGGCGCCTGTGCGCAACAGCAGCCCGTGGCGGGGCCGCCGGAGACGCCACAGCCAGCGGCCGAGGCCGCCGCGGAGCCGGAAGCCGCTTTGCGCCCCTTCCCCATCGATACCTTCTACACGCTGCTGGTCGCCGAAGTGGCCGGCAACCGCGAGCACTACGACATCGCCCTGGCCAACTATTACCACCAGGCCGAACGCACCCAGGACGCCGGCGTGGCCGCCCGCGCCACACGCATAGCGCGCTTCCTGAACGCGCGCCGCGCCGCGCTGCGCTCGGCACAACTCTGGGCCGAGCTGGAGCCGGAGGAGCCGGAGGCACAGCTGGCCGCCACCGCCGAACTGACCCTGGCCGGCGACCTGGACACCGCTCTGGTGCACGCGGAAAAGGCCCTGGAACTGGGCGGCGACGCGCCTCTGCAGTCCCTGGCCGCCACCGCCGTCTCCAGCCGCGAAGCGGCCGCACAGGTGATACCGGAGTTCCGGCGCCTGGCGCAGAAGTACCCGGACAACGGCGAGGCCGCCCTCGCCTACGCCATGATGCTGCGGGCCACCGAGCAGTACCCACAGGCGCTGTCGATTGTGCGACGGGTGCAGGAGCAGCACCCGGAGCTGCTGGACGCGCCGCTGCTGGAGACACACCTGCTGGTGGACCAGGACAGGCGCAAGGAGGCGCTGCAGCTGCTGGAAAAGCTGGTCGCCACCTACCCGCGCGAGAGCCGCCTGCGCCTGCAATACGCGCGGCTGCTGATCCGCGAGGACCTGGAGCTGGCGCAGCAGCAATTCACGGAGCTGGTGAAACAGCACCCGGACGACGGCAACCTGATCCTGTCCCTGGCACTGATCCGCTATGAAACCGACAACTTCGCCGAGGCCGGGCCGCTGTTCGAGCGCCTGCTGCAGCTGGAGCAACACGAATCCGCCGCGCATTTCTATCTCGGCGGCATCGCCGAGCGGGAAGACGATGTCGCCGCGGCCATCGCACACTACCGCAGTGTGGAGCCCGGCAACGACTACGTGGAAGCCATCACCCGCGGCACCCGGTTGCTCGCCGCCGCGGGACAGGCGCAGCGCAACCGCGAGTGGTTTGCCGAGCTGCGCCAGCGCCACCCCGAACAGTCGGAGCATTTCTACCTGATGGAGGTGCAGCTGCTGAGCAGGCACGGGCACGACCAGCAGGCCCTGGATCTCGCGAACCGGGCCCTGCAGCAGCACAGCGACAGCGGCCGCCTGACCTACACCCAGGCCCTGCTCAACGAGGAACTGGGCAACGCCGCCGCCTTCGAACAGAGCATGCGCAAACTGCTGGAGCGGGACCCGGACAACCCGACGGTACTCAACGCACTGGGTTACAAGCTGATCGAGGACGAATCCCGCCTCGACGAGGCACTGGCGCTGATCGGCAAGGCACTGGAACTGCGCCCGGACGACGCGGCTATCATCGACAGCATGGGTTGGGTACAGTACCGGCTCGGCAACCACAGCGAAGCGGTGAAATACCTGCAGCGGGCAATGGAGCAGATGCCCAACCACGAAATCGCCGCGCACCTGGGCGAAGTGCTGTGGATGCAGGGCAATCGCGAGCGGGCCGTGGAGGTCTGGCAACAGGGCCTGAAAATCAATCCGCAGAGCAAGGTCATCCCCGCGGCGATGAAGCGCCTGCAAAGCAATGAATCACTGGAACAACATGCATCGGATAGTTGAAAAGACGGAACTCGATCAATGCGCCCCCCTCTCCCGCTTGCGGGAGAGGGGCTGGAGGAGAGGGGTGCGGAGAAACTCCCGCTACCTGCTGCTAGGCTGTATCGCACTTTTGTTCAGCGCCTGCGCCAGCCAAAAGCAGCAGCCACAACCGCAACCGCCGGCCACCGTGGAATCGCCGACTTCGGTGGCACAACTGCAGCACTGGACCATCAAGGGCAAGCTCGGCGTGCGCTCACCGGACGAAAACGGCAGTGCCAACCTGAACTGGCAACAGAGGACGGCATCCAATTACCGCATCAATCTCAGCGGGCCCCTGGGGGCTGGCGCCACCGTGATCACCGGCAGCCCCGCCGGAGTCAACCTGCAGAGGGGCGACGATCCGCCGATGCAGGCGCCCAGCGCGGCACAGCTCACCATGCAGACCTTGGGCTGGCCGCTGCCTATCGACGAAATGTTCTACTGGGTCCGCGGCCTCGCCGCCCCCGGCCCTGCCGCCAACCAACAGCGCAATGCACAGGGACAGCTGCAGAGCCTGCAACAGTCCGGCTGGCAGCTGAATTTCAGCGACTACCAGAATCGGGGCCCCTATGTCCTGCCCACCCGCATCAATGCATCAACACGCGGCGCGGCGGGGCCGGTGACGGTGAAGCTGGTGATCAAGGAGTGGCTCTTCTGAATGCGGACAAATTTGTCAGGGCCGAAGGCGCCGCGAATACCTGGAGCGGCTGGAGCCAAATTTGAACAGCCGCAGGCTGCCCCGAAAGGGGTGAAGCACAGGGAAGTGCTTCATTAATGCGGAATGCGATAGAAACATTTATATTCCGCATTGATTCGCGCCATCCGTGGCGCTCACCCTTTGGGCGCCTTCGGCGTCCAAATTTGTTCCCAACAAATTTGTCATCATTCCGCATTAACCTATGCTGCTTCCCGCCCCCGCCAAACTCAACCTGATCCTCCGCATCCTCGGCCGCCGGCCCGACGGCTACCACGAACTGCAGACACTGTTCCAGCTACTGGATTTCGGTGATTCCCTGGAGTTTGAAGTGCGGGACGGCGGCGGGATCAGCGTGGATTCCGGTGATCTCGATATCCCTCTGCAGGACAACCTGATTTATCGCGCGGCGCGACTGCTGCAGCGGAAAACCCGCTGCACCAAAGGCGCGCATATCCGTCTGCAGAAGAAGCTGCCCCAGGGCGGCGGTATCGGCGGGGGTAGTTCGGACGCGGCCACGTCGCTGCTGGGGCTGAATCATCTGTGGGGTTGCGACCTCGCCATCGACGAACTGGCCGAACTCGGCCGGCAGTTGGGGGCGGATGTGCCGGTGTTTGTGCGCGGCCGCACCGCCTGGGCGGAGGGCGTGGGTGAACGGCTGACTCCCGCGATCACCGAATCGCGCCACTACCTGGTGCTGGTACCCGATTGCGAGGTCAGCACCGCGGCGGTTTTTGGCGACCCGCGTTTGACAAGAGATTCCACCGCAATTAAATTAGCGCACCTTCGTGAGGGGCAACCTGGTGAGGGGCAACCCGGCGACGTACGGCTGGACAGCAACTGGCTGGAGCAACACGCCGGCAACGACTGCCAGGCGCTGGTCGAAAGCCTCTACCCGGAAATCCGCGCGGCCAGAGAGTGGCTGCAACAGTTCGCCAGGGCGCAACTGACCGGTACCGGGGCCTGCGTATTCGCAGCTTTTGACTCGGCACAGGCGGCCAATCGTGTGCTCGCCGAACTGCCGGCCAAATGGAGTGGCTTTGTCGCCAGCGGGGTACGGGAGTCTCCCGCCCACCGGCAACTCGCGAAGATTGCGCCCGCAACTTGAGGTGCAAATATACTGGGGCGTAGCCAAGCGGTAAGGCAGCGGGTTTTGATCCCGTCATCCGTAGGTTCGAATCCTACCGCCCCAGCCATTTCCCAACCGACGAACGCCCTGTAGGAGCGGCCCATGGCCGCGATGAATGTTGAAGCCAACTCCAACTCCGTTCGCGGCCATGGACCGCTCCTACAACACTCTTATCTCGACCTGTTACAGGCATCTACACCTTTTCACTTCCAGACAGAACCAGAGGGACTCTTATAGTGGCTGACTTAATGGTCTTTACCGGCAACGCAAACCCGGAACTGGCACAGAAGATTGTCGACCATATGGCGATCCCCCTGGGCGAAGCGGTGGTCAAGCGCTTCTCCGACGGCGAGATCGCGGTGGAAATCACCGATAACGTGCGCGGCCGCGACGTCTTCGTGGTGCAGTCCACCTGTCAGCCCACCAACCGCAACCTGATGGAACTGATCCTGCTGGTGGACGCCCTGCGCCGCGCCTCCGCGGGCCGCATCACCGCGGTGGTACCCTACTTCGGCTACGCCCGCCAGGACCGCCGCGTGCGCTCCCAGCGGGTGCCGATCTCCGCCAAAGTGGTCGCGGACATGATGGTCAGCGTAGGTATAGACCGGGTATTGACCGTGGACCTGCACGCGGAACAGATCCAGGGCTTCTTCGATGTACCGGTGGACAACGTCTACGGCTCCTCGGTGCTGCTGGACGACATCGAGCGCCGGAATTACGAGGACCTGGTGGTGGTCTCCCCGGACATCGGCGGCGTCGTGCGCGCCCGCGCCGTGGCCAAGAGCCTGGAGTGCGACCTGGCGATCATCGACAAGCGCCGCCCGGCGGCCAATGTGGCCGAGGTGATGAACATCATCGGTGAGGTCAGCGGCCGCACCTGCCTGCTGGTGGACGACATGGTCGACACCGCCGGCACCCTGTGCAACGCCGCCAACGCCCTCAAGGAGCACGGCGCCAAGAAGGTAGTGGCCTATTGCACCCACCCGGTACTGTCCGGCAATGCCATCGAAAACCTGAACAATTCGGTGCTGGACGAACTGGTGGTCACGGACTCCATCCCGCTGGGCGACAAGATGGAAAAGGCCCCGAAGATCCGCCAACTGACCCTCTCCGCCATGCTGGCCGAATCCGTGCGCCGCATCAGCAACGAGGAATCCCTGTCGGCCATGTTCAGATAACAGGAGGCAGAGGCCAGAATCCACTACCTGACCCCTGTCCTCCGCCTCCCGTCCTCTGTATAATGCGCGCCCGCCCGGCACCGCCGGGCGTTTACTATTGGATTGAAGCAATCCGATTTACGAGTAACGCCAGAGCGGTCCGGTCGCAGGTCGCCCTGGGCAGACAACCCGAGGTTCATCCCATGTCTGATATCAAACTGAACGCCAGCGTCCGCAGCGACGAAGGGAAAGGTGCGAGCCGCCGCCTGCGTCGCCTGGAAGGTCGCGTCCCCGGCATCGTCTACGGCGGCAAGGCCGAGCCACAGTCCGTCTCCGTACTGCAGAAAGACCTGCTCAAGGCCCTGGAAAACGAGGCCTTCTTCTCCTCCGTCCTGTCCCTCGACGTCGACGGCAAGGCAGAACAAGTGATCCTGCGCGACCTGCAGCGCCACCCGGCCAAGCCGGTCCTGCTGCACGTGGACTTCCAGCGCGTATCCGCCGACACCAAGGTACACATGAAAGTGCCTCTGCACTTCCTGAACGAAGACACCTGCAAGGGCGTCAAGGCCGGCGGTATCGTGTCCCACACCCTGACCGAACTGGAAATCAGCGCTCCCGCCTCCAAGCTGCCCGAGTTCATCGAAGTGGACCTGGCGAGCCTGGAAATGGACGGCATCCTGCACATCTCCGACCTCAAGCTGCCGGCCGGCGTTGAGTCCGTGGACCTGAGCCACGGCACCGACCACGACCTGGTCGTCGCCTCCGTGCACAAGCCCCGCGGCGCCATCGAAGCCGAAGCCGCTGAAGGCGAAGGCGAAGAGTAAGACTCTTGTCTAACGCACCGGACACGCCAATCCAGTTGATCGTGGGCCTGGGCAATCCCGGCCCCGAGTACGACCGGACGCGCCACAACGCCGGTGCCGACTTCGTCGCCGAGCTGGCGCGCCACTGCGGCGCCCAGCTCGTGCCGGACAGCAAGTATCGCGGCCTCAGCGGCCGGGTGCGGATCGGCGGACGGGAAGTGCGCCTGCTGATTCCCACCACGTTCATGAATCGCAGCGGCCAGTCCGTAGGCCCGCTGGCAAACTTCTTCAAGATTCCCGCCGAAGCCATCCTGGTGGCCCACGACGAACTGGACCTGCCCCCGGGCACCGCGCGCCTCAAAGCCGGCGGCGGACACGGCGGCCACAACGGCCTGCGGGACATCATCTCCGCCCTGGGCAACAACCGCGATTTCATGCGCCTGCGCCTCGGCATAGGCCACCCGGGCAACGCCCGCGAAGTGGTCAACTACGTCCTGCAGCGCGCCCCCAGGGCGGAACAGGAGCAGTTGGCCGAAGCCATCGACCGCGCCGTCGATGTGATGCCCACCGCCGTCTCCGGCGACTGGGGCGCGGCCATGAAAACGCTGCACACGAAATCGGGACTCGGGACTCGCGACCCGGGCCCCGGGAAATAGCCGCAAACCATCGGAATATCGATCATGGGATTCACTTGTGGAATCGTCGGATTGCCCAACGTGGGCAAATCCACTCTCTTCAACGCCCTGACCAAGGCGGGCATCGACGCCGAGAACTTCCCCTTCTGCACCATCGAGCCCAACGCCGGTGTGGTGCCGGTACCGGACCCGCGCCTCGACAAGCTGACGGAGATCGTCAAGCCGCAGAAGGTGATCCCCACCACCATGGAATTCACCGATATCGCCGGCCTGGTGGCCGGCGCCTCCAAGGGCGAGGGCCTGGGCAACAAATTCCTGGCCAACATCCGCGAGACCGATGCCATCGCCCACGTGGTGCGCTGCTTCGAGGACGACAACGTCATCCACGTGGCCAACCAGGTGCACCCGGTGTCGGACATCGAGGTGATCAACACCGAGCTGGCGCTGGCCGACCTGGACACCGTGGAGAAGGCGCTGCAGCGCTATTCCCGCGCCGCCAAGGGCCAGGACAAGCACGCCATCAGGATGAAGGCGCTGCTGGAAAAAATCCTGCCGCACCTGGACCAGGCCAAGCCGCTGCGCTCGTTCGGCCTGGCCGACGAGGAACTGGCGGATCTGCGCGAGCTGAGCCTGCTCACCGTCAAGCCCACCATGTATATCGCCAACGTGCACGAGGACGGCTTCGAGAACAACCCGCACCTGGATGCGGTGGCCGCCATCGCCGCCGAGGAAAATGCGGTACTGGTACCCATCTGCAACAAGCTGGAGTCGGAGATCGCCGAACTGGACGACGACGAGAAGCAGGAATTCCTCGAGGAACTGGGCATGGAGGAGCCGGGCCTCAACCGGGTCATCCGCGCTGGCTACCAACTGCTGGGCCTGCACACCTACTTCACCGCCGGCGTCAAGGAAGTGCGCGCCTGGACCATCCCCGTCGGCGCCACCGCGCCCCAGGCGGCGGGCAGGATCCACACCGACTTCGAGAAAGGCTTTATCCGCGCCGAAGTCATCGGCTACACCGACTTCGTCAACTACAAGGGCGAGGCCGGCGCCAAGGAAGCGGGCAAGTGGCGCCTGGAGGGCAAGGAGTATGTCGTCGCGGACGGCGACGTTATCCACTTCCGTTTTAACGTCTGATGCCTTTCCTCCCCCCTCCCATCCGTGGGAGAGGGGCCGGGGGAGAGGGCATCCCCCCACAACCCTTCAAGCTGCGCCCGCCTCATGCCCCAATCCAACTGGAAAATCGGCCTCCCCCTGGCCCTGATCACCACCTTTATGTGGGCCCTGCTGCCGATAGCCCTCAAGGGGCTGTTGGATAGCATCACCGCCACCACCGCCACCTGGTACCGCTTCGCCGGCGCCGCCGTGCTGGCGGGCGGCTACTACGGCTGGACGCGGCGACTGAACCTGCGCCAGCTGTTCGGCCGCGCCCTGCTGCCCTTCACTCTCTTCGCGGTCGCCGGCCTGCTGACCAACTACCTGACCTACGCCACCGGCCTCAACTACATCACCGCCGGCGCCGCACAGATCGTCATCCAACTGGCACCGCTGATGCTCCTGGTCTCCAGCGTGCTGTGGCTCGGCGAACACTTCTCGCCGCGCCAGTGGCTGGGCGTGGCCATGGTCGCCGCCGGCCTGCCGCTTTTCTTCAACCAGCGATTGCCGCAGCTGGCCAGTGGCGACAGCGGGGATTACCTGCTGGGACTCGGCTTTATCGTCGTCGCCGCCATCGGCTGGGCCATATACGGCTTCTTCCAGAAAAAGATTTTGAACCGCGCCACACCCCAGGACTTGCTGGTGCTGATCTACATCGTCGGCACCATCTGCTTCCTGCCGATGACGGAACCGCTCAGCGTGACCGAACTGGACTGGCTGGGCTGGGGGCTGCTGATCTTCCTGACCGCCAACACCCTGATCGCCTACGGCGCCTTCAGCAAGGCCCTGGCCAACTGGGAGGCCTCCCGCGTCAGCGCCACCCTGGCCCTGGTGCCGCTGATGACCCTGGCGCTCAGCGCCCTGATAGGTGCCCTCTGGCCCGGCTATATTGAAGTGGAACCCCTGAACTGGATCAGCTGGCTGGGGGCGGCCGCGGTGGTCTGCGGCTCCCTGTTTGCCGCTATCGGCAAGGGTCGATAGTGGGATCGAAAGCGCCCGGTCGGCGGGCGGTGGAAATCGCTAACTTACTGAAAAGACAACGAAAACAGGGGTTGACAGCCCCGCGCCTGCGCCCGATAATGCGCGCCCTCGGTAAGGCCCCATGGGTAATAATTATCGAGAAGAGAAAGTGGCAAGGTAGCTCAGCCGGTTAGAGCGCAGCACTCATAATGCTGAGGTCGGGAGTTCAAGTCTCCCCCTTGCTACCATTTTCAACTCGCGAATCCTCGATTCGCAGTCCTGCAACTGGGGCGTAGCCAAGCGGTAAGGCAGCGGGTTTTGATCCCGTCATGCGTAGGTTCGAATCCTACCGCCCCAGCCATTTTCCCTGTTCCTTACACCTCCCAGCGGTTAAGCTTGTTGACAAAACGACGGGGATTGCCGTTTTGCACAGCCAAAGGCTGTCCGCAGGATGAGGGCCAAGGATGGCCCGAATGAAACCGCCCAATCTATTCGAGACTGTCCGTGAAAAGTACGAAGCGGTCATCAGCAAGCACCTGGACGAATTCCTGGAATTCACCCGGCTTCTGCTAATGGCCCAGCCTCCGGCCTCCTGACGGCGGCCCCGGGGCCCAGCCCCGCCAGGCGCACGCCGATGCGCCGCACCCACTCGAAGCCGACCAGGCAAGCCGCAAGTGCCACCACTGTTGCGAGCAATCCCGCCGCTCCCAGCGCAGCCCGCTCGACCGTACAGGTCCACACAAACTGCGCCACGCAGAGCACCGCCACGACCAGAAGCGTCGACCGCCGCCCGATCAGGCCGACGACAAACACGCCCAGCGGCGCCCCCAGGGCCACCACCGGCGCCGCGGCCAGCCAGTTGCCGAACACCTGCGGCTGCCAGTCCCCCGCCAGGCTCTTGACCACAACCCCGACCACAGAGGTGAAGGCCATGATCACCACCGAGGTGGGGATCGCGACTTTCAGATCCACCCGGCACAGCAACACCAGCGCCGCATAGATCACCATATCGATGCCCACACCGGTCACCGCCGCCGCAAAGGTGCCCGCCAGCGCCCCCAGCAGGAGGCCCACGCGAAAATCCCGCCGCGGGCACAGGCCGGCCGCCTCGCTGTGCGAGGTGATCTCATCGAGCCGGTACAGATGCAACACCCCAAAGCTGCCCCAGATCACCGCAAACCCCAGCTTCACCCACAACTCCGGGACCAGCGGCGCTATAAACAGTATCCCCAGCGGCGTTCCCGCCAGAGCCCCCAGCATGGCCCCGCGCAACATGGACCAGGCGAGCGGCTGCCGGCGGCAGAGGATAAAGATACTGGCACTGACCATGCCGATGGACTGAACCGCGAAACTGAAGTCGCGACCGAGGCTTGCCGGCGTGTCGAACAGCAGCACCAGGACGGGAAAACCCACGGTTCCGCCCCCCATGGGCGTGGAGCCGGCGGCGTAGCTGCCGATGGCCATAGACAGCGCCATAGGCCAATGCTCAACGGCGACACCCCAAAAACCGAGCCCGGCGACGAGCAGCAACCATACGAGATAGAAGGCGGCGAGGCTCAGAAACCAGGGCCAAAAGCGCCCCAGTGTCGAAGTCTTATAAGACATGTACCGCCACTCCCTTTTGGGTCGAATGAACCGCGCGCAGATAATCGGAGTGCCCGAGACTGCCGGACAGCGCCCGTGCCACTATCGATTCGAAACGGGAGAAGATCACCTCGCTCTCAGCCTCGGAAAGCATAAATTTCAACTCAGGATAGTGCCGCATGCCATAGAGCACATAACGGTAATTGGCATCCGTGAAAATACTGGCATAGCTGCCGGCAAAATCCTGGTACTCACATATCTTGTGTTTCCATACGGCAATCCGGTCTTCCAGCCATGGGCAGCTCTCCAATGTCGCCGGAGCCGCGCGCCAGAATTCCGTGTCATCGCGGTCACTGAGACAATAGTGCAGGACAATAAACTGCTTCAGATCCTGATAGAAACCACACATCTTTTCGTTGTACGAATCGCGCAAAACCTGGGGTGTATCGCCTCCCGCCAAGTGGGTAGCCAGCAGGCCGACGCCGAGGTGGACCATATGCAGCCCTGTGGATTCCAGGGGTTCAATAAATCCTCCCGCCAACCCAATGGCCACACAATTTCCGATCCAGAACTCCTTCCGGCACCCCACCTTCATTTCGAGATGTGTGCAACTCAATATCTGACTTTCGTCGCCGAGAAACTCCCTCAGCTCGCGCTCCGCCTTCTCCGGAGGCTGTCGACTCGAGTCATAGACGTAGCCGCAGCCCTGTCGGTTCACCAGGTCGATCTGCCACGCCCAACCATTGCTCAGCGCGGTTGCCACTGTATAGGAGTTCGGCATCTCTCCCCCAGGCAGGTCACGCTGAATTGCCACGGCTCTGTCGCAGGGAAGGGCTTCGGCAAAGGAAGTCCAGTTATTCTGGCGCAGCCTTTCAATCAATAGACCACGAAAACCACTGCAATCGACGAAGAAGTCACCAGCAAAACGTCCGCTATCGGTCTCGACGCTCAATACTTTTTCACCACTCACCTCTGCGTCAGTAACTGTCGCAACCACATGTTCGACACCAGCCTCTACCGCCTGGCGACACAGATATCGCGCCAACAAAGTCGCGTCGAGGTGATAACCGTAAGGAGTGATGGCCTGATAGGCTGGCGAGGAAATCGTCTTGGGACACATTCCGTCACCGATCAAATGCGCATTCACACTCACCCCCTGATCATAGCGCTCCCGCACTTTTCGGTTGGCTACAAACCAGGCCGAGGAAATATCGACCGAGCCACCTGGCTGCTGCTGGTCAAAAGGATGGAAGTATTCGTGGACCTTGTCCGCCAGTGGCTTTTTCCAGTTGCGGAACATGATGCCGGATTTAATAGTGGCATTGGTTTCCGCCATAAGCTCGGCCTCATCAAGCCCCATGGCAGCGAAAAAGAAGCGGATACTGTGCACCGTGGCCTCACCAACACCGATGATGCCTATGCCCGGGCTCTCGATCACCCTGATAAAGAAGTTCTTGACATCCCTATTGAAGTACCTGTTCAGGTAAATTGCCGTCATCCAGCCGGCGGACCCACCACCAATAATGTTGATGACCTTCTGCTGCTGCTCGCTCATATCGACTTTATATTTTTTGCAGGCCGTAACGCCTGATTTTTTCGATCAACTCCCGATGCTTGGGAAGCTGCGTCATTAGGCGCCGGGAAACTTCTGCAATCTGCGCACACCGCGCCCGCGCCGGGCCATCAGCGAAGTGCTGATCGCGGTCGCCAAGAACCGTTTCAAATTCCATCCCGTAAAGCACATATAGGTAATTGGGCAGATTGAATACTTCCAACTTACTGGGAAAATCGTAATCCGTCGGCGGTTGGAATTTCCATAATTGCAATTTTTCCCTCAAGCTCTCCGGGATAGTGTCCGATTCCCGGTTATCCCGCCAGAAATCGCTATCCTTCCGCCGGGAAATACAATAGTGGAGCTTGATAAACTCTACGACCCGGTCCCACGCATAGCGCACGTTCCGGTTGAACTGGCGAGCCACTAACTCCATCACAGCAGCTCGTGTGGGAAATGTATCCGCAAGCATTCTGGCAGTGGCGTCGTATACCAGGATACCGGTTGCCTCCAGAGGCTCTACAAACCCCTGCGACAACCCTATAGCCACACAATTCTTGTGCCAGAACCGCTCTCGATACCCCACTTTCATAGGAATACGGCGGACTTCTGCACCCTCGCCCTGGCTGCCCAGGTAACACCGCAAGGTATCCTCCGCGCGGGAGTGATCCGTGTGCGCACTCGAATAAACATAACCGGTACCGCGCCGCCGCGGCAGGCCGATATCCCATATCCAGCCACTTTCCTGAGCCGTCGCAATGGTAAAACTGGGGATCGGCGCATCCAATTGCGGATACGGCACTTGCGCGGCCAGGGCGTAATCGGCAAACAGGATGTCCTTTCTGTCGACGAAGGGGACCCCAAGGGCCTGTCCGAGCAACAGGGACGAGAAGCCGGTGCAGTCGACAAACAAATCCGCCTCAACGTCGCCGTAACGATCGGTGACGACTGCCTTGATTTCACCATTCTCACCCAACCGCGCACACTGTACGTTGGCCAGCATATGCCGCACACCGAGTTTCTCCACGGCGTGTCGGGTCAAAAGGCGAGCGAACTTTGCTGCGTCAAGGTGATAGGCATAGCTGGCTACACCCTCGTATTCCGCTTGGGTGATTTCCTTGGGACCCAGGCCCAGGTCGCAAATCCTTCCCTGCACCGACACGGAATCAGCGTACGAAGTACGCGGGCGCGGTTGGGAAAGCCAGAAGCGGGTAAGATCGCCGCCACTGTTATCGGGATAATCAAAAATATGGTGATAGTAGTGGTCTTCACCCTCGCCCGGAGAATCGACCCAGTTTATGAACTTGATCCCCTGTTTGAAGCTGGCATCGCACTCGCGGATAAAGTCCGCCTCGCTGATACCGAGATCTCGCAGGGTCTGCCGGATCGCCGGGACAGTCCCCTCGCCGACGCCTATCGTAGGGATATCTTCTGATTCCAGCAGGGTCACCCGAACGCCGTCGGCCGACTCCGCCCGAAGCTTCCTGGCAAGATGGCACGCCGACAACCAGCCGGCCGTGCCTCCCCCCACTACCAGAACATGTTTTATCGCATCTGAGTGCTTGTTGTTATCCATGATCTGATAATTGGATCAGGGACTTAGGCAGTCGCCTGCATTTTGGCCAGCTTGGAAAGCTGGTGCAGAGAGCCGAGCTGCGCATAGAGGGGCGGCAGGAAGCCGCGCTTGCGGAAATCCGCAAACTCTTCCTCACTCAGCTCATTGAGCTTTTTCTCATCAACGATGTAGAGACCAGTCAGGTTGATCTTCTCCTCGCCAGCATTGACTGTAACGGACTGCTGGGTCAGAAGTTCCTTTTCAGCCAGGACGTTCACGAAGGCCCTGGTCATCTGGTCGCTCTCGAGGAAGTTGACCAGGGTTTCTTTTTTCGCCTTCAGGTAGTCGCTTTCCTCACCGGCGTCGGTAAACAGGGCATTGCCCTCCTCCTCGCTGACCACCGGACTGTTTTCGATGATACCCACCATCAGCTGCTCTTTGTCCTGACCAGCGGGTGCCAGCACAAAGGGGTGATTGCGGATACTGCCGGGCACGAAGACCCCCTGCCACTTGTCGTCATCGACGAACAGGTTCTCACCCACTTTCAGGCCCAGCAGGGCCACGGACTGGAACTGGCCAGTGTCTGAATTCTTGACAAAAACAATCGGGTATTCCGCACCCAATCGGGTGAATTCATGGGCGGTTACCGGAACCATGTGACTGTTTTTCACATGCTCAAAAGTGCCCAATTCGCGAACTTTCAGTTTGCCGTGAGCATCGCTGCGCAGGGCAACGACTTTGGGAGTCTGCTTACTCGTCATACAACACCATCAGGTTGGTTTGGTTATTCTAGAGGATGATCCGCTAGTATATTTTTTATACGAAAAAAGGGAAGCCTGGACCTCCCTTTTTTCGCTACCCCCATACTACCATCCCGGGCTCAGAACTTGGCGGAAACACCCAGATTCACGCGGCGGGCAGTTTCATACTCGTACAGCGGGAAGCCGGGGGTAAAGCCCAGCCCCGGCGCCGGCTCGGCGTTGTTACCTACCTGAACGGCCTCTTCGGCCAGCAGGTTGTTCACGTCCAGTTTGACGTCGATGTTATTGGTCGCATGCCAGACGGCGCTCATATCCAGGCTGCCGAAGTCTTCATGCAGTCGGTTACCGTAGGACCCGGACTCGCGAATCATGTACTCACTGCGCCAGTTGTAGGCCAAACGGGCCGAGAAGATGTCGTTCTCGTAGTAACCGGTCAGGTTGTATACATTTTCGGAGCTGTCACTCAGGAAGGGGTTGCCATCGGTGAAGGTGGTCTCATCGGTGGAGGTGTCGGTCCAGGTGTAGTTGACGATGGTACCGAAGCCGTTGCCGAAGTCCTGCTGGTAACCCAGCTCAATGCCTTTGATGTCCGCGCTCTCACCATTATCCAGTTCCTGCACGGTCCAACCCATGGCGGCTTCACTGGCGGGCAGATCGAAGGGAATTTCACCGGCCTCCGCATGATATTCGCTGATGGTCACAAAGTTGGACACGTCCTTATAGAAGACGACAGCGGACAGCAGGGAACCTTCGGCGAAGTACCACTCCAGACCCAGGTCAACCTGGTTGGCGGTATACGGCTCCAGGCCGACGTTGCCCACTACCCAGAACTGGTTATTGTCGATTTCGTCGTCAGCACCCCGCACGTTTGGGTTTACGTACATGTCGACGTACTGCGGACGCGCCATTACTTTGGCGGCGGAGGTGCGCAGGATCAGATCCTCCGACAGTTCGTACGCGAGGTTGAAACTCGGAAGAATTTCTGAGTAGTTTGCGTCCGTCTTGGTCTTCTGGCCGTCCAGGTAGTAAATGGAAGTCGCATCGGTAGCCACGTAACGTATGCCGAAATTGCCGCGGAAACGATCGCCTACAAAAATGGCCATGGCGTACAGGGCGTTATTGGTCTCGTCGATCTCGCTGTAGGAGCCGAGGTCCTCTACCCGGTCGACAATGGAGGACTTGGCCCAGTCTTTCAGCGCATCCGCATCCAACCTTGGGATTTCATAACCGCCGGCTCCAGCCTCAATGGTTCCGTTCAGAATCCCGGCGGTGGAAATCGTCGGATCAAAGCCGTCCGCCTGGATGAACTCATAGCGGCGACTGGTCGTATTGTGATCGGCAGTTTTTACGCCAGTTTTGATGGCACTGATAGCTCCGAACTCAACGTCAAACTGGATATCAGCCTGGAAATAGCTTTCCTCGTCAGTTTTAGGTGTCGCGTTAAAGTTCGCACCGGTACCCATCACCAGGGAGCCCGGATCATAGCTGGCCAAGTCGAAACCGTTCAGGTCCCAAGTCTGGCCGCCGCCCATGAAATCGTAGGTACCGCCGGGGATCGGGGTCCCGCCGGAGCCATCGTCAACGACCATTTCGAAGTCAGTGCCACCGGTGGAAGTCGTTTTACCGGCCTGAAGGCTCAACTCGTAGCTTTCGCCGGCGTAATCGACAGACAAATCGAAAACGTCGGAGTTCATGGTCGCCTCGCGCGGGCGCGCCTGCAGATAGGCAACGTTGAGAGGACCGCGGGCAGTGGTGCCATTGATCTGGTCCGCCGGGTCCACGTCGACGCCGCACCAGCCACAGTTACCCTGGGTCAGCCAAAGTGCGTAGTTGGTGTTATCGGCCTCCATTTTCATATCGATAGCGTTGAAGACGATATCCAGGTTTTCAGTTGGCTGATACTGGAATGTGGCGTTGACCGCGGAGCGCTGGCGCTCCTGCTCAAAGGCTACCGGACCGGCGCCCCACTCCCAGAATGCCTCGTTCCCCTGGCGCTGCAGCTGGCGCTCCTGGGAAACGGCGGAAACCAATACGCCGAAAGTTTCCGAGTCGTTTTTCCAGCTGGCAAGGCCAGAGAACTGCGGATCCGTAGAGTCGGAATCGGACTGTTGAGAGCCTTCTACTGAACCGTACAGCGTCATGCTGTCCAGCTCGAGCGGCTTGCGGGTCTTGATAACAACGGTACCACCCACACCACCTTCGGCCAGATCAGCCTGGGAGCTCTTGTAAACTTCGATGCCTCCTACCAGTTCGGAGGGCAAAAGCTCATAGTTGAAGCTGCGCTTGGCCGGCTCCAGCACGAACCAACCGGTAGAAGCGACATTTTGTCCGTTCAGGGTAGTCAGCGTCAGGTCGTTACCCGCTCCGCGAATTGATACCGCGGCGCCTTCACCAAACTGGCGCTGAATGGTTACACCGGGAACACGCTGCAGGGATTCCGCCACGTTTTTGTCCGGAAACTTGCCGATGTCTTCGGCGGAAATAGCATCTACGATCGCGTAGGAGTCACGCTTGGTACTGAGGGCATCCTGCAGAGAACCGCGAATACCGGTAACGGTAATCTCTTCCAGCCCCCCGTTTTCCTGGGCAGCCGCCAGCGGGGCCACCAGGCCGCCGGTCAGGACAGCCGCACTGATAGAGAGTGCGAGTTTGTTGCGCTTGAGCATCGATTTCCCCTTCCTTTTTTATTGATATAAAGGTTTGGTTAGAAATTTTTTCCACCTTGTACCGAGGAATGATAGCGCTGTCATTTGTTTTTATGATAGCGCTGTCATTCTCGCCATCGACGATACACAGAAAAAAAATAAAAAGCTACCGCTTTCCGGCAATTTACCCGCTCATCGGGACAGTTCGGCACCCCCGCCCGCCCCCGATGACTTACTGGTTGAAAAAACCTTTACCAAACAAAGGGTTATACGCGACCGGCACCAAAAGATAAAGGCCAGCCAAATAGTCACGAATGGCAGGAAGTACATTGGCAGCCCGCCAAAGATGATGATTTTATAAACAACTTTGTGCTCAGGGCGGAGAGGGGAATATTTAGGACCGTTGTTCTACCGCCGCCGGGCGCGGCGGCAGAACAAAAGACAGGGGGATTACTCGATTTCCTTGATACGCATGGAGCTGGTGTGGCCACCCATATTCAGGCGCTCGCCCTGGGTGATCAGGATGCGCTGGCCCTTTTGCAGATCCAGGCGGGTGCTCAACACCTCGATGATCGACTCGGTCAGGTGACCCAGAGGCACGGATGCCGGGTCGAATTCCACCGGCTCGACGCCGCGCAGCAGTACCAGCTGGCGCGCAACCGCGGGGTGGCGGGTCAGGGCGTAGATCGGCAGCCGGGTGGTGGCGCGGGACATGATGCGCGGGGTGCGGCCGGATTCGGTCAGCGCGGCGATCGCGCAGAGGCTCTCCACCCGGGCCGCCACGTCGATGGCCGCCTGGGCGATCACGGTGTCGATACGCTCGGAGGCGGCCTGGCTGGCGACTTGGCGCGGAACACTGCCCAAGTACTGCTCGGCGCCGACGATCACCTCGCTCATGGATTCCACCGCGGCCACCGGGTATTCGCCGGCGGCGGTTTCCGCGGACAGCATCACCGCATCGGTGCCGTCCAGCACCGCGTTGGCCACGTCCATGACCTCGGCGCGGGTGGGCGTGGGGCTGGTGATCATCGATTCCATCATCTGCGTCGCGGTGATGACGCCGCGGTTCAGCGCGTTGGCGCGGTTGATCAGTTTCTTCTGCACACCGATCAGGGCCGGATCGCCGATCTCCACACCCAGGTCACCGCGGGCGACCATGATGACGTCGGCGGCGAGGATCAGGTTGTCCATCTGCTCGTCGTCGGCGACGGCCTCGGCCCGCTCCACCTTGGCGACAATGGCCGCCCGGCTACCCGCCTCCTGCATGGCGCTGCGGGCGGTTTCCAGGTCCTCGGCACAGCGCGGGAAGCTGACCGCGAGGAAGTCCACTTCCAACTCAGCGGCCAGCTTGATGTCCCGGTAATCTTTTTCCGTAAGCGCCGGTGCGGACAGGCCGCCACCGAGCAGGTTGATGCCCTTGTTGTTGGACAGCTTGCCGCCCTGCAGAACGCGGCAGTAAAGCTTGCTCGGCGTGGTGCCGGTGACTTCGAGGCGGATCTTGCCGTCATCCAGCAGCAGGATGTTGCCCGCCTTGCAGTCGCTGATCAGGGTCGGGTAATCCACGTTGACCCGGCGCTGGTCACCGCCCTCCGGCGGGCAGTCCAGGTCCAGGGCGAATTCGCTGTTGTTTTCCAGCCAGATGCTGCCCTCGGCGAAACGGGCGATGCGGATCTTAGGGCCCTGCAGGTCGCCGAGTACGGCGACCATCTTGTTCTGCGCCGCGGCGGCGCGGCGTACTTCTTCCACCCGGCGGCGGTGATCTTCAGGGGAACCGTGGGAAAAATTCAGGCGCACGACGTTGACGCCGGCGCGGACCATTTCCTCGATCACGTGCGGCTTGTCGGTGCCGGGGCCGAGGGTGGCGACGATTTTGGTGTGGCGAATCATAGGGACCAGTTGGGAATTATTTTGGAAATTAAGGGGATCCGGGGGAATAACCCTCTCCCCCGGCCCCTCTCCCGCAAGCGGGAGAGGGGAGCTTTGGAAAAGCCTAGGCAGTTTCGGCAACGGCCTTTTTCAGCTGCAGTGCCTCCGCCATGGCCAGGCTGGTGTCGAGCATACGGTGGGAGAAGCCCCACTCGTTGTCATACCAGGCCATCACCTTGACCAGGTTGCCGTTGACGCGGGTGTGGTTGGCATCGAAGTGGCTGGAGGCCGTGGTGTGGTTGAAGTCCACGGATACCAGCGGCTGGTCGCAGTAGGTCAGTACGCCATCGCTGGCCTCAGCGGCCTTCTGCATGATCGCGTTGACCTCTTCCACCGTGGTCTCGCGGCCGGCGATAAACTGGCAATCCACCAGGGAGACGTTGTTCACCGGCACGCGCACGGCCATGCCGTCCAGCAGGCCTTTGAGTTCCGGCAGCACCAGGCCCACGGCCGCGGCGGCGCCGGTCTTGGTGGGGATCATATTGTCGGCGGCGGCGCGGGCGCGGTAGATGTCCGCGTGCACCGCGTCCTGGGTGTTCTGGTCGTTGGTGTAGGCGTGCACCGTGGTCATGAAGCCGCGCTCGATGCCCAGTTCGCGGTGCAGCGCCTTGGCCACCGGCGCCAGGCAGTTGGTGGTACAGGAAGCGTTGGACACCACCTTGTGATCGGCGGTGAGCTTGTCGTCGTTCACGCCGTAGACGACAGTCAGGTCGGCGTCCTTGGAGGGCGCGGAGATCAGCACCGCCTTGGCGCCGGCGCTGATATGCGCGGAGGCCGAGGCCTTGTCGGTAAAGCGGCCGGTACACTCAAGCACCAGATCCACACCCAACTCTGCCCACGGCAGCTGGGCCGGGTCGCGCTCCTGGCAGACCTGAACGCGGTCGCCGCCGATCAGCAGCGCTTCGCCGTCCACTTTCACTTCGGTGTTGAAGCGGCCGTGGATGGTGTCGAAGCGGGTCAGGTGCGCGTTGGCTTCCACCGGCGCCAGGTCGTTGATCGCCACCAGTTGAACCCGGTCGTTGTAACCGGATTCGTAGATAGCGCGGGTGACGTTGCGGCCGATGCGGCCATAGCCGTTGATGGCAATCTTAATTTTCATCTCGCTTTACCCTCAATAATTTTCAATAATTTGCATTATTTGAATCTGCCAATTCCTTTCCCGATCATCGGTTGCCCGACGCATCGATCGCGGCCACGGGCCGCTCCACGAATTCGCGGTGTCTCCGCCCTACAGGGCGGACGCCTCTTTTGCCAGGCGGGTGATTTCGGCCCAGTTTTTTTCCTGCACCAGATTGGCAGCGGCCATCCAGGAACCGCCTACGCACACCACGTTGGGCAGCGACAGGTAGTCTTTTGCGTTGCCCGGGCCTATGCCGCCGGTGGGGCAGAACTTCACCTGCGCCAGCGGGCCGCCGATGGATTTCAGCATGGGCACGCCACCGGCGGCCTGGGCCGGGAAGAACTTCTGGTAGCGGTAGCCGCGCTCCAGCAGGCGCATCACCTCGGACGGGTTGGCGGCGCCGGGCAGCAACGGCACTTCGCCGTTTTCCGCCGCGTCCAGCAGCTGCTCGGTGGCGCCGGGGCTGACCGCGAAGGTCGCACCGGCGTCCGCGGAGCGGCGCAGGTCGTCGCCGTTCAGCACTGTGCCGGTGCCGACGTGGGCATCCGGCAGGTGCCTGGCGATCTGCTCGACGGCGGCCAGCGCCACTTCGGTGCGCAGGGTGATCTCGAGCACATTCAGGCCGCCCTCCACCAGCGCTTCGGCCAGCGGCAGGGCATCCCCGATTTTTTCGATAACCAGTACCGGGACTACGCCGGCCTGTTCCAGTACTGCGGAGAAGTTTTTTTGCATCGTCAAATCCAGTTTTCCATGTTCGGGGAGTGGCGAGGCCCCTCCCCCGGCCCCTCCCCCGCAAGCGGGAGAGGGGAGCTATTCTTTCGGGTTCCGAACCCCCGAACCCCGTATTACGGCGCCCAGTAGACGGTGACCGGTTTCAGGCCCTGCCTGAGGATACTGCGCACCGGCATTTCCAGCTCGTCGCTACCGAGCAGCGCCTCGCGGTAAACCTTCAGTTTTTCGTCGCCGGTGATCAGCAGCTTGATATCCTGCGCCTGCAGGATTGCCGCCAGGGTCAGGGTCATGCGCTCCGTGTGGCTGCCGGTGACGGCGCTCTGCTTTGCGGTAATCGCGCTGCACAGTTTTGCGGCGTTCGGGTCCAGCGCCGCCTCCAGGCCCTCGGCGTGGGGGAACAGGGAGGCGGTATGACCGTCACTGCCCATACCCAGGACGCAGACGTCGAAGGGCTTCGGCAATTCGCCGTAGGCGCGTTCGCAGTCCGCCTCGCCCTTGGCGGCGGTGGCGTGCGGCGTTTTCATGGCCAGGAGCGGCGCCTCGGCGGCGCAATTCTGCAGCAGGCTGTTTTCGATAAAGGCCTGGTTGCTGCCGCTTTCGCTGCGCTCCACCCAGCGCTCGTCCACCAGGCCGACGGTGATCTGCGGCCACGGCAGCGGTCTTTTCGAAAGTTCACGGTAAACCGGCTCCGGTGTACTGCCACCGGACACCAGGAAACTCGCCAGGCCGCGCGCCTTGATGCCTTTTTGCAGCGCGCAGGCGCAGTCGTGGACCAGGGCCTGCACCAGGCGCTCGCGGTCTGAATAAAATTTCTCTTCTACCATTGCGGTCTTCCGGATTCTCTTTGCCTTACTTGGCGTTGAACCAGTGGCGGCCGTCGCGGGTCAGCAGATCGTTGGCCGCCTGCGGGCCCCAACTGCCGGCGCGATACAGCTGCGGCTGGTTGTTCGTTTCGCGCCAGTGGTCGACAATCGGGTCCACCCAGGCCCAGGCCGCGGCGACTTCGTCGCGATGGATAAACAGCGCCGGGTTGTTGTCGGCCGCATCCAGCATCAGCCGCTTGTAGGCGTCGCTCCTGAAACTGTCGTAGGTGTCGGACAGGGTCAGGTTCAGCTCCACCGGCTGCAGTTCCATGGTCAGGCTGTCCATCTTCTTCGCCATCAGCACCAGCTTGATATTCTCCTCCGGCTGCAGGCGGATCACCAGGCGGTTGGGGATCACCTCACCGGCGGACTGATCGAAGACCCGGTGGGAGACATTCTTGTACTGGATCACGATTTCCGCGTAGCGCTTCTCCATGCGCTTGCCGGTGCGCAGATAGAAGGGCACGCCGGCCCAGCGCCAGTTGTCGATGTGGGCGCGGATGGCGACGAAGGTCTCGGTGCTGCTGGTGGCTGCCTCCAGCTCCTCCAGGTAACCGGGCACCAGTTGGGTGCCGAGGCCGCCGGCGACATACTGGCCACGCACGATGTTGTCGTCCACCGCCTGGCCCACCAGCGGGCGCAGCGCTTCCAGCACCTTGATCTTTTCGGCGCGGATATTTTTCGCCGACATGCTGTTGGGGGATTCCATCGCGATCAGGCACAGCAGCTGCAGCAGGTGGTTCTGCACCATGTCGCGCAGCGCGCCGGTCTCGTCGTAGAAACCCGCCCTGCCCTCCAGGCCGACAGTCTCGGCGATGCTGATCTGGATATGGTCTATGGTGCTGGCTTCCCACAGGTGCTCGAACAGCACATTGCAGAAGCGCAGCGCCAACAGGTTCTGGACCGTTTCCTTACCCAGATAGTGGTCTATGCGGAAAATATCTTTTTCCGGGAAATAGGTGGCGATCTTGCCGTTGATCTCGTCGGAGGTCTGGGCGTTATAGCCCAGGGGCTTTTCCACCACCACACGGGACTGCTCGTGGATCAGGCCCTTCAGGGACAGGTTCTCGCAGCAGGGACCGAACACCGCCGGCGGAATCGCCAGGTAAAAGATGCGCACCCGCTCGGGATCGCTGCCGAGAACATCCGCCAGCGAGTCCCACTGTTCGTTGGGCACGGCGATATCCAGGGCCACGGCGCGCAGCAGCTGGCTGAATTCCGTCCACAGGGTTTCACTGTATTCGCCGTCGCGCAGGTGTGTTTTCAATGCCTCCCGGGCGGTGTCCAGGTACCGGTCCGCATCCTCCTGGCGGCGACAAATCGGCAGTATGCGGCTGCCTTCCGCCAGACTGCCCTCCATATGCGCGCGATACAGGGCCGGGATCAGCTTGCGCAGCGCCAGGTCACCGCCGCCGCCAAACAACACCATGTCAAAAGGGTTAGCCATAATTTTGCTCTGAATTTTTCCTGTTTTTGGTGCGCCGTACGCACCGCGATCCATCAGTAAAGAATACTGGCGCCGCTCTCGGCGCCGCTGGCCAGGGCGCGCATATTGGCAAACAGTTCGCGCCCCATGCCGCGGGCACTCTCCGACAGGTCGCACTGCGCCGGTTCCCGCGCCGCCAGTTCGGCGTCGTCCAGGTGTACGCGCAGTATCCCGGCGTTGGAGTCCAGCTCGATCAGGTCGCCGTCGCGGAGTTTGGCGATGGGGCCGCCCTCGACGGCCTCCGGCGAAATATGGATGGCCGCCGGCACCTTGCCGGAGGCGCCGGACATGCGGCCGTCGGTGATCAGCGCCACCTTGAAACCGCGGTCCTGCAGCACGCCCAGGGTCGGGGTCAGCTTGTGCAGCTCCGGCATGCCGTTGGCCTGGGGGCCCTGGAAGCGCACCACCGCAATAAAGTCTTTTTCCAGTTCGCCGGCCTTGAAGCGCTCCAGCAATGCGTCCTGGCTGTCGAAGACCACCGCCGGCGCCTTCACGTGCAGGTGCTCGGGTTTGATCGCCGAGACCTTGATCACGCTGCGGCCCAGGTTACCCTCCAGCAGCTGCAGGCCGCCGTGGTGGGAGAAGGGATCGCTCGCCGGGCGGATGACTTCGGTATCGCCGCTCTTCTCCGGGGTCGGGCGCCAGATAACGCCACTCCTGTCCTCGTTGAGGAAGGGGTCGCAACAGTAGGGCTCGAGTCCGGAGTCGCCGAGCACCGTGTGCACGTCGCCGTGCAGCAATCCTGCGCCGAGCAGTTCACGGATCAGGAACTGCATGCCGCCGGCGGCGGCGAAGTGGTTGATATCCGCCTTGCCGTTCGGGTAGACGTGGCACAGCAGCGGCACCACTTCGGAAAGATCGGCCATGTCCTGCCAGGTCAGCTGGATACCCGCGGCGCGGGCCATGGCCACCAGGTGCAGTGTGTGGTTGGTGGAACCACCGGTGGCTAGCAGGCCGACAATGCCGTTGACGAAGGCCTTTTCGGTCAGGACCGTGGCGATGGGCGTGTGCTGGCTGGGCTCGGTGACCTGTACCAGGTGTTTCACCGCCGCCTCATTCAGCGCGTCGCGCAGCTCGGTGCCCGGATTGACAAAGGAGCTGCCCGGCAGTTGCAAGCCCATGATTTCCACCAGCATCTGGTTCGAGTTGGCTGTGCCGTAGAAGGTACAGGTGCCCGGGCTGTGATAGGAGGCACTCTCCGCCTCCAGCAGCTCCTTGCGGCCCACCTTGCCCTCCGCGTACAACTGGCGCACCCGCACCTTTTCCGAATTGGAGAGGCCGGTGGGCATGGGGCCCGCCGGCACGAACATCGCAGGCAGGTGACCGAAGGCCAGAGCGCCGATCACCAGGCCGGGCACTATCTTGTCGCAGATACCGAGAAACAGGCCGCCCTCGAAGACATCGTGGGACAGGGCGATGGCCGTGGACATGGCGATCACGTCGCGGGAGAAGAGGCTCAGCTCCATACCCGCGCGGCCCTGGGTCACACCGTCGCACATGGCCGGCACGCCGCCGGCCACCTGGGCGGTGGCGCCGCAGCGGGCGGCGGCCTCCTTCAGCAATTGCGGATAGGTACCGTAGGGCTGGTGTGCCGACAGCATATCGTTGTAGGCGGTGACGATCGCCAGGTTGGGGCCGCGGCCGGAGGCGATCAGGTTCTTGTCCTCCTCGGTGGAGGCGGCGATCGCATGGGCCAGGTTGCCGCAGGAGAGACGGCTGCTCGCGCGGCCTTCGAAGTGCGCCTTTTCAACCTGAGCGAGATACTGCGCGCGGGTCTCCTCGCTGCGCTCGACAATCCGCTCGGTAACTGCTCGAACCTTGCTGTGTACCATAACCCTTCCGTTTTCGATCAGCCGGCAGACTCCAGCGCCGCAGCGCCGGTTCTCACCCGCTGGTAGTAATCGATCAGTCGAGCGGTGGAGGCATCCCGGTTGTGGGAATCGCCGCTCTCCAACTGTGGTTGTAGTACCGCGGCCAGTCCCTTGCCCAATTCCACACCCCACTGATCACCGGTGTAATCTGTCAGATCGCCATAGATCGACATTATGTAGTAAATTTACAAACTCTTTCAAGCGCTCCTACTCGCATTCCACCAGGGTGTTCACCCGCGTGCCATTCCACTTCGGTCGTTCCCCCAAGCCCCCCACGCAGCGCCGGATGTAGAACCGGGCGCCCCTCGGCGCGGTTGATGCGCACACCGGGAAAACGCCTCGCCGCGCCACCGCTCTCGTTCAGCATCCCTGGCCAGCCGTAATAAATTTACAAAAGCTTCGGCAATTCGCATCGAAAAAATGACAACGCTGTCAAAACAAGGCGCAGATTCCCACAGCGAGGCGGTTGCTGTCAATTGATGTTGTAGTGAATTTCCAGGATTCGGCGGCCGACTGCGGGCAATTCGGTGCGGGGGAGAAAAAACCGCAATTGCTGCTAAAATGCCGCCTTCGGCCGAAATGGCCTACATAAAGCGCGCGAGGTCAGCGATAACTGAATTCCGCGCTGTGGGAGACTGCCCCGCGGGCGACCGACCCGGTGTACCGCCAGCCGTCCCGGTTTCGCCGGCGGGGCCGACTCCCACAGGCCTCCTCTGCCCCGAACCGGCAGAGGCTCCCTCTACAAGGACAAGCGCTCCAGATGAAAGCCACCATCAACGATGTCGCCGCCCAGGCGGGCGTCTCCATCAAGACCGTCTCCCGCGTGATCAATAACGAGCCCTCCGTGCGCCCGGCGACCAGGCAGAAGGTGATGGAGGCGGTGGCGGCCCTCAACTACCAGCCCAACCTGGCCGCCCGCAACCTGGCCGGCACCCGCTCCTACACTATCGCGTTTATCTACGACAACCCGAACGCCTACTACGTGATCGACATGCAGAACGGCATACTCGAGGCGTGCAAGGCGCGCGGCTACGAACTGCTGATCCACCCAAGCAATTCCAAATCCGCCTCGGTGCACGACGAACTGCGCAACCTGGTGGAACAATCCCGGGTTGCCGGCCTGGTGCTGACCCCGCCCTTTTCCGAGACACCGTCGGTGATCGAGACCGTCAAGTCCCTCAAGGTGGACTACGTGCGCATCGTCTCCGCCGCCGCGGCCCTGGACGACGAGGAAAACTGCATCCAGGTGGACGACAGCGCGGCCGCCTACGACATCACCCGGCACCTGCTTCAGCACGGCCACAAGCGCATCGGCTTCCTCTGCGGTGGCGAGGAGCACGTCTCCACCCACGCCCGCCTGGACGGCTACCGCCGCGCGTTGCGGGGCGCGGGCCTGCCCATCGACGAAGAGCTGATACTGCAGGGCGAGTACGCCTTTGATTCCGGCGTGAACGGCGCCAAGAAACTGCTGCAGTCCGACGATCCCCCCACCGCCATCTTCGCCAGCAACGACGAAATGGCCGCCGGCGCCCTCTTCGCCGCGCGCCTGATGCATATCGAGATCCCCGAGCAGCTCTCCATCGTCGGTTTCGAGGACAGTCCCTTCTCCCGCCAGACCTGGCCCAAACTGACCACCGCCCACCAGCCCAACAACGAGATCGCCAAGTGCGCCGCCGCCCTGGTGCTGAGCAAGGCCCGCGGCAAGGGCGCGGCGGAGAGCGGCACAGCGAGCAAGGGAGCGGGTATAAAGCGGGAGTTTACGCCGGAACTAATAATCCGGGATTCGAGTGGACCGGCACCCGAATAGCGATCGCAATTTAGCGTGAAGCTGTTGATTGAAGTCGCGAATCTTTGGCGAGCCTGCGACCCGCGAGCGGAGCTGGAGCTCCGCGGTCCCGGCAAAAAGTGCCCTCTCAAAGGAGGGCGAAGATGACGAGAACCAAAGAGAAAAAACAACAGGCGAATTAGAAAAACGTTACTTCCAGCTGCGCATTTTGTGTCCCTTGAGGGCGTAGAAGAGGATAAACAGATAGCAGGGCAGCGCGACCCAGTAGCCAATGCGGGGGCTCCCCGCCACGTCGCCAACCTGGCCGAATAGCAGCGGGACAATGGCACCGCCGGCGATACCCATGATCAGCAGCGCGGAGCCCTGGGCGGTGAACCTGCCCAGGCCGTCCAGCGCCAGCGGCCAGACCGCGGGCCACACCAGGGCGTGGGCCAGACCCATCAGGGCGACGAAGGTTACGGTATCGGGCACCACCGGAATGCCGGACCAGCCCCACAGCACGCTGGCAATTGCACTGCTTTCCGAAGATCCGAAGACCACCCCCAGCACACACAGGGAGCCGGCCACGGCGGAGCCCAGCAGCGCCTGCTGCTGGGAGATAAAGCGCGGGATACAGGTGACACCGACCAGGTAGCCGATCACCATAAACACCATGGTATAGGAGGTGAGCGAGGCGAAGTTGGCCACGCCGAGGCCCTCGCCGTAGAGGCCGATGGTGTCGCCGGCGATCACTTCCACCCCCACGTAGGTGAAGAGCGCCAGCGCGCCCAGCACCACCTGCGGAAACTGCCAGACACCGGACTTGCTCTCGCTGTCAGTACCGGCCTCCTCCCCGATATCCGGCAGACCGGAGAATTTCACCAGCCCCACCAGCAGGAACAGCAACACCGCCATGGAGAGGTAGGGCATGACCAGGCGGTTGGCCACCTCGCCCAGTTTGGCCGCGCGCTCGGCCTCGGCCAGTTGGGCGACAGCTTCGGAGTTAAAGCCGGAGAGGCCGGACAGCACCAGGGCGGTAAAAACCATCGGCGCCAGCACGCCGGCGCTCTTGTTGATAATCCCCATCACCGCGATGCGCGTGGCGGCACTCTCCGCCGGGCCCACCTTTACCACATAGGGATTGGAGGCGGTCTGCAAAATCGTCAGGCCGGCGCCAAGGCCGAACAGCGCCAACAGGAAGACAGGGTAACTGCCACTCTGTGCCGCGGGAATAAAGACCAGCGCGGCCACCGCCATAATCGCCAGGCCGATCGCCATGCCGTCGCGGTAGCCTGTGCGGCGCAGGATAAAGGACATGGGCAGCGCCATCACCGTGTAGGCGATATAGAAGGCGAAGGTCACAAACAGCGCCTGGAAGTCGTTCAGGTCACAGAGGATTTTCAGGAACGGGATCAGCGAGCCATTCAGCCAGGTCACAAACCCGAAGATAAAAAACAGCATGCCGATAATCGCCATCGGCAGCAGGCTGCTTCTCGGCTCGCCCTGAGTTGCAATTGCGGTTTCCATGGATGCACCTTCTTATCGTTATGATGGTTTTTGACACTCAAGTTTCGGAGTTCACAGGGATTGGCAGCCCTTGAAAGAGGCAGTTTCGAGCGGCCCTGCTGCCGGTGGCCACCTGGCAAAAAACCTCATCGGTAAACATTTGCCAGGTGGCCACCGGCAGCAGGGCCTCGCGCAGTGCCACCCCGCGGCTCCTCTCGGTGTGAACGCCGAAACTTGAGTTGAAATTTATGTCGAAAAAACTTCCCTGCCGCCTATCCAGGTTTTTTGCACCTGCAATTTATCGTCCAGCAAGATCAGGTCGGCGGGACCACCGGCGGCGATGCGTCCGGCATCCGAGCCCAGGAACTGCGCGGGGTAGAGGCCGCCCATACGCAGTGCCTCCACGAGTTCCACACCGCACCAGTCGCGGATATTGCGCACCGCGCCGATCATATCCAGGTGCGAGCCGGCCAGCTCGCCGGTGGTGGACGTCAGCCTGTCGCCGACCCGGGTCACCACCCGGTCGAACAGCGGGAAACTGGTCTCGTCGCTGCCCACCAGGGACATGGCGTCGGTCACCAGTATGACCTTGCCGCGCGGCTTGGCCTTCAGCGCCAACCGCATGGCCTCGGCGCACACGTGGTGACCGTCGGCGATCAGGCCGCACCAGGCGCCGTCGCTGACCAGCGCCGTGCCCACCATGCCCGGCTCGCGGGACTGCAGGGGCGACATGGCGTTGTACAGGTGGGTGAAGCCGGTGGCCCCGGCCTCCAGCGCCGCCGCCGCCGTGGCGCCGTCGGCGTTGGAATGACCCAGGCACACCCGGACACCGAGGGAGACCAGCTTGCGGATATCCTCCACCGGCACATTCTCCGGCGCCAGGGTGACCACCTTGATACCCAGGTCGTCGCGGGCGTAGATCGCCAGCTCCTCCTCACTGAGCGGGCGGATGAGTGCCTCCTCGTGGGTGCCCTTCTTCGGCGCGCTCAGATGCGGCCCCTCGAAGTGCACGCCGATCACGCCGGGCAGGCCCTCCCGCAGCGCGGCGCTGACCGCGTCCGCGGCCCGCCGCATCACATCCACCCGGTCGGTAATCAGGGTGGGCACAAAACCGGTGGTGCCGAAGCGCGCGTGGGCTGCGCTCATCCTGCCCAGCGCATTCACACTCGGGTCGTTGTTGAACAGCACCCCGCCGCCGCCGTTGACCTGCACATCCACCAGGCCCGGTGCCAGCAGCCCTCGCAGGCGCTCGGCATCCGCCGGGGCACCTCCGTCGAGGGCCTGTATGCGGCCGTTGTCGCCAATGGTCAGCGACACATCGCGACGAAACTGCTCGCCGTCGAAAAGCTGTTCCGCTATCAGTGTGCGCGCCACAATAAACTCCCACTTTGCCGGTTAAACGGTCCGGGTGACTTTCTTCAGGCCGGCCGGCTCATCCGGGTTGATGCCGCGGCTCACCGCCACGTGGGCGACGTCGATATAGAAACGCTGCAGCAGCGCCAGCGGCGCCACGCGCGGATGCACGCCCTTGCTCGGCACATGCAGGTTCACCAGGGTGCCGCCGCGGCGGATGATGTCGGCGATCTGCTCGCTGTGGGCCTGGAAAGACTCGTCCTCGATGGGCACGTTGACCACGGTGAGTTTCTGCTCCACCAGGGTCACCGGGCCGTGCAGAAATTCCGCGCTGGAGAAGGACTCCGCGTGGATATTGCAGACCTCCTTCAGTTTCAGCGCCAGCTCGCGGGTGATGCCGTAGCCGGGTCCGCGGCCGAGCACCACCAGGTTCTTCACATTGGCCAGGTCTTCCGGGCGCAGCTGGATATCGGACTCGACCGCCTCGGTCAATGTCCGCGGCAGCGCCTCGACCGCATCGAGCAGCGCCCGGTTTTCGGTCCAGTTGGCCACCAGTTGCAGCACCGCGGACAGGGTGGCGAGGTAGCTCTTGGTGGCGGCGACCGCCCTCTCCGGGCCGGCTTTCAGCGGCACCATCAGGTCGACGACATCCCCAACCGGCGCGCTCTCGTCGTTGACCAGCGCCACCGTGTAGGCGCCCGCCTCTTTGGCCATCTTCGCCTGCGCGAGGATGTCCGGGCTGCGGCCGGACTGAGAGATCACCAGCACCAGGGCGCCTTCAAGCTTGAGCTTGCGGCCGTAGACGCTGGAGACGGACGGTGCCGCGGCAAAGGTGGGCGTGCCGGTTTCGATTTCGATCAGGTATTTGGCGAAAACGCCGGCGTGGTCGGAGGAGCCGCGCCCCACGATCATCACGAACCTGGGCGGCTCGCGGCGCAGGCGTTCGCCCAGCTGGGCCATGGTGTCGGCATTGTTCTGCAATTGCTCGGCGATGCGCTCGGGCGCCTCGCGGGCCTCGGATTCCATTACTGTCGTGGCCATACCGTTTACCTGTGTCGCCTTAGCGGGCGTTACTGCAGTCATAAAATTCTCTGGTCCGTTATCCGTACAGGGCTTTTGAATTCGCTTCCGACGCGCTCGACCCGGCCTCGTCGCCCTCCCGCGCCAGGGACTGCCGGGCGAAGTGGACGCAGCCGATCTCCGGCGCATCCAGGGGATCCGCCAGGCACTCCACCACATGGGGCGCCAGCCAGGGGTGCAGGCGCGGCGCCAGGCCGCCAATCATGGACAGGCGCGGCGGCTTCAGTTCCAGCAGTTTGTCCGCCAGGTCGCTGATGTAGGCCGCGCCGTCGCGCACGATAGCCACCGCCACCGGATCGCCGGCCTCGGCGCACTCGATCACCGGCACCGCCAGGCGCGCGTAGTGGCTGGAGGATTTGCCACCGATCTTCTCGAATACCTCGTTGGCGTCACTGGCACCCAGCATCTTCAGCAGCTCGCCCTTGAGCCCTGAATCCGCGGCGAGGCCATCCAGGGCCATCAGCAGGTACTTGACCCCTTCCATCCCCATCCAGGCGCCGCTGCCCTTGTCCCCGTGGGGAAAGCCGTGACCGCCGATCAGCTTGCCGCGGCCGTTTACCCAGGCGTAACCACAGGAACCGGTGCCGGCGATAATCACCGCGCCGTCACCGCCGCGGTGGGCGCCCAGGCAGGCGGAGTGCTGGTCGGTGGTGAGGTAGAGCTTTTTGAAAGGGTTGGCCCAGGAGGCCATTTCGTTGTAAAGGCGCGGCATGTTGACGCCGGCGAGGCCGGCACCGGCTATCAACTTGCCCAGGGTTTCCGGGGGCAGTTTGGCGTCGGCCAGGGCGAGTGCGGCAGAGCGCACAATGGAGTCGATCGTCTGGGCGTAACCGTGCAGGGGATTGGCCGGGCCGGCCACACCAGTACCGAGGACGCGATTGCCGGCATCCACGATAGAGGCCCGGCATTTGCTGCCACCGCCATCGATACCAATAAAAAGTAAGTCCCTGTCTCTCAAAGCAACCATCTGTACCGGCCTCTAAGATTTTGTATTGTTATGTGTGTCCACCGGGCTTCCCAATACATTTCCCCCGGGAAGCCGGCCGGCGCGCGGACGGCGCCAGTACCAATATAGGAGGGATACTACACAAGAAATGACAGCGTTGTCATCCAATTTTCGTATGAAATGCCAACCGAGGGATATAAAAGGGGCTTCTGCCGCGCAAAAATTGTTCAATTTCCCCTCTGGCGACACTGAAGTATATAGGCTCCGACTTTTTCCGCTACTGGCGCTATTTGCAATATTCGCGTCACACATTTCTGCGATAAAGCAGCCGCCCGGGATGGCGCCCGCCGGAAACCTCGCCCACTGCGCGGGAACGCCACCCCAGGCGCGGGACTCCGACAATCACAGAGGCGAGATGCGCGCCCGGCACCCGCGAACAAGTGCACCAGAGATTTTCGAGATAGGGGGCTTTTCCATGCGCGCTTTTTTCATCGCGCTGCTGTGCTGTCAACTGCTGGCCGCTCCGGCCCTGGGCGCGGAAAGCGAAACCCTGTTCCGCCTGACCGGCTCCAACACCGTCGGCGCCGAACTGGCGCCGCTGCTAGTGAAAGGCTACCTGCAGAGCCTGAACGCCAGCGATATAGAACAGCGCAGTGCCGGCGAGCGCCACTGGATCAGCGCCAGGCTGGACGGTCGCGCGGTGGAAGTGCCCATCGTCGCCCTGGGTTCCAGCACCGGTTTCAAGGCCCTGGACAACGACAGCGCCGATATCGGCATGGCCTCGCGCAAGATCAAGAAGAAGGAAGTGAAAATGCTCGCGCGCTTCGGCAACCTCGCCGGCGCGGAAGCGGAGCACGTCATCGGCCTGGACGCGCTGGTGATCGCCGTGCACCCGGGCAACCCGGTCAGCCAACTCACCATCGGGCAGCTCGAGCAGATCTACAGCGGCAAAATCGCCAACTGGGCGCAAGTCGGCGGCGCCGACCTGCCCATCCGCCCCCTGCACCGGGATATGGAGTCCGGCACCCGCGCCACCTTTGACGAGGAAGTCTTCGGCGGCAGCCGCCCCGCGGCGCCCGGCATCCACGAGGTCTCCGGCAACGCCGAGACCCACGACACGGTGCTGCGCCAGCCCGGCGCTATCGGCTACCTGCCCTACGCCGATGCCGGGGATGTCAAAAAGGTGGCCGTCAAAGCCGGTGACCTGGCCGCCGTGGTGCCGGACCGCGGCATCATCGCCACCGAGGACTTCCCCCTGACCCGGCGCCTGTACCTGTACAAGAACCCCAGCCGCCACAAGCCCCAGGTGGACCGCTTCCTGCACTTCGTCGAATCCCCGCAGGGGCAGCAACTGGTCGCCGAATCCGGCTTTATCAACCTGACCCCGGTGGCGCTGAAAATGGCCCCCTACCCCAATGCCCCGCAAGCCTACCGGACGCTGATGGAGACCGGCGAACGCCTCAGTATCTCCTTCCGCTTCGCCGACGGCAGTTCGGAGCTGGACAGCCGCGCGCTCAAGGACCTGCGCCGCCTGGAGGCCTTCATGGACGAATCGGAGCGGCAGCTCAACCTGACCCTGGTGGGCTTCTCCGACCGGAAGTCCAACAGCAATATCACCGACATCATCTCCCGTTTCCGCGCCCTCAAGGTGCAGGGCGCCCTGCTGCGCGACCACCAGTTGGGGGACAGCAGGATTCTCGCCCTGGGCGCCTTCGCCCCGCTGACCGCCGACCGTGAGCGGGCGCCGGTCAAGAACAGCCGCGTGGAGGTGTGGGTAAACTAGCTGCCCGCCCTTGTCTATAGTGATAGGTGGCGCGGCGAACCCGCCGGGCCTATTGTCACAGGGGAGAACCAATGGCGCGCCCGGCAGCGGTATTACTCAACCGAACCCTGCGCATCACGGCACTGGGAATGGCACTGCTGCTGGTCGGCAGCTGCTCCAGTGTCCAGTTCGCCTACGGCCAGTTGGACCGCTGGATGCGCTGGCAGGTCGACGACTACGTCGACTTCACCCCAGAGCAGAAAGCCCAACTGATCGCCGCCCTCGACAGCTTCCACGCCTGGCACCGCCAGACCCAGCTGCCCCGCTACGCCGACTACCTGGAGCAACTCGCCGACCGGGTCGACAAGGATCAGCTGCAGCAGGTAGAGCTGGCGTCGGTCGAAGACCAGGTGCGCGAATTCTGGGATACCGCCAGCACCCAGCTGTACGACCTGCTGCTGCCACTGGCCGCCGGACTGAGCAACGCACAGATCGATGAGCTGGAACAGAACCTGCGCGAAAAGCGCCAGGAGTCGCTGGAAAAGTGGCAGAAATCGCCGGAGAAAATCCAGCGCCGCAGGAAAAAGCAGATACGCAAACAGAGCGAGCGCTGGCTGGGATCCCTCAGCAACGAGCAGGAGCAGCTGATCGCCGCCTGGGTGGCACAGGTGGAATACAACCCCCTGCTGCGCGACCGGCAGCGGGAAATCTGGCAGGCCCAATTCCTCGACCTGCTGCGCCGCAAGCCGGACAATTACCTGGCCAAAATGCGCGACCTGATGCAGAACCCGGAGCAACTCTGGCCCGAGGACTACCGCCGGATGCAGGAGCAGCGGCACCGGCAGGCGCGCGAGCTGGGCAAACAGATCCTCGCCAGCACCACCGGGCCACAGCGCCAGCACCTGAGCCAGACCCTGCGCGAATACGCGCGGGACTTTCGCACCCTGGCAAACCAATAAACAAACTGCTGACGAATCCCCTCCCCGGCTGCTAAGCTCGCCGCTTTCGTTGACCAGACAGGGGGAAGCCCGTGCGTATCGACTCCGCCACTCGCGAACAGCTACAGGAATGGGAAAAAGAACTGGCCGCCCAGTACCAGCGCATCTGCCAGCATGAACTGAGCCTGGATATCACCCGGGGCAAGCCCTCGGCCGAACAGCTGCACCTGTCCGACGGACTGGACGGCATACTGAACGGCGACTATCGCGCGGCGGACGGCACCGATACCCGCAACTACGGCGGCCTCGAAGGGCTGATCTGCGCGCGCGAACTGGGCGCGGACATCCTGCAGGTGCCCACCGAGGAAGTGCTCGCCGGCGGCAACAGCTCCCTGACCCTGATGTACCACGCGGTACTCACCGGCCACCTGTTCGGCTTCGCCGGCAACAGGCCCTGGCGGGAGCTGGACGCGCCCAAGTTCCTCTGCCCGGTGCCAGGCTATGACCGCCACTTCTCCATCTGCGAGCAATTGGGTATCGGCATGGTCAATGTACCCATGACCGAAACCGGCCCGGATATGGACGCAGTGGAGGAACTGATCCAAAAAGACCAGGACGTCATCGGCATCTGGTGCGTGCCCAAGTTCTCCAATCCCACCGGGGTCACCTACAGCAAGGAAACCGTCGACCGCCTGGCGCGCCTGGGGCAGGTCGCCAACCCCGGTTTCCGCATCTTCTGGGACAACGCCTATGCGATCCACGACCTGGAACACCAGGTCAACCTGCCCGGTATCCGCGCCGCCACCCTGGAAAACGACACCGCGGACTCTGTACTGCAGTTCGCCTCCACCTCCAAGGTCACCCACGCCGGTGCCGGCGTCGCCTTCGTCAGCGCCAGCGCCGCCAACCTGGCATCCCTGAAAAAACAGATGCAGGCCATGACCATAGGCCCGGACAAGGTGAACCAGCTGCGTCACTCGCGCTTCTTCGGTGAATTCACCCTGCTGAAGGAGCATATGCAGAAGCACGCCAAGACCCTGAAACCGAAATTCGAATGCGTGCTGAAGCAACTGGAGAGCGCCTTCGGCGATTCGGACCTGGGCGAGTGGGAAAGGCCCAAGGGCGGCTATTTCGTATCCTTCAACACCCGCCCCGGCTGCGCCAGCGCGGTGGTGCAGCTGGCCGCGGACGCCGGCGTCAAACTGACCCCGGCCGGCGCCACCTTTCCCTACGGCAAAGACCCGGAGGACCGCAATATCCGCATAGCGCCCAGCTTCCCACCGCTCGAGGAGTTGGATACGGCGATGTCGGTGTTTGTGTTGTGTGTGAAATTAGCCAGCGTGCGCAAGCGGTTGGCATGAATTGAGTACGGAAGCGCTTTTGATACTGTAGGAGCGGCCGGTGGCCGCGATCGGACTCTGGGGATCTTTCAGAAATCGATCGCGGCCACCGGCCGCTCCTACGAATCGGGATCAGCCGCCCAAGTAGCGCCTGGCGAATTTCGGATCCACCTGGTCCAAATCGACCACCACCAGCCCATCCACCGAATCGCAGAAATCCGGGTCCACGTTGAAGGCGTGGAAGCTGGTCCCGCCGGGTTTGGTCACCGCGGCGTACTTCTTGAACAGCGGCGGCAGCATTACGCCCTCCTCCTTCAGGATCCGCTTCAGCTGCACCATATCCTCGCCGGCATCGCCGGAGAGTTCCGGCAGGTCCTCGCGCGCTTCCGCGAACGGCAGGCGCGCATCGCCGAGGGGCTGGTCGGTGGCGAAGTGGTGCAGGAAGTAGCGCGCAATGGCGGACTTGGCGCGCACCGGGAAATCGCCCGGCATGGACACGGGCCCGAACAGGTAACGCACGTTATTGCGCGCTATCCACTGGCCGATACCGCACCAGAGCAGGTCCAGGCCGCGGCCGCGCCAGTACTCCGGCAGCAGGAAGCTGCGCCCCAGTTCCGCGGAGCCGGGCAGGCACTGCCGCGGCGGGTGCCGGTAGTTGAACAGGGTGCTGCTGTAGATCTGCTCCGCCTCCAGGCCGTCGGTCTTCGCCAGGCGGTAGGCACCGGCGATCTGCCGGCGCGCGGAATCCCACAGTAGCAGGTGGTCGTAGTGGGCGTCGAAGGCGTCCCAGTCGCGACTCTGGCCGGTGCCCTCGCCCACTGCCCTGAAGGCAATTTCCCGCACGCGGGACAATTCGCGCATCACCGGGCAATCGGCCCGCTGGCGGTAGAGCACAACCGAGAACCCACCCTGCTCGACCAGTGTGTCGCAGTCGCCGATTGCCCGCGCCACCTCCTCCACCGGCTCGGCGGCGGCGATGATCTCCGGCCCCAACGGACGCGGCGACTTGTGCAGCCGGTGCACATGCCGGCGCCACAGGGCCGCCTGGGCGCGCGGGGTCAGCGGCCAGTGACGGAAATGCTCCGCCTCCACCGGCCTGCCGATGCGGATGTCGATACTGCGCCTGGCCTGCTTGAACATCTCGCGGACCAGCCACAGGGTCGACAGCGGCTTGTTGACCATGGACAGGCCGTAGAACCACAGGGAATTGCGCCCGCGCACCTGCACCGGAAGAATCGGCGCACCGGCTTTCTCCGCGAAGCGCGCGAAGCCCGGGTTCCAGCGCCCATCGCGCACCCCCTGGGGCGTGAGCCGCGAGACTTCACCGGCGGGGAAAACAATGATGGCGCCGCCCTCGTGCAGATGGCGGTAGATGCCCTCCACATGTGCGCGGCGGGTGCGGCCGTTGAAGTTGTCCACCGGCAGCAGATAGGGCCGCAGCGGCTCGATATTCCACAGCAGCTGGCTGGCGATGGCGCGCACATCCTTGCGCACCCGCGCCACCATATCGATCAGCGCCAGGCCATCGAGGCTGCCCAGGGGGTGATTCGACACGATCACCAGCGGGCCGCTGCGGGGGATGCGCTCCAGCTCCGACGGGTTCAGGTCGTAGCGGAAATCGAACCAGGCGAACACCTGGCGGATAAAGTCGAGGCCGCCCAGATGCGGGTAGCGGCGGCCGAACTCCTGGATCTGCTGCTCACAGCAGATTTTCTTCAGGGTCGCCGAAACCAGCTTGCGCGCCGGACTGGAAGGCGCTGCGCTGTACCAGGCGTTTTTCTGCAACAGGTTTTCCAACTGGATCATGCCGCCACCGCCTCCGTCATGATGCGGGCCAGTTTTGGGGCCCGGTGCCAGTGCAGCAGCTCCAGGCTGCCATCGTGTTGTTCCACCACCGCGCTCATGGAATCCACCCAGTCGCCACAGTTGGCGTAGGTCACGCCCTGTTCGCCGGCGGCGCTGTGACGGATGGCGGCGCGGTGAATGTGGCCGCAGATAACCCCATCCAGGCCCCGGCGCCCCGTCTCGCGGATGGCGATCTCCTCGAAGCTGTTCATCATGCGCCTGGCCGCCTGCACGCGGTTTTTCACATGGTTGGCCAGCGACCACCAGGGCTTGTCGAAGCGCGCGCGCCAGTAATTGATCCAGCGGTTCAGGCGCAGCATCAGATAGTAGCTGTGGTCGCCGATGTGGTAGCTGATGCGGTTGACGCTGATATGGTGCTCGAACTGGTCGCCGTGGGTGACCCAGTAGCGCCTGCCGTCACCCGCGGTGTGAATCCAGTCCCGTTCTACGCGGATATTGCCCAGGCGCTTGCCCGCCCAACTGCGCATCGGCGCGTCGTGATTGCCGGGGACATAGATGATTTCCGGGGTCTGGCTGCTGAGTTCGGACAACATGCCCAGCAGCAGCGAGGAGGCCTGGCACCAGCTGCCTTTTCCCTGCGCCAGGGCCTTCATATCGAAGATGTCGCCGACCAGGTAGACGGTGTCGGCGCGGTTCTGGGCCAGGAAATCCGCCAGCCGTTGCGGCTCGCTGTCCCTGCTGCCCAGGTGGACATCGGAAATCCACAGTGCGCGGTAGCGGTTGCTCATAGCAAAGTCCCGGTTATTGGTTTGTGGAACTTTGCAAGGCTTTGGTTACAAAAAAGAGGCTGTTTATTGAAGCTTATATTGCACCGGTCGGGTGAACTGCGCACAGCCAAAAATTACATTGAACGCAATATAAAAATAACAAAGTAGAAGCAACCTCGAACAACGCCGCTAGTTTCTGACCCTTTCAATTTGCTCAAACCGGGAGACGCTGGCCAGGTAGTCCTCCCAGCTATTCGCCAGCGCGGTTGTTTGATACTGCTTATATTTCTCCCTGTCCAGCCACAACACTTTCGTCCTCGCCCGGCGCAAATCCACTATCGGCAGGTTATCGATCGCTTCCGGCCCATCGCTGAAAACCGACCCCGCCTCGGAGTTCTGTATCATATCGCTGACGATGGTCAGGTTGACCTCCTCAGCATGCGGATCAATCCTGCTCAACGAAGCAATATCCGAAAGAGCTTCATAAATGGGGGAGATTTTCTGGTCGCCGGCGGACACCACGGAGGCTATGGCCTTTTCGAGCGGGGCCTCAAACCTGTCCCTGTACAGTTTTTCAACGAACAACTGGTTGGAAGTCAAGACGTCCACGTCGGCGGCGGATTTCGGCTTGCACAAGTCGACGACGGGATCAGACAGGCCACTGTACTTTTCATCGAGGACAAAAATGGAAAACCGGTCATTGACCTGTGACGCCCCGAGCAGACCGGATATCCGGCTGCGCAGGAATCGCTCCTGGTATACAGACAGGGAATCCGACATATCGATGACAAACAGGTGATGGGCATGTCTTGGCATCTTCTCATTGCAGAGAGTGGCCCGGTCATAGTCGTTCTCGGGGGAGCTTATACTTCTCACCGCCACAAAGATTATAGCGGCGAGGACGAGTACACCAGCGGCAAATATCAGTACGCCCTTCCTGTCGTCACCCGACATGCCGTAAGAATGCTTCATTGCAGTTACGGCCCACCCAAGCCGGTTTCCCGCTCGATTTTCCCGATGGCGGAGCTCAGGTCGCCCTGTACCATCTCCCACTTCCTGTCGATCAATTGCACAGAGTCCGCATATTCCTGATCAAGGGATTCCATAATCTGGTCGAAGAAAGCCAGATCCCTCTTGTGCTGCTCCAAACCCACCGTATTCAGTCTTGGCAACTTATCCAGCTCGAATCGCAACAGCTCCCCGAAATAGGCCGCCCGCCGGTTCATCACGCGCGCGGAATAAGACTGGTAGTACCTCACAAGCTCATCCAAAAGGCCCTGCGCCTTGACAATATCCTCTTCATATTCGCGACGGATATCCTCGCTCCGCTCAATGCTGGTCTTGAAGCTGATGTACTGCGAGCGGATCTCTTTCTCCTTCCCGGAAAGCGCTCTCTGGGCATCTTCGGCCGCGGCACTTATCTCCCCAAAGGCCTCGGAACATCCGCCATACCATTTTCTTTGCAGCTCCCTGACCCTGCGGGAAATTGCCGTATATCCCGGATAGCGGTCGTCCACCACAAAAAACTTTGCCGCCAACAGGATCAGGGCTATCGCACTGACGACAACCATAATCCAGGAGTTGAAGTCCTGGATACCGAGAGGAGAGTCCAAGAGACTCTTCACCGCGGTTTTAGAGGCCGTCCATGGATTTAGCGCTATGGCCTCGCGGTAATGTCCGACCCCGAAAATAAAACAGGCGGACAACACAAATATGAGAGCGAACAGAACCAGGAAAAACAGCTTTCTAAAGACATTGACATGAAACATGTTCCTCAATGCAAACGCGGAAAACGCAGCGAGACCGAGGTTTACCAAAGAGAGAACAAACGCCTGGAAGAAACCGCCCACCAGGCCCAATTCACTGCCCCTGGACAGGAAGAATGAATTCAGGGCCGTTTCAAAAATTACGATAAAGAAGATAACGGAGTAATGCAGAACCCTTGACTCCCTGTATACCGCCTCCCTGGCCAGGCGGTTTTTATGCTTGAACATCTCCAGGTCCATTCTCACTGAAGAGAGCTCCCTGGCAACCTGCCCGAGTTCCTGGACCAGCCCCGAAAACTTGCGTGCGACCGCCTTGTTGATAACACTCTCTGTGTTTTTCATCTCCTGGTAGAGACGGCGTATTTCAACCTCACTCCTGGCGTTCGCCTGCCGGTCGATTTCCGCCTGCCGCCCCTGGTGCACCCTGCCAATGATTTCCCTGACAACGTAAGAGCGGAGACTCTCCTCACTCTCCGTATGACTTCTCCGGTCTATCTCCGGAATACCCGCTTTCACATCGCGCTCAACGCGCTCCTCGATTTTCAGGGTGGAGATGGCGGCCTTGATTGCCGGTATAGAGGCCATAAACGTCACCTAAAAACATCCACTGGGAGCAACGAACCTTTCCCTGTCTGTAGAGAATAGCTGGCGGGAGGGGATCGGGACTTCGATACGACGGCTGCTTGGGAGAGCGACCCGGACAATGTCGCATCAGGCAGAAAGACGGGCTTTTCCGAGACCGCGCCATAGCAGGCACAACCGGTTTCTGCTGAAGCAATAAAAGGAATTTGACGCCCAGATCAACGGTAACAACGACAGGCGCAATCAGCGGGTCACGTCAACCCTGGGGAGGCATCGCCGTGCTGGGAATGTGCCACCAGCGGTGCCAGGGGATGGGGTATGGTGGCAGGCGTGGCCTTACTCGCCATCCCGCGGCGGGTGCAGCGGTGCCGGGAACGGGAACTTGGCGACCTTGTCCCCCTTGACCTCGACGATCTTGCCGTTGCCCTCTTTTTCCACCTCGTCGATGCGCACGATGCTGTGCATCGGGATATAGGAGCGGGTCACCGAGGCGAACTCGCTCTTCAGCTTCTCCTCGCTGGGGTCCACCACCAGTTGGGCCCTCTCCCCGAACACAAACTCCTCCACCTCGATAAAGCCGTACATATCGCTCTGGTAGATGGCCCGGGCGTAGAGTTCGTACACCTGGTTCTGGTTGTGGAAAATGACTTTGTAGATAGGGTTCGCCATAGGGATCTCTGAATGGGGGAATTGTAGCCTCGCCGCGGGCTCTGCTCGAAAAAGCGCCGAAGGTTAGCACTCAAATAGTGGCCCGTCTATGCAGTTTCAAGTGGGATCGCTATAATGCCCCACCTCTCATTTGACCAGTTTTTAACCAGGCGCGCCATGTCCGAAACCATGCCCGAAGCACGGGCGAAGAAGCTCTATATCAAGACCCACGGCTGCCAGATGAACGAGTACGATTCCGCGCGCATGCGCGACCTGCTCGGCGAGTCCCACGCCATGGTGCCCACCGACGACCCGGAAGACGCGGACGTGCTGCTGGTCAACACCTGTTCCATCCGCGAGAAGGCACAGGAAAAACTGTTCCACCAACTGGGCCGCTGGAAGCACCTGAAGGAAAAAAATCCCCACCTGATCATCGGCGTCGGCGGCTGCGTGGCCAGCCAGGAGGGCGAGGCCATCGCCAAGCGCGCACCCTATGTGGACCTGATCTTCGGCCCGCAGACCCTGCACCGCTTGCCGGAAATGATGGAGACCAAGCGCCAGAAGAGCGGCGCCGTGGTGGTGGACGTCAGCTTCCCGGAGATCGAGAAGTTCGACCGCCTGCCACAGCCGGAGGCCGAAGGCGCCACCGCCTTCGTGTCCATCATGGAGGGCTGCTCCAAGTACTGCACCTTCTGCGTGGTGCCCTACACCCGCGGCGAGGAGGTCAGCCGCCCGGTGGCGGACGTCCTGGAGGAAGTGGCGCACCTGGCGGACCAGGGCGTGCGCGAGGTGAACCTGCTGGGCCAGAACGTCAACGCCTACCGGGCTGCCGGCGAGGGCGGCCAGGTGGTCGATTTCGCCGAGCTGATCACCTATGTGGCGGCCATCGACGGTATCGACCGCATCCGCTACACCACCTCCCATCCGGTGGAGTTCTCCGATGCGCTGATCGACGTCTACGCCGAGGTGCCGGAGCTGGTGAACCACCTGCACCTGCCGGTTCAGAGCGGCTCCGACCGCATCCTGATGGCGATGAAGCGCGGCCATACGGCGCTGGAGTACAAGTCCAAGATCCGCCGCCTGAAAAAGATTCGCCCGGATATCTGCCTGTCCTCGGACTTTATCGTCGGTTTCCCCGGCGAGACGGAGCGGGACTTCGAGGCCACCATGAACCTGATCCAGGAGGTGGGTTTCGATATATCCTTCAGCTTTATCTATTCGCCGCGCCCGGGCACCCCGGCGGCGGACCTGCCGGACGACACCCCGGAAACGGTGAAAAAACAGCGATTGCAGCTGCTGCAGCACCGCATCAACCAGCAGGCGGCGGAGATTGCCCGGCGCATGGTGGGCAACACCGAGCGGGTACTGGTGACCGGCGTGTCCAAAAAGGACCCGGGGCAGCTGCAGGGCCGGACCGAAAACAACCGCGTGGTCAACTTCCGCGCCGAAGACCTGGCCCTGATCGGCAAATTCGCCGACGTGCTGATCGAGGAGGCGCTGCCTAACTCACTGCGCGGCACGCTGGTGGCCTCGGAGCTGGATGGGCCGTTGGTTTAGTCTCTCGTAAGCGGGCCCTGTGGCGGCACTGCTGCCGGTATTCGTTTGCGGGACACGCCGTGAACCCATCCATGGGGGCTTGTCTGCGAGGTCCCTCTCGCAGACAGTCCCGCAAACGAATCCCGGCATCAGCACCTTCGCATCAAGTTCTGAGTTCTACCCACCACTGCATCAGAGAAAAAAGTGCTGAAGTCATATGCGAAGGTCCTGCCACCGGGGGCCCTTTGCGGGACCTTTCACGGCCATGGATGGCCGTGGAGAGCGTACAGGGATGTATTCACAGCGTGTCCCGCAAAGGGCCACCGGTGGCTGGGCCGCCCGAGAACCCGCTTACGAAGTGCCAAAAGACCGCCCCAAGATGGCGCAATCGCAGTTTTGTAATACCATCGTGTTATAAGCTCCACGACCAGATAGAACCCATTCGTCACACTCCGCCCTTTCCCCTACCGGGAAAATGGGTATACCCTAGCAATGAATCCCCCAGATAAAGGTGCCGGAAAGCAATTTGGAAACACATGCCCTCGCTCACAGTATCACCCTTGAGCCCAACGACGCCCGCCGCCTGGCCAACCTCTGTGGCCAATTCGATCAACACCTGCGCCAGATTGAACAGCGACTGGATATCGAGATCCGCAATCGCGGCAACCAGTTTGCCTTCTACGGCGAGCCCAAGTCCGCCCGCGCCGCCGGCGAAGTGCTGAGTTTCCTGTACAGGGAGACGGACAGCCAAGACCAGCTGACGCCGGAGGAGATCCACCTGGCCCTGCAGCAGTCGGGGGTCGAGGAGCTCCAGAACGGCAACGGCGAAGGGGCGGAAGCGGAACAGGTGGTACTGATCCGCACCAAGAAGTGCTCCGTGCGCCCCCGCGGCCTGAACCAGCGCAAGTATGTGCGCGCCGTGCAGACCAACGACATCAACTTCGGCGTAGGCCCGGCCGGTACCGGCAAGACCTACCTGGCGGTGGCCTGTGCAGTGGAAGCGCTGCTGAAGGACCAGGTGGAGCGCATCCTGCTGGTGCGCCCGGCGGTGGAGGCCGGCGAGAAGCTGGGCTTCCTGCCCGGCGACCTGAGCCAGAAGGTGGACCCCTACCTGCGCCCGCTCTACGACGCCCTCTACGAAATGCTCGGCTTCGAGACGGTGGGCAAGCTGATCGAGCGCAATGTGATCGAGGTGGCGCCGCTCGCCTATATGCGCGGCCGCACCCTGAACAACGCCTTCGTGATCCTCGACGAGAGCCAGAACACCACCCGCGAGCAGATGAAGATGTTCCTGACCCGCATCGGCTTCGGCTCCACCGCGGTCATTACGGGTGACCCCAGCCAGATAGACCTGCCCCGCGGCCAGGCCTCGGGATTGAGACACGCCATCGAGGTACTGGGCAAGGTGAACGGCATCAGCTTCACCCACTTCGGCGCCAAGGACGTGGTGCGCCACCCGCTGGTACAGCGCATCGTCGAGGCCTACGACACCTATGAGGCCCAAAGCGAAGCCCTGACGCGAAATGCCGAGCGGCTCGCCGGCAAACCGGATGAGGACGCGGCCTGAGCCCTGCCACATGATCGACCTGCAACTCGAGGTGCAGCGGGCCAGCCGCTGCGCCGACCTGCCCTCCGACGACAGCATCCAGGCCTGGGTCGCGGCCGCACTGACGGGTCGCCGCGACGCGGCGGAGCTGACGGTGCGCATCGTCGACGAAGACGAGAGCCGGCAGCTCAACGGCCGGTACCGCGGCAAGGACAAGCCCACCAATGTCCTGTCTTTCCCCGCCGAACTGCCCGAGGAGCTGGATCTTCCCCTGCTCGGCGACCTCGTGATCTGCGCGCCGGTTGTGGCCCGGGAGGCTGAGCAGCAGCGCAAAACCCCCTCCGCGCACTGGGCACACATGGTGGTCCATGGCACACTGCACCTTTTGGGCTACGACCATATCCAGGACACGGACGCCGAGGTGATGGAAAAACTGGAGACAGGCCTCCTGGCCGGGCTCGGTTACGCAGATCCCTACGCCCCGTTGGACGAGGGCGTGGAGTCACCCCCGCGAATACCGCAGCCGCGATCCGCTACAGACATTTAGAGACGAGAGTAAATCGGAGCATGGCCACTTCCATGACCACAGACGAACCCCCAAGTAGCCAGTCTTCCAGCAAGCCCCGATCGGGCGAGAAGAACTGGCTGGAAAAGCTCTTCAGCGCTTTTTCCACCGAGCCCAAGTCCCGCGACGAACTGCTGGATATCATCAAGGATGCCGCGGAAAACCAGCTGGTGGACGCGGAGGCCCTGTCCATCATCGAGGGCGCGCTGGATGTCTCCAGCCAGCAGGTGCGCGAAATCATGATCCCCCGCTCGCAGATGGTGGTGGTCAGCCTGCAGGACAAGCCCGAGGAATTCCTTCCCAAGGTCATCGAATCCGGCCACTCCCGCTTCCCGGTGATCGGCGAAAGCATCGACGATATCCGCGGCATACTGCTGGCCAAAGACCTGCTGCCGCTGGTCCTGAAGGGGGCCGATGACTTCCAGATGGAAGACATCATCCGCCCGGCCAGCATCATTCCCGAGAGCAAGCGCCTGAATATCCTGCTGCGGGAATTCCGCGAGAACCGCTACCATATGGCGGTGGTGATCGACGAGTACGGCGGCGTCTCCGGCGTGGTCACCATTGAAGACATCCTCGAGGAGATCGTCGGCGAGATCGAGGACGAGACCGACGAGGAAGAGGAAGACAGCTTTATCCGCAAGGTGGGCGAAAACGACTTTATCGTCAAGGCGCTCACCCCCATCGAGGACTTCAACGAATACTTTGCCAGCGAACTCAGCGACGAGGAGTTCGACACCATCGGCGGCCTGATCATGCAGTCCTTCGGCCACCTGCCGGGGCGCGACGAGGTCACCCGCCTGGGGGACTTCATGTTCCGGGTGCTCTACGCAGACAACCGGCAGATTCACCTGCTGCGGGTGAGTCGGGGAATGCGGAATGATGAAAGCGGAAAGCGGAATGAATGATGGGGCGTAGGGTGGAATGAGCTCTGCGAATTCCACCACCCTGCAGGCTCCAACCTACGCGGATTACCAATGTGCAAATTGACGTGACAAACCCCGTAATGCGCAAACTCGTATTCCCTCTCGCCTGCTCGCTCGCCGGCGCCCTGCTCACGCTCTCCTTCGCCCCCTACGACTACTGGATCTGCGGCCTCCTGTCCCTGTCCCTGTTCGCCTGGCTCACCCTGCGCGCCTCCGGCGGCAAACCCATGCGCGGGCGCAGCAGCCTGTGGCTGGCGTTCTGCTTCGGCCTCGGGCTCTTCGGCAGCGGCGGCTCCTGGGTCTATGTATCCATCACCCAGTTCGGCAACTCCTCGGTGCCCCTGGGCCTGCTGCTCACCGGCGCCTTCGTGGCCATCCTGGCGCTGCTGCTGGCGCTGCCGTTTTACTTTCTCGGCCGCTTTACCGACCACAGGATCAGCTTCGCCCTCGCCTTCCCCGCCCTCTGGTTTGCCAGCGAGTGGCTGCGCAGCTGGGTATTCACCGGCTTTCCCTGGCTCTACGCCGGCTACGGCCATGTCGACACCTGGCTCTCCGGTTGGGCGCCGGTGCTCAGCGTCTACGGCGTGGGCCTGCTGCTGGCGCTGACCGCGGCGGTGATCGCCCTGGCCGCGGCCGGACGCCTGGCGCCACTGGGGCAGCGCGCCACCCTAGCACTGGTCGCGGCGGCGCTACTACCCTGGCCCGCCGGAATACTGCTGGCACAGGTGGACTGGACCCGGGCCGAGGGGGACGCGATCAATATCGGCCTGGTGCAGGCCAATATCCCCCAGGACAAGAAGTGGCTGCCGGAATTCCGCGGCGAAACCATCAACCGCTACCAGCGGGCCACCGAGGACCTGAGCAAACAGGGGGTGGACGTGATCGTCTGGCCCGAGGCGGCGCTGCCGCTGCTGTACGGCCAGGCCCCCAACCTCATGCAGGCCCTGCAGCGCAACGCGGAGCAGACCCGCATAGACCTGATCAGCGGCCTGCTCTACGACCGCGAGGACAAGAGTACGGCCGGCAACCGCGTGATCCACAACTCCGCCGCCGTATTCGGGCGCAGCCCCGGTGTCTACCACAAGCGCCACCTGGTGCCCTTTGGCGAATATGTGCCGCTGGAGGAGTGGATCCGCGGCACCATCGAATTCTTCGACCTGCCCACCTCCTTTATTCGCCCCGGGGATGAGGGCCAACAGCCCCTGATCGCCGGCGGCATCAGTTGGGCACCGCTGATCTGCTATGAGATCGTCTACCCCGGTCTGGTTGCCGACAGCGCGCTGACCGCCCAGGTGCTGCTGACCATCAGCAACGACGCCTGGTTCGGGGATTCTATCGGCCCCCTCCAGCATATGCAGATGGCGCAGATGCGCGCTCTGGAGACCGGCCGCTACCTGGTGCGCGGCACCAACACCGGCATCACCGCCATTGTCGACCCACGCGGGCGCATAGCGGAGAAGCTGCCCCAGTTCGAGCGCGCCACCATGGCCGGTGAAATCCGGGCAATGCGGGGCAGCACCCCGTTTATGCTCGCCGGTATTTCCCTGGTCTTCGCCCTGGCCCTGCCGATGCTGGCCGCGGCGACCCTGTTGCGGCGCGGGAGATCCCCCCGCACCGACACGCCCCTCTCGGGCGAAGTCCCGGACTGACATCCGCCTTCACGGGGGCGCCGGATATTACGGTCGCCCCGCGGGGTTTCGCCTACAATGCGCAGCAATTGCGGCAACGGCGCCCGGCATTGCCGGTGCCGGCTGCTATGCTGCAAGCAACTTACCAGACAAGACGGCGGCAAGGATGCCTTCCCTATGCATTGTTTAATCAGCGGCGGCACCGGCCTGATCGGCCGGCTGTTTTGCCGACACTGGCTGGCCCGGGGCGATACCCTCACTGTGCTGAGCCGGAGACCGGAAAAGGTGCGCAAACTGTGCGGCGAAACCGCGCGGGGCTGCCGCGAACCACAGGAAGTGGGGGAGCCGGTGGATGTGGTGGTCAACCTGGCGGGAGCGCCGATCACCCACCGCTGGACGGAAAAGCGCCGCGCGGAGATTCGCAATTCGCGCCTGCGGCTGACCGAGAAGCTGGTGCGCTGGTCCCTGTCCCAGGCGCAGCGCCCGCGCTACTTCCTGTCGGGATCAGCGGTGGGTTACTACGGCGATCGCGGCGGCGACCTGCTGAAGGAGAGCAGCCCCCCCGGTGGCGGCTTCGCCGCGCAATTGTGTCGGGACTGGGAGGCGACCACCCTGCCGCTGCAGCAGGCCGGCATTTGCGTCGGCATCACGCGCACCGCCATAGTGCTCTCCACCCGCGGCGGCGCCCTATCGAAGATGCTGCCCGCCTTTCGCCTCGGCCTCGGCGGCCCCATGGGTTCCGGCGAACAATGGATGAGCTGGATTCACGAAGAGGACATGGTCGGCCTGATGCTGCACGCCATCGACAGGCACCTGTGCCTGCCGTTCAACACCTGCGCCCCCGAAGCGGTGACCAACAACAGCTTTGCCCGCCTGCTGGCCAAGCAGCTGCACCGCCCCTGCCTGATGCGCACGCCGGCTTGGATGCTGAAACTGATGTTCGGGCAAATGGCGGAAGAGCTGCTGCTGGCCAGCCAGAGAATGGAGCCGCGCGCCGCCCTCGACAGCGGCTACAGTTTCCAGTTCCCGACCCTGGAACAGGCCCTGGCGGATCTGCTGTCCAGAAGGCAGAAGACAGAGGCCAGAAGTCAGATGAGATGATGTCTGTCCTCTGACACCTGGCTTCTGTTTTCTATCAGGCGGCCTCCACGCCGCGACTCAGCGCCTCGGCCAGGTAGCGGCGGCGGGACTCTCCCACCACCAGTTCCGCCTTGCACTCCATGGGCGCGGACCCCACCCACTGGGCATGCCAGCGGTACCACTGGCGCTCCTCGCCGTCGCAACGCAATTCGACGAAGTCCACCTCCGCCGGATTGATGCGGAACTCCCGCACTATCTGCCCGGCAAAAGTCTCGAAATTCTTACTCACCTGGGCGGCCCCCTCATCGCCGGCGCAGAGGAATACCAGCTCGCGGCCGTCCTGCAGCGCGCGATTGAAACCGACCCAGACCGGTCGATTGAGGCGGTTGTGCAATTGAATGGGAGAAAAGGATGGGGGAAGGCCATTCATCTCAACATTACCTCTTTTATTGTTATGGCTGCTCTCATAGCGGCAAACCTCGACAATGGTTCAACAAAGCCGCCGCCGTGGGGCCGCCATGTTAGTGTCCGGTACGGGTAGCGGACAAGGCCGCATCACAACCCAGATTGTATGAGTCATCGCCCCGCATTTGGTTCCTCGTTCCTCAACACTGCCTGACCGGTGGCAGGGGCCACCAGCGATACCACTGGCGCGCCAGTATTTCCCGCCAGTACACCTGGGTGCGCAGCAGCGCCGGGGCGCTGGGCAACCAGCGCAGCAACCCGCTCTGCGCCCGCGGCAGCAACTCGGCGGGCCCGCCCACCGGCAGCGGCTGCACCTGCAGGCCGGCGCGGGCGAACACCTCGGCGGCGCGGGGCATGTGCCACCAGTGGGTTACCAGCACCACACTCTCGACGCCGGAATCGTGCAACACGGCAGCGGTGTTGACCGCATTCTCGGCCGTCGTACGGCTGCAATTCTCGCGCCAGGTCACCGGGCGCTGGAAAAGATTCTGCAGCAGGTCGGCCATCAGTTCCGCCTCCGGCTCCCGCTCCTGCTCGTACACCCGCCCGCCACTCACCAATAGCGGCAGCTGTGCCGGCGCCCGCTCGGCGGCCCAAACCACCCGCTCCAGGCTGGTGGCGGAGAGGCGTTCGTTACCGGAGTTCTCATCCCGGTAACGGCCACCACCCAGCACCACCACCGCCTGGGGCACGGCGCCCGGCTCCCCGGACATCCTGCCGAGGCGCTCGCCGAGCCAGGCGGAAAACGCCGGTGTCGCCGAAACCCACAAGACGGCGACGGAGAGAATAGCCAGCGGCAATGACAGTTTCGCGAACAGCGAGGTGGAGGGGAAAAACCACAACAGCAGGGCCAGCAGCAGGCCCAGCAGCGCCGCCATCGGGGGCATCACCAGGGTGGACAGGATGGCGTGCAGTTCCATCAGTCCTCCAGCCCACCCTCGATCTGCCGGAAGCAGCCGTAGCCACAGCGGTGGCAGGGGGTGATCTGGGCGCCCGCCTCCGGCAGGGCGCGGTAGCCGCAGCCCAGGCATTGCAGTTCCTCTCCGGCCACGGTGCGCTCGCCGGCCAGGGCCCAGGGCCGACCCTCCCTGATGCAGCGCATCAGACTGGGCCAGGCGGTCTCGGTGGGATCGGCGGAGTCCAGCAGCCAACTGCCGCCGCGCTCCTCCAGCGTCTGTAGTTCACCCCCCAGGCCGCGCAGGTAATCCGCGGCGCGGTGCAGGTCATCTTTCAGCCAGGCGCGCAGGAAAGCCACCTTGTTGGCGGTGAGGTCCTCCACCGCCAGTTCCCCCTCCACCAGGTCCTCCAGATCCCGGCGCAACGCCTCCGCCAGATCCTCTTCCGGCGGCAACTTCGGTTCCTTCGTCACGGCATCCCTCCTATAATTCCGCGTTTGCGCATCTTAGCCGATGCCTCGGGGACGGTCCTTGATCGCGATCAAACGCCTGTAATCGCATCCAACGGCCGCCCAGAACGGTTTCCCCGCAAATTTTGATCACAGAGTATAGGTCCCCAATCGATGGAAGAGCAGTACAACCCCGCCGCAGTCGAAGCCGCCGCCCAGCAGTACTGGGAGGAACAGAAGAGCTTTGAGGTGACCGAGGACCCCGGCAAGGAAAAATTCTACTGCCTGTCCATGTTCCCCTACCCCAGCGGCAAGCTGCATATGGGGCATGTGCGCAACTACACCATTACCGACGTGATCTCCCGCTACCAGCGCATGCAGGGCAAGAATGTGCTGCACCCCATGGGCTGGGACGCCTTCGGCCTGCCGGCGGAGAACGCCGCCATCCAGAACAGGACGGCGCCGGCCAAATGGACCTACGCCAATATCGATTACATGAAGGGCCAGTTGAAGGCGCTGGGCTTCGGCTTCGACTGGTCCCGCGAGCTGGCCACCTGCCAGCCGGCTTACTACCGCTGGGAGCAGTGGTTCTTCACCCGCCTGTACGAGAAAGGCCTGGTCTACAAAAAGAACTCGGCGGTGAACTGGTGCCCCCACGACCAGACGGTGCTCGCCAACGAACAGGTGGAGGACGGCAGCTGCTGGCGCTGCGGCACCACCGTGGAGCGCCGCGAACTGGCACAGTGGTTTATCAAGATCACCGACTACGCGGAAGAGCTGCTGAACGACCTGGACAAGCTGCCCCTCTGGCCGGAGCAGGTGCGCACCATGCAGCGCAACTGGATCGGCAAGAGCAAGGGCGTGGAACTCAGCTTCGCCCTGCCGCGGAGCATCGCCGGCTGTGACCACTTCGACGTCTACACCACCCGCCCGGACACACTGATGGGCGTGACCTATGTGTCACTGGCCGCCGAGCACCCCATCGCCCTGGCGTTGGCGGAAGACAATCCCGAACTGAAAGCCTTTATCGCCGAGTGCAAGAAGCAGTCCCTGTCCGAGGCCGATATGGCCACCATGGACAAGAAGGGCATGGACACCGGCGTCAAGGCGATTCACCCCATCACCGGCGAGGAAGTACCGGTGTGGATCGCCAACTATGTGCTGATGGACTACGGTTCCGGCGCGGTGATGGCAGTGCCGGCCCACGACCAGCGCGACTGGGAGTTCGCCCATAAATACGGCCTGCCGATTGCGCAGGTGATCGCTCCCGAGAGCGGCGAGCCCGTCGACCTGGACAAAGAGGCCTTCACCGAGAAAGGCAAACTGGTGAACTCCGGCGGCTTCGACGGTCTCGACTTCGAATCGGCCTTCAACGCCATCGCTGACGCACTCGAAGCCGCCGGGAAGGGCCGCGTCACCACCAACTACCGCCTGCGCGACTGGGGCGTATCCCGCCAGCGCTACTGGGGCGCGCCGATTCCGATGTTCCTCCTCCCCGACGGCGGCGAGATACCGGTACCGGCGGAAAAACTGCCGGTACTGCTGCCGGAGGACGTGGAACTGGACGGTGTGCAATCGCCGATCAAGGCCGACCCGGCGTGGCGCAAAGACACCCTGGACGGCGAGCCGGTGGAGCGGGAGACCGACACCTTCGACACCTTTATGGAATCCAGCTGGTACTACGCCCGCTACACTTGCCCGGATTTCGAGGAGGGCATGCTGGACCCGGCGCGCGCCAACTACTGGCTGCCGGTGGACCAGTATGTGGGCGGCATCGAGCACGCCATACTGCACCTGCTGTACGCGCGTTTCTTCCACAAGCTGATGCGCGACGAGGGCCTGGTGCAGAGCGACGAGCCCTTCAAGCAGCTGCTGTGCCAGGGCATGGTGCTGGCGGAGTCCTTTTACAAAGAAGTGGACGGCCACAAAGTGTGGATCAATCCCACCGAAGTGGACGTCGAGCGGGACGAAAAAGGCAAGCCGATCCGCGCAGTCGAGCGCGCCTCAGGTGAAGAGGTGATCGCCGGCGGCGTGGTGAAGATGTCCAAGTCCAAGAACAACGGCATAGACCCCCACGCGGCGGTGGAGCAGTACGGCGCCGACACCGTGCGCCTGTTCACCATGTTCGCCGCACCGCCGGAGCAGACCCTGGAGTGGCACGACGCCGGCGTCGAGGGCGCCAGCCGCTTCCTGCGCAAACTGTGGAAGACGGTGCACGGCCATATCGCCGCCGGCGACGGCGGCCCGGAATTCGACCCCGCCGCACTCACCGAGCCACAGCAGCAGCTGCGCCGCAAGACCCACGAAACCATCCAGAAGGTGGGCGACGACTACGGCCGCCGCCAGACCTTCAACACCGCCGTCGCCGCGGTAATGGAACTGCTCAACGAAGTGGGCCGTCTCGCCGAACGCGACAGCGCCCAGGGCCTGGCGGTGGAGCGCGAGGCCCTGCAGGCCGCGGTGCTGCTGCTGGCCCCGGTCACTCCGCATATCTGCCACCAGCTGTGGCGGGCGCTGGGCAACACCGCACCGCTGGTGGACGCCCAGTGGCCGCTGGTGGACGAAAACGCCCTGGTGCGCTCCAGCATCACCCTCGTGGTGCAGGTGAACGGCAAGGTGCGCGCAAAACTGGAGGCGCCGGCAGAAGCCGACAGGGAAACCCTGGAGAAACTGGCCCTGGCCAACGAGAACGCCCGCAAATTTATCGGCGACGCCACGGTGCGCAAGGTGATTGTTGTACCCGGCAAACTGGTCAATATCGTCGCCAAGTAATCCTGGGAACGCCGAGCTCCAGCTCGGCAACGGGCCGCAGGCCCGCCCCTGTGGTTTGGGTACGCGGTAAGCAGACACCGAGGCGCCTTTGCATCAGGTGTTGGTATTCGTTCTGTGCTGATCAAACCGACACAATAAAGTCAGAAGTTATGAAAATTTTCCACCCACTGATCCTCCTCGCAATAATCGCCACCGCCAGTTGCGGCTGGCACCTGCGCGGCGCGCCGAAAAACTTTCCGCCGGGCAGCCAGCTGTATATCTCCGCGGAGGACCCGCGCAGCGATATCGCCGAGGAGCTGACCCGCCTGCTGCAGAACGCCGGCCTGCCGATGGCGGAATCGCCGCTGGAGGCGGACTATGCGCTGACCATTCACGAGGAAATCGAGCGCAAGCGCACGATTTCCGTGGACGCCCAGGGCCGCGCCTCCGAATACGAGCTGATCACCAGCGCCCTCTACAGCGTGCGCGACCGCAGCGGCCGCACCCTGCTCGACAACGCCGAGGCGGACGTCTACCGCGCCCTGGAGTGGAACAGCAACGAAGTGGTCAGCAAGGGCGAAGAGGAGCGGCTGCTGCGCGAGGAGATGCGCCGCGAGCTGATCGGCCGCATTATCGACCGGCTGCGCCGTATCGACGTCAACGCAACCGCCGAAGACAGAAGCTAGTGCGTATCAACCCCAGACAGTTGCCGCAGAGCCTGAACAAGGGCCTGCTGCCCATTTACGTCGTCTCCGGCGATGAACCGCTGCTGGTGCAGGAATGCTGCGACAGCATTCGCGCCGCCGCCAGGAAAAGCGGTTTCAGCGAGCGGGAACTGCTGCACGCGGAGCACAATTTCGACTGGGGGCAGCTGCTCGCCTCCGCCGGCAGCCTGTCGCTGTTCGCGGAAAAGAAAATCATCGAACTGCGCCTGCCGGGCGGCAAGCCCGGCGACAAGGGCAGCAAGGCGCTGCAGGAGTTCGCCGCCATGGGCAGCGACGACCTGCTGCTGTTGCTGGTGCTGCCCAAACTGGACCGGTCCCAGTTGAACAGCAAGTGGATCAAGGCCCTGGAACAACAGGGCGTGCTGATCCAGGTGTGGCCGGTGGACGCAGGGGAAATGCCGCGCTGGATTCACCAGCGGCTGCGCGCCGCCGGCCTCGACGCGGAGCCGGAGGCGATCCAGATACTCGCCGAGCGGGTGGAGGGCAACCTGCTCGCCGCCAACCAGGAAATCGAAAAGCTCAAACTGCTGAGCGGGGACAACCTGATCACCGCCGAAACGATGAACGACGCTGTGGCCAGCTCCGCCCGCTACGACGTCTTCGGCCTGATCGACAAGGCGCTGGCCGGCGACGCCGAGGGCGCCATCAAGACGCTGCACGGCCTGCGCGCCGAGGGCGTGGAGACACCGGTGGTGCTCTGGGCCCTGGCGCGGGAAATCCGCAGCCTGCTGGAAATCGGCGAGAAACTCGACCAGGGCCAACCGCTCGCGCGCCTGGTGCGCATCCAGAAGCGCCAGCCGCTGGTACAGGCCGCCCTCGCCCGCCTCCGCCCGCGACAGTTGGAAAGTCTGCTGCTGCGCGCCCGAGCGGTGGACAGCGCCATCAAGGGCGGCAGGGACCAGGACCCCTGGACGGGGCTGCTGGAACTGACATTGAATTTGTGCGGCAGGCGCAGCGTCTGACCTGGGAACGCCGAGCTCCAGCTCGGCAACGGGCCGCAGGCCCGGCAAGGCCGCGGAAGATGGGCACGTCGCTGCGCTCCTTTGCCCATCCTACAAAGAGCGCGGGCTTATCTTAGTGCCATTCGTGTCTGATCCGAAGGGCACGAAGTGAATGCACGGGCCCGAAATCTTCACACCGCCAGATACTGCCGGATCAGCCCGTCGTCCAGTTTTGCCATGTTATCCGCGGCCACGATCCGCCCCTTTTGCATCAGGCGGAACTCGCGCCCGACGCGGCGGGCGAAACCCAGTTTCTGTTCCACCAGGATCACCGTCAGCCCGTCGTCCTCATTCAAGGTCCGGATCACGTCGCCGATCTGGCGCACGATGTTGGGCTGGATGCCTTCGTTGGGCTCGTCGAGAATCAGCACCTTGGGATCGATCACCAGCGCGCGGCCGATGGCCAGTTGCTGTTGCTGGCCGCCGGACAGGTCGCCGCCGCGGCGGTGCAGCATGTCTTTCAACACCGGAAACAACTCGAAAATCCGCCCGGGAATCTTGCGCGCTTTGTCCTTGCGCACCGGCAGGCCGATCCGCAGGTTTTCCTCCACCGTCAGCAGCGGGAAAATATCCCGACCCTGGGGCACGTAGCCGATGCCCAGGTGGGCGCGCACCTGGGCCGCGCGCCGCTCGATGGGCGCACCCTCGAACAGGATGCGGCCGCCGCTGGCCGGCAGCAGCCCCATCAGGCACTTGAGCAGGGTGGTCTTGCCGGCGCCGTTGCGGCCCATGATGCAGGTGCACGAACCCTTTTCCACCGCCAGATCCAGATCCCAGAGTATCCGGGTGCCGCCGTATTGCTGGCTGAGTTTTTCAATGCGGATCATGCGCCCTCCCCCAGGTAAACCTCGATCACGTCGGGATTGTTCTGCACCTGGTCCATGGTGCCCTCCGCCAGCACCGACCCCTGGTGCAATACCGTCACCGTGCGCGCAATACTGCGCACGAATTCCATATCGTGTTCCACCACGATCACCGTGTGCTCGCCGGCCAGGGAGGTGAGCAGTTCCGCGGTGCGCTCGGCCTCTTCCGCGGTCATGCCCGCAACCGGTTCGTCGATCAGCAGCAGGCGCGGCTCGGCCACCAGCAGCATGCCGATTTCCAGCCACTGTTTCTGGCCGTGGGACAGGGCACCGGCGAGCTGGTGGCGCGCCTTCGCCAACCCGATGGTTTCCAGTACCCGGTCGATGCGGTCGCGCTGTTCACCGGTGAGGGCCGCGGTGAGCGCCGACCAGACCCCCTTGCCGCCGCCGAGGGAAAGTTCGAGATTGGCGAACACCGTATGCGCCTCAAACACCGTCGGCTTCTGGAACTTGCGCCCGATGCCCAGTTGCGCAATCTCCGCCTCGTCGTGCGCCAGCAGATCGATATTGCGGCCAAACCAGGCGCTGCCGGAATCGCAGCGGGTCTTGCCGGTGATCACATCCATCAGCGTGGTCTTGCCGGCGCCATTGGCGCCGATCAGGCAGCGCAACTCGCCGTCGTTCACATAGAGATTCAGGTCGTTCAGCGCCTGGAAACCGTCGAAGCTGACGCTCAACCCCTCGATATACAGGATCACCTGGTGGGAGACATCCACCGCCCGCCGGCGCGGTACCAGGAAAGGCCAGGTGGTATCCCGCCGCAGTAGTTCGCGCGCCTGTGCCGCTATCTTCATGCCCCGGCCTCCCCGGCGTGCGCAACGCCCGCCGGCACTTTGCCTGTGTCATTTTCCCGCGGTTTTTCCGCGCCTTTTGTGCCGCTGCGCTGCAACAACCCCGCAAGCCCTTTCGGCAGCAGCACGGTCACCGCCACGAACAGGGCCCCGAGGGCAAACAGCCAGCCGTCCGGCATGGCCGCGGTAAAGCGGGTCTTGGCGTAATTCACCAGCAGCGCGCCGGCGATGGCGCCGTACAAGGTACCGCGCCCGCCGACCGCGACCCACACCACGATCTCGATGGAATTGAGCGGGGAAAACTCCCCGGGATTGATGATGCCCACCTGCGGCACATAGAGCATACCCGCCACCGCCGCCACCAGCGCGGAATAGACGAACAGCCACACCTTGTAGCGCTCGGTGCGGTAGCCGAGAAAACGCGCGCGCGCCTCCGCATCGCGCACCGCCACCACCACGCGCCCGAAGCGCGACTGCACGATGGCGCGGCTGGCGAGAAAGGCGAGTGCCAGCAGGGCCGCAGTGATCAGCAGCAGCGCGACGCGGGTGCCATCCGCCTGCAGGTCGAAACCGAGAATGTCCTTGAAATCCGTCAGGCCATTGTTGCCGCCGAAGCCCATCTCGTTGCGGAAAAAGGCCAGCATCAGCGCGTAGGTGAGCGCCTGGGTCATGATCGACAGGAAGACCCCGGTCACCCGCGAACGGAACGCCAGCCAGCCGAACACAAATGCCAGCAGCCCCGGCACCAGCAGCGCCATCGCCATGGCAAACCAGAAATGCTCCATGCCATACCAGTACCAGGGCAGCTCCTGCCAGTTGAGGAAGACCATGAAATCCGGCAGCTCGGGATTGCCGTACACGCCGCGGTCACCGATCTGCCGCATCAGGTACATGCCCATACCGTAACCGCCCAGCGCAAAGAAGGCGCCGTGGCCGAGGCTCAGGATGCCGCAGTAACCCCAGACGATATCCACCGCCATCGCCAGCATGGCGAAACACAGGTACTTGCCCATCAGGGTAATGCTGTAGGTGCTGACATAAAAAACCGAGTCCTGCGGCAGCATCAGGTTGGCGGCCGACATCAGCAGGGTGACGCCGAACAGGATCACCACCAGCAGGGAGGAGCCCCTGCCGGGCTGGTGCAGTTGCGCCAAGGCCCCGGCCACACCGGCAAACAGGGACCGGGTATTTTCCGCAAATGTCATTCCGCTGCCCTCCCCCGCTGTGGAAACAGCCCCTTGGGCCGCTTCTGGATAAACAGGATCAGGCACAGCAGCACCAGGATGTTGGCCAGCACCGCGCCGGTCGCTGGCTCGAGGAACTTGTTGACCACCCCCAGGGAAAAGCCGCCCGCGAGGGTGCCCAGAAGATTACCGGCGCCGCCGAACACCACTACCATGAAGGAGTCGATGATGTACGACTGGCCCAGGTTCGGCCCCACATTGGTCAGCTGACTCAGCGCCACCCCGGCAACGCCGGCGATACCGGAACCCAGGCCGAAAGTCATGGCATCCACCAATTCCGTGCGCACCCCCATGGATTTCGCCATATCGCGGTTTTGCGACACCGCGCGCACCTTGAGGCCCAGGGAGGTTTTCTTCAGGATCACCTGCAACAGTGCAAACACCAGCAGTGCGAACAGCAAAATATAGAAACGGTTGTAGGTGATGGAGAGCACCGGGTTGACCGCGAAGGAGCCACTCATCCATTCCGGCGTCACCACCTGCATATTGAGCGGGGAAAAAATCGTGCGCACCCCCTGTTGCAGGATCAGGCTGACGCCGAAGGTGGCCAGCAGGGTTTCCAGCGGCCGCCCCTGCAGGTGCCGGATGACACCGCGCTCGATCAGCACGCCGGCACTGCCGGAGACCAGGAAAGCCGCCGGCACCGCCACCAGCAGAGAGTACTCGATGGCGCCCGGCATCAGTTGCTGCACCACATAAGTGGTATAGGCACCGAGCATGATCATTTCGCCGTGGGCCATATTGATCACCCCCATCACGCCAAAAGTGATCGCGAGTCCGATGGCCGCGAGCACCAGCACCGAACCGAGGCTCAGGCCAAAAAACAATTGCTCCACGAAGCCGTAGAAGGCGATGCGGTCGTCGATTTCCGCCAGCGCCAGCTGGGCGGCCGCGCGCACCTTTCCGTCTCCTTCGCCCCCGTCGTCGAGCAGGCGCTGCAGCTGGTTGCGCACCGGCGCTTCCAGCCGCCCGCTCATCACGGCGATGGCCGCCAGCCGTTCGTCCGTTACGGCGGAATCGCGCAACTGCACCATCGCCTGCGCCAGTGCGATCAGCTCGCGCACCCTGTCGCCCTGGCCGGCGTCGGCGGCAGCCTGCAGCAGGCGCATATTCTGCGGGCTCAGGTCATCCAGGATTGAAAGTACCGCGGCCTCTCTTTGCGCCTCGCTACCGTGCATCAGGTCGATGCGGGCAATGGCGTCGCGCAGGTGGCTGCGCAGGCGGTTGTTCACGCGGATTTTCTTGATGGAACCGCGCGCCTGCACCCCAAGCTCTTCCCCGCTGAAAATATCGCGGCCGATGGGTTCACCATCCGGATTCTTCCGCACCGCCATCAACTGGCCGCTCTCGCGATGATAGTAGAGGTCTCCCGCGAGCATGGTGGCAAAAAGCCCGCGCATCTCGCGACCGCCGGAACGCTCGAGCTGGTCCAGCAACTCCGCGCTCTCGCGCAGGCTGGCCTGGGTGAGCCGCGTCAGCAGCGCCTGGCGCTCACCGCCGGATTCCCCGGGCGCCGGCTGCTCCGAAACGGCACTGCCGGCGCTTGCGGCCGGCAGTGTCATTACCAGTGCCAGCAGCAGGCAACCGGTCAATAGCAAATGCTTCACTTGTGTAACCCCGTATAACTTACAGAGAAATTATTAGTATCTCGTAACTACTCGGTCGGGGCCCCGGGAAAGAATACCGAAGCTTAATGCGAAGGCGCTGATGCCGGTGGCTATTTGCGGGACTGTCTGCGAGAGGGACCTCGCGGACAAGCCTACAGGGACGTATTCACGGCGTGTCCCGCAAATAGCCACCGGTAGCAGCGCCGCCCAGGCCTTTCTTACCGGCAACAAGGGGGCGAATAGTTACAGGGCAAACCGAGGCGGGGATTACTGCCCCTGCCCCCCGCAAGCCTTGGCCTGGGTGTTGTAGTTGCCGCATTTTATGGGCGCGGTCCAGTCGGCGATCAGGTCTTTGGAGCCCGGCAGGAAATCGGACCAGGCATCGCCGGCCACCAGGCCGTCGGTTTCCCAAACCACTTCGAACTGGCCATCGTCCTGGATCTCGCCGATAAAGACCGGCTTGGAGAGATGATGGTTCTTGTTCATCCGGGCAACACCGCCGGAGAGGTTCGGGAACTCGATGCCGATCATCGCCTGCTCCACCGCGTCCACAGCGGTGCTACCCGCCTTTTCCACCGCCTTGGCCCACATGTTGAAACCGATATAGGTGGCTTCCATGGGATCATTGGTTACCCGCTTCTCATCGCCGGTGAATTTTTTCCACTCCTGGATAAACTGCTCGTTGGCCTCGCTGTCCACACCCTGGAAGTAATTCCAGGCCGCCAGGTGCCCCACCAGAGGGCTGGTATCGATGCCGGAAAGCTCCTCTTCGCCCACGGAGAAGGCCACCACCGGGATGTCTTCCGCACTGATGCCCTGGTTGGCCAATTCCTTGTAGAAAGGCACGTTGGCGTCGCCATTGACGGTGGAGACCACCGCGGTTTTCTTGCCCGCGCCGCCGAATTTCTTGATCTCGGCCACGATGCTCTGCCAGTCGGAATGGCCGAAGGGGGTGTAGTTGACCAGTATGTCCTTTTGGTCCACACCCTTGGCAGCGAGATAGGCTTCAAGGATCTTGTTGGTGGTGCGCGGATAGACATAGTCGGTACCCGCCAGTACCCAGCGCTCCACTTCCAGGTCGTTCATCAGGTAATCCACCGCGGGAATCGCCTGCTGGTTGGGCGCAGCGCCGGTGTAGAAGACATTTTTGGAGGATTCCTCGCCCTCATATTGCACCGGGTAGAACATCAGGCCGTTCAGCTCCTCGACCACCGGCAGCACGGACTTGCGCGATACGGAGGTCCAGCAGCCGAAGATCACGTCCACCTTATCCTTGGTCAGCAGCTCGCGGGCCTTTTCCGCAAACAGCGGCCAGTCGGAGGCCGGGTCCACCACGACCGCCTCGAGTTTTTTCCCCAACAGGCCGCCTTTTCTGTTCTGCTCGTCCACCATCATCAGCACCGTATCCTTGAGAGTGGTTTCACTGATCGCCATGGTGCCGGACAGGGAGTGCAGCACCCCCACCTTGATGGTATCGGCGGCCACGGCCGCCGCGCTCAAAACGCCGGTCCCGGCAGCCAGTGCCAGTCCGGTGAGGAATTTCTTTACGTTCATGGGATTGATCTCCTTTCGCATGCGAATTTTTTGTCGGGCGCTAAGAGCTGTTTGGAATCTCGCACAAAGCTCTCAGGTCGGCTGGGGCAGCGCTTTCCGGGACTGTCTGCGAGAGGGACCTCGCGGACAAGCCTACAGGGATGTATTTACGGCGTGTCCCGGAAAGCGCTGCCCCAGCCGACCCCGCACCGCGGCCGGGTAACAGAGAATTCAAACAGGCGCTTACAGCTGCACCTGTATGCCGAGGTTCAGAGTATCGACATCGTCGCCGGCGTAGCCGCTGGCATTGGCGTCGCCACTGGTCAAGCTGAGGTTGAAGCGCGTATTGTGGCCGTCGACCACGTAGTTGAGCCCCAGCTCGGTGGAACTGCTGCCGCCGGCATCGGAGGGATTGTTTTCCACCAGGCGCAGGTAGGGCTGGAATTTGCCCGGGCCGGTGCTGTTGGAGAAGAGGTAAGCGGCGGTGACAAAAGCAGAATCGCCGTCGAACAGGCAAAAGCAGTCGCCGGCGGCGGGCAGGGAAGCCAGCGTATAGTCGGCATCGAAACGCTTGTACTCCGCCTCCACCGTCAGCACGCCCCCGCCGCCGAGCACGGTTTCGGAAAGCAGGTCCAGGGTGTAGCCGGAGAAATCGCCGGGGTTTTCCGCACTGCCGGTGCCGTCTTCCTGGCTCTGCAGCGACAGCGCCAGGGTGAAGATGTTGCCGAGCGTGCCGTAGTAGGTTGAGCTGGTGTAGTAGCCCGGGTTGGCTTCCATGTTCAGGAAGTGATACGCAAAGCGCGCCGCGTACAGCGGTTTATCGTCGGTGTTGCTGTAGTCGTCCAGACCGTAGAAGGTACCGGCCGCATACTGGAATTTGCCCGCGGTTCCCCAGAAGGTCACCCCTTCGTCGCGGCCGATCAGGCCCGCCTGCCCGCCCTGGTCCGACGCATAGAGCGGCTGGCGGTACTGGTTCCAGCTGAGCCCGTAGAAGGGCCCGCTCATCTCGATGCGGTCCGCGGGGGTGAGCATGCGGCCGGCCCAGATGTTGAACCCGGGCGAGAACTCGAACTGGGCGATGGCATCGAGCACGTCGGCGCTGTCGCCGTCCCGCTGCTGCAGGTTGAAGGTGAATTTCACATTGTCGTGCAGCTGGCCGGCGGTATAGACGCGGATATCCGGCAGGGTAAAATCGCTGTCGCCATCGACGGACTCGAACTGGGAGCGGAAACCGGCACCGATGCTGAACCACTGGCCGCCCTCGGTTTCGACCCTCTTGCCCGCCAGGGCCGGCAGCGGTGCCGCCACCAGTCCCATCGCCGCCAGCGCGCCGGCGCTTCGCCACAAAGTCCCGGATTTCCGCCCCTGCGGCCTGTTCGCCAACTGTTCCATGCTTCGCCCCTCGATTGTCGATCGGTTATTCTGTTGCCGCCGATTATCCGGCGGGAGTGACCGGGGGCTCCATACGCGTATTGGCCATTGCAACTACGTCATTTGACGGTTCTTTCCGGGGCGTGAAGCCATAAACTAAGGATGGGAGCGGAGGCCGCAATCACTCACCTACAGCGTGCGAACCGCACCTTGTAGGAGCCTGCTTGCAGGCGAACGGCTACGGAGCTCTGTTCTTGTTCGCCTGCAAGCAGGCTCCTACAGGGGTGGGTAGGATTGCAGGACTGTAGTAACTGCTCACCCGCCGATTTAGAGGGAGCCACCTCGTAGGAGCCTGCTTGCAGGCGAATGGCTACGGAGTTCTGTTCTTGTTCGCCTGCAAGCAGGCTCCTACAGGGGTGGGCAGGATTGCAGGACTGTAGTAACTGCTCACCCGCCGATTTAGAGGGAGCCACCTCGTAGGAGCCTGCTTGCAGGCGAATGGCTACGGGGCTCTGTTCTTGTTCGCCTGCAAGCAGGCTCCTACAGGGGTGGGTAGGATTGCAGGACTGTAGTAACTGATCACCCGCCGATTTAGAGGGAGCCACCTCGTAGACATCATGGATTGACCTGCCCAGCCTCGACATCGTGGGTTATGTTTGGAGGCTGGAAATAACCCTAAACACAGAGCCACATCGAGGGGGCAGGT